>Ga0209061_1000046_pt1 | contig 410475 bp, 382 predicted proteins | sample Coa_R1_10_FD_187157 | JGI IMG/M metagenome (GOLD analysis project Ga0209061, IMG submission 187157) | Surface soil microbial communities from Centralia Pennsylvania, which are recovering from an underground coalmine fire - Coalmine... | ecosystem: Environmental > Terrestrial > Soil >...
GGCCGACCAGAGCACCGTCTTCAACGGCAGCATCAGCGCCCGCGGCGGCAGCACATCCGGCAACGGTGGATATGTCGAGACCTCGGGCGCCCAGCTCGGCGTCGGCGCATCCGCGCACGTCGACACCAGCGCGCCCCGCGGCCACAGCGGCCTCTGGCTCCTCGATCCCGCGGACGTCACCATCGCGGCGGGGCCGGCCTGCAACGAGATCAACTCGGATTGCGGCGGCCGCACCTGGCAGCCGAGCGCAGCGGCTTCGACCTCGACCATCGGCACCGGCACCATCGAAGCGGCGCTTGATGCCGGCACGAGCGTCACGATCGAAACCAAAAACCACGCCAAATCCGGCGGTGGCGACGGAAATATCGCGGTGAACGCGCCGATCAGCTGGGACAGCGGCGCCAAGAACACGACCCTGACGCTGCAGGCCGACAACAATATCGACATCAACGCCGCCATCAGCGGTACCGCGAAGAGTGGCAAGACCGCTTCGCTCGCCCTGATCGCAAACGACAACGGAAAAAATCCGAACGCTACCATTGCGATCGACGGCGCGATCTCCGTGGCGAACGGCACGCTCACCCTGACCGACACCGGCGCCGTCACGCAGACTGAGCCAATCACGGCCGCCAGCCTGCGCCTGACCGGCAGCGGCACGTTCACGCTGACCAATTCGTCGAACCGCATCGGAACGTTGGCCGGTAACGCGGGTACGATCAACGTGACCGACGGGCAGACGCTCACGATCGGCGCGGTCGGCAACACGAACGGCCTCGCCGCCACGGGGCCGATCACCCTGACAACCGACGCCATCAAGCTCGCTTCGGGCAGCGGCTCAATCAGCGACGCCGGCAAGACCACGACCATCCAGCCGCTGAACGCGGCCACGGCATTGAACCTGGTCGCCGGCAGCCACAGCGGCACCGGCCTGTGGCTCAATGCCGATGAACTCGGTCACATCGCCGCAGCGACACTGGTTTTCGGCAGCGCCTCGGCCAGCGGCGGGCTGACGCTGAGCGGCGGCGCAATCGCCGGTCCGTCCACCATCGGCACCATCGAGCTGATAACCGGCGGTGACGTCTCGATTGCCAGCGGCAGCGGTCTGACCGCGGCCGTCGGCAGGAATCTCGTGGTGGTCGCGGGCGGCGCATTCACCAACGGCGGTGGCGCCGACGCTCTTGTCGTCAGTGGCGGCGGCACGTGGCGGATCTGGTCGCAAGATCAGGGCGCCGACAGCCTCAACGGTTTGCAATACGGCTTCAAGCAGTACGACGCGGTCTTCGGCGGCAGTGCGGTGCTCGGCGCCGGTAACGGCTACCTTCTGGCCGAAGCGCCGACCGTCCTGATCGGCGTGGTTGGCGCTTCGAAGGTCTACGACGGCACGACTGACGCCACAGCGACATTCTCCGCTACGCCATCGATCGCCGGGCTGGGCGACAGCCTCGCCGTCAGCGATTCCGGCGCCAGCTACGCGGCGAAGAACGTCGGAACCAAGATCGCCGTCACGGCGACCGGCCTAACGGTCTCGGCGACCGATACCTCATCGGCCTGTGCGGGTCCGCCATGCCCGGTTTACGGCTACCAAGTGGCCAATGCCGGCGACATGGCGACGGCAAGCGTCGGAACGATTACGGCGAAGGTCCTGACCGTGAGCGGAAATCTGGCCGCCTCGAACAAGATCTACGATGCCACGACGATTGCAACCCTCACGGGAAGCGACGTTCTGCAATCCGCCGAACCGGCGGGGACCGGCGCTGCATCGGACGGCAAGCCCTATGCGGGCGACGCGGTGAGTCTGATCGGCGCGCCGGCGGGAAGCTTTGCCGGCGTGAACGCTGGCACGGGCGTCGCCGTCGCGGTCACGGGTTACGCGCTGAGCGGAGCCGATGCCGGCAATTACACTCTGGTTCAGCCGAGCGGCCTGACCGCGGACATCACGCAGCGACCCGTGGAGCTCGCCGGTAGCCGGACCTATGACGGGACGACGGGCGCTTCGGCTTCCATCCTGACGGTCGTCAACAATCTGGACGGTTCGAACCTGACGCTGTCGGGTGCCGGGATACTGGCCGGCAAGGACGTGGGATCGCGGCCGTTCGCCTCGGCCGGGACGCTGGCTCTCGGCGGTCCGGCGGCCGGCAATTACACGCTCACGGGGATCACCGGCAATGGCAGCGCGGTGACCATCACGCCGTTGGCGGTGATCGTGAAGGGCAGCCGGACCTATGACGGGACCACGGACGCCCCGGCCTCGATTCTGACGGTGACAAACGCCGTTGCGGGCGATGCGGTTCGGCTGGCGTCCGGCAACGGCACGCTTGCGGACAAGAACGTTGGCGTCGAGGCGGTTGCGTCCTTCGGCACGCTCGCGCTGGGCGGCGCCGACGCCGGCAACTATACGCTGGTCGGCGGCAGCGGCACGGTAACCATCGTCGCCGATCCGCCGTCGCTCCCGCCTGCGCCCCCTGTCTTCGCGCCGACGTTGACGATGACGACGCAACAGCCGCTGCTGCCGACGCCAACGACCAACGTCACCGGCGACGGCCCGACCAGCACGCTCTGGTCGATTGTGCCAGATACGGGCTATACCATCGAGCCGTCGTCCGCGCTGGTGCAGGAAATCGGCGACGGCGGCGCCTTCACGGCGACGCTTGCGGACGGCTCGCCGCTGCCGGCCTGGATCCAGCTCGACCCGTCGACCGGGCTGCTGCACGTGAACCCGCCGCCGGGCACGAGCGGAACTGTCGAAGTGAAGCTCATCGTCCACGGCACCGGCGGCGCGACCGGGTCCGAAGTGGTCGATGTCAGCGCCGGACGATCGGGCCATAACGGCTGATCGCCGTGTCGCGCGGCGTCGGCGGACCCGGCCGGCAGCCTGCTCCTTAGAGCTTCGGTTCAAGCACCTCGGGCCCGCCATCGGGCGCGTATAGTGGGCTGGTAATGCTTTCGGCGCGAACCAGGGATGGCCGCAGCCATGGCGGCGGGCTGATGCCTGCGCGCGGCGGAAAACGGCTGGCGATGCTGAAGGCTCGCGCCGCGGTCCGTCGGGCGATGCGCTCGTTGGTCGCCCGCACTACGACCGCGCCGCAATAGGAGCTTGCGCGCCAGCTCGGATCGGAAGGATCGACCGGGGTCAGCTTCCAGATGCTCATCGTCACCTTCCGTGACGTTCGCGCGCACGCCGCGAGGGAATTGGCGCAAGCGGCGGCGGCGCACTCCATGATTTAGATCAATGCTGCGGCCCGGACAGCGTGCGAGGAAACCGCGATCGACCCGTGGGAGGTTCCAACGAGCACCAAGATTCCCTCCGAACTGGCCAATGTCGGCCTTGCGGCGGGACGTCGCCGCTGGGGCCGCGGACAGTGGGACCGTATCCTCGATCCCTACAAGCGCCCCGGCAAACCGCACGAACCTACCCGATGCCCGCAATGCGGCGCGGTGTTCAGCGACGGGCGCTGGCGCTGGGGGCCGGCGCCCGCCGACGCCAGGCTCGAACTCTGCCAGGCCTGCGCACGCATCAACGACAATTATCCCGCCGGCATGGTGACGCTGACCGGCCCGTTCGTCGTCGCCCACAAGGATGAGATGATCCGCATCGCCCGCAACCAGGAGCAGGCGGAAAAGCCGGAGCATCCGCTCAATCGCATTCTGTCGATCGAGCAGCCCGCGCCCGATCGTCTGGTCATAGCGACCACCGATATCCATCTGCCGCGGCGCATCGGCGAGGTGATCAAGCGCGCCTATCGCGGTACCATGGATGTGCATTTCGATGAGCACGGTTATTTCGTGAGGATCAACTGGCACCGCGATAAATAATCGAAGCCCGAACCGCCGCGCCCTCAAGCCATCCCTACCGCCGATGAAAGATCTTCCACCCGCCTATTTCGCGCTGGTGATGGCGACCGGTATCGTCTCGATCGCCGCCGGCGATTTCGATCTGGCGACGCTGGCGAACGGACTCTTTGGGGTCAATCTGGTCGCGTTCGCGGTGCTGGCGGTATCGACTGTGCTGCGCGCCGTGCGGTATCCGCATCGCTTCTTCGGCGATATGATCGATCACCGGGTCGGCACCGGCTTCTTCACGGCGGTCGCCGCGTCGTGCATCCTCGGCGTCCAGTTTCTCCTGCTGGGCCATAATCTGCCGGCGGCGATCGCCTTCCTGGCACTCGGCGTCGTCCTGTGGATCGCGCTCACCTACACGATCTTCACGGCCTTCGCCGTCAAGCGCGAGAAGCCGCCGCTCGAGCGCGGCATCACCGGCGCCTGGCTGGTCGCCGTGGTCGCGACGCAGTCGGTGGCGGTGCTGGCGGCGCTCGTCGCGCGCGACTGGCCGCAGCCGTTCCGGCTCGAGCTCAATTTCTTCGCGCTGTCGATGTGGTTGTGGGGCGGGATGTTCTATATTTGGATCATCTCGCTGATCTTCTATCGCTACAGCTTCTTCGCCTTCTCGCCGGGCGACCTGACTCCGCCTTACTGGATCAACATGGGGGCGATGGCGATCTCGGCCCTGGCCGGCGCACGGCTGGTCGAGAACACGGTGGATGCGCCGTTCCTCGCCTCGCTGCTGCCGTTTCTCAAGGGCTTTACGGTGTTCTACTGGGCCACCGGAACCTGGTGGATTCCGATGCTGCTGGTGCTCGGCGTCTGGCGGCACGGTATCCAGCGGTTTCCGCTGCGCTACGACCCGCTTTATTGGGGCGCGGTCTTCCCGCTGGGGATGTACAGCGTAGCGACGCGCGAGATGGCGGCGGCGCTCGATCTACCGTTTCTGGCGCCCTTGCCGCCGGCGATGTTCGCGGCGGCGCTGGCGGCCTGGATCCTGGCCTTTGCCGGACTGCTGTGGGAGCTGCGCGCGACGGTCGCGCGGCCTCGGTCCTAGCATACGAACGCACGGCGTGGCGCCAGCATCCGCGCCACCAATTGATCACGACCATCGTCCTTGCCGGTTCGCAAACTAAGCGCATCCTGACGGTCCTTTCGGGATGGCCGACGCCGCGGCGGACAAGGTGGCGCGGCTGCAGGCAAACGCAGGGTCGCGCGCGTGACACCAGAATTTTCCACGGATGTCCGCATGGCGTCGCCGAGCGAGACGCAGTCGGTCGCGTCATTGCGCGCGGCGCTGGCGGCGCTGCCCGAGCCGTGGATCGCGCTCGCCAGTCGCCGCGCCTGCGGCGCCGACGGCCCGCCGTGGGTGCGATACGTCTTGCTTCACCCTGCCAAAGGCGTTGCGCTGGTCGATCTCGACCCGACCGAGGCCGCCGTCGCGCCGCTCGAGGATTTTCTGTGGCATACCGGCTTTGCCGTCCTGCGGGGCGACGGGTTGCCGATCATCGGCGTGACAGTGACGCCGGACGCGAACGTCGCCGTGCTGGATCAGATCGAGGCCGCGTTCATTGGCTCGCGTTGCCGCGTCACCAATCCCGGCTGGTGCGAAGCGGTGGTCGATTTGCTGCTGGCGACGCCGAATTTGATGCTGGACCGGCTGTATCGTCCGGCCGTGATTGCGACGGTACCCGGCGAAGGCACCGTGCCGGCGCCGGCGTTGCGCTCGGTGCGGCCGGATTCGGCGTTGCAGTCGCCTGCGGATTTGGCGGCTCGGGATGGAGACCACGCCGATGCGTTGGCGACGGTCGCGAACCGTCCTGCGACCGCACCGGCGGCGCGCAGCTGGCGCAGTTGGCCGACCTCGCCGGTGACCGTTGTGACGGTGCTGTTGGCGCTGGGCACCGTCGCACTGGTTTCACACGAGGCGTCCCCGCCTCGGCGGGAGGCGGCGCCGCCGGCGGCAGTTCGATCGATAGCATTCTCCGACACGAGCACGCAGCCGACGGCGACGGTGCCGCTCAGACCAGCGTCGGATGAGGCCACGACGACGACGCTGCCGTCTCCGGCGACCGTGGCCGGTCCGCCGGCGGACGTGGATTGGGTGCCCGTTCCGCCGCCGGTCGCAGCGCCGAAATCGGGCGCCCCGCCTCGCCGAACCGTTGTCCGAGATGCCCGTCGGCAGGCGCCGCATGTCGCACCGCGGCCCGCCGTGGCAACACCGCCGCGGTATCCCACGCCCCATGTGTCGGTTGCCTGCGCCGACGTCCTGCACCCCGATCGTCCCGGCGGTTGGGAATATCACGGGCCGCCGGTTCCCGGCTGCCTGCCGATCCGGTTCTTCGGCTTCATCAGAATGCGGTAGCGGCCGAGCGGCCGAACCGGCGCGAGACTATGCCGGCAGCTTGCCGCCGATACGGCCAGTGATCTCGGCGGCAGCGCGTTTGACCAAGGGCCCGAGCTCGCCGAGCCTCTCGTCTGTCATGCGCACGGTCGGACCGGAGATCGAAATCGCGCCGACGACCTCGGCATGTTCGTTGTAAATCGCGGCGCCGACGCAGCGCAGGCCTTCGGCGCGTTCCTCGTCGTCGATGGCCCAGCCGCGCCGACGTATGCGCACAAGCTCGGCGAGCAGCGCCTGGGGATCGACGATGGTCCGGCCGGTGAATTTCGGCATGCCGGAGCGCAGCAACCGTGCGGTCGCGGCCTTGTCGCTGAGCGCCGCCAGGATCGCCTTGCCGATGCTCGACGCATGCAGCGGGCTGCGCGAGCCCGGGCGGTGAAACGCGCGCACGGCCTGATGGCTTTCGGTCTGTGAAACGAAAACCACGTAACCATCGTCCTCGATGCCCATGTTGGCGGTTTCGCCGCTCTCTTCCGTCAGCCGCAGCATCGTCGGCCGGCCGGCATCGGCCAGCTTGCGGTTGCGCAGGAACGCGCTGCCGATGCGGAACGCCTGCACGCCAATCAGATAGCCGCCGTGCGCTTCGTCGTATTGGACGAAGCCGCCGGCCTTGAGCGTGGCAAGAATGCGATGCGCGGTCGAAGGCGCGACGCCGGCGCGCTGCGCCAAGCTGGTGAGCGACAGCCCGTCAGCCTCCGCGATCAGGCTCAGCAGCTTGAGGCCGCGCTCCAGCGCCTGCACCGAGCCGCCGAGATGCGGCGCCAGCGCCTGAAGAACGACCGTTCCGCCGGTCGTCTGTCGACCGGCCATCATGCCGCTCCTGCCTCGCACCGGCAGGCGGCCACGGTCACCAACTTAAGACGCAATTGGCGTCTTAAGGTGCACCCGGCCGGGTGCCGGCAGGCGGCTGCAGCCATCAACAACCCCATTGCAGCGATCCGTTTCGAAGCTACGGCACGATACAAAATCATGTTCCATATTGTCATGCCTAATGGCCAAAATGGCAAGAAATAAAGGCCACCATGGCTGAAAACCAGAAAATGGAATAGATTTCCATTGCGTGCCTTTTCGGGTCGTGGTATCCGGTATGCCAGCTCTGACGCGCGGTGGGGTGTGGCGATGTCGCTGACGGCCAGAAATTTTCCGAATCACGAGGCGAACACGTTCTTCGCCGCCGGCTTGGGCGCCAGCGATCCCGACGTCGTCGGCGCCATCAATCGCGAGATCGGGCGCCAGCGACGCGAGATCGAGCTGATCGCCTCCGAGAACATCGTCAGCCGCGCCGTGCTCGATGCGGCAGGCTCGCCGCTCACCAACAAATATGCCGAGGGCTATCCGGGCCGGCGCTATTACGGCGGCTGCCAATATGTCGACGAGGTCGAGGCGCTCGCGATCGAACGCGCCAAGCGGCTGTTCGGCTGCAGCTTCGCCAATGTGCAGCCGCATTCCGGCAGCCAGGCCAATCAGACCGTGCTGCTCGCGCTCGCCAAACCCGGCGACACCATTCTCGGCCTGTCGCTCGCTGCCGGCGGCCATCTGACTCACGGAGCGCCGCCGAACCTTTCCGGCAAGTGGTTCAACGCCGTTCATTACGGCGTCAGCCGTCACGACCAGCGCATCGACCTGAACGACGTGGCGCGCCTGGCGCGCGAACACAAGCCGCGCATCATCATCGCCGGCGGCTCGGCCTATCCGCGCGTCATCGATTTCGCCGGCTTCCGCGCCGTCGCCGACGAGGTCGGCGCCTTCCTCATGGTCGACATGGCGCATTTCGCGGGCCTGGTCGCTGGCGGCGTGCACCCCTCGCCGCTGCCGCACGCGCACGTGGTGACGACGACCACGCACAAGACCTTGCGCGGTCCACGCGGTGGCATGGTGCTCACCAACGACGAGGCCATCGCCAAGAGAATTGATTCCGCGCTGTTTCCGGGCCTCCAGGGCGGCCCGCTGATGCACATCGTCGCCGCCAAGGCGGTGGCTTTGGGCGAGGCGCTGCGGCCCGCGTTCCGCGAATACGCTCGCGCGGTCGTCGACAATTGCCGCGCGATGGGGGCGGCGCTGAACGAGGCGGGTTACGACCTGGTTGCCGGCGGGACCGACACGCATCTGCTGCTGGTCGATCTGCGGCCGAAGAAGCTGACCGGCAACGTCGCCGAGAAGAGCCTCGGCCGTGCGCACATCACCTGCAACAAGAACGGCGTGCCGTTCGACCCGGAGAAACCGACGGTCACATCGGGCATCCGTCTGGGCAGCGCTGCCGGCACCACGCGCGGCTTCGGCATCGCTGAATTCCGCGATATCGGCCGCATGATCGCCGAGGTTCTCGACGGCCTCGCCAGCCGGGGCGAGGCGGGCAACGCCGCCGTCGAGGCGCGCATCAGGGAGCAGGCCATTCGGCTCTGCGAGCGGTTCCCGATTTACTGAAGCGGCCGGCCGGACCGGCCGGCGATGGGGATAGACGAACGACAAGGGAGGCAGCGATGTCTGGGTTTCACGGTCTTTTCATTCCGGGGCCGACCAATCTGCCCTTCGCCATCCGCCAGGCGATGGACGTGCCGCTCGAAGACCACCGGGCGCCCGACTTCCCAGAGTTCACCCTGCCGCTGTTTCAGGATCTGAAGAAGGTCTTCAAGACCGAAAAAGGTCAAATCTTCGTGTTTCCGAGTTCGGGAACCGGCGGCTGGGAGTCGGCGATCTCCAACACGCTGGCGCCTGGCGATCGCGTGCTGATCGCGGTCTTCGGCCAGTTCTCGCATCTCTGGGCGGATATGTGCCGGCGGCACGGTCTGGCGGTCGACGTCATCGAGACCCCGTGGGGCGAGGGCGCGCCCGCCGACGAATACCAGCGCCGGCTCGAGGCCGATCGCTCGCACGCCATCAAGGCGGTTCTCGTCTGCCACAACGAGACCGCAACCGGCGTGACCAGCGACGTCGCCGCCGTTCGTCGGGCGCTCGATGCCGCCGGCCATCCGGCGCTGCTGATGGTCGACGGCGTCAGCTCGATCGCCAGCATCGATTTCCGCATGGACGAGTGGGGCGTCGACGTCGTCGTCTCGGGCTCACAGAAGGGCTTCATGCTGCCGCCCGGCCTCGCCATCGTCGGCGTCAGTCCAAAGGCGCTGGAAGTCCACAAGAAGGCGCAGTTGCCGCGCTGTTTCTTCGACTACACCGACATGATCAAGACCAACAAGGACGGGTATTTCCCCTACACGCCGGCGACGATGCTGCTGCGCGGCCTGCGTGCGTCGCTCGACATGCTGCTCGCCGAGGGGCTCGACAACGTCTTCGCGCGCCACCATCGCCTGGCGGAAGCTGCCCGGCGCGGCGTTGCGGCCTGGGGCCTCGCGCTCTGTGCCAAGGAGCCGAAATGGTATTCCGACACGGTGTCGGCCGTCTGCGTGCCCAAGGGCTTCAACAGCGACGACGTCATCCGGACCGCCTACCGGCGTTACCGCCTGTCGCTCGGCGCCGGTTTGTCGAAGGTAGCCGGCCGCGTATTCCGCATCGGCCATTTGGGCCACGTCAACGAGATCATGGTTCTGCAGGCGCTTGCCGGCTCCGAGATGGCGCTGCGCGACGTCGGCATCGCGGTCGAGGCCGGATCCGGCGTCGCCGCGGCCGAAGAATACATCCGCGCGACGGCGCCGAAGCTCGAGCTCGACAAGGTCGCCTGATCGCCGACTGGAGCGGCGCGATGCGCATCTGCATCTACGGCGCGGGAGCGATCGGAGGCTATCTGGCGGCGGGCCTCGGCACGGTCCCGGACGTGGAGCTATCGGTCATCGCGCGCGGCGCACATCTGGCGGCGATTCGGCGGCACGGTCTGAAGCTGTTGATCGGCGACGAGGAGCGCCTCTGCCGACCGTTGGCGACCGACGATCCGGCGACGCTCGGGCCTCAGGATTACGTCATCGTCTGCCTCAAGGCGCATCAGGCGTGGGAGACCGCCGAGCGGACGTGCGCGCTTCTCGGCCCGCGGACGGCGGTGGTGACCTGCCAGAACGGCGTGCCCTGGTGGTACGGCTACGGCTTGCGGGGCTTTGCCGACCTGCGCCTGCAAAGCGTCGATGCCGGCGATCGCCAATGGGACGCCATCGGACCCGAGCGCGCGATCGGTTGCGTCGTCTATCCGGCAACCGAAATCGTCGAGCCTGGCGTCGTGCGCCACATCTACGGCAAACGCTTCGCGCTCGGCGAGCCCGACGGCGCCACGTCCGACCGCTGCCGCGAACTCGCGCGCGTTCTCGAGGCTGCGGGCTTCGAGGCGCCGGTGCTCGCCGATATCCGCAGCGAGCTCTGGCTCAAGCTATGGGGCAATCTGTGCTTCAATCCGATCAGCGCGCTGACCCGCGCGACGCTCGACGTAGTCGCGACGCAGCCCGATCTGCGGGCTCTCTCGGTGCGCATGATGTCGGAAGCCAGGGAGATCGCCGAGCGCTTCGGCGCGTCGTTCCGCGTCGACATGGAGCGACGCATCAACGGTGCGGCCCGCGTCGGCGCCCATCGAACCTCGATGCTGCAAGACCTCGAAGGCGGGCGGCCGCTCGAGATCGACGCTTTGCTGACCGCGGTCCAGGAAATGGGCCGGCTGGTCGGCGTCAAGACGCCTTATATAGACGTCGTGCTCGGCCTAGTGCAGCAGCTGGGCCGGTCGCTGGCGATTTATCCCGCGGTTGCGCCGGCCACCGCGGCAGTTGCGCAGAGACCCCCGTTAGTCGGAACATAGAGCCATGCCGCCCGACTTCGCGCCCCGATCCTTGCCGCGCATCGTATTTCTCGATCGCGATACGATAGGGCCCGCCGTGCGTCTGACGCGGCCGCGCTTCGAGCACGAATGGATCGAGTACGGGGCGAGCGCGCCGGGACAAGTCGCCGAACGGCTGGTCTCGGCCACCATCGCCATCACCAACAAGGCGCCGATCCGTGAGCACGACCTCGCCAAGCTGCCGAATCTCAGGATGATCGCGATCGCCGCGACCGGCTACGACATCGTCGACGTCCCGGCCTGCCGTGCGCGCGGCATCGTCGTCTCGAACGTGCGCGGCTATGCGGTCAACACCGTCGCCGAACACGCCTTTGCGCTGATCCTCACCCTGCGTCGGGCGATCGTCGGCTTCCGTCAGGACGTGATCGCCGGCGAATGGCAGAAAGCCGGCCAGTTTTGTTTCTTCAATCACCCGATTCACGAGCTCGCCGGCAGCACGCTTGGCATCATCGGCGAGGGCGTCATCGGCCAGTCGGTCGCGCGCCTCGGCCAGGCCTTCGGCATGAAGACGCTGTTCGCGGCGCACAAGGGCGTGCAGGGCCTCGGTCCGCTCTACACGCCCTTCGACGAGGTGCTCGAGACGAGCGACATCATCACGCTGCACTGTCCGTTGATGCCCGGCACGCGCGAGATGCTGGCCATGCCGGAATTCCGCAAAATGAAGAAGCGGCCGCTGCTGATCAACACCGCGCGTGGCGGCTTGGTGGTTGAATCCGACGTGGTGCAGGCGCTCGACGAAGGGCTGCTCTCGGGCATCGGCTTCGACTGTCTGACGTCGGAGCCGCCTCGGCCGGATCACCCGTTCCGGCCGATCCTCGGGCGTCCGAACGTCATCGTTACGCCCCATGTCAGCTGGGCCAGCAACGAGGCGATGCAGGTGCTGTGGGACCAGGTCGTGCGTCATATCGAGAACTTCCACGCCGGACAGCCGAGCAACGTCGTGGCGAGTTGAGCGGCCGGACGCGGCGCATCGAACGCCGCGGCCGCCGCCAGGAGAGCGTACCGTGCAGCTCCACGAATTCCAGGCCAAGGATGTTTTGCGCCGCTACGGCATCGCCGTTCCGCCCGGTCGGATCGCGCTGACCGCAGACGAGGCCGCGGCGGCGGCACGTGAGATCGGTGCCGAGGCTTTGTTCGTCAAGGCGCAGATCCTCGCCGGCAGCCGCGCCGCCGCCGGCGGCGTGCGCGCCGTGCGCTTGCCGTCGGGTGCCCGCACCGCCGCCGGCGAACTGTTGGGCCGCAAGCTCGTGACGACGCAGACCGGCCCCGGCGGCCGCGCCGTCAAGCGCGTCCTGGTCGAGGCCGCCGTCGGGGCGGCGGAGGAATTCTATCTCGCGCTGCGGATCGATCCGGCCGCGGGCGCGATCGTCGCGATCGCCGGCCACCATCGCCCCGATATCGAAGATCGGCTCGCCGACGGCACGCCGGGGCTTCCGACCCTGGTGCTGGGCGTGGCGGGCGAACGCCGCCCCGGCGACATCGCCGATTTCTGCCGCCGCCTCGACATTGCGGGCGAGACGGCGGACCGCTTTGGCGCGCTGATCCGCGGCCTGCACCGCGCCTTCGTCGAGCTCGATGCCGCGCTGATCGAGATCAATCCTCTCATCCGGACGGAGGCGGGGGAGCTGATCGCCGCCGATGCCAAGCTCGTGATCGACGACAACGCCGCCTTCCGCCATCCCGAAACGGCCGAACTGCGCAGCGAGGAGGAGGTCGACCAGATCCAGCTCCAGGCGCAGCGGCATCAAATCAACTACGTGTCGATGGACGGCAATATCGGCATCGTCGCCAACGGCGCGGGGCTGGGCCTCGCCACGCTCGATCTGGTGCGGGCGGCGGGCGGCGCGCCGGCCAATTTCATGGACATCCGAACGACGGCCAAGAGCCTCGACATCGCTCACGGCGTCGGCATGATTCTCGACAACCCGCGCGCCAAGGTGCTGTTGGTCAATGTCTATGGCGGCGGCATGCAGGCCTGCGATACGGTCGTCGACGGCCTGGCGATTGCCTTCCGCCGCAGCGGGCGCGTGATGCCGATGGTGCTGCGCATCACCGGCAACAACGAAGCTTTCGCGCATGCGCGGCTCGCCAATTTCAATCTGCCGAAGATCGTATGCGCCGACATGTGGCAGGCCGCGAGCCGCGCCGCAGCGATCTCGAAAGGGAGGGCGTGATGACGATCCTGGTCGATCGCGATACTCGGCTCCTGTGCCAGGGCATGACCGGCTGGGCCGGCACGTATCACGCCGACCGCATGGTCCAATACGGCACTGCCGTTGTTGCGGGCGTCACGCCGGGCAAGGGTGGCCAGAGTCATCTCGGGCTGCCGGTTTTCGAGACGGTCGCCGAAGCGAAGAGGGCGACCGGCGCCAATGCCAGCATCGTCTTCGTGCCGCCGGCGAATGCCGGGCGCGCCATGATCGAAGCGATCGAGGCGGAAATGCCACTGGTGGTCGCCGTCACCGAGCGGGTGCCGGTGCTCGACATGGTGCGCGTGCGCGAGGCGCTGGTCGGTTCGCGAACGCGCCTCGTCGGTCCCAACTCGCAGGGCGTTCTCGCGCCGGAGATCTGCAAGATTGGCGTCATGGCGACCGACCGCGCACGGCGGGGCCCGATCGGCGTCGTCTCACGCTCGGCGTCGCTCACCAGCGAGGTGGTCGCCCAACTCAGCGCTGCGGGCCTCGGCCAGTCGACGACGATCGGCATCGGCGGCGATCCGGTCCACGGCATCGGCTTTGCCGAGTGCGTGAGCCTGTTCTTCGACGATCCGGAGACCCAAGGCGTCGTGCTGATCGGCGAAATCGGCGGCAGCGAGGAACACGAGGCGGCGCGCTTCATCCGCGAGACCGGCCTCAAGAAGCCGGTGGTGGCGCTGGTCGTCGGCCGCGCCGCGCCGCCGGAACGCCGCATGGGCCATGCCGGCGCGCTGACGGCCCAGGCTCCGGACGACGTCGACGGCAAGATCGCCGCGTTGCGGGACGCGGGCGCCGTCATCGCGCCGAACGCACACCTTGTCGGGGCGACCATGTCGGATGCGTTCGGACGCCGCGCCGCATGAACGACGCCGGCGATTTCGATGTCGACCGCTTCTGCCGCGATCTCGTGCAGAACGCCGCCGATGCCGTCATCTATGCTGACGCCCGCGGCGTCATCCGCTTCTGGAACGCCGGCGCCGCACGCATCTTCGGCTTCGAGGCCGGCGAGGCGATCGGCCAGTCGCTCGATATCATCATCCCGGAGAACCTGCGCAAGCGCCATTGGGACGGCTATGACGAGACGATGCGCACCGGCCGTACCCGCTACGGTGCGGGCGATCTACTGGCGGTGCCGGCGCTGCGCAAGGGCGGCGCGCGCATCTCCGTCGAATTCACGATCGTACCGTTTGGTGGCGGCGATGGCCGCATGGTCGGGATAGCCGCCATCCTGCGCGACGTCACCAAGCGCTTTGAGGAGATGAAGGCGCTGCGCGCGGAGCTCAAGCGCCGCCAAGGCGGTTGAGAATAGGAACAATTGCGAACGCAAGGCGTCTACCCAGGTGCGGTGCCGCATTGCAACTGGCACGCGATGGCGAAAGCGTTGCTTCGACCCTCGCCTCCGGGTAAATAGTTAGCTCACACGCCCAATCTGGCCGGCCGCATGCGCGGCCGCAAGCATAAACGAAAATTCATCGAGGGAGAGCGCATCGTGGCCCAACACAAGAAGAATCCTGTATCCCGCCGCCGTGTCCTGCAGGGCGCGGCCGTGGCTGCGGCAGCCGGCACACTTCCGCTGGTGCATGTCACGCGTAGTTTCGCCGAGGAATCCGTCGGTAATTGGCCCGACGGCGTCAAAGGCGACAGCATCTTTGTCGGCGTCACGGTGCCGCTGACCGGTGCCTATTCGGCTGACGGCCACGACCTCCAGAAGGGCTATCAGCTCGCCTTCGAGCATCTCAACGACGGCAAAGGCCTCGTCGAGCACGTCCCGAGCCTCAAGGGCAAGAAAGGCGTTCTCGGCAAGAAGGTCGTTTACAAGATCGCCGATACCCAAACCCAACCCAATCCGTCGGTCCAGGCACAGACGACGTTCATCACGCAGAACAAGGCGATCATGATCACCGGGTGCCTCGCCAGCAACACGGCGATCGCTCTTGAGAAGCTGGCGCAGCGCTACCGGGTGCTCAACATGGTCGGTTGCAGTGGCGCCAACGAGACCACGGGCGTCGATTGCCAGAAATACGCGTTCCGCTCGCAGCCGTCGGCCTATATGGCGGCCAAGGCGTTGGTGCCGGCGCTCGCCAAGGCGATCGGCAGGAACAAGAAGTCGGTCTATCTCGTGCCGGACTACGCCTACGGCCATTCGGTCGAGCACTCGACGGGCGAGTTCACCGAGAAAGAGCTCGGCTGGAAGTCGCTGGGCTCACAGGTCTGTCCGGTCGGCACCACCGACTACAGCTCGTATCTGCTCAATATCGCCAACAGCGGCGCCGACGTCTTCGTCAACGTCGCCTTCGGCAACGATGCGGTGGCGTCGTGCAAGCAGGCGAAGCAGTTCGGCATTCTCGACAAGATGAAGATGATCGTGCCGAACATCTCCGCCTTCCAGGGGCAGGAGCTGGGTCCGGAGATCATGGCCGGGGTCTACGGCACGCTGGATTTCTGGTGGACCCTCGCCGAGACCAACGCCATGGCCAAAATCTTCGTCGACGCGTTCTACGCCAAGTTCAAGTACCGGCCGAGCTGGCCGGCGCACATCGCCTACACGCAGATGATGGTATGGGCGGATGCCGTGACCCGGGCCAAGACCTTCGATCCGCGCAAGGTGATCGCGGAGCTCGAGGCCGGCCATAAACTGCAGATGCCGCTCGGCGAGGTCTGGTACCGCAAGGAAGATCACCAACAGGTGCGTGCGGTGCCGGTGGTCGTCGGCAAGACCAAGGCGCAGATGCGCAACAGCGAGGATCTGTTCGAGATCGTGAATCTGACGCCGGGCCCGGAGGTCATGCCGCCCGATTTCCTCGGCTGCAAGATGCCGGCCACCGCCTGACGCGCCGGTCGCTTGATCGGTGAGGGGGCGAGAGGAGTGCGACCCTGATCAGTTGGCCGCTATTCTTCTCGCAGGTTTTCAACGGGCTCACACTCGGCGCGCTGTTGGTGCTCGTCGCCATGGGGCTGACGATCATCTTCGGCGCGTTGGGTGTGGTCAATTTCGCGCACGGCGCGCTCTACGGCGTCGGCGCCTATGCCGGTTTCGTCACCTACGAATACACTGGGTCGTTCGTCGCGGCGATGGCCGCAGGCGCCGCGTTTCTCCTCGTCGTCGGCGTCGTCGTCGAGCGCGGACTGATACGCCTCTATTACCAGCGACCGCCGGAAGACCAGATTCTGGTCACGTTCGGCGTCGCGATCATTCTCGTCGAAGCCCTCCGTGCGGTCTTCGGCGGTCTCGCCCGGAATATTCCCGCGCCGTCCTGGGCGGCAGGCATCGTCAATCTGCGCGTCACGCTTTATCCAACCTATCGTATCGACGTGCTGGCGATTGTCGGGGCGTCGCTGGTCCTGCTCTATTTCATCCTCTATCGTACGCGGCTCGGTCTGATCGTGCGCGCTGGGATTGAAGACCAGCTCATGGTCAACATCCTCGGCATCAACGTGACGCGCACCTTCCTGACGGTGTTCGGGCTCGGCGCCATGGCTGCCGGCTTCGCCGGCGTCATCAACGCGCCAATCGTCACCGTGACCCCCGACATGGGCGCCGACATCTTGGTGCAGTCGTTCGTCGTCGTCGTTATCGGCGGCGTCGGATCGTTCTGGGGCGCGGTGGTTGGCGGCTTGATCGCCGGTGAGATTCTGGCCCTCACGGCGATGATCCAACCCGCCTATTCGCAGGTGATGCTGTTCACCGTCATGGCGTTGGTGCTGATCCTCCGACCGCAGGGTCTGTTCGGGGTCGAGGGCCGGCAATGAGCGCGCGCGCCGCGCGCCCGGCTGCGCTGGCTCGGCGCTTCGCGCCCGAGATCGCGCTGATCGCGGTTCTCGTGGTGCTGCCGGCGGCCCTGCCGTACATTCGCGGCGGCACCTACGATATCGCCAACCGCATCCTCGACTGGGGCCTGTTCGGCCTCGGCTTCGATCTGCTGTTCGGGTTTACCGGCCTGCTGTCGTTCGGCCAAGCGGCGTTCTACGGCGCCGGCGGCTTCGTTGCAGCCTATCTTCTGATCGCGCCGTTCACTACCAACGCGGTCGTGGCGCTGATCGTCGGCACGGTGGCGGCCTCGATCTTCGGGGTGATCGTCGGCTATCTGTCGCTGCGGCGCACAGGCATTTATTTCGCGATGCTGACCCTGGCTTTCAACGAGATGTTCTTCTTTCTCGACATCTCGCCGCTCGCGCGTTGGACCGGCGGCGAGAACGGCGTCGCCGGCGTACCGGAACCGCGGCTCGGATTCGGCCTATTCACCATCAACATCAATGATCCCGGCGGATTGTACTGGCTGCTCGTCGTGCTCTTCGTCGTCGGATTCTGGCTGGCGCGTCGTATCGTCGCCTCGCCTTTTGGCGCGGTGCTGCGCGCGGTTCGCGAAAACGGCGCCCGCGCCGCCGCCGTCGGCCACGACGTTCCGAAATACAAGCTTACGATCTTCGTCATTGCCGCCGCCTATTCCGGTCTTGCCGGCGGGCTTCTGGGACTGCTGCAGGGCTACATGCCGCCCGACGCCTTTTATCTCGATACCTCGGGTCAGCTCGTGGTCCAGACCATCATCGGCGGCGCCGGAACGCTGATCGGACCGCTGATCGGAGCGACCGTTTGGCTCTATCTCTACACGCTGCTGCAGAACATCGCCGGCATCGGCGCGCTGTGGAAGATGATCCTCGGCATTATCTTCGTCGTGCTTGTGACGATCTTCCGCCACGGCATATGCGGCGCGGTGACGCTGCTGTGGCGTCGCCTGTCGCCGCAGCCGCCGCCCGCGGCCGAGCCGCCGCCTCCGGCCGAGCCCGAGCGCCGCGCCGCCGAGCCGCGTCGGTCGGCGCAGCGTCCGCCGCCGAGCGGCCCGGTGGTGCTTGCGACCCGCAACCTCACCAAGCGCTACGGCGGCCTGACTGCGGTCGACGACGTCTCGTTCGAGCTCCGCGAAGGCGAGATCCGCGCCGTCATCGGGCCCAACGGCGCGGGCAAGTCTACCTTCTTCAACATGCTCGCGAACGTCATTCCGCCGAGCTCCGGAACGATCGAGTTCAAGGGCGAGGACATCACCGGCCTCGGCGCAACCCTGGTCTGCCAGCGCGGCATCTCCAAGAGCTTCCAGATCAACCAGATCTTCCCGAGCCTGACGGTGCGCGACAACCTGCGGATTCCGGTGCTGGCGCGCGCTTACGGCAAGTTCCACCCCTTCATGCTCCGCGCGGTCACGCGCGACGCGGCGGTCAACGCCGGCATCGAGGAAGCCGCTTCGTCGGTGCAGTTGCGGGACCGCCTCGATGTGCCGGCCGCCGAGCTCGCCTATGGCGAAAAACGGCGGCTCGAGATCGGGCTGGCCTTGGCGACGCAGCCTCAAATCCTGCTGCTCGACGAGCCGACCGCGGGCATGAGCCCGGCCGAACGAACCGATACCGTGCGTCTCTTGAGGCGCATCGCGGCCGGTCTCACCATCGTCATCGTCGAGCACGACATGGACGTGGTTTTCGGCCTCGCCGATCGCATCACCGTCCTGTTCAACGGCCGCAAGATCGCCGAAGGTGCACCCGACGCGATCCAGGGAAACCCCGATGTGCGCGCCGCCTACCTCGGAAGCCAGGCAGCCCATGAGCCTGCTTGAGGTCGACTCCATCAACACCTTCTACGGCGAGGCGCATGCGCTGTTCGACGTTTCCATGCACGTCGAGCCGCACGAGGTGGTGGCGCTGTTGGGCCGCAATGGCGCCGGCAAGACCACGACTTTCAAGACCATGATGGGCGTGATGGCGCCCAAGTCCGGCACGATCCGCTTCAACGGCGTGTCGATCCACGGTCTGCCGCCCTACAAGATCGCGCGTCTCGGACTCCAGCTGGTGCCCGAGGAGCGGCGCATCATCGGCGGGCTCACGGTCGAAGAGAACATCATTCTCGCAGGCCTCAGCGTGCCGAAACCGTGGCCGCCGGAACGAGTCTACGAGATGTTTCCGCGCCTGGGCGAGCGCCGCCGCAGCCGCGGCCGGGAGCTCTCCGGCGGGGAGCAGCAGATGCTGACCATCGCGCGCGCCTTGGTGCGCGAGCCGCAGTTGATCCTGCTCGACGAGCCGTTCGAAGGCCTGGCGCCGTTGATCGTCCAAGACATATTGGCGATCTGCCGCCGACTCGCCGAGGAAGGTCGCACCATCGTCATCGTCGAGCAGAACGTCGAGGCGGCGCTGTCGTTGTCGAAGCGCTGCTACATCCTCAACAACGGCCACATGGTCTACGAGGGCACGCCGGCCGAGCTGCGCGCCGATCCCGACTTCATGCATCGCCATCTCGGAATCTAGCCGATGCGCCGCATGTCAGCGGAGACTGTGGTGATCGGCGGCGGCGCGGCCGGCACGTTTGCTGCGCTCGAGCTGCAGCGCCGCGGCGTCAAGCCGCTCATCCTGTGCAAGGGGCTCGTCGGCAAAAGCGGAGCCTCGATCTTCGCCGGCAACTTGGTCGTGCCCGGCCGGCTCCTCGGCAACACCGAGCGGCAGGCGCGCGATACCGCCGAATTCCTGATCCGCATGCACAACCACTTCCTGATCGATCAGCACTACGCGCGCGCCGCCGGCGAATGGATCGAGCGCGAATACTATCCCGAGCTCGAGCGCGCCGGACTCTATCTGCGGCGCGACGATCGCGGCGACGTGGTCACCAACGACGGCCCGGTGCGCTGTATGGCCGCTCATTCACAGGGCGAATCCGGCGTTCTGTTCATGGACCTGCGGCGCAAGCAGGTGCTCAGGGCCGGCATTCCCTGGCTCGAAGAGACCGCCGCCACGGCGCTGTTGACCGCCGCCGACGGTGCCGTCGCCGGCGTGGTCGCGCTCGACTTCGCTCACGGCGAGGTGGTTGCGATCGAGACGCGCGCGGTGATCCTCGCGACCGGCTACGCCGATCGCTTCTACCCCCGATCGACAGCGACGCGCGAGATGTCGGCCGACGGCATCGCCATGGCGTGGCGCGCCGGTGCCGAGCTGATGAACCTCGAGATGCAGTGGTGGCACACGAGCGACGTGCGCTTCCCGCTGTGCTGGCAGCGGACGCAGATCTATCCCAATCCGATCATCGGCTCGTCGCATTCGGCGCGTCTCTACAACAGCGACGGCGAGATGTTCTTCGACCAGGAGGCCGACGCACCGATCGCGGTGGGCCCCTATACGATCCAGTTGAAGCGTCTGGCGAAGCAGGTGCTGGCCGGCAAGGCGCGGTTCGACGGCGGCTATTACAGCGGCTTCACCCACGTCTCGCCGGAGGTCGTCACCGGGTACACAGATTACGGCAAGGCCTTTGCCGCGCTCGGCAAATCGATTGCCGCCGACATGCTCGAGACCGCCTGTTCGGCGCATTACCGCCAGGGCGGCATCGTCGTCGATCCCAAGAGCATGGCGACGCGCGTGCCCGGGCTTTACGTCGCCGGCGGCGTCGGCGGCCACAGCAACGGGCTGATCGCCCCCGTCACCTATGACGGCATGCTGGCGGCCGAAACCGTGGCGCGCGATCTGCCGAGGCTCAAGGCGCCGGTCTTTCCCGAGGACAAAGCCACGGCCGAGGAAGCCCGGCTGCAGGCGCTGCGCCGGCCGCTCGACGGCAATCGGGTCGCGCCGGCACGGCTCAAGAAGGCGTTGCGCACACTGATGGGCGAGAAGATGGGCTTCTTCAAGGACGCCGTGACGATGGAGACGGCGCTCGCCGAGGTGACGCGGCTGCGCGAGGCGATGCTGCCCGCGATGGGTCTGTCCAACGTCACGCCGCGGCTCAACTACGCGTGGCTCGACGCCATCGACGTCGCCAACATGCTCGAGGTCGCCGGACTCACCATCCGCGGCGCGCTCAACCGCACCGAAAGCCGCGGCCCGTTCTACCGCACCGATTTTCCGGAGATGGACAACGAGAACTGGCTGGTCAAGAACATCCTGACGCCGACGCCCAACGGCGACGTGCGCTTCCGCACCGAGCCCTACGAGCTGCCGTTCTTCAAGCCGGATTTCGCGCGACACCACAGCCTCGAGGTCGACTGGTAATGGCCGAACGCCCGCAGGTCGCCTCTGGCGCACGCAATTTCGGACGCGAGGAATCGGGCGACGGTCCGGCGGCACGGCTGGCGCGCTTGAAGGAGGGCGATACCGTCACTGCGCGCATCTTTCGCTTCGATCCGGCAACCGACACGGCGCCGCGTTACGAGACCTACCGCGTGCCCTACACCAAGTGGATGCGCGTACTCGAAGTGCTGACCCATGTCAGCGAGGAGCTCGGCGGCGATCTGGCGCACCGCTGGTTCTGCGCCAACCGCATGTGCGGCACCTGCGCCGTGCGCGTCAACGGCCGCGAAGTACTCGCCTGCTGGGAGCCGGTCGAGCCCGAGATGACGATCGAGCCGCTCAGGAACGCGCCGGTGGTGCGCGACTTGGCCATCGATCGTTCGTTCTACGAGCGGCGCGTCGCCGACCTGACGCCGTGGCTCGAACGCCGCGAACCCTATGCCGGCTTTCCCGAACCGCTGACCCATCACGAGATGGCGCGCGCCGACAAGGCGCTCGACTGCATCTCGTGCATGTGCTGCTTCTCGGCCTGTCCGGTCGTCGGGCTCGGCGATCAGACCCGGTTCGCGGGGCCCGCTCCGCTGGTGCAGCTGGCGCGCGTTGCGCTCGATCCACGCGACGGCATCGATCGCGGCCGCATAGCGCTCGAGCGTGGCGCGGTCTTCGATTGCGTCTCCTGCTACAAGTGCGAGGAGGTCTGTCCGGTGTCGATTCCGATCGTCACCGGCGCGATCGAGCCGCTGAAGGCACTCGCGTTCGAGAGCATGACGCGCAAGAGCCGGCACGCGCGGGTGTTTCTCGACCTCGTCCGGGCGCGCGGCCGCATCGATCCGTCTGCGCTGGTGCTCGGCGTTCAGCGCCTCGCGGCGCTACGGCATCCGCTCCGCATCTGGAAGCTGTGGCGGCGCGGCAAGATCGATCCGCTCAAGACCCTGCTCGGATTCCGGCTGCCGGACATCGACCAGATTCGCCAAGTGTTCCAGTCCGTGCGCGGAGGAACGCGATGAAATTCGCCTATTATCCCGGCTGCTCGGCGCAGAGCACCTGCAAGGAGCTCAACGCCGCGACGCACGTCGTCGCCGCGAGACTCGGCCTCGAGCTCGTCGAATTGCCGTCCGCGGGCTGCACCGGCAGCCGCGAGCTGCGCGCGATCGATCTCGACCTGTTCCTGGCGCTCAACGCCAGGCTGCTGGCGCTTGCCGAGGTCAACGGCCTACCGCTGATGACGGTGTGCAACACCTGCACGCTCAATTTCCTCGACACCAACAAGATTCTCGGTGAGGAGCCGGAGCGCCTCGCGGCGGTCAATACCATCCTCGCCAAGCAGGGCTTGCACTATCGCGGTACGACGCGGGTCAACCATTTTCTCTGGATTCTGCTCGAGGATATCGGCGAGGAGCGCCTGCGCGCGATGGTGGTGCGGCGGCTCGAAGGGCTGCGGGTGGCGGCGTTCTATGGCTGCCACATCACCCGGCCGCCGGCGCATTTCGGCTTCGTCGACTCACGTAACGTGCGCTCGATCGAGCGCATCAACGACATCCTCGGATGCCGGTCGATCGATTACAGCGGCCGCGTCGAATGCTGCGGCTTCCATACCGCTGCGCACGACGAGAGCATCGGCATCAAGCTCACGGGCCGCCACATCAAATCGGCGCGCGACAACGGCGCCAGGGCAATGGTCACGCCCTGCCCGCTCTGTCACACCGTGCTCGACACCTTCCAGGAACAGATGGAACGCGATCTGCGGACGCGGCTCCGGATGCCGATCCTGCATCTGCCGCAATTGGTCGGGCTGGCGCTCGGCCTGGCACCGGCGCAGCTCGGCCTCGACCGCCACATGGTGCCGGTCGAACTCGGCCTCGATTAACGGGCGCCGGCGCTCACGGTTGCGGCGTCAGGCGCCAGCCGCGGCCGACCATGCAGCTGACCTGCCGCCGTTGCACATCCTGGACATCGCGGACGGCCGCCATCTGGCGGGTATCGACGTAATTGGGAGACGAGGACTGCGACTGGGCGGCGCACGCCCGCAGGTCGCTTTCGAGCGCGACTTCGTCGGCGCCGGGCTTCGTCCATACGACGCGCGTCGTGTGACAGGCGAGGAGCAGCGTCAGCGCCGCAAACGGCGCCAGCCGTCCCAGGATGCGTGCCGTTTCGCTCAATGCACTGCCTCGTGCGCGGATGGGCCCGCCGACAGCGAGCTGCCCTCGAGCCACGCGGCCAGCCGCGGCAAATCCCACTCCGCCGTGCCCGCGATGTCGAGAATCGCTGCCATGAACAGGTGAACGCGTTGCGGCGTGAGGTCGAGCGTCAGTCACTTTTCGCTCTCGTCGAACACCAGCGTCGCGCAGCCGTCCGGCTTGGGCGTGATTCGGACGGCACGCACCAGCCGCGGCGCCGCGACCAGTGTCTTGGCCGACGTATTCTTGCGCGCGTCGCCGTCAGCGACGGCTGCCTCGACCACCGCCTGGTGCTCGAAGCCGAGCACCGCGTCGCGCGCCAGCAGGCTGGCGGGCGTGGATGCCTCGCGCCGCTTGAAATGAATCGCCGCCAGCGTGCCGATCATCTGCTTGGCCAGCCGCCGCGTCACGCTCACCGCGAATTCCCGGTCGGGCGGCACATCGATGGACACCAGCAGCGGGTCTTCGGCCGCGACATAGCGGACGTTGTAGGTCGATGTCGAAGCCTCGACGTTCATGTGCGTTACTTTGACTTCTCCGCTCGTGGGCGTCCAGGACTTGACACGGTAGTGTGCATCCGGCGTGGTTTCGCCATGCCGAGCAAGCTCGACGCGCCATCGGCGCCGGATCCCGCGGCCCTTGCGGTCCCCGACGGCATCCGCCACCTGTTCCAGCAGGCGCTGCATCAACAAAGCATCGGCGACACCCAGGGCGCGCTCGAACTCTACCGTCAGATCGTCGAGATCTTTCCGGTTTTCCCCGACGCCTATAACAACGTCGCCATCCTCCTCAAAGGCATGCGCCGGCTCGACGCCGCGATCGCCTGTCTCCGGCGCGCCATTCTCTATGCGCCGCCGAGCGGGCCGCTCTATTCGAACCTCGGCAATCTCCTCTGGATGAACCTCGAATTCGAGGCGGCGATGACGGCGTTCCGCCGCGCGCTCGAGCTCGCGCCGGACCGGCCCGAGACCCTCCATAATCTCGGTCTGCTGCATTTCAGCCTCGGCGATTACCGCGCGGCGATCGAGTGCTACGACCGTGCGCTGGCGCTGCAGCCCGACCGCACGCTAGTTCGCTGGGATCGCGCCCTGGCGTTGCTCGCCAGCGGCGATCTGCGGCGCGGCTTCGAAGCCTATGACGTGCGATTCGATCTCGACGATCCCACCATGCGGTTCGATCTGAAGCTGCGCACCGTGCGCACGATACCGGTCCCGTTGTGGAGCGGCGAAGACCCTGCCGGCAAGACGATCTACGTTTACGCGGAGCAGGGCGCCGGTGACACCATCCAGTTCGCGCGTTTTCTGCCGCTGCTGGCGAGCCGCGGCGCACGCGTCATCTTCGATTGCCCGCCGGACCTCGTCCGGCTGCTGAGTAGCCTGCCCGGCATCGCCGAAATGCGGCCGCAGACGGGCGAGATGCCGCTGCCCAAGGCCGATTTCCAGATGCCGCTCATGAGCCTGCCGGCGCGCTTCGGCATCACCCTCGAGACCGTACCGGCGCAAGTGCCGTATGTCCGGGCGCCGCTCGCCATCACCGGTCCAAGCGTGCCGCGGCCGCCCGGCGTTCGCTTCGCCGTTGGCATCGTCTGGGGCGGCCGCCCCGAGCATAGCAACGATCACAACCGGTCCATGCCGCTGCAGCAGCTCCTGAGCCTGGCGGATCTTCCCGGCGTCGCGCTTTACAGCCTGCAAAAAGGACCTCGCGCGCAGGACATCGTATCCATCGGCGCCAATGCGCTGGTCTACGACCTGGCGCCGCAGATCCAGGATTTCGTCGACACCGCGCGGTTGATGGCGCATCTCGACCTGATCGTCACGATCGACACCTCGATGGCCCACTTGGCGGGCGCTCTCGCCCGGCCGTGCTTCGTGCTGCTACCGTTCACGCCCGACTGGCGCTGGCTCAACCGCCGCGACGATACGCCGTGGTATCCGACGCTGCGGCTGTTCCGCCAGACGAGGCCGGCCGACTGGAAAGGCGTGGTCGAGCGCGTCCGCGCGGCCATCGGCCGGATCACGGCACGGCGCTGAGCGGCGGTCCGACAATCAGTAATAGGCGACGGTAAAGCCGCCGCCGGGGCGCCGGGACGTAAGGCACGCGGTTGATTTCGGCGTTGACGTGCTCGACGCGCGCGCGACGGCAGGTCGCGCAGGGTCGCGACCCGCTGCAGCCACTGCACCGGCGGACAGTGCGACGGATCCGAGCCTGCGGCGCAGACAGCGGCCGGATCGGCCTGTTGCTGAGCAAAGCGCACGATCACAGCATTCCACCGGCTCCGCGCGCCGAAACCCGCCGTGCCGCCGGTGATCGCCGTCGGGTTGGCGGTCAATCCCTCGGCATGAGCGAAGCCGCAGGCGACCAGCAGCGCCAGGAGGCAGAGACCGACCAGAAGGCGGCGCGACCGCAGGGCCACGACAGCACTCCATTCGGAAGCGCCGCTATCTCGGTGTCGCGAGACCTGAGGTTTTGCGTCGCCGGGTCACCCCGGGTTTGACGTTTCGTGAGGAGCGTATCGCCGTTCTGGCCGCCGCCCTTTCCCCCGGTGTCCAAAATTTGGCACCGGCGGCGCGGACAGAAAACGGGAGTTGCAGCGGGTCCGCACTAAACACGCGAGTCGCGAGCAGTGCGGTATGTAAAATGTCAGGCCAACACGCGTGACCATTATCTCTAATTATCGCGAAATGCTGATAATCCGCCATTACCGGCCTGGTAAGCCGCGTTCGGACTGGGTGACGTGGCTGGGTGTCTTTGACTATCCTGGTATGTTGGGTCTTTGCCAGAGCGACCGCGGGGTGGACGGTCTTGGGGAGCAGTTGGATTGCGGCGCTTTGTCGCGCGAAGGAGCTTCTAGCCCTAGCGGTCGGTGTCACGCTTCTAGGCTGCGCGGGTGACGCCGTCGCCCAGACGGTGCCGCCGGCGGTTGAGCCGGGTCGCATTCCGCAGCAATTTCAGCCTGCGGCGCCGCCGCGTCCGCGGCCCGAAATCTCGGTTCCCTCGGCGCCGTCGAACGTTCCGCCGCCCGGCGCGACGACGGTCAAGGTGACGCTCGATTCGATTGAGGTGACCGGGGCGACGGTCTATTCCGCCGCCGACTTCGCGCCGCTGATCGCCCCATACCTCCATCATCAAATTGCGCTCACCGATCTCTTCAAGTTGGCCGACGAGATCACGGCCAAATACCGGGCCGATGGCTATATCCTTTCGCGCGCGGTGGTCCCGGCACAGCGCATCAGTACAGTGGCGAAGATCACCGCCATCGAAGGCTTCGTCAGCGCGGTGAAGATCGACGGCTACGACAGTCCGCGGCTCGAAGCCTACGGCCGGAAGATCATGGCGTCTCGACCGCTGCACGCCGCCGACCTCGAGCGCTATCTGCTGCTGGCCAACGATCTATCGGGGGTCACGGCGCATGCCGTGCTTTCGCCGTCGCCAACGGTCGAAGGCGGCGCCAACCTCACCATCGTGACCGCGCAGAAACGCGTCGACGCCCAGCTCGCGATGGACAATCGCGGCACCAAATATATTGGCCCGTTCCAGTTCTATGCCGGCGGCGGCGTCAATCTGCCCGGCACCGATCAGCGCGTCGCCCTGCGCTATGTCACGACGCCGAGCGCACGCGAGCTGCAGTTCGGCGAGGCGTCGTTCACCCAGCCGATTGGCGACGACGGTTTGCGTTTCGTGCTCTACGGCAACTATACGCACAGCGAGCCGCAGTACACGCTATCACCGTTCCATGAATCGAGCGAAGGTGAGAACGTCTCCGGCATGCTCAACTACCCGGTGATTCGCAGCCGCGAGCAGAATCTCGAGATTCACGGTGGCTTCGCCGTCACCGATCTCTATGTCCGGGTCGCCGACAATCCGTCGCTGCCGCCGTCGTCCGACGACCATCTGCGGATGCTGCGCTTCGGCGCCAATTACGACATCGCCGACGCCTGGGGCGGGATCAACCTGGTGACGGCGGAGGTCACACGCGGCTTGCCATTTCTGGGCGCCTCGGCGGACATCAATCGCGCGACACCGTCGCGTCCGAACGCCAAGTCTGATTTCGGCAAGATCGTCGGTCAATTGTCGCGCCAGCAGGATCTGTCGTTCATCTATCCGGGCGTGGGCGTTTACGTGGCGCTCGAGGGCCAGCATTCCGACACCGGACCGCTGCCGTCGTCGGAGCAGTTCGGCCTCGGCGGGCCGCTGTGGGGCCGCGGCTACGATCCGTCCGACGTCGTCGCCGACGAAGGCTGGGCCGGCAAGGCCGAGCTGCAGTACACCGGCGTGCCGCCCGGCAAGCTCGCGAACTACTGGCAGACCTATCAACTCTACGGCTTCTACGACGAAGGCCGCGTCAACCGCCACATCGCCACCGCCGGTTCGTCCTTTCTGTCATCGGCCGGTTTCGGCGTGCGCTTGGCGATGCTCGACCACATCACTTCTGACCTCGAGTTCGCCAAGCCCTTGAGCCGGGACGAGAGCGTCAGCCTGAGCCAGCCGCATAGCCGGCCGTGGCGATTTTTCATGCAGGTCACCGCCCACTTTTAGCGCCTGTCTGGCCGCTGCCGCGCCGATAATCGATTGCGCTCGCGACCGTCCAAGCATCACAGGGCTGCGTAACCGCAGGTTCCGCGCTCTGGACGCGATTGGAGTTGGCGTCCCCGCATTCCAATTCCCCGCGGCCGGCTCGAGCCGTAAGCGGAATTTAATTTTGATTGGCGGCGACTCCTCAGGGTCCGTCGTTGAGGATTTTGTTGGCGGCGGGAAACCGCGCCCGTAGATTCGAGCGTGGCTGGTGTGGGAGGAGGACACGCATGGCGAAAGACGCTCCCGAAGCCGAACGCGCTCGGCTTCCGGCGCAAACCGGCCGGACGCCGCCGCTGTTCTATCGTCGGCCGGTCGCGCTCTCGCCCATCCTGCATGTCGATCTCGCGCTCGAGGCCGACGGCACCTGCGGCTTCGCCCGAGCGACCAACTCGATCCCCCTCAACGCCGTCGAATTCGGCTTCGCCGTCCGGCATTTCCCGATCGTATTCACGGTCGATTCGCCGACCATCCCGGTCGCGATCGTCGGCACGTCGAAGCAGCGCAATCTGTTCGTCGACGACACCGGCCACTGGCTCGAGGGCGTCTACCTCCCGGCCTGGGTGAGGCGCTATCCGTTCATTTTCCTCGAACAGCCGGGCAGTGACGAATTCATACTCGGTATCGACGAGGCCGCGACGGTGCTCAAGCGCGGCGGCGAGAACCGGCTGTTCCGCAGCGGCAAGCCGACGCCGGTGCTCGAACGCGCCGTCGCGCTGTGCAGCGAGTACCAGAGCGCCATCGCGGCGACACGCGCTTTCTGCAAGGCGCTCGAGGACGAGGGCCTGCTGGTCGAAAAGGAAGCCGGCCTCGAAATGACGGGCGGGCGCAGCTTCCGCCTCACTGGCTTTCGCGTCGTCGACGGCAAGCTGCTCGACAAGCTCGATTCGAAGACCTTCCTGCGGTTTCGGCGGCGCGGCTGGCTGGTACCGATCTACCTCCACCTGGCCTCGGTCGCCAATTGGGCGATCCTGGTCGATCTCGCGGCAAAACGAGGACCCTGACAATGGCGCGCAAGGGACCCAGCAACGACAGCGATGACACGACCAAGGAGCCGGCGGCCGGCGCGATCGAAGCCGCGCCCGCGGGGCCTGCGCCGGGCGGGTCCACGACGCCGATGGGTCCGCTGCCGCTCTTCTACAGGCAACCGCAGGTCGTCACGGCCGAGCGGCACGGCAAAGCCGGTCTCAAGGAATCTGCGGGCTACGGTTTCGCGCGCGACACCAATTCGGTGCCGCTCGGCGCCGACGAGATCCTGGTGGCACAGGCGCATTTCCCCATCGTCTTCACCGAAAGCAATCCGCCACTCGCAGTTGCCGTGCTCGGGCTCGGCGACTCGCGCAACGTCTTCGTCAATGCCGACGGCAGCTGGCGGACCGGCACCTACATTCCCGCCTATATCCGGCGCTACCCCTTCATCCTGGCGAAGGCCGGCAAGCCGGGCGAGGCGATGCTGGCGATCGACGAGGCGGCCGAGAATTACGTCCCCGACGGCGGCCGGCGCCTGTTCGAAGGCGCCGTGCCGACGCCGCTGGCGCGTCAGGCCGCACAATTCTGCCAGGCGTTCCAGACCCAGTTCGATCTCACGCGCGCCTTCGGCGAGGCGCTCGCGGCGGCCGACGTGCTGGTTGCGCGCCGCGCCGACGTGCGCCGGTCCGACGGCAGGACGCTGTCGCTTCAGCGCTTCCGCGTGATCGACGAGGCGCGTTTCGACGCCCTGCCGGACGAGCTCTTCCTGCGCTGGCGCCGCGCCGGGTGGCTCGGCCTCGCCTATTCGCACCTGCTGTCGATGCGGCGCTGGCAGAGCTTCGTCGCGTCCACCGGCTGAGTCGACTGTCGTACCCGGCGGTCGGGGACCACACCAAGATTTGAACGGCGGCGGCCGCAACCGCGGTTATGGTCCGCGGGTTCGATGTGGTTGTATCTCGCTCGCGGTGATCGCAATGCATCCTGCCTTTCCGCCGCTCGCGCTTGCCGGGCGCGTTCTGTTGGCGTTGATCTTCGTTCTCGCCGGCATCAACAAGATCGGGACGATCTCCGCCACCGTCGCGTACATGGCGAGTCACGGCATTCCACTCGCCGGCGCACTGGTTTACGGCGCGATTGCGCTCGAGCTTGGCGGCGGGCTGATGCTGATGGCCGGCCTCTACACCCGCTGGGTGGCGGCTGCGCTCTTTTTCTATACTCTGGCGCTTGCGGTCATTTTTCACGCCTATTGGTTGGCGCCGGCCGCGCAGGTACGCGTTCAGCACGGCTATTTCTTCGAGCACCTGTCGATGATGGGCGGCATGCTGTTCGTCGTCGCCTTCGGCGCGGGGCCGCTGAGCCTTGACGCCTGGCTGCACCCCGCCGCCGGCGACAAAGCGCCGGAATGGGCCTGAGGCGGTAGCCGCCCGGTCGGATCAACGGCGGGCGAACTGCTGACGGAGCTGTTCGCGCGCCACCTTGCCTAACGCCGAGCGGGGGATGGCTTCGACGAAGCGGACCTGCGCCGGGCGATAATCTGCATTCGTCTTTCCGCAATAGGCGACGATCTCCGCCGGATCGGGCGGCGCTCCGCTCGGCATGATCGCAACCCACAACTCCTCGATCCCGCTCGCGCCGGTCATCGCCAGGGCAGCGGCATCCTTGACATCCGGCCGCGCAACCAGGAGTTCCTCGATCAGCTCCGGCGCCACCTTGGCACCACCGGCATTGATGAGTTCGTGTGTCCGGCCGACGATGACCATCATGCCGTCCGGCGTCACGGTTCCACGATCGCCGGGATAGAACCATCCATCGCGGAAATTTTCCCTCTGGCCTTTCGCCGCGGTATAGGCGTGGCCCTGGCCCTTGGTGCGAATCCGAATGAGGCCGACTTCGCCGCGCGGCAACACGCTGCCGGCGTCGTCAACCGCCTCGACCGTGGCCCACGGCGCCACCTGCCCGACGGCGCCGTCGGTGCCGCGCAGCATCTCCGAGGGTGCGTGCGCCACCGTGCCGGCTTCGGTCGAGCCGTAGGCGCAGATGATGCGTCGGCAGATACGAGTTCGCGCGGTCTCGAGAAACGCCTGCGACATCACGTTTCCGCCGACGTGAACCGCGCGCAGGCTGCCGAGCGCGACCGGCGCCACTGTCTGCGCTTCGATGAGGTCGCGCAGCTGCTGTGTCGACGCCACCATCAGGTCGACGGCGAAGCGCGGAATCATGTCGAGCGTTTCGCGCGCCGAGGGGGCCGTGAGCAGTGACTTGCCGTGCCGCCAGTGCCACCAGCGCGAAGCTGAAGCCGTAATTGGTTGTCAGCCCCGGCAGGCAGATCATGCGATCCCAGGCGACGCTGGAGGCGCGATAGGTATAGGTCCGCAGTCGATCCTCGATGGTATCGATGGTAAAGCCGATCGGCTTGGGAAAGCCCGTCGTGCCCGACGAGAGCGAAATCCGGCACAGCGCGTTGCCGTCGCGGAAACCGGGATCGGCTGCGGTCGCGCCGCCGCCGCCGGGGCGAAACCAGCTCTCGTCGACGACGACGTCGCGCACCCCGGCCGTCGGACGCCCGTTGTCGTCGCGCAGGACCGCCGCCAGTTTCAGCCCGATGCGCTCGATATCCGGTTCGTGACGCAACGACACCAACGGAATGCCGGCGCGGTAGAGCGCCATGATTAGCACCAGGTGACGGATCGGATTCTCGGTGCCGATTCCGACCGGCTCGCCCGGAGGAAGCGCGAGGGCGCGAAGTCTCGGCTCGCTCGCGCGGATCGCCCTGGCGAATTGGCCGTAATTGACGCCGCGGCTCGAGAGCGCGATCGCCGCCTTCTCGGGCCGGACGCGAGAATGGAAGAGGATCAGGTCGGTGAAATTCATGCGGCGGCCCTGACTCAGGACTTCGCCCGTGCGACGATCTCGCGGGCGCACAGCGCCGCGTAGAGGACGACGAGCGTCAGCCCGCCCGAGATAACGGGCTGCTGGAGGATCAACCGCGCCCACAGCGGCATAGCGTGCAGCGTCGTCGGCGCCATGAACATTCCGCTGAGGCCGACCATCATGGCGAGGCCGGTGACGATGAACTTGCGCTTGTCCCAATGCTCCTTGGCCAGCATGTGGACGCCGTGCATGAAGACGATTCCGAACAGGATGGTGGCCAGCGCCGACAGAACGGGCAGAGGTATGATCACCAGCAGCATGTCGAACTTGATGCAGCCGCCCAGCACGATCAGAAGCAATCCCGCCGCGAAGGTGGCGTAGCGCCAGCCGACCCGCGTCGTGCGCAGCATGCCGACATTGTCCGGGTACACGATCGTGCTGAAACCGCCGACCAATCCGGCCAGGATCGAACCCAATGCAACGGCGAAGATGCCCTGAGCGAGCCGTCCCTCGGACAGCTTCTCGTCGCCCCAATCGGCGACGACATGGTAAAGCGCCATCGATCCAATTGCAGGCGGGATCAGCACCAGGAGAAACACGACGACGAGATCGGGCTCGACCGCGAAGCCGAATGGGAACCAGCGCGGCGTCACCAGCAGCGGCGCGCCCGCGACGGAGGCGAGCGATATCGGTTTCACCGCGGCGTAGCAGGCGGCGCCGACGGCCAGACCGATGAGGATCGCGGCGCGACGCAGTCGCCCGCCCCATACCGAAACCACGATCAGCACGACGACGGCGAGCGCGCCCGCGCCGATGTTCAACGTGGGAAAGCCCGGACTCGCCGGCAGGCCGATCCAGTTGGGCAGGGCGATGTTCGCGACCTGCATCATGATCAACATGACGAGGCTGCCGGAGACCAGCGGCGCATTCAGCAGCCGTGCGAGCGGTCCGATCAGGCTTCGGCCGCGGATGGGCAGCGCCAGGACGGCGTAGATCAGAGACGCAACGAACTATGAGCCGTAGGCCGCGCCCAAACCGCCGCTCGCGATATGACCGACAACGAGCAACGCCGCAAAGTTGCCGGCGTAGGGGGCCTGGACGATGGGCAGTCGCAGCAGTCAGACCGAGTGCAGGTGGTGACGAGCCCCGAGACGATGAACACCATGCCGTATTGGTAGGCGATCTGTTCCGCCGGCAGGTTGAAGGACCGGCCGAGCAGTCCGGGCAGCACGAACATGCCCGTCATGCCGAAGATGTTCTGCAAACCCAGCATCGCCAGCTCGGAGACCGGCATGCGCTGGTTGATGCCGACATCGAAGACCGCCGGCTCGGCGGCGTCTGCCGCAACGTCCCGAAGTGGCATGATGGATTCCCCCGCTATTGTCTGCTGCGGCGCAGCATTCTGCGTCCGTCGGCAAGCGCCTCTCTCCAGCAATTTTGCCAAAATATGAAGGTAACTCAATCGATTATCGTAACGTGCGGGGCCACCGCGAGAGCCGGTCCGCCGCGGCCGCGTCGCCCGATTCAGGCTGTCGCCGCGAGCACCGCTTCGAGCCGCTGCGCCGCGGCTTCGCCCTTGAGTCCGCGCGCGTAGAGGTCGCCAGCGAGCGCACGGAAGTGAGCCACCGGCTCGTCTGCCGCCGTAACCATGCCGATGCCGAACCGGACGTTGGGCAGCTCGTTGGTGCGGAAGCCGCTGATCGAAAGAATGTCCGCCTTGTCGGTCTCGAACAGCTGGAACCCGACGTTTGGGAGCATTTCGTCGATCACCGCGATGTCAATGCTGCCGTCGGGATTGCGCAGGAGCCGGACGAGGTGCCCGATCTCCTTGCGTGCGGCTGCGCGCCGGCGCTTGAGCTCCGGCGCAGGCAGATTGAGGCGACCGACCAATCCGATGCGCAAAAATCGTTCGATCTCGGGGACCGACATCAGGCTGGTGATGCGCAGGTGGCCGGCCGCCATTTTGCGCAACGCCAGAAGCGCCATAATGGTATCGATCTCTACCAGCGTTTCAGGCGATTGTTCCGTGTCCGGAATCGACTCGATCATCATTCGGCGCAGGTACGAATCGTAGGAAAACGTCGTTAAAAGGTATGACATTGGCATGAAGCGTACGACCACGGCGTCGGCCGCCGCTTCGAGCTCGCGCAGCCGGGCGAAGTAGCCAGACGGCGAGGCGTAGTACTCGGTGCCCGCGCCGAGCAGCGACGCCACCGAGGTATTCATCAGGCGGGCAATTGCCTCGAGCGTCTCGACCTTGACGATTCCTCCGGCTTCGACGCGGTAGAGCGCCGCACGGGAAATGCCCAGCTTGCCGGCGATCGCATTCGCCGAATGGCCGCCGTCGAGTCGATAGGATTTCAGCCGTCGACCGATTTCTTTGTTGGTTCTCCCCCAGCCGTTCACGTCCGATAGCCTCGTTCCGCTCGCCAAAGTTGAACTACTAATATTCTAAACAATCGGCCGTGGTATTCGATATCAGCATTTGGCGGCGTAATCCAGAGAGATAGATGCTGCGGATTCCGAATAATTATTAATTGTAATCTTACGGCAATCGCCCTAGAACGATGCAGCGAATTGACTTGCGCGGAGCGGACGGTGCGGGAGAAAAGCAAACGCAAGGTTGGCGCCAAGCGCATGTGGATCCGACGCTGGCTTCTCGCCGGCCGCATCTCGGCGAGCGAAGCGAAAGCGTTCGAGAAACATCTTCAGCGGACCGGTACGCTGCTCAAGCCGAAGACACCGGCTCCCAGCAGCATGGGTGCTGCGCGCCGGGCTTCCTTTCCGGGCGGCATCGCGCCGTTTGCCAAGGCGCAGCTGGCGCCCGTGGCGCCGCCGGGCTCGGTGGTGACCATCCAGTACGATCCGTCGCGATTTCGCGTCGAATTCACCGCGATCAGACGAGGCCGCCGGCCGAAGGCCAGAGCGGCGCATGGCTGAGGCGCCCATTGCGGAGCGTGTGAATTAAGTTCGCGCGGCTTTTGCCAAATGCAGTATGATAAACATTATGGTTTTAGGGGGATTGATGCATGGCTGACAAACCGAAGACGGTGACGTTGAGGCAACTTTCCGCTCAGCTTGCGGATCGTCACAAGCTCACCAAGAAACAAACCGAGGAGGTCCTGGAAGGGCTTGTCGGCCTGATCCGGACGAATTTGAAGAAGGGTGCCCGTGTCCGCATCGGCGGCCTCGGCATCCTGCGGGTGCGGCATCGCTCGGCGCGCATGGGGCGCAATCCGAAAACCGGCGAGCCGATCCAGATTAAGGCGAGCAGGAAGGTCGCTTTCCGGGCGGCGAAGGACCTCAAGGAAGCGATCTAGCGTCCCCCGACCGGATGTCGCGGTCTTCGGTCGGCCGGGTCACCGAGGGCCGAAGCTTCGTTGCGGCCCCAGAATGTTCGTCGCGGGTCGCGCCGGCCGCAGTTCTCCGATGGGTCAGCGTCTCTGCTTGATTCAGGTCAACATGGGCGAGATTGGCGCCAGGGAAACTTTCGAGTGTTGTGGGTAGCTCGAAGGAGAACCCCTATGTCGTTTAGGCCCTCGATCTTGCGCGTTTTGATATTCGCCCTCGCGGTCCTGCTGCCGACGATTTATTCGGCCTCGATGGTTTCCGTCGCTGTCGCCGGGCCCGAGCAAGAATCCGCCCTGTCGCAACAGTCGATGGAATCCGCTATGGACTTTGCGACTGGCCCCTACAGCGCACCGGAACCCACGGTCGGCGAATAGACCGGCGACCGGTCGCCGCTCGACATTGAACTCCTGTCGGCCGTCGTGCGGCTGATCGCTGCGAGGCAGGCGCGCAGCGACGTTGATCGGTCGTTGCCGTTCGGTCGGACAATGGCGCTGGCGAGACGGGCGACCGCGGTTGCGCCGCCGCGTTCCTATCGCGAGGGCACGGAGCTCGGCGGCGGTGCGTTCGGCGGCGGCGGATAATAGGCCGGTCGCGCATAGTAGTAGCCTGGTACTTGGTTGCCACGCGCGTACTGGCATTGCATGTAGGCGATATCGTACCGCCGCTGCAGCTCGAACCCGGCATAGGACGAGCTGCTCGCTCCGACGCCGGTGCCGGCGATTGCCCCGGACGCGGCACCGATCGCGGCGCCGCCGCCGCCGCCGATCGCGGCGCCCAGTCCCGCGCCCAAGGCCGTGCCAACGATCGCGCTACCGACCGCACGATTGTTGGCGGCGGCCGCGCCGCCATTCACCTGCTGATCGGCGAAATTCCGGCAGATCGCCTGATCCTGCACGAAGACATCGAACGGCTTGTTCGGCGCCGGCATCACCATGACCGACGGGCCGAGTGGATGGCTGGCGCAGCCGGCGAGAGCGAGAGCCGCAATCGCGCCCGCGATGGTCGCACCCGGCCGTCGGGTCGAATATCTGGCCGCCGCCGCCGGCGCTCGACGCCCGAAGGCCTTTGCGATGACACCTTTGCGAGGAACAGCGGCGACGGTCATCGCCTTCGCTCTTGCGCGGCGATCTCCCGCACGTGGAGGCGGAGGGCAATTTCCGAGAGTTGGCGGCGCAGCCCGTCGCGGTCGATGCCGGCGCTGCGCATAACCGACTCCATGATCTCGTCGCCCAGCAATGCCTCGAGATCGGGCTCGTCGCGAAGGCACCGACGGTCGAGTGGCTGGCGATGGCTGCGGAGCGAATCCATGCCGTTTATATGGTTCGGTTGCCGGTTGTATCCCTGAATGCGGGGCGTTTTTCGCGCGTTTCGGCCAGGCCCGGTGCAACAAAATCGGACCGACGCGCCGCACCATGGCACCGAACCGGGCGGCGGGGTTTCGCTCAGCCCATGCATGGGCCAGCCGCGAGTCGTGGATCGCGACGCCTCTGCTTTGGTCCGCAGGTGGCCTGCAGGCTTGGCGGTATCGGATGCTGCGGTCGGCGGCACGGCTCCGCGCGCTGGTCGCCTGCGACCATGCCGGACGAAGTGGCGAGCCGAACCGCGACACGCGGCTCCGGCTTCGGTGCCGACAATCACCGCTCGCCAGCGAGCGTGACCGCGCTGGAACGGCTTGTGCGGGTTGGGCCACGGCCGGTTTCGCTTCTCCCGCGATGGCGCAACCGGCTTCGCCCTACGGTCGCACATGTCATGATGGAGTGCCGGGCTCCGTCGCGACGCGTCGCGCCCGAAGGTCGGCAACACCGCGGCCGCTGACGGCGGCGCCGGTCGCGATCACCGGTGCGGTTCTGGCCGCGCAGCGGATCGCGTGGGACGCGAGCAACATCCTACCGATTTGAGCCGCCCGCCGTGGCGACCATCCGGCCGATACCGGAAGGCGACCCGGCGCGCGTGGTTCGGGCCCCGCCTTAAACCCTACTCAAGTGACGCTTGGCGAGTATTTTCTCGGTTTTTGCGTTAATTTGTCAGTAAGTATTGCGGCTTTTGTTGTCGAGGTTGGCTTTTTCGGCGAAGGAACCCGCAATGTGCCGATTGCTCGGCGCCCGGCTCCTCGATGTAGGCGTCGCGGAGGCGACGTCCCTGTCGGCGTGGTGCTGAACGGCGCTGTCGGGCATTGAGACGCCCGAGGCGGCGTCGCTGCAGCGATCGATTGCGCTGCAGACGCATAAAATCCGCGTCAACCGGCAGAGCTCAGGTCGGACCCGGTGCGAGCGCTGCAACGCCGCGCCGTAGCGTTTTTCCCGCGGCTTCCGGCCAAAATCTTAACCGGTTCGGTCCATTCTTGCGGCTGCATACATGCGTCTGAGAGTGGGCAGGCTATCGCATGTCGTTGCGGCGACGGATCCAGACGGTTGGACTCGAGCGCGTCCGAGCCATTCCATTCGCGCGCCGCATCGTCCTGCTGACCGTTCTGTTTCTCGCCTCGGTCTATGCTGGCAACGCGTTGATCCTGGTCCATTACTACGGCGCGCTCGCGGGACGCGAGCGCGATGCACGCAACGCCAAGGCGGCGCTGCTCGCGGAGCACGCCGGGCGCGCGCTCGCGGCGATCGATCTCTCGCTCGAGACCATCGCCGAGGCCCTGAAGGCGCATCTGCCGCTGACCAAGCCGACCGTCGCCACCCAGCTGCTGCTCGACAAGTATCGCAAGGGGCTCCCGCAGGTGCGCTCGCTCCTGGTAGCCGACCAGGACGGCCGGCTGATGAATACGTCGCGATCGTTCCCGCCGCCTGCGATCAATCTGGCCGACCGGCCGTATTTCTCCGAGCAGAAGAAGTGGCTCGGCGTCGGACTCTACCTCGACCGTATCGCGATGAACCGGATCGACCACGAATCCTTCTTCGCGATGAGCCGGCCGCTGCTTGATGACGACGGAAACTTCCGCGGCATCGTCGCCTCAATCACCGATCCCGCTTATTTCGCCGCCTTCTACAGCCCGCATGGCGAGTATGACGGCCAGATCGCGCTGCTCGAACGCAGCGATGGAGCGATTCTCGCCGGCACCGGCCTGACGGATCGGCAAATGACCGACGGTGAGCCCGTAATCGTCGACCATGGCCGCGCACGCGTGCGCGGCTACCCGGCGGGCGACGTGTCGGCCGTCCAGGTACAGGGCTTCCCGGCGCGGATCATCCTGATCGGCAAGCCGGCGATCGTGTCGCCGCAGTTCCTGAGCTTCTGCGCGATGGACGCCGGCCTGCTTCTGGTCATGACGTTCATCGCCTGGTGCCTGGCGACCGCCGCCGCCCGCGAAGCGACCGCTGTCAACCGCGAAGCGGCGGCACGCCGGACCGCCGAGGCGCGCCTCCTCAGCGCGATCGAAAGCGCGCCCGCCGCCTTCGCGCTCTACGACAACGAAGACCGGCTGGTTCTGTCGAACGAAATCTACCGGTCGTTCTTCGCGCCGGTGAAGAACCTGATCGTTCCCGGCAAGACCTTCCAGGAAATCAACGAGGCGACCGTGCGGCGGCGCGTTTTCGCCGATGAACATCCGGACGAGGACGAGTTCCTGCGCTGGCGCCTGGACCAGCACCGCCTTGGAATCGGCGAGCCGATCCTGCAGCTTCGGGACGGCCGGTGGATCCTGATGCGCGAACGGCGCACCGAGGAAGGCGACACCGTCCTGTTCTACTCCGACATCACGCCGCTCAAGGAGCGCGAGGAGCAGCTCCGTCTCGCGCGGCAGGAGGCCGAACAGGCGAGCCACGCCAAGACCGCTTTTCTCGCCAATATGAGTCACGAGCTGCGCACGCCGCTCAATGCCATCATCGGATTCTCGGAAATGATCGAGCGGAAGGTTCTCGGACCGATCTCGGAGAACTACCGGCAGTACGGCGAGATCGTGCGCACCAGCGGCCAGCACCTGCTGGCGATCATCAACGACATTCTCGACATCGCCAAGCTCAACGCCGGCAAGACCGAGCTCCGCCTCGAGCCGGTCGACCTCAACCAGACGATCAGCGAAGCGATCGCGATCGTCTCGCGCAAGGCGGAGAGCGTCGGCATCGCGGTCGTGTCGGCTCTCGCTCCCGATTGTCCGACGATCGAAGCGGATCCGGTTCGTCTTCGCCAGGTCTTCCTCAATGTCCTTGCGAACGCGGTCAAGTTCACGCCGGCCGGCGGCCGCATCGACGTCGCGACCACGGCGACGACGGCCGAGCTGCGCATCGCCGTCAAGGACAACGGCGTCGGCATGGCACCGGAAGACATTCCACGCGCCCTCGAACCGTTTACGCAAGTGGGCCGCGAACGGACGGCGGCGCAGGAGGGCACCGGTCTCGGTCTGCCGATCTCGAAGACGCTGGTCGAGCTGCACGGCGGCCGGCTCGAGATCGCGAGCGCACCGCAGCGGGGCACGACGGTTACGATCAGCCTGCCGATCCGTCCCGGCGAGGGTGCCGCGGCCGGCAGGTCGGTTCTCGATATCGCGGTCTGACGCCTCGCGGCGGGAGGGTATGCGATGAAGTCGAAGACGTTCGGTGTTTTGTTCGGCGTTCTGGCGTTGGGCTGCGCGTCGGCGCATGCCGCCGAGCCCATCCGGATCGGCGTCGACGGACCATTCAGCGGTGGCTCGGCGCCGATGGGTCTCGACATGCTGCGCGGCATCGAGCTCGCCGCCGCCGAGATCAACAGCGCCGGCGGAATTCTCGGCCGTCCGATCGTGCTGGTGAAGCGCGACGACCAGGCGAACAACGATCGCGGCGCGCGGATCGCCAAGGAGCTGACCGAACACCATCTGGTCGACGCGGCGGTCGGTTACGTCAACACCGGCGTCGCTCTGGCGGCGATTCCCTATTTCGAGGAGGCGCGGATCCCCCTCGTTCTCAGCGTCACCACCGGCAGCGTGCTGACGCGGCAGTTCGCGCCGCCGGAATACGCGGAGAACTATATCTTCCGGGTGTCGTGCAGCACGGCGCTCGAAGTCGAAAAGATCGCGGAGATCGTCAAGGCACGCGACTACAGGAAGATTTCGATCTTTGCCGACACCACCGCCTACGGCCAGGTCGGCCGGCACGATCTGGTCCGCGTTCTGGCGGCGGAGGGTATCGCGCCGGTGTCGAACGAGAAGTTCAACATCGGCGACACCGACATGACGGCGCAGCTCGCACGCGCGCGCCAGGCCGGCGCCGACGTGATATTGACCTACGGCATCGGGCCCGAGCTCGCGGGAATCGCCAACAGCCGCGCCAAAATCGGCTGGATGGTGCCGATGATCGGGAGCTGGACGCTGTCGATGTCGAATTTCATCGACAACGCCGGCGTCAACGGCGAGGGCGCGGTGATGCCCCAGACCTTCATCGAACAGGGCGATACGCCGAAGCGCGCCGCCTTCATCCAGGCGTATCACGCCGCCTACAAGGTGACACGCATGGATTCGCCGCCTTCGGCCGCCCAGGGCTACGATTCGCTCTACCTGCTGGCGGCGGCTATCCGGCAGGCGGGGACGGTCAATGGGCCGAAGGTCCGCGCCGCGCTCGACAATCTGCGCGACAAGGTCGAAGGCGTCGTCCAGGTCTATGACCATCCCTTCAATCCCGCCAATCACGAGGCGGTCTCGAGCGCGGACGTCGTCTACGGTGTGGTCAAGGACGGCCGTGTGGTCCGGCTCAATCCGCCGCCGCTGTCAAAGCAGACGGCGGTCGCGAAATAGCCGATGCCGGCTCAGATTTTCGCGGCGTCTGGCGCGTGCAATCGGCCGCGTGCGGTCCGCGGCGTCGCGAAAATCGGTCGGTGGTCCGCGTCGTCCGACCTAAGATCGGGGAATGAGCAGCGTTGCCAGGGCAGGACAGGCCGCATGCCGGCCGCCGACGGCGGTCGACCATCTGGCGCGTGGGGCGCTGTGGATTGCGTACCGTTGCCTGCGCCTGTGGTGGTTCGTCCGCCGGCCACGGCACGACGGCGCCGTCGTCGCCGTCTGGCTCGACGGCCGCATTCTCATGGTTCGCCATTCGTACCGCCGCCGCTGGGGCTGGCCCGGCGGCGGCATCCGGCCGGGCGAGCAGCCGATCGATGCCGCCATCCGCGAGCTCGGCGAGGAGCTGGCGCTGCGCGTTTCCCGCCGTTCGTTGATATTCCGCTGCAGCGTGATGGAACGGTGGGAGAAGCGCCGTGATCACGCCCGGATCTTCGAAGTGATTCTGACGGCCGAGCCGCAGTTGCGGCTCGACGGTCGCGAGGTGATCGAGGCACGATTGATGACTCCGGCCGACGCTCTGCGCCTTCCGCTCATCCCTTTCATCGCGACCTATCTGGAAATGCACCGAACGGGTCCGGGCTGACCCTATCCTCTCGCATGGCACCATGTCGCAGCTTCGGCTTGCAACCCGGGGGTTGCGGCAAGGATACTCGGCCACCGGAACCATCGCGGCGGTGCCCATGCTCGGCGTTCGTGACATTCTGAAACGCGTCGCTGCCGGCGAGACCACCGGCGAAATGGAAACGCGCGCGTGCCTCGACCGCATCGACGAGCGCGAGGCCGCGATCGGTGCATGGATTCACCTCGACCGCGACCGTGCGCTCGCGGAGGCGCGTGCCCGCGACCGATCGCGTGCCAGAGGCCCGCTGCACGGCGTCGTTTTCGGAATCAAGGACATCTTCGATACGGTCGACATGCCGACGTCCTACGGCTCGCCGATCTACGCCGGCCATCGGCCGTCGGCCGATGCCGCTTGCGTCGCTCTGTTGCGTGCCGCCGGCGCCGTCGGCCTCGGCAAGACCGTGACCACCGAATTCGCCATGACCCATCCGGGTAAGACGCGCAATCCGCACAACCCGGCGCACACGCCGGGTGGGTCGTCATCCGGCTCGGCGGCGGCGGTTGCCGCCGGCATGGTTCCGGTCGCGCTCGGCACGCAGACGCTCGGCTCGGTGATCCGTCCGGCGGCTTTCTGCGGCGTCGTCGGATTCAAGCCGAGTTACGGCGCGATCAACCGGGCCGGGACGAAGCTTATCTCGGAGACCGCCGATACCATCGGCATGTTCACGCGCAGCGTCGCCGACATTCCGCCGGTGCTGGCCGCTCTCACCGGCGCGCCGGAGGATTCCTACGACAAGACCCTCGACTCACCGCCACGCATCGGTCTGGTGCGCGGCGTCGAATGGAACAAGGCTTCGGCGGCGGCCGTCACGGCGTTCGAAGACGCGGCGCGGCGCCTCGCCAAGGCCGGCGCAAAATTGCGCGACATCGCGCTTCCTCCGGCGGTCGTCGAGGCGCACGAGCGCTCGCGCACCGTGACCGATTACGAGATGGCGCGGGCCGACGCCTTCGAGTGGTACAACCGCCGCGAGGGCTTGAGCCCGGCGCTCCGTGCCGGGATCGAGCGCGGATTCGGCGTGGCCTTCGCCGATTACGTCGCGGCGCGAGGCCAGGCCGAGCTCGCGCGCCGCGCGCTCGCCGACGCGTTCGCCGGCGACGACTTCTGGCTGACGGTATCGGCGCCGGGCGAGGCGCCGGCCGGCCTCGAGTCGACGGGCGATCCGGTCTTCAGCCGCGTGTGGACGATTTTGCATGTGCCGTGCCTGACGGTGCCGTGCGGCAAGGGGCCCGCCGGCCTGCCGCTCGGCGTGCAGCTGATCGGGCCCGCGCGCAGTGCGGCGCGGCTGCTCGCCTGCGGGCGCTGGGTCGAGGCCGCACTCGCCTAACGACGGCGGGTGCCGGCGCGACGTCGCGCCGCCCGCGGCGATCGGCGCGTGGCGCGCGATCTGACGCGACGCGTCCAGAGGATCTTGCTGGCGAGCCGCGCGCCGGCCGCCAACGCCTCGAGCTTCGCCCACATGATCTCGGGATGGACGCGGCGATAGAACGGCCCCTGCGCGAAGCCGCAATCGGTGCCGGCAATGACCCGCTCGCGGCCGACCAGATTCGCCACACGGACGATACGCTCGGCGACCAGCTCGGGATGCTCGACCACGTTCGTGGCATGGCTGATGACGCCGCTGATCAGTATTTTGTCCTTTAGGTCGAGCTCGCCCCAGACCCGCCATTCGTGTTCATGACGCGGATTGGCGCCTTCGATGACGAGCGCACCGACGCGCGCCTTGAGCAGCGTCTTGGCGATCGCCTTGAGCGGCACGTCGGTGACGTGCGGACCCGGCCAGCTGCCCCAGCAGACGTGGTAACGCACGCGCGCGGGATCGATGTCGGCGAGCGCGTGGTTCATGATTTCGATCTGGCGTTCGAGCCAGCGGTGATAGTCGCTGAAGGTCTTGGGCGGCACCATACGGTCGTAAGTGACGGCGGCGCGCGCGTCGTCCAATTGAACCAGCAGGCCGGCATCGACGATGGTCCTGTATTCGGTGCGCATCGCTTCGGCAACGGCCACCTGCAGGTCATCGTCGTTCCTGTAGTATTCGTTCTTCTTGTCGGGGACGACGCTCGACGGCGCCGCGACGGGCAGAAATCCCTCGACCGCATCGACGCCTTCGAGCGCCGCCCTGAAGTCGTCGATGTCGCGCTGAAGTGCTGCCTGGCCGGTATAGCGCAACGGGCCCACAACCACCGATTCGGCGGTGGTGGCGATCGGCTCGCGGCTGTCGAGCTCGGCATAGAAACCCTTGAAACGCTCGCGGTCGGCGCCGCGCGCCCACGGATTGCCGCCGGAAAACGGCCGCCGCTCGAATCCCGAGAGCCGCTCGAGCGCGTATTGCGACCAGCTGATCGCCTTGCCGAATTCGCCGTCGCTCACGACGTCGATTCCCACGACCACCTGCTGCCGCACCACTTCGGCCACCGCCTCCTTGAGGCAGGCGGCATGGGCGCGCTCGTCGTACGGCCGGCCCTCCTGCTTGGCGCGCAGGAATTCGAGCAGGCGCGGCGGGCGGATCAGGCTGCCGACGTGAGTGGTGAGGATGCGGTCGGTGCTGTGCTTCACGGATGAACTCCTGGCGACAAACACGCGGCGGCTCTCCGCGCACGGCGGTCTTTGTGCTAGGTATTGATGTGGCCGGCAAGTCCATCGTGCCGACGCGAAACACCAGTGGGAGGGGGCCCATGCGTCGAATGGTAATTCTGCTGATGGCGATGTTGATTTCCGCAGCGGGCAGCGCGCGGGCCGAGCCGCTCAAGCTGCGCATCGGCTGGGTCGTGGTGCCGGCCTCGCTCGAGCCGATCTATTTCGCCAAGCCGGGCCTCGCCGTTCACAACGGCAAGTCCTACGTGCTCGAACCCATCCACTTCGCGGGCACGACGCAGCAGCTCCAGGCGCTCGCCACCGGCGACCTCGATCTGGCGAATCTCGCCTACTCGGCGGTGGGTGCCGCCATCCAGAACGCCAATATGCGCGATCTGCGCATCATTTTCGACGGCGTGCAGGATGGCGCACACGGCTACTACAGCAACGAGTTCATGGTGCTGACGGACAGCCCGGTCCGGAAGATCGAGGACCTCAAGGGCAAGGTTCTGGCGACCAACGCGATCGGCACAGCGGTCGATATCGGCATGAAGGCGATCGCGCTGCGCCACGGGCTCGAGGATCGACGCGATTTCTCGGTGGTCGAGGTGAGCTTCCCCAACATGAAATCGGCGCTGCTGTCGCGGAAGGTGGATCTCGCGACCTTCGTGCCGCCGTTCTCATACGATCCGGAGCTGCGCGAGAAAGCGCGCACGCTCTTCACCATGAAGGACGCGATGGGGGTGACGCAGCTGACGATGCTCACCGCGCGCGCGGGCTTCATCGAACAGCATCGTGCCCAGATCGTCGATTTCTTGGAAGACGCCATCCGCGCCATCCGCTGGTACACCGATCCCAAGAACCACGACGAGGCGGTGCAGATCGTCGCGAGCTTCATGAAACGGCCACCGACGCTGTTCGCGAAATGGCTTTTCACGAAGGGCGACGACTACCGCGATCGCAGCGGCGTCCCCGATCTCGCGGCGTTGCAGCGCAATCTCGATACCGAGCGTCGACTCGGTCTGCTCAAGGAGAAGATCGAGGTCAAAAAATTCGCCGATCTGAGCCTGGTGGAGGAGGCCGCCCGCCGCGTCGGCAAATAGCCGCGCGTCAGGCCAGCAGCGGCGGCGCACCGAGGATGTCGCGCGCGGCGCCGAGAACGCGCTCCGCCGCCAATGCCGCGGCGAGCAGCGGTTCTTCCTGCCGCGCGCCGGCGATGAACTGCAGGCCGACCGGCATGCGTGCGGCGTCGAACCCGACGGGAAGCGAGAGTCCGCAGAGGCCGAGATAATTGGCCGGCACCGTATTGCGGGTGAGGGCGCGGTTGGCGCGCCAGTGGCTGTCGCTGTCGCGGATCGCCGACAGCGGCGGCGGTGTGACCGCCAGGGTCGGCGCGGCGACGACATCGACGTCGGCGAGCGTCGCCGCCACCGTGCCGGCCAGCGTCGCCAATCGCGCGAGCCGGTTGCGGTAGACCGCATCCGATACGGTCGCGGCGCGCGCCACGACCGGGGCGTTGATCGGGTCGAGCGTCGCGATCCAGTCGGGCAGCGCGTGCTCGAGGAACCGCCGCAGCTCGATCGCCGACACGCCGCCTTCGTTGAAGACCGCGACAGCGCCGGCGAACTCCGGCACCGTCTTGGCCACGAGCCGCGCGCCGGCTCGGGCCAGACGATCGAGCGCCGCCTTTGCAGCCTCGGCGATTCCCGCATCGCAATCGCGCCACATCGCATCGTCGACGGCGATGCGGAGGCGGCCGAGATCGGCCGGCTCGATCCGCGGTCCGGAGGGATCGATGCCCTGAAATGCAACCGCCGCGTCGGCGACGCTGCGAGCGAGAACGCCCGGCGTGTCGAAGGTATGGCTCAGCGGCACGATGCCGTCGGTCGACCAGCGGCCGGCGGTCACCTTGAGGCCGACATTGCCGGTGGCGCTCGCCGGAATGCGCACCGAGCCGGCGGTGTCGGTGCCTAGCGCGATCAGCGCCGAGCCTTCGAGCAGCGCGACGCCAGCGCCGCTCGAGGAGCCGCCCGGCGAGCGCTCCTGCTCCGCGTCCCAGGGGTTGCGCGGGCAAGGCCAGTGCGCATTGACGCCGGTGCCGCCGAAGGCGAATTCGACCATGTGCGTCTTGCCGGTGAAGACTCCGCCCTGGCGGCGGATTGCCGCCACCACCGGACCGTCCTGCTCCCACCGCGCCGGCAGTTTGCGCGGGCTTCCGGCGAAGGTCGCCATGCCGGCCACCGCGAACAGGTCCTTGGGCGCGATCGGTATGCCGTGCAGCGGACCCAGTCGGCCGCCGTGTCGCGATGCATCGTCGGCGCGGCGCGCCATGTCGCGCGCGATCTCCGGTGTCCACTGCGAATAGGCGTGCAGTTTGGCGTCGAAACGGCCGTGGTTGGCGATGGCCTCTTCGGCGAGCTGGGTCGCGGACAGCCGCTGCTCGTCGAAGGCGCGAGCGATCTCGGCGAGCGGGAGTGTCGTCGCCGCCGTCACCCTTTGGGCACGTCCGACAGCGAGGTGACGCGGGCGGTCAGCACCGCCGAGCGGTTTTCCTTGAGCGCGGCGAAGCAGCGGTCGATCGCCGGGCCGAGTGCACTCGGCTCGTCGACGTATTCGCCGTGGGCGCCGAAGGCGCGCGCCAGTTCGTCGAAACGGCGGCGCTCGTCGGCTTTACCGCTCGACAGCCGCGCCTGGAACTTGTTGCTCTCGGCGGCGACCCCCTTGGGATAGACGCGCTGCACCGACGCCTTCACCGCCTGCCAGCCGCGGTTGTCGAGCACCACCGTGAAGATCGGCAGGCCGAACTGCTGTGAGACCGCGTAGACCGCGTCCGGGCTCATGAAGTGGAACGAGCCGTCGCCGACCACCTGCACGACGCGGCGGTCGGGTCGCGCCAGCTTGATGCCGAGCGCGATGCCGCCGCTGCCGCCGAGGCCGCCGCCGCCGTGGGCGAAATAGGTGAGCGGCTTGGTGCGCGGCATCTGGCTCAGCGTCGCGCCGGTGTTGCGGACCGCCTCGTTGACGACGATATCGTCCGGCATCAGCCGCTGATTGAGCGTCGCCGCGACGTATTCGACGGTCATGGCGTCGCGGCCGCCGGCGTTGGCCGCAGCGGCGGCGAGCCGTTTGGCGCGGGCCTGGCGCATCGGTGCCCAGCTCTCGATGCGCGCCTGGACCCTGCGGCGGAAATTATCGTCGGCGCGGCGGCGGACCGCCTCGAGCACCTGGCGCAGCACCGTGGCGGCGTCCGCTTGATAGCGACGGTCGGTTGGAAAGCCCCAGACCGGGATGTTCTCCTTGAGCGGATCGACGTCGATCTGGATCCAGCGCATCGCTCCGTGCCGGGGCTGGTCGAGCGGAATGAACGGCACGTCGGTGTCGATCAGCAGGCCGAGGTCGGCGTCCTTGATGCCTTCACCGACGTTGAAGCCCGCGAAGCACGGCGAATCGTGCGGGATGTTGAGCGTCGTCGGGAAGCTCTCGAAGACGCGAATGCCGCATTCGCGCGCCAGCTGGTCGAGCACCGCGACGCCTTCGGCCTTGCGGCCGATATAGGTCGTCGTCGCGATCGGGTTCTCCGCCGCCATGATCTCGGCCGCGACGGCTTCGGCCTCTTCGGGTGCGACGCCACCGGCCTTGACCGGTCCGTATTTGGACTCGGGAAAGCTCATCACCTTGTCGTCGTCGATCTCGGCGGCGAGAATCTCGCGCGGTAGGGTGAGATAGACCGGCCCCCTCGGATCGCTCTGCATCATGCTGTGGGCGCGGCGCAGCACTTCGTTCACCACGATGCCCGACGGCAGCATGTATTCCCATTTGACGTAGGGTCGGACGATGCCTGCCATGTCGTAGGGATCCTGGACGAAATGGACATAGGTATCGCGCGAGCCGATCATCTCGCCGTGGATGGTGAACGGCGCGCGTCCCGCCATGACCAGAACCGGCAGCCGCGTACGCGCGATGTTGTGCAGCGCCATTGCGGCGTTGGCGGTGCCGGCGTCGACATGCACCAGCACCGCCTGCCCCTTGCCGGTGGCGAGCGCATAGCCGCCTGCCATGTGCACCGCCACGTTCTCGTGCGGACACACGATCATGTCGGGCGGCCGCCGGTTCGTCTTCTCCCAGCGCGCCATCTCCTCGATGATCGGCGCATGGTCGGTTCCGAGATTGGCGAATACGTAGTCGACACCGAGGTCGACCAGTCCCTGCAGCAGGTGATGGGCGGCGGTATGCGTGGTCATGCGAACCTTTCTCGCGCGTTGAGCGAAGAAGGACGCGACGGGCGGCTCATTTGAGTCGCGCCGCCGCCTCCTTGACGAGGCTGAGATCGAGGTATTCCGACGGATCGAGCTTGGCCTTGAGGAAGCCCATCTGGTGCGCGGTGTCGAGATTGCGCCGCAGCGCCGCGACGTTCGGCAGGCCGTCGCGATTGCGATACTGGTCCTTGTGGGTCAGCAGCCAGCCGGTATAGAGCTGAGGCGGCCGCCGGGTGAAATCGGCGACGATCTTGACCGCCTGGTCGTGGTTCCTGGGATCGAGATACCAGCGCAACGCCCGCAGGCTGTCCTCCATGAAGTCGACGAGCGCGGCACGGTGCGCCTTGATGTAGCTTTCGCGCGCGGTCCACAGCGCGAACTGTGTCTCGCCGACGGCATCCTTTTCGGTGAACAGCGTCTTGGCTTTCTCCTTGAGCTCGGGGTCGTTGGCGGTGAACACCGTTGCCGTGATCAACGACACCTTGCCCTCGAGCAGCGCTGCCTTCATGTTCGGAAAGGCGATTTCGACGGTGTTGTAGTCGCGCTTGTCCTCGAGCCCGTGCTTCTTCATCATCGCGCGCATGGCGATGTCGACGCCGCTGCCCACCGCATTGGTCGCCAGAACCTTGCCCTTCAGCTCCTCCACCTTGTTGATGCCGCTCGACTTCAGGACCAGGTAGGGCTCGGTGAAATAGCCTGGCACGCCATCCTCGAATTCGTTGAAGATGACCCGCAGGTCGGCGATGCCGGCGTTCTCGATCGCCGTGCCGAACGTCGGATAGGTAAAGGGCGCGATGTCGAGATCGCCCGAGGCCAACGCCGTGATCATCGCCGGCGTGCCCTGGAAATGCACCGGCTCGAAGCTGTAGCTCTTGCCCAGATGGCGCGCCACGCCGGGCGGTGCCAGCAGCACAGGCGTCAGCTCGGGCGGACAGACCACCCAGCCGACCCGAAGCTTGAGGGGCTCGGCCTGCGCCGCCGGCAGTCCGAGCACCAATCCGAGGGCCGCGACGAGCGCGGGAACGAGAAATTTCCGCATGGGACCTCCCTGATCGCGGTCGCGCCTCTGAGGGGCGGTTTCCCGCGCCACACACTCAAACCCGAACAGGTTCGGTTTTCAAGGTCCGTGTCGCGCCCGCGGCCTCAGGCGCGGGCCTTCTCCCGGGCGCCGGCCGGCAGACGCTCGCGCAGCGCCGGCATGACGTCGCGCGCGAACAGTTCCGTGTTCTTGCGCGTGAGATCGGCGGGCAGGGTGCCGAAATGCAGGTTCGGCAGCAGCAGGTTGAACCCGGCGCGATCCTGATATTCCGCAAGCCTGCGGCGCACGGTCTCGGGGCCGCCACAGATGAACTGGCCGTTCTCGATCAGCTCCTCCATCGTCCGCCGGCGTCCGAGGCTGGCCTTCGCCGCCAGCACGCCTTTCATCGACGACAGCGACAGATAACCCGGCGGCAGCAGCATCTCCATCGGCATGCGCAGGAACTTGTTGACGAAGAATTCGATGTGCGGCTTGGCCTCCTTGAGCGCCTGTTCGTCCGTCTTGGCGACATAGGTGGTGATCGACCAGCCGAGCTGGTCGGGGCTTGCCTCGTAGCCGGCCTTGCGTGCCTCCTCACGGTACATGTCCATGTAGCGGAACAGCGCCGTCACCGGGCTGAAGGTCTGGAGATAGACGTAACGACGTTCCTTCGCCGAGGCCCAGCGGATGGTTTCGCTCGAGCCTTGCGACGGAATCCACACGGGCGGGTGCGGCTGCTGATAGGGCCGCGGCCAGACGTTGACGTAATCGAAGTGGTAATACTTGCCCTCGAACGGGAACGGACCCGGCCGCGTCCAGGCCTGCAGGATGAGATCATGCGCCTCGTGGAACCGGTCGTGGCTCTCGGTCGGGTTGACGCCGCTTGCGTGATATTCGACGCCGATTCCGCGTACGAAGCCGGCGATCAGGCGGCCGTGCGTGATGTTATCGAGGATGGCGTACTCCTCGGCTACGGTGAGCGGATTGTTGAGCAGCGGCAGGGCGCGGCCGAGCACCGCGATCCTGACATTCTTGGTGCGGCGCGCCAGCGCGCCGGCCAACACGCCGGGCGTCGGCATCAGGCCATAGGCCGTCTGATGGTGCTCGTTGACGCAGACGCCGTCGAATCCGAGTTGGTCGGCGTATTCGATCTCGTCGAGGTAGCGGTTATAGAGCTCGGCGCCCTTCTTGGGATCGTAGTTGCTGTTGGGATAGAGCAGCCAGTCGGTCGGATACGCCTTGTCGTAGTCCGGGTCGAGATATGCATAGGGCATCAGGTGGAAGAAATAGAACTTCATCGGGCGCTCCCGGTGATGAACCGCGTCACGCGCTCGACGAAGAAGTCCTTCTTCTCGAGCTGGGGCACATGGCCGCAATCCGGAACGACTTCGATTTCCGCATGCGGCAGGCGATCGGTGAAGCCCCTGGCGAGGGCGGCGGGAAGCACCGCGTCGTCACGCCCCCACAGGATGAGGGTCGGAATCCTGACGCGCTTCAGCCATTTCATCAGTAGCGGATCGTAGAACCGCGGATGCCAGGCGAGACGCGCCACGGTATAGATGTTCTTCATGCGTGCATCTTCGCCGGCGGGGTCGGCCGCGCGCCTCGCCGCCTCGTCGCCGAGCGCCTTGTCATGGAACAGCCGTCGCGCCAGTTCATCGTGCGACCAAAGGAACATATCGGGCTTTTGAACCCCCGCCACATGGATCCCCGCCGGCCCGATCAGGGTCAGCGTTTTAAGGCGTGAGGAGTCGAGCATCGCCACCTCGGCGGCGATCCAGCCGCCGAGCGAACCCCCCATGAGATGAACGCCGGTCAGGTTCTCGGCGGCGAGGAATTCGAGATAGAACATCGCCAAGTCGTGGATGCCGTCGAGCCACTCGGGCATGTCGGATCGGCCAAAGCCCGGATGTTCAGGCACGATGAGGCTGAACCGCTTGGCAAGATCCTCCATCCAGGGGAGCCACAAGCCGCCGCCGCCCGAACCGTGCAGGTACACCAGCGGCGCTCCGCCACCGCCCCGCAGGACATGAATGCGGCACCCGTGCAGCGTCATCTCGGTTTCGCCATGCCCGGCCATGATGATGGTCGTTCGCCCCCCTGATGTGGTGGCGCCATGTCAAAGGATGGTGCGCCGACTGTCAATCCGCGCCGGTGCCGCGGGGGTCTTCAGGAACGCAATTGGTAGTGGGCAGCACCCTACCGTCGTTCCGTGTTCAACCCGGCGGCGATGCGCGAGGGCCGCGCGCCGGACGGCCGCCCGGGCCGCAGATTCTTCTCCGCAGTCGGCTGCCGGACGGCTATTTTGCCCCGGCAAACAGGGGGCGCCATGAGACTGTGCCGTTTCAACGATAATCACATCGGAATCGTGCGCGGCGCCGCCGTGCACGACGTGTCCGCGATCGTCGACGACCTGCCGGTGCAGCGGTATCCGCTCGAGCTCGGTGATCCGCTGATCGCGCGGCTCGACCGGCTGCGGCCGAAGCTCGAGACCCTTGCCGACCGGGCGAAGCCGATGCCGGTTTCCTCGGTGCGGCTGCTCAGTCCCGTCGCCAATCCGTCGAAGATCATCGGCACGCCGGTGAACTATCACGCGCACCGGCTCGAGGCCGACCGCGACAAGGAGATCGCGGTCTATTCGCCGTCGACGCGGGCGCGGCCGATCGAGGAGCAGGGACTGTTCCTCAAGGCCGTCAGCGCGCTCGTCGGACCATCCGAAGGCGTCGCGGTACGGTTCCCCGATCGCCGCACCGATCACGAGGCCGAGCTCGGCCTCGTCATCGGCAAGCGCGCGGCCAACGTTCCCGAATCTCGGGCGCTCGATTACGTCGTCGGTTACGCCATCGCACTCGACATGGTGGTGCGCGGTCCCGAGGATCGCAGCTTCCGCAAGTCGATCGATACCTACGCCGTGCTCGGCCCGTGGCTGGTGACGGCGGACGAGCTCGGCGATCCCTCGAAACTGGCGTTCTCGCTCAAGGTCAATGGCGAGACGCGTCAGGCCTCGAACACCGGATTGATGGTCATGAGCATCCCGCGCCAGATCGCCTGGGCCTCGACGTTCTATACCCTTCTTCCCGGCGACATCATCATGACCGGCACCTGTGAAGGCGTCGCGCGTGTGGTTCCCGGCGACCGGATGACTCTCGAGTTCGAGCGCATCGGCCGGATGGAGGTTCCGGTCCGCAGCGCCTGATTTTCAGTCGTGCGTGACCCGGCCACGGTCGATATCGACGGTGACGTGGATCGGCCGCCCGTCCCGTCTCACGGTGGCGGTGAATCCCGCGCCGGCGGGCCGGATGGCGTCGACCTGCACGTAGCCATGTCTCGCGAGCAGATTGAGGGCGCGCGTCTCGCGATCGGCCGCGGCGCTGTCGGGGATGATCCGGCCGCTGTCCGGATCCACGATGACCGTATAACGGCCCTTCTCATCGTCGATGGTCGCGCGGTAGAAGCAGCCGATGCGGCGCACGTCGCCGAACCGTCCGTAGCCGGCCGCGGCCAGTCGGTTGAGCGCCTTGGTTTCACGATCACCGCCGCCCGGGCCGGCGGGCTGTCCCGACGGCGTTTCGCATTCGGGTCGAGCCGCAATTTTGGGCGCCGGGACCGGTCCGGCGGTGGGGTTGATCTGTGACACCGCCGGCGTCTCCGGCGGCGGCGCTACGATCGCCGGCGGCGCGGGCGCGGCGGCCGGCGCCGCATGCGGCATGGGAATGATCGGCGTCGGTGCCGGTTCGATCGGGACGCTCATGCTCGGCGATTCTGCGACTGCGGCGGCGACGCACGCTCCGCTCGCGGCGATGATGGTCGCAAGGAACCGCTTCACGATGACCCCTCCGGCCTGAGCGCCGGCGCGAATTCGATTGCAATTCTAGGGTTCGAGGGCGATCGCCGACAAGCTCGATGGTGACCCGAGGGGCGCGCTGCGGCAGATTTGGGCCACGGCTGGGACGGAGCTATAATGGCCGCGATCCGGGGGGAGCGGCCCGCGCGCCGCACCGGCGCAGGCCGCTCCAGCTCACTGTGGAGGGTCTCTATGAACGTCGAAGCCATTCTCAAGACGAAGGGTCATCATGTTGCGACCGTGGCGCCCGAAGCCGCGGTCTCGGATGCCGTGCGCAGGCTGCACGATCTCGGCATCGGCGCGCTGGTGGTCAGCGTCGACGGGGCGCGCCTCGACGGCATCGTGTCGGAGCGCGACATCGTTCGCGCGCTCGCCGATCACGGCGTCGCGACGCTCGACATGCGCGTCGCCGAATTGATGACCCGTCGGGTCGTGACCTGTACGCCCAAGGACACCATCGCGGATCTGATGGCCGAGATGACGCGCCGCCGTATCCGTCACCTCCCCGTGGTCGAGCAAGGCCGGCTCGTCGGCCTCGTCAGCATCGGCGACGTGGTGAAGAATCGGCTCGAGGAAATGGAATTCGAGACGACCTCGCTGCGCCAGTTCATCGCCGGCGCGGCCTGAGCGACATCGCGAAGCGGCGCGCGAAGGGCCGTTATCCTAGCGGCCGAGGGAACCGCCCGCGCGACTGTCGGGACCGAGCAGCGGATCGAGGCCGTCGGGTCCCGCTCCGAGGTCGCCACCCCCGTCGTCGAAAGGCGTCTGCGAGTTCGTCTCGGTGCCGGCATGGTTGTGCATCGGCGGGCGCGGCCGGCCGTCGGCATTGCCGATGCCGATGGTGGCGCGTCCGCCGGTGTCGCCCGGCACGACGCCTCGTTCAGTTCCCACCTGGTTCGTGCCCGGAAGCAAAGTCGGGCCATAAAGCCCGACTCCCAACAAACTTCCGCCGGCGAGCAGTGCTTCGAGCAATCGCTTCCGCATCCCCGCTCCTCCGCCGTTCGAGCATTGCGGTCCACGCCGGTTTCCGGCCGCCCGCCATCCGCGAGCAAAGCGGCGCGTAGAGCGCGCTGGCCGCCCTGCCGGTGGGGGGAGGATCGACAGGAAATGGGTCGAGCGGCGCTCTACGCGTCTTACTCCCATATAGCCCCCGATTCGGGCGCCGAAAGGACCAAAACGACTTCCACCGATTGGTCACGCCGTGTGACAAGACCTGGGCCGTGGTGGCGGCGGCCATCGGCCGTTTTCAGCCCACCACGCGCAACCGCGGTTTGGCGGTCGTGACCAACCAGTGATAGACCGCCTCGTAATCGCGGGCCATGCGGCGCGCGGTAAAGCGCTCCTCGAAGCGGCGACGGATCCTGTCGCGCGGCAGACGGTCGACATTGCGCACGGCTTCGGCCGCGGCCTCTTCGCCGTCGACGATGAAGCCGGTGACGCCGTGCTCGACGATCTCCGGCACCGATCCGCTGTTGAAGGCGATCACCGGCGTGCCGCACGCCATGCTTTCGATCATCACGAGGCCGAATGGCTCGGGCCACTCGATCGGCATCAGCAGCGCCTTGGCGCGGCTGAGAAAGTCGGATTTCTCCCGGTCGCTGATCTCGCCGATGTAATCGACGTGCGGCTGCGCCAGCAGCGGCCGGATCTCACGCTCGAAATAATCGCGGTCGACGGGATCGACCTTGGCGGCGATGCGCAGCGGCATCTTGGCGAGCGCGGCGATCCGCACGGCGCGGTCGACGCCTTTTTCCGGCGAGATGCGGCCAAGGATCGCGAGATATTCGGGGGCGACCGGCTGCGGCGTCAAAAGGGCTTCCGGCATCCCGTGATGGACAGTGCGAACCCAGTGTGCATTCGGCACAGGCCGCCGCTGCGCGTCCGAAATCGACACCACCGGTATGTCGCTGAACGAGGCGAAGACCGGCTGATGCTCATGCAGATCGAGGCGCCCGTGCAGCGTCGTCAGGAACGGTGTCGCCTGCCGGGAAAACAGCGAGAACGGGTAGTAATCGAGATGGAAATGCAGCAGGTCGAATTCCGCGGCGCGCTGCCGGACGCGTTCCAGCATCACCATGTGCAGCGCGATCGGATCGCGGATCGAACCATCGAGCCGCAGCGCCCGCGGCCACATCGGCTCGAGTCTGGCACTGGTCACGGAATCGCCGCTCGCGAACAGCGTGACGTCGTGGCCGAGGGCGACGAGCTCTTCCGTCAACCACGAAACCACGCGCTCCGTTCCCCCGTAGAACATAGGCGGGATCGCCTCCGTCAGCGGCGCAATCTGGGCAATACGCATAAGAGAAACCTCCATGGAAATGCCCTCCGCATCCGCCGTGACGAGGGGCAATTGGCGAGAGGCCGCTGCAAGTCTTCGCGCTTTTTGCGGCCGGACATACTGTCGCCGGCGAAAGCGGCGTATTTCGGGCACCGGTGGAGAACGCGGATTTGTCACAGCAGTTGCAGCGAACGGCTCCGCATGATTTCGCACGATGATCGAACTGACGGCCTATGCGTCGCGCCCGCTGGCCTTCTTCTGGCGCTATATCGTCCGGCGACCGGTTGGCCACGGGGCGATCCTCCTGGCCGTCCTGGCGGCCGTCGGCTGTTCCGTTAGCCAGCAATACGGCATCAAGTTCCTGGTCGATACCCTGGCGGCGAGGCACGGCGCGCATGTCTGGCAGGCCTTCGCGTTGCTGGCCGCGCTCATCGCCGGCGACAATCTGCTCTGGCGGGTCGCCGGCCTGGTCGCGAGCCGCACCTTCGTTGCGGTCACCGGCGATGTCCGTGGTGACCTCTTCCGCCATCTGACCGGCCACGCGCCGCATTTCTTCCACGAGCGCCTCCCCGGCATGCTCAGCGGCCGCATCACCGCCACCTCCAACGCGGTCTTCACGGTCGAGAACATGCTGATGTGGAACGTGCTGCCGCCGTGCCTGGCGACGCTCGGGGCGATCGGCTATCTCGCGCTGGTCAGCCCGGCGATGACCGCGAGTCTCGCGGCGGTCGCGGCGCTGCTCTCGATCGTCTTGTTCCGCCTGGCGGCGGCCGGCACGCCGCTCCACCGCGGCTTCGCTGACAAGGCCGCGCGCGTCGACGGCGAGATGGTCGATGTTATCGGCAACATGCAACTGGTGCGCGCTTTCGGCGCCCTGGCGCGCGAGCATCGCCGGTTCGACGCGGCGGTCGGGCAGGAGATGGCGGCGCGGCGCCGGAGTCTGGTTTATCTCGAAAAGCTGCGAATATTCCATGCCGGCGTTACCATCGTTCTGACCTTCGCGCTGCTCGCCTGGGCGTTGCTGCTGTGGCAGGCAGGTCGGGCGACGACCGGCGACGTGGTCCTGGTCTGCACGCTCGGCTTCACGATCCTCCATGCGACGCGCGATCTTGCTGTGGCGCTGGTCGACGTTACGCAGCACATGGCGCGGCTGGCGGAGGCGACCGCAACGCTGCTGGTGCCGCACGCTCTGACCGATCATCCGGAGGCGGCGGCCTTCCGGCCGGTCGGTCACGGCGTCACCTTCGATCGCGTGGCCTTTTCTTATCCTGGGGGGCGCGAGGTCTTTCGCGATTTCAGCCTGCATTTCGCCGCCGGCAAGCGCACCGGCCTCGTCGGCCCGTCCGGCGGCGGCAAATCGACCATCTTCGTCCTGCTGCAGCGCTTCCATGCGGTGCAGGGCGGCCGCATCCTGATCGACGGCCAGGACATTGCCCGCCTCAAGGAAGACAGCCTTCGCGACGCTATCGCCTATGTGCCGCAGGATCTGTCGATGCTCCATCGCTCGGTGCTGGAGAACATCCGCTACGGCAGACCCGAGGCAAGCGATGCCGAAGTCGCCGCCGCGGCGCGGGCGGCATTGTGCGACGACTTCATCGCCGCGCTGCCGCAGGGCATTCACACCATGGTCGGTGAGCGCGGCGTGATGCTTTCCGGCGGACAGCGGCAGCGCATCGCCGTCGCGCGTGCGCTGCTCAAGGACTCGCCGATCCTGCTGCTCGACGAGGCCACGTCGTCGCTCGATCCGGAATCCGAAGAGGCCGTGCGCGCCGCGCTCGATCGACTGATGCGCGGTCGCACGGTCATCGCCATCGCCCACCGGCTCGCAACGTTGCGCGGCTTCGATCGCATCGTGGTTCTGGGCGCGGGCAGGGTGCTGCAGGACGGCGCGCCGCGCGATTTGGCGCGCCGCGATGGCCCCTATCGTGATCTGCTGTTGCGCGAAATGAGCCGTCTCGGCCAGCGCGCCGCCTAACCCGCCGCGAGGAAGCTTTCGAGCCAGCCGATTACCGCATCGACCCCGTTGAGCCGGTAGCGCGCCAGGCTCTCGCCCTCGGCGCCGACGCGGATGGAGACGCCGCCGAGACGATTGACCGCCGCGAAGCCCGCCTCGTCGGTGCGGTCGTCGCCGACGAAAACCGGTCGCCGCCCGCGGAACTCGGGCTCGGCGAGGAAGGCATGGACCGCGCGGCCCTTGTCCGCGGCGGTGGGTCGGAGTTCGATCACCATCTTTCCGGGCAGCGCCGCTAGGCGACTCTGGGACAGGACGACCGCTTGCTCAGCCATGCGACGGCATGCTTCGGCGAGCTCGGGCCGGCCGCGATAGTGGATGGCGATCGCCAAGCCTTTATCCTCGATCAGCACGCCCTGCGTCACCGCCGCGAATTGGCGCAGCGACGGCCATACCAGGTCGATCGCCGGGTCGGGCGGGGGCCGCTCGATCGCGCCGGATACGGTGCGGCGCTCGAGGCCGTGGATGCCGGCGGTGGCGCCGGCATAGCCCGGCAGAAAGTGCGCGAGCTCCGCCAGCGGCCGCCCGCTGATCACCGCGAGTGCGCCGCCGAGGCGGCCGGCGACGCGCTGTAACAGGGCCGGGATGCCGGCGACGACCTCGATACGATCGGGCGTGGCCGCGATCTCCACCAGGGTGCCGTCGAAATCGATGAACAGTGCGTCGCCGCGCGAAAGCGGCGGCGGTCCAAGGGCGGCGGTTCCGATGGCGCTCACCGACGACGACTCCTTCAATGCGTTGGAACGCGACGATCCGAGCCGCCAAATATGGCGGAATTCGGATTTGGCCGGCAATGCGGAGCGCGTTTTTGTCACGAGTCCGTGCCGTTGCCGCGGGGTATTGCTGCAAAAAGCCGATGGACGGGTCAGCATGAGCGCGGTTCTCGAGCGGTCGCTGCAGCAGCACGCCGCGGATTTGCGGCGCTATGCGCGCGCCCTGGTGGGCCACGCCGGCGAGGCGGACGAATTGGTGCAGGAATGCCTGGTACGCGCCATCGACCGCGCACGGTTCTGGCGGCGAATTCGCGATCCGCGCGCCTATCTCTTTGCCATCATGCATAACGCTTATGTCGATTGGCTCGCCGCCCGCCGTCGACAGCAGCGTTACGTCGAACTGCAGTTGGCCGTCGGCGCCCGGTCCGTCGGCACCGAAACGCAGACCGCGGCGGTCGAACTCAAGGACCTCGAGCGAGCGCTGCCGCGTCTTCCCGCCGAACAGCGGGAAGTCGTTCTCCTGGTCGGCCTCGAGGGGCTGAGCTACCAGCAGGCGGCCGCGGCCCTCGGCGTGCCGATCGGGACGGTCATGTCGCGGCTGTCGCGCGGCCGTGAGGCGCTGCGGCGCCTCACCGAGGGCATGGACCGCTCGTCGGCGTCGGCGCTGCAGACAACGTCGGCGCCGCGCGGCCATCTGCGCGTCGTCTGAGGCGACGATCAATCCGCCGCCGCGCCCTCCGTCAACGCCTCGAGCGCCACCGTGATCACGCCGCTGCGTTCGAGCTGCCGGCGGAGGCTTTGCTTGACGCGGACGAGACCCGCCTCGGTGCTGGCCTCGCAGCGCGCGACCAGAGCGGCGCGGCGGCGCGAGGCGCGCAGCAACCACCAGCCGTCGTCGGTCTTGACGCGCACGCCGTCGACCGGGATCGCCGCGATGCCGGCGGCGTCGAGTCGCGCGCGGATCTCTTCGATCACGGTGAGCTTGCGGTGCTCGGCGCAGGGCAGCGACAGCTCGGGCGTGCCGAAGGTTTGTGGGAGCCGATCGCGCAGCGCCGCGAGGCTGCAATCCGCCCGCGACAGCAAGTTCAGAAGCCGTATCGCGGCGTAAAGCGCGTCGCCGCAGCCATAATATCGGTCGCCGAAGAACATGCGGCCGTTCGACTCGCCGGCGAGCGGCGCGCCGGTTTCGACCAGCTTGGCCTCGACCGCCGCGTGGCCGGCGGGCGCCATGACGGCTCGTCCGCCGCCGAGTGCGATCTCGTCGAACAGAATCTGGCTCGCCTTGACGTCGGCGACCACCGTCGCGCCGGGACGCTCGCGCAACAACTCGCGGGCGAGCAGCAGCAGGATCTGGTCGCTTTCGAGGATGCGGCCCTCGCCGTCGACGATGCCGAGCCGGTCGCCGTCGCCGTCGAAGGCGATGCCGAGATCGCATTCCTCCGCCACCACGATCTTCCGCAACTGGTCGAGCGCGTCCGACCGCGCGGGATCGGGGCGATGCGCGGGAAACGTGCCGTCGACCAGCTCGTTCAGCAGGACGTGGCGCCCGGGAAGGCGGGTGCACATCTTCGTCAGCACTGCGCCTGCGGCGCCGTTGCCGGCGTCCCATGCCACGGCCAGCGGCCGCTCGAGCGCCAGGCCGGCGACAAGGTGCTCGACGTAGCGACCGAGCATCGGACGGTTCAGCATCAGCCCGCAGCCAGCGGCGAAGGTGCCGGCGGCGGCGATCTCGCCGAGCCGCCGGATGTCGGCGCGCGCCAGCGAACGGCCGCCAAACAGCAGCTTGAAGCCGTTGCACTCGGGCGGATCGTGCGATCCGGTCACCATTGCCGCAGCGTCCGCGTGCAATTCGGCTCCGGCGAAACACAGCATCGGCGTCGGGCCGAGCCCGATGCGTGCGACGTTGAGCCCGGTCGCGAGCATGCCGCGGGCGAACGCCACCGCGAGGGTGCGCGATGTCAGCCGGCCGTCGAATCCGAGCACGACGGTGCGGCCGCCACGATCGCATACCAGCGTACCGAAGGCCGCGCCCAGGGCGCCCGCGGTGGCGTCGTCGAGCGAGCGGCCGACAACGCCGCGAATGTCGTCGTCGCGCAAGATCGCCGGATCGACGATCCGCGCGCCGACGAGGCGCGTCGGCACCGCCGGATTTGGCCGAGGCCGCAGCGGGCCGCCCGCAACCCCGCCGATCGTTCGGTAAGTTCTGCCGTTGATCGTCATGCGGGTATCCGCAACCCCGGGGCCTCCGCCGCTCGCGGTCGGCCCGCACGTGTCGCCTCTTGACCGTAGCGGGCGAGCAGGCCGCGCATCGACGGCGCAAGATCGGCACGTTCCAGGGCGAGCGCGATATTGGCCTCGAGCAGGCCGAGCATTGCACCGCAATCGAAGTGCCGTCCCTCCACCACATATCCGTGCAACGGGCAATCCGCTGCGGCGTCGGTCAGGACGTCGATCAACGGCCGGTCGCCGTCGGCCAGAATGCCGTCGAGGCGGGCGATCATGGTCTGGTCGAGAATGAAACGGCCTGTCGCCGCCCACGTTTCCGCCCCGGACATGGCGGGCGACGCAACGAGGGTGCGTTCGTCCCGGCGGATGGCGGTCACCACGCCATAGCGGCTCGGACGACCGCGCGCGGCTGGCGTTACCGCGACCAGATTGCCGCCGAGCCGACCATGGAGTGCCATCATCCGGGCCAGGCACGGTACCTCGGCCCTGATCACCTGGTCGGGCACCAGCACGGCAAACGGCTCGCTGCCGAGCACGTGGCGCGCGCACCACAGCGCGTGGACCATACCCAGCGGCTCCTGTTGCCGTATGAAGGCGATGGCGCCGGCCCTCGCACGCGTTGCCGCCACGGCGTCCAGCGCCTCACGGCGTCCGCCGCGTCGCAATGCGTCTTCGAGCTCGGCGGCACAGTCGAAGTGGTCTTCGATCGCTCCTTTGCCTCGGCCGCTGACGATCACGATCTCCTCGATGCCAGCGGCCAAGGCTTCGTCGACCGCGTATTGGATGAGCGGCCGGTCGACCAGCGGCAGCATTTCGTGCGGCACCGCCTTGGCTGCCGGCAGGATTCCGTTGGCGAATTCGCCCGCCGGTATCACCGCTTTTCGAACTGTTTGTGCCGCCATGCCTCACCGTCCCCGATCATCGTCCGGCGTCAAGCCGCCGCCATTAAAGACGCGTTCGTGCCCGGTTTATTCCATGGCCTGCGCCGCCGCGGCCGCCGCCCGAGAGCCGGCCGGCCGACACGCGACAAAATATGAGACCGCCGGAATAAGCGGATGCAGGAACCGTCTATGCGATGGGGCGTGGCGTACGGGAGCGAGGATCCTCGGGCCTTTCATGCTACGGAGTCGGACCAGCAACGTCGTCACACTGCCGCGCCGCCGCCGCATGCGGACGTCGGTCGGTGCATTGCTGCGGCTGCCGCAGCGCGCCGAATCACGGCAACCGGGCGCGACGGCGTCAACGGCGATCAGTGATTACGAATTGCACGCCTTGATCGACGGCCAGCTCGACGCCGCGCAGCGTGAGCGCGTACAGGTGTTCCTCGCGCGCCATCCCCGCGCGGCGGCCGAAGCGGCCGACTACCGGCGTCAAAATCGCATGCTCCGCGAGCTCGGATGCCGGCGGATGCCGCACTCGCCCGCTGTTGGCTACCTGGTGACGCAGCTTGCGCACCGGTTGATGCTGGCGCGCCGCGGCCGCGCGCTGGCCTGGGGTGCGGCGGCGGCCTTGGCGGCGGCCGCATGGACGGTGATCAGCGGCGATTGGACGGCGGTGCCGCACGCCATCTTGACCGCCGGCCGCTGATACTGTGGGCCTTTCACGATGGCGTACGGCCCATATGGGTGCGTTGCCTGCACCCGGTAGAGCCGAAAATTTGTGACGAATCCGTGTTGCAGCGTGGGCGATTTCCCGAGTCGAGTCGTGTCCGGCGTCAAATTTGTGCCCCATTTGGCGTTTTAAATCGCTTTGGCTGCCGTCGCGGGCCGCGCGTCGGAAATCTACGTTGAAGACGCGTCATGGCTTTCGCCACGCGCGCCGCCAACGTGGGAGGTGGGGATACCGCGGTCGCTCTCGCTCTAATTCCGTCCGCACGCCGAAGAGAGGCAAAAAGAACACGCGTGTGTCGGGCCAATTTTCGTGTGAGGTGAACAGCGATGACGACGCTACAGAAGGAAGGTTCCGCTACCTGGTCCAATGCCGATGCCGCGGTCGCGACAAGCACATCGGGTTCGTCGGGGCATGTTGCGCCGCCGCCGGGTCCGCGCGTCCGCATGGTGTTGGTAGACGACGATGCCGATTATCGTGAAGCGGCGTCCGCCGAGCTTTCCGAGCTCGCGTTCGACGTGGTCGCGTTCGCGACCGGCGAGGAGATGCTCGAGTACTTCGCCCAGAACAACGACGCCGACGTGATCGTGCTCGATTGGAAGCTGCCCACCGGACTCGGAATCGATCTCCTGCCCAAATTGCATGATCGCGGCATCCGCTTGCCCGTGGTGTTCCTCACCGGCATGCCCGCGACCGCATATGAAAGCGCGGCGCTTGACCGCGGCGCGCTGGACTTCGTCGACAAGGCGCGCGGCGTCCCGATCCTGGCGAAACGCCTGCGCCTCATTCTCGATTCGCACCGGCGGGCGCGCGAGACGCCGGCCAAGACGGCGCTCGCCTGCGGCAAGCTCGTCCTGCGGCCGGATGTCAGCCGGGCGTTCTGGGACAACCGCGACGTCAACCTGACGGTGACGGAATTCAACATCGTTCACCTGATGGTATCGCACGCGGGCGAGCATGTGACTTATCGCTCGATCTACGACTGCGTCCATCACGCGGGCTTCGTCGCGGGCAACGGCGACGAGGGCTACCGTACGAATGTCCGTTCGTCGATCAAGCGCATCCGCAACAAATTTCGGATGCTCGATGGCGAGTTCTCCGAAATCGAGAACTTCCCGGCGTTCGGCTATCGCTGGCGCACGTCGCCCGCTCGGCCCGCCTGACGGCGGCGATGCCGTGGCGCGAGCAAGCGAACGGGCGCAAGCCCTGCGCCTGTCCGCCGACGAGGCGGCCCATGCCTTCAAAGGGTCGCTGGCGACCATCCAGTCGTCGATCGAGCCGCTGCGGCGCGCGCTTCCGGCCGACAATGCGCGCGCCCGGCGGGCGCTCGAGCTGATCGAGGCGGCGCTCAGCCGGCTGCAGGACCTGGTCGAGGCGATGCACAGTCGGGATTACGCGGTGGCGGCGGCTCTCGAGCGGTCGGCAAAGGGCTCGACGCCCCGCTGAGCGGCCGCGCGGGCCGGCGGTCCGCCCTGTTCGCAGGCGCAGCAAACGCGATCTTGCGGCTGTCTGCGCTGCGCTCGGCGGACCCGGTTTGATCACAACCGAGCGGCGTTGCGGCGCCGCAAACTCTGCGTGTCACGCTGTGTCCGCCCGACGGGCCAGCGCAAGGATCGATGGAGTGATTCCATGCGGCGCTTCCGCGGCGGTTTTGCATCGGTCACGGCATCGGCGGCGTTGGGTCTCGCCGTTCTCTTTCTTGCGGCGCCGGCACCGGCGCAATCGATGTCGGTCAATCCGGCGATGCCGACCTACAATCCCGCGCTGCCGACGCCTCAGGGCCTGCCGCAGCAGGTGCAGCAGCCGGCAGTGGCGTCGAACGCGCCCGCGGGCGCGCCGCTGCAGAACGATCCGGGCTATCGTCTCGGGCCCGGCGATCAGGTTCACATCATCGTCTTCGGTCAGCCGGACCTGACCAACACCTATCAGGTGGACGGCACCGGCATGCTGGCGTTCCCGCTCATCGGTCGGGTGCACGCTGGCGGCCTCACCGCGGCGGGGCTGCAGCAGCTGATCACGCATAAGCTCAGCCCGGACTACATCCGCCACCCGAGCGTCAGTGTCGAGGTCATGAACTATCGGCCGTTCTACATCATCGGCGAGGTGAACAAGGCCGGCGCCTATCCCTACGTCAGTGGCATGACGGTTCTCAATGCGGTGGCGCTAGCCGGCGGCTTCACCTATCGGGCGAAGGACAACGATTTCGAGATCGATCGGACGGACAACGGCCAGCGCGTCGAGCTGGAAGCGAACCGCAGCACCCCGGTTCGCCCCGGCGACATCATCACCATCCCCGAGCGGTTCTTCTGATGTCATTTTTGGAGCCGTCGCACGGGCGCGAGCCGGTGCGGCGCGAATTTTACGGCCGTGCACCGGTCCAATACGTGGCGGCGCCGATTGCACCGCCGCAGCAGCAGGACCTGCTCGACACAATCCGGCGCATCTGGCGGCACCGCTACATGGTGCTGGCGATCACCGCGGGCTTTGCCGTCGCCGCCGGGATCGTGCTGACGCAGCTGCCGTCGCTCTACGTCGGCGAGGCCCAGGTCCAGGTCGGCGTTCCGCCGCTCCAAATCTTCAGCACCGATCTGCGCTTCGGCGGCGGTGACGCCGATACCGAAAAGGTCGAGAACGAGCGGATCGCGATGGAATCGCGCGACCTCTCCCGCAAGGTGATCGAACGGCTTCACCTCGATCGGAATCCCGAATTCGCCTACAAGCCGTCGAAGCCAAGCTGGTGGGCGCGCCTTCTGCATTTCGACGGGCTCTTCGGCGCCGGCCGCGCGCCTGCCTCTCCGGAGGCCGCTCCGACATCCGCCCCGGCGGCGGCGGGATCCGACGATTCCGCCGATCTGGCGGCGGCGACCCTGCCGGTCATACCGCCCGACGATCCGGTGATGGATCGCGTGATCGACAAGCTGCTGTCGCGGATCACGGTGACGGTCGAAGGCCGGTCGCACGTGCTGACGGTCGACGCCGAATCGATCCATGCGAAGCTAGCCGCCGACATCGCCAACACCTTCGCGACGACGTTCCTGAGCGAGCAACGCGCCGACAAGATCAAGTCGAACGATCTCGTCATGCAATACCTGACGGCGCGGATCGCCCAGCTGCGCGAGGCGGTCGAGACCTCGGAGAAGGCGGCCGCCGATTACCGGCGGCAGAACGGCCTCTACGAAGGCATGACCAACACCAACGTGACGTCACAGCAGCTGTCGGAAATCAACAGCCAGCTCGTGCAGGCGCAGACCGAGAAGGCGACCGCCGACGCCCGCGTCCAGGAGGCGATCGCGCTGCAGCACGGCGTCGTCGAAAGCGCGAGCGTGCCCGAGGTGCTCGATTCGCCGCTGATCCAAACCCTCAAGGCACAGCAGGCCCAGGCGGGGCAGACGCTCGCCGAAGTCAGCGCCAATTACGGGCCGCGCTATCCGGCGGTGATCCAGGCGCGCAACCAGCTCGCCGAAATCAACCGCAAGATCAACCTCGAAACCTCGCGAATCATCGACGGGCTGCGGCGCGCCGCTCGCACCGCCGATGCCCGCTATGCCGCGCTGGTGAAGAATTTCCACTCCACCGAGACCCAGATGGGGGGCGTCAACGAGAAAGCGATCCATCTCGAGGCGCTCGAGCGCGACGCCACCGTCAACCAGAAGCTGCTTGAGGCCATGCTGGCCCGCGCGAAAGAGACGATCGGCCGCGAGCAGATCGAGATGCCCGATGCCAAGCTGATCTCGACGGCGGCGCCGCCGGTTGCGCCGAGCTATCCGCCGAAGACGCTGATCATGCTGCTGAGCATATGCGGCGGACTCCTCATCGGATCGCTCGCCGCGCTGATGCGCGAAAGCGCCGACCACACCTTCCGGCGTTCCGACGAGATCGAGCAGGCGACCGGCCTCCCGCTCATCGCCATGGTGCCCGATCTCAAGGGCATGACTCAGCCCACGGTGCACGTTCTGCGCAAGCCGATTTCGGGGTTCAGCGAGTCACTGCGAAAGATCTACGTCGGTCTCCAGCTCTCCGAGGCGGCGCAGTCGCCGAAAACGGTAATGATCTCGTCGGCGACCCCGGGCGAGGGCAAATCGGTGATCGTGGCGTCGCTGGCGCGGCTTTTGGCGCGCAACGGCAAGCGCATCATGGTGATTGACTGCGACTGGCGCGCGCCGACCATGCACCGCATCTTCCAGCGCTCGGACAAGAACGGTCTCGCCTCGCTGCTGGCCGACGAGGGCGTGCCGCTCAATGACGTGATCTACAACGATCCTCTGTCGGGGCTCGACCTCATCGTCTCGGGCGGCTGGAACCCGCATTCGATGTATCTGCTCACCTCCCCACGGATGCGCGCGGTGCTGCAGACCTTCGCCAAGAACTACGACCTGGTGATTCTCGATACGCCGCCGGTACTGGTTGCAGCCGAGGTGCTGCAGCTGTCGCGCCTGGTCGACAAGGTTCTCTACACGGTGCGGTGGGGCCACACGCGGCGCGAGGTGGCGCTCGACGGTCTGAAGCAACTGCTCGAAGCGGGCGCCGACATCCCGGGCATTGTGATGTCGCGGGTCGACGCCAAGCGTTATCGCGAGTTCGCCTACAGCCACCTCAATTACGAATACGCGCGTCCGTCGCTCGCCCAGCTGGGGTAGCGGCATGACGCAGGCGTCCGCGGTATTGCTGGTGACCCAGTACTACCGCCCCGAGCTGGTCGGATCGGGCCCCTATTGCGGCGACCTTGCGGAATGGCTCGAGGAGTCGGGAAGCCGCGTCACCGTCATCGCCGGCATGCCGCATTATCCCGGCCACGCGGTATTTCCCGCCTATCGCCACGATCCGCCGCGACGCGAGGTGATTTTCGGCGTCGAAGTGGTTCGTCTGCGTCATTGGATTCCGCGCCGCGCCTCGGCTGCGCTGCGCATCCTGAGCGAAATGCATTTCTTTCTCGCCGGCCTGGGGGCTCTGGTGGCGGGCCGTGTGCCGCGTCGGCCGATCGTGGTGTCGCTTTGCCCTTCGATCCTGAGCGTCGCTCTCGGCGCGGTCGTCCGGCGTGGCGGCCGGCACATTGCGTTGGTACACGACATCCCCTCGGGCCTCGCGCGCGGCCTCGGCATGGTCGGCAGCCGCATGCTGGTGACGGCGATGCGCTGGTGCGAACGTGCGGCGCTCAATCGCGCCGATCTCGTCGTCGTCCTCGATGCCGCCATGCGCGACGAGCTTCGGCTCAACGGCGTCGTCAGGCCGATTGAGGTGATGCCGATATGGGTCGACACCGACCGTCTGGCTGCCGCGCCGCCGCGCCGCGCCGCGCCGATACTGCTCTACAGCGGCAATTTTGGGCGCAAGCAGGGTCTCCATCAGGTCGTGGCGCTGGCCGAATGCCTGCGGCGCGAGCGACCGGAGGTCACGATTCTGTTGCGCGGCGACGGCGGCGGGCGCGAAGCCCTGGCCGCCGCGATTGCCCGCGCGGGGCTGGACAACATCCGCTTCTCGGGTCTGTTGCCGGCCGAACGCCTCGCCGAAGGCCTGGCGGAGGGCGACATTCACCTGGTGCCGCAGGATCCCGATGCGGCGACGTTCGCGGTGCCGAGCAAGATCTTCAACATCATGGCCGTCGGCCGGCCCTTTGTGGCGACCGCGGCGCCGGGTAGCCCGCTTTGGCGGATGATGGAGGAGACCGGCGCCTTTTTGTGCGCTCGCCCGAATGACGCCTCCGCCTTCGCGACCGCGGTTTTGCGCCTGATCGACGATCCGGCTCTCGCCGCCGAGCTCGGGGCCCGCGGCCGTGCTTTTGTCACCCGGCATTGCGCAAAGCCGCTGATCCTGGGCCGTTTTGCCGCCCTGGCGCGCACGCTGCATACACCATCGCCTCCGGCGCGGCACACGCTGGTGTTCGAGCCCGATAGCGAGGGACATCCCCACGAATGGCTCTGTCATCTGATCGACTTCGCCCGCCGTCAGGCGCCGGCGACGACGGTTTCGTTCGTGGTCGCGCCGTCGCTTTACCGCGAGCTGGCCGCGCGGGTCGACGAGGTGCAGGCGGATCAGCTGCGCATCCTGCCGCTGTCGCCGTTGGCGGCGCGGTTGTGCACCCATCGCCGGCTCGCCGTGAGCGGATTCGCGCGCTGGTGGTTCATGCGTCGCTCGCTCAAGCGCACCGGCGCGCAGTGCGGGCAGTTCCTGTCGCTCGATCTCGTGTCACTGCCGCTCGCCCTCGGCCTCGGTGCCGGAAACGGGCGTCGGGTCGGCGGCATCCTGTTCCGACCGTCGGTGCATTACCGGTTGCTCGGTGCCTACCGGCCGTGCCGCCGCGAATGGCTACGCGATCTGCGAAAGGCGGCGCTCTATCGCCTGATGCTGCTCAACCGTGCCCTTGGTGTCGTGCTGACTCTGGACCCATTCTTCGCCCGCCATGCCGCCCATTTCTATCGCGCCGGCGCCAAGGTGCGGCCGGTTCCTGATCCGGCTCACCCGGCTGCGGTGGTGGCCGACAGTGATCGTATCCTCGCCGATTCGGTGCCGTCGGGCCGGGTGGCCTTCCTGCTCTTCGGCCATCTGACCGAGCGCAAGGGAACCCTGGCGCTACTCGAGGCGCTGCGTCTGGTGCCCGAGCGCATTGCCGCGCGCCTCGTGGTGGTGCTGGCCGGTAAGCTCGATCCGGCAATCGCCGGCCGCGCCGCCGCGTTGCGCGGGCGGCTCGAGGCGCTGCAGCCCGATCTCGCTCTGGCGGTTGTTGATCGCCGACTATCCTCCGGCGAGATCGAGGCACTGGTCGCACGCGCCGACGTGGTGCTCGCGCCCTATCAGCGGTTCGTCGGCTCGAGCGGCGTTCTGCTGTGGGCCGCGCGCGCCGGCAAGCCGCTTCTGACACAGGATTTCGGACTGATCGGGCCGCTGGTTCGACATTACCGACTGGGGTTGACGGTCGACGCCAGCCAGCCGGAGGCACTGGCAGCGGGCATCGTCCGCATCGCCACCGAAGGGCCGGACCGGTTCATCGACCGCCAGCGGGCGCGGGCCTTCGCCGCCCGCAATACGCCCGAGCACTTCGCCGAACTGGTTTTTACAAGCGCGGTAGAAGCCTGAGCGCGCTTGGTCGCAAGAAAGTCACAACGCTTCTCAACAAAGTCACACCTGGACGTGGCGCCGTGCAGGGAGAATTCCGCCAACGAAAACAAGCGACAACGCGGTCCTGCGGGAGACGTATCGGAAGACGGCGGCGGAGTGGTTGTGTCGGAGTGGTGTGGATGCGGGGTGGCAGCGATTCACCTTTGAACGCCACGTCAGACGGATCGGCCGACCGCGGCGCGAGGCATGCGCGGCGTGGCGGCGCGGCGCGCCCCGTTTCGGTGCGGGTTACGGCGGCGATCGTCGCCGCGGGCGATCTCGCCGTCATATTCGGCGCCGGGCTCTTCTCGCTTTATTGGCTGTCCAGGCGCGTCGCCATCGACGCGCAGCTATTCCGGATCCTCGCCGTCGTCGGCACCGTCCTGTTCGTCAATCTGCTGCAGGTTTTCGGCGGATACCGTTTTGCGAGGCTGGCGCGCACGCAAATGATGGCGCTGGCGCAGGCGTTCACCGCGTGGCTCGCCACCATCTTTGCGTTGTTCGTCGCGCTTCGTATCAGCGGCTTCAACAGCTGGGCCACCCATGTGTGGTTGCTCCTGTGGCTGATGGTCGGTTCGGCGGGGCTCGCGGCGGTGCGCACCGCATTCGGCAGCCAGGTCCGCCTGTGGCAGCGCGCCGGGCGGCTGCGCCGCCGCGTCGCGGTCGTCGGCGTCGGCCGGCTCGCGGAACGCTTCCTGCGCCATTGCGCCGCCGTGCCGGACCCCGAGATCGACATCGTCGGCGTCTATAGCGATCGGCGCGAGCCGCAAGCGGCATCGCGCTGCGGCGGCCATACGGTCCGCGGCGATATCGACACTTTGATCGATGACGTCCGCAGCGGTCAGATCGACATGGTGATCGTCGCGATGGCGGCTTCCGCCGATCTCCGTCTCGCCGAGACCATGAGCAAGCTGCGGCTGGTTCCGGTCGATGTACGGCTTTGCTCCGAATCGTTCGCTTTCGATGTCGGCCCGTGCGAGGTCAGCCAGATCAACGGCCTGACGGTGTTCAACGTCATCGACCGTCCCGTGAGCGACTGGAAATGGATCGCCAAGGCGATCGAAGATCGGGTGCTGGCGGCGCTGATTCTGATTCTCATCTCGCCGCTGCTTTTGACGATCGCGTTGGCGATCAAGCTCGACAGTCGGGGCCCGGTCCTCTTCCGCCAGAAGCGGTACGGGTTCAATCGCGAGCTCATCGAGGTGTTGAAGTTCCGCACCATGTATCAGCACGCCTGCGATCCCAACGCCGAGAAGCTGGCGACGCGCGACGATCCGCGCGTGACCCGCGTCGGTGCCTTTCTGCGTCGCACGACTCTCGACGAGCTGCCCCAGTTCATCAACGTGCTGCGCGGCGAGATGTCGATCGTCGGCCCGCGCCCGCACGCAATCGCCGCCAAGGCGGGGGGCGTGCTCTATCACCAGGCGGTGCGGTACTACGATGCGCGGCATCGGATGAAGCCGGGAATCACCGGCTGGGCACAGATCAACGGCTGGCGTGGCGAGACCCAGACGATCGAGCAGATCCAGCGCCGCGTCGAATACGATCTCTATTACATCGAGCACTGGTCGATCCTGCTCGACCTCAAGATTATTCTGTGGACCATCCTGGTGGGATTCACCGATGCGCGCGCCTATTGACCTTGGTCCGGCGGGTCCATGCGGTGCCTGTGGCTGACGCTCGCCGATCCCAAGCCGGCTTATAACGGCCAGCATCTCTACTCCGGGGGATTGATCGACGCCGTCGCCCAGGCCGGCGCCGATGTCGTCGTCGTCGGCCTGGTGCGTCCCGAATCGTCGCGGCGCGACGGCGCTCGTGAAGGCAGCCTGCTTTGGCGACTGGCCGATGACAGGCCGCTATCGCCGCGGGCCAGCCTGGCGTCGTCGCTCCCCAACATCGCCAAGCGCTGCACCACGCCGACGATGCGCCAGCTGCTCGGCGACGTTCTCGCCGGCGGGCAATTCGATACGGTGGTTTTCGACGGAATCTCGGCAGGGTGGGCCCTGCGGTCCGTGCTGGAGCGCTGGCCGCGCCGGCGCAATCGGCCGAAAATCGTCTACGTCTCGCACAATCACGAAAGCAGTCTGCGCCGTGCTCTGGCGGAGAATCATCCGGGATTCCTGAAGCGCCAGGCCCTGAAGCTCGATGCGTGCAAGATTACCTGGCTCGAGCACGACCTTGTCGCCGCAGCCGATCTGGTAACGGCGATTACGCCCGAGGACCGTGCGCTCTACAGCGCCGATTGGCCGCACAAGCGCATTGAGGTGGTGACGCCGGGATATCGCGGCCGGTTCATTGCCGAGCGCCAGATCACGCCGGATCTGCCGCGGCGGGCCGTCATCGTCGGCAGCTTCGATTGGATTGCCAAGCGCCTCAACATCGAGGAGTTCATCCGCGTCGCCGACCCGATCTTCGCCGCTCACGGCGTCGAGCTCGAGGTGGTCGGCAGCGGCGATCGGTCGTATTTCGACCAAATGCAGAAGTCGCTGGTGGCCACGCACTTCACGGGAACCGTCGATCGCGTCGATCGTTACATGGAGTCCGCGCGGATCGCCATCGTGCCCGAGCGCAACGGCGGGGGTTTCAAGCTCAAGGTGCTGGAATACATCTTCAACCGCATGCCGATCTTCGCGCTCGAGGGCTCGGTCGCCGGCGTGCCGCTCGAACGCGACGAAAGCATCCAGCTTTATCCCGACCAGCAGGCGCTGGCGCTCGGCGTCTGGCGCGCGATGGACGATCTCGGCCGGCTCAACCGGTTGCAGAATAGGGCTTATGAGCGATGTCGCGACTCATTCGACTGGCCGAGCCGCGGCCGGCATTTCCTGTCGGCAGTTTCGGCCCTGTGACGGTGGCGCAGCCGGCAGCGGCCGACTCGCGCCTCGCCATCGCCGATATTCTGCTCCTGATCTTGTTCATGATCGGGATATACACGCATTACACCCTGCAGATCAGCGCAAGGATTCCGTTTCCTTCGGCGCCGTCCGGCGTCGCCGGCATGTTCCTGCTGTGGCGCCGCCGTAACGATATCGTCGCGTCTCATCTCGCGGCGCTGCTCCTCGTGGTGCTGCTCTATGTCGGATCGATCCTGTCGGCGAGCGACCTCGCGCATCTCGGCAAGCGGTTTACCGGCCTCGTGCAGATCACCTATTCGCTCGTCATCGGCTATGCCCTGTTCCTCACCGTCATCCGCGCCAACCGAGACCAGATCGCGCATCTGTTTCTCGGATTCTGCGTCGTGATCCTGATCGGGTGCCTGTGCGAGGACTATCTCGGATTGCGTCCGATCAGCGACGCCGTGCGTCACGCGATCTACAAGGCGATCGACGTCTACGACGCCGATTTGCGCGATCAGATCCTGTACGGCCGCATCCGGCCGAAGCTCTTTACCAGCGAGCCGTCCGCGGTCACCTTCGCATATACGCTTTTCGGCTTTACCTGGCTGATGGTGACGCGGACCCGCTGGGCACCGTTGAAATATCTGGTGCTGATGACGGTCGGCATCGTCGTCATGCCCGGCCCGACGCTGCTGCTGATGATCCCGCTGCTTGTACCGTACCAATTGTTGCGCGCGCGATCTTGGTCCCCGGCGTTCGTGCGCATGGCGCTCTTGGTGGGATTCGCTGCCGTCGCCCTTGCGGCGTTCTACGTTCTCGGTCACTCGGTCTTTTCCGCGCGCATGCGCGACATCGCCCAGGGCAACGACGCCAGTTTCTTCTATCGCATCGAGGGCCCAGCGCTCGTGGCGCGCGACGTCATTGAACACAGCCCGTTCGCCGGCGCCGGCCTCACCGGCGAACGGTTCATCGCCGACGAGGTCGCCAACGTATATATGCGCTCGGCGGCCTTCTCCTCGGCATGGGACATATCCGACACGTCGAGCGTGCTGACCAATTATTTCTGGCTGCACTGGATCTACCTCGGCCTGGTGTGGGGCACGATCGTCCTCGCCGGCCTCAGCTTCTGGCTCAAGGTGCTCGGCGTGCCGAGCGTGCCGTTCTGTTGGATGGTCTGGATCGGCCTCGGCCAGGCCGCAGGCGCCTATGTCGGCCCTACCACTTGGACCGTTCTGCTGCTCAGCGCAGGCTGTTCGGTGCTCGCCGATCGGGATTGGTCGCGCGCGGCCTTGATTCCGGCCTTCCCCTATCCGCGCCCCTATATCCGGTCGAAATCCGCGCGCCGGCCGATGGTGCTGCCGCGGCCGCAATGGCGGCCGGGAGCCTGATGTGACGCTCGGCCGCCGTGGATTCCTCGGCGCCGGCGCGGCGCTGGGCGCCGCCGGCGCGGTGCGTCCGGCGGCTGCGCCGCCGCCGCTTCACGTGCTGAACGCCGCCGAATTCGGGGCCATCGGCGATGGTCGCGCCGACGATACCGCGGCGCTGCAGCGGGCGCTTGACCGCACATTCGCCGCCGGCGGCGCCATGCTGACGATCCCGCCCGGTACCTATCGTGTGACCCGCACGTTGCGCGTCGTGTTCGACCGTGAGAGCTCCGGCAACCTCGGACGGCAGAGCGGCATTGTCGGTCACGGAGTCCGACTCAACTCGGAGATCGACGACGGCAATGTGCTCGAGTTTCACTGCCGCGCGACGGTACGCTTCGTCTTGGTCGAAGGCCTCGATATCCTCGGTCGGGGTCGGGAACGGCACGGCATCTCCGTCGAATGTGACGGCGGCGGTGTCTATTTCTACAATTTCTGCCTGCGCGACGTCACTGTTCAAGGCTGTGGCGGCGACGGCTGCCGCCTGGTCGGGAACGTATTCGAGGGACAAATTTTCAACAGCTATTTCCGCAGCAACAAGGGCAATGGAGCGACCTTCGCGCACGGCAATCACGGCGGCATCCTGTCGGCGCTGCACGTCATCGGCTGCGTCTTCGGCCAGAATGGGGAGCACGGTGCGGCGATGGTCAACCGCTGCTACGACGTCGCCTTTCACGGCTGCTATTTCCTGCTCAACGGCAAGTTCGGTCTCCTGGCCGGCAACGGCTGCACCCTGCTGTCGAACTGCGGCTTCGAGAACAATCACGCCTCGGCGCCGGATTTCGCCGGCGGCGATTACGGCATCGACCTCAACAACTTCGGTACGCTGGTCGGATGCTCCGCTTATTCGGTATTCCATCAGACGGGGTTGATCCGTGCCTTCGTCGCCTCGCGCATCACCATGATCGGTTGCCTGGGTAGCGGCGGCGGTCAGGCATCGGGCGCCGGGCTGGCGCAGCTCGGCGGCATGCGCACAGCCGATGCAACCCTCATCGGCTGCACCGGCGCCGTGCGGTACAGTAACGACTTCGAGGCCCTGGAGATCAGTGGGCCAAACGGCGGCATACGTTTCGGCTCCCACTGGCAGAGCCGCAACCTGCCACAGTTCGGCGACTACCGCCTGTGGGTCGATCGCAGCGGCAAGCTGCGCATCAAGCGCGGCGCGCCGACCGCCGATGAAGACGGACGCCCGGTGGGACATGAGTCAGGGTAAGCGATCCGGCTCGAATCCGCCGAAAAAACTCGATCGATTTGCGGCTGGCGCGTGAAATGCCGCTCCCCGAAATGTGGTGCTGGCTCCACGACGCGGAGGCGACGCGCGCGAAAGTTTCTCTACGGTCCCGCCGCGGATGACGCGCCGCCGGACACCGAAAATGGTCGCAGCGAGGGGTAAAGCTGCAGTCGTCGTCTGAGATCCTCGGACTGCGTCAATAGGCAGTATCCTCGCGGCCGATATCCTTCCTCTGCTGCGGGATAGGCAGGAAAGAAAACCGACATGTCGTCGGTCAAATCGGCGATCAACTCGATCGCGATGGCAACGTCCTTGTAGGTGTCGTAACCGAAAAGGTCATCGCCGGGAACCCTGAAATCGTCGATCATCGCGAGCCCGTGTCGGAGATCGATTGAGGCAAGTTCGTCGCGCAGCGGAAGATAATCGCGCCAGTGGGCATCCAGGTAGAAGAACGTCAACTCGTTGCCGAGCGCCGGTCGGATGGAGCGGAGCATGGACACCGAATCAGAGTGATAGAGACGCAGGTTCTTCCTCCGAGCAAGGAGGGCGCGCGAAAGTCTCCAATAGTCGTCCGAGATTTCCGCAGAAAACACCTTGATCCCGCGTCTTTCGGCGATGCCGCAGAAGAAGTGGGTGGAATAGCCAAGGAACGTTCCGGTCTCCACGATGTTCTTGAAGTCGATCTCGTTCAGGAGCTGACGCACGATCTCGGCCCGCTTCTTGTTCTTATTCAGATAGATCGGCAGGCCGCGTGCTCCGTTGAGGAGCCGTCGGCTGTGAAAAATGGTCCGCGGGAAACGCTTTCCCAGGCTCCGGGCCACTCTGTATTTGATCGATGTCCGCACGTCGAATGTCTCGGTCGACCGCTTCGTCATCAGCGGCACAGTTAGCGCACATACGCTTTATGTTCGGCTGTGATCAAATGAGGCCGATAATCTCGGATATCCGCCGGCGTCGCGGTCCGCGATGGCGCGAGCTTGGCGGCTTTGGACCGAATCGCCGGGTGAGGCAATTCCATTTCGCGCGGCGGGGTTCCGCCGCGGTCTGGCGCCGGCCGGCCCTCGGGTGAATGCGACAGCGGCTTCGCGTCAACCGTATCGTTTCGCTCCGCGCCTAGGTCTTGAGTGCGGGTTGCCGTCGGCGCAAATCGCGCATCAGGCGTCTCAGGCCGTGAAGTGTGTGGCGCGAGCGCGGCAAAATCATGTAGGTCCCTGTGGCAGCGGCCATTGCGACCGCAAGCGCCGATACTGCGCCAACCATGGCCGGTGTCGCCGTGGGTAGCAGCAGGAGACGCAGCGCCAGAACCGCGATGGCGACCGCCGCCGCCGCCAGCGCCGCCGGTGCGAGCGCTTGCCACAAGTCTCCGAAGCGCACCGGGCCGCGGCGCGTCGCCAGCCAGAATCCGACCGGCAGACGCAGTCCCAGCCCGACCAGCGCCAGCGCCGCGGCCACCGCCAGCGCGCCGAATCGGACCGCTCCGGCGGCGGCCAAGGCGCACAGCGCGAAATCCACCACGCCAGCGCGTACCATCTCGCGCGGCCGATCCTGGCTCAGGTAAAGCAGACCGGATGTCTGCACCAGCGGAATGAATACTGCCGCGGCGGCGAACCACGCCACCAGCGACGCCGCGGCAAGCCAGCGCGATCCGAACAGAATGCGCACTACCCAATCCGCCGTCGTCGCCAGCAAGGCGGCGGCCGGCAGGAGCAGCATCGCTAGGTTCTCGAACAGCTCGGTGAAGGCGCGGCGGTAGCGTTCGTCCTGATGTGCGATGCGGCTGAGTGCCGGCATGCCCACGCCGTAGAGGGGAACCGCAAGGTTATTGAGCGGAGTCAGTAACAGCTTGACGGCGCGCTCATAGACCCCAAGCGCGTCCGCGCCCCAGGCCCAGCCGATCAGGATCTGATCGATGCTCCGGCCGGCGGCGGCGGTGAGATTGACGCCCGTCACCGCGGCGCCGAAGGCGAGCAGCTCGCGCACGCCGGCCGCCGCCTTCGGCGGACCCGGCCGCCAGCGGCATAGGGACCAGCTGCCGACGAGCGCGATCGCCGGGACGGTCAACCGCTGCGCCACCAGTGCCCAGTAATCGGCACCGGCCATCGCCAGAGCCACCGCGACCGCCAGCCCCAGCAGATCGGCGCCGATATCGACGCAGATGACCGCCGTGAAGCGCATTTGGCGCCGCAACAGCGCCCAGTGCTGCACCGTCAGGCCGCTCATCACGAAGCCCAGCGCGAGCCAGCGGGTCACCGGCGCCACCGCCGGCGCGCGGTAGAAATCGGCCACCAGCGGTGCGCCGAGAAACAACAGGACGGCGATCAGCGTACCCGCCGCGACGTTGATCCAGAACAGCGCAGAGACCTGGGCGTGATTGATGTCGGTCTTGCGGATGGTGGTGGCCGAGAGCCCGAGTTCCTTCAGATATTCGAGCACCGAGGACAAAGCGGCGACCATGGCAATAAGCCCGAAAGCGCCGGGCGACAGCATCCTGACCAGAACGACGACGGTCGCGAGCTGCAACACGACTTTGGCCGCCTGGGCACCGAAGGTGACCGCACCTCCGCGGACCGAGCGGCCGCGTATATCGGCAAGCAGATGGTCGGTGGCCAGGGTTTCGGCGTCGTCAGACGGCTTCAAGCTGTTGCTTCCGCACCGAAGCGCGGTGCTCGACATACCAGCGATAGGTCGCGCGCACGCCGTCCTCGAGCGCGATGCGCGGCCGCCAGCCGAGCGCCGACAGCCGCGAAATGTCGACGAGTTTACGCGGCGTGCCGTCGGGCTTGGTCGGATCGAAGGCGATCGTGCCGCGGAACCCGGCGACGCGGCAGACCAGCGCCGCCAGATCGGCAATCGAGATTTCCTGGCCGGAGCCGACATTGACGATCTCGTCGGCCGAATAGGTCTTCATCAGATGCACCAGCGCGTCAGCGCAGTCATCGACGTGCAGGAACTCGCGCAGCGGCCTGCCGGTACCCCAGACCTCGAGCATTTCGGCGCCACGCCGGACCGCGTCGTGGGCCTTGGCGATCAGCGCCGGGAGGACATGGCTCGAGCGCAGGTCGAAATTGTCGCCGGGACCGTAGAGATTGGTCGGCATCGCGGCGATGAAGTCGCAACCATGCTGCCGGCGGTAGGCCTGGACCAGTTTGATGCCGGCGATCTTGGCGACGGCATACCATTGGTTGGTCGGCTCGAGCGGGCCGGTGAGGAGCGCATCCTCGCGCATCGGCTGTGGCGCGAGCCGCGGATAAATGCAGGTCGAGCCGAGAAACAGCAGCTTTTCGACGGCCGCTCGGCGCGCGGCCTCGATCACGTTGGCGGCGATCATCAGGTTGTCGTAGAGAAAATCCGCCGGCCGCGAGTCGTTGGCGTAGATGCCGCCGACGCGCGCCGCGGCGACGAATACCGCCTGCGGCCGATGCGCCGCCATCCATGCCTCGACCGCCGGTGCGCGCCGCAGATCGCAGTCGCGGCGCACCACGGTGAGGATTTCGCACCCCTCGGCGGCCAGCCGCCGCGCCAGCGCCGCGCCGACCAGGCCGCGATGGCCCGCGACCCAGACGCGCTTATTCCGCAGCGCGTACGGCAAGTTCGCCTGCGTCGTCCGCCGCCGCGCCGCGCCGCAACGCACGCCGGTCGGCCTCGACCATTTCGGTGACCAGCGCGTCGAAGCTGGTGCGATGACGCCAGCCGAGCTTCTGGCGTGCCTTTGCGGGGTCGCCGAGCAGCAGATCGACCTCGGTGGGACGGTAATAGCGTGGGTCGATCGCCACCAAGCATTCGCCGGTGCGCGCGCACAGGCCGTGCTCCTCCGCGCCCGAACCCGACCATACGATCGTGCGGTCGATGCATGCGAAGGCGCGCTCGACGAATTCGCGCACGGTGTGCGTCTCGCCGGTGGCGAGGACGTAGTCGTCGGGCTGGTCCTGCTGCAGGATCAGCCACATGCCCTCGACGTAGTCGCGCGCGTGGCCCCAGTCGCGCTGCGCGTCGATATTGCCGAGGTAGAGCCGCTGCTGCAAACCGCGCTCGATGGCCGCGACCGCGCGGGTGATCTTGCGGGTGACGAAGGTTTCGCCCCGCACGGGCGATTCGTGGTTGAAGAGGATGCCGTTCGAGGCGTGCAGCCCGTAGGCCTCGCGGTAATTGACGGTGATCCAGTAGGCGTAGAGCTTGGCCACGGCATAGGGGCTGCGCGGATAGAACGGCGTCAGCTCGCGCTGCGGCGTCTCCATCACCTTGCCGAAGAGCTCCGACGTCGAGGCCTGATAGAAGCGCACTCGGTCGCTCATCCGGAGGATGCGGATGGCCTCGAGCAGGCGCAGCGTGCCGAGCGCATCGGTATTGGCGGTGTATTCCGGCGTCTCGAAGCTGACCTGCACGTGACTCTGCGCCGCCAGGTTGTAGATCTCGGTCGGCCGCAGCTCCTCCAGCAGGCGGAGGAGGTTGAGCGAATCCGTCATGTCGCCGTAGTGCATGACGAACCGGGCGTCGCCCTCGTGCAGGTCACGATAGAGGTGATCGACACGGTGGGTGTTGATCAGCGACGCGCGGCGCTTGACGCCGTGAACCACGTAGCCGCGGCGCAGCAGAAATTCGGCGAGATAGGCCCCGTCCTGGCCGGTGATGCCGGTGATCAGCGCGATTTTATCGGTCATCTATGGCGCCCCGCTCAGAGACAGGCGATCCGCTCGCCGACGCGATCCCACGAATAGGCGTTCATGACGTGACGCTGCCCGCTTTCGCCCATGCGCCGCAGCCGCTCGGGATCCGACAGTGCGATCAAGATGGCGGCCGCAACCGCCTCCGGCGTCGCATCGTCCACCAGGAAGCCGTGCCGGCCGTTCTCGGTGATTTCGGGCAGGCCGTTGCGATTGAAGCCGAGCACCGGCGTGCGCGATGCCAGCGCCTCGAGATACACTTGGCCCCACGGATCGTTGAGCATCGGCTGAGCCAACAGCGTCGAATCGGCATAGAGCCGGCGCAACGTGTCCCAGTTGACATGCGCCAGGAACGCGATCCGGGGGTCGCGCGGCACATAGGCGCGGCTGCGCGCGTCGCCGACGATGGTGAGGCTCATGTCGGGGCGACTGCGGCGCGCGAGCGCAAAGGCGCGCAGGAGGAGCGGGCCGCCCTTGGCGCGGAACAGGTGTTTGGCCACGAACAGCAGCCGCGCGGCACGATAGTCCTTGGGGCCGAAATAGGGCGGAATGTTGCCCATGCCGGAGCCGACCACGGTGACGCGCTCGGGCGGCACGCCATAATGGCCGACGATGTCGTCGCGGGTGCGAGCGCTGAAGGTGAAGACATGGGCCACCGACGCCAGCGAGTCGCGCTCGAGGCGATCGTACTCGGCGAGCGCCCGCGGCGTGTAATGCGCCGCGTCGAGCCGGTGTCGCAGCGACAGGTTCCAGCTCTGGTCGCAGTAAAGATAATGCCGGATATCGGGCAACAGATCGAACGCCGGCAGGTCGAGCGTGCCGGTATGGATGACGTGGCGCACGCCGAGCCGAGCCGTCGCCTCGGCGACCTTCAGCGCATTGTGGTCACGCGCGGGCGCGGCGCGCAGGACCTGCTCCGTCGTCGACAGGCGGCCGTAACCGTCGAGCAGCCAGCGCGCGGCGTATGCGAGGCGCCGGGCGCGCGCCATCGCCGGATGGATGGTCTCGACTTCGACGCCGAGGCGCCGCAACGCCGCCGCCAGATTGTACGGCGCGCCCGACCAGGTTCGCGGATCGGCCGGATCCCCGAAGACACAGGTGATGGCGACGCGGTCGAAGCGCAGCCTCCGGGGCGGCGCCGTGCGCGGCGTTTCGGTGGTGTGGAGATGAACCGTCGACACGTGACGTCCGATGTTCCGTCCCCCGGCCCGGAGCGGCGCCTGAGGGAACATCGCCGCGTCTCCTCTCGCCAGTGACCAACGTGTGGCGATTTCGGCGACCGAACGGCGGCTCCCGCCGGTAACACAGAAAGGTCACATCGAGTGCCGAGCCGCGCGGACAATAATTTTTTGCCGGTGAAAATGGGCCGGCCGTGTGGAGGCTGGTGCAGTGGGGCAGTTGACCGACAGCCGGGCCCTCGTCTTCTTCACGCCGGACATCACCGAAACGAACACCGTCAAACGCGTCCAGGAATTCGTCGACAACGGCTTTGCGCCGGTGGTTTTCGGATTCCGCCGCGGCCGCTATAACGCGCATTACCGGCCGCAATGGCCGCATGTCGTCCTCGGCGCGACGCGGGACGCGCGCTATTGGCACCGGTTGCGCGCCCTGGTCGGGGCCGTTCCTCGGCTTTTCGCCAACCGCCGCCATTTGCGCGCCGCCACCGTCTATTACGCGCGCAACGTCGATCAGCTCGCGCTGGCGCTGCTTGCGCGCCGCTTGTTCAACCGGCGTGCCGCGGTCGGGTATGAAGTCCTCGACATTCAGCCGCTGTTCGTGGCGACCGGATGGCAGGGCGCGCTGCTGCGCTGGTTCGAGCGCCGCTGCCTGCGACGGATCCGCGTATTGGTCGTGTCGTCGCCGGCCTTCTACAAGAATTTCTATCTCGCGCGGCAGCGCTACGCCGGCGAATGGTTTTTGCTCGAGAACAAGCTACATGGCTCGGCGCTCGTCCATCTTCCCCCGCGCGATGCGCCGCCGCAACGGCCCGCAGGCGACTATCGCTGGGTCATCGGATATTTCGGCCTGATCCGTGGCGAAGCCACCTTTGCGCTGATGCTGCGTCTCGCGCGGCGGTTACGGCGCCGCGTGCTGTTTCGCTTTGCCGGAATCTTCACGACGGTGCGCGAGCCGCAGTTCCGCGCCGCGCTCGAACGCCAGCCGAACATGATCTACGAAGGCGAATACGCCAATCCCGAAGGGCTGGCGGCACTTTACAGCGGCGTCGATTTCGTCTGGGCGCTCGATCTCGAGAATACCGACGACAATTCGCGCTGGCTCCGCCCCAACCGCTTCTACGAAGCGGGCGTATTCGGCGTGCCTTGCCTTGCGGTCAGAGGCTTCGAATTCGGCGACATGATCGAGCAGGCCGGCGTCGGCTGGACTTTCGGCGAACCGCTCGACGAATCCCTGGTGCGCTTCCTCGAAACGCTGACGGATGCCGAATATCTGGAGAAACGACGGCGCCTGGCGGCAATGCCGATCGGCGCCTTCGTCGCGGGCGAAGACGCGGCCGCGCTGTGCGCCATCCTCGGCGATAGCGAAATCGCCCGCATGACGGTTGTGCATCCGGCGGACATGGGTCCCGATCGTTCGCGTCCCGGCGACGCTGCGTATCTGCGTCGCAGGCCGTCCTGACGCTGCGGTGCGATGATGTGTACGGCGGGGAAAGATCAACGACGGGTGGATTCTGAAGCGCATGCCGCGCTGAGGGTTCTCCATCTCAGCACGTTTGACGGCGACGACGGCGCGGCACGTGGCTCGCTGTGGCTCCATCGCGCATTGCGGGAGCGCGGCTGCGATTCGGCCATGGTCGTCGGCCGCAAGCGCAGCGCGAGTGCGGACATATCTCCGCTGCCGGGCGCGCTGGCGCGGTTTTGGGCCTCCGCCCGGATGAAGCTCGACCTGCTGCCGCTGCGCCGTTACGGCGGCCACGGCCCGATGGCGTCGTTCTGGACGGTGGGGTGGATTCCGAGCCGGATGGGCGCGTTGGCCAGGGCCTTCGCGCCCGACATCGTCCACCTTCATTGGGTCGGTGCTGGCTTCCTGCCGATCCAGGGCTTGAAGCAGTTCGATTGCCCGGTCGTCTGGACGTTGCGCGACATGTGGGCCTTCACCGGCGGGTGTCACTACACGGACGGGTGCACGCGTTACGAAATCGGCTGCGGCGCCTGTCCCCAGCTGCATTCGAGCCAAGAACACGATCTCAGCCGCACGATCTACAACCGGAAGCGCCGCCACTGGGGCTCGGTCGATCTGCGGCTCGTTCCAATCAGCACTTGGCTCGCGGATTGCGTGCGCGCAAGCCCGCTCTTTCATGCGACGCCGATCGAGGTGATCCCGAACGGCCTCGATCTGGATCTCTTCCATCCGGTGGACCGGACGGATGCGCGTAACGCCTGCGGGCTGCCCGCTGGCCGCCCCATCATCGTTTATGGCGCCATGCGCGCCACGCGCGACCCGCGCAAGGGCTTTCGCGAGCTGCTGATGGCGCTGGCGAAATTCCGCGAAATGCCGAACCACAAGAACGCGATGCTCGTCGTGTTCGGCGATATCAGGCCCGACGATCTCCCGGATGTGGGGATCGAATCGCGCTTCGTCGGGCATGTCGACGACGATCAAAAGCTCGCGCGGCTCTATGCCAGCGCCGACGTCGCGGTCATGCCGTCGCTTCAGGAGGCATTTGGCAAGACAGTGATCGAGGCAATGGCGTGCGGCACTCCGGTGACCGCGTTCGCCAGCGGCGGTCCACGCGACATCATCGCGCACCGCGTGGACGGCTATCTCGCCGAGCCCTTCAGCACCGACGATCTCGCGCGCGGCATCGACTGGTGCCTCGCTGCACGCCGTGCCGGGAGCAGATTGGGGTTGCGGGCTCGCGCCAAGGTCGAAGCCAAGTTCGACATTGCCGTCGTCGCCGCGCGCTACGATGCGCTCTACCGTGCGGCCTTGGCCGCGAACCGCGAGCGAGCCGCCGCCGCCGCAACCGTCCGCCTCGCAAGCGCATGAGCGATGTTCGGGCGGCGGCAAAGGCCGGCCGCGCAAACGCCCTCGAGCTCGCCGACATTCCGCAGGAAGGCGGCGACAGCCGCGATCCCGGACACTCCGCCGAAATCGCGCCCTCATGTCCCACGGCGACGGCCGTGCGCGGCATCACCGGCCGCGATGCGCGCGAGAGTATTTCATGGCGGAATGCGCCATAGGCCGCCGAGATATTCGTCGAACGACTTCGGCTCGAAGCGCACGAAACCGTGTCCGGGTGCCAAGGTGAACTCGCCGAAATATACCTTCCCGTTCGTATCGTAAAGATCGACGCTGACGAAATCGATGTCCCCGGCGAGGACGCGGGCGTACTCAATCATGGTGGCCAGATGCGGTGGTCGAGGAATTTCGTCCGCGGAATTCGGATGGTCCAAGGTCACGTCGATTTTGTTCCAAGCGGTGTCGTAGATGTTACGCCGAAGATTCTTGAACCTGCCGATGTCGACCTGGACAAAGGCGATTTCGCCACCGAAAACAAAGAACTTGTAATCTATCGGAATCGTTCCATCTTGGCCGCCAATGAACTCTTCGACGAGAATGCGCGGCTTAACGTTTTTGTACGCCCATTCGCGCGTCCAGTTGTAGTAATTCTGACCCAGCCAGAACTCACATTGCCGGACGATTTCCGCCGCATCGATCGAGCGCTTGTCGGCAACGACGAACACCCATCCCGCACCATGACTCGGCTTCACGACGAACCTGTCGGGAAGGGCGTCGAAAGGGATATCGGCAGGATATTGAGTTGCGAACAATAACCGGGGAAGGACGTTCTCGCCGATTTTTTTCGCGACGTATTCCCGGGCGCGATACTTATCGACCAACAACGTTAGAAGCGGCCTGCGGTCGTGAAGTTTTCTGTATTGTATTTTTTCGTTGAAGGTTTTCGGATGAATCAGGCGCGGAAAAACGCCGAGCTCTCGCTTGTACCGCCACAGCGTGTACAGGAGTGTGTAAAGATCGGGGGTAAATTCCTTTACGGTTTTCTTGAGGAGCCCGTACATCTCCCGATCCGCTTTCTGTTCTGCCTCAATCATAGGCAAAGCCACGAACGCGGCCGGCGTGGGTCCGTTGGGGCCGGCGCGAGGCGTGACGATGGTGAATCGTCAGATATGCGGTTTTCCCGTCGCGAATACCCTGGAACGTTCCGGCCTCCCTGTCCAGATTTTGCATCGTTACCAGCAAGCCCGCGGCGGGCCCCGGCGGAGCAGTGGTCGCCGGGGACGAGAGATGGCGCGTGGTGAATGCGTTCACTGCGGCCGTGTTCGGCGCTTTCGCAGGATGGCGAGGATGCTGTTGCCGGGCTCGCGCGGTCGCTCGTAGGCGACGCCTCTCGGCGCGCTCGTGAGGCGGCGGGCGACGCGATAGAGGAGGGCCCAGTCCGTGGCCTCGGTCACGCTGTCGTTCGGTACGACACAGTGCGGTTCGGCGTCGATACGTTCGACGATAAGGCCGTAGAGCGACGCCGGAAGCGGTAGCCCGTCGCGCGGCATTCGTACAACGGTATCCCCCGCAAACCGCTGAACCGTCGGCTCACATCGGCGCCACATTTTCGGCGACAGCACGTCTCGGCTCCCCGCGCCGCTCAGAGCAGAGCCCGGTAATATTGTTGTAAGCAGCGGTCGAGCCGATGTACGTCGAATTCGGCGACCACCTTGGCGCGAGCAGCCGAGCTCAAACGTGCGCAGAGCGTGGCGTCTTGCAACAATCTTCGAAGACCGTCGGCCAATCCGTCGACATCCCGTTCTTCGGCCAGGAATCCCGAAACGCCATGTTCGACGATCTCGTCGACGCCGGCGTGACGCGTGGCGATCACCGGAAGGCCGGTCGCCATGGCCTCTTTGAGGACGACGGGCGAGCCCTCCTGGTCGCCGTTGGCACCGGTAACGCTGGGGAAGAGGAGCGCGTCCGCGTCCTGCATCAATCCGACGACCTCGTCCTGGGTTTTCCAGCCAGCAAACGTCACGGACGCAGCGATCCCGAGATCGAGCGCCAGCCTCTCCAGCTCCCGCCGAAGCGGGCCGTCGCCGACGATGGCGTAGCGGATCCGTGCGCCCGATGCGACCATCCGCGCCACGGCTTGCAGTCCATAGGCGACGCCCTTTTTTTCGACCAGCCGGGCGACGGTGAGGATTGCGAATGGCCGCCTCTGGTCCGGGTGGCGGGGGCGGTATGGGAACCGGTCGGGATCGACACCCAGGTGATGAACCTTGATTCGCGCCGGATCGCAGCCATGGCGAATCAGCCGCCGGCGGAAATGCTCCGAAACCGGCAAAAACAATTCGGCGGCCCGGAAAAGGTGCCGATAGAAATTGGCATCCTCGTCGAGGAATGCGCTGACGTCGATACCGTGGAAATTGACGACGATCCGACCGCGAACTGCACCAATCTCGCGCAGAAACGCGACGGTGCGACCGGTCTGGCCGAAATGACAGTGAAGAATGTCGAACGGCGGAAAATCGAGCAGGCGATCGGCCCAGTGGAGCAACGACAGCGAGGCCGCTTCCCGGCGATAGCGCAGCGGATCGAGCGCGCGCATAAGCGGCGGAGCGAGACGACGACGGGCGAGGATCGCCGAAGCGGCAAGGGCACGCCGAATCCGGTTCTGCGGCATCGATCGGTAATGCAGCCGCCGGTCGATTCCATAGCGCCGGAAATCGGCATGGACCTTGGGATCGCCGGCGCGCGGACCGTTGGCGAAGATGGTCACGTCGTTGCCGCAATCGAGCAGACCCGTGACGTGGCTGAGGACGAAGGTTTCGCTGAGAGCGGGAAACTCGTTGGCGAAAACCGCGACGCGGAGCGGCTTTTCGGCGGTTCTGTCGGCGTCCTCGTGCGCGATCGTCGCGCGCATATCAAGCATCGACGCGCCGCCCCACGACGAGATGGGGTAGCTTGGCGAAATCGGCGAGCGCGTGGCGGCTTTGCGGCAGACAGAAAAAGCAGACAAGGGCGACCGCCACGGCAATGGCAACCGCGATCGCCAAGGATCCGCCCGGCAGCCCGCTGTCCAGCAGACCGGCTCGCTTTGCAGCGAGCAGCACGCCGACGACCATGGCCGAAGCGACCGACGACGGCAGCATGCTCCGCACCAAATCGCCGAAGGAGACCGGGCCGCGCCGCCCCACCATCCAGAACAGCACCGATACCCTTACCACCAAGCCGCCAACGGCCAGGCTGGCTGCGACGCCGACCGGCCCGAACGGCAATCCCCCGACGATCAGCACCGCGTAGAGTGCCGAGCCCACCAGCCCCCACCGCAGCATCTCGGCGGTTCGGTCCTGCGTCGTAAAGAGCCAGCTGCAGGTGTATCCGATGGGCTGGTAGAGAGCGGCGACGCCGAGCCAAGCGACGATTGGCGCGGCGGCGATCCACTCCGGACCGAACAGCGTGCGGACGACGTCGCCTGGCACCGCGATGAGCAGCGCGGCGCACGGCATCGTCACCATGTTCAGCTTCTCGACCGTGCCGAGGTAGGCGCGGCGGTATTTCGCCGGTTGATCGGCCAATCGGCTCAATGCCGGCATGGCGACCGAATACAGCGGCGTATTGAGATTGTTGATCGGAACAAGAAGGATTTTATAGGCGCGCTCGTACAAGCCGAGCGGCGTCGCGCCCCAGTACCAACCGATCAACATCTGATCGAGATTACGGGCTGCGGTGTTGACGAGGTGCGAGCCGGTGATGTGGCCGCCGAACCTGAGCAACTCGCGCACCCGCGTCAGGCTTGCCGGCCGGCCGGGCCGCCACGGGCAGAAGATCCATGCGCCCGCGGCGATGCACGCAGACCAGACCAGCCGCTGGGTCACCAGCGCCCAATAATTCGCTCCGGCATAGGCAGCGACGACCGCAACGGTCATGCCGATGATCTCCGACCACATCAAGATCATCGCCAACGCGGTGAAACGCATTTGTCGGCGCATGACCGCCAAGTGCTGGGTCGAGACGCCGCTCAGCACGAATCCCAGCGCAAGCCAAAGAGTCACGCCGACCAGCGCAGGTTCGCCGTAGAACCACGCCAGAAGCGGCGCGAGCGGAATCATCAACAGCGCCGCGACGATGCCGAGGCCGGTGTTGACCCAGAACAGGGCGCTGATCTCGTCGTGACTGACCCTCGCGCGCTGAACCGTCGCAGCCGAGAGCCCAAAATCCCTGAACATCTCCAGGAAGGCGACAATCACCGCAACCATGGCGACGAGGCCGAAGGCTGCCGGCGGCAACAGCCGCGCCAGAATCACGGTCACCGCAAACTGCGCCACGACCTTGATCAGTTGGGCGGCAACGGTGATCGCGCCGCCGCGAACCGAACGTCCAGCGACGTCGTGCCGTAAATGGTCCGTGCGCAGATGCCTGTCGGGATCGGGCGGCGCTGCGGCGACCGCGTCGTCTGGCCTATCGCCCACCTGCCGCCGACTCCTTTCGCGCCTCTGCCCGGGACGCAGTAACCCTGCCGCCGGACCAGCGGTCCGGCGCGGCCTCACTCAACCGAGCCATTGTCGTCCAGGCGAGTGATCAATATGTGGCCCCCGCCCCGCCACCGAACGACCACTGGCGTTTGAGCGACGCCGCCCCTTTTATGGTGTTTCCGCCTTATCTCGCATCCGAGCGGTTCGCCGATGTCGGCCGTCGCCGAACGGTACGATTTCCTGCGCAAGACCAAATCCGCCGTTCGCGGCCTGTGTCCCAGGTCCGTGCTACTGTGGCGGGAAGCCCGCTATTTCGAGAAACACGGCGAACGGGAGCTGCGGCTGCTGCGGCATCTCTGTCTGCGCGACCGCGACGCGGTCGACGTTGGCGCCAATGTCGGGAGCTACGTTCACTTTATGAGGCGCTACGCCCGCCGCGTCTACGCGTTCGAACCGGTGCCGTGGCTCGCGGAGGCGCTGGCCGAAAAGTTCGCGCCGCGCGTCGTGGTGCGCAACATCGCGTTGTCGCGCGAATCCGGCACCGCCGTTCTCCGCATTCCGGTCATCGGCGGAGCGGAAATCACCGGCCTCGCGAGTCTCGCGGGCGCAGCCGGTCCGGTGAGCGCTTGCACGGAGATCGCAGTGGCGACGCATCCGCTCGACGAAGTATTCGCCGGCGATGCCGGCTTCATCAAGATCGACGTCGAGGGGCACGAGCAGGCGGTGCTCGACGGCGCCGCGCGGACAATTCGCCGCTGTCGACCGCGTCTCCTGATCGAGATCGAGGAGCACCGCACGCCGGGCGCACTCGGCCACATCGGTGCCTTCATGCGGCGGTTCAACTATCGCGGTTTTTTCCTGCGTCACCACGCCGTATGGCCGGTCGAGGAATTCGATGCGGCGACGATGCAGCGTCCTGCGGACATCGCCGATTTTAGGGCCAGCGCACGACGCACGGCGTTCGATCGCTACGTCAACAACTTCCTGTTCGTCGCCGACGAGGAAGCCGCGCCGCTCTGTCTGCGGCTCGAGGCGACGCTACGCCGCCTGTGAGGCGAGGCGAACCTGCGACGGGGTCAGTACTGCAGCCGTACCTTGGCGCCGATCAACGCGCGATTGTAGGAGACGCCCGAGACATTGGACGTGCGCGACTGATAGGTCGCATCGAGGCCGGCGCTCCACATCCGGTTGAGCAGATAGGTCAGACCGAGATCGCCTTGGGCGATGTTGTCGGTCCGAGTCGTGCCTCGGAAATCCTGGGAGGTGAAGCCCGCGCCGGCGGTCAACAGCACGTTGCGCAACACCTCCTGCTCGACCGAAACGCCCACCTGAGTCTGAAGGAACGACGTGACCGTGCCGGTCGCGGTCGTGCCGAAGAGGTCCACTTCCTCGACCGTGCGCGAGACCTTGGCGCGGACCGAGGTCGATTGCGTCACGTTCCACAGCAAATTGCCGCCGAATCCCGGGCTGTGGATGTTGCTGAGTCGGGCATCGTCGTAGTTCTGCTGTAGATAGCCGATGAACGCCTCGCCGGTGATCAGGGGCGTGATCTGGAAAGCGGTGCCGACATCGACCTCGAAGCCGTGCGACGAGCGCTTGATACCGTTGCTGTCGAAGGTCGATTGGTAAATGCGGTTGTTGGCGTCGCCGGCAATGAAGGCGTGGTAGCCCGGCACGATCTCGTAGGTGACGCGCGGCCCGCCGTGGACCTGGATGCGGTTACGGTCGGATTCGCGCAACAGCCCGCCGGAATTGGTGACCGTGTTGTCATAGCTGAAATAGTCGATGCCGGCATTCGCCTGCAATCCGACGATGCCGCGCTCGCGCACGAATTTGAGCCGGCCGCTCGACTGTTGGTATTCGGTGGGATGGATCTGGCCGGGCACCGAGCTCGGCGATTCGCGGGCTTCATGGGCGTTTTGGAAGCCCATGGCGCCGCTCAAATACTCGCCGTGGAGGATATCGAGGCGGCCGTTGGTCACGAAGCTGTAGTTGGTCTGGTTGTCGCCGACCTCGCTCGCATAGCGGCGCACTTCGCCATTGGCGAGGAAGTTGAGGGCGCTGCTGCCCCAATCCGACAGCAGCGACGCCGCCGGCCGCAGCGAGGTATAGAAGTCGCTCTTCTCGCTCGAATGGCTGGCGAAGACGTTCGAATCCCAGAGTTCCTCGAGTTCGCCGCTGGGATAGAAGAAGAAATCGCCGATGCGCGCACCCACCGGCGAATAGTCGGGCCGTGGCCGCTGCAGCACACTCTGCCGCTCGGGGACAGTGGCTTCGGGCGGTTCGAGGCCGATGATCTGTGCGACGGCGGCGCGATCGGAGGCCGCGAGCGCCAAGCCCGCAACGAGGACGATCCCCCACTTTGGCATGCGCGGCATCCCTGGTTGTGGACATCCGAAACAGCCATGGAATTGTATTCGACCGGATAGAGGCGTGGTAGACCAGCGCCGGCGCCGTCACCGATTTGCTCCGGCTGTTGCAAATTTGCCAGCCGGCATGGCCCCAAAATTGCCTAATTCTGCGGTCAACTCGCGTTCGAGTGAACGCGCCCCGAATGCTGGATGGCGTTCTCGATGTAGATGCGAATCTGGTGGCCGCCGGCTGTCGCCGGTCCGGTGAGCGCGACGCTGCGGCCAGCGTCGTCGTCATTGATGACGTTGGCGGCGCCGTTGAACGCCGAGGTGTCGGCGGTCACGCTCGAACCGTCGAATAGATAGCCGAATTGCCCGGTGAATTCGCCGAGGGCGCTGTCGTTGAAGCCGCCAGTGACTCCATGACATTGCGGTCGCGCGAATGCCATCGGATAAACAGACATCGGGAAGGAATAATAGCGGCATTAACGGTAATCTCGGCCGATACTGAACGGTCAGCGGCGGGCAATATCGAGAAGGTAGGCGGCGAAGTCGGCCGGCTTGAGCTTGATGGCGACGCGTTCCGCTTCGCCGGCGAGCGCGCGCGCCACCAGGATGTGGTTCTCGACATGGGCGGGATCGACCTTGAACAGGCCGGTGGCTTCGCGGATGCGCGGGTAATAGCGCGGCTCAATCGGCTTTTCGCGGCGCGCGACGCGCTCGATGATTTGCGCCTCGTCGACGCCCTCGGCCGCGACCGTTTTCACCAGCTGCCAGTCGTCCTCGCCGGCCCAGCCGCGCGCGATCAGCGCCTTCAGGTCCTCTTCGGTGCAGCCGAGCTTGTAGATGTGTTTGCTGAGCCCGACATCGGACGCCCATTTGCTGAGTTTGGCGCTGCGGGCGACGTAGATCGTGGCCATCGGGATTCCCCCGCTTTGCATCGAATGCTCGCCGGTGAACTAATGCCGGCCCCGGCAGCCGGTCAATCGAATCCGCTTGCCGGCGCGGTCGCGCTTCCGTAACCCATCGTCGATGGCACGTTGGCCGATCGTTCTGCTGGCGAGTGTCCTGACGGCGGCGGTGGCAGCGCCTGCGGCAGCCGCAACCTTCCGTTGGTCGGCCGCCGCCGACGCCGCCTCGCTCGATCCCTATTCGCGCAACGAGACGTTGCAGCTGTCGCTGCTCGGCAACGTCTACGAACCGCTGGTCCGGCGCGGCGCCGACGGCCGGCTGGAACCCGCTTTGGCGATCGGCTGGCGTCGGGTTGCGCCGCTGGTCTGGCGCTTCGATCTGCGGCCGAACGTGCGCTTCCAGGACGGGACGACGCTCACTGCAAACGACGTCGTCTTCTCGTACCGCCGCGCCGTCGCGCAAGGTTCGAAGATCGCGCTGGCGCTGTCGGCGATACGTGAGGTGCGGGCGATCAACGAGCGCACGGTCGACATCGTCACTGCGATGCCCGATTCGATTCTGCCCGAGGAAATCGTTGCCTGGAGCATCATGAGCGCAACCTGGTGTCACAACCACGGTGTCGACGCCGTGGCCGATCCCGCGGTATCGGAAAACTATGCGACAACCCACGCCGACGGCACCGGTCCCTTCCGCGTCGCCTCGCGCATTCCCGGCGAAGAGACGGTGTTCGTTCCCAACCCGGATTGGTGGGGCCAATCCCGGCCGGCATTGGAGCGCGCGATCTTCCGGCCGATCACGGACGACGCGGCGCGGATCGCGGCGCTCGACTCGGGCGCGATCGATCTCGTGACCAGCGTGCCGCTCGAGCACATCGACGCGCTCCGCCGTGAGCCCGGCCTGCGAATCGCGCATACCGCCGGCACCCAGACCGTTTTTCTGGGCTTCGGGCAGGCGCCCGCGGCGACCGCGCATGGCCGCCTGCCGCGCCGCAATCCACTTGCCGACCGCCGGGTGCGCTTCGCCTTCGCGCAGGCGATCGACGAGACTGCGATCGCCGCCGCGGTCATGCGCGGTCTCGCGACGCCCGCCGGCCTCCTGGTCGGGCCGGGCGTCACGGGATTCGATGCGGCGCTCAATCGCCGCCCGGTCTACGATCCGGGCGCGGCGCGCCGGTTGCTGGCGGACGCCGGATATGCCGGCGGATTTGCACTGACCATGGACTGTCCCGACGACCGCTACGTCAACGATGTCGCGATCTGTCGGGCCGTCGCCGCCGATCTCGCCAAAATCGGCGTCCGCATCAGCCTGCGCACCCAGTCGCGCCGCGCGTTTTTCACCCGGCTGCTCGATCCGGCAGCAGGGTCGCGCTTCTACCTCATGGGCTGGCGGCCGGCCGACGACGACGCGATCGACGCGCTGGTCAATCTCGCGGCAACCCGCAGCGACCGCCGCCATACGGGCGCGTACAATGTCGGCGGCTATTCGAACCCCGCTCTCGACGACCTGATCGTCCGCGCCGGGCGCGAAGCTGTCGGCCCGCAGCGCACGGCCCTCTTACGCGCCGCTCTGGCGATGGTGAAAGAGGATATGGCCTATCTTCCCCTTCACCAGCCGGATGTGGTGTGGGCGATGCGCGACACTGTCGTCGCCGTTCCGGCCGGCAACGGCGGTTTCACGCTTCGGGATGTTCGCTTGAAGGGATCGGCCCCGGGCCGATGATGTCGCCGCCGGTCGGGCGCCGTCGCCCACCTCAGGCGCCGTCACGCAGAATCTGCTCGTAGGCGGGCACGGTCAGCCATTCCGGGAATTGCGGCGCCTCGATCAGCTCGAGAAAGATCCGCGCGGCGTCGCGATAGCGGCCGCTCTCGTAGGCGGCGTCGCCGACCATGGCACGAAGCTTGGCGAGCTCCTCGTCGAGCAGGCGGCGGCACAGCGCCGTGTCGACGACGCGGCCGTCGGCAAGCTTCGCCTTGTGCCGGATCCATTGCCACACCTGGGCGCGGCTGATCTCGGCGGTGGCCGCGTCCTCCATCAGGTTGTAGAGCGGCACGCAGCCGGCGCCGCGCAACCACGCCTCGAGATAGCCGATGCCGACGTTGAGATTCTGGCGCAGGCCGGCCTCCGTGATGCTGCCTTGCGGCACCGCGAGCAGATCCGCGGCGGAGACGCGCACGTCCTGTCGTTGGCGCGCGATCTGATTCAGCTCGCTCATGTGCTCGTCGAAGATCGTCTTGGCCACGCCGACGAGGCCCGGATGCGCGACCCAGGTGCCGTCGTGCCCGTCGGTGACCTCGCGCAGCTTGTCGGCGCGCACTTTTTCCATGGCGACCGCGTTGGCTGCCGCGTCGCCGCGGATCGGAATCTGCGCCGCCATGCCGCCCATCGCATGGACCTTGCGCCGGTGACAGATCTGGATCAGCAGCTGACTGTACGAGCGCAGGAAGTGCGTCGTCATCGTCACCTGCGCGCGATCGGGCATCACCGCCTTGGGGTCTTCGGCGAATTTCTTGATGAAGCTGTAGATATAATCCCAGCGGCCGCAATTGAGCCCGGACGAATGGTCGCGCAGCTCGTAGAGGATCTCGTCCATCTCGAAGGCCGCAAGGATGGTCTCGATCAGGACGGTCGCTTTGATCGCGCCCCTGGGGATACCGAGCGTCTCCTCGCTGTAAGTGAAGACGTCGTTCCACAGCTTGGCTTCGAAGCGGTTTTCGATCTTGGGCAGGTAGAAATACGGGCCGGTGCCGCGCTGCAGAAGCTCCCCGGCGTTGTGAAAGAAGAAGAGGCCAAAATCGAGAAACGCGCCGGCAATCGGCACGCCCGCGAGCAACACATGTGCCTCGGGCAGGTGCCAGCCGCGCGGCCGCACCAGCAGCACCGCCGTCCGCGGATTGAGCGCATAATGTTTGCCGGTCTGTGGATCGTCGTAGGTAATGGTGCGGCGGACGGCGTCGGCCAGGTTGATCTGGCCTTCGATTAAATTGTCCCAGCTCGGCGTGTTGGCGTCCTCGAAATCCGCCATGAAGACGTTCGCGCCCGAATTGAGCGCGTTGATCACCATCTTGCGGTCGGTGGGACCGGTGATCTCGATACGGCGGTCGAGCAGATCCTGCGGCAGAGGTGCGACCGTCCAGTCCGCCTCGCGGATGGCGCGCGTCTCCGCCGGGAAATCGGGCCGCCAACCGGCGTCGAGTTTGGTCTGGATTTCGGCGCGCAGCCGAAGCAGGCGTCGTCGTTCGTCGCCAAAACGTCGCTCGAGCGACTCGACGAAGGCGAGCGCCGGCGCCGTGAGGATTTTTTCGTAACCCGGCCTGATCGCACCACGAATTTCGAGTCCGGCTCGGGAAGCGCCGGCAGTCGCCATTCGGGGGTTCATGCTCCCTCCAGAAGAAAATGGTCCTCCCGCGACCCGCCGGCCGCGGGGAGCCCCCTCTGTCGGGTGACCTGAAAGATTGGCCGGCGCGTCGTCGGCGACGCACCGCTTACCTCTTCGGTGAGGCGCGCCGCTTGCCGGCGTCGCGCCCGCTTTCCAGAGTGCCGCTCCCTGCCAGTCCTTTTGCCTGAGAGTTTCCGGGGCGGTTGCTCCTTCGGCGCCGGGTCGAAACCCGGTCTCTCCTGGCAAGGCGCCAAGCCTCCACTGCTTAGCAAAAATGTCGGTGGAATGCCAGAACCGAGGGGCGGTTGCCGATGGCAGACCCACACGTTAAAGTCGGCGCCAACCTGCCTGGCCGCGGTCCGGCGGCCCTAGCGGACAAGGAAAACACACCGGGGGAGAGGCGATGACTCGGCGTTTGAATGCGTGGAAATGCTCAGCGGCGGCCGCGGCTGCGGTGGTGCTGCTTGCCGGCGCGACGCCCGCGCCGGCGGAGACGATCAAGATCGGCGTGATTTCGACTTACTCGGGACCGATGGCGACGCTCGGCCAAGAGATCGACCACGGCCTCAGCCTCTACGTCAAAACGCACGAGAAGGACCTCCCGCCGGGCGTCAAGGTCGAGCTCGTCAAGCGTGACGACACCGGTCCGGTTCCCGACGTCGCCAAGCGCTTGGCGCAGGAATTGGTGACGCGCGACAAGGTCCGGTTCCTGATCGGCGTGGTCTGGACGCCGTGCGGCTATGCGATCTGTCCGATCGCCGACGAGGCCAAGGTGCCGTTCATCAGCACCAATGCCGCGGGTGTCGACATGCCGCGTAAGACGCCGTATTTCGCGCGGACCTCGTTCACCCTGTGGCAGGAAGGCCTGCCGATGGGCAAATGGGCGGCGCAGCACGGCTACAAGACCGCCTACGTCGCGGTCAGCGATTTCGCGCCCGGCCATGAAGCCGGCGACGCCTTCACCAAGGGCTTCACCGACGGCGGCGGCAAGGTCATCGGCACGGTCGCATTTCCGCTGCAGAATCCGGACTTCGTGCCGTTCCTGCAGCGCGTCAAGGACGCGAAGCCCGACGTGCTGTTCATCTTCGTGCCCGCCGGCCCGCAGGCGACGCAGGCGATGAAGACCTACAACGATCTAGGCCTCAAGCAGGCCAAGATCGCGATCGTCGGAACCCAGGATCTAGTGCCGGATGAGCAGTTGCCGCTGATGGGCGAGGCGCCGCTCGGCCTCATTACCTCGGGCACGTATACGACCGCGGCCAACCGCCCCGCCAACAAGGCGTTTCTCGCCGCCTGGGAGAAGGAATACGGCAATTCGCTGATTCCCGATTTCATGGCGGTCGACAGCTGGGATGGCATGAATCTGCTGTTCGACGTCATCAAGCAGACCAAGGGCAAATTCACCGCCGACCAGGCCATGGCGATCATCAAGAACTGGAAGGATGCGAACAGCCCGCGCGGACCGATCAGCATCGATCCCGAGACGCGGGACATCGTGCAGAACGTGTATATCCGGCGCGTGGAGAAGGTGAACGGCAAGCTCGCCAACGTCGAATTCGACACCATCCCGAACGTCAAGGATCCGTGGAAGGAGATGCATCCCGCGAAGTAAAGGCCGGGATGGGGCGCCGGGCGGCGGTTGGCGCCCCGTCGCCCGCTGTGGTGGGCCGGCAGTGGGCAGACGAGCGGCGGCGTCGATTGCTTGGCGTCCGCCGCTGCCGTAGAGTTGGCTGAGTTCATCGGGCGAACGGCACCGCGATCGCCAATGCGGGCCGGCTCAGGGGAGGGCGAGACCATGAATCAACGGCGCATGTGGGTTCACACCGCCGCGGCGGTGGCGCTGGCGGCGGGGCTGGCAATGCCGGCGTGGGCGGCCGAAACCGTCAAAATCGGCATCATCACGACCTATTCGGGACCGCTGGCGCCGCCCGGCGTCTCGATGGACAAGGGCCTGACCCTTTACGCCAAGCTCCATGCCAAGGACTTGCCCAAGGGCGTCACGGTCGAAATCATCCGCCGCGACGACACCGGCATCGCGCCCGACGTGGCCAAGCGCCTGGCGCAGGAGCTGATCACCCGCGACCACGTCAACATCATCGGCGGCGTCGTCTATTCACCGAACGCCCTGGCGATGGCGCCGATCATGACCGAGGCCAAGATGCCGTTCGTCGACATGAACGCGGCGGCGGCGGTCTTGACCACCAAGTCCCCCTACATCGTGCGCGATTCCTTCACGCTGCAGCAGGTTTCGATGCCGATGGGCGAATGGGCGGCGAAGCACGGTTTCAAGGACGCCTACACGGCGGTGAGCGACTACGCGCCCGGCTGGGACGCCGAGGAGGGCTTCAAGCTCGGCATCGAGCGCGCCGGCGGCAAGATCGTGGGCGCGGTGCGGTTCCCGGTCCAGGCTGCGGACTTCACCCCCTATCTCCAGCGCATCAAGGATCTCAAGCCGAAGAGCCTGTTCATCTTCGTGCCGGGCGGCCCTGAATCGACCCAGATGATCAAGACTTACAATTCGCTCGAACTGAAGAAGGCGGGCATCACGCTGGTGACGACGCAGGATCTGCTGATCGACAGCGAGCTGCCGAAGATGGGCGACATTCCGCTCGGCGTTGTCAGTTCGGGCACCTACTCGGCCGCGGCCACACGGCCGGCGAACAAGGCGTTCCTTGCCGCGTGGCACAAGGAATACGGCGAGAACGACATCCCCGACTTCCCGGCGATCCAGGGATGGGACGGCATGGCGATGATCTATGACGTCATCAAGAAGACCGGCGGCAAGTTCACCGGCGATCAGGCGATCAAGATCCTCAGGAATTACAAGACGGCCGACAGTCCGCGGGGGCCCTTCATGATCGATCCGCTGACGGGCGACATCGTGCAGAACATCTATATCCGGCGGGTGGAAAAGATCGACGGCAAGCTCGCCAACGTCGAGTTCGAGACCTTCCCGATGGTCAAAGACCCGTGGAAGGAAATGCACGCGGCGGCGAAGTAGCGGCCGTCCGGATCGGAGTCACGATCGCCGGCGCCATTCTGCGCCGGCGATCCCGTCTTCGGCGGCCGCGTTGCCTGGCGCCGGCAAAACCCCCTATAGTGAGTCTCGGACCACGCCTTAAATCCTTGACAGAATGAGCCAAATTCTCTCGGCCGCCGTCAGTATCGCGTTTTTCGGCCTGGCTTTTGCGATGGTCCTTTACCTGATCTCGGTCGGGCTGTCGGTGACCATGGGGCTCATGGGCTTCGTCAACCTGGCGCATGGCGTCTTCGCCATGTTCGGCGGCTATGCCGTGACCACGCTGATGAACAGCTACGGCGTGCCGTTCTGGGCGTCGCTGATCTGCGCAGTGATCATCATCTCCGCGCTCAGCGTCGTGTTCGAGCGCCTGCTTTACCGCCATCTCTACGGCGGCGACGAGCTGGATCAGGTGCTGCTCACCATCGGCCTCGTCTTCATGTCGGTGGCGGTGGCCAAGTATTTCTGGGGCCCGCTCGCCCAGCTGTTCCAGCCGCCCGCCGAGCTCCGTGGCCAGATCGACCTCGGTTTCCGCGAGTTTCCCGCCTATCGCAGTTTTCTGATCGTCTGCGGCGCGGTGTTGGTGACCGGCCTGTGGCTCGCGCTCGACCGCACGCGCTTCGGCGCCAGGATCCGTGCCGCGGTCGACAATCTGCGCATGGCGCAGGCGATCGGCATCAACACCTCGGGCCTGTTCACGATCGCCTTCGCCCTCGGCAGCGGCCTCGCGGCGCTGGGCGGCGGGCTCGGCGCCGAATTGCTGCCGATCTATCCCGGCTACGCGACCGACTACTTGGTCTACTTCCTCATCGTGGTCTCGGTGGGCGGCCTCGGTTCGATCCGCGGCCCGTTTCTGGCCGCGCTTCTGCTCGGCATCGCCGACACGGCGTTCAAGTATCTGCTGCCCGAGATCGGATCGTTCTTCATCTATGCGCTGACGCTGCTGCTCCTGATGTGGCGCCCGCGCGGCCTCGTCGGCCCGTCGTGATGGCCGCCGTCGCCGAACGTACGGTGGCCGGCGCCGTCGAGACCTTCGCCCGACGGCACCGGTTCCGCTGGTACGAGGCGCTGCCGTGGCTGGTGGCGATCGCCGGCTACTTCGCGTTTCCCGATTATCTCGCGCTCGGCTCGCAGATCCTCGCCACCATCGTGTTCGCGCTGTCGGTCGATCTGGTGCTGGGCTATGCCGGCATCATCACGCTCGGTCAGGCCGCATTCTTCGGCACCGGCGCCTATACCGCCGGGTTGCTGGCGGCGCACGGCGTAGGTGCGCCGGTGATCGGGTTGATCGTCGCCGCGGCGGCGGCGGCGGCGGTCGGCGTGATTTCCGGAATCGTCGTGCTGCGCACCCACGGCCTGACGCAGTTGATGATGACGCTGATGGTCGCCGTCATGCTGCACGAAGCCGCCAACAAGGCGAACACCGTAACCGGCGGCGCCGACGGCCTGCAGGGAATGGAGGTCGGGTCGGTCCTCGGCCTCTTCCGCTTCGATCTCTACGGCAATACGGCGTATTTCTATTGCCTCGTCGTCCTCTTCCTGTGCTGGCTGGCGATGCGCCGCATCGTCCATTCGCCATTCGGCCGCTCGCTCACCGGCATACGCGAGAACGAAGCGCGCATGCACGCCATCGGTTCGCCAGTCTTCAGACGCCGGCTCGTCGCCTATACCATTTCCGCGGCGCTCGCCGGAATCTCGGGGGCGCTGGTCGCACAGACGACGCAGTTCGTCGCGACTGACGCGCTCGGCTTCGAGCGCTCGGGCAACATACTCATCATGCTGCTGCTGGGCGGCATCGGCCGGCTCTACGGCTCGTTCATCGGCGTGCCGCTCTACATGATCGCGCAGGACCGGTTCGCCGCCATCGATCCAGTCTATTGGTATTTCTGGATCGGCCTGCTGCTGGTGCTGATGGTCATGTTCGCGCGCGGCGGCGTGCTCGGCATCGTCGATCGCGTCGCGGCTTCGCTGAGGCGGCGGCGATGAGCGATGCGGGCGCGCCGCCGGCGCTCGAAACCCGCGGCCTCTGCAAGAGCTTCGGCGCTCTGACCGTCGCCAACAGCATCGATTTCCGCCTCGGGTGCGGGGCGCGTCACGCGCTCATCGGCCCCAACGGCGCCGGCAAGACCAGCTTCGTCAACCTGGTCACCGGGGCGCTTCATCCCAACGACGGCCGCATCCTGCTCGACGGCGCCGACATCACGCCGCTGCCCCAGGCGCAGCGCGTCAAGCACGGCATCGTGCGCACGTTCCAGATCACGACGCTGTTTCGCGGCCTGTCGGTTCTCGAAAACGTGACGCTCGCGGTGTCGGAGCGGCTCGGCAGCGGCGGCGACATCCATCGGCCGGCAGGGAGCCGCCGCCACATCATCGACGAGGCCTACGGCCTGCTCGAGCGGCTCGGCCTGCACGACGAAGCGCTTCGCCCGGTGAAGGAGCTCGCCTACGGCCGCCAGCGCCTGGTCGAGATCGCTGTGGCGCTCGGCCTCTCGCCCAAGGTGCTGCTGCTCGACGAGCCGGCGGCCGGCGTGCCGTCGGCGGAATCCGGCACCATCGTCGAGACCATCGAGCGGCTGCCGGCCGACATTGCCGTGCTGATCATCGAACACGACATGGATCTGGTGTTCCGCCTCGCGCGGCGCATCACGGTTCTAGTCGCCGGCCAGATCCTGGTCGAAGGCGCGCCGCAGGAAATCGCCGCCGACACTCGTGTGCGGCAGGTCTATCTCGGCGAGCGGGCGCACGCATGACTGCCGCGCAGGGACTCGCGCTCGACGCGGTGCGCGCCGGCTACGGCGACACCGTGGTGCTCGACGGCGTGTCGCTAGTTCTGGCGCCCGCTGGCACCCTCGCGGTTCTCGGCCGCAACGGCGTCGGCAAGACGACGCTGCTCGCCACCATCATGGGGCAGACCACGCTGCGCGGCGGCTCGATCAGGCTCGCCGGCCGCGAGGTGTCGGCGCTGCCGACCTATCGCCGCTCGCGCCTCGGCATCGGCTTTGTGCCGCAGGAGCGCGAGATCTTCCGCTCGCTGACGGTCGAGGAAAATCTCGACGTCGCGTCGCGGCCGGGCCGGTGGACGCGCGAGCGGGTCTATGACTTCTTTCCCTCGCTGGGCGAGCGCCGGCGCAACCGCGGCAACCAGCTATCGGGCGGCGAGCAGAAGATGCTGGCGATCGGCCGCGCGCTCATGGGCAACCCGTCGCTGCTGCTGATGGACGAGCCGCTCGAAGGCCTTGCGCCGGTCATCGTCGAAACCGTGCTGCGGGGCCTCGACCGCCTCAAGCGCGAGGACGACCTGGCGCTGGTGCTGGTCGAGCAGCATGCGCGCATCGCCCTCGAGTTCGCCGCCGACGCCCTCGTCCTCGACCGCGGCGTGGCGGTCTATTCCGGTCCCAGCAAGCCGCTGCTCGCCGATCCCGACCGTCTCGCCCGGCTCATGGGCGTATCGCGCGCGCACTGATCAGCGCCAGTCGTCGAGCGCGAAGACCTCCGGCCGGTTCCAGCCGGGCTGATCCGATCGCAGCATCGCCACGCCGACGATCTCGGCGCGGTAGCCGCGCTCGAGCATGGTGCGATAGGCGGCTTCGCGCGCCATGTTGGTGCCGGCGACGATGCGCTGGGCGCCGCGCCGCGCGGCAAGAGCCTCGCAGGCGGCGACCAGCGCCGCGAAATCGTCGGCGGCGCCCGGCCGTACGCAGGCAAACTTCACGTAGAGCGCGCCGCTGCCGGCCTCGCTGCCCTTGCCGAGGTGGCAGACAGCGAAGCCACCGATGGCGCCGTCGCGCTCGAGCAGCACGGTCTCGCCGAGATTCTGCGCGGCGGCGGCCACGATCTCGCGCGTGAGATCGAGCCCCGGAAAGATCGCGTCGGAGACGGCGCGGCAGGCCGCCAGAGCGGATCGGCGGGCATCCGGCGCAAGGGAAGACCACAGCCGCGGCGCAGCCGCGGCGCCGGCGGACGGCACCTTGGCCATGACCGGCGTCAGCCGCCTGGCCCGAAATCCATGGCTCTCGTAAAGGCGGATGTGCTTGGCGCTGTTGGGAAGGGTGTAGAGCACCGTCAGGGGAAAGCGCTGCTCTTCGGCGAAGGCCATGAGCGCCGCCATCAGCCGCCGGCCGATGCCGCGATTGGCGTGGGCGGGCTCGACCGAGAGCGGGCCGACGACGAGGGCGCTGCCCCAATCCATGGCGATGGCGCTGCCGACGACGCGGCCGTCGATCTCGGCGGCGAAGCAAGGCCGCGGGTCGGTCCGCCAGCGCGGCCGGATCAGCTCGGCGTCGCCGCGGAACCGCGTCGGGTCGGCGAGGCCGAATTGCGTGCCGAATGCCACGCGAAAGACCCGGTCGGCCTGGTCGAGATCGCTTTCGCGCAGCGGGCGGATGACGAGGTCGGCAGACGCGTTCACAGACGGAACCATTCCGGCATCCTGGCCGCGGCGCAAGGGGAATTCTCGCGCACAGAAAAACCCGCCGGCCTTTAGGGCCGGCGGGTTCCGAAGTCCTGTCCTCAGACTAGAAGTAGAATTTGAACTGCGCGTCGAGGATGTCATCCCTGCCGTTGGCACCCGACATCACCCTTCGTTCGGCATGCTGCCACTCGAAGAAGAAGTCGGTCTGCGGCACTGGCGAGTAAATGACGTTTACTTCGTTGCTGAACTCGGTGTGCTGCAAACCGGTCAGAGCCGTTGCACTCCAGCCCGCCGGCGCGCTGCTTACGACGCGCATATAACCGAACGACTCGTTGGCGCGCCATTGGCCGTTGAAGAAGTGCTCGTAGTTGGCGTAGGCCGCCCATGCACGCTGCGTCTGCGTCGCGCCCGCGTTGGTGCCCGACGTTGTCATGACCAAGCCGCCTTGCGAGATCCACGAGTCGAAATCTGCCGCGCCATGGTTATACCAAACGCCGCCGCGCAATGCGTCCTTGCCCCAGGTGTTGAGGTGGCCGCTCAAGTGTATTGCGTATTCGCCGTACTGTAGGTTCGGCGTGGAGGTCGTACCGCCAGCGAGTACGTTCTGCTCGCGGACTTCGGCAACGCCGCCCGCCACGGCCAACTTGACATGGCCCCAAGGCTGATCCCATTCACCGGCGCCGACGAAATGCGGCCAGTTGTAGTAGGCGGTGGTGCCGTTGAGCGAAACGGTTGTCGCAGACCCCGTGCCGCCAACCGTCGCGACGACGTCGCCCGGATAAGATGGCTCTTCGGCCGAACCCGCGAACGAAAGTCCATTGCCAGCAAGCCACGTATAACGCACCTGCGGCCGACGGACGTTGTAGGTATTCATCATGCCGACGTCCTGCGCGCCCGCCGCGGTATCCGCGTAGGATTGCGGATCAGCATACAGGCTGAACGCCTGACCGATGAGCCAGGGGCCCAATGTGCCGTAGGCTTGGCGCAGACGGAGCAGGTTGTTGTTACCTGCGAGCTGCGTGCCGGCCGTCTGGTTGAAGTCGAATTCAATATAGGTCTTCAACTCGCCATAGGCCGTCGGCGTCCGCGTTTCGATGTTGGGGCGCGTCGACTTCACACCCATCGTCGTGCCGCCATTCGTTGCATGGGGCTGAAGGCCAGCTTGGCTAACCCCCGATCCCTCAAGCGGAACAGCATTGGTTCCGAAGGTGGTATCGCCGAAATGAGGTCCGAGATCATGCTGGATATCGACCTGGATGAAGCCGTGCACCGCGAACGACGTGTTGGTGCCCGGCACCAGGAACGACCCGGGGAACGAGCCGCCGCCAGGTGCCGACGCCGTCGGCATGACGCAATCGTTGTGAGCCGGGCTGATCGTCGTGGTCGTGCAGGTGCTCGGCGCCTGCGCATGAGCCGCGCCCGCGAGCAGCGCGACCGCGGCGGTCGTCGCCAGCGCAGCGCTGTAGTTAAGCTTCCGTTTCATTATACCCCCACATGGATGAGTCCGCGGATGCGGGGGGAGCAACCCCCACGGCGGGGGGCGCTCACCCCTCGCTGGCGGTAATTTCGGCCTTTGCCCGGTTTAGTGGCAAGCATGGGCGCGAAACCGCCGGCCGATTGCGGCTGCCTGTGTCCGATGTGCAACAGGCCTTTGTCCTAAAGCGCTAAAAACGAAGCAGATTCCGTGTCTCTGGTGTACCAGAAGGATAATATGTTCTGCTATTGTTCTGAACAGCGGCGCTCGATCAGCCGTATATATCGCGTGATCAATTGCATCGACCAACACGGAAAATGGCCATCCTGCCCGCCGGTCGCCGGGCCGATGTCAAAGTCGGAATCCGCGACGGTTAGGCAGCCGACTCGCACCACTGCCGCCATGCGGCGCGCAACGCCGATTCGAACACACGAGCAAAGCGCGTCGCATCACACAGCGGCGACCGCGCCACGCGTTCACGCAATTCCGCACGCAGGGCGACCAACGCATTGCGATCGGCCGCCAGCGCTGTTGCGATACGCACGTAGCCGTCGACGTCCGGTGCGGCAAAACGCTCGAGCCCGACACGGGTCAACAGATCGAAGCCGACGCGCCCGGAATGTCGGTCACCGATCAACGTGACGACCGGCACACCCATCCACAACGCCTCACACGTGGTGGTCGTACCGTTGTACGGAAACGGATCGAGCGCGATGTCGATGTCGGCGTACGATGCAAGGTGCTCGCGCGCGCCGGCAATCCATGGTCGCAGTTCGACTCGCGCAACGTCGATGCCTTCGTCGGTAAAACCATTGCGTAGCCGCGCCGCGACACCGTCATCGTCGAGCATCCCGCTTTTTATGATCAGCTGAGCGCCAGGGACCGATTTCAGGAGCTGAGACCACGCCGCGATGACGCCGGGGTTGATCTTCATCTGATTGTTGAACGATCCAAACGTGATGCAGCCCTTAGTCAGAACAGGCAGCCGCGCAACCTCCGGCGCGACAGCCGGCGGCGCGTAGCAGAGAAAGCAGTCGTCAAGCCGCATCAACTGCTCGGTATGGAAAGCCTCGGCCCCCTCCGGATCGGCAAGTGCATCCGTGATTCGCCAATCGACCGTTGTCAAACCCGTGGTGGTCGGATAACCGAGCCATGTCACCGTGACCGGCGCGGGTTTCACGGCAAAACCCGAAATCCGGCTGTCGCGGGTGTGGCCGGCGAGATCGATGAGAATGTCGATGCGGTCGGAACGCACTTGCCGGCGAAATGTCTCATCGTCGACTGACGGAGGTATAGCGCGCCACAGCGATGCGAGCGCCTTCAAGCGTGCGGTAGTTTCGTCCTCGGCCAGCAAACGCACTCCTGAATAGCAAATCACGTCAAATTCTTCGCGACGATGCGCGCGCAGCAGCGGCTCGAAAAACGAGCTTACCGAATGCACGCGCAGATCAGGCGAGACATAGCCGATCCGAAGGCGCCGCTCCGGATCACGGTTGTTCTTGAAAGCCATTGGCGGCGTGCGCTGACGGCTGATTTGAGCATCGCCCCAAGCCTTATGTGCAGCAAAAATCTGCTCCATGTCGCCGCCTGCGTAGAGCGGAAACGATTCGAACACGTCCAGTATGGGCTGAGTTTCGACATATGCTGGAACGGCCGCACGCGCAATTTTCGATGCGGTTCGCGCCTCGTCCTCACGGTACAGCCATGATAACGCGGTACAAAGCAATGAGTGCGCGAGACCGGCATGCGGATCGAGCTTGACCGCGCGTCGCAGTACGGGAATCGCTTGGCTCGGCGACGTATTCAGCAATGTCTCGCCGAATTGTGTCCATGCATCGGCATTGTTCGGATCGAGTTCGGTCGCACGCCGCAAGACCTCGACCGCGCCGACACGGTCGCCGGAGTCGCGCATACGCTGTCCAGCTGCGATCAGGAGTTTCGCTGCCAACTGCTTGTAATGGGCGGCGTCGCCCCATCGCTGAGCGGCTTCCCGCCGCGCCGCCTCGGCGATTGCGACCTCCGCGCCGCAACGAAAGGCTTCGATGTGGTCGGGATTGCAGGCTGTGGCGCGCTCGAAGCATGCAAGCGCCTTCGCGTTTTCGCCCAGATGCCGCCAGGTTTCGCCCAGATTATGGTGAATGTCCGCGTTGCGCGGCGTCCGCTTCAGGGCCCGTTCAAATAACGCGATCGCATCACGCAGTCGTCCCGCCTGGCCGGCTATCATGCCGAGGAACGCGAGTGCTTCGGGCTGGCCAGGATCGAGCGTCAAGGCGTGCCGGTATGATTGTTCGGCCTCGCGCAGACGCCCACTCCGGAAATGGGCGTGGCCCTCGGCAATCGAAGCGGAGACCGCGAACGCGGATGGGTTGCCGGTCATTCTAGTCCGTTTACGAGCGGCACGAAGTCACGGGAAGTCCCGATCCAATGCGCATCATGTGCGCAACGTTGCAACCGTTTGAATCATAGGTTCGTGTGGACTCACCCGATTCACGCACTCGCCCTCAAAGATGGTCGAAAACCACATTGCACACCCACAAACTACTTCTTGCACTATAATTTCTGCCCTGCCGGCTAACAGATCAGATCGCGCTCGCGATGACACCCGGCATTAGCGATATCCGTTGGGAATGTTTTACGTGGTGGAGAATAAATGGCCGAAAGAGGTGTTATCTATACGATCTGGGGTAACGAAGACAGGCTTGAGCGCGCTTTGGATCGCTCGCGCCGATCTCTCGCTAATATCCACCCCGAACTGCCGGTTGAAGTGTTCCGAATTGAGGCATCGGATCCATATCGCGGTCTCCTAGAGAAATCTCGAACATTCGCGCAAAGCCCGTTCCGCGAAACTCTCGCACTCGATATCGATACGGTAGTGTTAGGCAAACTCGATTTTGGTTTCTCGCGAGCGCACGATTTCGGGATTGCCTGTTGTATTTGCGAATGCCCTTGGGCGAGGCGCTATGCAGGATTGCGCGAGCGTCGTATGAGTATTGAATACAATACGGGCGTCGTGTTTTTCACGACTGCCGCGCGGCCAGTGTTCGAAATTTGGCAAAGGCTTGCGCAAGAACTTGATTCCTCCATGCGTCACATTTTGTCCGACGGTAAAATCGGCAGGATGCCCTTTAATGATCAAGCTGCATTTGCGGCCGCAATCGAAGAATGTAAATTCAATCCTTCCGTGTTGCCGCTTAACTGGAACTTTCGCCCGCAGCTTCATTACTCGTTTTTCGGACCGATTGTGATCTGGCATGATTATGCAGATGTGCCGCGTCAGATTGCTGAAATAAACCGCTATTACGACAGAGCAGATTCGATCATCCAGTTTCACGCCGTGGTGGCAAAGGCGTAGAAACGTCGGTATTAAGTATGTCCCAAACTGATTTACTGCGTGTCACCATGAAACCGCGCGAGCGTGCACCCTATTCCGCCATCGTCGATCGGCCGCCCCTGAAGCTGCCGGCGGGCCTGCGTCTGGTGATTTGGCCAGTGGTCAATCTCGAGGTCTGGGAGATCGAGAATCCGATGGCGCGGCAGGTGCTGCCGGCGCCGACCGGCGTGGCGTTCATCCCCGACCTGCCCAACTGGAGCTGGCACGAATACGGCATGCGCGTCGGCGTCTGGCGCTTCTTCGAGGCGTTCGAGCGCCACAAGGCCGAGGTCACGCTGGCGATCAACGCCAACGTCGTCGAGACCTATCCGCGGGTTGCATCGGCGGCGCGCGACTTGCACTGGGAATTCATGGGCCACGGCTATGTCCAGGGGCCGATCCACAAGCTGCCGGATCAGCGCGCCACCATCCACAAGTCGCTCGACACCATCGCCCAATTCACCGGCAAGCGGCCGGTCGGCTGGCTCGGTCCCGGCCTGACGCAGACCTACGAGACGCCCGACCTGCTCGCCGAGGCAGGCGTGCAGTATATCGGCGACTGGGTGTGGGATGACGAGCCGAGCGAGATCGACACCGCACATGGCAGGCTCGTCACACTGCCCTATACCGTCGAGCTCAACGACATCCCCATGATGATCGTGCAGCATCATCACGCCGACGTGTTCCTGAAGCGCGCCGTCGACCAGTTCGACCGGCTCTACGCCGAAGGCGCGTCGCGCGCGAAGATCCTGTGCTTCGCGATCCATCCCTACATCAGCGGCGTACCGCACCGGATCAAGTATCTCGAGGCGTTCCTCGACTATGCGACGCGCCACGCCGGCGTCGCCTTCTGGCACGGCGCGCACATCCTCGACTGGTGGCGCAGCGCGAAACGATAGAGCGTGCGACCGCAGCTACTTGCCGAACAGGTTCTGCAGCGGCCCGGGCAGCGCCTTCTGTAGGTTCTTCAGCGGTTTGCCGGGCTGCGTCAGGATCGCGCCGATGTCCGGCCGATAGGACAAATGGTCCCATGGTCCCGTGATCAGGACCGGCACCGCGAGCGCGCCGGCGACCCGCGGCGTCAGGCGGTAGTCCACCCGCCGCTGCGGCAGGTCGATCGTGCCGGCGCCGGTCATCGGCAGCTCGGCCGACGTGAGCTGCAGGTCGTTGTTCCTGAGGATGCCGTTGCCTATCGTGAACGTGCCCGACAGAGTGCTGAAGTCGGTGTTGTTGCCGCCGCCGACCAGCCCCATGCTCAACGCGTTGGCGGCGTTCTTCATCATGCCGATGATGTTGACGCCCTCGATCTTGCCGCGGTCGAGATGCAGCGAGCCTTTGCCCGAGAGCGAGGAAACGATCTCGCGCTGGTTGCGGCCGCGGCCCTCGACCGTCATGTCGAGGCTGCCGCTGCCCGATAGCAGATTGACGTCGGCCGCGTCGTGCAGCAGCGGCTGCACGTCGACGCCCTTGAGCGCGAAGCTCTCCTGGATCGCGGGCACGGCGCCGCTGCCGTCAATCGTCACCTTGCCCTGGCCCGTGCCCTTGTAGAGCGCGAGCTGCGTCAGGTCGGCGGTCAGCCGCCCGTCCTTGAGGTGGAGGATGAGGGCGCTCTTGCCGATCTTGATGTTGTGATACTCGATGGTGTCGGCGCCGAGGAAGAAGTCGGCATCGGCCACCTTGAGCGGACCGCTGTCGATCGGCGCCGTGCTCCACCCCTGTTCGGCTCCGGCCGTGCCGCCGCCGCTGGCCGGGCCGGCGGGCGACGCCGCCTGGGCCTTGGCGCCCGACGACGCTCCGACATAGGGGTTGAGGTTGAGGTCGCCGACCTGCAGGCTGCCTTTGAGATAGGGCTTGGCGCCGCTGTCGTCGAACTGGATGCCGCCGTTGCCCTTGATCGCATCGAACGCGACGCTGGCGTCGCTGAAGGTGTATTTCCGGCCGACAATCGCGACCTTGCCCTTGATCGCGAGCGGGCCGAAGCCGTTGCCGGCGGGCATCGGCCGCCCCGCCCACGCGGCCAGGTTGCGCAGGGACGGGATCGCGAGATCGGCATTGCCGTCGAGCTTCGGCGTCGGCGCGGCGGCGCCGCTTCCGACGAAGCTGAAATTGATCGGAGCCGAGGCGACCTGAAGCCTGATCGCCGTCGGCCGACCGCCTTCGAAGGCGGCGGGGCGGTCGATGGTCAGGCCGAGAGTCACGGTCTGTCCGTTCCACGCCGCCGAGCCCGATGCCGACATCGGACTGTCAAGGCCGGCCATGGCCAAATTCATGTTGATGGCGCTGGCCTCCGATTGCTTGCCGGTCCGGGTGTCGCGATAGCTCACGGTGCCGTTCTCGATTTTGAGGCGAGCGATCCGCAGCCGCGCCAGGGTTGTCATCGCGCCGGCGCCGGCGCCGGCTGGCGTACGGGCGGCTTGGGCGGGCGCAGGCGGCGCGGCGGTGGCGAACTCCCAGTTCGGCCGGCCGTCCTTTTCCACTTCGAGCGCAATGACGGGGTCGACGAGTACGAAGCTGTCGACCGCGATCGTGCCGCTCAGCAGCGGCAGCAGTTCGAGCCGCACCTCGAGCGACTTGATCTGCGCCATGGTCTTGGCGACGCCGCCCGCCGCGTTGCTCAGCGAAACCCGGTCGGCCGACAGCGCGATCTGCGGCAGCAGGTGCAAGCTCACCGGTCCGTCGATCCGCAGATCGCGGCCGGTCGATTGCTTGACGGCGGCGATCAGCCGCGCCTTGTAGGCGTCGACGGGAACCACGAAAGGCGCCACCACCGCCGCAACGATGACGATCACGATGATGATGGCGATGCCGATCAGCAGCTTTTTCATAATACGGCCTCCCGCGGCGCATCCGTACGCACGATGCGCATGATTCGAGCATAGCAGATCGGCAAGGCGCACGAGCGGAGGCAGTCCTGCCGTTGCCACTCGCGGTTCATTACCGGTCCGCAATTCATCCCGCAATACCGACCGTCGGACGGCCGCGCGGCGCGCAACGGATCGTCGCGCGAACCTCCAACCGCGGCCGTGGCGGGTGGCAAAGGATTTGCAGCGCCATGGCCGGACGCTACGGAACCACACGCCCGCGGCCCGATCGTGTCAAACGCCTAGGCAGCGCGCCTAGAAAACGTGCACGCCGAATGCCGTGCCGCGTGGCAAATCGAGAAGGGGTCGAACGATGTCTCTACGTACCGCCGCCGCATTGACCGCCATGACCTGCACGGTTGCCGGCTTCGCCGCCGGTGCGCGCGCCCAGCAAACGCAGGCGCCGCCGGCTGCACCGACGCCGGCGCACATCGTGTGGGCGGATCCGATCTTCGGCGGCATCCAGCTCTCGGGCCACGTCGAGGGCAGTGCCAATCTTTCGAGCGCGAACCCGGCGAACAACGTCAATTTCGGTCAGGGCTTCAACGATCGCGCCGACACGGTTCGCATGAACCAAGCGATGATCAATGTCGAGCACGACGTCGATTCGTCGAAAAATGTCTTCCAGTACGGCTTCAAGTTCACCGGCCTCTACGGCACCGACGCGCGCTACACGCATTTCTTCAACGAATTCGATCGCGTCACCCGCAGCCCCTATCAATGGGACATCGTCGAGCTCGACGCGCAGCTCCACGCGCCGACACCGCTCGCCGCCGGCGGCAGCGACGTCAAGATCGGCCAGTATCCGACTCCGCTCGGCTACGAGGTGATCGACGCAACCGGCAACCCCTTCTACACGCACAGTTATCAGTTCCTCTACAGCCTGCCCTTCAAGCACACCGGCGTTCTGACCACGACGCATCTCACCGATAACGTCGATCTGTGGCTCGGCTGGGACACCGGCGTGAACGACTCGCTCGGCGCCAACGGCGTCAACAACGGCTCGGTCGGCAAGTTCATCGCCGGCTTCGGTCTCAACAACCTTCTCGACGGCAAGCTCTCGATCCTGGCCCTGACCCACTACGGGCCAGAGAACCCCTACACCCAAGGTGCCGCGATCACCGTGCCCGATCCGAACCGGCATGCGCGCCAGTTCTACGACACGGTGATCACCTACAAGATCGATGACAATTGGACCTCGGTCACCGAGCTCAATTACGTCAAGGACGACCAGTTCCACGCCGACGCCGAGAGCGCGACCACCTATCTCGAGTACAAGCTCAGCGACCAGTGGAGCTTCAACGGCCGCGCCGAGATCTATCGCGACAACCAGGGCTTCTTCGTCACGACGCCGACCGCGTCGCTCGACGTGATCAACGCGCAGCGCGGTTTCCCCGTGACCGGCGCAAATTACAACTTCGGCAAGGCCACCTATGATGAGTTCACGATCAACGCGGTTTGGGCGCCGCCGCTGACGCTGCCCGGCACGCTCGCGCTCATGATCCGGCCGGAAGCGCGGCTCGATACCGCCTGGGGCGGCAACGCAGGCACCAAGGTCTACAACGTCGGGGCAAACGGCGCCGGCCGTGACAATACCGTCGGCACGTTCTCGGTGGACGCCGTCCTGACGTTCTAGCGTCCCGGTGGCGGCCGGGCGATCCGGATCGCGGGAAAAAAGAGGAGGGGCGCGCCGGCGACGCGCCCCTCGGTCCGGTTTCCTTTCCGCTCAGAGAGCGGCGATGCCGGGGAAGAACAGGTAGGCCGCGACGCTGATGACGATGAGGTAGGCCAGCAGCACCAGCGTCCAGCCGAAGTTGTGGCGGATGACCGCGCCTTCGTTGCGCACGAAGCGCGAGGTCGAAACGCCGACGCTCGCGGTCTGCGGTGCCACCGGCTTGCCGATCTCAGCGCCGACCGAGTTGACGGTCGGCAGCAGGAGCGGCGGGAAGCCGAGCACCTGGCCCACCAGCGCCTGGAACTTGCCGAACATGGCGTTGGTCGAGGTGTTGCTGCCCGACAGCGCCACGCCGATGAAGCCCAGGATCGGGCCGACAACGATGAAGAACGCGCCGAGCGACGAGAACGCCTTGGCCAGCGACGCCGCCATGCCCGAATAGTTGTAGACATAGGCAAGGCCGAAGATGAACACGCCGACAAGGCAGGCGCCCCACATCTGCTGCCACGTCTTCGAGAAGATCGCGGCGAGCTGCTTGCCGTTCACGCGCAGCAGCAGCGCGACGATGACCCACGACGCCAGGATGGCCGTGCCGCCGACGAATGGCGTCCAGTTGAACACCGCACCGATGGTTGCGCCCGGAGTTATCGACGAGGCCGCCGAGACCGCGAAATGCAGCAGGACGATCCCCGGCAGCTTCGACCACGGTCCCGTCCACAGCGTGACCACGACGATCAGCACCAGAATCGGCAGCCATGCCTGGAAGATCTCGCCGCCGGACAGGCCGTGGCTCGGCGCCGAGGAAGCGCCGCTGATCGGCTTGCCGCCGTAGCCGAGCACCGTCGTCGGCCGCCAGACCTTGAGCAGCAGGAGGATGCAGATGAAGCACACGATCGAGCCGATCACATCGGGCAGGTAAGGGTTGACGAACGTGCCCCACGGCAGCTGCCCGGCGATGTAACCGAGCGATCCGACCACGGCGAGCGGCCAAGCTTCCCACATGCCCTTGCGGCCGGCGACGAGATACAGCAGTACCCAGGGCGGAAGCAGCGCCAGGATGGCGACGATCTTGCTGACCGATGCCGACAGCGCCAGCAGCGGGTAGCCGGTCACCGCGGCGAGCGCGATGATCGGTGCACCGAGCGCGCCGTAGGATACCGGCGCGTTGTTGGCGATCGCCGCGACGCGGATCGCGTCGAGGTCGGGGATGCCGATCGCGATCAGGATCGGCGCGACGAAGGCCCAGGGATAGCCGAAGCCGACAAGCCCCTCGAGCAGCGCGCCGAAGGCCCACGCGAATAGAATCGTCTGAACGCGCACATCCGCGGTGCCCTGCGATATCAGCCAACGGCGCAACTTGTCGAACACGCCGGTGGTGACGAGGGTGTTGAACAGGATGACGCCCCAGAAGGTGATCCAGTCAACGTTCCAGACGCCGGTGAGCGAGCCGTAGACATAGGCCTTGATGCCGTCGCCGAACGGCATGCCCCAGACCCACAGGCCGAGCGCCAGCGTGACGAGCGAGCCGATCAGCACGGCAAGCCATGCCGACCAGCGCAGGCCGGCGAGCAGGAACAGCAGCACGACGAGCGGAATCAGCGCCACCAGCCAGGTGACGAAGAGGTTACCGGTCGGATCGAGTATCTGCGTGAACATGTGGTGTCGTTCCCCCTTTTGATTCCGGCCGGGCCGGCTCCGACCCGCAACGCCAGTCAAGCGGGTTTGCGTCCAAAACTGGCCGCTGAGCGGGCCACGACCGCAGACCTAACATCGAGTTAATGTTTATCACAAGTCGCGGCCGGACGTTAGGATTACGCGTGGGGGTTGAAACCATTCGAGGCCGGCGATGGGCGTACTGGTCGAAGGGAAATGGCAGGCCGGCTGGCACGATACCGCCCGCACCGGCGGCCACTATCTGCGGGCGAAGGCGCAATTTCGCCGATTCGTGACCGCCGATGGCGGTTCCGGTTTCCGCGCCGAGACCGGCCGCTATCACCTTTATGTGGCGCGCGCCTGCCCCTGGTGTCACCGGACCATGATCTTCCGCGTGCTCAAGCGGCTCGAGTCCGTCGTCACCCTCAGCGCTGTCGAGCCGGTGATGGGCGACAACGGCTGGACCTTCGCGACCCCCGATCCGCTGACCGGCGCACGCTACATGTACGAGGTGTATTGCGCGGCCGATCGGACCTACAGCGGCCGTGCCAGCGTGCCGGTGCTGTGGGACAAGCAGACACGGACCATCGTCAACAACGAGTCGTCCGAAATCATCCGCATGCTCAATCGCGAGTTCGCTGCCTTCACCGAGGACCGGACCGACTACTACCCGCCCGAGCTCGCCGGCGAGATCGACCGCGTCAACGAGCGTGTCTTCGCGACATTCAACAACGGCGTCTATCGCGCCGGCTTCGCCACCACGCAGGCGGCGTACGACGAAGCGGTCAGGGACGTGTTCGAAACGCTCGACTGGCTCGAGCGGCGGCTCGCGCAGACGCGATTCCTGGTCGGCGATCGGCCGACAGAGGCCGACTGGCGGCTATTCCCGACGCTCGCCCGCTTCGATGCGGTCTATCACGGACATTTCAAGTGCAATCTGCGCCGCCTCGTCGATTATCCGGCGGTTTGCGCCTATGCCCGCCGGCTCTACGCAACGCCAGGCATCGCCGCCACCTGCGATTTCGAAGAGTACAAGCTGCATTATTACGCCAGCCACCGGACGATCAATCCGACCGGCATCGTGCCGGCGGGGCCGCTCGCCGACTTCCGGATGGCTCAGGCGTAGCGCAGACGCATCGCCTGCCGGCTTTTCTGGCTGGTGATCGTCGTCATCGGCGAGCCCGCCCGTGCGATGCGCCGTCAGGAATGAACCTCGAGACCGAGGTCCTCGAGCAGGCCGTAGAGTGTCGGCCGGCTGATGCCGAGCAGCTTCGCGGCACGCGAAAGGTTGCCGCCGCTCTGCGCCAGCGCCATTTGGATAACGCCGCGCTCCGCCCGCGCCCGCGCCTCGCGCAGGTCGAGCGAGCCATAGGGCAATTCGGCCGGCGCCAACTCAAGATCGGCGGCGCTGACCGTCGCGCCCTCGGCCATCACCACGGCGCGCTTCACCCGGTTTTCGAGCTCGCGGACGTTGCCGCGCCAGGGATGGACGGCGATGGCGGTCAGCGCGTCCGAACCGAAGCCCTTGAGCTTGCGCGCGAACTGCTCGTTGAAGCGCTTGAGGAAGTGGTTGGCGAGTAGCACCGGATCGCCTTCGCGCTCGCGCAGCGGCGGCACGACGATGCGGACTTCGTTGAGGCGGTAGTAGAGGTCCTCGCGGAAGCGGCCGGTGCCGATCATATGGTCGAGGTCCTGGTTCGTGGCGCAGACGATGCGTACGTCGACCTGGATGGGGCGGTGGCCGCCGATGCGTTCGATCACCTGGTCCTGCAGGAAGCGCAGAAGCTTCACCTGCATCGCCAGCGGCACGTCGCCGATCTCGTCGAGGAACAGCGTGCCGCCGTTGGCGCTCTCGATCTTGCCGACGGTCTGTTTGACCGCGCCGGTGAACGCGCCTTTTTCGTGACCGAACAGCTCGCTTTCGAGGAGCGTCTCGGGGATCGCTGCACAGTTGATGGCGACAAACGGTTTCTTGGCGCGCGGGCTCAGTCGGTGGATTGCCTGCGCCAGAACCTCCTTGCCGGTGCCGCTTTCGCCCAGCAGCAGCACGGCAACGTCGGTCGGCGCGATCTTCTCGACGGTGCGGAGCACACGTGCCATTTGCGGGCTGGCGGCGACAACGCCGTCGATCGGCGAGCGCGGCATAAGGTCCTGCAGACGCCGGTTTTCCGCCTCGAGCGCGTGCAGTCTGGCGGCGCGCGCGATCATCGGCCGCAGCACGTCGAGATCGACCGGCTTGAGATGGAAATCGTAGGCGCCAAGCTGCACCGCGCGCAGCGCGACCTCGCGGCTTTCATTGCCGGTGGCGACGATGATCTTGGTTTCCGGCGCCATCGCCAACATCGCCTCGAGCGCTGCCAGGCCTTCCGCGGCGGTATCGGCGGCGGGCGGCAACTCGAGGTCAAGCACCACCACTTGCGGCCGCACGCGGCGGAACTCGGCGATCGCATCGTCGCGATTGGCGGCGAAGGCGACGTCGCAGTTGCCCAGCCCCCACTTGTATTGCCGGGCGAGGCCGTCGTCGTCCTCGACGATGAGGAGGGAGATTTTCCGGTCTGTCATGCTGTCATGCCGCCGAGGAGACGGCTCCTTCTCGCACTAGGGGAAGATCGAGACGCACGGTCGTACCGGCGCGCACCAGGTCTGCCGGTGCGGCCGTGCGCCAACGCAAAGAGAAACAAGGCCACGAACACGGCGGCGCAGACGGCGAATGCGAAGGCGGCCGAGGACCGGCGACGCTCATATGGCCTTTTGAGACGTTCCAGAGTTGCGGCGGCTCGTCGATGCAGAAGCGGCGGATGATGGCGCCGACTTGCAGCGAGGTCAGAACCGTCGCCACGCAAATCGCCGCGGCGGCCAGCAGGATCTCGCACAGGCCGACGAGGACCGCCGGGATCGGCACGCAATGGCCGAAGCTGCGCAACATCTCTCGATCCGCTCCCGATCCCCTCTGGGCGGGACGCGCCGTTCTGGTTGCGCCCGAGCTGTCAAATCCGCCGACTTCTGTGCGGCGTGGTTGTCAAACCTGTATTCGAACGGCCAAACTTTTTCAATATATAAATCGGTATTTGTGATGAACAACCAAAATATTTATTTTGTAAGCATAAATATCATGTAAATATAAATCGATTGAGGGGCCAATCTTGACTAATTATTGGTTTATAAACACTGCTCGCTCAGATCAACGTGGTTAAGGCGCGCCTCGTCGCGGCGCCGTTAACCGTTTTGGTCGCGGCTGTATTGACCGACCGCGCTGTTTCAGGGGTGCGACGACTTGCCGAAGACTGCAACACCCGGCGTGCAATTCCCGGGCGGCGGCGGGCGGTGCGGTGCTTCGGTCTTGCGCGGGATCAGGACCGCTCGGCCGGCGGGCGCGGCGCCAGGTTGAGATACATGATGCGCAGCGCCCGCTTGAGCGCGGCCGTCGCCGTCGGCGACAGGCCGGCGGCAGCGACACGCTCGTAGCGTCGGGCGGTCGGCACCAGTCGGCGCAGCGCGGCGCGGCCCTTGGCGGTCAAGGCGACTTCGACCTCCCGGTTGTCCGCGGTCGACCGACGCCGGACCACGAAGCCGAGCCGCGCCAGCCGCGTCACCATGCGCGACAGGGTCGAGGCGTCGATGCTGGTCAGGCCGCCGAGATCCACCTGACGCTGGCCGCCATTGGCCGACAGCGCCACCAGAACCCGCCACATCTCGATGCTGAGGTGGTACCGCGCCAGCGCCTCGCGGCCGAAGTGCTGCGCCAGCGCGACGCCGACGCGATTGACCAGATACGGCAGGTATTCGTCGAGGTTGAGCCGAGATCTTCGCACCGCACCTTGATCCGAAAACGCCGCCGGCGAAGCCGGCGAAAACTGCATTTACAATAATTGCATGTGCATTAAACTCGGGTCAACCCGATGGGGCACCGCCGCCGGATGCGGCCGGCACGCAGGGAGGGCGCGATGGAATTCGGCTACTTCACGCTGAGTGATAATCACTACGAGAACAACACGCGCTCCGCGAATCAGTTCGTTACCGATATCCTCGACGAGGGAATCCACGCCGAGCAGCTGGGCTTCCATTCGGCCTGGATCGGCGAGCACCATTTCAACTCGCTCGGCGTCCTGTCGTGCCCCGATCTGGTGCTTTCCAGCCTCGCCGCGCGCTCGAAGCGCATCCGCGTGGCGCCAGCGGTCACCGTCTTGCCGCTCCATCACCCGATCCGCGTCGCCGAGCAATGGGCGACGCTCGACCTGCTGTCGAACGGCCGCGTCGATTGGGCCGCGGGCCGCGGCTACGACCGGCGCGAATACCAGCCGTTCCATGTCGATTTCGACGATAACCAGGCGATCTTCGAGGAAGGCATGGAGGTCGTGCGTCGGCTGTGGAGCGCGGGCGGCGAGCGCATCTCGCATCACGGCAAGTATTACAGCTTCGACGACGTGCGCATCACGCCGCAGCCGGTACAGAGGCCGATTCCGTCCTACGTCGCTTCGTTCTCGAAGCCGTCGATCGAGCTGGCCGCACGGCTCGGCTGCGGCGTGATCGTGGCACCATTCGCGGCGGCGATGACCTTCGGCGGCTTGAAGCAGGTGGCCGATCTCTACCGCGAGATGTGCGCCAAATACCGCACCAAGCCGGCGCGTTTGATGTGCAGCTATTTCATCCATTTCGCCGACACCAAGGAGCAGGAGGCGGCGCAGCGCGCGCGCCAGATCCGTTACTACCGCGAGTGCGTCATTCCGGCGCTGCCGGGCGATCCCAAGACCGCGCCGCCGAGCTACCGCTACTTCGTCGACATGGTGGAGCGGCTCGGCAAGGTGCGGCCGGAGGATCTGACCGAGAACTCGGTCCTGCTCGGCAGCGCGCAGCAGATCACCGATACGCTGAAAAAGGTCGAGGCCGCCGGCTTCAGCGAGGTGATCCTCTATTTCAACGTTGGCCTCAAACCGCATCAGCAGGTGAAGGACGAGATGAGCCGTTTCGCCGAGCAGATCGCGCCGTCCTTCCGGCGCAAGGCGGCCTAGGTAAGTCGCTGCAGCTCGGCCAGAACGCGGTCGCCCATCTCGCTGGTCGAGACCCGGCCTGCGTCGGCTTGGGCTATATCGCCGGTACGCGCGCCCCCGGCGAGCGCATTCGCCACCGCCCGTTCGACCAGCTTGGCTTCCCCGTCCATGTCGAACGAATAGCGCAGCATCATCGCCAGCGACAGGATCGAGGCGAGCGGGTTCGCCAGATTCTTGCCGGCGATGTCGGGCGCGCTGCCGTGCACCGGCTCGTAGAGCGCCTTGCGCCGGCCGCTCTTGTCGGGCGCGCCGAGCGAGGCCGACGGCAACATGCCGAGCGACCCGGTCAGCATCGCCGCGCAATCCGACAGGATGTCGCCGAACAGATTGTCGGTGACGATGACGTCGAACTGCTTCGGATTGCGCACCAGCTGCATCGCGCAGTTGTCGGCGTACATGTGGCTGAGCCGGACGTCGCCATATTCGGCCGCGTGCAGCTTGGTCACTTCCTCGCGCCACAGAACGCCCGATTCCATGACGTTGGCCTTTTCGACCGAGCACACTCGTCGGCCGCGCTTGCGGGCGAGCTCGAAGGCGACGCGCGCCACGCGCACGATCTCGTCGGTGGTATAGACCTGGGTGTTGACGCCCCTGCGGCCGCCATTCGGCAGGTTCGTGATGCCGCGCGGCTCGCCGAAATAGACGCCGCCGGTGAGCTCGCGGACGATGATGAGATCGAGGCCGTCGACCACCTCGCGCTTCAGGGTCGAGGCGTCGGCCAGCGCCGGAAAGACGAAGGCCGGGCGCAGATTGGCGAACAGCTCCATGTCCTTCCTGAGCCGCAGCAGGCCGCGCTCGGGCTTCTGGGCGAAGGGCAGGCTGTCCCATTTGGGGCCGCCGACCGCGCCGAGGAGGATCGCGTCGGCCTCGAGCGCCGCCTTCATCGCCCCCTCGGTCAGCGGCGTGCCGTGGCGATCGATGGCGGCGCCGCCGACCAGGTCTTCCTTGACGTCGAAACTGGCGATGCGCCGCTTATCGAAATACTCGAGCACGCGCGCCGATTGCCGCGTCACCTCGGGGCCGATGCCGTCGCCCGGCAGCAGCAGAATCTTCCGGTTGGATGCCATGGGTTTTCCGCGGGCGGCCCGTCAGAGCCAGGGCTGGGCCCGCCTGCGCCGCTCCTCGAATTTGGCGATGGCCTGTTCTTTCTTGAGCGTGAGGCCGATGTCGTCGAGCCCGTCAAGCAGGCACTGCTTGCGGAACGGGTCGATCTCGAAGTGAACGACCTGACCGTCGGGGCGGGTGATGGTCTGGCTCGCGAGATCGATCGTGAGCCGCGCGTTCGACCCCTTGCGTGCGTCGTCCATGAGCTGCGCCACGGTCGCGGCCGGCAGGGCAATCGGCAGAATGCCGTTCTTGAAACAGTTGTTGTAGAAGATGTCGGCGAAACTCGGCGCGATCACCGCGCGGATGCCAAAATCCAAAAGCGCCCAGGGCGCATGCTCGCGCGACGAGCCGCAGCCGAAATTTTCGCCGGCCACCAGAATCTCGGCCTTGCGGTAGGCCGGCTGGTTGAGCACGAAATCCGGCCTCTCCGATCCATCGGGGTTGTAGCGCAGCTCGTCGAACAGCGCCTTGCCCAGGCCGCTGCGCTCGATCGTCTTGAGATACTGCTTGGGGATGATCTTGTCCGTGTCGACGTTGATCATCGGCAGCGGGGCGGCGACGCCGGTCAGCGTGGTGAACTTCTGCATGGTTCGTCCGATCGGAAGATGCCGCCCGGGTTTAGCGGAGCCTTGTCGTCAAGGCAAGGCTCGAATGCTCGGCCGGAACCATCGACACGGGGCGATGGCGCGTCGGCGAAAAAAAGGCCGGGCGCAGGGGCCCGGCCTCGCGAATATGGCCTCGAATCGCGCGCGCTACTTCTGCAGCGACGCCGTCCAGATCGGCTTGCCGTCGGCGCCCTTGAAGTCGCGCGTCCACGACGCCTCGATCTGCTGCACAACCGTATCGGGCAGCGGGACGTAGTCGAGCGCCCGGGCCTCGGCCTGGCCGTTCTTGAGGCACCAGTCGAGGAAACTGAGCACCGGCTGGTTGCGCTCGGCCGGGTAGTCCTTGCGCATCAGCATATAAGTCGCGGCGGTGATCGGCCAGCTCCGGTCGCCCGGCTGATCGGTCAGGATGAGATAGAAGTCCTGGACCTTGGTGAAATCGGCGTTCGCCGCTGCGGCCTGAAACGACTCCATGGTCGGCGTCAGCGTCTTACCCGCCTTGTTCACCATCCGCGTGTAGGTCAGGTGGTTTTCCATCACGTAGGCGTACTCGACGTAGCCGATCGAGCCCTTCACCTGCTGGACATTCGAAGCGACGCCGGCATTGCCCTTGCCGCCGACGCCGACCGGCCATTCGACCGATACGTCCGAGCCGACCTTCTTGTCCCACTCGGGACTGACCTTGCCGAGATAGTTGGTGAAGTTGAAGGTCGTGCCGGAGCCGTCCGAGCGATGGACAACCGAAATCCCCATATGCGGCAACTTGACGTGCGGATTGAGCTTCTTGATCGCCGCATCGTCCCAGTAGGCGATCTTGCCGAGGTAGATGTCGGCGAGGACGGGGCCGTCGAGCACGAGCTCGCCGGGCTTGATTCCCGGCAGGTTGACGACCGGCGTGATCGAGATGATCACCGCCGGGAATTGGGCGACGCCCATCTTGGCGAGCTCGGCCGGCTGAAGCGGCTTGTCGCTGTTTGCGAAGTCGACGGTCTTGGCTTGAATCTGCTTGATGCCACCGCCGGAACCGATCGCCTGATAATTCACGGCGACCCCGGTCTGCTTGTGGTACGCGTCGGCCCATTTGGCGAGAACGGGATAGATCGCGGTGCCGCCCGCGCCGTTCAAATCCTTCGCCTGTGCGGAAACGGCCACGAGGGCTCCCGCCAGCAAGCCGGCGAACCCCCAGAGAATTCTGTGTTTCATTACGAAGCCCCTCAGTTTTGAGTGATCGGTCGCGCACGACCTCTCGCGCCACGCACGCGATCTCCGGACTCTAAGAGCGGCGGAAGACGAATCTATTACAGTCGAATGACGATTTTATGACAGACGCCTCAGCCGCGGCCGGCGCGGAGAGCCCGCACGTCGGCGAGTCTGCCGGTCACCGCGGCGGCCGCGGCCATGGCCGGACTCATCAGATGGGTGCGTCCGCCGCGGCCCTGTCTGCCTTCGAAATTGCGGTTTGATGTCGAGGCGCAGCGCTCACCGGGCTCGAGGCGATCGGCGTTCATGGCGAGACACATGGAGCAGCCCGCCTCGCGCCACTCGAATCCGGCCTCGCGGAACACGCGGTCGAGACCTTCCTCTTCGGCTTGGTGCTTCACCAGACCGGAGCCAGGCACCACCAGCGCGACGACGCCGGCCGCGACCTTGCGGCCCTTGGCGACCTGGGCTGCCGCGCGCAAATCTTCGATGCGCGCGTTGGTGCACGATCCGATGAACACCTTCTGCACCGCCACGTCGGTGAGACGGGTGCCCGGCTCGAGACCCATGTAGCGGAGCGAGCGCTCCATCGCCGCGCGCTTGTCGGCATCGGCGACACGGGCGGGATCGGGCACGACGCCGGTGATCGGCAGCACGTCCTCCGGGCTGGTGCCCCAAGTGACATGCGGCGCGATCTGTCGCGCGTCGATCTTCACCACCGTGTCGTAGCGCGCACCGGCATCCGACGGAAGCGTCTTCCAGTACGCCAATGCCTGCTGCCAGGCGGCCCCTTTCGGCGCGAACGGCCTTCCCTTCAAATATTCGAACGTCGTCTCGTCCGGCGCGATCAGGCCGGCGCGGGCACCCGCCTCGATCGACATGTTGCACACGGTCATGCGGCCTTCCATCGACAGGCCGCGAATCGTGCTGCCGGCGTACTCGATGACGTGGCCAGTGCCGCCGGCGGTGCCGATCTTGCCGATGATCGCGAGGATCAAGTCCTTCGCCGTCACACCTGCCGGCAAATCGCCGTCGATCTCGATCAGCATGTTCTTGGCCCGGCGCTGGATCAGGGTCTGCGTCGCCAGCACGTGCTCGACCTCGGAGGTGCCGATGCCGAAGGCGAGAGCGCCGAAGGCGCCGTGGGTCGCGGTATGGCTGTCGCCGCAGACGATGGTCATGCCCGGCTGAGTCATACCCTGCTCGGGACCGATGATGTGGACGATGCCCTGGCGGACGTCGTTGAGGCCGAAATAGGGGATGCCGAACGCCTTGACGTTGCGCTCCAGCGTTTCGACCTGCGTGCGCGATTCCGGCTCTTCGATGCCGCGCGAGCGATCGGTGGTCGGCACGTTGTGGTCAGCGACAGCGATGGTCGCCTCGGGCCGGCGCACGCGGCGGCCCGAGGCGCGCAGGCCCTCGAAGGCCTGCGGGCTCGTAACCTCGTGCACCAGATGGCGGTCGATATAGAGGAGGCAGGTCCCGTCGGGCTGGGTGTCGACGAGGTGGCTTTCCCAGATCTTGTCGAAAAGCGTGCGCGGCGCAGCCATGGTGTCTTTCCGGTTCCTATTTCTTCTTGGGTGCCTCTTCGCGGGCGGGCTTGGCGCGCCTGGGCTTCTCCGGCTTTTCCGCTTTCGCTGCCGGCGCCTCCGCCGCTGCGTCGGCGACGGGGAAAGCCTCGGGCGAGCCCTCGGCCGCGGCGGTTTCGAGCGCCGAACGCTCGGCCTCGCTGATCCGTGCCGCCTTGCCGGCGCGGCCGCGCAGGTAATAGAGCTTGGCGCGTCGCACCGCGCCGCGACGCACCACCTCGATCTCGGCGATGCGCGGCGAATAGAGCGGGAAGACGCGTTCGACGCCCTCGCCGTAGGAGATCTTGCGCAGCGTGAAGTTCGAGTTCACGCCGGCGTTCTTGCGCGCGATGCAGACGCCCTCGAACGCCTGGATGCGTTCGCGCTCGCCCTCGATCACCTTGATGCTGACCTTGAGCGTGTCGCCGGGGCGAAAGGCGGGAACCGCACGCGCCTTGGCCAGCGCCTGGACCCCTTCTTTGTCGAGCATTTGCATGATGTCCATGGGTATCTCCGACTTATTGCGTCTCCCGCTGCCGGGCGAGATAGCGTTGCCACAAATCCGGGCGGCGCGCCTGGGTCGCCGCCTCGGCCTGGGCCCGGCGCCACTGCCGGACCTTGTCGTGATGGCCGGAGACCAGCACCTCCGGCACCGCCCGGCCGCGCCACTGCTGCGGCCGGGTGTAGTGGGGATACTCGAGCAAGCTGTCCACGAAACTCTCCTCCGCCGCAGCCGCGGCGTCGCCGATGACGCCCGGCAGCAGCCGGACGCAGGCATCGACCAGCGCGATCGCCGCGGGCTCGCCGCCCGAAAGCACGAAATCGCCGAGGCTCAGCTCCTCGATCGCGTGCGCCTCGATCACGCGCTCGTCGATGCCTTCGAAGCGACCGCACAGCAGGCGGACGCCGGGACCTTCGCTGAGCCGGCGGATGCGCTCCTGGTCGAGCCGGCGGCCGCGCGGCGACAGATAGAGCAACGGTCCGGGACGGTCGGCGGTGGCGACGATCGCCGCGTCGACGACATCGGGCCGTAGCACCATTCCGGGCCCGCCGCCAAACGGCGCGTCATCGACGGTGCGGTGTTTATCGCTCGCGAAGTCGCGGATGTCCACCGTGTCGAGGCGCCAGATGCCGTGCGCGAGCGCCTTGCCGGCGAGCGAATGCCCGAGCGGCCCGGGAAACATGCCGGGAAACAAGGTCAGCACGGTGGCGGCCCACGGCGGGTTCATCGCGACCGGCCTTTCCGGCGCGGCGGCGGCGCTTCGAGCAGCCCGACCGGCGGCACGACGACGACGCGGCCGCCGGCGATGTCGACCACCGGCACCACGGCCGCGGTGAACGGCACCAGGACGCTGTCGCCCGAGGCGCGCCCGATCTCCAGGCTCGGCCCGGCGCCGAAATCCTGCACCGCGACGACGCGGCCGAAAGGCGCGCCGTCCCGCAACTCCGCGGCAAGGCCGATCAGATCGGCATGATAGAACTCGCCGGCTTCGGTCGGCGGCAGGCGGTCGCGTGCGACATAGAGCTTCTCGCCCTTCAGACGCTCGGCGGCGTTGCGGTCCTCGACGCCCTTGATGCGCGCGATGAGCGCGCCGCGCGACGCACCCACCAGCGCGAGGTCGAATTGGCGCGCCCCCCGTGCATCCTGCAGCGGCCCGTAGACGGCGATGTCCTCGGCGCGCGCGGTGAAGCTCTTGAGCCGCACCAGGCCCTTGATGCCGTGCGCACCGGCGATCGCGCCGAGACAGACCGGCGATGGGGTGGATCGCGCCACGCGCATCTCCTCAGCCGCCCGCCGCCGGTGCGGCTTCCGGCTTCGTTTGGGCTTTGGCTTCCGGCTTGGCCTCGGCCGGAGGTGCCGCCGGCGCGGCGCCGGCGGGCGCGCTCCCGCCCTTGGCGGCTTCGAGCTTCTTGCGTTCGGCACGCGGCATCGAGCGTTGCGGCGTCTCGCGGATCTCGGGGCGCTTCATCATGCCGGCGTCGGCGAGAAACAGTGTCACCCGCTCCGACGGCAGCGCGCCCATCTTGATCCAATGTTGGATGCGCTCGCTGTTCAGCACCACGCGGTCCTTGTGGCCCTTGTCGAGCATCGGGTTGTAGGTTCCGAGCTTCTCGATGAAGCGGCCGTCGCGCGGGCTGCGCGAATCCGCCACCACGATCGAATAGAACGGACGCTTCTTGGCGCCGCCGCGGGCGAGACGAATCTTGAGTGCCATGGAGTCCCTTTCGTTGACCTCTCGGTTTCAGTGTCGCGTGGGGTTGCCGGGCATCAGCGCTCCGATGCCGTGCCGGGCGAGGCCCTTCTGGCCGAGCTTGCCCATGCGCTTCATCATCAGCGCCATGTCCTGATACTGCTTGATCAGCCGGTTGATCTCCGGAACCGTCGTGCCCGAGCCGGCGGCGATGCGGCGGCGGCGCGAGGCGTTGAGCAGCTTCGGATTCCGGCGCTCGGCGTTGGTCATCGACGACAGGATCGCCTCCTGCCGCTTGAGCATGGTCTCGTCGATATTCGCCTGGTCGATCTGCTTCTTCACTTTGGCGATGCCGGGCAGGTGGCCGAGGATACCGCTCATGCCGCCCATCTTCCTGAGCTGCTTGAGCTGCGCGGCGAGATCGTCGAGATCGAAGCCGCCTTTCTCGATCTTGCGCGCGAGCTTTTCGGCTTCCTCGCGATCCGCCGTTTCGGCCGCTTTCTCGACCAGGCTGACGATGTCGCCCATGCCGAGGATGCGCGAGGCGATGCGTTCGGCGTGGAAGGGCTCGAGCGCGTCGAGCTTCTCGCCGGTGCCGAGGAACTTGATCGGCTTGCCGGTGACCGCGCGCATCGACAGCGCAGCGCCGCCGCGCGCATCGCCGTCGATCCGGGTCAGCACGACGCCGGTGAGAGACACGCGCTCGGCGAAGGCCTTGCCGAGATTGACTGCGTCCTGGCCGGTGAGCGAATCGACCACCAGCAGCGTCTCGGCCGGCTGCGTCGCCTCGTGGACGGCGGCGACTTCCTGCATCAGAGGCTCGTCGATGTGGAGGCGGCCCGCGGTGTCGAGGATGACGGCGTCGTAGCCTTCGCGCCGGCCGACATCCATCGCGCGGCGGGCGATGGCGAGCGGCCTCTCGCCGGCGACGATCGGCAGCGAGGCCGCGCCGATCTGGCCGGCAAGCGTCGCCAGCTGCTGCTGGGCCGCCGGCCGCGCGACGTCGAGCGAGGCGAGCAGCACCTTCTTCTTCTCGCGGGTCTGCAACAGGCGCGCGATCTTGGCGGCGGTCGTGGTCTTGCCCGAGCCCTGCAACCCCACCATCAGGATCGCTGCCGGCGGCACGACGTCGAAGTTGAGCGCTCCATCCCTGTCGCCCGGGCCGCCGCCCAGGGCCGCCACCAGATGATCGTGAACCAGCTTCACCACCATTTGGCCCGGTGTCACCGAGCGCAGTACTTCCTGGCCGACCGCCTGCTCGCGCACCGCGTTGACGAAATCCTTGACCACCGGCAGTGCGACGTCGGCTTCGATCAGAGCGATGCGGATCTCGCGCAACGCGGCGGCGACGTCGTCCTCCGACAGCGCGCCCTTGCGCGTCAGTCGGTCGAAGATGTCGGCCAAGCGGCCGCTCAGGCTCTCGAACAATCGGGTCTCCAAACGCGCTTACGGCCAGTGCGCGCAACGCGCGGACTGGCCTCCCCCCCGTGAGGGGCAACCGGGGTAAGGCTCCCTGGAAGCGGCCTGGAACCTAGGCTTGCAGGCCCGTGCTGTCAACCGCGCCGCCGCCGCCAGTAGCGCCGCGGTTTCCCGCGGTTTCGGGGGCGGCGCGCCGTCCCCTTTGCTTTATTTGCCGGTCGGATTCGCTTATATCCCTGCCCATGCGCGGCGTGCCCTTCGTCAAGATGCACGGTCTCGGCAACGATTTCGTCGTGCTCGACGCGCGGCGGAAGCCGATCAGGATCGACGATAAGACCGCCGAGGCGATCGCGGCACGCCACACCGGCGTCGGCTGCGATCAGCTCATCGTCGTCGAGAAGCCGAGCCGAAAGGGCGCCGCCGCCTTCATGCGCATCCGCAATGCCGACGGCGGCGAGGTTGAGGCATGCGGCAACGCCGCGCGCTGCGTCGCCGAACTCATCATGCGCGAAAACGGCTGCGACAGCGTGATGCTCGAGACTGCCGCCGGCTTGATCGCGGCGCACGCGGCCGGCCGGAACCGTGTCGCCGTCGACATGGGCGAGCCGCGCTGGGGCTGGCGCGATATCCCGCTGGCGCGCGACTGCGATACCGACCACCTGCCGCTCGCGCTCGGGCCCCTGATGGACGGGGTTGCGACCAGCATGGGCAATCCGCATGCGACGTTCTTCGTCGCCGACATCGGTGCGGTCGACATCGCCAAGCTGGGGCCGCAGCTCGAACACGACAAGCTGTTTCCGCGGCGCGCCAATATCGGCGTCGCGCAGATCCTGTCGCGCGAGAAAATCCGTCTGCGCGTGTGGGAGCGCGGCGCCGGCCTGACGCCGGCTTGCGGCACCGGCGCCTGCGGCGCGCTGGTGGCGGCGAGTCGCCGCGGTCTCAGCGAACGCCATGCCGAGATCGTCGCCGACGGCGGCACGCTTTCGATCGAGTGGCGCGCCGACAATCACGTCATCATGACCGGGCCGGTCGCGGTCAGCTTCACCGGCACGATCGACCCGTCGCTGCTTCCCCTCACCCCAACCCTCGCCCCGCCTGCGGGAAGAGGGAGGGATCCGCATCGGCGGGAGGGTGAGGGGCGTTCGCGGGCGCGTTGAATGGCCGTGGAGATCGTCACCTTCGGCTGTCGTCTCAACGCCTTCGAATCCGAGGTGATGCGCCGTCATGCCGCGGCGGCCGGCCTCGACGATGCGGTGATCGTCAACACCTGCGCCGTCACGGCCGAGGCCGAGCGCCAGGCGCGCCAGGCGATCCGCAAGGCGCGGCGCGAGCATCCGACGGCACGCATCATCGTCACCGGCTGTGCGGCTCAGATCGATCCGGCGCGCTATGCGGCCATGCCCGAGATCGACCGCGTACTCGGAAATGCGGAAAAGCTCAAGGCCGAGAACTGGCGCGGCGACACGCAGCTCGCGGTCGGCGACATCATGGCGGTGCGCGAGACCGCTTCGCACCTGGTCGACGGCTTCGACAACCGCGTCCGTGCCTTCCTCGAGGTGCAGCAGGGTTGCGATCATCGCTGCACCTTTTGTGTCATTCCCTTCGGCCGCGGTCCCAGCCGCTCGGTGCCGGCGGGCGCGGTGGTCGAGCGCGCCCGGGCGCTGGCGGCGAGGGGCTATCGCGAGATCGTGCTGACCGGCGTCGATCTCACCGCCTACGGCGGCGACTTACCCGGCAAGCCGTCGCTGGGGTCGCTGGTGCGACGCGTGTTGACGCTGGTGCCGGAGCTCGAGCGGCTGCGGCTGTCGTCGCTCGATCCGGCGGAGATCGACGACACGCTGTGGCGGCTCGTTGCTGAGGAGCCGCGGCTGATGCCGCATCTCCACCTCTCGCTCCAGGCCGGCGACGATCTGATCCTGAAGCGCATGAAGCGCCGACACAGGCGGGACCAGGCGCTGGCGGCGGTGCGGCGTGCACGCGATCTGCGGCCGGGCATCGCGCTGGGCGCCGATCTGATTGCCGGCTTCCCGACCGAGGACGAGGCGATGTTTGCGCGCACCCTCGATCTCGTCGCCGAAGCCGGTCTCGATTATCTCCACGTCTTCCCGTTCAGCGCGCGCGCCAATACGCCGGCGGCGCGGATGCCGCAATTGCCGAAGGCGCTGGTGCGCGAGCGCGCCGCGCGACTGCGCGACGCGGGCACGGCGGCGCTCGCTCGCTCGCTCGCGGCGCGCGTCGGCAGCGAAGCGCAGGTGCTGATCGAACGGCCCGGCTTCGGCCGCAGCGAGCATTACGCGCCGGTGGCGTTGGCTGGTGATACGGCGGTCGGCGCGGTCGCGCGCGTTCGGCTCACGCACGCAAATGGCGATCGGCTCGCTGGCGTGGCGGCATGAACGCGCAGGCAAAGATTGTGTTGCACTCGGGGCGGCGACGCCCCCCTCCCGTTCCCTCGAGGGCGGAGCGTTGCGGTGAGGGTGATCCGAGCGCATGACATGAGCAACGGGTTTTTCGCGCGGCTCAAGTCAGGCCTGGCGCGCTCGTCGCGCAACCTGACCGAAAGCATCGCCGGCGTCCTCTCCAAGCGGAAGCTCGATGAGGCGACGCTGGAGACTCTCGAGGAAGCGCTGATCGCCGCGGATCTCGGCACGCGGCTGGCGGCTCAGGTCGCCGACCGGCTGCGCAAGGAGCGCTTCGGCAAGGAGGCGACCGAGGCCGATATCCGCGCCGTGCTTGCCGACGAGATTGCGCGCACGCTGGCGGCAGCGGAAGCGCCGCTGGCGATCGACGAGCGGGGCGCGGCGCGGCCCTTCGTCGCGCTGGTGGTCGGCGTCAACGGCGGCGGCAAGACCACGACGATCGGCAAGCTGGCGAAACGCTTCAAGGACGAGGGCAGGAGCGTCGTGCTCGCCGCCGGCGACACGTTCCGTGCCGCCGCGAGCGAGCAGCTTGCGATCTGGGGCGAACGCACGGGCGCGCGAGTCATCGCGGGAGCGCCGGGCGGCGACGCCGCCGGTCTCGCCTTCGATGCGCTGGCGGCGGCCAAGAAGGACAAGGCCGACGTACTGCTGATCGACACCGCCGGCCGCCTCCATAACAAAGCGACGCTGATGGCCGAGCTCGAAAAGATCGTGCGGGTCCTGAAGAAAGCCGACCCGGCGGCGCCGCATGCGGTGCTGCTGGTGCTCGACGCCACCATCGGCCAGAACGCCCAGGTTCAGGCGCAGGCCTTCCGCGACATGGTCGGCGTCACCGGCCTCGTCATGACCAAGCTCGACGGCACCGCCAAGGGCGGCGTGCTGGTGGCGATCGCCGAGGCCTTCAAGCTGCCGGTGCACTTCATCGGTATCGGCGAAGGCGTCGACGACCTGCGGCCGTTCGTGGCGAAGGATTTCGCGCGGAGCCTGGTGGGGCTGGACTAGGCGCTCGCGCGGTCGAGCACCTGGGCCGGATGGAGCGCCTCGCGGCCGGCGCCGTCGCCGATCTGGCACCGGCAGCTCGTTCCCGTCGCGACGACAAGCGCATTGGGCGCCGCGGCGCGCACTTTCGGCAGCACCGACAACTCGCCGATCTTGAGCGACATGTCGAAGTGCTCGGCCTCGTAGCCGAAGGCGCCGGCCATGCCGCAGCACGTGGATTCAAACGTTTCGACGGCGAGGCCGGGCACCAGCTTGAGCGCCGCCACGCTCGCCGGCGCGACGCCGAACGCTTTTTGATGGCAATGCGTGTGTAGCACCGCCTTGTCCACGAGCGGCTTGAGCGCCAGCTTAAAACGGCCGGCTGCCGCCTCGGCAGCAACGAATTCCTCGAACAGCACGGCGGCCGTTGCGAGCGCGTTTGCATCGTCGCCCGGCAGCAGCGCCGGAAACTCGTCGCGCAGCGTCAAGAGGCACGAGGGCTCCAGCCCGATGATGGGAACGCCGCGCGCGGCGAACGGCTTGAGCGCCGCGATGGTCCGCCGCGCTTCCTCCTTGGCCTCGGCGGCGAGGCCGACGGAAAGGAACGTGCGGCCGCAGCACAGCGGCCGCTCGTCGCGCAAACTCGCCGGCAGCACCTTGTATCCGGCGCGCGTCAGCACCCGCGCGGCGGCGCGCGCATTCTCCGGTTCGAACCAACGATTGAAGGTGTCGGCGAAGAGCACGATTTCGCGATCGGCCCCTCTCCCGTTCCCTCTCCCTCGAGGAGGGAGGGTTAGGGTGGGGATGGACGCATCCACATAAGGCCGCTTGTGCCAGCGCGGCAATTTGCGCCGCGCACTGAACCCGAGCAGGCTTTCGCTCAATCGCGCGAGGCCCGGCAGGCGATCACGCAGATTGAGCAGCCAGCCGAGCCGCGCGGTATAAGGCGCATAGCGCGGCAGATAGGCGATCACGCGCTCGCGCAGGGAAAGCGCGTGCGCCTTGCGGTACTGGTGCAGGAACTCGATCTTCATCCGCGCCATGTCGACGCCGGTCGGGCATTCGCGCCTGCAGGCCTTGCACGAGACGCACAATTCCATGGTCTCGCGCATCGCCTCGGATGTGAGCGCGCCGGGGCCGAGCTGGCCCGATAGCGCCAGGCGCAGCGAATTGGCGCGGCCGCGCGTCAGATGCTGCTCGTCGAGCGTCGCGCGGTAGGACGGACACATCACGCCGGCGTCGCGCACGCGGCAGGCGCCGTTGTTGTTGCACATCTCGACCGCGCCGGCGAAACCGCCCCAATCCCTCCAGTCGAGGGCGGTATCGACGGCTTGCGTCGCATAGCCCGGCTTGAAGCGGAACAGCGAACGATCGTCCATCTTGGATGGCCGGACGATCTTGCCGGGGTTCATCAATCCCGCAGGATCGAAGGCGTCCTTCACCTCTTCGAAGGCGCGCACGAGGCGCGCGCCGAACATCCGCTCGTGGAATTCCGAGCGCACCAAGCCGTCGCCGTGCTCGCCCGAATGCGAGCCCTTGTATTCGCGCACCATGGCGAAGGCTTCCTCGGCGATGGCGCGCAGTTTTCTGACTTCGATCTCCTGTTTCAGGTTGAGCACCGGCCGCACGTGCAGGCAGCCGACCGAGGCATGCGCGTACCAGGTGCCGCTGGTGCCGTATTTTCTGAACACCGCGTCGAGCCGCGCGGTGTAGTCGGGCAGATCGTCGAGCGAGACGGCGCAATCCTCGATGAAGGACACCGGCTTTCCGTCGCCCTTCATCGACATCATGATGTTGAGGCCCTGCCGGCGCACCGCCCAGACCGCGCTCTGCATGGCGTCGTCGATGATCTCGACCACGCCGCGGTCATGGCCGAGCGTGCCCATGAGATCGACCAGCCGCTTGAGGCGGCGCAGATTTTCGGCCTCATCCTCGCCGGCGAACTCGACCAGCAGCAGCGCCTCTGGCTCGCCCTTGACGAAGCGGTCGACGGTGGCACGGAACATGGCGATCTCGCGCGCCAGCTCGATCATGGTGCGGTCGACCAGCTCGACCGCCGTGGGATCGAGCGCGACGATCGGCTTCGCCGCCTGCATCGCCTTGTAGAAGCTCGGGAAATGACAGACGCCGAGAACGCGATGCGGCGGGATCGGCTGGAGATCGAGCTCGATGGCGTTGAAGAAGGCGAGGGTGCCTTCCGAGCCGACCAGCAGATGCGCCATGTTGTGGCCCGAATCCGAGATCGTGTCGATGTTGTAGCCGCCGACGCGGCGCTGCACCGTGGGGAAGCGCGCGGCGATCTCGTCCTACTCGCGGTTGTGCAGCGCGCGCAGTCGGCGCACCAGATCGCGATAGCGCTCGGGCATCGCGCGCTCGTCGAAATTGCCCGGTACCTCGCCGAACGTCGCGGTGGTGCCGTCGGGCAGCAACGCCTCGATGGCGCGGACGTTGTGGACCATGTTGCCGTAGCGCAAGGACCGCGTGCCGCAGGAGTTGTTCGCCGTCATGCCGCCGAGCGTGGCGCGGTCGCCGGTCGAGACGTCGACCGGGAAGAACAGGCCCGCGCTCTTGAGCTGGCGGTTGAGGCGATCCATCACGACGCCCGGCTCAACGCGTGCGCGGCGGTGCTCGACGTCGATCGCGAGCACCTTATTCATGTACTTGCTGCAGTCGAGCACCAGGGCGCGGCCGACAGTCTGACCGCATTGCGAGGTGCCGCCGCCGCGCGGCAGCAGGGCCATGCCTTCCTCGCGGGCGAGGGCGAAGGCGGCGGCGACGTCCTCGGCGTCCCGCGGCACAACCACGCCGACGGGCTCGATCTGGTAGATCGAGGCGTCGGTGGCGTAGCGCCCCCGCGTGAAGGCGTCGAACAGCACCTCGCCCTTGAGCGCGCGCCGGAGCCGGGTTTCGAGTGTGGCTGCCGCCATGGCGCGATTAGACGGGAAGGCGGCGCGAAAAACCAGCGCGAGAAAGGCCTTTGCGGGCGGCAGGCGGCATGGTTTCCTCGCGCCATGCCGATTATTGCGCAGCTCGTCGAGCTCTACCGCGCCGAGGGAATCGCGATCTCGACCGGGCTGCCGCCGCACCGTTTTGGCGGCTATGGCGGCGCGCCGTTTACTTGGTTTCTCAGGGACGGTCAAAGCCTGACCAACGGCCTCGGCATCGCCATGCAGGAAGTCTATGTGCTCGAGCATCTGTTCGCGGCGTTCCAGCCGCAACGCGCGCTGGTCATCGGCAACGCCTTCGGCTGGAGCACGCTCGCGATTGCGGCGCTGCTCAAGGCCGGGCGCGTGGTGGCGATCGATTCCGGCGCCGATCGCAACAGCCTCGAAGGCATCGAGCTCACCAATCGTATCGCGGCGCGCGGCAGCCTGCCGGCCAAGGCGGTGAAGGGCACGTCGCCGCACGATGTCGCGGCGATCGTTGACGCCGAACTCGGCGGCCCGGTCGATTTCGCGTTCATCGACGGCCTGCATACCAACGACCAGGTCGTGCTCGATTACACGGCGGTGCGCGCCAAGGCATCGCTCGACGCGGTCTATTTGTTCCACGATGTCCAGGAATACGGACTCGGCCCCGCGATTGCCGAGATCGAGCGCCTTGCCGGTCTGAAAGGGACCACGCTGTGGGCGACGCAGTCGGGCATGGCGATCCTGTTCGATGCGGCGAAGCGCCCGGCACTCGAGCGCGCGGTGGCCGCTTTCGCGCCGCCGGAATCGGCGCTCGCAGTCGTCCGCCAAGCGGCATGGGATTGGCGCCACCGTCACCTCGCGCGCTGGCGACGGAGCTATCAAAAGCGCCTCAACCGGCTGCGCGGCCTTGTCCGCCGGGAGAAGGCGCTTTAGGCTTCGCAAGGCCAAGGGAGGGGGCGATGAACCAACAGTCGGGTCGGAGCGGCCGCCGCTGGTACGTGCTGTTCCTGATCAGCTTGATGTACCTGATCACTTATCTCGATCGGGTGAACATCTCGACCGCGGCGCCGGTCATCAGCAAGGAATTCGGTTTCGACAAGGTGACGATGGGCGTGATCTTCAGCGCCTTCGTCTGGAGCTACGCCATCTTCCAGATTCCCGGCGGCTGGCTTGGCGACCGCTTCGGGCCGCGCAGGGTGCTGACCGCGATCGTGGCCTATTGGTCGGCGATGACGGCCGCGACCGCGCTGGCGGGCAGCGCGGGGGTATTTACGGCCGTGCGCTTCCTGTTCGGCGTCGGCGAGGCCGGTGCGTTTCCTGTCGCTACCCGCGGCATGCAGATGTGGTTCCCGCGCCAGGAGCGCGGTCTTGTGCAAGGCGTCTCGCACAGCGCAAGCCGGATCGGTGCGGCTATCGCGCCTCCAATCGTCGTAGCCATCATGGCGGCGCTTGGCTGGCAATGGGTGTTTTACATCTGCGGTCTGGTCGGGATTCTCTGGTGCGTGTTGTGGTATGCGACCTACCGCAACATGCCCGAAGAACAAGCCTCCGTAAGCCGCGGCGAGCTCGCGCATATTCGTGGCGTGGACGACCGCGGCAACATTAAGGCGGCTAACGTTGGGCATGCCGCAACGGTGCCATGGGGCACCCTGCTGCGGTCGCCCAATATGTGGGCAATCATGTGCGCCTATTTCACTTACGTTTACTGTCTGTGGATTTTTCTCAGCTGGTTGCCGTCGTATTTGTACGAGTATCGCCACTTCACGCTGATCAAGGTCGGGTTTTTGGCGTCGCTGCCGCTTTGGGCCGGCGTGATCGGCGACACCGTCGGCGGCCTGACGACGGATTGGCTGCTCGTCAAAACTGGAAGCTCGAAGCTGGCACACCGGTCGGTGGCGATCGTCGGCATGCTCGGTTGCGCCGCCTCGATCATCCCGGCAGCCATCACCGGCAATGCCTACACGGCGATCGGCTGTTTGACGGCGGCGCTGTTCTTTCTCGAATGCACGATCGGCCCATCGTGGTCGGTGCCCATGCATGTCGGCGGCAAGTATTCCGGCACGGTGTCCGGCGTGATGAACATGGCAGGTAACATCGGCGGGGCGCTTTCGCCGCTAGTATTCGGGATTCTCGTGCAGGTCGGATCGTGGGTGGCGCCGTTCGTCGTCGCGGCCGCACTCCTGATTTTCGGCGCATGCGTCTGGGCGTTCTGGCTCAATCCCGAAGTATCCGTTCTGGAAAGGCCGATGGAGCGCGGATCGCGGGCGGCCGTCGCCGATTGAAGTTTTCGGGACGAGGAACCACGGGTGCGGCCCTCGGTGTCTCCGCGCGGTTAATTATTGGGAGCGGATGACGACGCTCGATCTGATTAACAGGTAGACATCGTGGCCGACGGAATCGTCCACGGCGGTACGGATGAGCTCCGCTTCATCGCGTTGGTCGGTCAACGCCCGGTGTATCCGCCTGGCTGATCGAGCGGCGTCGTGGTGTAATCAACATATCGGAGCATGCCCATACTGTCGGCTACTGTCGGCGCGGGTCGACCCGCGGCGTGCAGTTTGTCGCATGCAAACCCGGGCCTTGCGGCTCACGGGTGATTCCGGGCACATTCCTCGCCTCTTTCCACCAGGAGCCTCCATCATGGCGTTTCGGAGCGGCCGGCATTCCCTGCAGATTCCCGGCCCGACCAACCTGCCGGATCGCGTCCTGCGCGCGATGGACCAGCCGCTCATCGATCACCGCGGCCCCGAATTTCCCGCCGTCACCAAGGCGGTCATCGCAGGACTGAAGCGCGTCTTCAAATGCTCGGGGCCGATCGCGATCTATCCCTCGTCGGGCACCGGCGCCTGGGAGGCCGCCATCCTCAATACGCTCTCCCCGGGCGACAAGGTGCTGGCCTTCGAGACCGGCCAGTTCGCGACGCTGTGGCGCAATCTGGCGCAACGCCATGGCATCGAGGTCGACCTCATCCCGGGTGATTGGCGCCATCCGGCGGATCCGGCGCAATGCGAAGCCAAGCTCGCCGCCGACAAAAGCCACGCGATCAAGGCGGTGCTGGTGCTGCAGAGCGAGACCTCGACCGGCGTCGCCAGCGACATCGCCGCCATCCGCCGCGCCATCGACCGCGCGAGACACCCGGCGCTGCTGCTGGTCGACACCATCTCGTCGCTGGCGATCCAGGATTTCCGGCACGACGAATGGGGCGTCGACGTCGCGGTCGGCGGCTCACAGAAAGGCCTGATGCTGCCGCCGGGCCTGAGCTTCAACGCCGTTTCGAAGAAGGCGCTCGCCGCCAGCAAGACGGCCAAGCTGCCCAAGGCCTATTTCGACTGGCAGCCGATGATCGACGCCAACGACAGCGGCTACTATCCGTATACGCCGGCGACCTTGATGTTCTTCGGCCTCAAGGAAAGTCTGGCGATGCTCGAGGAAGAGGGACTCGACAACGTGTTCGCCCGGCACGACCGCCTGGCGGAAGCGACCCGCCGCGCGGTGCGCGCCTGGGGCCTCGAGATCCAATGCGCCGATCCCAAGGCCTACACGCCGAGCCTGACCGCAGTGCGCGTGCCCGGCGGCTTCAATGCCGACGAGGTGCGCAAGACGATTCTCGACCGATTCGACATCGCACTCGGCGCCGGCCTCGGAAAGGTGCTGGGCAAGGTGTTCCGCATCGGCCATCTCGCCTACATCAACGAAACCCAGCTGCTGGGCACGCTCGGCGGCATCGAGCTCGGGCTGGCGGCGGCCGGCGTGCCGGTGAAGCGCGGCGGCGTCGACGCGGCGATGGATTTTCTCGGCGGCAATCTGGCGCCGGCTTCGGCCGTAACACCCGCGGTGGCGACGTCGCGTCGCTGAGATGCCCGAGGAGCGGCTCGCCGCTCTGCTGATCGAGGCGCGTATTGCCGGCCGCAAGATCGACGCGATACCGGCGGAGTTGGCGCCGCGCGACGAGGACGCGGCCTATGCGCTGCAGGATCTCGTCGTCGAACGGCTCGGCGTGCGGGTCGGCGCTTGGAAGGTCGGCGCCGCAAGTCCGGCGTCGCGGCCGAGCTGTGCGCCGATCTTTGCCGGTCACATGGCGGAGAGCCCGGCGCATTTTCTGGCGACGATCGGCGGCCTCAATGGAGTCGAGGCCGAGCTCGCCGTCCGCATCGGCCGCGACCTTCCCGCCCGCGCGGTGCCGTATTCCGAGGGCGAGGTGTGGGATGCGATCGACAGCCTGCACGTCGCCGTCGAATATCTCGAATCGCGCTTCCTCGATCACACCGCGGTCCCCGAGCTGGCCGTCCTCGCCGACAATATCTCGAACGGCGGTTTGTGCTGGGGCGCGCCGGTCGAGGCTTGGCGCACGATCGATCTGTCGGAGCCTGAGGCGTGCCTGACCGTCGATGGCCGTGAGGTGACCAGGGCGGTCGGCGGCAACGCCGCCGGCCATCCCAAGCGCCTCGTCGCTTGGCTCGCCAATCATCTGGCGCGGCGCGGACGGCCGCTGCGCGCCGGCATGCTCGTCACCACCGGTAGCCATAGCGGATTCAACGTGGCACCCCTGAACGCGCCGGTCGTCGCCCGCTTCATCGGTCTGGGCGAGGCAAAACTGACTTTGGTAGGCACGTAAGATCGCCGAGCGGCGGTGATTCGTTCGCAGTCCATTGATTTTTAACGGGAATTTACGGAAATACTGTTCGCTTGCCGCGGATCGATCCGCCCCGATACCTTGGCACGGGTAGAGTTGGGCGGGACGTTTCCGTGACCGAGGCCGTCATCCCGAAGCGACAGACGGTCGTCATCGTCGACGACCGTGCGACCAATCTCAAGATTCTCGAGCGTCTCGCCCGCTCCCTCGACGACGTCGAGGTGCGCCTGTTCGATCATCCCCAGCGCGCTCTCGACGAAGCCACGACACTGACGCCCGATCTGGTCCTGACCGATTTCAACATGCCCGATCTCGATGGCGCCGCGTTCATCCGGCGCTTTCGCGCGATCACCGCCTGCGCCGACGTGCCGGTGATCGTCGTGACGGCCTATGAGGATCGCGACCTGCGCTATACCGCGCTCGAGGCGGGCGCGACCGATTTTCTGCTGAGTCCGGTCGACCATCACGAATTTCGGGTGCGGCTGCGCAATCTCCTGACCATGCGCCGGCAGCAGCTGCTGCTGCGGGCGCGCGCCTCCTCGCTCGAGGAGAAGATCGTCGCGGACGCCCGCCGCCACCGCGATGCGCTGCGCGAGAGTCACGAGCTGCTGCTGCGCGTGATCGATGCCGTGCCGCTGGCGGTCGTCGCGACCGATCGCGACGGCCGCTACGTCTTCGTCAACGACTGGTTCGCGCGGAGCGTCGGCAGACCGCCGACCGAGATCATCGGCCAAACCCCCATCGCGGTGAGTCCCAGCGCCTACGCGCGCGAATCGATGGAGCGCGATCGCCGCATCATCGCGGGTCTGGAGCCCGACGGCTCGTTCGAGCATACGGTGACGACACCCGCCGGCGACGAGCGCGTGGTGCTCAGCAGCAAGGCGCTGCTCCGCGATGCATCCGGTCGGCCGATGCTTGTCGTTAGCGCCGCGCTCGACATCACGGCGCGCAAGGAGGCGGAGCTGGCGCTGATCGCCGCCAAGGAGGAGGCCGAGCTCGCCAGCCGCAGCAAGTCGGAATTCCTCGCCAACATGAGCCACGAGCTGCGCACGCCGCTCAACGCCATCATCGGCTTCTCGCAGGTCATGGCGGACGAGGTCATGGGGCCGCTCGGCAGCGCCCGTTACACCGGCTATGCGCGCGACATCTGCGCTTCGGCCCAGCATCTTCTCGGCATCATCAGCGACATCCTCGATGTCTCCAAGCTCGAGGCTGGAAAGGTCGAGCTTGACGAGCAAGAGGTTGCGCTGTCGCAGATCGTCGGCGACGTGCTGCAACTGACCGCCGAGCGCGCCCGCGCCCTCGATATCACCATCGACACCGATCTGCCGGCCGATCTCCCCGGCCTGCGTGCCGACGGGCTCAAGCTCAAACAGGTCCTTCTCAATCTCGTGACCAATGCCATCAAGTTCAGCCACGCCGGCGGCCGGGTCGTTCTCACCGCGCGGTTCGGCGCCGATGGCTTCGACATCAGCGTCACCGATCACGGGATCGGCATGGACGCGGCGGAGATCCAGACCGCGATTACCCGTTTCGGCCAGGTTGCGAGCACCTGGAGCCGGCGTCACGCCGGGACGGGCCTCGGCCTGCCGCTGGCGATCGGTTTGGTCGAATTGCATGGCGGCCGGCTCGTGATCGATAGCCGCAAAGACGTCGGCACCACCGTGCATGTGCGCTTGCCGGCCGAGCGCGCCCTCCTCGTGACGGCGCCAGCCGGCGCCTGAGACCCTAGATATCGTCGCAACAGCCGGCCCAACCACCTAGCCGTAGATTTTTCGCAGCCTACGCGGCAGAATGGCGGCCGCAGCGCGATCGGAGGAAGGGCCGGGTTCGCCGCATGAGCCAACGGCTGGAGCCAGCCAGCACACCTGCCGGACCGGTCGGCGGCAAGGAGCGCGGCGTCGCCGTGGCGCTCGCCGCCTTCGCGGTAGCGGTGCCGCTGTTGCTGGCGTCGGTGGCGGTGTTTCGTCTGCACGGCGCAGTCCGGCCGCCGGTTGCGCTGCTGGCCCTGGCGCTGGTGCTGATCGGCCCGGGTCTCGCCGCCGCAGTCGTTGCGGTCAAGGGCATGACGACGATTGCCGCTTCGCTGGCGGCGATGCGCCAGTCGGAGCCGCAACAGGCGCTGGTGCGGATTTTCTTCACCGGCGTGGTGCTCGCCTATCTCGCCGGCCTCGCATGGCTGGGCGTCGATCCGCCGACCGTGCTGCCGCTGCTCGCCGTCGACGTGCCCGGAATCCTCGTTGCCTGGCTGCTGTTCGTCCATCTCATGGCGGATCCGCGGGCGGCATCCGCGCGCCGGCTGGCGGCGCTGCTGAGCGATGTCGTCTTCGTTTCGGTGTTTCTCCATGTCGGTGCAGGTTACGCCGCCCCGTGGTTCTCGATCTATCTCTGGGTGATCTTCGGCTTCGGCTTCCGTTACGGCCTGCGCGAGCTCGCGATCAGTGCCGTTCTGTCGGTGGTCGCCTTCGGCGTCGTGGTGGCGACGACGCCCTACTGGCAGGCGCGTCCGGCGGAATCCGCCGGCGTCTACGTCGCGCTGGCGTTGTTGCCGAGTTACGCTGCGACCCTCGTGCGCCGTCTGCACGCCGCGCGCGCGGCGGCGGAGGAGGCCGCAGCGGCCAAGAGCCGTTTCCTCGCCGTGATGAGCCACGAGTTGCGCACGCCCCTCAACAGCTTCATCGGCATGGGCGCGCTCTTCGCCCGCACCAATCTCGACGCCGAGCAGCGCGACATGCTGGCGACGATGCGGCTTTCGGCTCAGACGCTGCTCGGCCTGATCAACGACCTGCTCGACCTGTCGAAGCTCGAGGCCGGCAAATTGCGGCCGACGCTCGAGAGTTTCGCGCTGCCCGAGCTCCTCGGCAGCGTCGTCGCCCTGGTCAAGCCGCAGGCCGAGGCCAAGCATTTGGCGTTGACGCTCGGCATCGATCCGCGCCTGCCGGTCGGGTACCGCGGCGCGCCGTTGCAGCTGCGCCAGGTGCTCATCAACCTCGTCGCCAATGCGATCAAGTTCACGCCGCGCGGCCGCGTGTCGCTGACGGCCACGCTGCTCGAGCGCGAGGAGGGGCGGGTCCGCCTGCGGCTGGCGGTCAAGGACGACGGCGTCGGTATTCCGGCCGAATCGCTCGACCGGATTTTCGAGGTATTCAGCCAGGCCGATGAGACGATCGCCCGTCGCTTCGGCGGGACCGGCCTTGGCCTCGCCATCTCGAAGCAGCTCGTCGAGCTGATGGGGGGAACGATCGGCGTGAGCAGCGCGCCGGGCCGGGGATCGACCTTCACGGTCACGCTGGCGCTCGAGCCCGACGCGTCGGCACCGGCCACGGCGCCGGAGCTTGCTGGACGGCGCGTGGTGTTGGTTTCGCCGGACGACGAGCTCGCGGCTTTAATCATGGAGCGCGCACAGGCGTGGCACGGCGAAGTGCGTCGGCACCACGACGAGACGGCCGTGTTGACCGACGCCGACGCCGCCGACGGCCCGCCGGCGCTGTTCATCGTCGACGGCCGCACCAACGCGATGGCGGCGATCGCCTTCGCGCATCGCCTCGCGACCGATCTGGTCGAGCCGCCGATCGTCGTCTTCATCGCGCCCGAGCGCGGCAGCGACGCGGTCGCCGGTATCGGCGGCGCCGAGCTGGCCGCCGTCATCGAGGCGCCGGTGCGGCCCGAGGCGCTGGCCGGCGCGCTGATGAGCGCGCTCGCGAGCAATCCACATCCGCGTCGCGCCGCACCGCCTCCAAGCGCGCCCGCGCCGTCATCGGGCGCGCCGCCGTCGGTCGCCGCCGCGGTTGAGGCGTCGGTTGCGGCGCCGAAGCCGGCCCGGCCGCTGCGGATTCTGGTCGCGGACGACAACGCCGCCAACTGCAAGATCCTCAAGAAGGTCCTCGAAATGGCCGGCCATCAGGCAGTGGTCGTCGGCGACGGCGAGGCGGCGCTGGCGACGCTCGAGCGGGAGCCCTTCGATCTCGCGCTGCTCGACATCAACATGCCGGACGTCACGGGCTACGAGGTTGCCAAGCTCTACCGCATGGGCCATGTCGGCGAATGGCGCCTGCCGATCGTCGCGCTCACCGCGGACGTCACCAGCGAAACCGAGCGGCTCTGCCGCGAGGCGGGCATGGACGCGGTTCTGACCAAGCCGATGGAGCCGGCGCAGTTGCTCGCCGCGCTGGCGGAAGTCCACGCCAAGGCCGGCGCCGGCGGCCGCCGTCCCGTCGTCTCGCCGCAGGTGGTGACGCCGATCTCGGCCCATCCCCGCTTCGTTCCCGACGCCGGAACAGTCGTCGATGAGCATACGTTTGCGGCCCTTCGCAGCCTCGGAGGCAACGAGTTCGTCGCCGAGGTGGTCGACACCTTCCGCAAGGACGCCCGGCGCCTGATCGAGGATTTGCGCAAGGCGGTCGAGCGCGGCGATCTGCGCGATTTCCGTGACGTCACGCATTCGCTGCGCAGCGGTGCGGCCAATGTCGGCGGCGTACGACTGTGCGAGGCGCTGACGGCGATGCGGGAGGTCACCGTCAACGATCTCGCGCGCACGGGCTCCGCCTATTTCGACAGGATCGTCAACGAATTCTCGCGGCTCGACGCCAGCCTCGAGCAGCTGACGCGCGCCGAAAACCGCGGCTGAACCGCACGGCGGGGCATAAAGCACCCACGATCCCTACGGTTGTGCGGCGCCCGGTCGCGCTTCTAAGCTCGGAGACGTGAGCAGGTATCGGATCGCCGCGAAAGCCTGACATGGTGGCCATTCCGCGTTATCGCGCCCATTCGGGTCAGGCGCTGCTGTCGGCCGGATTCCGTCCGTTCTTCCTGGCATCGGCTGCCTGGGCGGCGCTGGCGGTACCGCTCTGGCTCGCGTTCTTCACCGGCGCCGGCACCGTTCCGACCTTGCTGCCGCCGCCGATCTGGCACGTCCACGAGATGATCTTCGGCTATGCCGCGGCGACGGTCGCCGGGTTCCTGCTCACGGCGATTCCGAACTGGACCGGCCGTATGCCGTTGCAGGGCGGACCGCTGGGCGTGCTGGTCGCGCTGTGGATCGCCGGCCGCATCGCTGTATTCCTCTCGGCGGCGATCGGCGCGCCCGCCGCGGCCGTGCTCGACCTCGCTTTTCCGGCCGTCTTCCTCGTCGCGGTTGCGCGCGAGATCGTGGCGGGCCGCAACTGGCGCAACCTGCCGATGGTTGCGGCGCTCACTTTCCTGCTCGCCGGCAACGTGCTCGTGCATCTGCAATCGCTCGGTTGGGCGGCGACGGGCGAGCTCGGAAACCGGCTCGGCGTCGCCACGCTGCTGATGCTGGTCAGTTTCGTCGGCGGCCGCATCGTGCCGAGCTTCACCCGCAACTGGCTGACCAAGAACCGTCCGGACCATGGCTCGCCGGCGTCGTTCGGCTGGATCGATCGAATCGCGCTGGCCGCCACGGCAGTGGCGCTGGCCGCGTGGGTGGCCACGCCCGACGCCGCCTGGTCGCCATGGCTCGAACTGGCCGCGGCGCTGGCGCTCGGACTGCGCCTCGTGCGCTGGCGCGGCGACGGCGCCTTGCGCGAGCCGCTGCTGTGGATCCTGCACGTCGGCTACGCCTGGCTCGCCTTCGGGTTTCTGCTGCTGGGGATCGACCGATGGGTGTCGCTTCTGCCGGCGACGGCGGCGCTGCACGCTCTGACGGTCGGCGCCATCGGCACCATGACGCTCGCCGTGATGACGCGCGCCTCGCTTGGCCATACCGGCCGGCCGCTGACGGCGGGCCGAGGAACGACGACGATCTACGCGCTGATTTTCGCCGCGGCCTGGCTGCGCCTTCTGGCGCCGCTCGATGCCGCGCACTATGTTCTATGGTTGAGCGCCGGCGGTGTATGTTGGAGCGGCGCCTTCGGGTTGTTCGTTCTGGTTTACGGCCGGCCGCTGACCACGCCGCGCGTGAGCGGCACCGCGGCACGACCGCTCTAAAGGGGCTTGCCATGGCAAAACGAACTGGGAACTCCGGCTTGCAACTGAAACGCGCTTACGATCCGCCGTCGGCACGCGACGGTATGCGCGTTCTCGTCGACCGCATCTGGCCGCGCGGCCTGCGCAAGGCCAAGGCGCGCATCGACGTCTGGCTTCGGGACGTGGCGCCGAGCACGGCGCTGCGTCAGTGGTTCGGTCACGATCCGGCCCGCTGGCGCGAGTTTCGTCGCCGCTATCGCGCCGAACTGCGTCGGCGCTCGGCGCCGCTCGCACGGCTCAAGGCGATGGTGAAGAGGGCGCATGTCACGCTGATCTACAGCGCCCGCGACGTGCGCCACAATCAGGCGGTCGTGCTGAAAGAACTGCTTACCGGCCGGCGGGCTCGGCGTTCTCGCCGCGGCGCTGCTGCGCGGTAACCAGCCGCTCCATCCGTTTGAGATCGGATTCGTCGAGCTTGAAGGCGGCCTCGACCCAGAGGTCGGCGATGCGCGTCATTTCCTCGATGGTGACCGGATTGACCATCCGCCGCGCGCGGTAAAGCGCGCGCTGCGCGGCATAACGGCGCTCGCGCCGGCCGATGAAATCGTAGAATGCCTGAAGCCCCTGGCCGTCGGCCGCCAGCACATCGACGATGCCGAGCGCGTGCAACTGCTCGGCGGTATAGATTTCGCCGCTCATGATCAGGCGCTCGGCGATTCCGGGGGCGATGCGGCGCGCGAGGAAGCTGTACGCTCCCATGCCCGGGAACAGATTGAACAAAATTTCAGGGAGGCCGAACTTGGCGCTTCGTTCGGCGACAATCAGATTCGAACTCAGCACCGCCTCGAAGCCGCCGCCCAGCGCGTCGCCCTGTACCAGGGCGACGGAGATGATCGGCAGGTCGAAGCCCAGTCCGGTAGCGTTGGTGAAGCCGATCTCGCAGCAACTGTGCGCGTAGCGGCGCAGCGCCGCGCGGTCTCGGTTGCGGATCAGGGTCGCGAACAGCTCGAGGTCGCCGCCGAGATTCCAGACCTGCGGCGTGCGCGACCCGAGTACTAGGTAGCGCAGTGGCGGCTCGCTGACGACGCGGTCGCCGAACAGCCCGCGCACCAGGCGCTGGACCGCTTGCGCCTCGCGCAGCAATGCCGGCGTGAAGCAGGGCCGGCCGGCGTAATTGAAATAGCAGAAGAGGATCTTCTTGGTGCGGTCGTATTCAAGCTCGAATTCGTCGAACCGCTGACCGGCGATCGCGGCCTCGACCGGGTCGGGCAGGAGGTCGACCGACGCGCCGCGCGCCGCCGCCAAGCGGTCCTGCACCAGATCGGCAAGCTGCGTCACCGTCGTCATGGCGTCCCTCGATCCGCGGGAAAACAGTGCCTCGCACCGCCCCGGAACGAGGTTAATCTAGGATTAATTTCTCAATGAAATCAATGAGTTTTTAACCACTCCTTAAGCATAAAATTAGCTATACGTAGTGGGACGCAGGCGCCAGACCACAAGAAATGTGATCGCTGCCGAGTGGCGACGATCATTCACTGGTGTACGCGCGACACACCATCCGGCATCGTCTCGGCCGTAGCAGGCGCCAAGGGAGTCCCGTCATGGACGGTCTGGTTTCGCGTCGGTCGGTGGTGAAGGGCATTGCCGCCGGCATGCCGCTGGCCGCCATCCTCGCCGATCCCAAGCTCGCGCGCGCCGTGGCGCAGACCCTCGAGCCGCTGTCGATCACGACCGAGGGCGGGCGCAACGTGATCGGCGCCCTGGCGGTTCCGGCGAAGACGCCGGCGGCGGCGGTGGTGGTGATCCACGAGTGGTGGGGCCTCAACGACCAGATCAAATCGGTCGCGGCCGAGCTGGCGGCAAACGGCTTTCTCGCGCTCGCCGTGGACCTCTTCGAGGGCAAGGTCGCCGAAAGCGAAAGCGAAGCGGCGCAGCTCGCGCAAGGCGTCGGAGCCCATCCGGCGGCCGCGATCGATACGCTCAAGAGCTGGATCGCCTGGCTCAAGCGCGATCCGCGCTGCGACAAGCATGTCGCGACTCTCGGTTATTGCTTCGGCGGCGGCTGGTCGCTCAACGCGTCGCTCGCGGCGCCGGTCGACGCGACCGTGATCTATTACGGCAATGTGCGGAAGACCGCCGACGAGCTGCGCTCGCTCAAGGGCCCGGTGCTGCTGCATTACGGATTGAAGGATCGATACATCACCAGCGCAATGGTCGACGGCTTCGTGGCCGAGGCGCACAAGGCGGGCAAGACGGTGACGGTCTACGCCTACGACGCCAATCACGCATTCGCCAATCCGACCGGCACGAGCTTTCCCTATGTCAAGGATGCCGCCGATCGCGCTTGGGCACGCACCGTCGCCTTCCTGAAGGCCAACGATCCCTGACGGAAGACATGTTCGACGGATTCGCGCGAACGACCATCGAGACCAGCGGCGCCCGGATCGTCACGGTCTATGGCGGCAAGGGCCCGCCGCTGCTGCTGATGCACGGCAATCCGTTCACGCACGTTTCATGGCATGGTGTCGCGCCGATTTTGGCGCAGTCGTTCACCGTCGTCTGCACCGATCTTCGCGGTTACGGCGATTCGTCCAAACCCGTACCGATCGCGGATCACTCGAATTACTCGTTCCGCGCGATGGCGCAGGACAACGTCGAAGTCATGGCCAGGCTCGGCTTTACGCGTTTCGCCGCGGCGGGTCACGATCGTGGCGCGCGCGTGCTGCATCGCATGTGCCTCGATCATCCCGAGAAGGTCACGCGTGCGGCGATCATCGACATCATTCCAACCCACCATCTCTTGACCCGCGTCTCGCGCGCCTGGGGGCTGTTTTCGTGGCATTGGTTCTTCATGGCGCAGCCCTTCGACCTGCCAGAGCGCATGATGCTCGCCGATCCCGAGTTCTATCTGCGCAAAAAGCTCGGCAAGGGGCCCGAAGGCATGGGGTTCTTCGCGCCCGAGGCCTTCGCCGAATATCTGCGCTGCTTCAAGGATCCGGCGACGGCGCGTGGAATGTGCGAAGACTATCGCGCGACCTTCGGCGTCGACCTGGCGATGGACGAGGCGGATGCCGCCGCCGGCCGTCAAATCGAGTGCCCGGTTTTGCTGCTGTGGGGCGCGACCGGCGGCGTCGGCCGCAATCACCAGCCGCTCGAAATCTGGCGCGGCTATGCGCGCGACATCCGCGGCGCCGCGGCGTTGCCCTGCGGTCACTACGTGCCCGAACAATGCCCGGTCGAGACCGCCGCCGCGCTCCGGGCGTTTTTCACACGACCTTTGGATCATAAATAAATATCTTGACAGCATTCATAGTGTTATTAGAGTCAATTTAACGGACGCGATCGCGAGATTGCGCCTGCGCGGAATTTGAAGGGCAGCTTGCGCCGCGTCACCAACCGCTAAAGCGCCACGGAGCGATCCGTGGGCCCCGTCGCCAAGACCGGAGAACACCGATGCGCTCGAGTCGATTTCCGCTACCCCCTCTCGTGACGCTCAACATCGGCCGGCGTTGTTGCCGCGCCTGATTCGGCGTCCGCCCAACAACCGTTGCGCGTTGCTTTCGAGAGGAGATTTCCATGGGTCGCAATTTCATCTGGCCCGATTTGCCAAGCGCCCTCAATGAGCGGCAGCCGTGGGGAACCGCGGGGATTGAGCCGCCGCTGTGCGACGTTCTCGACGATCCCCTGGTGCATGCCGTGATGCGCCGCGACCGCATCACCGCGGCAGAGCTCAAGCGCGTCATCGCCAGCGCCCAGCGACGCCTCAGGCCCGCACCATCACCCTGCCTCGCGGCCTAGACCGCAACCCGAGCCCGATCACGAAAGCAACGAAATATGGGCGGAATCACGGCTGAATTTCACGGCGACCTTGCCGGCAAGGATTCCGGTCGGGGCGAATTGTGGCGCAAGGAGGACTGGCGGACGATCCGGCTCGGCCTCGCCATTATCCTGGCGGGACATCAGTCTTAGTCAACGGCTCAAGCATACATTGGATCGCGGTGACGCCGCCGAAATGGTCGAGCGCGGCGCCGCTCGGCGGTCATGTCGTCGCCCATTCGACGCGAAAGCGGGCATCCGAGCGAGCGCGGCAGACCGACAGCGCGGTCCCGGGCCTCACCGGCCTGAGTGCGGCCTACCGGCTGCGTGCGGCGATGACGGCCTCCGCCTCCGGCATGATCGCTTCATTGCCGTGCGGCAGACTTGCCCCGACTTTTCGCCCGCTCCGCCAGCGCCTGGACGGCGGAATAGGTGAGCCGCGTTTCGACCGTGCCGCCTTGCAGCGTCTTGAGCGTCCAGCGGCGCTCTTTCATGCCTTCGCCGGCGAGATGGATCACGCCGAGCGGCCGGTGCGGCTCGTGCGGCTCGATCACCAGGTTCCTCTCGGCGTCGAACATCGGCGTGCCCTTGCCGCAGAACCAGTTGCAATACGCCGGCAGCAGCGTCGCCGGCGCACCCTGGGCGAAGACGGCGCGATTGAGGGAGGTCTGGTCCGAAAGGAAAAAGCTGATATTGCCCTCGTAGGCGCCCGCGCCAAAGCGTGGCCGTTTGAGCGCCGCCGCATAGTTCTCGGACCACAGCCGCCAATGCGGCGCATCGCCCCTGAGCGCGAACACGCCGGCGTTGAGGATGGCGTTGCGCCCATAGCGATAGCCTTCGCGCCAGCCGAAGGCCCAGGCGAAGGCCTTCTGGTTCTGGCCCCAGAATTTCGGCCGCTTATGGATGGTCCAATAGCCGCGGTCGATCTCGGGCACGATGGCGAGGTTGCCGCGTTCGGCGCCGCGGATGAAATGCGCGAGTACGCTCGCGTCTTGCACCCAGCAATCGGCGTCGATCCAGAGATAGATGTCGTAGCCGGGAAAATGCCGCGGCAGGTGTGGCCGCCCGGCGAGCACCTTGAACGCGTTGGGCGGATGCGAGCGCGCCGGATATTCGAGGTCCCAGCCAAGCGGCGCGACGGTCGCACCGTAGTCGCGCCGGAGGTTTTCGCGTTGCGCCTCGGTGAAGCCGATGTCGAGAATCGACAGCGGATAGAGCTTGTCGCCGAGGCCCTGCCGCAGCGACGCCAGCAGGTCGGTGAGGAGACCGATATAGCCCGCGTCGCCGGCGGTAACGATGGTGATCGAGGGACCGCGCGCCACGGGCGCAACCTTTCGCGCAGGGAGGCTCGGGGGTCTCTTACCGCTTCGGCCGTGCGGCGGGCAAGGGCCGCACCGCGCTACTGCACGAGCGGCGTCGCCGCCGGATCGAGATCGACGCCGCGGATCTCGGCTTGGCCGGCCAGCAGCCGCACGTATTGCCGCAGCGCCGTCTGCTGCACCCGCGCGGTCAGCGCCGCCGCGATGCGCTCGCGCGCGGCCTCGAAAGGCAGCACGCGGCCCTCGAGGCGGCGGTCGATCGAGACGATGTGGAAGCCGTACCGCGTCTTGACCAGCCGCGGCAGGATGCCGATCCAGCCGTCGGCGAACAGCGCCTGCTCGAACTCCGGCACGGTGTCGCCGCGGCCGATCTGGCCGAGATTGCCGCCGTTCTCGCCGGACGGGCAATTCGACAGGGCGCGGGCAAGCTCCTCGAATTTTCGCGGATCGGTCGCGACCGCTGTCAGCGTCTCTTCCGCCTTGCGGCGCACCAGGTCGAGCGGCGCGCCCGGCGTCACCTGGAAGAGGATGTGGCGCACGAAGACCAGGTCGCCGCTGCGGAGGCCATTGCGATGCGCCTCGTAATAGCGCCGGCACTCGTCGTCGCTCGCCGCGGGAATCGCCACCTCGCGGTCGAGTAGCTGCTCGATCGCCGCCGCGACCGCGTCACCCCCGGCATGATCGTCGAGCAGTCCGACCGCCACCGCGCGCTGGCGCAGCAATTCGCGCACCGCCGCCACCGCCGGCGAGGCATAGCCGGTCGGATCGACGGCCACGCCGTTGACGACGACGCCTTGGGTCTCGCCGCTCACGTCGCCGGTCCCGACCGCCGCGTGCGCACGATCTGGTAGGGACGGAACACGTAGGCGAGGGCGCCGACGCCGCTCCAGATGTGCACCATGCGCGTGAACGGCGACACCAGGAAGATGGTGAAGCCGAGGAAGATGTGCAGCCGGTAGATGATCGGCGTGCCCACCAGCAGATCGGCGACGCCGCCCCGGAAGGTAACGATTCCCTTCACATAAGCGACCATGGTCTCGAACATCGCGCCGTCCATGTGCTGCGCCGACAGCGGCACCGTCAGCAGGCCGAGCGCCAGCTGCAGCCACAGCATGAGGACGATGGCGATATCCCATTTGCGGCTGTTGTGGCGGATGCGCGCGTCGCCGAGCCGGCGGTGGATCAGGATCGACAGGCCGATGATCGCGACCAGTCCGGAAATGCCGCCGGCGAGCATGGCGATGAGCTGATGCTGCGCCGGATCGAGCGCCCAGCGGATGGCCCAGTCGGGCGTCAGGAAGCCGACGAAATGGCCGCCGATCACGACCAGCACGCCGTAGTGGAACAGGTTGGAGCCGAAGCGCAGCTGGCGCTTGCGCAGCAGCTCGGAGGAATCGCTTTTCCAGGTGAAGGGCTCGCGGTCGAAGCGGATGAGGCAGCCGAGCAGCAGGATCGCCAGCGCCAGATACGGATAGATTCCGAACAGAAAGGTGTTGAGATAGCCGGCGAGATCCATCAGCTCCTCCCATGATCCGGCGCCGAGCCGGGCGTATCGCAGGATTGCGGGCCGAACGCCGGCTGCTCGATCCAATCGCGGTCGAGATCCTCGGTTTCGCTCGGTCGGCGCGCCGCGGCATCGCGGTCGAGGCCCGGCTCGTCCGCGACGTCGAGCAGGGCCTGGAAAACGGCGCTGTAGCTGCTGCCGCGCTGCAGCAGGGCCTCGCCGACGGTGCGCAGGATGTGCGCGCAATCGCCGAGCATCGCCCGCGCCTCGGCGAGGCCGCGGCAGCTCAAGTACTCGAGCAGCACCGGCAGAAAGTCGGGCAGCTCGCCGGTTGCAAGGCGGAATCCGCCGCGCTCGTAGAGCGCTTTGAGCTCGACCATGGCCTCGCCACGGTCGCGGGTGTCGCCGTGGACGTGCTCGAACAGGTGGAGCGAGGTGGCGCGGCGGCGGTCGAACATCTCGACATACTGCTCCTCGGTCCACAGCGGATCGGCGGCGGCGAGCAGCTCGATCAGGCCCTGAAGCGCGGTACGGTCCGGTGGCGCGATCAGCGGCGATGCGCGAACCGCTGCGGCGATTTCCGGCAGGCCGGCGCGCAGCTCGGGCCGCGGGTAGGTCAGCAACGCACCCAGCGCACGGAGGACGAGCATCGGCGATTCGGTCATGGCGCGCCTCAATGATCGAGCAGGCGGATCGGCGTGTATTTGGTCTTGGCGATCCGACCGCCGAACAGGCTCGGCTTGTTCTCGCCGGCGTCGCAACCGTTGCCGAAGGAGAAGCCGCAGCCGCCGCGCAACGCATAGGCGTTTTCGGCCGCCTCGCGATGCGAAGTCGGGATCACGAACCGGTCCTCGTAATTGGCGATCGCGAGATAGCGGTGCATGTCTTCGACCTGCGCCAGGCTGAGTCCCGCCTGCTCGAGCACCGCCATGTTGTCGCCGGCGCCGAGCTGGCGGCCGCGATAGAAGGCGCGCATCGCCAGAAGCCGCTCGAGCGCCGAGACGATCGGGGCCTCGGCGCCGGCGGTCAACAGGTTGGCGAGGTAGCGGACCGGAATGCGCAGCGAGCGGACGTCGGGCAGCTCACCGACGGCGTCGACTTGGCCGGCATTGGCGCGCGACTGGATCGGCGACAGCGGCGGCACGTACCAGACCATCGGCAGCGTGCGGTACTCGGGATGGAGTGGGAACGCGATCTTCCACTCGACCGCCATCTTGTAGGCGGGCGAACGCTTGGCGGCGTCGAGCCACGCATCGGGCACGCCGTTGCCGCGCGCCTCGGCCTCGATCCTGGGGTCGTTGGGGTCGAGGAACAGGCGAAGCTGCGCCTCGTAAAGATCCTCGGGCCGCTCGACGCCGGCGGCCCGCTCGATGCCGTCGGCGTCGTAGAGCAGGACGCCGAGATAGCGGATGCGACCGACGCAGGTCTCGGAGCACACCGTCGGCTGCCCCGATTCGATGCGCGGATAGCAGAAGATGCACTTCTCGGCCTTGCCGGTCGTCCAGTTGTAATAGATCTTCTTGTAGGGGCAGCCCGAGACGCACATGCGCCAGCCGCGGCATTTGTCCTGGTCGATGAGGACGATGCCGTCCTCCTCGCGCTTGTAGATCGAACCCGACGGGCAGGAGGCGACGCAGCTCGGATTGAGGCAGTGCTCGCACAGCCGCGGCAGGTACATCATGAACGTGTTTTCGAACTCGCCGTAGATATCCTTCTGGACCTGGTCGAAGTTGTAGTCCTGCGAGCGCTTGGCGAACTCGCCGCCCAGGATCTCCTCCCAGTTCGGTCCCCATTCGATCTTGTCCATGGTGCGGCCGGTGACCAGCGAGACCGGCCGCGCGACCGGCGCGGTCGGCAGCTCCGGCGCGGTGGCGAGATACTCGTAATCGAACGTGAAGGGCTCGTAATAGTCGTCGATCTCCGGCAGGTTCGGATTGGCGAAGATGTTGGCGAGGATCGCCCATTTGCCGCCCTGCTTCGGCACCAGGCGGCCGCTCCGCTTGCGCTCCCAGCCGCCGCGCCAGCGCTTTTGGTTCTCCCAGTCCTTGGGATAGCCGATGCCGGGCTTGCTCTCGACGTTGTTGAACCACGCGTATTCCATGCCGGGCCGCGAGGTCCAGACGTTCTTGCAGGTGACCGAGCAGGTGTGACACCCGATGCACTTGTCGAGGTTCAGCACCATGGCGATCTGCGCGCGGATTTTCATGGTCACGTCTCCCTGTTATTCCGCGGCCGGCGACGCTGCCGCGTTCATCCAGTCGACGTTCGCCATCTTGCGCACGATGACGAACTCGTCGCGGTTCGAGCCGACGGTGCCGTAGTAGTTAAACCCGTAGGAAAGCTGGGCGTAGCCGCCGACCATGTGCGTCGGCTTGAGCACGGTGCGCGTCACCGAATTGTGGATGCCGCCGCGCAGGCCGGTGATCTCCGAACCGGGCGTGTTCACGGTCTTGCCCTGCGCGTGATACATGAGGCACATGCCCTGCTGGACGCGCTGGCTCACCACCGCCCGCGCCGCGATCGCGCCGTTGATGTTGAAGAGCTCGATCCAGTCGTTGTCCTCGATCCCCGCCTGCTTGGCGTCGGTCTCGGAGATCCAGACGATCGGCCCGCCGCGCGACAGCGTCAGCATGAGAAGATTGTCGGTGTAGGTGGAGTGGATGCCCCATTTCTGGTGCGGCGTGATGAAGTTGAGGACGATCTCCCTCTCGCCGTTACTGCGCTTGCCGAGCAGCGCCGCGACCGTGCGGGTGTCGATCGGCGGTCGGTACGAGGCGAAGCCTTCGCCGAAATCCCGCATCCAGCGGTGGTCCTGGTAGAACTGCTGCCGGCCGGTCAGCGTCCGCCACGGGATCAGCTCGTGAACGTTGGTGTAGCCGGCGGAGTAGCTGACCTGCTCGCTTTCGATGCCCGACCAGATCGGCGAGGTGATGATCTTGCGCGGCTGCGCCTGGACGTCGCGGAAGCGGATCTTTTCGTCCTCGCGCGCCTCTGCCAGATGGCGGTGCTGGCGCCCGGTGATGCGCGACAACGCGTCCCATGCCTTGATCGCGACCTGGCCGTTGGTCTCGGGCGCCAGGTAGAGGATGACCTCGGCGGCATCGATGTCACTCTCGATCCGCGGTCGGCCCTTGGTCGGTCCGTCGGCGACGGTGTAGTTGAGCTGCCCCAGGCCCTTCACTTCGGCTTCGCTGTTCCAGACGATCCCCTTGCCACCGTTGCCGAGCTTGTCGAGCAGCGGTCCGAGCGCGGTGAAGCGGCGATAGGTATTGGGATAGTCGCGCTCGACGACGATGATCTGCGGCGCGGTCCTGCCCGGGACCAGCTCGCATTCGCCCTTCTTCCAGTCGCGCACCTCGAAGGGCTGCGCCAGCTCCGCCGGCGTGTCGTGCATGATCGGCGTCAGCACCACGTCCTGTTCGACGCCGAGATGACCCGGCGCGAGCTCGGAAAACTTGCGCGCGACGGCTTTGTAAATTTCCCAGTCGCTGCGCGATTCCCAGACCGGGTCCACTGCCGCGCACAGCGGATGGATGAAGGGATGCATGTCCGAGGTGTTGAGGTCGTATTTCTCGTACCAGGTCGCCGTCGGCAGCACGACATCGGAATAGAGGCAGCTCGTCGACATGCGGAAGTCGAGTGTCACGACCAGATCGAGCTTTCCTTCGGGCGCCGGGTCGCGCCAGACCACCTCCTCGGGCTTCCGTTCGCCCATCTCGCCCAAGTCCTTGCCCTGAAGGCCGTGCCGTGTGCCGAGGAAATGGCGCAGGAAATACTCGTGGCCCTTGCCCGACGAGCCGAACAGGTTGGAGCGCCAGATGAAGAGGTTGCGCGGAAAATTCACCGGATTGTCGGGATCCTCGCACGCCATCCGCAGGCGGCCGGTCTTGAGCCCCTCGACGACGTAGTCCTTCACCGCCTGGCCCTTGGCTCGCGCCTCTCCGACGAGCGTCAGCGGATTGACGTTGAGCTGCGGCGACGAGGGCAGCCAGCCCATGCGTTCGGCGCGGACGTTGAGGTCGATGAAGCTGCCGCCATAGGCCGAGGCGTCGGCGAGCGGCGAAAGCAGTTCGCCGACGCGCAGCTTCTCGTAACGCCACTGGTCGGAGTGCGCGTAGAAGAACGACGTGCCGGCCATCTGCCGCGGCGGCCGTACCCAGTCGAGCGCGAAGGTGAGCATCGTCCAGCCGGTTTGCGGGCGCAGCTTCTCCTGGCCGACGTAGTGCGACCAGCCGCCGCCCGACACGCCGACCGTGCCGCACATCATCAGGAAATTGATGATGCTGCGGTAGTTCATGTCCTGGTGGTACCAGTGGTTCATGCCGGCGCCGATGATCACCATCGAGCGGCCCTTGGTCTTCTCGGCGTTCTCGGCGAAGCCGCGCGCCAGCGCGATCGCCTGATCGGCGGCGACCCCGGTGATCGGCTCCTGCCAGGCGGGCGTGAAGGGGACGTTGTCGGCGAAGGAGCGCGCCGCTTCGCCGCCCAATCCGCGGTCGAGCCCGTAATTGGCGCAGAGCAGGTCGAACACCGTCGCGACGCGGGCCTCGCCGTCGGCAAGCCGCACGCGCCGCACCGGCACCCGGCGAACCAGCACATCGCCGCCCTGGTCGTTGCCCCTGAAGCGCTCGTGCGGCCGGTTGCCGAAATAGGGGAAGGCGACGTCGATGACGTCGTCGCGCCGCTCGATCAGCGACAGCGCCAGCCGCACCTCGCGGCCGCTGACGCCGTCCTTGGCCTCGAGGTTCCAGCGTCCGGCCTCGCCGCTGCCCTCGGTCGGCCAGCGATAGCCGATCGTGCCTTGCGGCGAGACGATGTCGCCCGAAATCTCGTCGAAGGCGAGCGGCTTCCACTCCGGATTCGAGGTGCGGCCCGCGATCGCAGGCAGGTCGCTCGCACGCACGGAGCGATCCGGCAGCCAACGGTCGCCGCGCCGGACCAGCCGGACCAGCATCGGCATGTCGGTATAGCGGCGGCAGTAGTCCTGGAAATATGGCACCTGGCGGTCGAGGAAGAACTCCCGCAGGATGACGTGACCCATCGCCATGGCGAGCGCGGCGTCGGTGCCCTGCTTGGGGTGCAGCCACAGGTCGGACAGCTTGGCGACCTCGGAATAGTCCGGCGTGATCGCCACCACCTTGGTGCCGTTGTAGCGCGCTTCGACGAAGAAATGTGCGTCGGGCGTCCGCGTCTGCGGCACGTTCGAGCCCCAGGCGATGACGAAGCTCGAGTTATACCAGTCGGCCGATTCCGGCACGTCGGTCTGCTCGCCCCAGGTCTGCGGGCTCGACGGCGGCAAATCGCAGTACCAGTCGTAGAACGACAGCAGCGTCCCGCCGATCAGGCTCAGGTAACGCGCGCCGGAGGCGTACGACACCATCGACATCGCCGGGATCGGCGAGAACCCGACGACGCGATCGGGGCCGAAGGTCTTGATCGTATAGATATTGGCGGCGGCGACGATCTCGAGCACTTCGTCCCAGGTCGTGCGCACGAAGCCGCCGCGCCCGCGGGCCGACTTGTAGATGCGCGCGCGGCCGGCGTCGCCCGCGATCGACGCCCAGGCGGCGACCGGGTCCATGGTGCGGCGCGCCTCGCGCCACATCCGCAGCAGGGGCCCGCGCACCATTGGATATTTGAGCCGGCTCGCGCTGTAGAGATACCAACTGTAGGACGCGCCGCGCGAGCAGCCGCGCGGCTCGTGGTTGGGCATGTCGGGACGGGTGCGCGGATAGTCGGTCTGCTGCGTCTCCCAGGTGACGACGCCGCCCTTGACGTAGATCTTCCAGCTGCACGAGCCGGTGCAGTTCACGCCGTGGGTCGAGCGCACGATCTTGTCGTGCTGCCAGCGCTGGCGATAGCCCTCTTCCCAGTCGCGGTTCTCGCGGCGGACTTCCCCGTGGCCCTGCGCGAACGGCTCTCGCGTGCGAGTGAAATAGTTCAGCCGGTCGAGAAAATGACCCATCGACTCGCTCCCATCCGCCGAATTTCCCGTGCGGTCCCGGCGTGCGCCCGCTCGTCTAACGCGATTTGCCGCGGCGTGGTTCGGCTCTGTGTATCTCTGCTCGCGCCTGACGTGAATCGCGCAAATCGACGCGCCGGAAATTCGACGCGACGGCGACCGCGATCGCCGCCAGGACGACATAGGCGAAAAATCCGCCGGCATAGCCCGGCGTTCCGAGCGCATCGACGGTCGCGCCAAGGAACGGCGGAATCAAGAAGCCGCCGACCGCGCCCAGTCCGCCGACGAGGCCCGATGCGCCGCCGACGGCCTTGGGCGCGAATTTCGGCACCATCTTGAAGACTGCGGCATTGGCCACGCCCATGCCGACCGCGATGAGGATCTCGCCGGCAAGATCGGGATAGAAGCTCTCGACGAAGGTCAGCAGGAGCGAGCCCGCAAGGATGACGGCGAACGCCGCGACCGCGGTGCGTTCGCCGCCGAGCTTCTCGGACACGACGCCGCCGAATATCCGGACGATCGCGGCGAGGATCGAGAAACCCAGGCCGCCGATCAGGCCCGCCTCGCGCGCCGTCAGATGATGGAGGTTGACCCAGTAGGTCGGGAACCAGGCGGTCAAGGCGAGGAAGCCGCCGAAGGAAACGAAATAGAGCGTGACCAGGCCCCAGGTGCGCGTGTCCTCGGCCGCCGAGATCACAGCCTGCCAGACGGCGCCGGTCGGGAACAGTTCCTGCCCGCGCTGCCGCGCGACCGCCTGGCTGGTTTCCAGATCGCAGCCCTGCCGGCGCAGCTGGAAGAAATAAGCGTCGCGCGCGAACACGAAATAGATCGCGGCGCCGATCGCGAGAAAGATCAGCCAGGCGAGATATGAGCCCGCCAGCCCCCAGGCCTCGATCGCGTAGGGCAGCAGCAGCGTGAAGATGCCCGGTGCGAGATTGCCGATCCCGCCATAGGCGCCGAGCACCGTGCCCTGACGCCACTGCGGATACCAGTACGACACCTGTGGCGCCCCGACCGAAAACGCGGCGACCCCGCATCCGCTCAGGAATCCGAACATGACGATGACCGGATAGACCGCAAGGGTCAGGGATTTCACCGTGAACAGGATGAAGACCAGCCCCCACATGCCGACCAGCGACAGCCCGAACAGCGTCAGCATCGGCAGCCGCCCGCCGACGCGGTCGACCCAGGCGCCGAAGGGGATGCGGAGCAGCGATCCGGTCAGTTGCGGCGCCGCCACGAGCAGTCCCAGCGCCAGCCCGCCGAACTGCATCTGCCCCTGGAAATACTTGGCGGCGGGTCCATAGAGCGCGACCGCGGCGAAGCCGACGAAAAACCCCCAGGTGCCGAACGCCAGCCCCTGCGCCGGCGTGCCGGACAGTCGATGCTTCTCCGGCGGCTCGCCGAAACGTCCCTTGCCGCTTTGAGTGTCCATCGTTCGCTTCCCGGCGCCGCCTTCGGTTTCAATCCCCGACGACCGTCGGGCGGCCAATAGCCGTAACGCGGCGAGCACGCGCCTTGATCCATATCAAGGACTAACTAAATTCCCGGTTCAAGGGTGCCGGTCGCCCGGCTTGCAGTGGGTCAGGAGAGATCGAAGCCATGGCGTTGCGCGAGGCGGGCAACGGGGCGGTCGCGTCGGCGGACCGCATCGCTCTCTTCGACGCGGGGTTTCGGGTCTTTTTCCTGCTCGCGCCGCTTTACGGTGCGATGGCGATCGCCCTCTGGGTTCCGACCGTCCTCGGATGGGTGACGCCGTCGCCGGCCGTGGCGCCCACGCTGCTGCATGCGCACGAGATGGTCTTCGGCTTCGCCGGGGCGGCGTTGACCGGCTTCTTTCTGACCGCGGTGCCGCACTGGACCGGCGAGCCGCCATTGCACGGCGCGAAGCTGGCTGCGCTGGCGGCGGTGTGGCTCGCGGGCCGGATCGCGATGGTGGCGTTCGGGGCCTTCCCGGCCGGGCTCGCCGCCGCCGCCGACCTTCTGCTGATGCCGGCCGTGGCGCTGGCGATTTTCCGTCCGCTGCTCCGCGCCAAAGCGCCGCACAATCTCATGTTGCTCGTGCCGTTGGCACTGTTCTGGGGCGCCGACTGGATGATGCAGAGCGACTTCGTCGGCTGGACCGATGGTCTGGCGGCGCGCGGCGCCCGCGCCGGCATCGACGTCCTGCTGCTCCTGATCACGCTCATCGGCGGGCGGATTGTGCCCAGCTTCACGGGCAACGCGTTGCGCGCCTCCGGCGTCGCGGCAGCGCCGCGGACCTGGCCGACGATCGACTATTCGGCGATCGTCGCCATGGCGCTGCTGCTCGTCGCCGAGGCGGCGCTCGGCTCGGGCCGCGTCGCCGGCGTGGTCGCGCTGCTGGCCGCGTTCCTCAACGGTCTGCGCCTCGCCTGGTGGCGAGGCGAGCGGACGCTCGGGACGCCGATCCTCTGGGTCTTGCACCTCGGCTATCTTTGGCTGGTCATCGGACTCGCGCTCAAGGGCCTCGCCGCCTTCGCCCTCGTCCCCGAGACGGTGGCGCTGCATGCCCTGGCGCTGGGCGCGATCGGCACCATGATCTTTGCCGTCATGTCGCGCGCGGGGCTCGGCCATACCGGCCGGCCGCTCACGGCGCATCGGGCGACCGCGCTCGCCTATGGCCTGGTTTCGATCGCCGCCATTTTGCGCATCGCCGCCGCGCTCGCCACCGCGGCGTTCGGTGCTCTGCTCTGGGCCTCGGCCGCCGCCTGGATCCTGGCGGCGCTGCTGTTCGTCGGCGTTTATGCGCCGATCATGCTCCGTCCGGCGCGGCCGGACGGACCGCCACACGGCTGACGCGGCCTTCCGATTCCCCGGGTTTGAGAAAAATCCCGCAGTGGCGCGCCCGGAGAGATTCGAACTCCCAACCCCCAGATCCGTAGTCTGGTGCTCTATCCAGTTGAGCTACGGGCGCTGCGATGCCGTGCGTTTCGCTTAAATCGGAGCGCAAGCTAGCGGCATCAAGGGACGATAGCAAGCCGCCCCGGCGCGCCGCCGCAAGGCCGAATCGCGGCCGCGAAATGCTTGTCCGGGTTGGTCGCGTTGCGTAGACTGCGCTGGCGTAACGGGGGCGGTTCCGACATGTCGATTCGTGCAAGCCATTGCGCAATCCTTGCGACGGCGCTGCTGCTGGGCGGCTGCGCCTATGCCGACGATCTTTTCGGAACGAACTGGTCGGGCGAGCATCCGCGCGCGGCCAGCGCGACCACCGCCCAGCCGGCGGCCTACACGGTCCCGCCGCCGCGGACCCAGGTTGCGCCGTCCCCGCCGAGCGGCTCCGCGGCGGCGGCCGGCGCGTCGACCGGCACGATCGTCGGCCAGAAGGTGCAGAGTCTGCGCAACGATCTCGGCCGCCTGCAGGCCAACGTGGCGCAGCGCCAGCAGGCGCTGGCGACGGCGCGCGCCTCGGTGCAGCACGACTCGCGGGCCTATTTCGACACCGTCGCGCGCATCAATTCGCGCCTGCAGACCGGTACGACGCCGGGTAATCCCAACCTGGTCGCCGAATGGAACCAGGCGCAGACCGCGCTCGACCGCATCAACGGCGATATCGGGCAGCTGAACCGCATCTCGACGGAGGCGGCGGCGGACGCCTCGTTCGCATCCTATCTCAGCAATGCGACGCGCGATGCCTTCTCCCTCCAGGGAGCGGTCGAGGAGGACCATCGCGAGCTGTCGGCGATCCAGACGGAGGTCGACGCGACCAGCGTCAAGCTCGACGCGCTGCTCAACAGCGTGAGCGACGAGATCAGCCGGCAGAGCAACTACGTCGCGAACGAGCGCGACAATCTCGTCACCCTGTCCCAGGCGATCAAGAACGGCCGCCTCTTCGGCCCGAGCCTCGCGAGCCGCGCCTTCGCGCCGGCGTCGGTCGCGAGCGCGCCGGCGTCGCCCCGTCGGGCACAGAGCGCGCCGCGCCCGGTCGCCGCCGTCGGCAACCGGCCCCTGGTGGTGATCCGCTTCGACCGGCCGAACGTCAGCTACGAGGAGGCGCTCTATACCGCGATCAGCCGCGCTCTCGAGCGCAAGCCCTCGGCCACGTTCGAGCTGGTCGCGGTGGCGCCGAGCGCCGGCACCGCGGCGCAGGTGGCGGTCAATTCGAACACCTCGAAGCACAACGCCGAAGACGTGATGCGCTCGCTGACCAATATGGGCCTGCCCGCGGATCGCGTGACGCTGTCGGCGACGACCAGCAACGACGTTCGCAGCAACGAAGTCCGCATCTACGTCCGCTGACGGCGCCCGGCTAGGCGGAGTGCGTCCGACGCGCTATCGTGCGGCATGACCTCGGCGCCGCAATTCAACAAGACCTTTCCGGTTTCCTGGGAAGAGCTGCACCGCAATTCGCGCGCATTGGCCTGGCGGCTGCTCGATCTCGGCCCCTGGCGCAGCGTGATCGCGGTGACGCGCGGAGGCCTGGTGCCGGCCGCCATCGTCGCGCGCGAACTCGACGTGAGGCTGGTCGACACCATCTGCATCGCCAGCTACGACGATCGCGAGCAGGGACCGGTCCAGGTCCTCAAGACGGCCAGCGGCGACGGCGCCGATCACCTGATCATCGACGACCTGGTCGACACCGGCCGCACCGCCGAAGTCGTGCGCCGCATGCTGCCCAAGGCGCATTTCGCGACGGTCTACGCCAAACCCAAGGGCCGTCCCCTGGTCGACACCTTCATCACCGAAGTGAGCCAGGACACCTGGATCCTGTTCCCCTGGGACATCGAGCCGCAATTCGCGCCGCCGATCGCCAACGCGCGCGGCACCCGGCGGTGACCGCGGCGGACTATCCCGTCGTCAGCCTCGCACCCGGGGCGCACAAGCGCGCCGAGCAGGGCCATCCCTGGGTCTATTCGAACGAGATCCGGATGGACCGGGCGGCCAAGTCGCTGCCGGCGGGAAGTCTGGTGCGGCTGGTCGCCGCTTCGGGCAAAGCGCTCGGCGTCGCGACCTTTAATCCGCATGCGCTGGTGGCGGCGCGCCTTCTCGATCGCGATCCCGGCCGCGTCGTCGATCGCGCGTTCATCGCCGCGCGCCTCGAGGCCGCCGTTGCCCTGCGCCGGCGGCTCTATCCGGAGCCGTTCTATCGCGCCGTCCACGCCGAGGCCGACGGCCTTCCCGGTCTCGTGGTCGATCGATTCGGCGACGTGGTCGTCGCCCAGCTCAACACCGCCGGCATGGCGCGACTCGAAGGCGAGGTGCTTGCGGCTCTCGGCGCCGTGCTCGAGCCCAGGACGGTGGTGCTGCGCAACGACGGCACCGGCCGCAGGCTCGAGGGCCTGGCCGAGGAAGTGCGCGTGGCGGTCGGCGCTCTCGATGGCGCGGTCGATCTCGTCGAAAACGGCACGCGCTTTTTCGCCGACCCGCTTGCCGGACAGAAGACCGGCTGGTTCTACGATCAGCGCGAGAACCGCCGGACGCTCGCCGCACTGGCCCAGGGATGCCGGCTCCTCGACCTCTATGGCTTCGCCGGCGGCTTCGCGGTGACGGCGGCGAAAGCCGGGGCGCGCGAAGCGATCGGGATCGATCGCTCGGAGACCGCGCTCGACCTGGCCGGCCGCGCGGCGGCCGCCAACGGCGTCGCGTCGCGCTGCCGTTTCGCCCGGGCCGAAGCCTTCGCCGAGCTCGAGCGGCTGGCCTCCGCCGGCGAAAGCTTCGACATCGTCGTCGCCGATCCGCCGGCCTTCGTCAAATCGAAGAAGGACCTGGGCTCGGGCCTGCGCGGCTATCGCAAGCTCGCGCGGCTTGCGGCGTCGGTGGTGGCGCCGTCGGGTCTCCTGTTCATCGCCTCGTGCTCGCACAATGTCGGCGTGACGGACTTTGCCGAGGCGGTGCGCCGCGGCCTTACCGATGCCGGCCGCAGCGCGCGCATCCTGCAGAGCGCCGGCGCCGCGCCCGACCATCCGGTGCATCCGTTCCTGCCCGAGAGCGCCTATCTCAAATCCGAGCTGCTGGCGCTCGACTAGGCCGGGCTTTCGTCCGCCGGCAGGGTGAGGACGAACACCGTGCCGCGCGCGTCGCTGCGCTCGAGAGCGATGTCGCCGCCGTGTGCGCGCATGATTTCGCGTGCGATGGCAAGGCCGAGTCCCGTGCCGCCGGGACGCGCCGAGCCCGAGAACGGCGTGAACAGGTTCGCGCGCGCCTTGGGCGGCAGGCCCGGGCCGTCGTCGCCGACGGTGATGCGCAGGCTGGCGCTGTTGCGCGCGGCCGCCATGACGCATCGGCTGGCGCCGCTTTCGACCGCATTGCGGACGAGATTCTCGAGAACCCGGAACAGCTGGTCGCGGTCGGCGGAAACCTCGAGACGCGCCGGCACCTGATTGACGACCGCGAAGCCGTTGGCGGAGGAACGATTGGCGGCGAGCTCGTCGGCGAGTGCCGCGAGGATAAAGCGGCTGCGGCGCACCGGCAGCGCACCCTCGCGGGTGTAGTTGAGCGTCCCGGTGCAGAGGTCCACGGCGCGGTCGATCGCCGCCAGCAACGCCGGAACCACGCGCCTGACCTCGGGCGAATCGCTCGCGGCCAGGCTGTCGGAGGTAAGCCGCACCGTCGCCAGGATGCCCCGCAGGTCATGGTTGACCTTGGATACGGCGGTGCCGAGCGCGGCGAGGCGAGCCATCTGACGCAGCGAATGGCGTACGGTCTCCTGCATGGTCGCGAGTTCGCGCTCGGCGAGGCCGACCTCGTCGCGGCGTTGCGAGGGGCGGATGACGTGCGACGCGTCCTCCGGATTCCGGCGGAACGCAATCATGCTGGCCGTCATGCGGCGCAGCGGCGCGACGAGCAGCCAGCGCAGGCTGAGATAGACCAAAGCCGCGGTGATGAGCGAGATGACGAAGGAAACCGCGAAGACGCGCGCGCCGAATGCCCAAAGCTGCCGCCGCAGCGGCGCCTCGTCGATCACCACCTCGACGGTGACGGCGCGGTCCTTGGGCGAGATGCCGAGAACGCGCACCACGCGGTTGCCGCCGTGGAACAGCGTGGCGATCGTGTCACCCATCATCTGCAGCATCGATTCGCGGCGCAGATCGTAGGTCGCGGCCACCGACGGCGGCATGTTCTGCGCCAGCATCAGCGTGCGGTCGGTCATGTGGACGACGATGCCGTGCGCGCCGACATGGGCGAGCAGCATGTCCGCGAGGCCCTTGCTCACCATGTTGTCGGGCGTCGCCTCGAGCGCGAAGATCGCCAGATGCGCGGCGTCGATGCGGTCCTCGAGATAGGTCAGACGCTCGCGCGCCACCGACGGCACAAAGACCAGCAGGACGCTGGCCATGACGAAGACCATGGTCAAGACGAGCAGACGGGCGGACAGACCACCGCCGATCGGGTTGCTTCCTGCCTCGGTCATGTCCCTCCGCCGCCGGCGACGCCGCTGCGGCCGGCTGCCATCTTAACCCCTTGAACCGCCTCGTTTTACGAAATCGCGACGCGGCTGCGGCGTTGACTTAGGCCATTCGCTCTCGTATACAGCGCCGTCGATTTTGCGAGAAGTCTCGCCGGAGTCATCGCCGTGAAGCGCACCTATCAGCCGAGCAAACTTGTCCGCAAGCGCCGCCACGGCTTCCGCGCGCGTATGGCGACGGTCGGCGGGCGCCGCGTTCTGGCGAGCCGTCGCGCCAAGGGTCGCAAGCGCCTATCGGCCTAACGCGGGATTGCAGCCGAGGAGGCGCAGTCGATGACCAAGATCGCGCGCCTGAAACGGCGCGCTGAATTCCTTGCCGTTGCCGCAAGCCGGCGTCGCTCCGTCATGCCCGGGCTGATCCTGCAGGCCGCGTGGAACGCCGGCGCGGCCGCGCCGCGGGTCGGGTTCACGGCCAGCAAGAAGGTCGGTATCGCCGTCGCGCGCAATCGCGCGCGCCGGCGCCTGCGCGCCGCCGCCGAGCGCGTCATCGCCGATCACGGCGCGCCCGGCCATGATTTCGTCCTGGTCGCCCGCGCCGGGACGCTGACGCGGCGTTTCGGCGATCTGCTGAGCGATCTCGAGACGGCACTGAAGCAGGTGGGCGCGTATCGCGCCGATGCCGGCGCAATCGCCGGAGGCGCGGCGTGAGTCTGATTCTGCAGGCGTTGATCCGGGTCTATCAGCTGCTGATCGCGCCGGTGCTCGGCGCCAATTGCCGCTACTGGCCGAGCTGCTCGCACTACGCCGCCGAAGCGATTCACGTCCACGGCGCGGCGCGCGGCTCGTGGTTGGCGCTGAAGCGGCTGGCGCGCTGCCACCCCTGGGGCGGTTCGGGCGTCGATCCGGTGCCGCCGGCGCGGAGCTGACATGGAGCAGCGCAATCTCGTCATCGCCATCGCGATCTCGATCGCGATCCTGGTCGGCTTCCAGTATTTTTCCGAGCGCCTCTATCCGCCGCCGCCGCCGCCGTCCCAGGCGGCGAAAACTGCTCCGACCACGACCAAGGCGCCGGTCGCCGGCGCTCCGGCCGCCGCGCCGACGGCGTCGGGCGCGCCCAAGGCGGCGTCGCGTGCCGAACTTCTGGCGGAGACGCCGCGCGTCGCCATCGACACCCCCCGGCTCAAGGGTTCGATCAACCTGGTCGGCGGCCGCATCGACGATCTGACGCTCCGCACCTATCACGAGACGGTCGATCCCAAGAGTCCCGAGATCGTGCTGCTGGCGCCCGACGGCAGCGAGCATCCCTATTTCATCCAGTTCGGCTGGCTGGCGGAGGATGCCCGCGTCAAGGTGCCGGGACCCGACACCCGCTGGAGCGCGTCGGGCGGCACGCTGACTCCGGATCATCCGGTCGATCTGACCTGGGACAACGGCGCCGGCCTCAAATTCACGCGGCATATCGCGATCGATCCCGAGTACATGTTCACCATCACCGACCGCGTGACCAACAGCGGCAGCGCGCCGGTGAAGCTTTCGCCTTACGTCGTCGACGTGCGCAAGGGCGAGATCGAGGTGTCGCACACCTACCTGCTGCACGAAGGGCCGATCGGGGTCACCGACGGCAAGCTGCACGACGGCTCGTGCGTGCCGCTGCTGGGCTGCGACCCGTTCAATTACGACGAGATGAAGAAGCACGATCACGAGCGCTTCGCCAGCAAGGGCGGCTGGTTCGGCTTCACCGACAAATACTGGCTCACCGCCCTCGTTCCGCCTCAGGACGCGCAGGTGACGGCGGAGCTGCAATACGGCAAGGCGGACAATGTCGATATTTACCAGGCCGATTACATCGGCGCGGCGCAGGAGGTCGCGCCTGGCGCGACCGTCAGCGAGGAGAGTCGCGCCTTCGCCGGCGCCAAGGAAGTGGCGCTGCTCGACCAATACGAGACGCATTACGGTGTCCCGAACTTCGACCGCGCGATCGATTTCGGCTGGTTCTACTGGATCACCAAGCCGATCTTCCTGACGCTCGACTTCTTCTACAAGCTCCTCGGCAATTTCGGGCTCGCCATCCTGCTGCTGACCGTGCTCATCAAGCTCATCTTCTTCCCGCTCGCGAACAAATCGTATCGGGCGATGAGCAAGATGAAGAAGCTGCAGCCCGAGATGCAGAAGCTGCGGGAGAAATACGGCGACGACAAGCAGAAGCTCAATCAGGAGACCATGGCGCTCTACAAGCGGGTCGGCGCCAATCCGATGGCCGGCTGCCTGCCGATCATCATTCAGATTCCGGTGTTCTTCTCGCTCTACAAGGTGCTTTACGTCACCATCGAGATGCGCCACGCGCCGTTCTACGGGTGGATCCACGACCTCTCGGCGCCCGATCCGACCACCTTCGTCAATCTCTTCGGCCTGCTGCCGTTCCCTGCGCCCGATATCTCGTTCCTGCATATCGGCGCCTGGCCGCTGATCATGGGCCTGACGATGTATCTGCAGCAGAAGCTCAATCCGCAGCCGCCCGATCCGGTGCAGGCCAAGATGTTCATGATATTGCCGGTGGTCTTCACGTTCATGCTGGCGCAGTTCGCCGCCGGCCTGGTGATCTACTGGAGCTGGAACAACCTGCTTTCGATCGCGCAGCAATGGGTGATCATGCGGCGCACCGGCGCCGCGTGACGCCATGGCCGCCACGGCGGTGACGGCCGGCGCGGCCGAGTTCGAGCGCGGCCGCCGCCTGTTCGCCGCCGAGAGCCGCTTTGTCGCCGCGGCCGACCGGCCGGCGGCGCTGCCACGCGAGCGGCTTCCGGAAATCGCGTTGGTCGGGTGCTCCAACGTCGGCAAGTCGAGCGTGCTCAACGCGCTCGCCGGCCGCAGGGCTTTGGCGCGGGTTTCGCGCACGCCCGGCCGCACGCGCGCGATCAATTTCTTCGCCGTCGGCGACCGTCTGATGCTGGTCGATCTGCCCGGCTACGGCTATGCCGCCGTCTCGCGCGCCCAGGCGCGTCGCTGGAGCCAAACGGTCGACTTCTATCTCGCACACCGCAGCGTCCTGAAACGCGCCCTGCTGCTCATCGACGCGCGGCGCGGCCTCAGAGAGAGCGATCGCCTGGCCCTCGACCTCCTGGCGCATCGCGCCGTCTCGGTCATGGCGGTGCTGACCAAGGCCGACCTGCTTTCGCCGGCGGTGCTCGACGCACAGGTGGCGGCGGTCGGCGCGGCGCTCGCCCGCCGCGTCAATCTCTTTCCCGCGGTGATCGCCACCAGCGCCGAGACCGGTCTCGGCATTCCGGCGCTGCGCGCGGCGCTCGCCGCGCTGGCGAGCTAGCGCCGATGCAGGTATAAACGCCCCGCCATGAGCCAGAAGACCCCGCCGGCGCAGCCCGACGCCGCCCTGAAAGCGGCGACGCTGTCGGAAGCGCTGCCCTACATGAAGCGCTATGCCGGCAAGACCATCGTCGTCAAGTACGGCGGCCATGCGATGGGCGATACGCAGATCGCCGATCTGTTCGCGCGCGACATCGTGCTCCTGAAGCAGGTGGGCATCAACCCGATCGTCGTGCACGGCGGCGGTCCCCAGATTGGCCAGATGCTCGAGCGGCTCAAGATCAAGAGCTCGTTCGTCGACGGCCTGCGCGTCACCGACCGGGCAACGGTCGAGATCGTCGAGATGGTGCTGTCGGGCTCGATCAACAAAGAGCTGGTGGCGGCGGTGAATCGCGCCGGCGGCCGCGCCATCGGCCTCTCGGGCAAGGACGCCGACCTCATCCGCGCGCGCAAGCTGACGCGCACGCGCGCCGATCCCGACAGCCACATCGAAAAAGTGCTCGATCTCGGCTTCGTCGGCGAGCCGTATGCCGTCGATGCGCCGGTGCTCGAGCATTTCGCCAAGTCCGACATCATTCCGGTGATCGCGCCGATCGGCGTCGGCACGGCCGGCGAGACCTACAACATCAATGCCGACACCGCGGCGGGCGCGGTGGCGGCGGCGGTCAAGGCGACGCGGCTTCTGCTCTTGACCGACGTCGCCGGCGTGCTCGATGCCGACAAGCGCCTGGTGCAGGAGCTGTCGGTCGCTGACGCCAAGGCGATGATCGCCGCCGGCGCGATCACGGGCGGCATGATCCCCAAGGTCGAGACCTGCATCGAGGCGGTCGAAGGCGGCGTCGAGGCTGCCGTCATCATCGACGGCCGCGTGCCGCACGCGATCCTGCTGGAACTCTTCGCCGAGGGCGCCGGCACGCTGATCCGCCGGCGCAAGGCCGGGTCGCGCGGCGCGCCGGCTCGCGGCTAGGCGATTTTCCGCCGCCTCGGGCATCGACAAATCCGCGCGGCAGCGCCATATGACACCCACACCCATGAGCCTCGCCGAATCGCCGCCGCGCACCCGGTCGTTCGCCCACATCGATACCTGGGTCTTCGATCTCGACAACACTCTCTATCCGTCGTCCTGCCGGCTTTACGTCGAGGTCGAGCAGCGCATGGCGCGCTACATCATGGACGAGCTCAAGCTCGATCTCGAGGGCGCGCACGCGCTGCGCCGGCGTTATTTTCAGGAGCACGGCACGACGCTGCGCGGCCTGATGAACGAATATGGCATCGAGCCGCGACGGTTCCTCGATTACGTTCACGAGATCGACGTCTCCGCCGTGCGGCCGGCGCCGGCGCTGGGCCGCGCCCTGGCGGCGCTGCCGGGGCGCAAGCTGGTGTTCACCAACGGCACCCGCCGCCACGCCGAGCGCGTGCTCGACCGGCTCGAGCTGGCGGCGCATTTCGACGCCATCCACGACATCGTCGCCATCGGCTATCAGCCGAAGCCGCACGCCGCGGGCTACCGCACGCTGGTCGAAACCTACGCCATCGAGCCGGCACATGCCGCCATGGTCGAGGACATGGCGCGCAACCTGCCTCCGGCGGCGGCGCTCGGCATGACGACGATCTGGCTGCGCGGTGGCCCGCACGCCGAAGTCGATCACGCGGATGCCGGCGCCATCCACCACACCATCGACGATCTCACCGAGTTCCTCGCCCGGCTTGCGCCCGCCGCGTGACCGTCCGCGAAGGCGCGGCTATTCCGTGCGCGGCCGCAGCAGTAGAAGCGGCGTGCGCACGACGCGCAGCAGGCCCGCGGCGCTCGAGAGATTGTGGACCGATTTCCGCGCCTCGAGCAGCAGCTGCCGCAGCACCAGCGGATCGGAACCCCCGCCGGTCTCCTCGACGAAGGCGAGCCGATGGAGCGAGTAGAGGCCGATCAGGACAGCGATGCCGAAGAAGAAGGTCAGGGCGTGGAAGTTCATGACCTGCAGCGTCAGCGTTCGCTCCACGCCGGTCCAGGTGAAGGCGAGTGTCAGCTGATGCGCGGCGAAGAAGTCGGCGCACAGGCCGCCGAGCACCGGCGCGATCGCCGCGCAGGCCGCGGCCACGATGCTGTTGGCAGCGAGATAGGCGGTCGCCTGGCTGCTCGGCGACAGCTTCATGGCGATGTTGTTGGAGGCGAGCGCGATGCCCGCAGTCGACACGCCCATGAGCGCGTGCACGACGATCAGCAGATAAAGCGTTATCGGCGCCATCCAGGGCAACCCGGTCAATGACCAGGCCAGCATGCAGACGAGAAAGAGCGGTGCCGAAACGCCGAGGACGGCCTTATTGGTGAAGCGGTCGATCAATCGCCCCCAAGGTTCGAGCGACGCAAGGTTGCTCAGCTGACTCACCACCGTCAAACCCATGACCGTGGTCATCGAATAGCCGAGCGTCCGCAGCATGTAGACCGTGAAGAACGGCGCGGCGAGATTGACGGCGAAGTTCCACGCCGACGAGAAGGCGATCAATCGCCGGAAGTTCGGCGCGCGGAACGGCGCCGCGAACAGCTCGAACAGGCGGAGCGGGCGCTCGATCGGCGTCATCGGCCGGTCGGGCGTGATCGCCAGCAGATAGACGCCGAATAGGCCGATCGAGGCGCTGAGCGCGAACAGCGCCGAATAGGCGAGCGCCGGATCGCCCGGCAGGTGTCGCCGCCAGCCGTCGATGACGACGCTGCCCAGCACGGCGAGCGTCGTCGCCAGCGCCGTCGTCGCCGCGGTGCGACGGCCGAAGAAGCGGCCGTACTCGGTCGTCGGCACCAAATCGCGCATCCACGAATTCCATGCACAGCCGCCGATCGCGCCGAGACCGAGATGCAAGGCGAGGAATACGATCAGCGCGGGAATCGCGAGACTGCCGAGAAGGGGCGTGGTCGCCGTCGCCAGCAGGAAGCAGCGGCCGATGCCGGAAGACCAGGCGCAGATGGCGCGCCGAGCGCGCAGGCGCTCGACCAGGATCACCGCCGGCAGCTGGAGCAACTGGACCGCGAAGGGCACCGCCGCCAGCACGCCGATGGCGAAGTTGCTGGCGCCGAGCTGGACGGCGAATCCCACCAGAAACACGCCGGTGGTCAGCGTGCCCATCGCCTCGCTGGCCAGGCCGTCGTAGAGCACCAGGCGGAAGGTGCGGCCCGACGTCGACATCTCGGGCGGCCGCGTCGGCGCCGCGCCGCCGCTCACTTCACGAACGGTATCGGGCAAGTCGTCAGCCTCGTGACCATGCTTCAATCCGTGGCCGGTCCGGCGCCGGAGGGCCCGCGCTCAGGACGGCAGCGGAATAAACTCCTGACTGTCGCCGGGGATGCGCGGAAAGCGGCCGGCCTGCCAGTCGCGCTTCGCCCGCTCGATGCGCTCGGTCGAACTCGACACCAGGTTCCACCAGATGTGCCGTTCGCCATCGAGCGGCTCGCCGCCCAGCAGCAGCAGCCGTGCCGGCTCGAGCGCCCTGATCACCGCCCGGGCCTTGCTGTCGAACACCAGCATGACCGGCGGCGCGTGGCGCCCGCCGGCGCACTCGACGGCGCCTTCGAGAAGATAGGCGGCGCGCTGGGCATAGTCCGCCGCCAGCGCCAGGTTTGCACCGGCCCGCATTGAGACATCGGCGTAGAACAGAGGCGACTGCGTCGTCACCGGCGAGGCCTTGCCGAACAGCGCGCCGGCGATCAGGCGGGCGGAGACACCTTCGCTCTCGATCAGCGGCAGGCTCGCAGCCGGATAGTGCTCGAAGGCGGGGTCCGTCTCCTCGTACGCCCGCGGCAGCGCCACCCAGCTCTGGATGCCGTAGATGGGCGATGCCTGCCGCCGCGTCTCGGGCGGCGTGCGCTCGGAATGAACGATGCCGCGGCCGGCGGTCATCCAATTGACCGCGCCGGGACGGATGACCTGGGCGGTTCCAAGGCTGTCGCGATGCATGATTTCGCCGGCCAGCAGGTAGGTGATGGTCGCCAGCCCGATATGCGGATGCGGCCGGACGTCGAGCCCGGTTCCGGCGCGGAACATGGTCGGTCCGAAATGGTCGAAGAAGATGAACGGCCCAACCATGTGGCGCCTGGCGTAGGGCAGGACTCGCCGCACCTCGAATCCGTCGCCGAGATCGCGTGTGCGCGGTGCGATCACCAGGTCGATCGCCACCTCCGGATTACTGGCGATTTCCGGCTCGGGTGCGGGTTGCCAACTCATCGTCGCCTCCGTGTGGCCCAACTCTAGCGCCGCCGGGCGACGGTTGACAGGGCACGGCGCGCACCGCATTTTGCGCGCGCCATGGAAATCGCGCGCCTGCAAACCACCATCGACGCCGCCTGGGACGCGCGCGACCGCCTCGATGCCAGGGCCAGGGCCGCGGCGCGCCGCGCAGTGGCGTCGGCGCTCGACGCCCTCGATTCCGGCAGACTGCGCGTCGCGGCCAAGCGCGACGGGCAGTGGCATGTCGAGCAATGGCTGAAGAAGGCGGTGCTGCTGTCGTTCCGCCTCGCCGACATGCAGTCGATCTCGGGCGGGCCCGGCGGCGCTCGCTGGTGGGACAAGGTGCCGTCGAAATTCGCCGGTTGGAGCGCCGCCAGGTTCAAGAAGGCCGGCTTCCGCGCCGTGCCCGGCGCGGTGGTGCGGCATTCGGCCTATATCGCGCCGGGCGTGGTGCTGATGCCGAGCTTCGTCAATGTCGGCGCCCATGTCGGCGAAGGGACGATGATCGATACCTGGGCGACGGTCGGCTCCTGCGCCCAGATCGGCCGCAACTGCCATATCTCCGGCGGTGTCGGCATCGGCGGCGTGCTCGAGCCGCTGCAGGCCCAGCCGGTGATCGTCGAGGACAACTGCTTCATCGGCGCGCGCAGCGAAGTGGCCGAGGGCGCCATGGTCGAGGAAGGCGCGGTGCTGGCGATGGGCTGCTTCATCGGCGCCTCGACCAAGGTGGTCGACCGCGCCACCGGCGAGACCTATCTCGGCCGGGTGCCGGCCTTTTCCGTGGTCGTGCCGGGCAGCCTGCCGCCGCGCACCCCGGGCGGCCCCAGCCTCGCCTGCTGCGTCATCGTCAAGCGGGTCGACGAACGCACGCGCGCGCGCACCTCGATCAACGAACTGCTGCGCGACTGATGGCAGCGCCCGCGGCAACCATCGATCCGACGGCGCTCACCACCGAGCTGGTGCGCTTTCCGAGCGTCACGCCCAGGGACGAAGGCGCGATCCCGCATCTCGCGCGCACGCTCGAGCGCATCGGCTTTGCCTGCGAAACCATGGAATTCGCCGAGCCGGGCACCGACAAGGTGCTCAATCTCTACGCGCGGCTCGGCCGGTCCGGCCGCAACCTGTGTTTCGCCGGCCACACCGACGTGGTGCCCGCGGGCAACGCCGCCGGCTGGTCGGTCGATCCCTTCGCCGGCACCGTCCGGGACGGCGTCCTGGTCGGTCGCGGCGCCGCCGATATGAAGAGCGCCATTGCCTGCTTTGCCGCAGCGGTCGCACGTTTCGTCGCCGCTCGCGGCCGCGATTTCGGCGGCTCGATCAGTTTTCTCATCACCGGCGACGAAGAGGCGATCGCGATCAACGGCACCCGCAAGGCGCTGGAGGCGCTCGCGGCGCGCGGCGAGAAGCTCGATGCCTGTGTTGTCGGCGAGCCGACCAGCCGCAAGGCGCTCGGCGACACCATCAAGATCGGCCGCCGCGGCAGCCTCAACGGCACGCTCACGGCCTTCGGCGTCCAGGGCCACACCGCCTATCCGCATTTCGCGGACAATGCCGCGCACCGCCTCATCCGCATGCTCGACGCGCTGACGCGCGAGCCGATCGACGACGGTAGCGCCCGGTTCGAACCCTCCAACCTCCAGGTGGCGACGATCGACATCGGCAATCCTGCCGCCAACGTCATTCCGGATCGGGCGCGCGCGGTCTTCAACATCCGCTTCAACGACCGCTGGACCGGCAAGACGATGGAGTCCTGGGTGCGCGAGCGGCTGGACCGCGTCGGCGGGAAATACGAGCTCGCGATCCACGTGAGCGGCGAATCCTTCCTGGTGCCGCTCGGCGAGGTCAGCGACAAGCTCACGCAGGCGATCGAGGCGGTCACCGGCCGCCGGCCCGAGCTTTCCACCGGCGGCGGCACGTCGGACGCCCGCTTCATTCAGCGCTATTGCCCGGTCGCGGAGTTCGGCCCGGTCGGCGAAAGCGCCCACAAGGTCGACGAGCGCACCACGGTTGCCGATATCGAGGCGCTGACGCGAATCTACCTCCGCTTCCTCGAGCTCTATTTCGCGGCATAAATCCGTCGAAGAGGCGGGTTCGATTTAACCCGGTCTTTACCGTCAACCGTTCATTTTTTCCGTATGGCGAACCGGGCGCGGGTGCCCATCGTGCGTCTGGCGCTTGCGGCCGCGCTGTGCCTCGCAAGCGGTCCGGCGCCGGCTGCCGGCGACGAGCCGCCTTCGAGCACGCAGGGCGCCGTTGCCGCCTTCATGGTGAATCTGCGTCAGACGGTTTCGGAATCGGGCGTTCGCGTCCTCGACGAGGCGGCGCAGTGGCTCGCCGGGCTCGAGCGCGGCGAGCGCGTCAGCGGCGGTCTTCGGCCGGCCATCCGGGCGCTGACGCTGGGGCCCGCCCGACGGAATGCGGTCGCGTCCGCCAAGATCGTCCTGCCGAACACCGCCGCCGACACGGCCGCACGCCCGGCGGGCGACCGTTTCCTGGAATTCCGGGCGGTGACGCTGACCGGCGGCGATCGCGGCTGGTGGTTCGGCCATGCACCGTCCAATCTCGGCGCCGAGATCGGCGATGCCGCACTCGATCCTGCGACCTATCTTTCCGGCCATCTCAATCGCGGGCCGGCCACCGGCGCCGCGCTGGCCGAGCGTTCACTCGGCGGCCACGACATCGAGCTCGGCCTGCCGTTGCCGCCATTGCCGGAGCTGCAAGTAACCGCCGGCGGCTATTGGTGGGGCGACCGAAGCTTCATGCCCGTGGTCGAGGGCTATCGCCTCGGGCTCAGTTACGACCTCGATCCGCATCTGCGCTTCGAGGGCGGCCGCAGCGACGACCCGCTTCACGGCAGCGCGGGATTTCTCGGTCTGCGCTACAGCGTTCCGCTCGATACCACGCGGCCGCCGGGCGTGATGCCGCCCTAATCGACATCGGCATAGGTTACCGCCACGAGATAAAGTCCTTCGGCCGGCGCGGTGGGCCCGCCTGCACGGCGGTCGCGCGCTTCGAGCGCGCGCCTGACGTCGGCCGGTTCCCATTTGCCGGCGCCGACCAGTTTGAGCGTTCCGACCATGTTGCGCACCTGGTGGTGGAGGAACGAGCGCGCCCGCGCCTCGATCCAAATTTCGTCGTCGTGGCGCGTGACATCGAGGGCGTCGAGCGTCTTGACGGGCGATTTCGCCTGGCACTGGCTGTCACGGAAGGTGGTGAAATCGTGCTTGCCGATCAGCAATCGCGCCGCCGCCTGCATCGCGGCCGGATCGAGCGCCGAGCCCAGATGCCATACCCGGCCGCGCTCCAACGCCGGCGGCGCCCGCCGGTTGAGGATGCGGTAGCGGTAGACGCGTCCGCGCGCCGCGCGCCGCGCGTCGAAGGTATCGGCGGTACGCTCGACCGCGAGAATCGCGACGGCATGCGGCTTGACGTGCTGGTTGAGCGCGCTGCGGACCACGTCGGGCGGTCGCTCGCGCGCAAGGTCGAGATGCGCCGTCTGTGCCAGGGCGTGGACGCCGGCATCGGTGCGGCCGGCGCCGTGAACGGTGATGCGCCTGCCGCAGAAGCGCTCGACCGCGGTCTCGAGAATCTCCTGTACCGACAGGCCTTTCGCCTGGCGCTGCCAGCCGACAAGGCCGCGGCCGTCGTATTCGATAGTCAGCTTGTAGCGGGGCAAGGCAGCACCGTGCCGCGCGGAATCGGATGGCCGCGCAGGAATTCGTCAGTCGCGAGCGCGATGCGGCCGGCGCGTTGCAATCGCGTCGGCCGCAGGGCGCCTTCGCCGCAGGCGACGGCCAAGGCATCGTCGAGGACCGTGCCCGGCGCTGCGCCGCACGGCGCGTCGATCACGGTTGCCGCAAGCACGCGGATGCGCTCGCCGTCGTGGTGGAAATACGTGCCCGGGAAGAGTTCGAAAGCGCGCACCGTGCGCTCGAGTTCGGCCGCCGGCTTGCGCCAGTCGAGCGCGCCTTCCTCGCGCCGCAGCTTGCGGGCATAAGTGACGCCGTCGGCCGGCTGTGGCCTGGGGCCGATCTTTCCCTCAGCCGCGGCGGCCAGCGCGGCGACGATCAGACGTGCGCCGAGGGAGGCGAGCTCGTCGTAGAGCGCGGCGGCGCCGATGCCGGGTGTGATCGGCAGGCGCTCGGCCAGGAGCACCGGCCCGGTGTCGAGCCCTTCCTCCATGCGCATGATCGAGATGCCGGTCTCGCGGTCGCCGGCCAGCAAAGCGCGCTCGATCGGGGCGGCGCCGCGCCAGCGCGGCAGCAGCGAGGCATGCACATTAAGGCAGCCGAAACGCGGCGCGTCGAGCATCGCCTTGGGCAGGATGAGGCCGTAGGCCGCGATCACCGCCGCGTCGAGACCGAGTGCGATAAATCGGTCGGCCGCGGGGGCGTCGAGCCTGGACGGGGTCTCGACCGCGATGCCGCGCGCCTCCGCCAGTTCGTGCACCGGTGAGCGGGTCACGCGATGACCGCGGCCGGCGGGCCGCGGCGGCTGCGTGTAGACGGCGGCGAGATCGTGGCCGGCCTCGATCAGCGCCGTCAAAATCCGCACGGCGAAAGCCGGCGTGCCGAGAAACGCAAGGCGCAGCTGGGCCGGCGGGCGCGGCGGCATTCACGCCCTCAGGCGGGGACCGCGGACTTGAGACGCTTGGTCTTGGAAAGCTTGCGCAGGATGATGCTGCGCTTCAGCGCCGAGATGCGATCGACGAACAGCACACCGTCGAGGTGGTCGATCTCGTGCTGGATGCAGGTCGCGAGCAGATCCCTGGCTTCGATTTCGCGGATCTCGTTCTGCTCGTCGAGATAGCGAATCCGAACGGCCACCGGCCGCTCGACGTCGGCGTATTGCTCGGGCAGCGACAGGCAACCCTCGTTGCACACCACCGTCTCGTCCGACCGCCAGACGACCTCGGGATTGGCGAGCTTCATCGGCTGCGGCGTTTCACCTTCGCGCGCGCAATCGACGACGACCACCCGTTCCAGCACCCCGACCTGGGGCGCCGACAGCCCGATGCCGTTCGAGTCGTACATGGTCTCGAGCATGTCGGCCATCAGCTTGCGCACCCGCTGGTCAACTTTGACGACCGGCTTGGACTTGCGCTTGAGCCGCGGATCGGGCGCAGTGATGATCGGTATCAGGGCCATGGTGGCTTTCTAGGTAGGCAATCGGCCCGAATCCGTCAACGGATAGCTGGCACCGCGGGGCTGCGCTAACATGCGGATATGGAAGCGGTTTTGATCGCGGTTGCGGCGCTGCTGGCGGCGGGTTGCGTTTGGCTGGCGGTGGCCCGCGAGCGCGCAGTGCGCGCCCAGCACGCGGCCGAGCGCGATCTGGCGGTGGCGCGGCAGCAGCTCGCCGAGGCGCAGAACCGCCTGCCGGAATTCGAGCGCCTGCGGCAGGAAAGCCTGCAGGCGGCGCAGGCGGCGATGCTCAAGACGGCGCAGGAGCTATCGTCGAAGCTGCTCGACGACCACAAGCGCGAGAACGCCGAAGCCAAGAAGCAAGCCGAGGCACAGCTCAAGGAATTGGCGCAGCCGTTGGTCGACCACGCCAACAAGCTGCATGAGGCGGTGGCCGCGCTGCACGGCCAGATCCAGGACAAGGGCCGCACCCTCGATACCGTGATGCGCGCGCTGTCGAGCCCGGGCGGTGCCGGCCAGATCGCCGAAATCGGCCTCGCCAACACGCTCAAATCGTTCGGCCTCGAGGAGGGACGCGATTACATGCTGCAATTCCATGCGCCGGGCGAAAGCGCAGGACAGCGGCTGCGCCCCGACGCGGTGGTGTTTCTGCCCGGCGACGTGCTGGTGATCGATTGCAAGGCGTCGAAGGCGGTGCTCGACATCGCCGAGGCCGAAGGCGACGAAGCGGAGGCCGCAGCCTATGGCCGGCTCGCCGCGACCATGAACCAGCATCTGCGCGCGCTCGCCTCGAAGGACTATCAGACCGCGGTACTCAATGCCTTCCGCGAGTCGGGCCGCGGCGGCGACATCGGCCGCATGCTGAGCGTCATGTATCTGCCGAGCGAGATCACACTCGACAAACTGTGTCGTGCCGACCGGGATTTCCGCCGCAAGGCGCAGGAGCTGGGCATCATCCCGGCGGGGCCCGGCACGCTCCACGCCATCGTCTCGTTCGCCGCCAGCGACATCCGCCGTCAGCGCCAGGCCGAGAATCACGCCCGCATCGTCGAGGCCGCGGGTGTCTTGCTCGATCGGGTGCGCATCGCGCTCGAAGCCGCCGTCAAGGTCGGCCGCGGCATCGAGACCGCGGCCAACGCCTTCGCCGATTTCGCCAAGTCCGTGAACCGACGGCTATTGCCGCAGGCGGGCAAGCTCGACCGGCTCGGCGTCCAGACATCCAAGGCGCTGCCGGCCAGCGTGCCGGCCTATGAGGTGCGCCGGCTTGAGGACGCGATCGAAGGAGAGGCCGAGGAAATCGAAGCGCCACAGCCGCGGCCGCGCCTCATTGCGGAATAGCTATTCCGGCTGAAGCGGCTTGCGCGCGGCGAGCGCGGCGCTGAGCGTGCCTTCGTCGAGATAATCGAGCTCACCGCCGACGGGCACGCCGTGCGCCAGGCGCGAGACGCGCACGCCGCTCGATGCCAGCCGGTCCATCACGTAGTGCGCCGTCGTCTGGCCTTCGACCGTGGCGTTCAGCGCCAGGATCACCTCGTGCGCCTTGCCCTGCGCCACCCGCTTCACCAGCGGCTCGATCCGGAGGTCCTCGGGCCCGACGCCGTCGAGCGCCGACAGCGTGCCGCCGAGCACGTGATAAAGGCCCCGATAGCTGGCCGTGCGCTCGATCGCCCAGAGATCGGCGACGTCCTCGACGACGCAGATCAGGCCCGGATCGCGCCGCGGATCGCGGCACAGCGCGCAGGGATCGGCGGTATCGAGATTGCCGCAGAGCGAGCACGGCCGCACCTTGGCTGCGGTTTCGGCGAGCGCCGCCGCCAGCGGTTCCATCAGGCTTTCGCGCCGCTTGAGCAGGAACAGCGCCGCGCGCCGCGCCGAGCGCGGCCCGAGGCCGGGAAGCTTGGCGAGGAGCTGGATAAGACGATCGAGTTCGAGCATCTAGGCCGCGCCCCCGGCCTGCACGCCCGGCTCCCCCAGCTTTGAGTCAGGCGCGCCCCGCGCCATACACGGCGCTCGCCAACTCAAAGCAACCCTCTCCCCGCGTGCGGGGAGAGGGAAGGGTGAGGGGCGTCCACACTGCGCGCCATCGAAACGGATATTCGTCAGAACGGCAGCTTCATGCCCGGCGGCAGCTGGAGTCCGCCGGTGAGCTTGGCGGTCTCCTCTGCGATATGACGCTCGATCCGGCCCTTGGCATCGTTGAGGGCGGCGACGATCAGGTCCTCGAGCACCTCGATCTCGTTGGGGTCGACCACCGACTTGTCGAGCTTGATCTTCTTGACTTCGCCCCTGCCGTTGAGCGTGACCGCGACCATGCCGGCTCCGGCGACGCCGGTAACCTCGACCGCGGCGAGGCGCTCCTGCATCTCCTGCATCCGCGTCTGCATCTGCTGCGCCTGCTTGAGCATCTGGCCGAGATTGTTCACAGGAAATCCTCTCCTTCGATCGCGTCGTCGGTGATCACGGCATCCTCGGCGGGCTCGACCGGCGCGCCCGCCGTCGGCTCGGCGGCCTTCTCGCGCACCGCCTCGATCCGCGCGCCGGGAAAGGCTTCGAGCACGGCGCGCACCAGCGGATGGTTCGCCGCCTCGCTTTTGAGCCCCGCGGCGCGCGCCGCGTCCTGCTCGCGCAGCGTCGGCTCGCCCGTCTCGCTCGACACGCTGACCACCCATCGCCGACCGGTCCATTCGCTCAGGAGCTGCCCCAAGCGATTGGGCAGGTCGCGCGGCGCGGCCGCAGTCGGCCTCAGCTCGATGCGGCCGACTTCGAAGCGCACCAGGTGGACGTTGCCGTAGAGATGGCTCCGCAGCAGCGGCTCACGCTTCTGCTCGAAAAGCTGCAGCACCTCGAGGAAGCTTTGCGGACCGACGGGCGCCGTTTCGGGCGCCGGCATCTCGCGCGGCTGCAGCCGCGTCGCGGTGGCGCCCGACTCGATCGGCGCGCGCGACGCCGGCGCAACGCGCGGACCCGGCGCGGCCGCCGGCGGCGTCATCGAGGCGCCGCCGCCGTCGCCTTCGAGCGCCTTGACGAGGTCCGCCGGCGCCGGCAGATCGGCGACGTAGGCGAGGCGGATCAGCACCATCTCGGCGGCCTCAATCGGCGACGGCGCGGTCTGCACTTCGCCGAGGCCTTTGAGCAGCATCTGCCAGGCGCGCGCCAATTCCGCCATGCCGAGCCTCTGCGCCAGCGGCAGGGCGCGGCCGCGCTCGCCTTCGAACGCGTCGCCTGCGTTGGGCGCGAGCTTGAGCCGCGTCAGGTGGTAGGCGAGGTCGAGCAGCTCCTGCAGCGCGAGCGCTGGATCAGCGCCGCCCTGATAGAGATCCTCCATACGCTGTACCGCCCCGGCGGCGTCGCCCTTGAGCACGGTTTCGAGCAGGTCGAAGACCAGGCCGCGATCGGCGACGCCGAGCATCTCGCGCACCGTCGTCTCGGTGACCTTTCCGGCACCGAGCGCGATCGCCTGGTCGAGGATCGACAGGCCGTCGCGCACCGAGCCGTCCGCGGCGCGCGCGATCAAGGCGATCGCGCCCTGTTCGGCCTCGATCCGCTCGGCGGCGGCGATCTTGGCATAGTGTTGCGCCAGCAGGTCGGCCGGCACGCGGCGCAGCGAGAAGCGCTGGCAGCGCGACAGCACCGTCACCGGAACCTTGTGAACTTCGGTGGTCGCGAAGATGAATTTGACGTCGGGTGGCGGCTCTTCGAGCGTCTTCAGCAATGCGTTGAAGGCGTTCTTCGACAGCATGTGGACTTCGTCGATGATGTAGATCTTGTAGCGCGCCGAGACCGGTTTATAGCGCACGCCGTCGGTGAGCTCGCGGATATCGTCGACGCCGGTGCGCGAAGCGGCGTCCATCTCCAGCACGTCGACGTGACGGTCCTCGGCGATGGCGCGGCAATGCTCGCAACGGCCGCAGGGCTCGACCGTCGGTCCGCCCTTGCCGTCGGGCCCGATGCAGTTGAGAGCGCGCGCGATGATGCGCGCGGTGGTGGTCTTGCCGACGCCGCGCACGCCGGTGAGGATGAAGGCATGGGCGATGCGGCCCGCGGCGATCGCGTTGGCGAGCGTCCGCACCATCGCTTCCTGGCCGATCAATTCCGCGAAGGTCGCCGGACGGTATTTGCGCGCGAGCACGCGATAGACGCTGCCCGGCTCGCTCATATGTGTTGCCTCTCCTGGGAGCCGCGGTGGGAGACTGAACGCCGACCCAGGCCGGAACTCGTTACGGCTGCTTCCTTCCGGACCTGACCGGGTTGGCGAGGGGCCTGTCCGCCGCCAGTCTCCCGTGCCACTATATCAGGCGATCCCGTCGGCCGCGCAAGGCCGACGACGGCGCGTTTGCGCGGCGTCGGGACTCGGCAGAAGGAGCGGCATGCGCGATTTCCGGTTGGGGGCGGGCGGTATTGTAGGCCCTGCGGACGTCCGCGCGGGCGAAGGCCGCTGCTGCGAACGCATCGCCGCGGGGCTCGGCATCGATGCGGCTTGAGCCGGGCGACACGCGCCGGCTGCCCAATTTCTACGCCGGCGGCCTCGACCGCGCGTCGCACCGCCGCAAGGATGCGGCCTGGCTCGCGGCGCAGCTCGAGCATGCCGGCACGCGCTTCGTGGCGGTTTGGCAGGCGCGCAATCTGATTCTCGGCGCCGACGGCCTGGCGCCGCGCGCGGTGCTGCTGGAGCGCACGTGCTATGCGCCCGAAGGCGACGTGGTCCTGCTCGGCGTCGGCGGCGATCATGTCTATTTCGCGGTCGACGTGTCGCATCTCGACGAGCCCCTGGCGCGGCTGCCGGCGCCGCGGGGCAGCGAGTTCATCGACCTGCGCCGCGTCGGACCGCTGCTGCCGCGCGACGAATCGGCTCTGCTCGCCTACGCGCGCGGCATCCTCTATTGGCATTCACGCCATCGCCACTGCGCCGTCTGCGGTGCGCCGAGCATCATGGCGGACGCCGGCCACATGCGGCGCTGCACCGACGCCGCCTGCGACGCGACGCACTTCCCGCGCACCGATCCGGCGGTCATCATGCTGGTGACCGACGGTGCGCGCTGCCTGCTCGGTCGTCAGCCGACGTGGGTTCCGGGCATGCACTCGACTCTCGCGGGCTTCGTCGAGCCGGGCGAAAGCCTCGAGGAGGCCGTGGCGCGCGAGGTGCGCGAGGAAGCCGGCATCGAGGTCGCCGATATCGTCTATCATTCGTCGCAGCCCTGGCCGTTTCCCTCGTCGCTGATGCTGGGCTTCACCGCGCGTGCCGTGACGCGCGAGCTCAAGCTCGAAGGCAGCGAACTCGAGCACGCCGCCTGGTACGAGCGCACCTGGATCCTCGGCCACGCCGACGACGACGAATTCCGCCTGCCGCGACGCGATTCGGTGGCGCGGCGGCTGATCGAGGATTGGCTCAGAAACCCTTGAGCGCCTGCGTCACGTGCTCGACCTGCGGCGCCCCGTCGAAGCAGTCGGCGACCAGCGCGCGCCACTTCTGGAAATCCGGCGAGCCGCGGAAATCGACGGTATGGTTCTCGAGCGTCGCCCACCGGATCATCAGGCGGTAGCGCCGCGGATTCTCGATCGAGCGCGTCAGCTCCAGCCCGCGGCAACCCTTCGCCGCCTTGAACAGCGGCAAGGCGTTCTTGACGCCGGCCTCGAACCGCGCCTCGCTGCCGGCTTTGACGTCGATCTGCGCGATTTCCAGAATCATGGGTCGCTCCCTGAACGCTGCGCCGCCTTGAGGCGGTAGGGGTGCGCGGGATAGGTGCCGAGGATCTTGAGCTCGCGCGTGACGAAGTCGAGCTCCTCGAGGGCGAGACGCACCGGCCGCGATTCGGGGTGGCCCTCGATGTCGGCGTAGAACTGGGTCGCGGTGAACTCGCCGCCGATCATGTAGCTCTCGAGCTTGGTCATGTTGATGCCGTTCGTGGCGAAGCCGCCGAGCGCCTTGTAGAGCGCCGCCGGCACGTTCTTGACGCGGAAGACGAACGACGTCACCACCGGGCGACCGTTGTTGGGCGGCGTCTTCGGCTTGCGCGCCATGATCAGGAACCGCGTCGTGTTGTGGCCGGCGTCCTCGATGTTGCGCTTCAGTGTCTTGAGCTTGTAGATGCGGCCGGCGAGCTCCGAAGCGATGACGGCGACGCCGGCGTCGCCGCTCTGCGCCAGTTCGGCGGCGGCGCCGGCAGTGTCGGCGCTGACCACCGCCTTGAGGCCGAGCTCGCGGATGAGCCGGCGGCACTGCGACAGCGCGTGTACGTGGCTGCGCACGATCTTGATTGTCTTCAGCGACGCGCCGGGCACGGCCAGAAGCTGATGCTTCACCCGCTCGAAATGCTCACCGATGATGAAGAGTCCCGATTCCGGCAGCAGATGATGGATGTCGGCGACGCGACCGGCGAGCGAATTCTCGATCGGCAGCATGGCGAGCTCGGCACGGCCGCGGCGCACCACGGCGATCACGTCCTCGAACGCGGGACAGGCGAGTGTCGCCATCCGCGGAAAGACGCGCCGGCAGGCGAGATCGGAATAGGCGCCCGGTGCGCCCTGGAAGGCGATGCGGCGCGAGGATGGTTTGGCGGCGGTCATCGGCGGGCGGAATCCGTACGCATCCGCATCAGCGCGCGGGCGCGTTCGAGGTCGGCCGGAGTATCGACGCCGAACGGCACCGCGTCAACGAGTGCGGCGTCGATCCGCATGCCGGCGTCGAGCGCGCGCAGCTGCTCGAGATTCTCCCGTGTCTCGCCGGCGCTGGGCGGCAAGCTCACGAAGCGCGCCAGCGCGGCGCGGCGATAGGCGTAAAGCCCGATATGGTGATAGGCCGCGCCGCCGGCCGGCGGTGCCGCGCCGCGCGAGAAGGCGAGGGCGCGCGCGACGGTTCCGCCGCGGAAGTCCGCCCACAGCTTGACGACGCTGCGACTGTCGATCTCGCCGGGCTCGAGCCGGGCCGCGAGCGTCGCGATGTCGCAGGCGGGATCGGCGAGCGGCGTCAGCGCGGCGCGGATCGCCTTCGGGTCGATCAGCGGCAGATCGCCCTGGAGGTTGACGACGACGTCGTGCGCGCCGCGCGCATCGACGGTCTGCAACGCCTCGTAGATGCGGTCGGAACCCGAGAGATGGCCGGGCCGCGTCGCCACCGCGCGGCCACCGGCACGCGTCACCGCCTCGACGATCGCCGCATCGGCGGCGGCGACGACGACCGGCCCGATCGCCGCCTCGGTCGCGCGTCGCCAAACCTGCACGATCATCGGCGCGCCACCGATTTCGGCCAGCGGCTTGTCGGGCAGCCGCGTCGAGGCGAGCCGGGCGGGGATGAGGACGATGGGATTCAGAGCCTTGACTTTCGGATCAGCGGGTGCCCGGCGGGCGTGGTCGAATTGCGGCGTTATGCCGCATGGAAGCCGGGCCCTGCAACCGGCCTTTTTCCTGCAAATTTCGTTTGAGTCGGCGGGGGAAAACGAGTTTCCTGCCGCGGGCCGAGCGCACGAGGGGGATCAAGTTTCGCATGTCCTTCGAGATGAACAAAATCGCGGGGGCGATCCTGGCGGCGATGATCGTCGCCATAGTGTCGGGCATCATCGCATCAAGTCTCGTCAAGCCCACGCCGCTCAAGAAGAACGCCTACGAGGTCGCGACCGCGCCCGAGGCCACGACGGGCAAGCAGGGGGCGTCCTCGGGCCTGCAGCCGATCGAGCCGTTGCTGGCGAGCGCAAGTGTCGACGCTGGCAAGAGCCATGCCGCGGTCTGCCTCGCGTGCCACACTTTCGAGAAGGGTGGCCCGAACAAGATTGGCCCCAACCTTTACGGCATCTATGGCTCGCCGATCGCCGAAGACCGCGGCGGCTTCGCCTTCTCCGACGCGCTCAAGCAAAAAGGCAAGGGTCAGACCTGGACGGCCGATAACCTGAATGCGTGGCTCGACAGCCCGCAGCATTTCGCCAAGGGCACCAAAATGACATTCGCCGGTCTGCCGAAGGCCAAGGATCGTGCCGACGTCATCGCCTTCCTCGACAGCTTGAGCGACCATCCCCAACCGCTGCCGACGGCGGCGCCTGCGCAACAGGCGGCGGCGAATCCGGCCGGCGGCGGGCAATCGGCCGCCGCACCAAAGCCGCCTGCCGCCGAGTCGTTCGAGGCGCTGCTCGCCGGCGCCGATCCCAATGCCGGCAAGAGCCAGACGGCCGTCTGCCAAGCCTGTCACACCTTCGAGAAGGGCGGGCCCAACCGCATAGGCCCCAACCTTTACGGCGTCGTCGGCGCGCCGATCGCCGAAGATCGCGGCGGCTTCGCCTTCTCCGACGCGCTCAAGGAGAAGGGCAAGGGGCAAACCTGGACGGTCGAAAATCTCGACGCTTGGCTGGCGAATCCGCAGCAATTCGCCAAGGGCACTAAGATGACCTTCGCCGGTATCGCCAAGGCGAAGGACCGCGCCAACGTGATCGCCTACCTCAACAGCTTGAGCGACCATCCGCAGCCGCTGACGAAGTCGGCCAAATCCTCCGGCGCCGCCAAGCCCTGAGCCGAGCAGCCCTCTGGCAACTCGCCGCCGACGCCCTACAATAGGGGCGCCATGACGGAGAGGGTCACGGCCGCACATCTGGCGCTTGCCGGCGCGCTTGCCGACAAGGCTGCCGCCATCGTCCGCCGCTATTTCCGCAGCGGTGTCGCCGTCGAAAGCAAAGCGGACGACACCCCGGTCACCGCCGCCGACCGCGAGGCCGAGGCGGAAATGCGAATCCTGATCGAGGCCCGCTTTCCCGACCACGGTGTCGTCGGCGAAGAGCACGGCCTCACCAGGCCCGGAGCCGATTACGTCTGGGTCATCGATCCGATCGACGGCACCCGCGCCTTCATTTCGGGCGTGCCACTATTCGGCACGCTGGTCGCGCTCACGTACAGGGGGACGCCGGTGCTCGGCGTGATCGACCAGCCGATTCTGCGCGAGCGCTGGCTTGGCGCCGAAGGCCGCAAGACCACGCTCAACGGCAAGCCGGTGACGACGCGCGCCTGCTCGGCGCTCGCCGATGCGACGCTGTTCGCGACCTCACCCGACATGTTCTTGGGCGCGGACGCCGTCGCCTTCGCGCGGGTGCGCGATGCGGTCAAGCTCGCGCGCTACGGGGCCGATTGCTACGCCTATGGTCTATTGGCCGCTGGCTTCGTCGATTTGGTGATCGAATCGGGACTGAAACCCTACGATTTCTGCGCGCTCGTGCCGGTGATCGAGGGCGCGGGCGGCGAGATGAGCGATTGGGACGGCGAGGCGCTGTCGTTGCGCTCGGACGGACGGGTGGTCGCGGCCGGCGATCCGGCGTTGGCGGCGGCGGCTCGCTGCGCGCTTGCAGCCAAATAACGATTTCGGCCGCAGCGGCCGGCCTCTAAAGTAGCGCGAAATGAAACGCGCATTCGCGCTCGTACTGGCGCTCGCGGCGGCGCTGTTCTGGTTCGCGACGCCCGCGCTCGCGCAGCCGCGGCACGGCCTGTCGTTGTTCGGCGACCTGAAGTATCCGCCCGGGTTCAAGCATTTCGACTATGTCAATCCCGAGGCGCCCAAGGGCGGCGTCATCAAATACGCCGCGATCGGGACCTTCGATTCCTTCAATCCTTTCATCCTCAAAGGCGTGCCGGTGGCGGGCGTCGGCCTGATGTTCGATACGCTGATGGCACATTCGGAGGACGAGCCGGCGTCGTCTTATGGGCTGGTGGCGGAGAGCGTCGACGTGGCTCCCGACAAACAGTCGGTCACGTTCACGCTGCGGCCGCAGGCGCGTTTCTGGGACGGCACGCCGATCGCGGCCGATGACGTCGTGTGGACGTTCGACGCACTCAAATCGAAGGGCAACCCCTATTACCGGCTCTACTACGCCGATGTGATCAAAGCCGAGGCGCTCGATCCGCATCGCGTGAGGTTCGTCTTCCGCACCGGGAACAACCGCGAGCTTCCGTCGATCGTCGGCGATCTGCCGGTGCTGTCCAAGGCCTACTGGTCGGCGCATGATTTCGACAAGACCACGCTCACGGTTCCCCTCGGCAGCGGGCCGTACAAGATCGGCGACTTCGGCGCCGGTCGCTACGTGGTCTATCGGCGCGTCGCCGATTATTGGGGCAAGGATCTGCCGGTCAACATCGGGCGCTACAACTACGACGAGATCCGCTACGACTACTACCGCGATCAATCGGTCGCGCTCGAGGCGTTCAAGGCCGGCGCCTATGACATCCGCATCGAGAACGTCGCCAAGAACTGGGCGATCGGCTACGACAGCCCCGCTCTGGCGAGCGGCTGGATCAAGAAGGAAACGATCCCCAACAAGGTGCCGCAGGGGATGCAGGCGTTCGGGTTCAATCTGCGCCGGCCGCTCTTCCAGGATCGGCGCGTGCGCGAGGCGCTCGGCTACCTGTTCGATTTCGAGTGGACCAACAAGACCCTGTTCTACGGCGCATACAAGCGCACCGAAAGCTACTTCGCCAATTCCGACCTCGCGTCGTCTGGCCTGCCCGGGCCCGACGAGCTCGCGATCCTCGACAAATATCGCGGCGAGATTCCCGACGATGTCTTCACCAAGGCGTTCAAGGCGCCGGCCACCGACGGCAGCGGCGACATCCGCCAAAACCTGCAGGCGGCTGTCAAGCTGCTGGCGGAGGCTGGCTGGACGATCCGGAACGGCAAGTTGGTCAATGCCCAGGGCCGGCCGTTCCAGTTCGAGTTCCTGCTCGATCAACCCGAATTCGAGCGGGTCGTGCTGCCCTTCGCGCAGAACCTGGCGCGCATCGGCATCGTTTGTAACGTGCGCACCGTCGATCCCGCGCAATACCAGAATCGCATGAACAATTTCGACTACGACATGACCGTGGTGATGTTTCCGGAAGGGCCATCGCCCGGCAACGAGCAGCGCGACTACTGGACCTCGGCCTCCGCGGACCAGGCTGGCAGCGGCAACCTCCTCGGCATAAAGTCGGAGGCGGTGGACGATCTCGTCAATCTCGTCATCAGCGCGCCGGACCGCCAGAGCCTCGTCACCCGCACCCACGCGCTCGATCGCGTCCTGCTCCAGGGCCATTACGTCATTCCCAACTGGTATCTGGGCTCGTTCCGCGTGGCCTATTGGAATAAGTTTGGCCATCCGAAGCCCAATCCACCCTATGCGCTGGCACTCAACACATGGTGGTACGACCAAGCGCGCGTGGACGCGCTCGCGGCAATGCGCGCCGCGAACGTCGGATACGGATCGAAGATGCCATGGTTCCTTGGCGCTCTGGCGCTAGCATTGCTGGCCGGAATCGTGGCTTTCGCGGCGCGTTCGTGGCGAGCGCATCGGCTAAGGAAATAACACCCGTGCTTGCCTACGCGCTGCGGCGCATCCTGCTCATCGTTCCGACGCTGTTCGCGATCATCCTGGTCAATTTCGTCATTGTGCAGGCCGCGCCCGGCGGGCCGGTGGATCAACTGATCGCCCAGCTCAAGGGCCGCGGCGGAGGCGCGATCGAGCGCGTCACCGGAGGCGGCGGCGAGCTCGGCCTCAGCGCGACGTCGGCGACGCAAAGCGCCGAACAGACCCGCGGTGCGCGCGGATTGGACCCGCAGTTCATTGCCGAGCTCAACCGGCTCTATGGCTTCGACAAGCCGCCGGCCGAGCGTTTCCTGCTGATGATGAAAAATTACCTGACCTTCAACTTCGGCACCAGTTTCTATCAGGACCGGCCGGTGATTCAGCTCATCGCCCAGAAGCTGCCGGTATCGATCTCGCTCGGCCTGTGGACGACGCTCATTACCTACCTGGTCTCGATCCCGCTCGGCATCCGCAAGGCGGTGCGCGACGGAAGCCGCTTCGACGTCTGGACCAGCGGCGTGATCATCGTAGGCTACGCCGTGCCGTCGTTCCTGTTCGCCGTGCTGTTGATCGTGCTGTTCGCCGGCGGCAGCTACCTCTCGATTTTCCCGCTGCGCGGCCTGGTCTCGGACAACTGGGCGAGCTTCGACTGGCCGCACCGCATCCTCGACTATTTCTGGCATATCGCCCTGCCGGTGGCCGCACTGGTGATCAGCGGCTTCGCCAGCCTCACCATGCTGACGAAGAATTCGTTCCTCGAGGAAATCAACAAGCAGTACGTCATGACCGCGCGCGCGAAGGGCCTGACCGAGCATCGCGTGCTCTATGGCCACGTCTTCCGCAACGCCATGCTGCTGGTGATCGCCGGCTTTCCCGCGACCTTCGTCGGCATCCTGTTTACCGGGGCGCTGCTGGTCGAAGTGATCTTCTCGCTCGACGGATTGGGATATCTCGGCTACCAGGCGGCGCTCGGCCGCGATTATCCCGTGATGTTCGCGACACTCTATATCTACACGCTGGTCGGGCTGGTGATGAAGCTGATCAGCGATCTGACCTACATGTGGGTCGACCCGCGGATCGATTTCGGAACGCGCGGCCAATGACGGCGCCGGCGATCATCCCCCAGCCGCTCGGTCGCCGCCGCTTTCTCGGCCTGCCGATCAGCGTCGTCACCCGTCATCGACTGCGGCGCTTCGCCGCCAATCGGCGCGGCTTCTGGTCGCTGTGGATTTTTCTCGCGCTGTTCGGGTTGAGCATGTTCGCCGAGTTCATCGCCAACGACCGGCCGCTGATCGTCTCTTACGACGGCCGCTGGTACTATCCCGTCCTGGCCGATTACACCGAGCAGACCTTCGGCGGAGACCTGCCGATCCTCGCCGATTACCGGGACAAGATGGTGGCGGGCAGAATCGAAGCACACGGCTGGATGCTGTGGCCACCGATCCCCTTCAGCTACGACACGATCAATTTCAATCTGGGCCGGCCCGCGCCGTCGCCGCCGTCCGCGGTCGACTGGCTCGGCACCGACGATCAGGGTCGCGACGTTTTGGCGCGGTTGATCTACGGGTTCCGCCTGTCGGTGCTGTTCGGCCTGGCGCTGACGGTTTCGAGCTCGATCGTGGGCGTCGCCGCCGGCGCCGTCCAGGGTTATTACGGCGGCCTCATCGACATCTCGTTTCAGCGCTTTCTCGAGATCTGGTCGGGTCTGCCGGTGCTCTATCTGCTGATCATCCTGTCGAGCATCGTGCAGCCGAATTTCTGGTGGCTGCTCGGAATCATGCTGCTGTTTTCGTGGATGTCGCTGGTCGATCTGGTGCGCGCCGAGTTCCTGCGTGCCCGCAATTTCGATTATGTGCGCGCGGCGCGCGCGCTCGGCGTCTCCGATCCGGTGATCATCTGGCGTCATGTGCTGCCCAACGCCATGGTGGCGACCCTGACGTTCCTGCCGTTCATCCTCAACGGCTCGATCACCACTCTGACGTCGCTCGATTTCCTCGGCTTCGGCATGCCGCCGGGCTCGCCCTCGCTCGGCGAGCTGCTGGCCGAAGGCAAGGCCAATCTTCAGGCGCCGTGGCTGGGATTGACCGCATTCTTCGTCCTCGCCGTGATGCTGAGTCTGCTGATCTTCATCGGCGAGGCGGTTCGCGACGCCTTCGATCCGCGGAAAGGCGTCTGATGGCGCTGCTCGAAATCGAAAATCTCGGCGTCACCTTCGCCTTGCCCGACCGCACGCTCGACGCCGTCAAAGGCGTGTCGTTCACTCTCGACAAGGGGCAGACGCTGGCGCTGGTCGGCGAGTCGGGCTCGGGCAAGACGGTCACCGCGCTGTCGATTCTCCAGCTCCTGCCGTCGCCGCCGGCCAGCCATCCGCCCGGCAGCAGCATCCGCTTCGACGGGATCGAGCTGGTGGGCGCACCCGAATCGGAGCTGCGCCGCATCCGCGGCGGCCGCATCGCCATGGTGTTCCAGGAGCCGATGACCTCGCTCAATCCGCTGCACACGGTGGCGAAGCAGATCGGCGAGGCGCTCTGGCTGCACAAGCGGCTGAACGGCGCGGCGGCGCGCGCCCGCACCGTCGAGCTTCTGCGCCTGGTCGGGCTGCCGGATCCCGAAAGCCGGCTCGCCTCCTATCCGCACCAGTTGTCGGGCGGACAGCGCCAGCGCGTGATGATCGCGATGGCGCTCGCCAACGAGCCCGATTTGCTGATCGCCGACGAGCCGACGACGGCGCTCGACGTCACGGTGCAGGCGCAGATCCTGAAGCTGCTCAAGGACCTGCAGGCACGCTTCGGCATGGCGATGCTGCTCATCACCCACGATCTCGGGGTGGTGCGCAAGATGGCCGACCGGGTCTGCGTCATGACCCAGGGCGCGATCGTCGAGGCCGGCGCGGCGCGCGAGGTCTTCGATCGCCCGCGCCATCCGTACACGCGCCATCTGCTCGACGCCCAGCCCAAGGGCGCGCCGGTGGTGCCGGCCGCCGACGCGCCGGTGCTGATGCAGGCCAAGGACCTCAAGGTGTGGTTTCCGATCAAGGCCGGTCTGTTCCGCCGCGTCACCGGATTTATCAAGGCGGTGGACGGTATCGATCTCGGGGTGCGCGCCGGCGAGACCCTCGGCGTGGTCGGCGAATCGGGATCGGGCAAGACGACGCTGGGCTTGGCACTGCTGCGGTTGATCGAAAGCCAGGGTGCCATCGTCTACGATGGCAGGCGCCTCGATCGGTTGAGCGGCCGCGCCATGCGCCCGTTGCGGCGCGAGCTGCAGATCGTCTTCCAGGATCCCTATTCGAGCCTGTCGCCGCGCCTCACCATCGGCCAGATCGTCGAGGAAGGCCTCAAGGTGCACCGCCTCGGCGGCGACGCGGCCGGCCGGCGCCGCCTCGTCGAAGAGGCGCTCGATGCTGTGGCGCTGCCGCGCGGCGCGGTCGACAGCTATCCGCACGAATTCTCCGGCGGCATGCGTCAGCGCCTCGCCTTCGCGCGCATCCTGGCGCTGCAGCCGCGCCTCATCGTGCTTGACGAGCCGACCTCGGCGCTCGACATGTCGCTGCAGGCGCAGATGGTCGATCTGCTGCGCGACCTGCAGCGGCGCTACAACATCGCCTATCTGTTCATCAGCCACGATCTGCGCGTGGTGAAGGCGCTGGCCCACGAAGTTCTGGTGATGAAGGACGGCAAGGCGGTCGAGCAGGGTCCGGCCCGGCAGATCTTCGAGTCGCCGCGCGAGCCCTATACCCGCGCGCTGATGGCCGCCGCCTTCGATCTCGAAACCGTCGAGGGCGCGGCCGCGGGCTGACCTCCCTAGACGTCGATCTTCCAACGCGCCATCAGCTTGCGCGTCGCGGCGTAGTCGGGGTGGTCGACCGCCCAGCCATGCCTGAGATAGGCGTGCGCCGTCAGCCGGTTGCCGCGCCAGCCCAAAAACAGGTCGAGCAGGAAGAAGATGCCAGCAAAGACGATGCCGACAATCATCTCGCTGCGTCCCGCAAGAAACTGGTCGACGACGAACCAGGCGAGCAGGATCGCCAGCACGACCGCACCCCAGGCGTGCAGCTTGCGCCGGAACAGCGGCAGGCCCAGCAGCGGCGACAGCACGAACAGGTCCCAGGCGAAGCCGTCCCTGATCCACTTGATACGGCCCCCACCCGGCGCTTTAAGGCCGAGCCGCACCGCCGGCGGCTCGACCGGACGCTTCTTCGTGCCTTCCCGCTTGAGCCTCATCGCTCGCCGCCGTAACGCTCGACGACGAAGGCAAAGAGCGCCCGCAGCGCCGGCGCCTCGCCGCCCTCCGGCCGGCCGGGTCGCGTCTTGCCGTTCCAGGCGTAGCTGTCGAGATGCATCCAGGGGATTTCCGGCGGGACGAACTCGGCCAGGAACAGCGCCGCCGTGATCGCGCCGGCGAAGGAACCCTCGCTGACATTGTTGATGTCGGCGATCGCTGTCTTGAGCATGTCGCGATAAGGCTGCCACAGCGGCAGCCGCCATAGCGGATCGCTCTCGCGCCTGCCGGCGGCGAGGATTTCGGCCGCAAGCTCGTCGTCACGCGCGAAGAGCGCCGGCAGGTCGGGGCCGAGCGCTACCCGCGCCGCGCCCGTGAGCGTGGCAATGTCGACGATGAGGTCCGGCCGTTCGCTCGCCGCTTCGGCGAGCGCATCGCAAAGGATCAGACGCCCTTCGGCATCGGTATTGCCGATCTCGACCGTCACGCCCTGCCGCGTGCGCACGACGTCGCCGGGGCGCAGCGCGCCGCCGCCGACGGCGTTGTCGACCGCCGGCACCAGGATGCGCAGACGCACGCCGAGGCCCGCATCCATGATGGCGTCGCCCAGCGCCAGGAGCGTCGCGGCGCCGCCCATGTCCTTCTTCATCAGCCGCATGCCCGAGGCGGTCTTGAGATCGAGTCCGCCGCTGTCGAAACACACGCCCTTGCCGACCAGCGTCAATTTCGGGGCGCGCGCATCGCCCCAGGTGAGGTCGATGAGCCGCGGCGGCCGCGTGCTGGCGCGGCCGACGGCATGGATGGTGGGATAATTCGCCGCCGGTAACGCGTCGCCGACGATCGTCGTGCAGCGCGCGCCGTGCCGCGCCGCCAGCTCTTCCGCCGCCTGTTGCAGCTCGGCCGGGCCCATCGCCTCGGCAGGCGTGTTGATGAGATCGCGCGCCCAGCATTGCGCCCGCGCCAACCGCGTGACCCGCTCGCGGTCGGCCTGCGCCGGCCAGACCAGTCGCGCCGGCGGCCGCTTGCGGGGGCGGTAGCGGGTGAAATCATAGGCGCCGAGCGCCCAGCCCAGGGCATAAGCCGTGGCGCGCTCGGCCTCGATCACGGGATCGAGGGCGTAGGTTGCTTCGGGCAGCGACGCGGGCAACGCCGCCAGGTCCCAGATTGGATCCCGCTCCCCGACGGCGACGAGTACGCGCAGCGGTCTACCGCTCGCATCGGGCACCAGCAGATGGGTTCCGGGCTCGGCGGTAAAGTGCGTCGCCTCGACCCAACGCGCGATGCCTGCGCCCAATCGATCCACCGTCGCCGCCAGCGAGTCGCGCGTCACCGCCGTCAGCGGCAGCGCGCCGGCTTCGCTCTCGACCAGCGCCGCGAGCACCGTCTCCTCGGTCACGCGTGTTCTCCGTCCCCAGGCCCCGCCGAGGGTTGCGCTGTGCGCCAACCCCCGGCACGATGACGGCGCGAGGATACCCGATGGCGGACATCACCATCTATATCGGCAACCAGAACTACTCGTCGTGGTCGCTGCGTGCCTGGCTGATGCTGAAGCAAACGGGCGCCGGCTTCGAGTCGGTCGTCATTCCGCTCTACGCACCCGGCAGCAAGGAAAAGATCCTCGATCATTCGCCGTCGGGCAAGGTGCCGGCGTTGCGGCATGGGGATGTCACGGTCTGGGATTCGCTGGCCGTCGGCGAGTACCTGGCCGAAGCCTTTCCGCAGGCGCGGCTGTGGCCGACCGCGCCGGCGGCGCGCGCCTGCGCGCGCTCGGTCAGCGCCGAGATGCATGCGGGTTTCGCCAATCTGCGCCGGCACCTGCCGATGAATCTGCGTCGCAAGCCGGCGCCGCGGTCGCTGACGCCTGAGGTCGAAGCCGACATCACCCGCATCGCTGCCCTGTGGCGCGAATGCCGGCGCCGCTTCGGCGGCGGCGAGCCGTTCCTGTTCGGCGGGTTCGGCATCGCCGACGCGATGTACGCGCCGGTGGTGAGCCGGCTGCGCACCTACGCCGTACCGATCGACCGCGATACCGCGGCCTATTGCGATGCGATCGAGCGCCATCCGCCCTACCGGGAATGGTGTGAAGCGGCCAAAGTCGAGCCGATGGTGGTAGCGGATTTCGAGGTCTAAGCGGCGGCGGTCTCCAGCGCCTTGACGCCCGGCAGCGTCTTGCCTTCGAGCCACTCGAGGAACGCGCCGCCGGCGGTTGAGACATAGGTGAGCTGATCGGCGACTCCCGCCTGGTGCAGCGCTGCGACGGTGTCGCCGCCGCCGGCGACGCTCACCAGTTTCCGCGCGCGCGTCAGCGCCGCGACGCGCCGTGCGATGGCGACGGTCGCCTGGTCGAACGGTTTGGTCTCGAAGGCGCCGACTGGTCCGTTCCACACCAGCGTGCGACAGGCCGCAAGCTTGTCGCCGATCAGCGCGACGCTCTTCGGTCCGATGTCGAGAATCATCGCATCCGGCGGCACGCGGTCGACGGCGACGGTCTCGGTCGCGATTCCGGGCTTGAGCGCGGCGGCCACGACGACGTCGATCGGCAGCAGCAGCTCGCAGCCGGCGGCCTTCGCCTTGGCGCCGAGGCCGCGCGCGGTCTCCACCATGTCATGCTCGGCGACGGACTTGCCGATGGATTTTCCGCTGGCCAGCAGCAGCGTATTGGCCATGGCGCCGCCAATGATGAGCACCTGCACCTTGGTCGCCAGATTGTCGAGCAGCGCGAGCTTGGTCGAGACCTTGGCGCCGCCGACGATCGCCGCCAGCGGCCGTGCGGGGTTGTCGAGCGCGCGGTCGAGCGCCGTGAGTTCGGCCTGCATCAGCCGCCCGGCGTAAGCGGGCAGGAGATGCGCCACGGCTTCGGTCGAGGCGTGCGCACGATGCGCCGCCGAGAAGGCATCGTCGACATAGACATCGGCCACCGCCGCCAGCGCCTTGGCGAAATCCGGATCGTTTCTCTCCTCGCCCTTGTGGTAGCGAAGGTTCTCGAACAGCGCGACCTCGCCGTCGCCCAGGCTGGCGACGGCGGCCTGAGCCGGCGCGCCGACGCAGTCTTCGGCGAAAGCGATGCACCGGCCGCCGAGTGCGGCCGCCAGCGCCGGCGCGATCGGGCGCAGCGACAGTCCGGGCTCGCGGTTCTTAGGCCGGCCGAAATGTGAGACGACGACGACGCGCGCGCCCTTGTCGGCGAGCTCGCGGATGGTCGGCGCCAGGCGCTCTATGCGCGTCGCATCGGTTACCCTTCCGTCGACGACTGGAACGTTGAGATCGGCGCGCAACAGCACGCGTTTGCCGCGGGGATCGAGGTCGTCGAGCGTCCGGAACCTGGCCATGCGATGCGCGCACCTCGCGCGCTCAAGCGTCGCTGGGCGGGACCCAGGGGATCGTGCGGAACTCGATACCCTCGTCGGCAAGCGCACGCGATTCCGCCATCGTCGCCTCGCCGTAGATGCCGCGCGCCTTCGCCGTGCCCCGGTGGATGGCGCGGGCTTCGGTGGCGAATCGGGGGCCGACATCTTCGCAGTGCGTCTCGACGTGCCGACGCAGCACCTGTAGGGCGCGCCGCACGTCTTCTGGCCGAGGCGGCTGCTCGGTCGCCTCGGATGCCGCCACGCGCAGCGGCCGCGGCGCCATCGGCGCTTTCTCCACGTCATTGCTGCCGCATTCCGGGCAGACGACCTGCCCGCGCGCACTCTGCCGCTCGAAGGTGGCGCCGTCGCGGAACCACCCATCGAATTCGTGCCCGGCCCCGCATTTGAGCTTGAACAGGATCATTTCCAGGTCTTAACCCTTTGATCGACGTGACGTTCCGGACGATGAACATGGTTTTAGCCGCCGCTATGGTCAAGTGCTAATGCGCCCCGCGACCGCCTTCGACCCGCCGCCATCCGCCTGGGTTGCGCGCCATGCGGGACTCATCCGCCCGGGCGGCCGGGCGCTCGATCTGGCAGCCGGCGGCGGCCGCCATACCCGCGTCCTGCTGGAGCGAGGCTGCAACGTGGTGGCAGCCGATCGCGACACGCAGGCGCTCGAGGCGGCTTTCGCCGACCATCCGGCCTGCCGCATCCTTCGGCTCGATCTCGAAAGCGGCGAGTCCTGGCGGCTGGGCGACGGCTACGACGGCATCGTGGTGACCAATTATCTTTACCGCCCGCTGTTCGCCGATCTCGCGGCCGCGCTGGCGGCGGGCGGGGTGCTGATCTACGAGACCTTCATGGAGGGGAACGAGCGCTTCGGCAAGCCGTGCAATCCCGATTTCCTGCTGCGACCGAACGAGTTAATCGACGCCTTCGCGCCGCGATTGATGGTGGTCGCCTTCGAGCAGGGAATCGTGCGCCGGCCGCGGCCGGCTGCGATCCAGCGGCTCGTCGCCCGGAAAGGGGATATTATCGCCCTCGATTGACCCGGAGGTGACGATGGCGCGTCGATTCCGACTGAATGTCGGCTGGCACGACCGGCTGATCCGCGTTGTCATCGGGCTGGCGATCATCGCCGGAATCTGGATTTGGTTCACCGACGAACGTTGGCTCGCCCTGATCGGCGTGATTCCGATCCTGACGGCGATCGGCGGCTGGTGCCCGGTCTACGAATTCCTCGGCATGAGCACCGACACGACGGTGACGCGCGAGGGGTGACGCGGTCTATTCCGCGGCGGCGATCGTCGTGCGCTTGGGCGCGGCGAAGAGCCGATCGTGCGTCAAGGACGGCACGGCGCGCCGCGCTTCGGCGATCTTCGCCGGATCGATCTCGGCGCTGACGAACCCGACGCGATCCTCGGCTTCGGCGAGAACCTCGCCCCACGGCGCGACGATCAGAGCGTGGCCGTAGGTACGCCGACCGCCGCCGTGCTCGCCCCATTGCGCCGGCGCGAAGACGAAGCAGCCGTTCTCGATGGCGCGCGCACGCAGCAGCACGTGCCAGTGCGCGCGGCCGGTCGGAACCGTGAAGGCCGAGGGAACGGCGAGAAAGTCGGCGCCGGCCTTGGCCAGGGCGCGGAAGAGATGCGGAAACCGCAGGTCGTAGCAAACCGTCATGCCGAGCCGGCCCCACGGCAGCGCGGCGACGACGGCCTTGTCTCCGGCCTTGTAGGTCTGCGATTCACGATGGCGCTCGCCGGTCGGCAGATCGACGTCGAACATGTGGATCTTGTCGTAACGCGCCGCGATTTCGCCCTGCGGCGAAATCAGGAAGGAGCGGTTCGACAGCCGCTCGGCGTTCGTGTCGCGGATCACGGCGGAGCCGAGCAGCAGCCATGCGCCGGTCTCGCGCGCAAGGTCGCGGAAGGCGGCGACCATCGCGTGCTCGCTCTCGGGTCTTGCCTTGTCGAGCGCCAACGCCCGCTTGGGCTCGATCATGTCGCTCACCTCGGGCGTCATGATTAGATCGGCGCCCCGTTCGCGCGCGCGCCTGACCAGATCGGAAGCGGCGGCGACGTTCGCGTCGATCGCCGGACCCGAGGTCATCTGGATGCAGGCGGCGGTGAATTTACTGCTCATGGTGCGATGCCCAACAGCGAATCGAGCCTGCCTTCACGGTCGAGCGCGGCGAGTTCGTCGGAGCCGCCGATATGCCGGCCGTCGATGAAGATCTGCGGCACCGTCCGCCGCCCGCCGGCGCGCGCGATCATCTCGTCGCGCTTTTCGTCGTCGCCCATCACATCGATGTCCTCGAAGCTGACGCCCTTCTTCCGCAGCAGACTGCGCGCCCGCGCGCAATAGGGGCAGAACATCGTGGTGTAGAGCTCGACCTTGGCCACGGCTGATTATCTGGTCTGCGTCGCGGCGAAATCAATCACCGATCGGGCCTGACCGTCCGTGCCAGGGTCAGCACGTCGACCGCGGCCGCACCCGATTCGAGCAGGACGCGGGTGCATTCGCCGACGGTCGCGCCCGTCGTCAGTACATCGTCGACCAGCAGCACGCGGCGGCCGGCGACCGCGCGGCCGCGCTTCAGGGCGAACGCGCCGCGCACGTTGCGGTGGCGCTCGGCGCGGCCGCTGCGACCCTGCGACGGAGTCGCCCGCCGCCGCAGCAGCAGGTCGGCGACCACCGGCGGCCCGCCGCCGCGAGCGAGCGCATGCGCCAGCACGGCCGCCTGGTTGTAGCGGCGCGCGAACAGCCGGGTCCAATGCAGCGGCACCGGCGCGATAACGTCGCACGTCGCCAGCAGCTCGGCGCCGGCGCGCCGCATGAACTGTCCGAGCGCGGGCGCCAGCTGCAGCTTGTCGCCGTGCTTGAAGGCCAGGATCAGCGTTCGGCTCGCGCCGTCGTAGCGCATCGCCGCCCGTGCGCGCGCGTAGGGCGGCGGCTCGCGCGCGCAGGCGCCGCAGATCGCGTCGCCGCCGAGTTCGACCTCGAACGGCAGACCGCAACGCGCGCAGCAGGGCGGCTGCAGGAAGTCGATTCCGCGCCAGCATCCGGCACAAAGCGCGCCGTCGCCGCCGATCTCGACACCGCATTTGAGGCAGCGCCGCGGCAGCAGGAAGTCGAGAAGAACGGCGCCGATGCGTCGCGGCTCGAGAGCGGCGATGAACTCTCCCATGGCGCGATCTCAGGCGAGCCGGCGCGGCTTGTCAATCCGCGGGCGCGGAGGCGATCATGCGCCATGAAACCCTCGGATCCGCAGCGCATCTTCGACCCGCGCGCCGTGCGCTGTCATCGCGCGCGTGCCGTTCGCATGGGGCTCGGCGCGGAATTCCTGTTCGAACGGGCCGCGGCCGATCTTGCCGAACGGCTCGACGAGGTCAGGCGGCGATTTGCGCTGGCGCTCGATCTCGGCTGCCGCACCGGCGTGATGGCGCGGGCGACGGGCGGCCGCGACCGCGTCGGCCGGGTGATCTCGGCCGATCCCTCCGAGGCTCTGGCCCGGCGCGCGCCGCCTCCCGCGGCCGTGATCGATCTCGAGGCGCTGCCCTTCGCGCCGGCGACCTTCGATTTGGTGCTGAGCCCTCTGGTGTTGCACTGGGTCAACGATCTCCCGGGCACGTTGCTGCAGCTGCAGCGGATGCTCAAGCCCGGCGGGTTGCTGCTGGCGACGTTGTTCGGCGGTGAGACGCTCGGCGAGCTGCAAGAGGCGCTGATCGAGGCCGAGCTCGAAAGCGCCGGCGGCGCCGGTCCGCGGGTTTCGCCGTTCGCCGATCTACGTGATCTCGGCGGCCTGCTGCGGCGCGCCGGCTTCGTCGATCCGGTGGTCGATGCCGACCGCACCGAGGTCGATTACGCCGATGCATTCGCGCTGATGCGCGACCTGCGGGCGATGGGCGAGACCAATGCGCAACGGGAGCGCCGCAAGTCGCTGACGCGACGCCGCACGCTGGCGCGGGCCGCGGCGATATTCCGCGAGCGCGCGGCGGGACCCGACGGGCGCGTGGTCGCGACCTTCGAGACGATCAACCTGACCGCGTGGGCGCCGTCACGCTGACGGCGGTCACTCGCAGGCATAGAAGAACGTCAACGCATAGTCGCCGGAGGGCTGCGTGCCGCGCGGCACCGACAACTTGCCGTAGTGCTGACAATGGAGCGCCGCCATATTGTAGGGATTGGTGCCGCGTCCGCCGCGGATGACGATGCCGGTGGCGTCGGCGCGCACGATCTGCGGCCGCAGCACGTAGTCCGGCGCATAACAACCGGCGAGCGACGGAATGGCCAGCAGGCACAGCAGGCGGGCGAGGCGATTCATACCGCGAGCCTAAGGTCGCAGGCGCGGGCGGGCAAGCCTCACAGCAGTTCGCGCAACGCGGCGACGAGCCCCTTGTCGGCCGGCGGCATCGGGTACTGGTCGAAGCGCTGCGGCCGCACCCACGTCAGCTTCTGGCCCTCGCGCGCCGTTACCAGCCCTTTCCAGCGGCGGCAGACATAGAGCAGCAGGACGACGTGCAGCGCCGGATAGCGGTGCGAGACGAAGGTCAGCGGCGACAGACAGGCCTCGGCGACGTCGATGCCGAGTTCCTCGCGCAACTCGCGGACGAGCGCCGCCTCCGGCGTCTCGCCGGCCCGCAGCTTGCCGCCGGGGAACTCCCATAAACCGGCCATTGTTTTGCCGGCCGGGCGCTCTGCCAGCAGCACCCTTCCGTCGCCGTCGATGAGCGCGACGCAGACGACGGTGATGCTCGCCGGCTCAGCTGCGGTAACTGCCATTGATGTCGATGTAGCGGTGCGTCAGGTCGCAGGTCCAGACCGTCCAGCGGCCGCGGCCGACGCCGAGATCGACGGCGAGACGGATGTCGCGTCCGGCCATATGGCGCGCGACCGGCGCCTCGTCGTAGCCCGGCACAGGGCCGCCGTTCTCGGCGATCGGCACGCCGCCGACGGCGATCGACAGCCGGTCGCGGTCGGCCTTTTCGCCCGCCTTGCCGACGGCCATCACGATGCGGCCCCAATTGGCGTCGCCGGCGGCGATTGCGGTCTTGACCAGCGGCGAGTTGCCGATGGCGAGCCCGACGCGCCGCGCCGCCGCCGCCGAGGCCGCGCCCGAGACCTCGATGGTGACGAACTTCTCGGCGCCTTCGCCGTCGCGCACGATCTGCTGCGCCAGATCGATCAGCACATCGTCGAGCGCGCGCCGGAACGCCCCGAGTGCCGGATCGGCGGCGCGGGTGATGCGCCGATGTCCGGCCTTGCCGGTCGCCACCAGCAGCAGCGTGTCGCTGGTCGAGGTATCGCCGTCGACGGTGATCGAGTTGAACGAGCGATCGTTGCCGGCCGTCAGCATCGGCTGCAGCGCCGAGGCGACGATGGCGGCGTCGGTGAACACATAGGCGAGCATCGTGCCCATGTCGGGTGCGATCATGCCCGAGCCCTTGGCGATGCCGTTGATGGTGACGCGCGTGCCGAGAATGTCGACGCTGCGCGTCGCGCCCTTGGGAAAGGTGTCGGTGGTCATGATGGCGCGCGCCGCCTCTTCCCAGGCGTCCGACCGCGCCGAGGCCGCCGCCGCCGGCAGCACCGCGACGATCTTCTCCGCCGGCAGCGGCTCGCCGATCACCCCCGTCGACGACACGAAGACCTCGCGCGGGTCGCAGTCGAACACCTTGGCCGCGGCCGCCACTGTCTGCGAGACGGCGTCGCGGCCGCGCTTGCCGGTGAAGACGTTGGCGTTGCCGGAATTGACGACGATTGCCCGCGCCTTGCCCCGTTTCAGCGCCCGACGGCACCAGTCGATCGGCGCGCCGGGCGTCAGCGAGCGCGTGAAAACGCCGGCGACCGTGCTGCCGGGCGCGACCACGGCCAGCATGAGGTCCATCCGCTCCTTGTAGCGGATGCCGCAATGCGCGCTCGCCAGGTCGACGCCGGGAATCGGCGGCAGATCGGGAAAGCGCGCTGGCGCAAGCGGCGAGACCGCAGCCATGGTCGCCTGTCGAGACGTTTGCCGGGCCCCGCCGCCTATTGCGGCTTGGCGTTGAGCTTGTCCGGCGCGGTGTCGGGCGCCAGGGTCGGCGCGCCCGGTGCGGCGGCGCCGGCGGGCGGCTTGAGGTTGAGCTTCGGCGACGCCGCTGCGTTGGCGGGTGGCGGCTTGCTGCCGTCGAGCGAGAACACCTCGATCTTGCCCGTCTGGCTCAGCTGCTTCAATCGCTCGTCGCCGGCCTTCTCGGCGAGTTGCTGCGCCAGGCGCGGTGCCACTTGATCATAGGGCAAGGCCTTGCCCGGTCGCCGGTCCTCGACCTGGATGACGTGCCAGCCGAACTGGGTATGGACGGGCTTCTCGGTGAACTGGCCTTTCTTCAACGCGAAGGCCGCGTCGGCGAACTCGGGCACCATCTCTTCCTTGGTGAACCAGCCGAGGTCGCCGCCCGAGGCCTTGCCGGCGGGATCGATGCTCTTCTCCTTCGCCAGGGTCGCGAAATCGGCGCCCTTCTTAAGCTGCGCGATGATGTCCTCGGCTTCCTTTTCGCTGGACACGAGGATATGCCGCGCCTTGATCTCCTCGTGCTTGGGCGCTTCTTTGGCGTACTCCGCGTAGGCAGCCTGGATTTTCTCCTTGGTCACTTCCTTTTGGGCGATCGAGGCGAGGTAAGCGTCCCCCAAGACCTGCTCGCGTGCTATTTCCAGCTGCTTCTTGACAACGGGATTGGCCTCGATCCGGGCCTTTTCGGCCGCCTGCGTCGCCAACTTCATCGCAATCAATTGATTTCTAATCCTAGGGTACGCTTGTTCAAGTGTGACGTGCTGACGCACATCGGGCGGGAGCCTGTTATAGACGATCTCGACGTCGAGGCGGGTGATCGCCTGCCCGTTCACGCGGGCCACGACCGGATCGCCCGCGGGCTTGGATTTTTGCGCCAGTGCCGGGGTCGCGGCCAAGGCAAGGATCAGGCAGGCGAACATCGCGTTGCGCGCCGTCATGGCACTCGGTTCCTTTCGAAAAAGACGGGCGCGGCGAAACCGGCCGCGCAGGTGCCGCTGATAAAGCATATCGCCGGTCGCTTAACAAGCGCCCCCGCGGTTAACGGCCGGCGGTGGCGGGGATTTTCGGGCCGCGCCGAATTGACACTCGCGCTATATGCCCCTATCTCTCATACCGTCGCCGTGGCGACGTTCGGCTTTCCCGCCATGCCATTGAGGTCTCGATGATTGGCGCCCTTGCCCGGCGGCTATTCGGTTCGGCAAACGACCGTTACATCAAAAGTCTGCAGCCGCTCGTCGACGACATCAACGCCCTCGAGCCCGAGATGGCTGCGCTCGCCGACGCCGATCTGCGGGCGCGAACCGATGTCTTCAAGAAGCGTCTCGCCGACGGCGACGAGCTCGACGACCTGCTGGTCGACGCCTTCGCCACCGTGCGCGAAGCGGCCAAGCGCGTCCTCGGTCAGCGCCATTTCGATGTCCAGCTGATGGGGGGCATCGTTCTCCATCGCGGCCAGATCGCCGAGATGAAGACCGGCGAGGGCAAGACGCTGGTCGCCACGCTGCCGGTCTATCTCAACGCGCTCGCGGGCAAGGGCGTGCACGTCGTCACCGTCAACGACTACCTCGCCAAGCGTGACAGCGAATGGATGGGCCAGGTCTACAAGTTTTTGGGGCTTTCGGTCGGCTGCATTGTGCACGGCCTTGACGACTTGCAGCGCCGCGAAGCCTACGAGGCCGACGTCACCTACGGCACGAACAACGAATTCGGCTTCGACTATCTGCGCGACAACATGAAGTTCTCGCTCGGCCAGATGGTCCAGCGGCCGTTCAACTACGCGATCGTCGACGAGGTCGACTCGATCCTGATCGACGAGGCGCGCACGCCGCTGATCATCTCGGGGCCGGCCGAGGATTCCTCCGAGCTCTATCGCGCGGTCGACAAGCTCATCCCCCGCCTCGCCGCCGAAGACTATGAGAAAGACGAGAAGCAGCGGGCGGTGACGCTGACGGAATCGGGCGTCGAGAAGATGGAAGCGATGATGCGCGAGGCCAGCCTGCTGAAGACCGGCACGCTTTACGACATCAACAATCTGTCGCTGGTCCATCACGCCAATCAGGCGCTGCGCGCCCACAAGCTGTTCGCGCGCGACACCGACTACATCGTCCGCGACGGCAAGATCATCATCATCGACGAGTTTACCGGCCGCATGATGGAGGGGCGGCGCTATTCCGAAGGGCTGCACCAGGCCCTGGAGGCGAAGGAGGGTGTCGAGGTCCAGAACGAGAATCAGACGCTCGCGACCATCACCTTCCAGAACTATTTCCGGCTGTTCCCCAAGCTCGCGGGAATGACCGGCACGGCGATGACCGAGGCGACCGAACTCAGCGAGATCTACAAGCTCGAAGTCATCGAGGTCCCGACCAACAAGCCCTGCATCCGGGTCGACGCCGACGACGAGGTCTACCGCACGGCGCGCGAGAAATACGACGCCATCATCAACCAGGTTCTCGAGTGCCGGGCGCGGCAGCAGCCGGTTCTGGTCGGCACCGTCAGCATCGAGAAATCGGAGACGCTGTCGGAGCTGTTCAAGAAGAAGAAGATTCCGCACAGCGTGCTCAACGCGCGCTACCACGAGCAGGAAGCGCAGATCATCGCCCAGGCCGGCCGGCCTGGCGCGGTCACGATCGCCACCAACATGGCCGGTCGCGGCACCGACATCCAGCTCGGCGGCAATGTCGAGATGCGGCTCAAGAACGAGCTCGCCGGCATTAACGATCCGACGGTACGTGAGCAGCGCGCGGCCGAGATTCGCGCCGAGGTCCAGATGGCGCACGAAGCGGCGGTCAAGGCCGGCGGCCTCTATGTGATCGGCAGCGAGCGCCATGAGAGCCGCCGCATCGACAACCAGCTGCGCGGCCGCTCCGGCCGTCAAGGCGATCCCGGCGCGTCGAAATTCTTCGTCTCGCTCGAAGACGACCTGATGCGCATCTTCGGCTCCGATCGGATGGACGGCATGCTGCAGAAGCTCGGCCTCAAGGAGGGCGAGGCCATCATCCATCCCTGGATCAACAAGGCGCTGGAGAAGGCGCAGGAGAAGGTCGAGGCGCGCAACTACGAGATCCGCAAGCACCTGCTGCGTTTCGACGACGTCATGAACGACCAGCGCAAGGTCGTCTACCAGCAACGCCGCGAGATCATGGGGGCGGCGGACGTCAGCGCGATGATCACGGACATGCGCGAGGAGGTCATCGGAAACCTGGTGGCGCGTTGCGTTCCCGAAAACGCGTTGCCGGACCAGTGGGACACTGGGGCGCTCCACGAAGAGATCCGGCGCGTCTTCAACCTCGATCTGCCGATCGCCGACTGGGCGCAGGAGGAAGGCATCGCCGACGTCGAACTGCGCGAGCGGATCGGCCGCGCCGTCGCCGACAAGAATCAGCGCAAGGTGGAGCTCTACGGCGCGGAAATCATGCGGATGGCCGAGCGCAGCCTGCTGCTGCAGATTCTCGACCAGCAATGGAAGGATCACCTGTTGGCGCTCGATCATCTGCGCCAGGGAATCAACCTGCGCGCCTATGCGCAGCGCGATCCGCTCAACGAGTACAAGCGCGAGGCCTTCGAGCTGTTCCAGGGCATGCTTTCGGCGCTGCGCGAGCAGGTGGTGAGCGTTCTCGCGCATGTCGAGCTCCGGGTGGAGCCGAGTGCCGCCGCCTCGCCGCCGGGAATGGCGCCGGCACCCGTACGCGGCGTCGAAAGCCGCGACGACCCGACGCTGGCGCCGACCGCGCCGGGCGCGCGCACCGCGCCGATTCCCGCGCCCTGGGCGCGTACACCGCGCAATGCTCCGTGCCCGTGCGGCTCGGGGAAGAAGTACAAACACTGCCACGGCCGCGTTTGATGTCGGTGGACCGCATGCGCCTTGCGCAGCCGGCTGAAACGACATTAAACCGAATTAATTGCAGCGAAGGGACGGCGTAATCCGTCCGCGGCCATGGTGGCGGCGTTTTCGGATCATGTACGGTGGCGCTGGAGCCCTTTGCCCCACGACGCCGTTTATGGTGACGGCACATTTTGACGCGAGGTTGATCCATGAGGTTTTCGATGATGTCCGGCGGCTGGCTGCGCCAGGTGGCGTTCGTTGGGGCGCTGTCCGCCGTGCTGTCCGGAGCGCCGCTGGCGCTCGCACAGTCGGCGCAACCGGCGATCGTGCAGATGCCGAGCTTCGCACCGATCGTGAAAAAGGTGTTGCCCGCGGTCGTCAATATCTCCGTCATCGAGAAGTCGGATGTCGCCAGTTCCGACGACACCATGCCGGATCAGGACATGGGGCCGAACAATAATCCGTTCCAGGGGTTTCCGCCGTCGCCGTTCGACGAATTTCTGCGCCGTTTCTTCCAGCAGCAACAGCGCCAATTCCAGCAATCGCCGATTCCGGAAGGCCAGCGCGTCGCATTGGGATCGGGGTTCATCATCGATCCCAGCGGCTATGTCGTGACCAACAATCACGTGGTTGAGGACGCCGGCAAGGTGACGGTAATTCTGCAGGATGGGAGCCGCCATCCGGCCAAGGTCATCGGCCGCGACCCGAAGACCGATCTGGCGCTGCTCAAGATCGAGAGCAAGGCGCCGCTGCCCTATGTCACCTGGGGCGACAGCGAGGCGACCGAGGTCGGCGATTGGGTTCTTGCGGTCGGCAATCCCTTCGGACTCGGCGGCACCGTCAGCCCCGGCGTCATCTCGGCGCGCGGCCGCGACATCCACGCCGGTCCCTATGACGATTTCCTGCAGATCGACGCCTCGATCAACCGGGGCAATTCGGGCGGTCCGGACTTCAATCTCGAAGGCCAGGTGATCGGCATCAATACCGCGATCTATTCGCCCAACGGCGGCTCCGTCGGCATCGGTTTTGCAATCCCCTCGAGCTTGGCGAAGCCGATCGTCGAGCAGCTCCGCAGTCACGGTAAAGTCGAGCGAGGCTGGCTCGGCGTTCAGATTCAGAGTGTCACGCCCGATATCGCGAAGAGCCTCGGCCTGCCGAAGACCGAAGGCGCGCTGGTCGCCGACGTGACCAAGGACAGCCCGGCGGCGGCGGCCGGCGTCAAGCAGGGCGACGTGATTCTGTCCTACGAGGGGCACGACATCGCCCGGCTGCGCGATCTTCCGATCGCGGTCGCCGAGACGCCCATCGGCCAGACCGCCGAGTTCAAGGTGTGGCGCGACCACAAGGAGGTATCGCTGCACGCGAAAATCGCGGAGATGCCCGCGAATGTCGAGATGGCGCAGGGACCGGCGCCCAAGCCGAACGGCACGTCGTCGAGCAAGATGGGCGTCCGCCTGTCCAGCCTGACCCCCGAGTTGCGGCGTCGCGCGCACGTGCCGAAGGATGTGAAAGGGGTCATCGTCACGCACATCGCCTCGGACTCGCCGTTGGCCGCGGTCGGCGTCCAACCGGGCGACGTGATCGAATCGATCAACCAGAAGCGGGTGTACACGCCGAAGGAGGCAATGGATCAGCTCGAGGCCGCGGCCAAGCAGAAGGGCGACAAGAAGACGCTGCTGCTGTTGCTCAACCGGCACGGCGTCAACGAGTACGTTGCGCTCACGGTCCAGACCCAGACCGAAAAGGGCTGAGACCGGCGAGGGATAGGGCGTGCGCATCCTGGTCATCGAGGACGATCGCGAAGCGGCGGCCTATCTCGTCAAGGGTCTGACCGAGAGCGGCCACCGCGTCGACGTCGCCTCCGAGGGCCGGCAGGGGCTCGAACGCGCGCGCGGCGGCACCTTCGACGCGATGATCGTCGACCGCATGCTGCCCGGCCTCGACGGCCTGTCGATCATCGCGGCGCTGAGGGCCGCCAACGACACCACTCCGGTGCTGGTGCTGAGCGCGCTCGGCGATGTCGAGGATCGCGTGCAGGGGCTCAACTCGGGCTGCGACGACTATCTGCCGAAGCCGTTCGCCTTTTCCGAGCTGCTGGCGCGACTCGAGGCGCTGACCCGCCGAGGCGGCGCGGAAACCAAGCTCAAAGTCGCCGATCTCGAGATGGATCTGATCGCGCGCGAGGTCACGCGCGCCGGCCGCCCGATCGATCTCCTGCCGCGCGAATTCCGGCTGCTCGAATATCTGATGCGCAATGCCGATCACATCGTCACGCGCACCATGCTGCTGGAAAAGGTGTGGGACCACCACTTCGATCCCCAGACCAACGTCATCGACGTCCATGTCAGCCGGCTGCGGCAGAAGATCGATCGCGGCTTCGAGCAGCCGCTGCTGCACACCGTGCGCGGCACCGGCTACGTGCTGCGGCCGCCGCGCAATCCGGCCTAAATTCCGCGCGTTCCCATCTGCACGAACTTGGCACGGCGGGCCGCGCGCAGGCCCGGCCCGTCGAGCTTGAGCAGCGGCAGCAGCGCCTTCTCGATGGCATCTCCGGCGGCGGCGATCGCGGCGTCGTGCGCCCGGTGCGCGCCGCCCAGGGGTTCGGGCACGACCGCGTCGATGACGCCGAGGCGCAACAGGTCCTGCGCCGTGAGCCGCAGCGCCTCCGCGGCGTCCCGCGCGTTGTCGGCGCTGCGCCAGAGGATCGAGGCGCAGCCCTCGGGCGAGATGACCGAATAGACCGCGTGCTCGAGCATGAGCACCGCGTTGCCGGCTGCAAGCGCGATCGCGCCGCCCGATCCGCCTTCGCCGATGATAGTGGCGATCAGCGGCACTTCGAGTCGCAGGCAGGCCTCGATGGCGCGCGCGATGGCTTCCGCCTGACCGCGCGCCTCGGCATCGACGCCGGGATAGGCGCCGGCGGTATCGACGAAGGTCAGCACCGGGAGCCGGAAACGATCGGCGAGCTCCATCAGGCGGCGAGCCTTGCGATAGCCTTCGGGCCGCGCCATGCCGAAATTGTGCCGGACGCGCGCTTCGGTATCGGCGCCCTTCTCGTGCGCGATGGCGACCACCGAGCGACCGCGGAAACGGCCGAGGCCGCCGACGATGGCGCGATCCTCGGCGAATGTGCGGTCGCCGGCGAGCGGCGTGAACTCGGCGATGAGCCGCCTGAGGTAGTCGGTGCCATGCGGCCGGTCGGGGTGGCGGGCGACCTGAACCTTCTGCCAGGGCGTTAGCTTGGCGTAGGTCTGGCGCAGGAATTTCTCGACCTTGGTTTCGAGCCGCGCCACTTCGTCCGCGATGTTGAGCCCGCCGCCGTCAGAGATGTGGCGCAGCTCGTCGATCTTGCTTTCGAGCTCGGCGAGCGGCTGCTCGAAATCGAGGAAATGGCGCATGGCCGCTTGACCTAGCATGCGGCGCGCAGCGGCGCCACCCTGTGCGCTATTTCCTGCGTGCCAACGGATGCGCTTCCTGCACCAGCCGCTTCAGGCGCTCGCTCCGCACGTGCGTGTAGATCTGCGTGGTGGCGATGTCGGCGTGGCCGAGCATCTCCTGCACGCTGCGCAGATCGGCGCCGCGATCGACCAGATGGCTTGCGAAAGCGTGGCGGAGGACGTGCGGCGAGACCTTGAGGCCGGTCTCGCGCGCCAGCCCCTCGATCAGCTGGCCGCAGCGGCGGCGCGTGAGGTGACCCTCGGCGCCGCGCGAGGGGAAGAGCCAGCGTGATTCCGCGCCGTCGCGTAGAAACCGGTCGCGCACGGCGAGATAGGCATCGAGCGCGCGGCGCGCGGGCCGGCCGAGCGGCACCAGCCGTTCCTTGCCGCCTTTGCCGCGCACCACCAGGAACCGCGGATCGCGCCGAGCGGCGCCGAGCGTCAGCGTGACCAGCTCGGACACGCGCAGCCCGCCCCCGTAGAGCAATTCCACGAGGCACAGCAGCCGCACGCCCTCGGCGCCGTCCTTGGCGCGCGCCGCCGCGATCAGCTTCTCCGCCTCGGCCTGCCCGAGCACCTTGGGCAGCGGTCGCCGCAGCCGCGGACCGTCGAGCGCGGCAGTCGGATCGTCGCGGCGGATCTTCTCGAGCACCAGGAAGCGATAGAACTGGCGCAGAGCCGACAGCCGGCGCGCCGCGGTGCCGGGCGCCCGCCGGGCGCCGGCGAGGCTCCCCAGATAATCGCGCAAATCGTCGCTCGTGGCGGCGGTCAACGTCGCGCCGCGGCGCCGCACGAACGTCTCGACCTGGCACAGGTCGTTGCGATAGGCGTCGAGCGTCAGCGCCGCGGCGCCGCGTTCGGCGGCGAGCATTTCGAGAAAGGCTTCGATGTGCCGGTCCATGTCAGATGCCGCCGTCGAGCGCGGCCTCGAGCGCCAGCGTATGCGCATCGCCGTCGAGGCCCACCGACCGCAGGCCGTCCACGGCGCGGCCCAGCATCAGCGGCTCCGTCGTCAAGCGGCCGTCGCTTTCGGCGATCAGCAGCGTCGCCAACACCGTCGCGCCGATGCGGCCGCCGCCTGCCGCCTGCCGCTGCATGTCCCACAGCGCCGGGTTGGGCAGCGCGCCGGGCGTCACCGGCGCCGTCAACGCCGCGGGCGCCAGCGTGTCGAGCGCCGACGGATCGACGCCGAGCGCGGTGAGAAGCGCATAGAGAAGGCTCGCGCGTTGCGCGGTCGCGGCGTCGCCGTCGGCTGCGGCGACGTCGCGGGCGAGGCCGGTGTCGAGCCGAGGCACGCCCGGCTGCGCGATCCGGTCCAGCAGCAGCGTCGCCTTGTCGCGGGCAGCGTTCACCCAGGGTTCGGCCGCGTCGCCATTGCCGGCGGCGAGAAGAACGCGCGCCGCAATGCCGGCGAATTTCGGGTCGGCGTCGGCGCTCGGAATGCCCGCCAAGGCCGGCGCCAGCAACGGCGCGCGTGCCACGAACACGCCGTGTTGCTGCGCATCGGCGGCGAGCCGCTCGATCGCCGCCATGCGTACCGCGAAATCGTCGCCCGATTTCGCCAGGACGTAAAGCAATGCGCGATCGCGAGCATCGGCCGGTGGCCGCATGGCTTGTCGGGCGCGCGCCAGTTCCTCGGGTTTGGAGGCAATCGCGGTGTAGAGATTGGCAAGCGATTTCGCCTGGAGGGCGCCGAGCGCTTGGGCGCGCTCGGCCGCGGCGAGGCGATCCTCGGGTGGCAACCCGGTGTCGCTGGCATAGCCGGCGAGTGCCGCCGGATCGGCGACGGCGATCGCTTCCGCCGGCAGCGGCCGTTTGGCCGCGGCCAACAGCGCGAGGCGCAGCGGCGTCGGGTCGCCGAGACGCGCCAGCCGGCCGTTGCCGCGCTCCTTGAGCAGGCGAATCAACGCATCGAACTCCGGATCGGGCGGCGCCTTCTGGTCGGCCAGCAGACTCTGGCCGAGCGAGGCCTTGGCGAAATCGCCGGCCAATGCCTGGCAGGCGATCAGCGCCCGCGCCCACCATACGCCGGGATAGCGGGCGACGCGCGCTTCGATATCCTTGCAGGCGCCGGTCGAATCGTCGGCGGCAAAGCGCAGTTCGATGCGGTCGCGGTCGATGGCTTCGGTGACGGCGGCTTCCGGCAACGATTGGATTAGAGCCAAGCCGTCCGAGACCAAGCCGAAAGCCACGATGCGATCGATGCGCCTCGGCAGAAGCGCTGCGCCGCCGATCTCTCCCGCCGGCGCCGTTGCATCGCTGAGCAACAGCCGTTTCGCGAGGCGGTCGAGCTCCGGCGACGCCGACGGCTGCAGCTGCGGCAAAAGCTCCGCAACGACGTTCCGGCCGGTGCCGTTCCACATGTCGCGCGGAAAGCCGCCATGGTCGGGATCGAGCAGACCGGTCCACGAAATATCGACGGGTTGCAGCGGCGCAATTTGAATCTGGCTGTCGACGGCCGGACCCGGCGGCGCGCTGACAGGCGGTGCGGGAGGGGGCGGCGTCAGCGGGATCGGCTGGGCCGCAGCGGGTGCGGCGACGAAGCCCGCCGCGAGGATCAGGCAGGCCGCCCTCCGCCGCGGCGGCACGCGCTCAACGCGGCAGCCGCGCATCGGGTATGGGATGCTCGACATGCCCCGTCGGCGCTGGGATGTGCCAGAACATCAGGATTCCTCCGCCGACAACGATCAGCACGACCAGCGTCGCGAGCGCGAACAAAATGGTTTTTGCCATGGATCCCGATTTCCCCGACGACACCGGCCCGATGCGGCCCGGTTGGCGGCGAATCCCGACGTTATGCTAGGCTGCCGCGATGACCGAACTGCGTCAGTTTACCGGCGCCGCATGACCGTTTCAACGCCGCACGCGCTATTGCGACCGCCCAAAACGATTGCGCTCGTCGGGCTGATGGGCGCGGGCAAGACCGCCGTCGGCCGCCGCCTCGCGCAGCGGCTGGGGGTCGAGTTTGCCGACGCCGACGCCGAGATCGAGAAGGCGGCGAACGCGACGATCGCGGAGATTTTCGCGGAAAACGGCGAGGCGTTCTTCCGCGCACGCGAGCGTGAGGTGATCAGTCGTCTGCTCGCCGATCCCGTCCACGTGCTTTCGACCGGCGGTGGCGCCTTCATGGATCCGTCGACGCGGGCGCTGCTGCACGAGCGCGCCATCACCATCTGGCTGCGCGCCGATCTCGACCTGATGGTGGCCCGCGTCATGCGGCGCAACAACCGGCCGCTGCTCAAGGACGGCGATCCGCGTGCCGTGCTGCAGCGGTTGATGGCGGAGCGCTATCCGGTTTATGCCGAGGCCGACATCACGGTGGACAGCGTCGACGGTCCGCCGGAAGTGACGCTCGAGCACATGCTCGCGGCGCTTGCCGCCTTTCTCGGCGCACCGGCGGGTGCCGCGACATGAGCGAGGCGCGGCGGCTGCGGGTCGAGCTCGGCACGCGCAGCTACGACATCGTCGTCGGCTCGCAGTTGCTGCGCGAGGCCGGTGCATTGATCGGCGCCGTGGCGCGCCAGAAGCGTGCCATCGTCGTCACTGACGCGAACGTCGCACACCTGCATCTCGAGGCGTTGCGGCGCGCCCTCGACGCGGGCGGATTCGCGCACAGCGCGATCGTCCTGCCGCCAGGCGAGGAAACCAAGGACTTTGCCCATTTCCAGAAACTCTGCGACGACGTCCTCGCCCTTGGCGTCGAGCGCACAACCCCGATCGTCGCGCTGGGCGGCGGCGTCGTCGGCGATCTCGCCGGCTTCGTCGCGGCGACGCTGCTCCGCGGCCTCGATTACGTCCAGGTTCCAACGACGCTGCTGGCGCAGGTCGACAGCTCGGTCGGCGGCAAGACCGCGATCGACACGCGGCATGGCAAGAATCTTGTCGGCGCCTTCCATCAGCCGTCTCTGGTCATCGCCGACGTCGATACGCTGGCGACGCTGCCGCGCCGCGAGCTACTGGCGGGCTACGCCGAGGTGGTCAAATACGGCTTGATCCGCGACCGCGCCTTCTATGAATGGCTCGAGGCCAGCGCCGAGCCGCTGCTCGCGGGCGATATCGGCCTGCGTCGCGAGGCGGTGCTGCGCAGCTGCGCCGCCAAGGCGGCGATGGTCGCGGCCGACGAACGCGAGGCCGGCGAACGCGCCGTGCTCAATTTCGGCCATACCTTCGGCCATGCGCTCGAAGCCGCCGCCGAATTCGGGCCGGCACTGCTGCACGGCGAGGCCGTCGCCCTCGGGATGCGGATGGCATTCGATCTTTCGGTGCGGTTGCGGCTGTGTCCGGCCGATGCGGCGGCGCGGGTGCGGCGTCATTTCGCGGCCGTCGGCCTGCGTACCGAAATCGGCGGCGTCGATGCGGACGCGCTGCTCGCCTACATGCAGAAGGACAAGAAGGTGAGAGACGGCCGCGTCACCCTGATTCTCGCCCGCGATATCGGCCGCGCCTTTGTCAGCCACGCGGTTTCGAGCCAGGATCTGCACCGCTTCCTCCGCGACGAGGTTAAGACGCTGGCGCACGCCGCACGCGCCCTTTAAATAGGCGCACCTCGGAGGTCCCACTCATGCCGTTGTCGCCCGCCTCGCAGCGCCAACCCATCCATGGGCGCCAGATCGATTGCCGCGGCTATCGGCGCGATGACGGGCTGTGGGATATCGAAGGCCACCTCGTCGACATCAAGACCTACGCCTTCGACAGCGATTATCGCGGGCGGATCGAGCCAGGCGATCCGGTGCACGAAATGTGGGTCCGCGTGACGGTCGACGACAATCTGGTCATACGCGCCATCGAAGCCGTCACCGACAAGAGTCCGTTCCCCGCCTGTCCGGCGATCACGGCGAATTTCGCGCGGCTTGAGGGCCTGCGTATTCGACCCGGATTTCTCTCGCAGGTACGCGAGCGGTTGGGCGGAATCGAAGGCTGTACCCATCTCGTCGAGCTGATGGGCCCGGTCGCGACGACCGCGTATCAGACCGTCTATCCTTATCGCCGACGGCTCGCCGGCGGTGACCGGCCGCCTGCGCCGAAAGAGCGCCCGCGGCTCATCGACACCTGTCACGCATTCCGCAGCGACGGCGAGGTCGTCAAGCGGCTGTGGCCGGATTACTACACCGGCCCGCGCGACTGAGGGCGGCAGCCCGTCATACCCTGACGCGCGGTCGCGGAGTGCCGTGACCCGCTCGCAGATGCCCTTCGTCGGTCGCCGCGGCCTGGTAATAGCGCAGCAGGTAGACGCGGATCGCCGCGGTGAGCGTCGATTGGTCGCGGTTGCGCGAAATGGCGGTGACCAGCTCGTTGAGCGTCTTGCCTTCGCGTTTGCAGACCAGGGTCAAGGCTTCCCACATCGCCGGTTCGAGGCGGATGCTGGTTCGATGGCCGTCGACGGTGACGTTGCGATTGACCAGCGTCGAGCGCGCCGAACCGGCGTGCGCACGCTCGGGCCCATCGGGCGGATCGAGCCCGGCCAATCTGTCCTCATGCGTCGTCATAAACTAAATGTTAGCGCGATTCGTGCCGCGCGCAACCATGAAGAGAACGCCGTGTATACGGTACAACCTGTGATTGTATCGGCGCTTTATCCCGGTTTCCGGTCCTCGTCGGGCGTCAGGGTCTTGAGTCGCAGGGCGTGCATGCCGCTTCCGAGTTCCTCCGCCAACAGGGCGTAGACCCGGCGCTGGCGCTCGACCCGCGACTCGCCGGCAAAGGCCGGCGAGACGATCTCAAGGCGGAAGTGGCTTTCGCCGCCAGGGCGCGCGCCGGGATGGCCGACATGCTGGCCGGATTCATCTTCGATGACCAGCCGCGTCGGCCGCAGGGTGGCGAGTTTGCTGCGAATCCGTTCGGCCATCGGCGGGAGCATGCGTTAACCCTTTAAATCCTGGGAATCGGGACCATTTTAGCGGTATTCCCCACCATCGATCCGCACAGCCTTGTCAGGAATCGGCCGTCTCTCCATACTGTCCGCCATCATGCCACGTCCCGTGAGCGCGAGCTATGCCGAGCCGGACAGGCCGGCAACGGGCCGCCGCTGTGATCATCCGGGGTGCGCGGAGGCGGGGGAATTCCGGGCGCCGCGGTCGCGTTCGGCGTTGCGCGAATACCTGTGGTTTTGCCTCGATCACGTCCGCATTTACAACGCATCGTGGAACTATTACGCGGGCATGACGCCGGAGGAGATCGAGCGCGAAATCCGCAGCGACACGGTCTGGCAAAGGCCGAGCTGGCCGCTGGGGTCCCGAACCTTCCGCTATCAGGCGCGGATCAAGGATCACGGCCTGTTCGATTTCGACGACGAGCCGGCCGGCCACGCGGGCGCCCAGGGCGCCTCCCGGCACCGCCAACCCGCGTCGCCGGAGGCCCGCGCGCTTGCGATCTTCGACCTGAGCGAGCCGGTGTCGCTCAGCGATCTCAAGGCGCGCTACAAGGAGCTGGTGAAACGCAACCATCCCGACGCCCATGGCGGCGACAAGGCGGCCGAAGAACGGCTCAAGGTGATCAACCAGGCCTATTCGACACTCAAGGCCTGCTACAATTCGTGACATGCAGCGGCAGCAGAAAGCGGTTATGACAACGAACACAAACCCTCAATCCGAAGCGACGCTCGACCGGCCCGACATCACCGTCTCGGTCCGCCAGACCTTCGGCATCGACTCGGATCTGCAGGTGCCGGCTTTCTCGCGGCCGAGCGACCATGTGCCCGATCTCGACGAGGCCTACCGCTTCGACCGTGACACGACGCTCGCGATCCTCGCCGGCTTCGCTTTCAACCGCCGTGTCTTGATTCAGGGCTATCACGGCACCGGCAAGTCGACCCATATCGAACAAGTCGCGGCGCGGCTCAATTGGCCGCTCATCCGCATCAATCTCGACAGCCATATCAGCCGCATCGATCTCGTCGGTAAGGATGCGATCGTGCTCAAGGACGGGCTGCAGATCACCGAATACCGCGAGGGCCTGCTGCCCTGGGCGCTGCAACATCCGACCGCGCTGTGCTTCGATGAATACGACGCGGGCCGGCCCGACGTGATGTTCGTCATCCAGCGCGTGCTCGAAGTCGAGGGCAAGCTGACGCTGCTCGACCAGAACCGCGTCATCCGTCCGCACCCCGCCTTCCGGCTGTTCGCCACGGCCAACACCATCGGGCTCGGCGACACCACCGGCCTCTATCACGGCACGCAGCAGATCAACCAGGGTCAGATGGACCGCTGGAACATCGTCGCGACGCTCAATTATCTGCCGCACGATGCCGAGGTCGAGATCGTGCTCGCCAAGGCGCCGTCCTACGACAACGACGACGGCCGCCGTACGGTGCACGCCATGGTGTCGCTCGCCGAGCTGACCCGGGCGGGTTTCGTCAATGGCGACATCTCGACTGTGATGTCGCCGCGCACCGTCATCACCTGGGCGGAAAACAACCGCATCTTCAACGACCTGGCCTTCGCCTTCCGCACCACCTTCTTGAACAAGTGCGACGAGGTCGAGCGCGCGACCGTGGCCGAGTATTATCAGCGGTGCTTCGGCACCGAGCTCAAGGAAAGCGGCGTCCGCGTCACGGTCAGCTGACGCTGCGGGGTCGCGGCCATGCCGGACAACGAATCGCCTGCCGAGATCTTCAAGCGTTCGACCGCCGCGGCGCTGCGTGCCATCGCCCGGCGCGGCGACGTCTCCGTGACCTTCGGCGCCGAACCCGCGGCGGTCGCCGGATCGCGGGTGCGGCTGCCATTGCCGCCGCGCGACCTCGCGGAAAAGGACGCGGCCCCCGTGCGCGGCGCGGCCGACGCCGTCGGGCTGCGCCTGCGGTATCACGATCCGGTGCTGCACGCGCGGCGCACGCCCGCCGGCGAAACCGCGCGCAACATCTTCGAGGGTGTCGAGCAGGCGCGCGTCGAGGCGCTCGGCTCGCGCAGCATGATCGGCGTCGCCGGCAACCTGGCGGCGATGCTCGACGAGCGCTACCGCCGCCAGGGCTACGAGCAGATGGCCGAGCGCAACGACGTGACGCTGGCCGAGGCGATCCGCCTGCTGGTGCGCGAGCGGCTCACCGGCGCGCCGCCGCCGCCCGCCGCGCGCCAGGTCGTCGAGCTATGGCGGCCCTATCTCGAGGGCAAGGTCGGCCGCGACCTGATCGAGCTCGAGCGCCACATGCGCGATCAGGCCACCTATGCGCGCACCGCGCGTCAGCTGATCCAGGACCTCGACCTCGATCTCGGCGAGGCCGACGACGAGGACACCGAGGAGAGCGCCGAGCACGACAACGAAAGCGCCGACGAGAACGATAAGGACAACGAGAACGGCGACGGCACGAGCAGCGGCGTGCAGGGCACGCTCGAGGGCGGCGCGCCGGACGAGGAGAAGCGCGACGGCGAATCCGCGGGCGCCGAAGAGGTCCAGGGCGAATTGATGCCGGGCGCCGGCGACGACGAGCCAGGCCGGCCGGGCCGGCCGGGTCAGCTGCCGCGCCACCGCGGCGACAACGAGGATCCCCTGGCCTATCGCGCGTTCACCAACCAATGCGACGAAGTGGTCGAGGCCGCCGGCCTCTGCGACCCCGACGAGCTGACGCGGTTGCGCGGCCTGCTCGACCAGCAACTGGCGCATCTCCAGAGCATCATCGCGCGCCTCGCCAACCGGCTGCAGCGGCGGCTGCTGGCGAAACAGGCGCGCTCGTGGGAGTTCGATCTCGAGGAAGGCATTCTTGATTCGGCTCGCCTCGATCGCGTCGTCACCAATCCGATCTATCCGCTGTCGTACAAGCGCGAGAAGGAGACGGAGTTCCGCGACACGGTGGTGACGCTCTTGATCGATAATTCGGGCTCGATGCGCGGACGGCCGATCACGGTTGCGGCCATGAGCGCCGACATCCTGGCGCGCACGCTCGAGCGCTGCGGCGTCAAGGTCGAGATCCTGGGCTTCACCACGCGCGCCTGGAAGGGCGGTCAGGCACGGGAGCGCTGGATCGCCGCCGGCAAGCCGCCCAATCCCGGCCGCCTCAACGATCTCCGCCATATCATCTACAAGGCGGCCGACGAACCCTGGCGGCGCGCGCGCAAGAGTCTCGGGCTGATGCTGCGCGAAGGCATCCTCAAGGAGAACATCGACGGCGAGGCCCTGATCTGGGCGCACGACCGCCTGCTGGCGCGGCCGGAGCAGCGCCGGATCCTGATGGTCATTTCCGACGGCGCGCCGGTCGACGACTCGACATTGTCGGTCAATCCCGGCAACTACCTCGAGCGCCACCTTCGCGATGTCATCGCGCAGATCGAGCGCAACTCGCCGGTGGAACTCACGGCCATCGGCATCGGCCACGACGTGACGCGATACTACCGGCGCGCCGTAACCATCGTCGATGCGGAGCAGCTCGGTGGCACCATGCTCGAGCGCCTCGCCGAGCTGTTCGACGAGGACGGTCCGCAGGCGGTGTCGCCGCGGCGCCACGCTCCCTTACGCGTCCGCGCCTAGCGACCGAGCCGCTCCCGCCTGCACCCGGCACCAGGCGTAGAGCGCGTCGTACACAACGAGGCCGTGCCGTAGCTGCCGTTGGTCGTCGTCGAAAATTGCCGAGAGGCCGGCCGAAAGCGCAAGCAGGCCGGAGGATTGTGCGGTCAGTTCGGGGCGTCCGGTATCGGCGCCACGAACGATATCCGCCAGCCGATCGAGCGCCGGATCCCGCAGCCGGTACTTGAGGATGAACGCATCGAAGCTGCAGCGGTCGGCGACATGGCCGAGCTCGACGGCGGGTACGTCGAACGGAACCGCGCGGGTCTGCGCCGCCACCACGGGCACCTCTGCGAGCGGCACATAGAGAAACTGCGCGTCGGGATCGATGAAGCGCCGGATCAGCCAGGGACAGGCGATGCGATCGACCTTCGGGCGCTCGCGCGTGACCCATCGGCTGGGCGCGGCGGGCTTCACGGTCACCGGCAACTCATCCGCACGCCAGCCAGCGAATCCGCCGTCGAGGTGCATCGCCGCGAGACCACGACGACGCAGCGCCTCGGCCACGGCCGCGCTTTCGGTCCCGTCGTCGCAATAGACGACGGCGGTGCGGCCGATCTCGAGGTGCGGCGCCCAGTCGGCGACTCTGTCCGGATCGCGCCGAATCGCGCGAGCGATCGCCGATTGGGCCGCCCGGAAGCTGGCGGCCACACGTACATCGATCAGCAAGGGACCCAGAATGTCGCCCTGCCGCTTCCGCAAGTCTTCTCGGGAGATACTGCCGTCCATTGTGCCTCCTCTCCGCGCAGAGCGCGGCTAGTGAAGCAGTGCTTGGACGGCTACGCGTCTGACGGGGAGACTGCATCCCCGCTTGTGAGCTTAATAACGCCGCCACGGCCAACGGGCAATCGGCCGCCGGGCCGGCCGCCGTCAGGAAATCGGTGGCTCGCCCGTCGGTTCGCCGCGCGAGCGCGCGTGGCGCCCGAGCACGGCGCCGAAATTGCGCCAGCCGTAAGCGATGGCTTCGACCGGTTGGCCGCCGACGGGGATCGGCCGATGCATCAGCTGCTTGCCGCCGAGGCGCTCGTAGAAGAACCGCGCGGGATTGCCGCGGACCACCCATACCAGCGCCGAACGGTGGCCCGAGGCTTCGAGCCGCTGGAAAAGAGCGGCCATCAAGGCGCGGCCGATGCCGACACCCTGGCAATCGGGCAGAACGTACAGCGTATAGATTTCGCCGGTGTATGCGACGGTGCCGTCGCGTTGCGCGCCGCAATTGCCGAAGCCGATGACGCCGAAACGCGGATGCTGCGCGACCCAGACGTCTTCCGGTCGATGCCGCAGGAAGCTGGCCCACGACGCCGTTTGCCGGCGCTCCGACATGTTGAGCAGCACCCGGTCCGGCAGCATGCCGGGATACGTTGCCCGCCAGGTGTCGATCTCGATTCGCGCAATCGCCTGCGCGTCCTCAAGCCGCGCCTGACGAACGACGTTCATCGTTCTGTCCCTCCCAAGACCCAGGGGGATCATAGACCGGGGGTGGCGCCGCTTTCGAGTGATTTTGCGAAGGGGCGCGGCGATTTTTGCCGCGCTCAGTCGCGGATTTCGAGCACAATTTTGCCGGTGGCCCGGCGCTCGCGCAGCAGGCGATAGGCTTCGGCCGCATCCGTCAGCTTCAGCCGGTGCGAAACCACCGGCTTGAGGCGGCCTTCCGCGTGCCAGCCGCCGAGGCGGGCGAAGGCGGGCGCGAGCAATTCCGGCCGCCGCGCCCGGTACGAGCCCCAGAGAAAGCCCACGATGTCGATATTCTTGACCAGCACGCGGTTGGCCGGGATCTGCGGCACGCTGCCGCTGGCGAAGCCAATCACCAGGATGCGCCCGCCCCAGGCGACGGCGCGCAGCGCCTGGGCGAAGGCATCGCCGCCCACCGGATCGAAGACCACGTCGGCCCCGCGCCCGGCGGTGAGCGCGCGCACGCCCTCGCGCAAATCCTCGCGCCGATAATCGACGGTGTGGGCCGCGCCGTGGGCGCGTGCGAGGGCACACTTAGCGTCGCCACCGGCCGCCGCGATTACCGTTGCGCCCATCGCCGCCGCGACCTCGACCGCTGCCAGACCGACGCCGCCGGCGGCGCCCAGCACGAGTACGGTTTCGCCCGCCTGCAGCTTCGCGCGCCAGGCGAAGGCGCCATAGGCGGTGCCGTAAGCGATCGGGAAGCCGGCGGCGGTGACGAAGTCCATGGTCGGCGGTGTCGCGAACACCGCGCCGGCCGGCGCGACGACGACCTCGGCATAGCCGCCCCAGGGCAGCGTCGCCATGACGCGGTCGCCAGGCTTGACCGCCGTCACTCCGTCGCCGATTTGGCGCACCACGCCGGCGGCTTCGAAACCGGGCGTGAACGGCAGCGGCGGCTTCTCCTGGTACTGGCCCAGCACCATCAGCATCTCGCCGAAATTGACGCCGGCGGCGCGCACATCGATCAGCACTTGTCCCGGGCCAAGCGGCGGCTCCGGCACGTCGGCGACGGCGAGCCGATGGATGGCGCCGTATTCGCGACAGAGGACGGCACGCATGGTCGAAATCTCCCGCGCGAACTTGTCGCGGTGCGCCGCTCGGCGCAAGCCCGATCGCTTGTCCGGCGCGCGGCGCTTCGCTATGGTTGGCTCATGCAACGATTCGCTGCCGCGCTCGCTCTCGCGGTCGTCCTCGTGGCGACGGGTGCCGCCGCCGACATCAAAACGCTCGAGACCGGAAAGATCTGGAGCGCTTACAGCCTCCCCGAAAAGGGCGGGCCGACCTGCTATGTGGTGGGCAAGCCGGTGAAATCGGAGCCCGCGGACGCGCAGCGTTCGCGCATTGACGCCATGGTTTCGCATCGCGTCGGCGAAAAGGCCTATAACGTCGTCACATTCAATCTCGGCTACGCCGTGAAGAAAGACGCCAAGGCCGAGGTCACGATCGACGGCAGGAAATACCCCCTGTTCCTCGACGATGGCGCCGCTTGGACGTCGAGCGCCGCCACCGACAAGGCGGTCACCGAGGCGTTGGCGCGCGGCAACAGCGCGACCGTCAAGGCAACCTCGGCCCGCGGCGTCGCCACCGCCGATACCTACGATCTCACCGGCTTCGGCGAGGCTCTCAAGGCGATCGACAAGGCCTGCAAGGTCAAGCGGTAAGGCTGGCGCGGCGGCCGCGGCGCGCCTATATCTTGGCGAAATGTCCGCCTGCAAGACCCTGATCGGCCTGTCGCGCCAGGAGTTGGTCGCCGAGATGGCCACGCTCGGCGCCGAGCCCTTCCGCGCCCGCCAGCTTTGGCACTGGATCTACCATCGCGGCGCGCGCGACTTCGCGGCGATGACGACGCTCGCCAAGTCGTTCCGCGCCGAGCTTGCCGGCCGCTACACGATAGCGCGGCCGGTCGAGAGCCGCGCTCAGATTTCGAGCGACGGCACGCGCAAGTGGCTCTTGGCCTTCGCCGACGGCCAGGAGGCGGAATGCGTCCACATTCCGGAGGAGGATCGCGGCACGCTCTGCGTCTCGTCGCAGGTCGGCTGCACGCTCACCTGCAAATTCTGCCACACCGGCACGCAGCGCCTGGTGCGCAATCTCGACGCTTCCGAAATCGTCGGTCAGATTATGGTGGCGCGCGACGCGCTCGGCGAATGGCCGTCTCCCAAGGACGATCGGCAGCTCACGAACATCGTGCTCATGGGCATGGGCGAGCCGCTCTACAACTACGACAACGTCGCCAAGGCGATGAAGATCGCCATGGACCACGAAGGCCTCTCGGTATCGAAGCGCAAGATCACGCTGTCGACTGCGGGCGTCGTGCCGATGATCGCGCGCGTCGGCGCGGAACTGGGCGTCAATCTCGCGATTTCGCTGCACGCCGTCACCGACGAGCTGCGCGACGTTCTGGTGCCGCTCAACCGGAAATATCCGATCGCCGAGCTGATCGCCGCCTGCCGCGCCTATCCGAGGGCCAGCAACTCGCGCCGCATCACGTTCGAATACGTCATGCTCAAGGGCGTCAACGACAGCCCGGCGGACGCTCGCGCGCTGGTCAAGCTGATCGCGGGGATCCCCGCGAAGATCAATCTGATCCCGTTCAATCCCTGGCCGGGCGCGCCGTTCGAATGCTCGAACGACGATGCCATCGCGACATTCGCCGATATCGTCAACGCCGCGGGCTACGCCTCGCCGGTGCGCACGCCGCGCGGGCGGGACATCCTTGCCGCCTGCGGCCAACTCAAATCGGCGAGCGTCAGGCCCAAGGCGAGCGAGCGGTTGAAGCAGGCGGCGGAAGCCGCTATATCCGGCCCGGCGGCGGGGTAGCTCAGCTGGTTAGAGCAGAGGAATCATAATCCTAAGGTCGCCGGTTCGAGTCCGGCCCCCGCTACCATCCTCGCGCCGCTGCACGGTCGGCAGCGTCAGCCGATCCACTTGATGACCGGCTTCCTGCGGGCGACGGCGGGCGCATCGTTCTTTGGGTACCCGACGACGATCGGCGCGACCGGCACGCAGGCAGGCGCAAGATCGAGGGCCTTCCTTCCTTGCGGTGTGTTGAGGAAAGCCTGCGCGAACCCGATCCAACAGCTTCCGAGGCCCGCGCCGTGAGCCGCGAGCATCAGGTTTTCGGCCGCCAACGCGCAGTCCTCGACGATCCATGGCCCATCCTCCACGGCGGAAATCAGGACGAGCGCGGGCGCGTGATAGAAGATATGGAACTTCGGGTCGGTGAGAAGCGATCGGAAATAATCCGAATGGCGGCTCGGCGGCATGGTCGCCAGCATATGACGCTTGGCGTCGTCCGATATCCGGTCGAGCACGCTCCGGTCGCGCACTACCGTGAATATCCACGGCTGTTGATTGACGGCGTTGGGCGCGTGGATCGCGGCGTCGATCAGTCCACCGATGGTTTTCGTGTCGACCGGTCGCGCCGTGTATTCGCGCACCGAGCGGCGGCCCGCGATCGCCTCTTCGATTTTCATGCGGCAACTCCGTTGTTCGGCCGACGGAAGGCTATCCGGGTTTCTCGCGGCCCCGCCTTGACCCCGATCAATTTTCCGAACGGCGACCTGGCCGCCGTGCCCGCGATCGTCACGGGCAAAGGAGCGGCCCGACGGATCGCCCGGCCAAGCGGGAGTGGCACGCGATCCGCCCATGGGTGATCGTCAGGCCGAGTGCTATCATTCGAACTTGCGCCGTAGGCACGGCAAAATTCGTGCCCTGCCGGGGCCAACGAACATCCCGGCGCAAGGAAAGGAGCTTTCCCGTGAAGGTTGGCGTTGCCGGCGCAGGTGCTGTTGGCTCGGCATCCCGTTCCGTCTGCGCATGGCGCGGCCCACCGGCGACACCGTCGCCCACGGCAGCCTGCCGGCACCGGCATGCCGCGGCGCGGCCCCCGGCATAGCCCGGCCTGCCACGGTGTCGATGACGAGCCCGGTCCATTCCAGCGAACTTGCCGCCGCGGCTTACCATGAGGCGGGGCACGCGGTTATGTGCCATCTGATGCGCCTGCGCATCGCCTCGGTCAGCATCGGCATCGAAGATCTGAACGGCGGACAGACGACCCACGGGAACAAGTTTCGGCGGACAAAGCCGTTCTCCGTCGATACGCCGCGCGGGCGCATGCAGGTCGAGAAGATCATCATGCTGTGCTTTGCGGGTCCGCTCGCGCAGCAGAAGTTCCTGCCGCGCGGTCCCGACGCCGATTACGGCGATGCCATCGATGTCGATATGGCTTCGACCCTGGCGATGCGGGTCTTCCGGTCGCGCAGGGTCGCGGCCGCATACGTGAATTTCGCCCGCGAATGGGTCCGCCAGAAGCTCGAGGACCCGCGGGTCTGGGCGGCCGTCGAAAGGCTGGCACTGGCGCTGATGCGGCAGAGGCAAATTTCCGGCCGCCATGCGGAAGCGATCATCCGCGGAAAGCTGGGAAGCGCCCCGCCTTGAAGACTGGGGCCACGCCCCGGCGGCGCCCCCGGCATGGAAAACTCGAGCCGCGAGCGGGTCGGCGCGATCGACTCTCGGTTCAAGACAGCGTTGCCGAAGCGCGGTCCGTCGGACGCGGCGCCGAGCCTCGAGCGGTCTGGTTCGACCGCCTTACGGCTGGCGCCGGGCCGACTTCGTCGAACCGGCGTCGTCACGCTCGCGGGCACTGTTTGACGCCCGCAGCACAAAACCAATCGATCAGGGCAGCTGATAGCTCACCGCGGACCGTCGCCGGGTCGCCGCTTTCACCTTAGCCGTCCGCTTGACGGTTTTCCGGCCGGCTCTCCGAGTGGTTTTCTTTCGCGACGCAGAGCGTTTCGCCATGGGCTCCCTCCTGGTCGGATCACGCTGCGGCAAGCGCCTGCCGCAGCGAACCATTCCACGCCGTTCGGCGCGGATGGGTCAAGCATGCGCCTGCGTACGCCGCTGGCCGGGGTCGGTCGACGGTCGCCCGACATGACGCCGGATCGCGCCACGCGCGTCATTGGCGGCGGATCGCGGCCGCGCCTCGCCGCTGCCGGAGACGATGACGCGGGCGATCGGGCGATTCGCTCAACCGCTGCGGTAAAGCGGCAGCTTGGTGCCGGCGGCGGTGCGTTCGACCATGACCTCGCGGCGGAAGTGGAAGAGCTTGGCCGGCCGGCCGCCGGTCGCGGTCGCGACCTTGCCGGTCTCCTCCACCAGACCCTGCTGCTCGATCAATCGGCGGAAATTCTGCTTATGCAGCCGCTGGCCGGCGAGCGCCTCGACCGCGCGCTGGAGCTGGAACAGGGTGAAGCTCGCGGGCATCAGCTCGAAGACCACAGGCCGGTATTTGATCTTGGCGCGCAGCCGCGCGATGCCGGTGGCGAGGATGCGGCGATGGTCGTGCATCATCGGCGTGCCGGCGATGGTATCGGCAAGCGGCCGGCCGGCGCCGGCCCTCGATTCGGACACGAGGCCGGCCTCCCAGAACAGCTCGTAACGCTGCAATGCGAATTCCTCGTTCCAACCGCGGCCTCGGGTGCCGAAGGCGACCTCGATGCGCTCGCGGCGTTCCCGCGCCTGAGCCGGCGGCGCTTCGCGTGTCCAAGCCCGCAGCCGCGGCAGGATCGCCTCGGCGATGGTGCGCGGCGGGCCGCGCCGCCAGTCCTCCCAGGGGAAATATCGGTACCAGTCGTACCAGGCGGCGTCCGCCGCGGCACCGTCGCCGCGCTCGCGCGTGAGGCCGAGATAGCTGATCGAGATGCGGCGTTCGACCGCTTCCTCGCGCGTGCGCTCGCGGTCGGCGAAGGTGTAGAGCTGCTCGACGTAGCCGAGCGGATGGCCGGTCTGGTCCTCGACCCAGGAGCGCACGCCGCTCTGCAGCGTGCGGTGACGCGATTGCAGGGGGCCGGAGGGCAGGGCGCTGCCGCCGTGCAGCGCCAGCACGCGCGGCTCGTCGCCGGTGACGGCGACGATGACGGCAGTCAGCTCGACCGCCAGCGATCCGCCGGTCTCGCTGCGATCCGCGTGGGCGGGCTCCGACAACACCATCGATTCAGGCCTTGATCACGCCGCCTTGACAGCCGATATAGTCAAACATAGCATAACTCGGGAGATGGGCGTTCGCGCCCGTTTTCTTTTCCGCCATAAATGCTCAATGGGAGCATAATTATGCCAGACAGTGCCGCTCTCGACCAGCTTTACGAACGCGTGCGGCCGGTGATTCCGCCCGTCGAATGGCCGATTTTCGCGGACGACGTTGCCGCCATCCTGGCGCTCAAGCGCGCGCGCAATGCCGTCATCCTGGCGCACAACTACCAGACGCCCGAAATCTACCGCTGCGTCGCCGACATCACCGGCGACAGCCTGGCGCTAGCGCGCGAGGCGGCAAAGACCGACGCGCGCGTGATCGTCCTCGCCGGCGTGCACTTCATGGCCGAGACGGCGAAGCTGCTCAATCCCGAAAAGACCGTGCTGATTCCCGACACGCGCGCCGGATGCTCGCTCGCCGAATCGGTCGCCGAGGCCGACGTGCGGCTGCTGCGTCAGCGCTATCCGGGCGTGCCGATCGTCAGCTACGTCAACACTTCGGCGGCGGTGAAGGCCGAATCCGATATCTGCTGCACTTCAGGCAACGCCAAGCGCGTCGTCGAATCGCTCGGCGTGCCGCGCGTCATCATGCTGCCGGACGAATATCTGGCGCGCAACGTCGCGGCCGAGACCCGCGTCGAGATCGTCGCCTGGCGCGGCCATTGCGAGGTCCACGAGCGCTTCACGGCGTCCGAAGTGCAGGCGCTGCGCGAGCAGCACCCGGGGATCGTCGTGCTGGCGCACCCCGAATGTCCGCCGGACGTCGTCGCCGCGGCGGACTTCTCCGGCTCGACGGCGGCGATGTCGGGCTACGTCGCGTCCAACCGGCCGGCACGCGTCGTCCTGCTTACCGAGTGTTCGATGAGCGACAATGTCGCGCTCGAGCATCCGGACACCGAATTCGTCCGTCCGTGCAATCTCTGTCCGCATATGAAGCGCATTACCCTCGCCAACATCCGCCGGGCGCTCGAGACCATGACGCATGAAGTGACGGTCGATCCGGCGATTGCCGTGCGGGCCCGCCGCGCGGTCGAGCGCATGCTGGCGATATGAGCCACGTCGATCCGGTTTCCGCATCCCGCTTCGGCTGCCCGGTCGTGATCGGCGCCGGCTTGGCGGGGTTGATGACGGCGCTGTACCTCGCGCCCGAGCCGGTCATCGTTCTCGCCAAGGCGCCGTTGGGCTCGGGCTGCGCCAGCGCCTGGGCGCAAGGCGGCATTGCCGTCGCCGTGGGTGCGGACGACGACCCAGCCGATCACGCCGCCGACACGCTCGCGGCGGGCGACGGTCTGTGCAACGCCGCGGTCGTCGAACGCGTTACGGCGACGGGACCGGCGGCGCTCGCCACGCTGGTGCGCTTCGGCGTATATTTCGACCGTGCGCCGGACGGACGCTACAGGCTCGGCCTCGAAGGCGGTCATGGCCGTCGTCGCATCGTGCACGCCGCCGGCGACGGCAGCGGCCGGGCGATCGTCGCTGCGCTGGTCGAAGCGGTGCGGCGAACGCCGTCGATCGCCGTGCTCGAAGGCGTCGAGGCGCGGCGCCTGCTGGTCGAGGACGGCGCGATCGCCGGCGTGCTCGCGGCTTCCGGCGATGGCTCGCTGGTTCTGCCGACGTCACGCGTGGTGGTCGCGAGCGGCGGCGTCGGCGGGCTCTATCGCGAAACCAGCAACCCTTTGACGGCGATCGGGCAGGGCCTGGCGCTGGCGGCGCGCGCCGGGGCGGCGCTCGCCGACATGGAATTCATCCAGTTCCATCCCACGGCGCTTGCCGCCGGCGGTGATCCGATGCCGCTGGTCAGCGAGGCGGTGCGCGGCGAAGGCGCGCTGCTGGTCGACGAATCCGGTCGGCGGATCATGGCGGATCTTTCCCGAGGCGAACTCGAGCCGCGCGACGTCGTCGCGCGTGCGGTGTGGCGCGAGCTTGTCGCCGGCCGTCGCGTGTTCCTCGACGCCCGCGGCGCGTTGGGCGCGCGGTTTGTGCAGCGCTTTCCGGGCATTGCCGCCGCGTGTCGCGCTTCCGGGATCGATCCGGCTCACGATCCGATACCGGTGCGTCCGGCGGCGCATTACCACATGGGCGGAATCGCGGTCGACGCCGAGGGCCGCAGCTCGCTTCCCGGCCTATGGGCGGTCGGCGAGGCCGCGGCCACCGGCCTTCACGGCGCCAATCGTCTCGCCAGCAATTCGCTGCTCGAAGCCTGCGTTTGCGCCGAATGGGTCGCGCAGTCGGTGGCGGGTTCCACTTTGCGACCGCCGCGCCCGAGCCTCGATGCGGCGGCGCCTCCGCCGGCGCACGCCGAGGGCGTGCGGTCCCTGATGAGCGAGCACGTCGGTGTGCTGCGCGACCGCGACGGTTTGAGCCATGCGGTCGCGGCGCTGGCGCCGCTCGCCTTCGGCTCGGGGCCGCAGTCCGACCCGGCACTCGCGTGTCTGTTCATCGCCGCGGCGGCGCTGCAGCGCGAGGAAAGCCGTGGCAGCCACACGCGAACCGATTTCCCCGCCCATTCGGCCGTTCACGCGCGCCGCTTGTCGCTCCGGCTTGCCGACGTGAAGCGGATTGCCTGTGACGTCGCCGGTCGGCGTCTCCTGGTGGAGGCCTGACGTCATGGCCGTTGCGCCGCTGCCGACCATCATGATTGAGCCGCCGGTGCGCGCGGCGCTGCTCGAGGATCTGGGCCGTGCCGGCGACATCACGACCGACGCGATCGTACCGGCTGATGCGCGCGCCGAGACCGCGCTGGTAGCGCGCAGGGCCGGCGTGGTGGCCGGCCTCGACTGCGCCATGGCCGCGTTCCGGCTGATCGATCCGGCGATCAAGGCCGATATCCGGCGGCCGGACGGCAGCGCCGTCGCCGCCGGCGAGACCATCGCCACGATTGCCGGCCCGACACGCGGCATCCTGACGGCGGAGCGCGTTGCGCTCAATTTCGTATGTCACTTGAGCGGCATCGCCTCGGCGGCGGCGTCGATCGTGCAGGCGATCAAAGGCACCCGCGCGCGGCTCGTCTGCACGCGCAAGACCATGCCCGGCCTGCGCGCCCTCCAGAAATACGCGGTGCGCGTCGGCGGCGGCTTCAACCATCGCTTCGGCCTCGACGACGGCGTGCTCATCAAGGACAACCATGTCGCCGCCGCCGGCGGTCTCGCTGCAGCGGTGAGCCGCGCTCGCGCTGCCGTCGGGCATCTCGTCAAGATCGAGCTCGAGGTCGACACGCTGCGGCAACTCGAAGAAGCGCTGGCGCTCAAGGTCGATGCGGTGCTGCTCGACAACATGAGTCCCGACGAGCTGCGCCGCGCCGTGGCGCTGGTCGACGGCCGGCTGGTCACCGAAGCCTCGGGGCGCATCACGCCGGAAAGCGCGCCGACGGTCGCCGCCACCGGCGTCGATCTCCTTTCGAGCGGCTGGCTGACGCACAGCGTCACGGCGCTGGATATCGGCCTCGACTGGCGCTGAGCCCGGGTCGCGGGTGCCGCTATTCGCTTGCGATTCCGGCGATTTTCGTCGATTGATCGCGGGCCATGGTCGACCTCTTGGGGTCCTATGACGTGCTGATCGCTGGCGGCGGCAACGCCGCGCTCTGTGCCGCGCTGGCGGCGCGCGAGGCCGGCGCCAGCGTGCTGCTGATCGAGCACGCGCCGCGCGCTTTCCGCGGCGGCAACAGCCGCCACACGCGCAATTTCCGCGTCGGGCATGCGGCGCCGACCGCCACCCTCATGGGATCCTATGGCGAGGACGAGTACTGGGACGATCTGCGCCGGGTGACCGCCGGCGAGACCGACGAGGCGTTGGCGCGGCTGACGATCCGCGAGTCGGCGCCGGCGCTGGCCTGGATGACGAGCCACGGCGTCCGCTTCCAGCCGTCGCTCGCCGGCACGCTCAGCCTGTCGCGCACCAACGCGTTTTTCCTCGGTGGCGGCAAGGCGCTGCTCAACGCTTATTATCGGGCGGCCGCGCGGCGTGGCGTCGCGGTGCTTTACGACGCCGAGGTGCAGGAGTTGCATCTTGAGGGCGACGCTGTCGAATCGCTTGCGGTCGAGACCGAGGGGCGCCGCTTCACGTTGCGCGCCAATTCGGTCGTTGCGGCCGCCGGCGGCTTTCAGGCCAACATCGATTGGCTGCGGCAGTATTGGGGCACGGCCGCCGACAATTTCCTGATTCGCGGCACGCCCTATGCGAAGGGCCGTGTGCTGCGCAGTCTGCTCGACCAGGGCGCGATGCCGGTGGGCGATCCGACGCAGTGCCACGCTGTCGCGATCGACGCGCGGGCGCCCAAGTTCGACGGCGGCATCGTCACGCGGCTCGACGTCGTGCCGTTCGGTATCGTCGTCAATCGCGAGGCGCGACGCTTCTACGACGAGGGCCAGGATCTCTGGCCCAAGCGTTACGCCATCTGGGGCCGGCTGATCGCCCAGCAGCCGGGCCAGATCGCTTATGCGATCACCGATTCGAAGGCGGTCGCGTCGTTCATGCCATCGGTCTATCCGGCAATCGCCGCGGCAGGCATCGAGGAGCTCGCCGGCAAGCTCGATCTCGATCGCGCGGCGCTTGCCGACACCGTACGCCGCTACAACGACGCGGTGCGCCCCGGCCGGTTCGACGGCACGATTCTCGACGATTGTCGCACCGAAGGACTGGCTCCGTCCAAGTCGCATTGGGCGCGGCGCATCGACACGCCGCCTTATATCGCCTATCCGCTGCGGCCGGGCATCACCTTCACCTATCTCGGACTCAAGGTCGACGGTCGCGCGCGTGTGGTGATGAAAAACGGCGTTCCGGTCCGTAATCTGTTCGCCGCCGGCGAGATCATGGCGGGCAACATTCTCGGCCGCGGCTACTTGGCGGGTTTCGGCATGACGATCGGCACGGTGTTCGGTCGCATCGCCGGAAGGGAGGCGGCACTCCATGCGCGCGGTTGATGCCGTCGCCGAGGCCCGGCGGCAGATGGAGATATGCAACGCCTGCCGCTACTGCGAGGGCTTCTGCGCGGTGTTCCCGGCGATGGAGCGGCGGCGCGATTTCGCCAGGGCGGATCTGAACTATCTCGCCCATCTCTGCCACGACTGCCGCGCCTGCTTCTACGCCTGCCAATACGCGCCGCCGCACGAGTTCGAGGTCAACGTGCCAAGCGTCTTCGCGCGGCTCCGCGCCGAAACCTACCGCGAATACGCTTGGCCGCAGCCGCTTGCGGCGCTGTTCCGGCGCAACGGCGTCGCGGTGTCGCTGATCGCCGCCGCCGCACTGGCGGCGGCGCTGCTGCTGACGATACGGCTGCAATCGCCGGCGGTGCTCTACACCCCGCATACCGGCACCGGCGCCTTCTATGCCGTGATTCCGCTCGGCGTCATGATCGGCATCGGCGTCGCCACCTTCGGTTACGCGCTGCTGGCGCTCGCAATCGGCTTCGTCCGCTTCCGCCGCGACACTGCGGCAAAGCGCGGCGGAATCAAGGCCTGGCAACGCGGTCTGCACGATGCAGCTACTCTCCGCAATCTGTCGGGCGGCGGCTACGGCTGCAACGACGTCGACGATGCCTTCTCGTCCGTCCGCCGCCGCCTGCACCATGCCGTGGCTTACGGCTTCGCCTTCTGCTTCGCCGCCACCTGCGTGGCGACGATTTATCACCATATTCTCGGCTGGGTCGCGCCCTATCCGCCGCTCAGTATCCCGGTCGTGCTGGGTACGCTCGGCGGCATCGGTCTGTTGGTCGGGGCCGTCGGCCTGCTGATCCTGAAAGCGGTCCGCGATCCGGCGCCCGCGGCGCGCGAACTGCTCGGCGCCGACGTGGCGCTGCTCCTGCTGCTGGCGGTGGTGGCGGCGACCGGGCTGCTGCTGCTGCTGCTGCGCGCGACCGGCGCCATGGGCATTCTGCTCGCGATCCATCTCGGTTTCGTTCTGGCGCTTTTCCTGGTCCTGCCCTACAGCAAGTTCGTGCACGGCGTTTATCGGCTCGGCGCCTTGGTACACTATGCGTTCGAGGCGGCCGCCGACGGCGTGCATCCGCGATCGGACGAGCCGTAGGGAGAGGTGCGGAAAGAGGGGCGAAGTGGATCTGCGATTGAAGGGCCGCACCGCGCTGGTCACCGGCGCCAGCATGGGCATCGGCCGAGCCATCGCCGTTGCGCTGGCGTCGGAAGGCGCGCGTCTCGCGGTGGTCGCGCGCCGCAAGGAGCTGCTCGAGCAGGTGGCCGATCGGATCGAGGAGGCCGGCGGCAGCCGGCCGGCGCTCGTCGTCGCCGACGTCATGCAGCCGGAATCGCCGCATCGCATCCGCGACGAGGCGATGCGCGCCCTGGGCAGGATTGAAATTCTGATCAACAACGCCGGCGGCAGCCGGCCGCTGCCGGTGGACGCGCCCGATTCGGCCTGGGACGAGGCGTTGACTCTCAACTTCACGCGCCTGCGTCAGCTCACGCACGCAGTCCTGCCGGACATGATCGCCGGGCGCTGGGGCCGCATCATCAATATCACCGGCAAGTCCGAGCCGGAGCGCATCAACGCGTCGTTCGCCGCCAAGGCGGCGGTGCATGCCTGGGCCAAGGCTCTGTCGCGCGAGGTCGGCCGGCACGGCGTTACGGTCAACTGCATCGCGCCGGGCCGCATCATCACCGAGCAGATCCTGCGCCTCTATCCCGAGGCAGAGCGCCGTCGCTTCGCGGAGCGGGAGATCCCAGTCGGCGAATACGGCCAGCCGGAGGATCTCGCCGTGCTTGCGGCGTTTCTGGCGTCGCCGCTCGCCCGCTACATGACCGGCACCGTGATTCCGGTCGACGGCGGACTGCGCCGCTACCAATTCTAGCTCAGGCGCCGAGATAGGCCTGGACGACGCTGCGCTCGGCCATGAGCTCGGCAGGCGTGCCGGACAGCACGATCCGGCCCTCGCGGATGATGTAGGCGCGGCTTGCGACCGAGAGGCCGAAGGTCATGCTCTGCTCGGCCAGCAGCACGCTCATTCCCTGATGCTGCAGCTTGCCCAGGGCCTCGAACACCGAGAGCACGACCTTGGGCGCGAGCCCGGCCGAAGGCTCGTCGAGCAGCAGCAGGCGCGGATTGGTCATCAACGCCCGCGCGATCGCCACCATCTGCTGTTCGCCGCCCGACAGCGTGCCGGCGGCTTGATGCAACCGCTCGGCAATGGCCGGAAACAACGCAAGGACCCGCTCCCGCAGCGCCGCCCGTTCGCCCGGCGGGCAAAGGCGGCCGCCGAGATCGAGATGGGCGCTCACCGGCATGCGCGGGAACAATTCGCGCCCGCTCGGCACGTGGCCGATGCCCGCACGGGCGATGAGATGCGGCTCGCGTCCGGCGATTTCCTCGCCGAACAACGCGACGCGGCCGGAGCGGGGCGTCACCAGGCCGGTAATGGCGCGCAACAGCGTCGTCTTGCCCGCACCGTTCGCGCCCAGGAGCACCGTCACCTTGCCGGCGGGCACGGCGAGCGAAACGTCGTGCAGGATGGTGATCTCGCCGAAGCCGGCAACCAGGCCTTCGACGCGGAGCGCGTCGGCCGCGTCGGGGGACGTTGCCGGAGCGCTCATGACACCTTGCCGAGATAGGATTCGATGACGGCTGGGTCGCGCAGCACGGCCTCCGGCTTCCCCTCGGCGATCTTGCGGCCGCGGTCGAGCACGATCATGCGGTCGGAGATGTCCGCGATGGCCGAGATGATGTGCTCGACGCCGGCGACCGCGGCGACGCCGAGATCGCGGAAATGCCGCAGCACCGCGCGGATCTCGTCCTGCTCGTCGCGCGTCATGCCGGCCATGACCTCGTCGAGCAGGATGACCGTCGGATCGAGCGCCAGCGCCCGCGCCATCTCGAGACGCCGCTGCTGCCCCGGACTCAGTCGGCCCGGCGGCTCGAGCCAGAGACTGTCAAGCTTGACCATGTGCAGCGCCCAGGCCGCCTGCTCGACGGCGGCGTGTCTGCGCTTGCCGTGGCGCGCGGCGAGCAGCGTGTTCTCCCATACTGTCAGCGATTCCATGAGTCGGGGAATCTGAAACGTCCGCGCGATGCCCTGGTGTGCGCGGCGATGAGACGGAATGTCCGACACCAGCTTGCCCTGAAAATAGACGCCGCCTTCGCTGGGCTTGACGAAACCGGTGACGGCGTTGAACAGCGTCGTCTTGCCGGCGCCGTTGGCGCCGATGATGCTCACCATCTCGCCGCGGCGAACCGCGAGCGAGACGCCGTTGAGCGCCACCAGGCCGCCGAACCGCACCGTCAAGTCGCGCACCTCGATTACGGTGTCGTCGCCGGGCGGTGCCGGCTGCGACGGCCGGCTGACGCGCGGAAAGACCGCCGGCGCCGCAACCGGTCGCCGCCGCAACCAGCCGAAACGGTTGGCCACGCCGACAATGCCGCCCGGGAAGGCGAGCACCACGGCGATCACCAGCACGCCGTAAAGCGCCAGCTGGAGCTCGGGCAGGTAGGCCCAGAACTGCTCGCCGACGATGACCAGGATCAGCGTGCCGAGCGCCGGACCCCAGACCGTGCCGATGCCGCCGAAAAGCGCGAAGACGATGACCTGGAGGTCGAGCGTCGGATCGAAGGCGCTCGGCGGATCGAGGAAGCTCCGGTTCCACGCTACCAAGCCGCCGACTGCGGCCGGCGCGAGGGCGCTCAATATGAAGGCGACCGTCTTGACCCAGGAGGTCGGCACGCCGACCGCTGCGGCCGCGACCTCTTCGTCGCGCACGCCGATGACCGACAATCCCCATTGTGAGCGCAGCAGGAAATAATTCAGTCCGAATGCGACGAGCGCCGCCACCCACATCGCCACATAGACCGCGATCGGCGTCAGCTGTGCCGGCAGGGTCAGGCCGGCAGCGCCGCCGATGAAGTTCCAGTTGGATGCGACGACCATGAGGATGCGCGCGAGGCCGAGCATGCCGAGCGCGAACATGATGCCGCGCAGCCGCAGCATGATGGTGCCGAGCAGCGCGGCGCTCACGCCGCCGATAACGGCGCCGATGACGGCGTCGACGTACCACGGCACGGCGGTGTGCATGACCAGGATGGAGGTGGCGTAGGCGCCGATGCCGAAAAACGACACCTGCCCGAACGACAGATAGCCAGTGCACCCGCTGATGACGTTCCACGAATATGCCAGCGCCGCAAAAGTGAGCAGATCGGTGGCGAGCTGCAGGATGTAGGCGCTGCTCACCAGCGGTGCGCCGCCGGCACAGGCGATCAGCGCCGCCAAGATTCCGATGGTCAGCGGCCGCGGGCCGGATACGCTGGCTGCGGCGGCCGGGGCGGCGAGACGCCGCTCGATCCATTGCCCGACCTGTCGCGCGTCGAGATTCACGGCGCGGCCACGCTATCTAGCGGGCCGCCTGGCCGAGGCCTTGCGGGCGCAGGACCATGAAGGCGATCAGGAGCAGATAGGGAACTACGACCTCGACGTCGCCCCCGAGGTAGTAGCCGACGCCGGACTGTACGAGACCGAGGAGCAGCCCCGCGAGGACCGCGCCCTTATAATCGCCGAGCCCGCCCAGGGCGACGATGACGAATGCCAGAATGGTGAGCGTGTCGGCCGTCGGCGCCGAGAGCGGCAGGATCAGGATCAGCAGCACGCCCGCGATGGCGGCCAGCGCCGATCCGATGGCGAAGGAGATGCCGCGCATTCGCCGCACGTCGATGCCGCAGGTGACGGCGCCGGTCGAATTCTGCGACGTCGCCAGCAGCGCCTTACCCGAAGCGGTGTAGTGCAACCAGACATGCAAGCAGCCGGAGATCACCGCGCCGAGAACGCCGGCGACGACGAGAGCCTCGTTGATCGCCAACCCGGCAACCGTCCAGGTCGCCTGCAGGTTCGGCAGCGAAACGTATTGCGAGCCGAAGCAGTTGATCGCCGTCTCGACGATGACATAGGAAAGACCGAACGTGACCATCAGGCTCAGCAGCTCGCGCCGGTTGCCGAGCTTGGCGAGCGGCTCCAGCAGCAAACGCTGCAAGGCGCCGCCGAGGCCGAGCGCGAGGACGAAGACAATCGGCATCAGCAGCAGCGGGCTCAGATTGGTCTGGGTCACGAACCAGTACGTAAATACGCCGACAAACGTGATGATCGAGCCGTGGGCGAGGTTGACGATGCCCATGACGCCGAAGACGAGGTTGAGCCCCTGGGCGAGCAAAATATACGTCCCGCCCAGGAGCACCCCGTTGACAACCAACTGCAGTACAATCACGCGGCCGCCCCGCCCCTCAGCCCCCTTGCGTGGCCGCGCCGGCTATTGGCCGGTATAGGGCACTTCAGCCTTGGCCTGCGCGTCCGCCACCGGCCAGATCAGAAGGCGCTTGCCGTTCTGGATCTGGAACATGTACTGGGCAAACCCGATCGAGAGACCGGTCGGCCCCGCCTTGAACATACCTTCGACGGTCGGGACCTCGTGCGTCGCCATCCACGCACGCAGCTTGCTCTGGTCGAGCGATTTCGTCGCCTTCACGGCCGCGCCGAGCACCTCCATGGCAGAGTAGGTCGCCGCAACATGGTAGTCGGGCTCTTCGTGGAACATGGCCTTGTAGCGCTCAATGAAGCCCGCGTTGCCGGATGTCTTCAGGCTCAGCCACCAACTCGTATTGGAAATAATTCGGTTGGTGATCGGTCCCAGCGCGCTGATGAATTGGTCCTCGGCCGGACCAATGGTCTCGGCAAAGAACTTCGGTGCGTAGCCGATGCGATGCAACGCCTGGGCGAGTCCAACGGCGTCCGGATAATAGGAACACACGACCACGCCGTCAGGATTCGCCGCCTTGATGGCGAGCGCGATCGACGAGAAATCCGGCGGCGGCATGGCGTAGGTCGTCGAGTAGACCACATCCATGCCCAGCTTCTTCGCCTGTTCGAGACGTGCCTGGCCGCAGGCGAGCGTAAACGAGAGCTGCGCTTGGAGAATCGCAACCTTGTGCGCGCCGTGGCTCTTCATCAGGGGGAGCATGCCGTCGAGATAGCCGGTCGCCGGCGGCAACAGCTGGAACGTCCATTTGTTGCTTCCGGAGAAGATCGCTGGCAGCGAGGCTCCGGGCATGGGCGTCGCCTTCTCGTATTTGTTCATCAGCGGCGCGACTGCTTGGCTGATGCCGCTCGAATACGGCCCAACGAACAAATCCGCCTTGTCGTCGGTGATCAGGCGGGTATAGAGCCGGACCGCCGTACCGGGGTTGCTCTGATCGTCATAGTACTTGAGCTCGAGCTTCCGGCCGAGCCAACCGCCATGGGCATTGGCATCGGCCACCGCGAGTTGGATCCCTTTGAGATGATAGGCCGCGTCGACGGCCAACGGCCCGGTTTCGGAAATCGATGCACCGACGACAATCGGCTTCTGGGCTTGCGCCGTCGAAGCCGCGAAAAGGGTGGCGGCGGCAATCAGCGGGACAAGAAAAGCGCCCCCGCGGGCCCGTAGGTTTCCTCCCAACATTCTCTTTTCTCCTTGGTTAGCATGAAACCCTGCCAAACGATTCCGTCCACTAACCGCTTATGGCTTGATTATAGCTTGATCATCAAGGCCAAGTCATCTGCGGGTTGGGCGGTCGCCGGCGGTCGGGCCGACAGCATGCGTCCGCCTGCGACTTAACAGGCGGCGTGCGCCGTGGGACTCTATGCCGATCGATGACGATGCGCACGAATCCGGCAACTTTCGTGCTCGTGCACGGCGCCTGGGGCGGCGGCTGGGTGTGGCGGCGGGTCGCCGACCGGCTGCGTGCCGCCAGCCACCGCGTCTTCACGCCGACGCTGACGGGCCTCGGCGATCGCTCGCATCTCTGCGCGCCGACGGTGAACCTGACGACGCACGTCCTCGACGTCGTCAATCTGGTGCTGTGGGAAGACCTCGATCGCGTCGTGCTGTGTGGCCATTCGTACGGCGGCGCGGTCATCACTGGGGTCGCCGAGCGGCTGGCGGCGCGCATCGGTGCGATCGTTTATGTCGACGCGTTCATTCCGGCCGACGGCGAAGCGGTGGCCGACATCGCGCCGCGCCGACCCGCGGCTGGCGAAACCACGCCGCCGCCATCGGGCAATCTGTTCCGCGTCAACGCGCGCGATCGCGCCGGGGTCGAAGCGAAATCGACGCCGAAGCCGAACGGCACCTTCACGGAACGGCTCGCCGTGACCGGCGCCTACCGCCGCATCGCCCGGCGGGCGTTCGTCCGTGCAAGCCTCTACGACGCGCCGCACTTCCGCGGCGCCTCAGTCCGAGCCGGCCGCGATTGTCGGGTTCGAAAGCGGCAGATCGGCCCGCGAACCGGCCGCCCGCCGTCCGACCCAGCCCAGTTCGGCGACCTGCCACGACGCGAGGGCCGGCAGGCCGAGCACGATCTGCCGCGCCCGCCTGACCAGCGACATCGCCAAGCCCAGCTCCGCCGGCAGGCCGAGCGCCACGCTGATCGCCATATAGCCGCTCTCCTGCACGCCGAGCGCGCCGGGCACCAGGAAGCCGGCCGCCGCCACCGTACTGCCGAGGCTCTCGATGGCGAGCGCCGCCGCGATGCCGATCGGATGGCCCATAAATCGCAGCGCCAACCAGACTTCGCCGCAACTGAGGCACCATGCCCCGAGATGCAGGCAGACCGCACGAACGAGGCGGCGGGCACGGCCGGAGGATTTCATCGCCGTGGCGATCGCCGCGAACTCGTCGGGCGCCAGGGCGAGGATTTTGCGCGCGACGGCGAGCAGGCGGCGCTCGAGACGGGCAAAGCCTCCGGCCTGCCGGACGCCAATCGTGGCGGCGGCCAGCGCGCAGACGCCGGCGAGCCCGAGACCGATGCCACGCGCCAGATCGCTGGCACCTCGCAGCGCAACCAGGGCGGCGAGCCCCATCGCCGCGAACAGCACCTGGGTCGCCGCTTCCGTCAGCTTGTCGAGAATGACGCTCGCGCCCGCATGCCGCAGCCGCACCCCGTTCAGGACCAGAATGCGGGCGCCCACCACCTCGCCGCCGACCTGGGCGACCGGCAACAGCAGATTCGCGGACTCGCGCACGCAGCGCGCCCACAGCAGCAGCGCGGCACTGCCGCGGTCGTCGGCCGGCAGCAAGCTGCGCCAGCCGCTGCCGTCGATCGCCGTGACGACGATATGCAGCGCGAGGATTGCGCCGAAGCCGATGCCGACCGCGGCGAGGTCGCGCCACAGCGCATGCATGTCGACCGAAAAGACGAGCGCAGCAGTCAGCACACCGCCCAGGACGATGAGGGCGAACTTGCCAGCCCGTCCGATCAGTTGCCGTTCGGTCTCTCCGGTGCGCATGGCGCCCCTCGGGTGTATTCGCGTCGGCCGCTGCATTCAACCGATCCGTCGTATGATCGGTTCCATCTGTCCCGGTTATGACAGCGCCGACGCGCGACCCGCTGCCGTCGAAAACCAGGCGCAGAGCGCGGATAGCAGCGCTACGATCGCTCCGAATGCGAACAGAAGGGCGTAGGAGCCGGTACGGGCGAAGGCAAAGGCGTCGACATAGCCGCCGGCGGCGTAGACGACGGCATAGGCGATGGTCATCCAGCTCCACATCTGCCGGTGTTGTTCGAACGGCACCAGCTCGGCGGCACGGCCCGAAGCCAGGGACGTCGTCGCGAGGCCGAAGGCGCCTGTGCCGAGGGACGACAGCAGCAGCATCGGCGCGGCTGACGACAGCGCGGGCGCGCCTATGCACAACGCGAGCACCGCGATCGCCAGCGTGTAGGTCCGGGCGAAGCCGAACCGCTCGGCGACGAAGCCGGTCAGGATCGGCCCGCAGGCGGCGCCGATTCCGAACACGGTCCAGTAGAAACCGCCGACGCCCAGGCCGAGGTCGAGGCCGCGAGCGATGAAATCGGTCCAGTAGACCGTGTGGGGCGAGAAGGCGAGGCCGAGTAAGCCATAGGAAACCACGAGCAGGATCGCCGTCGCCGACAGCGGCGGCCGCGTCGCGCGGCTGCGTACCGGCCCCGCCGCCGGTGCGCCGTGCGGCCAGCCGCCCCAGGCAAGTATCGTGAGCGCCAAACCGATGGCGCCGAGGACCAGCCATGCGGCCGGCACGCCGGAGCGCACCAGCCACGGTATGACAGTGCCCGACAGCGCAACCCCGGCGCCGATGCCGGTGAAGACGATGCCGGCGACACGGCCGCGATGCGCGACCGGCGTCGCGGCCAGCACGGCGGTCGGCGCCAGGATCATCAGTATGCCGCCGACGATGCCCGACACAGCGCGCCAGGCGAAGTACCACGCGAAACCGAGCGGCGCGGCACAGGCGACGAAACTCGCGGCGGCGGCGATCATCGCCGCCTTAACCAGCGCCATTGCCGGAATGTAGGCGGCGGCGCGGCGGGCGATGGTGGCGCCGACGACATAGCCGGCGAGATTGGTGGCGCCGAGATAGCCCGCCTGCGCCGCGGAAAACCATCCCGCCTGAACGAGCGCGGGGACCAGTGGCGTGAAGGCGAAGCGGGACAGGCCGATACCGAGCAGCAGCGCCGACAGGCCGGCGATGGCGGCGTGCCGCGGGCTGGTCGCAGCGAGCTGTGCTTGCGTATCGGCGGACATCGGCGACTCCTCGAATCCGGCCGCAACCTATCGCGGTTCTGCGACGGCCGGTAAATGAGTTATTGTGCAGGGAGGCATGCGTCCCGTCCGAGAAAGCGGTAAACCGAACGCCACGACGGCATCGCCGGTCTCCGACAGCGCCAAGCTCCGCGAATTTTCGCGATCGATTGCGGCGCTCGATCTGATGCCGCTGTGGGAGCGCGCAACACCGATGACGCCGGGGTCGCCCTGCGTGTCCGCGCTGTGGCGCCATGCCGAGATTCGGCCGCGTCTACTCGAAGCGACGCGGCTCATCACCAAGCGGGATGCCGAGCGGCGCGTGCTGGTTCTCGAGAATCCGAGTCTCAAGGGCTCGACCTACATCACGAATACGCTCTACACCGGACTTCAGATCATCATGCCCGGCGAGATCGCGCGCCCACACCGCCACACGCCGAGCGCGCTGCGTTTCGTGGTCGAGGGCGAGGGTGCCTACACCGCGGTTGCCGGCGAGCGCATCGTCCTGCGGTCGGGCGATTTTATCGTCACGCCCAACTGGGCCTGGCACGATCACGGCAACCTCGGCGACAGCCCGGTCGCCTGGCTCGACGGCCTCGACACCCCGTTCGCGCGCTTCTTCGGCGCGCAGTTTCGCGAGGACCTGCCGTCCGAGACTCAAACGAATTCGCGCGCCGAAGGCGATGTGGCGGCGGTTTATGGTGCCGGCATGCTGCCGGTGGCGGACGGTACCGGCGGCGCGACACCGCCGATCCTCCGATATCCCTACGAGCGCACACGCGCGGTGCTCGATCACCGTGCGCAACATGCACCGGTCGATCCGGTACACGGCGTACGGCTGCGCTACGTCGATCCGCGCACTGGCGGCCATCCATTCCCGACCATGGCGGTGTTCATGCAGCTGCTGCCGGCCGGCTACGCCGGGCGCCGCTACCGCAGCACCGACGGCACGGTGTTCGTCGTGGTCGAGGACGAGGGCACGATCGAAACCGGCGCTGCGCAGTGGTCGTTCACCGCGCACGATATCTTTGTCGTGCCGCCGTGGTGCCTGTGGCGCATTTCGGCCGCGCGCGAAACGGTGCTGTTCGGCTACTCCGACCTCGCGGCGCAGGAGGCGCTCGGTTTGTGCCGCGAGCAGCGCGAATGAGCGGCCGCCGCGATGTCGCCATCATCGGCGGCGGGATCGCCGGCCTGGCGCTGGCGCTCCATCTGCAACGCCGCGGCATCCCGTGCCGTATCTACGAGGCGGTGCCCGAGCTCAAGGAGCTCGGCGTCGGCATTACGCTGCTGCCGCATGCGATGCGCGAGCTCGATGCGCTGGGTGTCGTCCCGGCGCTGGCGGTGCAGTCGGTCGAGATTCGCGAGAGCCGCTTCTTCAACCGCTTCGGCCAGCCGATCTACGCCGAGCCCCGTGGCCGTGCCGCCGGCTATGCCCAAGCTGAGCTCGGCATCCTCCGCGGCCGCCTGCACATGGCGCTCTATCGCGCGGTGCTCGGCACGCTGGGCGCCGATGCGATCGCGACCGACCACGCCTGCGTCGGCGTCGCAAGCGACGGCGACGGCGCATCGGTGCATTTCCGGCGCACTTCGACCGGAGCAGCGTCCGATCCGGTGCGTGCGGCCGTGGTCGTCGGCTGCGACGGGGCGCACTCGGTGGTGCGGCGTCAATTCTATCCGGGCGAGGCGACGGCCTTTGCCGGCATCAACTCGTGGCGCGGCGTGACCCGCATGGCGCCGGTCTTCGACGGCCATACCTACATGCGCATCGGCTCCATTCACGGCGGCAAGATCGTCCTCTATCCCATTGCCGATCTCGCGGACGGCCGCCAGCTCGTGAACTGGGTGGTCAACATCCAGTCCGACACCCGCGCCATGAACGATTGGAACAAGCCGGGGCGGCGCGAGGATTTCGCCGCCCATTTCTCCGACTGGCATTTCAACTGGCTCGACGTGCCGGCGATGATCGAAGCGGCCGAACTTCTGCTCGAGTACCCGATGTGCGACAAGGATCCGGTCGAGCACTGGAGTTTCGGCTGCGTGACCCTGGCCGGCGATGCGGCGCATCCGATGTATCCGCGCGGGTCCAACGGCGCGGCGCAGGCGCTCATCGACGTGCGGGTCCTGGCCGAATGCCTCGCGGCGTCGCCGGCTCCGGCGGATGCCTTGAGGGAATACGAGCGCCGCCGTCTGCCGCCGACCGGCGAGATCGTGCGCACCAACCGCTCGCAGCCGCCCGATTTCATCAATATCAAGGTGGCGCAGCTGACCGGCGACCGGCCGTTCGTCAATCTCGACGATTTTATCACCCAGGCGGAGCTGCGCGCGCTGTCGGATCGCTATAAGCGCGTAGCCGGCTTCGCGCGCGACGGCGGCGCGCAGAGCTAAAGCATCGAGAGCGGCGCCGCCAATTCCTCGAGCGCGCGCCCCTCGGCGTCGACGCCGATGGCCGCCTCGACCGCCGCCGCGGCGATCATCAATGCGGCCGCCAGCAGATAGCCCCACATCAGCGCCGGACGCGACCCGCTCTCGATCAGGATGCCGAAGATCGCGGGACCGGCGATGCCACCAATGGCGGTGCCGAAGCCGTAGAACAGCGCAATGGCGAGCGCCCTCAGCTCGAGCGGAAAGGTCTCGCCGACCGTGAGATAGGCGGCGCTCGCGGCCGCCGAGGCGACGAAGAAGATCGCCGTCCACAGCGCGGTCTGAGCGGCCGCCCCGAGCGCGCCGAAGGCGAACAGCAGCGCCGTCGCCGCCATCAGAGCGCCGGCGGCACCATAGGTGAGCGTGATCATGATGCGGCGTCCGACCGTGTCGAACAGGTGCCCGAGCAACAGCGGTCCGAGGAAATTTCCCGCCGCGAAGGCGAGGATGTAGCCGCCGACACGGTCCGTCGCGACGCCGTAGAAGCGCTGTAGCACCAGCGCGTAGGTGAAGAACACGGCGTTGTAGCAGAAGGCCTGCGCCGCCATCAGGGTGACGCCGAGCACCGTGCGCCGCGGATAGCGCCGTAGCAGAACGGCACCGAGTTCAATCAAACTCACCGGGCCGCGCGGCTTGAGCCGGATCGGCCGCTCCTTGGGCGGCGGCAGCGGGCCGGCGCGGTCGCCTACGCGCGTCTCGATCTCGCGCGCGACCCGCTCGGCCTCCGCAATGCGGCCGTGCGTCATCAGCCAGCGCGGGCTTTCCGGCACGAAGCGCCGCAGCACGACCACGCCGAAGCCGAGCGCGCCGCCGATGCCGAAGGCGAGGCGCCAGCCGAGCCAGGGCGGCAGGAGGCCCGGATCGAGCACGACGAGCGACGAACCGGCACCGAGCGCAGCGCCGATCCAGAACGTGCCGTTGATCGCGAGATCGGTCCAGCCGCGGGCGCGCGCCGGAATCAGCTCATCGATCGCCGAATTGATCGCCGCGTATTCGCCGCCGATGCCGGCGCCGGTGCAGAAGCGGAACAGCGCGAACGACGCGAAGCTCCACGACAGGCCGGTGGCGACGGTGGCGACGGCGTAGACCACCACGGTGACGCCGAAGAGGCGCTTGCGACCGTAAAGGTCGGTCAGCTGGCCGAAGCCGAGCGCGCCGAGAATGGCGCCGGCGATGTAGGCGCTGGCGGCGAAGCCGACCTCGCTTTCGCTCATCGACAAGCCGTCGGAACCGGCGAAGGCGCCGGCGAGCGAGCCCACCAGCGTCACCTCGAGCCCGTCGAGAATCCAGGTCACGCCGAGCGCGGTCACCACCAGCCAGTGGAAGCGCCGCCACGGCAGACGGTCGAGCCGCGCCGGAATGTCGGTCTCGTAGGATGAATCGGCCATGCCCCCTCGCCGCGATCAAACGGTGGCCGGTAGCGGCGGTTGCACGGCCGAGAACGGTGTTTGGCTCGCCGCGGCGATGCAATGGGTTGGCCTCGCTCAGAGGCGCATGCCCCTTTGCGGCCGGATTCGGCCGCGGGCTTCGGCACGCCAGAGCGCCGCCACGACACCCGCGGCGACGAATCACATGAGCGTCGCGATGAGATTGATGCGATCGTCGACGTCGCCGAATTCATACGTAACATTGACCATGAAATGGAATCCGATCGCGCCCAGCGTGCTGCGGCGCGTGTTGTTGAAGATCCAGGTGAAAACCACGGCCGTCGGCACGGTTCCCGCCATGAACAGCCAGAACCAAAGCGAGCCGAGGCCTTCGGCGTAATGCCGCATGCCTTTGATGAAGAAGAGCGGCAGATGCCAGAGCGCCCAGATCGCGCCGAGGATCACGCTCGAGATCAGCGCGCTCCATCGGGATTGCAGCCGGTCGAGCGCGTAGCCGCGCCAGCCCAGCTCTTCCGGTAGCGGGCCGTTGATCAGCGTGGCGGCGAGGAAGGCGGCGAGCATCGACGGCGTCCCGACCAGCGCCGCCGCGCGTTCGCCGATCTCGGCCGGCAACCGGTCGTCGCCCGAGGCGATCGCCAACAGCGCGGCGATCGCCATCAGCATCGGCACGAACAGCACAATCACCGAGCACCAGCGCGGCGAAATCCGTCCGGGGTCGATGATCCGCGACCAATATTCGCGGCGGCCCGCCTTGCCTTCGCTCAGCCAAGTGCAGCCGATGCCCGCGAGCATCGGACCGAGCAACCCGAGGCGCAGCAGCGCCGTCCTCGCGTCCGTCGCGACGCTCGCACCCGAAACCGCCGCCAGCAGCCAGATCGACCAGCTCCAGCAAAATGCCGCTGCGAAGAAAAGCCACGGACTCGCAAACGCGGCGGGTATTGCGGCCGCGGCATGCTTTCTTCGGTCCGTCGGTCGCAATCGATCGTTTTCGGCTCGCATGGCCGGCACGCAACCGCGCGCGCCTATCCGGCGCATTGATCTGGCTCAGCGCCGGCCGAAACCGAGCGCTATCGCCGGCACGCCGTCCCGGGATTCAGTTCGCCGTTGCCGGTGCAAAGCTGGCGCAGCTCGCCAGATGCCAGTCGCGCGCGTAGCGCGCATTGCCGCCCGGCGCCAGCAGCTCACCCGGCGCGAGGAAGGTGTAAAGCTCGGCAAAGCTTTTGACCTCATTCGCTCCGGTCCGGGCAAGAATGTGGTCCGGCCGCAGCTGGCCGGGCCGCGACAAGCCCGCCGCCCCCAGCAGCTCCGCCAGCGCCTCGAGCGTGTTGCGATGGAACTGGCGAACGCGTTCGGCTTTGTCAGGCACCACCAGGGCGCGCTGGCGCAAACGGTTCTGGGTGGCGACGCCAGTCGGGCAGCGATCAGTATGGCAGGATTGCGATTGGACGCAGCCGAGCGCAAACATGAATCCGCGCGCCGCATTACACCAGTCGGCGCCAAGCGCGAGGGTGCGCGCTAGGTCGAAGCCGGTGACGATGCGCCCGGCCGCGCCGATACGGATCTTGTCGCGCAGATTGGCGCCAACGAGACAATTATGCGCAAACACCAGCCCGTCGCGCAGCGGCGTGCCGACGTGGTCGACGAATTCGAGCGGAGCCGCGCCAGTGCCGCCTTCGGCGCCGTCGATCACCACGAAATCGGCGACGATGCCGGTCTCGATCATGGCCTTGCAGATCGCCATGAATTCCCAAGGATGGCCGATGCACAGCTTGAACCCGACGGGCTTGCCGCCTGAGAGCTCGCGTAGCGACCCGATGAAGCGGGCCATCTCCAGCGGCGTCGCAAATGCCGAATGCCGTGCCGGGGAGATGCAGTCGACGCCTGCCGGTACGCCGCGTGCGGTCGCGATCTCCTCGGTCACCTTCGCGCCCGGCAACACGCCGCCGTGGCCGGGCTTGGCACCCTGCGACAGCTTGATTTCGATCATCTTGATCTGCGGATCGGCGGCTGTCCGGGCGAACAGCTCGGGCGAGAAGCGGCCCTCGGGAGTGCGGCAGCCGAAATAGCCGCTGCCGATCTCCCAGATAATGTCGCCGCCGCCCTCGCGGTGGTAGCGACTGAATCCGCCCTCGCCGGTGTCGTGCGCGAAGCCTCCGAGCTTGGCACCCCTGTTGAGCGCGCGAATGGCGTTGGCCGAGAGCGCGCCGAAGCTCATCGCGGAAATATTGAAGAGCGAAATCTCATAGGGCTTGGTGCAGAGCGGCCCGCCGACGCGGATACGGAACGCGCCGTCGGCCTCGGGCCGAACCGGCGTCAGCGAGTGATTGATCCACTCGTAGCTGCCGGCATAGACGTCCTGCACGGTGCCGAACGGTCGCTTGTCCAGCGCGCTCTTCGACCGCTGATAGGCGACCGACCGCTTGGAGCGGTTGAACGGCCGGCCGTCCACCTCGCTCTCGAGGAAATATTGGCGGATTTCCGGACGGATGCGTTCGAGCATGAACCGGAGCCGCGCGAGGATCGGATAATTGCGGCACAGGCTGTGCCGCCGTTGCGTCATGTCCCAGACGCCGATCGCGACCAGTGCGCCGCAGACGCCGAACGGCGCAAGAAAGAGGAGGCTCACGGGTGCGAGCGCCGCGAAGACGACGCAGCCGGCGACGCTGATGGCGAAGGCGAGATAGCGCAGCACCGTTTCCCCTCGCGAAATTCTTTCTCGCCGGGCCTTAATTTATCGTTTCTCCTGGCCGTCAACGTTGCGCAAAAGGCGTTTCGACGGGTAGCGTCTCGGTTTCGTTGGCGCGTTGAACGCGCTCATCGATCCACGTGAGGTGGCGACGGTACGGCTCGCTGCTCGTCGAGATCCGAGCGGCATGGCCGCCGCCGACACCGTTGGTGTGGGTAAAGACCTGACCCGCAAATACGCCGGCCGATTACGGCCGCGCCCGATTGCAATCGCTCGAGGCGGGTCGCCGGGGTATCGCGCGCAAGCCACCAGATGGGATGGAGAGGCCCGCGGCCTCACTGCCCGATCGCATCAGCGAAGCTCAGGGCGCTGGCCCATACTGTCCTAGCCGAAATCAAGGTTGGCTGGCACGACATCATTTCCGGAAAGCTCCGGCAGAACGCCTTCATCGAGGCATTCAACAACTGCCTCAGAAGCGAATGCCTCAATGAGCCGGCTTTACGTCGCCCGCCGAAGCGCAGCGCATCATCGAAGCCCGGCGGTTCGACGGCAACACTGGTCGGCCGCACGGCGCGCTCGGCAATCAGCCACCCGCGGCCGGCCTTCTCGCAATGAAACGGGAGCGACGCACCGCGCCACATTCGGTTGCGCCACCAGTCCTCGTGGACCAAATGACGAACGACCTCAAGCATCCTGCCAGCCCAAAAGCGGGAGTAGCGCAACCCGTCGCATATACGGTTGAACACGGTCTTACTGCCTCTTAATGTGAGAAACGGGCCTCCCGGATTGGGCGGTGCAATCGTTCGAGCGGGCGACGAGTGCGCACAACACTACGGCCGATCAAGGCGGGCAATCGCGTTCCGGGCGTGACGTGCCGGAAATGTCATAGGCTGCTGGCGATACGAAGTGATGTTGCCTCGCTCACGAACGAGTTTATTGGTTCGTGTCCGGAATGCGGGCATACGGGTATGTATCGCAAATCCGAGATCGAAACGTATCTAGCGTGTACCAAGCACTAAGCCGCGTTTCGCCGGGACATCATCGATCAGTCCAATCAGCCAGATTGGATATTCCCAACAAATTGGGCGGTTTGTAGCGTGGTGGTTGACGGCGTCCGCGATTTTCCCGCGTGCCGTGAGATAAACCCAGACCTCAAAAAAGGGGGATACATGATTGCGCCTAAGCCCGTCCCACATCAAACGCCCTACGGGGAGCGGATTTCCCTGGAGCTTGCCAAAGAGATCTCTGAAGCCGCCGAGGCCTTCGCGGCAAAGAACGGTTGGAATGCGACGATCGCGATTTGCGATGATGGAGGCAACCTTGTGCTTCTTCATCGGATGAGCAACGGCCAATTCGGAAGCGTGGATTTGGCCCCTCCGAAGGCACGCGGTGCCGCCGCATTCCGGCGGCCTACCAAGCTGTTTCACGACGATCTCGCGGCCGGGAAATTCAACACCTATTGGCATCTGCGCCAGGAGGCCGCGATTCCACTCGAAGGCGGTTATCCAATCATCCTGAAGGACCGGGTGATCGGCGGAATTGGCGTTTCGGGCGTCGGAGCCGCGGGGTTGCCCGATGGCGACAGCCAAGTGGCGCTAGCCGGGCTCGAGGTGCTGAAGAAGAAATAAGGCCGGCATTCGCGCCGGTGGCCGATGGTCGAGCATCCGGGGCCGAACATGGCGCCCGGATGCTTTTTGTGGGGTGCGGAGCGGCGGTTCAGGAATCGCTTACGCCAGCGGCAATCGAGGCGACGATCTGCTCCGATACTGTGGATCGCGTCGCATTAGTTCTTCCGATCCTGATAGACTCGGCAGAGCAAGGCCTTCAACGGGCTCGAGCCGAATGCGACGTCGCACACTTCGGGGTCGTCGTCGGTGAGAACGTTGGAGCAGACCTCAAATATTCCATGGTCCGGCCCCGGCCTTTCGGGCAGCCACCAGCCATGCGGAAGGGCCACGACCTTTGGATGGATGCGGTCGTCAAGCTGCGCTTTGAGCCGAAGGCGACCACGTGTCGTCTCCACCCAGGCGTATTCACCCGACCGGATGCCGAGTCCGCCCGCGGTCTGAGGATGGATCTCGAGTAGAGGCTCGCGGGACAGCTTGCGGAGCGATTTCAGCTGTCTGCCTTGGGAATGAAAGTACATGGGCTGCTTGGCGCCGGTAATCAGGATGAGCGGGAATTCCCTGTAACGTTCCGGGGTCCGAACGGGACTTTCAGGCGGCTCGACATGTGATGGCAGCGGGTCGTAGCCCCATTGCTCCATCACGGTCGAATAGATCTCGAACTTCCCGGTGGGCGTGCCGAAGCCGACTTTTTGGTATTTCCGGTATTCGATCGGGATCGGAATGTAGTCGGTCGCTTTGAGTTCGTTCCAGGTGATGCCCATGGGCTTCAAAGCAGCATCCGCCAGCGCTTGAAGCGACGGAAAATATTCCTCAAACCCGAGCTTCCGGCCCAGCTCGATCACGAACTCCCAATCGGATCTGCGTTCACCGATTGAGACGATTTTTTGCGAGACCGTGTCCATAAACATGGCGTGCGGTCCCTTGATGTGGAGATGGAGTCTCGGCTCATCGCGTTCGAGATTGCCCGCCGCCGGTAATACGAAGTCCGCCAGTTCTGCCGTTGGTGTCATGAAAATGTCGTGAACCACGAGTAGGTCGAGCGCCTTGAGGGCGTCGATGACGGTCCGCGTATTGGGATAGGTCGTCGCGACATTGCTGCCGATCACGATCATTCCCCTGACCGGATAGGGCTTGCCGGAGAGTATTGCGCGAAAGACCGTCGGCGGATGCGCATAACCGTGTTTGTCGAGAGCCTTGAACCTGTCGCCGCCGAGCCGTTTCGCCGCTTGAGCGGGAGACAGCTTGTCTTTGAGATCCGGATAGGCAAGTGCCGGCGCAGGATAGAAGACATTGCCGCCTGGAACGTCCAGGTTGCCGGTGATGCCCATCAATATGAGTTGCGCTCTCTCCGACTGGAAGGCGTTGGTGCCGATGTGATCCGTGCCATTGCCCCAGACGATGCATCCGGGTTTGGTCGTCGCGTAAAGTCGCGCCGCGCGGGCGATCAGCTCGGGGTCGCACCAGGTAATATCGGCAACCTTGTCGAGCGGATAATCCTTGGCACGTCGCCGCAAGGCATCGAACCCGTGACAGTAGTTTTGGACAAACTCTTTATCGTAGAGCTCTTCGTCGAGGATGAGCTTGATCCAGCCCAGCGCCATTGCGGCATCCGTTCCCGGTCGCAGCGGCAGCCACAAATCCGTGGGGCCGGCCGCAGGGGAGCGGCGGGGATCAACCAGAATATGGACGGGTTCAGCCTTGAGAGCTGCCGTCATGGGACCGAAGCCGATCAGCCCGTGATCGTTGCTCGTCCGTTTCTGCGAACCCCATTCGACGATACACCGAGGCCCCGAGTAAAAATCGGGAACGGGCGCCGTGTCCCACAGCCTGCTGGCGTATTTTCCGGTCGCCGTTGCCTGGGAAACGGCAACACGAGTTGCATAACAAAAATAGCTAATCGAGGCGACGTTGGGCGTCCCAAACAGGTTTGCAAGGCGGCTGATGATATGCGTGTTGTTGAGGCCGACGCCACGGGCGAAGGCGATCGACTCGGCCCCGTAATCAGTCTTGATCGTTTGCATCTTTCGGGCGATCGCGCGAAGCGCATCGTCCCAAGTTATGCGCTCCCATTTCCCCTCGCCCCGCGCTCCGGTCCGCATCAACGGGTGGTTGAGCCGGTCGGGATGATAGAGCTGCTCAATCGCGGGCGTTCCTGCCTTGACGCAGAGCTTGCCGTGATTGATGGGGTTGGATTCGTCGCCCACGACTTCTTCGACGTAGCCGTTTACGACGCGAACGATGGTACCGCAGCCCCCATGGCACATGCGGCAGATCGCCTTCACGTCATCGATGACGTCGCGCCTCGGCTCTGGCGCGACAACCGACGCGTCTTCAAGCGTGTAAGCTGTCACCGTCGCTCTTTCTCGCAAGGCACCGGCGGCTTACCCAAGACCGCCGAAACCGTTCAGATTCGGAGTTCATACGCGAACCTGAAACCAGCGACCGGTGAACCGTCAATATCCAATCAGCGCAAATGGCCCGGTCCGTTTTGGCCGAATGCGACCCGCGCGGACCAGCCGAGCGGCGCTCAGATCACCGAAACCCGCGGCGAACGACGCTGCGCGCCGCTTTGGAGGCGGTCCCACGAATCCCTGACAGCGGCCGCAAGGCGTTGAACGCCTTTTGCAATCTGCCGCGTGTCGAGACTCGCGAAGCATAACCTGATGTACCCCTCGCCGCCTCGTTCCGGCATGTGCGAGGAACCGCCACGAATCGCCACTCCGCGCGCAGCTGCTGCGGGCAGAAGTTCATCGGTCGTGAGCGGTGGCGGCAAGCGCGCCCAAAGATAGTATCCGCCGGCAGGGGGACGGAATTGAAGGGTCGGAACGTGCTCGTGGAGCAGCCCGATCAAAAAGTCGCGCCGGCGTCGGCATTCCGCCCTCATCGATGCCAGATGCCGATCGAGATGCTTACTTTCCAGGAAACGGGCGACGAGTCGCTGCGTGAGGGTCGGCGTATGAAGGTCTTCGAAGGCCTTGGCGGCGAGGAGCGCGGGGAGCGCGCCCTTTGGTACGACCAACCAGCCGACGCGCAGGCTCGGGGCCGCAATCTTCGAAAAGCTACCCTGGTAGATCACCGCATCAAGCTTATCCATTGCTTTGAGTGGCAAGGGCGGTTTCTGGTCGAAATAGATATCGCCGTATAAATCGCTCTCGATGATGGGCACTCGGTACCGAGCGGCAATTTCCAAAACCTGCTCCCGGCGTTCGCGGTTCAGAATGGCGCCAGTCGGGTTCTGAAATGTCGGCATCAGATAAACGAACTTCGGTCGGTGCCGCGCTATCATTTCTTCCAACGCGTCACATTGCAGTCCGCCGTCGTCGGAGAGGACGCCGACGACATCGGCCCCAGCCCATCGGAAGGCCATCAGCGCACCCATGAAGGTCGGTCTTTCGGTCAGCACGACGTCACCGGGACTGATGAACGCTCGCGCCAAAACGTTGAGACCCTGTTGCGCGCCCGCCGTGATCAGCACGTTGTCGGCGGATGTCCGTATGCCGCGCGCCTCGAGCGAGCGTGCAACCGCCTGTTGCAGCATGCGGTCGCCGGCAGGACTAGGCGGAGTGTAAAGCTCCCTGGATGCGTTTCGCGTAAGTTCGCGCAGAAGCGCATTGAGGTTTTCCGTCGGGTAGAGCGAAGGATCCTGCCATCCGAGTTCAAACGGCACGACGTCGGGCTGGTGATGGACGTAAGACAGATAGTTGGCTTGCCGCGCCATCGATGACGAACGCTGGGACCACGACAGGGCTTCGCTGCCCGCGTCCGCCGGCGATGCGACGACGAGGGTTCCGCGACCCACGAAGCCTCGGAGAAAGCCGCGGGCCTCGAGTTCACGATATGCCGCGGTGACGGTCGTCCGGCTCACCCGCAGACGGTCCGCAAGCGTACGCTCCGCAGGTAATCGTTGACCGATCCCGATCTGTCCAGTCCGAATCGCTTTCTCAATCGCCTCGACGACCTGCAGGTACAGCGGGACAGCGCCTGATTCGGGGCGCGATATCGTCACATTCAGTTCGGGCGAGCGCCGCATAGAGGTCCAGAGAATGCCATTGCGCGCGATTGGATATTCTTCACACTCAGCCCTTACCATAACATCGGCTATGACAGAAGAGGTACAGGACGACCGGTCAGCAAGACGCGTTTTCCCGGCTGCATTGGCTCGGGAGAGAATAAATTGAAAACCGCAATCGCCAACATCGGCACTATCGTCACGGGGAATTGGCGCGAGCCATTCGCGAAGGCCGACGCGATCCTGATGAGTGATGGCCGCATCGCGTCTGTCGGCAATTTGCGCGCAGCTGATTTCGCCGCCTCCGATGTAGTCATCGATGCGGAAGGCGCGACAGTGATACCGGGTTTGATCGATTCACAGGTCCACAATACCTTCGGCGACTATACGCCGAGACAAAAGGCCGTCGGCTTTCTCGAAAGCTACGTTCATGGCGGAGTGACGACGGCCATCAGCGCGTCCGAGGTTCATGTTCCCGGTAGGCCGCACGATCCCGCGGGGATCAAAGCCCTGGCGTTGGCCGCACAACGTTGTTTCCAGAATTACAGGCCGGGCGGTATGCGTGTCTGGGCGGGTTCCGTGATCCTCGATGCGGGCCTGGTCGAGGCGGATTTCAAAGAACTCGCAGCTGCAGGCGTTTGGCTTGCAAAAGCGGGGTTCGGCCGGATCAAGAATCCCTACGACTACGTTCCCCTCATTCAATGGGCGAAGAGCGCCGGCTTTGTCACCACCGTCCACACGGGGGGTGGCAGCGTGCCGATCACCGGCGATCATCTTCTCGCGATGCAGCCTCACGTTTCGTTCCATATCAATGGCGGCCCGACGGCGATGCCCGACCGGGACTACGAACGGGTAATTCTCGAATCAGACACGGCGCTACAAATCTGTACGGCCGGGAATGTGCGGACCGCGCTGCTCTGCGCGAGACTTGCGCGGCAGCATGACGCATTCGACCGGCTGCTCATCGCGACGGATACGCCCACAGGCTTCGGCATTTTGCCCGTTGGCATGCTGTTTACGATCACGCACCTAGCTTCCCTGGCAGGGGTTCCGGCTGAGCAGGCGATATGCGCTGCAACGGGTAACAATGCCCGCGTTTATCGCCTGAATAGCGGCGTGATTGCTGAAGGACGCGATGCAGATGTCGCCATCATCGACGCGCCGGTCGGCGGATCGCGGAGTACCGCGTTGGAATCGCTGGGGCACGGCGATATTGCTGCGGTTGCGGCCGTCGTCACGGACGGCATTCCGCGCTTTGTCGGTCGAAGCCGCAACACGCCGGCACCCCAACGAAGAGTTCGGGTCGCCGAATGTCGGATCGCACAGAACTTTTCTTAGACGGGCAATAACCCGGATGCGAAACACCACACCGCGGAGCAACACCTGACATGGCCCAAGCCCTACGAAGATTGACGCGGGTATTTCCGGCGCAAGCCGGCGCAGGTGGCCCGCAGATGGACCGGCGCAACATGGTCCTTGCCGGCGGCGGCGAACTCTCCGAGCGCGACCCTTTCATCCTTATGGACGAGGAATGGATGCAAAAACCGCAAGGTTTTCCACCGCATCCGCATGCGGGCTTTGAGGCGATCACCTACGTTCTCCAAGGGGAAGTGGAGCACTGGAACAGTCGCGGTGACCACGCGGTTGCTCGGGCCGGAGACACGCAATGGATGATTGCAGGACGGGGCATCGTTCACAGTGAGACGCCGCACGGAAATGGCTCGGTCCACCTTCTCCAGCTTTGGGTCAATCTCCCATCTGCGAACAAAAGACTTCCGCCGCGCTACCAACATCTTCCGGCCCGAACGCTGCCACGATGGCATGAAGCCGGCGTGTGGGGGCGCGTTATCGCCGGGAGCTTGCGCGGGCTGCGTTCACCGATGCCAAATACCTGGCCGATTGTAATGGCCGACGTCCGCTTAGAACGCGGCGCGACTTTCCGAGAGGCATTACCGGCCGGATACAACACTTACATATACGTGCTGTCAGGAAGCGGCACGCTGGGCATCGATGGAACCGCTTTCCGCAGCGGCGAGGTCGTTAATTTTACGTCGAGTGACGACCAATGTTCTGAGTGCATAGAGTTTCTCGCAGCCGAAGCTGCTCAATTCGTGCTCTGGGCTGGTCCGCCAATCCGCGAGCCCATCGTTTCAAAGGATGGTTTCGTCATGAACACGGTCGCTGAAATTGAACGGGCGCGACGGGATTATGACGCTGGACAGTTCGATCCGGCTGCCAAATTATGATGCTGGCTGCAGTCGTAATCCCCGCGCCCCCACGTGGCATGATGCATTTCGGCGTCATTCATTCGGACCGGTATCAAAGCGGACAGTGGAATGCCGTGGTTGGCCGCGCGATAAGGTGCAGCGAGAGGCGTCAATCGGTATCGATGACTCCGCGCGATGTCCCTGTTGGCACCAATACGTAGCGTGCTATCTCTCGAGCATCCGATCGGCGCCTTAAATGAACGAGAAGGGGGCAACAATTCCGTCGAAGGAACCATCAATCGCGGTCGTCTTTGCGCCGGATACGCGGCGCCTGTCCGGACAAGGATCTGTATAAGATCCATGCGGCCAGTTGCATCGTGATTGTGGGGAGGCGCATCGCCATCCGCCGTCATATCGACGCAATCGATCGACATGGGAATTGAAACCCTCGAACTGCTATTCGCGGTAGCGTTGTGTGCCGGCGTCATCGATGGAATGGCAGGCGGTGGCGGCCTAATCACGCTGCCCGCTTTGCTGATGGCCGGTCTCACGCCTGCTCAGGCAATTGCAACCAACAAAATCCAGGCCCTGTTCAGCGTCGGTTCCGCGGCGACCCGGTTTGCATGGGTGGGGGCCGTGAATTTTCGGTTGATATGGAAGAAAGCGCTGGCAAGCATCGTCGGGGCGGCAATCGGCGCCTGCCTCGTGCAAATCTTGAGCAGCCAGTTCCTGAGCAGGCTTGCGCCGATATTGCTGATCGTGGTCGCTCTGCTGTTTCTATTCTCGCGTCAATTCGCGCCGGAAGCCGGTCGGCGGAGAATCAGCGAGACCGCATTTGCTCTGGGCGCCGCATTGCCGATCGGCTTCTACGACGGATTTTTTGGTCCTGGAACGGGCTCGATCTACCCCGCGGCATTGGTTTTCCTGCTCGGCCGAAGCCTCGAAGTGGCGACTGCGGAAACCAAAATCCTCAATACGGTCGGAAGCGCGATAGCCGCCGCAATATTTCTCTCGGGAGGAGCGATCGTCTGGCAACCTGCCCTTGCGATGGTGATCGGTGCCGTGTTGGGCGGGCAGATCGGCGCACACATCGTGCTGCGGTGGGGAGCGCCACTGATTCGGGTGGCGCTCGTCGTGGTCTCGGTCGTATTGGCGGTTCGCCTCTTTTAAGAGCCTCTGATCTCTCATTCGATAGATCCGGCGCTTAGCGACGTCCGCTCAGCCGGAACGGCGCCGCGGAGCGGGCATGCTGCGACCGCTCGGAAACGTTCGGAATCGCGGTGCATCGGCGCCAGCGCCCGGTTTTGCATACCAGGCTTCTGCGATAATGCCATTTGCCTGCAATGGATATTGACCCCCTAACTATCACGTCTTCAAATTTGGACGCCGCTCAATTCCGGCTATAACGCCCGCGGGTGAGGGCGAGATCGCGGCGTGCGTAAAACAAGCGGACACAAGGGGGAAGAACGATGGCTACCAGCAATGCGCAGATCGGCAGCAACGCGGCCGCAGAAAAATTCCCGTTAGCGACAGCCGATGAAGGTGTCCGACTCGATTACCAGATCGAGGATTATCCTGGGTTCTGGAAGTCGGCGTTGTTCGGACTACAGCACGTCCTCGTCATGTTCACCGCCATGATCGGTGCGCCGCTGATCGTCGCGAAGATCCTGAACATGCCGCCCGACATGCGCGTGACCATTGTGACCGCGAGCATGCTCGGTAGCGGAATCGGGACGCTGATCTCCTCACTCGGCCTCAGCTTCGTCGGGCCTCGTCTCCCCATCGTGATGGGGGTGTTCTACGTCTTCATCGGTCCGATCGTATCGGTGACACACCAGATCAGCCTCGCTGCGGCGATGACGGCGGTCATGGTCGGCGGGGTGATCCAATTTGCCATCAGCCCCATCGTCGGAAAGTTGCACCGGTTCTTTCCCCCGATCGTTTCCGGGACGATCCTCGTCGTTATCGGTACCTGCTTGTTGAAATTGGCCATGAACGTCGCCGTTGGCGCCAATACGCCGGCTTACGGGAAGCCGACAACCCTGTTCCTTGCAACGCTGATGATTGTCGTCATTCTCGTTATCAGCCGATTTGGTACAGGCATCTTTAAGAGCTTGTCGCTTTTCCTCGCGATGGTGGTCGGTTATGTGGCTGCAGGGGCATTTGGTTTGATCAATTTTGGCAGCGTCCTTGAAGCGCGTTGGTTCACCATCCCGACAGTGATGCCCTATGGCGGATTCGTATGGCCCGGTATCGTGCCGATCGTCACCATGGTCGTCTGTTTTCTCGCCGCGGCGGGTGAAACCACCGGCCATACCCTTGCTGTCTCCGAAATCTGTGGTGTCGAAGCGTCGGAAGCTCGGATACGCGGTGCGGTTTCAAATGACGGCCTTTCATCCTTCATCTCCTCGCTATTCGGCGGCATCCCGCTCACCTCGTATTCGCAGAATATTGGGGCGATTTCGATTACCGGAGTTGGCAGCCGCTTCGTGGTGGCCTTCGGAGGCGTATTCCTCATCCTGATGTCGCTGGTTCCGAAGCTCGGCGCCATTATCGCGCTCATGCCGGCCCCGGTCCTGGGGGGCGCTCTCATCTTCATGTTCGGTATGATCGCCTCGGTCGGCGTGCAGATCATCGGTAAAAGCATGAATACGCGGCGTGACATGATCTTGTTCGCGGCGTCGATCGGCGTTGCGCTGGCCCTTTTTAATGCGCCGCCGGATGCGCTGAATGCGATTCCGCCGATCGCGAGAATCTTTTTCGGCGACGGAATCGTCATGGGGATTGCAACCGCCTTCGTGCTCAACCTTCTGCTGCCGAAAAACAAATAGATGAGCAGCAATCGAGGGTCCGCATTGTGTGGGGCACAAAGTCGACTGTCGGGTGGCATATGTCCGACTGCGTCGTTCAGGCGAACGGTTTGAAGCGGAAGAGATATGGAGCTGGTCGATGCTGACGAAAGAAGAGAACGATCTGCTGACACGGACGGGGCCGGGTGCCCCGATGGGCGAATTATTCCGCCGGTTCTGGACTCCGGCATTGCTGTCGGAAGAGCTTCCCGCTCCTGATTGTCCGCCGGTGCGCGTTTCGATCTTGGGCGAGAAGCTGGTGGCATTCCGGGACAGCGAGGGCAGGGTCGGCCTGCTCGACCGATACTGCTCGCACCGCGGTGCCGATCTGTTTTACGGGAGGAATGAGCAGAACGGCCTTCGCTGCGTCTATCACGGTTGGAAATTCGACGTCGAAGGGCGCTGTGTCGATGTTCCGAACGCCGTAGTTCCGCAGGCCTTCAAGGACAAGTGCCGTCTGCGCAGTTACCCGACACAGGAGAAGGGCGGCATTGTCTGGGCCTATCTAGGGCCACGGGATCTGATGCCGGAGCTGCCGCATTACGATTTTCTGCAGGTGCCGTCGTCCCACTACTACGTCTCTAAATTCCGTGCTGAGGGTAATTGGCTGCAATCGCTCGAGGGCGAGGCGGATTCGGGCCATGTGGGCTTTCTGCATCGGTATCTGCAGAGTGAAAGCGTCGCCGCGGCATCGGCCGGCGGATTGCCCTATGTAAGCCGTATCAACATTGTCCACTGGGAGATCGAGGAAACAGATTACGGCCTCATATTGGCCGCTCGACGGGATCTTGGTGACGGCCGCGCGAACTGGCGTGCCAATCTGTTCCTCATGCCCCATACTTCTCCGATTGCGACAGTCCGCGGGACGACCGTCACATGCCATATCCGTGTGCCGATCGACGATCAGAGCAGCTGGCTCTTCCGTCCCCGCTACAATCTGGATCGACCCCTGACCGAGGCCGAGTTGGCTGCTTTCCGGTATGGCGGCGAGGATTATCCGGAACTGATACCGGGGACCTATCTGCCAAAGGAAAACCCGAGCAACGACTTTCTGGTCGACCGGGCGTCGCAGCGGAAGTTTTCGTTCACCGGGATCAAATCCTTGGCGGCCCAGGATATGGCCGTCCAAAGCGACCAAGCCGGCACTATCGCGGATCGCACGCGGGAGAATTTGGTCAGCGCTGACAAAGCGATCATCATGCTGCGGCAGAAATTGCTCAAAGCCGTTCGCGACTTGCAATCCGGCAAGGAGCCGCACGAAGCCCGATGCCCCGAAAAGTTCAATGTCACCGGTGTCGACATCATCCTTCCGGCCAATGCCGACTGGAAACGCGAACTCGAGGCAGCGATTTCCCGAAAGGGTCGGATGGAAGCGATTCCCGCCTGAGCCAATCGTGTGGGTCCGTCGGAACCGTGCCGATCACTCCGGTCGTATCGGTTCGGGAACGGGCGCGGCGTCGGATGGCGTCAGCATCAGCCGTCGGCGGGCCCGCCTCGAACCAAGCGAAAGGGCGTGAGGACTTGGCGTCGCAATATCGAAGCATGCTAACCGGAGGCACACGCGCGTGAAAATCGCGTTTATCGGACTTGGAGCGATGGGTGGCGCCATTGCAGCCAACTTGCAAATGAGCGGCCATCAATTGCTCGTCCATGACGTGAACCGTCTTGCATGCGCCGCCTTGGTAGCAAGAGGCGCGGTATGGGCTGATTCGCCGGCGCGCGCCGTAGACGACGTCGAGCTCGTCTTCACATGTTTGCCGGGACCGATGGAGGTCGAAGCGGTCGCACGCGAGTCAGACGGGCTTTTGGTCGGCATGCGAACCGGATCCACGTGGTTTGATTTGACGACCAATTCGCCGGACGTCATGCGCCGGCTGAATTCAGCGTTCGGTGCGCGCAGCGTCTATGTCCTGGATGCGCCGATTAGCGGTGGTCCGCAAGGCGCACGGTCGCGAAAGCTGGCGATATGGGTCGGCGGCGATAACGCGGCGTTCAGGCGGTATCTTCCGATCCTGAGGACGATAGGAGACGAGCCATTGTATTTGGGTCCCATCGGCTCCGGATGCGTGGCCAAACTCGTCCACAATTGCGCAAGCTTCACCGTTCAGAACGCGTTAGCGGAAGCGTTTACCCTCGGCATCAAGGCCGGTCTGGACCCGGTAGTGCTGTTCAAGGCGTTGAGGCTAGGTACGACCGGACGAAGTCGCACGTTTGATCGCCTCGCCGAACACTTTCTTCCGGGAATCTATGATCCTCCGTCATTTGCCCTTCGGCTTGCGCACAAGGACATGTCGCTCGTATTGGCGCTTGCTGAATCTCAGAACATGGCAATGCCGATTGCCGAAACGGCGATGAAAGATATGGCAGAAGCGATGCGGCGCGGCTGGGGGAATCGTGATGCGCGCATTGCCATGACGCTCCAGACCGAGCGCGCGGGGGTGTCGCTGCAGGTTCCATGCGACCGGCTTCGCGAAACCGCGGTGAACGAGAACTACGAAGCGTCCGATAATTCAATCACCGATATCTAGGGAAAGGGGTCTGGCGCGGGGTCGACATGATTGAGTTGTATGCCTGGAGTACGCCGAATTCGATGAAGGTGTCGATCATGCTCGAGGAATGCGGTCTGCCGTATCGCATCCAGAGCATCGACATAACCACGAACGCGGAGCAGCTCACGCCCGAGTATCTGAAGATCAATCCGAACGGCAAAGTGCCGTCGATCGTCGATCCGGACGCTCTCAACGGCATGGGGATCGCGATGATGGAATCGGGGGCGATCCTGATCTATCTGGCGGAAAAGGTCGGCCGCTTTTTCGACCCGCACGATCGGTACGTCATTCTGCAGTGGCTTATGTTCCAGATGGGCGGCGTAGGTCCGAGCTTCGGCCAAGCCCATCATTTCATGCGAGCGAAGAAAGACGAAATTCCCTACGGCACTGAGCGCTACGGGAAAGAAACGCGCCGGCTCTACGGCGTCATGGATCGGAGGCTCGGCGAAAGCCGCTATTTCGCCGGTTCTTATTCCATCGCCGATATAGCCATCTATCCGTGGGTCTGGCGCCACGGTTGGCATCGCGTCGACCTCGCCGAGTTTCCGAACGTCAAGCGCTGGTACACCGAGGTCGGTATACGACCCGCTGTCGCAAAAGGAATGGCGGCGCTTGACCCGAGCCGACTTCGCGCCATAGCGGCACAAAAAACGGCTCCAGCAGTGTCGTGATGGCGACGCAAATCTATCTTGAATGGGCGGTAATCGGCCTGATGTGGGCGCACATTGTTGCGATCCTCGGCTGGGTCGGCAGTTCCCTCTATTTCATGTGGCTCGACAGTAAGCTCAGGCTGCCGGAACCAGCGCGAGAGAATGTTCTGGGCGAAGCGTGGATGGGCCACGGCGGCGGCTTCTACATCGTCGAGAAGCGCCATATTGCGCCCGGCAAGGTACCGTATCCGCTCCACTGGTTTCGCGTGGAGGCTGCCGTCACCTGGTTTACCGGCTTCTTGCTTCTGGTTGCTGTCTACTACTGGGGCGGTGGCGTCCGCTTGGTAGATCCGGCCACGTCGATCATTGGTCCGAAAGCGGCGATTGTTCTGGCTGTCGGCTTACTTCCCGTTTCCTGGTTTGCCTATGATCGGATTTGGACGTCAGATCTTTCAGATTCCAATCCAGGGATCGCGAACGTCATCTCATTTGCTTTGTTGTTCCTGCTGGTCTTGGTCTTATGCCGCGTGTTCAACGGACGCGCGGCGTACATACATGTGGGCGCCGTTATGGGCACGAACATGGTTGCAAATGTCTGGACGCGTATCATACCGGCACAGGAAGAAGCCGTGGCCGCGACGCGCGCCGGGCGGGAACGCAATGCGCGGCTTGCCGGCTGGGCCAAACGCCGCGCCGCACATAACACCTATCTCACGCTGCCGGTGATAATGACGATGATCGCAAACCATACCCCGAGCATTTACGGGCACCGGCTGAATTGGCTTCTTCTCGCTCTGCTCATCGTTATCGGCGTCGCCGCCCGCCACGTGATGATCATGTTCGATCGGCGCGAGTCAGCGAGCTGGCGCTGGGCGTCGGCGGTTGGGCCGCTCGCCGCATCGATCGTCGTCATCGGGATGCTGTCGGTCTCGCCGCTCGCTCCGGCCTCATCGGAAGCCGCCGTGAGTTTTCCGATCGTGCACGGCATTGTCATCTTGCGTTGTACGTCCTGCCATTCGCAAAAACCTGCCGATCGGGCATTCGTGACGGCGCCCGACGGCGTCGCATTCGATTCTGCTGCTCAGATTCAGGCGAACGCGGCGATGATCAGGGCCGTCGTCGGAAGTCGTACGATGCCGCCGGGCAATTCGACGGGGATGACCGATGAAGAACGGTCCCTGATCTCCCGCTGGGGCGGGCACGACGGGCAATTGGCTCGCTGAGCGCGATGGGTCCTGTGACTATGATTCGACAGCGGTCTAGCGACAGCAGTGGGGAAGGTGGCTGGACCGACCGATGACCCTGGAACTGCGCGTTCAGGCCATAAACTGGGAAGCTCCGGATATCCTGTCTTACGACTTGAGGTCTCCCGACGGCAGCGACCTGCCTCCGTTCACAGCCGGCGCTCACATCGATCTCATGCTGCCAATCGGCCTGGTGCGAAGTTACTCTTTAGTCAACGCGCCGTCGGAACGTCACCGGTATCTCATCGCCGTTCAAAGGGACCGAGCGAGCCGCGGGGGCTCGAAATGGGTCCACGAAAACTTCCGCGCCGGCCAGATCATCGCGGTCAACGGGCCCCGCAACAATTTCGAGTTGAACGAATCCGCCGAGAAGTCAATCTTTATCGCCGGAGGGATCGGCATCACACCAATCATGAGCATGCTCGCCCGATTAAGCGCGCTTGGGCGCGATTGGGAGCTGATCTACTGCTCGCGAAAGCGGAATGGTACTGCGTTCCTGAACATACTCGAAGGTCAGGCCCGCGTTCGATTCACCTTCGACGAAGAGCCGGGCGGCAAAATGCTCGATATCGGAGCCGTGGTGGCGGCCGCGCCGGCGAATGCGCATCTCTACTGCTGCGGTCCTTGTCCAATGCTTGAAGCATTCGAACGAGCGACCGGAAAGCTGCCCCGCGACCGCGTGCATGTAGAATATTTCGCCGCAAAGGAGCCGCCGGCGGCGAAGGGCGGATTCAAAGTCGTGCTTGCCAAGACGGGTCGGGAATTCGAGGTGCCGGCGGGAAAAACAATCCTCGAGACCTTGCTGGACGGCGGAGTGGCGGTCCCGTATTCGTGCAAGGAAGGCGTTTGCGGGGCGTGCGAAAGCAAAATTCTCGAGGGTACACCCGATCATCGCGATCTCGTTCTCACCGAGGCGGAGCACGCCAAGAACGACCGGATGATGATCTGCTGCTCGGGATCGAAAACGACCAAACTGGTCTTGGACCTGTAAGAGGCTGAGACGCCAGGAGTGGCGTCGACGGTCGCGAGGACGCGAGCCACACGAGCGCTTGGCGACCAGCAGCGTGGCCGGCTTGCGAACTTGACAAAGCGCTTCATCGAGGATCACAGTTTGTGATCACAGGAACGCGCACGTGACGCGGCTGGTACGCCAATAGGGGGGCGAAATGGCGCAGATCGATTTCTCAACTCGGGTGCGGCCGATTGCTGCGGCGGCGCTTTGGGCAGTTTTTGCCCTGTTTTTGGGCACCGCGCAGCCTCAGGCGGCCGAGCCCGGCGGACAAAAGATTCCCGTCAGCCTTCGCTTTAGCTGGAAGCTGAAAGGCGAATACGCGCCGCTCTTCCTGGCGCTCGACAAGGGCTATTTCGCGGATGAGGGACTGAACGTTTCGTTGGGCGAAGGAGCGGGGTCGCAAGCGGCGCTCGCTTCGCTGATCCGGGGCGACGACCAAGCGGTTTGGCTGCCCGGCGTCTTCGCTTTACAGGCGATTTCGAAGGGTATGCCGGTGAAACTGGTAGCCCTCTACAATCCCGCAGCACCGATCGACATCATTTCGTGGCCGGAAAAGCCGATCCGGACTCCAAAAGATCTCGAAGGCAAATCGATCGCGGCGGCGGTCGGCGAAACCGGCACGACGTTCCTGCCCGTCCTTTGCGAAAAGAATCATGTCGACTGCAGTCGGATCAAGGTCGTCACCATGGCGATCCAGGCGCGGGTACCGGAATTCATCGCACACAAGGTCGATTCCGTATCGGTCTACGGCACGAACGATCTGCCAATCCTCGAGGCGAAGTTTGGCAAGAGTGCCTTCGTCACTCTCGACGAGGGCAAATGGGGCGCCGGCGTGCCAGGCAGTTCACTGCTGGCGAGCGACGCCTATATCGCTGCCCATCCGAGCGTCGTGGCAAAGCTGATTCGGGCAATCAATCGCGGGATGGCCTATTCGGAAACACACCCCGACGAGGCCGCGACCATCATGCTGAAACACTGGACTTCATCCTCGCTTACGCCCGCTGTTGTGGCCGAGCAGGTCAAGAGCCTGGTCGGCGCAATGCCCCACGACAACAAGCCCATGGGCTACATGGATAAGTCGGTTCTAACCGATGCGCTGGCATCGCTGATGGCCGCACATCAGATCGACGCGGAGAAGCCGCTGGCCAACTATTATACCAATCGGTTTGTCGAACTCGCGAAACGCGGCTCATAAGTTCTCGGTCGACGCGGCACGCGGATTTCTCCGCGGGGCTTCGGGGCGCAATCCGGGGCGTTGCGGGTCGTGGGGCCATGCGCAGGGAAGATAACCGACTGCTGCGGGGACACGGGACGTATGTCGCCGATCTCGCGCTTTCAGGCCAGGCGTACGCTGTTCTTGTCCGCTCCGACTACGCGCACGCGATAATCCGGTCGATCGATACGGCGCGCGCCGCACAAGCGCCCGGGATCTTGTTGGTCCTGACGGGCAGCGATCCCGAGATCGCGTCTCTTGGCCGCATTCCTTGGGAGGTCGCGCCGCCGGCGCCGGCCGGATGCGCCCCCTTGCCACGTGCTCTCCTGGAAGAGCCGCTTCAGCCAATCCTGTGTGGCGATCGTGTGCGCTATGTCGGCGAACCAGTCGCGCTGGTCGTCGGCGAATCGGAGGCAGCGGCGCAAGATGCGGCAGAGCTCGTCAGCGTCGATTATGAGCCATTGCCTGCGGTTGTCGACGTCGAGGAAGCGATTGGGATTGACGCCGCACCGATTTGGCGGAGCTTCGTCGGCAACACCTATTTTCGCTTCCAGAAGGGCGACCGCGACGCCGCCGACGCCGCGTTCGCCACGGCCGCTCACGCGGTCGAGCTGAAAATCGCCAATCAACGTCTGGCGGCGAATCCCATGGAGCCGCGCGGCTACGTCGGAGCCTATGACGCGGGCAGCGGGCGATTTGTCCTTCATGCCGCCGCCAGCAAGCCCGATCTCCTGAAGCGGACGATCGCGCGCGCGATCCTGCGTGTGCCCGACGATCAAATCCGCGTCGTCGTTCGAGATGTCGGCGGTGGGTTCGGCGCGAAGAATCACGTCTATCCCGAACAGGTCTTGGTCATGCTTGCGGCGAAACGGTTGGGCCGGCCGGTGCGCTGGATAAGCCAGCGCGCGGAGACGCTGATCGCCGATGCCCAGGGCCGCGACCAGGTTTCCTACGCGGCGTTGGCGCTCGACGAGCGAGGCCGCTTTCTTGCCGTCAAGGCGACAACGGTGGCCAGTCTCGGCGCTTATCTTTCGCCGCGCGGCGTCGTGTCGCCGACCAGCGGCGGTCGCACGCTTCCCGGAGTCTATGCGATCCCTACCGCATTCTTGGACGTACGTGCCGTTTTCACCAATACGGTCCCGACGGCGCCTTATCGCGGTGCCGGCCAGCCGGAAATCATGTTTATCCTGGAACGGCTGGTAGATTGCGCGGCGCGGCGTCTGGGCGTTTCGCCCGCAGAATTGCGGCGCCGCAATCTTGTCCCTGCAACGGCCTTTCCTTTCAGGAATGCGCTCGCCACCGTCTACGACAGCGGTCGGTTCGAGACAAACCTGGAGCGGGCGCTTGTCCTTTCAGAGTGGCAGGATTTTCCGCGGCGCCGGGAGGGCGCCCGACGGCGCGGCAAGCTCCGCGGTATCGGGCTGTCATACACGATCGAGGCCTGCGGATTCGGCGTCGACGAGGAGGCCCGCATTGGAATAACCGACGATGGCGACGCGATCGTTCACATCGGCACGATGTCGAATGGGCAAGGTCATGAGACCACCTACGCCCGGATCGTTGCCGAAGCTCTCGGCATCGATATCGACGATGTCACGATCGTCCAAGGCGATACCGATATCGTGCCGTATGGCAACGGCACCGGGGCCTCGCGCTCGATTACAGTCGGCGGTTCGGCACTCTTTATGGCCTGCGATGGGCTCGTCGCCAAGGGTTCGATCGTCGCCGCTCGGCTCCTTCAGGTCGATGCGGCGCATATCCGGTTCCGCTCGGGGATGTTCAGCCAGACCGATGGCGAGACAAGTCTCGGCTGGGCGGAAATTTCGCGGGCGGCCCGTGATCCGGCGCTGGCGCCCGATCCCGCCAAACCCGGGCTGTCGGCCAGGTATCGGTTCAATCCGACGAACTACACGTTTCCCAATGGCTGCCACGTCTGCGAAGTCGAGGTGGATCCCGAAACCGGCGTCGTAACCCTGGAGTCTTATGCCATCGTTCACGATGTCGGGCGCGCCATCGACGCCGCAATCGTAGCGGGCCAACTTCAGGGCGGCGTTGCGCAAGGCATCGGGCAGGCATTGCTCGAAAAAGTGACCTACGAGCCGGAGACGGGTCAGGTGGTCACCGGCTCGTTTCTCGATTACGCGATCCCGCGCGCCGGCGACCTTCCCGCTATCCGCGTCGAACTCAGCGAAGTTAAGTCTGTCGTCAATCCGCTCGGTGCGCGTTCCTGCGGGGAAGCGGGTCCGACCGCGGCACCTCCTGCCGTCATCAACGCGATTGTGAACGCCCTTGCGGCCTACGGCATCGAACATATCGAAATGCCGGCCACGCCGATGCGTGTCTGGCAAATGATCCGAGAACGCAGCGGCGGGCACGCGGCCGCGTGACATCGATCCGTGCGCTCGGCGAACCTGACGGCATGAGCCGGCTCCCCGACGAAGATCGGCGCGGACCAGTCGGGGTCCGCTTGACAACAAGCGACAAGTCGGATCACAGTTTGTGATCACAGGGGAACCGAACAGCCTGAGACGCGCCGCCTTTGCGCCGACGGGCCAGCGAGGGCGTCTTCGACGAGGCGTGGATTGCAGCAAACAAGAATCCAAAGGATCGATACGGTCCTCGTTCAACTGCCCATGCGGCGCGAGCACAAATGGACAGGGCTGACGGAGCCGATTGGCCGATACGTCTTGACGCGGATGGCTGACGACGCCGGCAATGTGGGCTGGGGCGAGGCGCCGGCACTCAAGGATTGGGGCGGTGAGTACGGCCGCTATTTCGGCGAGTCGCCGGCCATCGTCCGCCTGGTTATCGACAAATATCTAGTGCCGGCGGTCGAAGGGGTCGAATCGGGCAATATCGTCGAACTGCACCGTCGGATGGATGCGGCGATCAAGGGCTATCCCTACGCCAAATGTGCCGTCGAGCTCGCAGCCTATGACCTGGCGGCGCGCCATGCCGGCCTGCCCGTCCATGCGCTGCTCGGCGGTGCGGCCCGGAGGCGCGTGCCCGTTACCCATTCGATCGGGTTGATCGGCATCGACGAGGCCGTGGCAGAGGCGGTGACGGTGATTGCCGAAGGGATTAAGACCATCAAAATCAAGGTCGGCGTCGATCCCAAGCGCGATATCGAGATTGTCGGAGCGATTCGCAAAGCCGTGGGTACCAATGTCGATCTCTGTGTCGATGCCAACGAGGGCTACAGGACGCCGGGCGAGGCCATTCGCACCATCCGCCAGATGGAAGCTTACAATCTCAAGTACGCGGAGCAGCCGGTCCAGGGGATCGAGCGCCTTGCGGAGGTATCGCGGGCCCTCGATACGCCGGTGATGGCCGATGAGTCGGCTTGGAACGCCCATGACGTCATCCAGATCATCGAGCGGCGTGCGGCCGAAATCGTCTCGATCTATACGACCAAGCCGGGCGGCCTCTACCGCGCCCTGGAAGTCGCGGCGGTCTGCGCCGCCGCCGGCATCGTGTGCAACGTCAATGGGTCGGTCGAAACCGGCGTCGGCAATCTGGCGAACGTGCAGCTTGCTGCGGCGGCGCCGGTCGTGACGCTATCGAACGTGGTACCGGTCTCGACCCCGGCCGAAGAGCAACATGGTCAGCTCGGCGGCATCTACTACAGGGACGATTTGCTTCGACACGGCATGAAGCTCGTCGACGGCGCGATCGAGGTCCCGATGAGTCCCGGAATGGGTATCGAGGTCGACGAAGCCAAGATCGAGAAGTACCGGGTCAAGGACTAAAGCGCCTCCCAGCAACCCGAAGAACGCAAACCAGAATGCGGACCGAAATTGTTGATCGACTTGTTGCGGCCATGCGGGTCGAAGGTCTCGACGCGATGATCGCCTGCTCGCCTGAGAATTTCGCCTATGCGGCCGGTTTCGTCGTCCCGTCGCAGCCGCTCATACGGCATCGTCATGCGATGGTTATCGTCACGGCGAGCGGCCAATGCGCCATCCTCGGCGTGGACATGGAGGAAACGACCATCAAGTGGCGCGAGGCCGATACCCGTACGAAGATCTGGGCCGAGTTCACCGACGACAGCATGCAAGTCCTGGCGGCGCTGCTGACCGAGCTCGGCCTCGCGCGCGCCAGGCTCGGCATCGAACTCGACTATCTGCCGGCTGGCGACATGGCCCGCCTGCAGCAGGCGCTGCCGCAAGCCACCTTCGTCGCCGGCGAGCTGGTTCTGGCACGACTCCGCCAAATCAAGACTCCGGACGAAATCGCGTTGCTGCGCCGGCTCTCGCGGATCGCCGACCGGTCGATCACCGATGCGCTTGCCGCGGTGCACGCCGGCGACTCGGAGATGGACATCGCGGCGGCGCTCACGCGCAACATCTATCGGCTCGGCGCCGAAAGCTTCAAGCTCATGATCATCGCGACTGGCGAGCGCAGCCAGTTGCCGAACGTCGGACCTTCCGAGCGCCGCCTGCAGCCCGGGGACGTTTGCCGGGTGGAAATCTTCGCCGTGATCAACGGATATCAAGCCGGGGTGTGCCGCACGGCGGTGGTGGGCGAGCCGCCGGCGCATGCCGAGCGAATTTGGCGGCATCTGGTCGATTGCAAGTATTTGATCATGGACATGATCAGGCCGGGCGCGAGCTGCCGCGCGATCTACGAGGCTTTCACGCAGAAGCTCGCACAGCTCAACCTGCCGCCGATCTATTTCGTCGGCCATGGCATCGGTCTGCATCTGCACGAGGATCCGTATATCGGCAAGGTGCCGATCCTGGGCAAGACCGGCGACGCGCCGCTCGCCGCGGGCATGGTGCTTGGCGTCGAACCGCTCTGCTACCGCACCGGTCACGGGTACGGCATGCAGAACAAAGACATGATGCTCGTCACCGAGACGGGCTGCGAACTGCTGTCCGACTACGCCAATACCGACAAGCTCATCACCATCCATTAGTCGATTGCGACAGGCCGACGAACAGGGGAAAGCGCGTTGCGAAGGCTCATTGAGAACCTCGAATTCATCCTGACGGTCGACGGGAGCGATACCGTGCTGTCGCGCGCGTCGGTCGTGATCGAGAACGATCGCATCCGCGACATAGGGCCGGTCGCGGCCGTCGCGGCGCGCGCCGGCCGCGATTCCTTCGACGAGATCATCGATGGAAGCCGCTACGGCATGATCCCGGGGCTGATCGATTCGCACGTCCATTTGTCGGAGACGCTATCGCGTGCGGTGTTTCCGGATAGCCTCGCGACCCGCGCCTGGGTTTTCCTGTGGGCAAAGCCGTTCTATGCCAACGTGAGCGGCGACGATGAAGTCATCGGTGCCACGATCGGCATGGCCGAGATGCTTCGCTGCGGCACCACCTGTTTCCTCGACATGGGCGCGCAGAACGATGTGCGCGGCGTCGTCAAGGCGATCGAGACAATCGGCATGCGTGGCATTACCGGACGCCACGCCGCCGACGTTCGTCCGGAAAAGGTGCCCGACGGCTGGACGGAAGAAATGATGCGGCATCACTTCTTCCCCAATGCCAAGGTCGCGCTCGACGCGCTCGAGGCGACGGTACGAGATTATAACGGCGCGGCAGGCGGCCGCATTCGCTGCTGGGTCAACATCGAGGGCAAGGAACCGTGCAGCCTCGAGCTTCATGTCGGCGCTCGGGCCTTGGCCGAGAAGCTCGGCGTCGGCAGCACGTATCACCTGGCGACGAGTATCGAAGAGGCGCACGTCGCCGAACGCAAGTTCGGCAAATGGCCGATTACGCGCATCGGCGATGCCGGCGGTCTCGGCGCCAATCTCGTGATTGCCCATGCCGTCGCCGTGACCGAAGCCGAGATCCAGCGCATGGCAAAGAGCGGCACCAAAGTCGCGTTCTGCCCGGCCACCTCGGTCAAGCTCGCCAAGGGGGCGACCAAAATCGGGAAATATCCCGAGATGATGGCCGCTGGCATGCTGCTGGGGCTCGGCACCGACGGGGTTTCGGCGGCGGGCAATCTCAACCTGATGCGGCAAATCTATCTGGTTGCCGGCATGTTCAAGGATTGCCGCATGGATACCAGTCTCGTCGGGGCGAGGAAGGCACTGCGCATGGCGACGATCGAAGGCGCCAAGGTCATTGGATGGGATGACGAGATCGGTTCGATCGAGATCGGCAAGAAGGCCGATTTTGTCCTCTTCGATCTTGACCACTTCGAGTGGACACCCTACGGCGACCCCCTCCAGGCGGTGGTGTATTCGGCAAGTCCCGCCTCGATCGCGCAGACCTGGGTCGATGGCAAGCCGCTTTATCGCGACGGGCGCGTCACCACCGTGGACGAGAAGGCTCTCCGGGCCGAAGCGCGGCGTCGGGCAGCCGAAGTCGTGAAGCGCGCCGGCCTGTCGATGGAGCACACGCCGGTCGTCACCACCACCTATGACTGAGCTTTCTGCGGACGATCCGCGGAAGACGCGACTGCCGGTGGTCGCCTTGCCGGTGTCCGGCGGGGCTTTTGAACTTGAGCTCGAGGTCGACCGGATCGCCCGTTTGCGACCGGTTCCGGCAACACCGCAGTGGGTGGTTTTGCCGGCCTTTGCCAACATGCATGCGCACGCCGAGCGCTCGTTTGCCGGGGGGCCGTTACCGAAATCGTTGGCCGATGCGGTAAAACAATCGGAAGAAGCCCGGAAGAAATCGAGCGAGGCGGAGTTTTGCGAACGGGCCACGATGCTGTTGGCGCGCGCCCTCGCGCACGGAACGCTGCGTCTCCGCACTCACACCGATGTCGACGATCTGGTCGAGGAGCGCGCGTTGCGCGGCGTCATGGCCGCGCGCGACCGCTTTATCGACCGGCTCGATGTGGAAATTGTCGCCTTTGCGAACGCGCGGACCGATCCTGCCAGTCGAGAGGGGAAAAGGCGATTGAACGCCGCGCTGAAGTTAGGGGCCGATCTGCTGGGCGCTGTTCCAGCTCTTGCCCCGGAGCCTCGCAGTGCGGTGACCGCCCTCCTCGAGCTCGCACGCGCCGGGAACGTCGCCGTCGATTTCCACCTCGACGAGCACGGCACACCGACGAAAAGCTTGCTTGGCTTTGTGATCGACGAAACCGTGCGATACGGATTGGAGGGGAGGGTTGCGGTGAGTCACGCCTGCGCGCTCGCCACGCTGCCCGTGGCGGCGGCGCAGCGCCTTGCGCAGCGTTTGGCCGCGGCACGGATCACCGTGATCACGCTTCCGGCGACAAATCTCTATCTGCAGGACCGCGGCGAGGCGACGCCGCGCCGTCGCGGCATCACGCTCGTCAAGGAGCTCTTGGCGGCCGATGTCGACGTGCGCCTCGGCTCGGACAATGTATGCGATGTCTTCTATCCCTATGGCGACGCCGATCCGCTGGAAGACATCTGGCTCGCAGCCGTGACGGCGCAGCTCGACGAACCGGGTCCGCTCATAGCGATGGCCTGCGGCGGGCGCACGGAGCCGAAGGTTGGCGATGTCGCAGATCTGGTGCTGGTAAAAGCTGCCTCATTCAGAGATGCCCTCGCGCGCCGGCCGTCGCAGCGTATCGTGCTTCGCGCGGGAACGCCCGTCGAACCCCCTGAACCTAATCGAGCAACCGTCGCAGCGCATTCTCAATCGCCGTACGGCTGAGATCTTTGGTGATGAAAACCAGACGCGAGCGACGGTCGTCTTCCGGCCATTCCGGCAACTGGCTCGGCGGATAGACGACGTGTTGAACGCCGTGTAGAACGACCGGCTTGGGGCGTCCTGCGACATTCAGAATTCCCTTGATGCGGAGAATTTGCTCGCCGCGCGCGGCGAGCAGGAGGCTGAGCCATTCTTGGAAGCGCGTCCAATCCAATGGCGAATCCAATACCAAGGAGAACGCGCCGATCCGGTCGTCGTGACGGCCGGAATCATGGATGGGCGCGTCGTGCGCGTGGTCTGCCGCACCGTGATAGGCTTCGGCATTGAGCCACCGGCGCACATCGTCGGATTTGCTTGCCGCAGTGAACGTCTCGAGGCCGAGCAGTTCGGCCGCGCCGGGGCCGGTCTCGAGTGTCGATTCGAACTGGTTCGCCGATGGATTGAGGGCGGTAAGCCGCCCGCGCAACGACGCCCGCGTTTCCGCGCCGCTTAAGTCCACCTTGGTGATGACGAGGCGATCGGCCATCGCGGCCTGCTTGACGGCCTCCATGTGCTCGTCGAGCTGTCGATCTGCATGCGTCGCATCGACTGTAGCGATGAGATTTGTAAACCGATAATACGGCGACAAACTCTCATCAGTCATGAGGGTTTGAATAATCGGTGCCGGATCGGCCAGGCCGGTTGTCTCAATGGCTACACGCGCAAATGGAATCAGATCGCCGCGTAACCGCTTGGACCAAAGATCGTCGAGCGTTTCGACGAGATCGTCGCGGACGGCGCAACAGAGACAGCCCGAATTGAGCAGAACGATATTTTCGTCGACCTTGCGGACCAGGAGGTGATCGAGGCCGACCTCGCCGAACTCATTCACAAGCACCGCCGTCTCGCCCATCTGCGGGTCGGCGAGAAGCCGTCGCAGCAAGCTGGTCTTGCCGCTTCCGAGAAAGCCTGTAATGACGGAAACCGGAACCATCGGACTCACCGATGCGATGTGACTTCCATCACCTCAGGGACGCAGTCAGTCCACTCAGGCGCCCATTGAAGCCGCGAAAAACGGAGGACCGTAACAATGATTTCGCGGTATCGCCGATATCGCGCTGAATCGCCTGACGCGCGGCAGCCGGCTTTCGGGCTTTCAAGGCGGCGAGGACGTCTTCGTGGCAAGAGGCGTCCCACGGCATATCAGACGCGGTCAGCGACAGGTACATAATCGGGCCGGCCTGGAGCCAAAGGGATTCGATCATCGGCGAAAGGATCGCAGATTGCGCCGCAGCATAGAGCGTGAAATGAAATTCCTGGTTAAGCGTGAGGCATGTGAGGATATTTCGCGTCTTGATCGCTTTCTCCAGCTTGTCGTTGATGCTGGAAAGCTGTTTGATCTGCTCGGGCGTCACGTTGCTGCAGGCGCGCTCCGCCGCCAGTCCTTCGAGCGCTTGGCGCGCCTGGGTGAGATCCTTGAATCGGGTCGGGCTCATCCGCGGGACAACCACGGACCGGTTCGGCAACATCTCCAAGGCATGGGCCGCGGTGAGCTGATTGATGGCCTCGCGGATCGGCATCGGGCTGGTTCCGAAGAGCTGGGCGAGACGCCGCAACGAGACCGTCTGGCCGGGCGGCAAAGCGCCCACCATCAGGCCATGGCGCAATTCGGCGAGAACGCGATCCTGCAACGCGCCGCGCCGCTGCGGGGTGGAACGTCGGGCGAATGGGCCGTGACGGGGAATGCGAGCCAGCAATTCCGACGCCTCAATCCTTCCGCTGCGCATGATCAAATTGGCTCCGCCCGTGCCATTCGGACCGTATCGCCGCGTCACCAATACACGGCTGCGTTGCATGTTGTGATCACAATAGCCGGGCTTGTCAACGCGAAGCCTCGCGTCACGGCAGATACGGGTCCGGCGTGCGGCGGGCGTCGTGCGGCGCGGCGGCTTGACAACCCCTATTAGTGTGATCACAGTGCGTGATCAGGGTATTTGGGCCCGGGAACCGCTGTGCGCCCGCCGGACTGTCCGGCTGGGCTTTGACAACTCGGTCGGCGTTCTTCGCCGGCGGGCCCGATGGAGGCGCGTATGAAGCCGTTCGGCAATTTCTGGGCGATTGCGCCGGCAGTTCTGATCGCGCTCGGGCTGGGTGCGGGAATCGCGCAAGCGCAAGATCAGGTCAATGTACGCTTCTCATGGAAGCTCAAGGGCGAATATGCCCCGCTGTACCTGGCGCAGGAGAAGGGCTACTACGCCAAGGAGCATCTCAACGTGCGCATGGGGGAAGGGGCGGGTGCGCAGGCGGCGTTGGGCGCACTCATCCAGGGTCATGAGGATATCGTCGTGTTGCCGGGCATCTTCGCTCTGAGCGCGATTCAGAAAGGTATCCCGGTCAAGCTCGTCGCCCTCTATCAGCCAAAGACGCCGATCGCGTTGATCTCGTTCCCCGAAAAGCCGGTGAGAACGCCGAAGGATTTGGAGGGCAAGACCGTCGCGACCTCGGTCGGTGAGACCGCAACCACCTATCTTGGCGTCTTCTGCAAGCTCAATCATATCGACTGCAACCAGGTTCACCTGGTAACCATGAACGATCAGGCGCGTTATCCGAGTTTCATCGAGCGGCATGTCGACGTGGTGAGTGTCTACGAAGACACCGATTTGCCGATCATCGAGGCCAAGGAAAAAACCAAGTTTGTTGTCATGAACATGGTCGAACACGGGCTTGCCATCCCTGGCCTTGCGCTGGCGACCAGTGATCAGGACGTCGCACATAAGGCGGATGTGCTGAAGCGCTACTTGCGCGCGACCAATGCCGGCTTAGCCGAGGCGAAAGCCCATCCCGAAGAGGCCGCCCAGGCCTTGATCAAGAATTGGCCGGGGGCGCCGGATCCGAAGATCGTTGCCGAGCAGGTCCGGATCGCTCTCAAAAGCTATACGACGGCGCCGGGTCATCCGCCCGGCTGGATCGATCAAAAGACCATCGCCGATGCGTTGCAGCTGCTGCAGTCGACCGGCCAGATTACCGACGCAAAGCCCCCGAGCACCTTCTACACGGACGCCTTGTTGAGTCGTTAGGAGGCTGCGTGCCGGACGCACCACCGATAAAGCGCAAAAAGAGGTATGGGCGCACGCTGCTCGAATCGCTCGCGGCGCCCAGCCTCTCGCTGCTGATCTTGGTGGTCTGGCAGGTCGCCGTTCCGGCGGCGGGTCTCTCGAGCTTCGTGCTGCCGACGCCGTGGGAGATCGTCGGACGCATCGGCGGCGACTATCGGTTATTGCTCGCCAATGCGGCCGTCACCGTCAGCGAAATGCTGGCCGGGTTCGCAATCGCGGCCGTAGCCGGCATTGTTACCGGCCTTGGAATCTTCTATTCCCGGCTTTTCGAGCGCGCGTTCTATCCTTTGCTTGTCGCGCTCAACACGATCCCTAAGGTCGTTCTCGCGCCGCTGCTGGTGCTCTATCTCGGCTACGGCTTCGCGCCGAAATGCTTTCTTGCGTTTGTCCTCGCCTATTTCCCGATCGTCATTGCGACCGTTGTGGGCCTTCAGAGTCTCGACAAAGGGATGGTGAGCCTCGTCCGTTCGATGGGCGCCTCGGAGACGCAGGTCTTTTTCAAGGTGCGCCTGCCGGCGGCCTTGCCCAATCTCTTCGGCGGCTTCAAGGTGGGGATCAGCCTTTCGATTATCGGCGCCGTGATCGGCGAGTATGTAGCCGCCGAGCACGGCCTCGGTTACGTCCAGCTGCAGGCGAGCTCGCAATTCGATACGACGCTGAGCTTCGCGGCAGTTGTCGTAATCGGCGTGATCGGCGTGGTCCTATTCCTGGCGCTCGACATGCTCGAACGCCGGGCCGTCTTTCAGCGCGATGCGGCGAAGTGATGGGCGCTCGCTTGCTACGACCGCGGCCTCGCGCCGACGAAAGAAGAAGCCATGGCGCGGCGCTCGCAATCGAGCGTATCAGCAAGTCTTATGATACGCGCGAAGGCGCCGAGGTCCTCGCGCTCGATCAGACGGACTTTACCGTCGCGCCCGGCGAATTCGTTGCGGTTGTCGGGCCGAGCGGTTGCGGCAAAAGCACGCTGCTTTCTCTGATTGCCGGTCTCACGCCGGCCAGCAGCGGCCGCATCACCATCGACGGCGAGGAAGTCAAGCGACCGCATCCCAAGATCGGCGTCGTCTTCCAGACCGATCTACTGCTCTACTGGCGAACGATCGTCGATAATATCCTGCTTCCCATCGAGATCAAGGGCTGGAACCGGCGGGCATACCTTCCGCGCGTACATGAGCTCCTCGAGCAGGTCGGACTTGGCGACTTCGGACAGAAATATCCGACCGAGCTGTCAGGCGGCATGAGACAGCGCGTCGCCATTTGTCGTGCTCTTGTGCAAAATCCGGGCCTGCTTCTCATGGACGAGCCGTTCGGGGCGCTCGACGCGCTCACGCGCGAGCAGATGGTCATCGATCTCCAGTCGATGTGGTCGTCCGTCGGCAACACCGTGATCTTCATAACCCACAGTATCGAAGAGGCCATCTTCCTGGCTGACCGCGTGCTGGTGATGTCGCCGCGCCCCGGCCGTGTCGATCTCGATTTGCGGATCGATATTCCGCGTCCGCGCGGTTGGAAGAACCGTATCGAGCAGAAGTTCGCCGATTACATGACGCAGGTTCGCGCCGTGTTCGAAGCCCGCGGCGTACTGTCGAAGGAATGAGGGCCGTCACACGATGAAGAGGCGGCTTGCCGTTATCGGCGCCGGCGCCGGCGGCGCTTCTGCGGCAGTGGACCTGTCGCTCGCGGGACACTCGGTGCGGCTATGGGCCCGTTCCGCCGCTACCTTGGCGCCGTTCGTCGCGGGCGGCGGCATCGAATACGACGGCGTCTTGGGTAGGGGCAAAGTTCAGCCTGAGCTCATGACGGCGGAGATCGCCCAGGCGGTTGCGGGCGTCGATGCCGTCGTGGTGTGCCTTCCGACCCCCGGTCATGGGACGGTCGCAAGGATGCTGGCCGAGTCTCCACTGCCTGGCGCAGTCCCGATCGTGCTGAATCCCGGCCATACCGGCGGCGCACTCGAGTTCGCCAATACGTTTCGGGGGATCCGCTCCGACCTCCCGCCTGTCGCCGCTTTTTCGACGCTGACGTATGTCGCGCGCAAGAACCGGCCGGGGCAGGTCACGACCAGCGGCAAGGCCAAGCGTCTACGGGTTGCCGCGCTGCCGGGTGGCAACGATGCGATCGATTGCGCCCAAGCGCTTTTCTCCTGCGCCGTTCGGGCGAGGGACATGCTCGAATCCGACCTTTCGAACGTCAACATGGTGCTGCATCCGCCCGGTGCGGTTCTAGGCGCCGCCTGGATCGAGGCCCGGAAGGGCGATTACACGTTCTATGTCGAGGGAATGACAGTCGGCGTTGCGCGCGTGATGCAGGCGCTCGACGCCGAGCGCCGCTTGGTTGCGCGCGCCTTCGGACACGAGCTGCCGCCGCTCGTTGCCGAGATGCGCGCCATCGGCACCGTCGAGGAGTCGGTCACCGACGTCAACGATCTGGCGGGCGCGATCGCCGGCGGCGCTGCCAATCGCCGGATCAAGGCGCCCGATTCCCTGGCGCATCGCTATTACGTCGAGGACTTCGGTTACGGCCTGGTTCCGTTTTTGGCCTATGCCCGGGCCGCGGGAGTGGATGTGCCGGTCGCCCGGTCGCTTCTGCGCCTGGGTGCGATCCTCACGGGACGGGATTTCGAAAACGCGGGACGCACCGCCGAGCGCATGGGGATCGCCGGCCTCGATGCCGAGCAATTGCTCGCGCGGCTTCGCTGCCCCTAGGAGACAGAGTTGGATTGGACGAAATGCACCATTGCCGTTGTGGGTGGGGATCGCCGGGAGCAGGAGATCGCCCGCCTCGCGGCGACAACCGGCGCGGACGTGCGCGCGTTTGGGTTTCCGTGGCCGGAGCGGGGGATCGATCGGGTCAAGCTAATGCCCGATCCGGCCTCGGCGCTTCACGGCGCCAACTTCGCGCTCTTTCCCATCCCCGGCATTTCGGCCGCCGGGCATCTCTTTGCGCCCAGCGCTCCGGCGCCGATCAAGCCGGACCGGGCGCTTCTTTCAGGCATGAAGGCGCCGGCGCATATCATCCTGGGCTGGGCCAATGATGCGCTCAAAGCCGATTGCGCGGCGTTGTCGATCGAGCTGCACGAGTACGAATGGGACGAGGACCTGATGTTGCTGCGGGGGCCGGCCATCGTCGAGGGCACGCTCAAGGTCATCATCGAGAACACGGACATTACGATACATCGGTCGCGCGTCTGCGTCGTTGGCCAGGGCACGATCGGCTTTCTCGTGACGCGCTATATGGTGGCGCTCGGCGCCCGTACGCACGTCGCCGCGCGCAATCCGGTGCAACGCGCGGCCGCATATGCGGCGTCGGCAGAGCCGCACGGGCTCGACGAACTCGCGACCCTGGCACCGGAGATCGATATCGTCGTCTCGACCGTACCCGCGCAGATCGTCGGACGGGACATTCTCAAACGTCTGCCAAAGCATGTCTTGCTCGTCGACCTCGCCGCGCCGCCCGGTGGAATCGATCGCGACGCAGCCAAGGAACTCGGCCTGAAATTCGTCTGGGCGCGCGGCATGGGCTCGCGCGCGCCCGTCACCGTCGGCGCCAGCCAATGGTCGGGAATCAAGCGGCGAATCGAAGCCGCGATGGGAGAGAGATGATGAAAGCGGATTTGGTGATCAAGAACGCCCGCGTCGTCGATCACGACGGCGAGTTCGAAGGTGGTGTGGCGGTGAGCGACGGCCGGATCCTCGGCACGGGCGCGAATGCGGCGCTGCCTGAAGCCAAGCGCGTGATCGATGCCGGCGGGCGTATTCTGATGCCCGGCGTGATCGATCCGCATTGCCATCTGGGCGTCAACTATCCCTACAACGAAGACATGCGGACCGAGACGGCGGCGGCGGCTTCCGGCGGCGTCACGACCGTGCTGATTTACATCCGCAACAAGACCGGTCCGTATATCCCGTTTTACAAGGAGCGCCGTGCCGTCGGCGAGGAAAACGCGCTCATCGATTTCGGCTTTCACTTCGGCATCCAGCGCGAAGAACACGTCGATCAGATTCCAGAGGTCGTGCGCGAAACCGGGGTCAAGTCGTTCAAGTGCTACTTCGGTTATGAGCCCGACAATCCCATCGGCATCGTGCCGGCGACCGACGGCTGGGTTTACGCGTCGATGCGGCACTTGGTGAAGATTCCGGGCGGGGTGCTGAGCGTTCATTGCGAGAACACCGGGATCGCGTCCTGGCTCAAGGAGGAGCTCAAGGCGACGAAACGGCAGGACCTTGGCGCCTATACCGAGTCGAGACCGGCATTCTGCGAGGAGGAGACCATAAAACGCATGCTCTTTCTCGCGGAGCGCACCCGATGTCCGCTTCATCTCGTTCACACTTCGGTCGGCATGGGCCCCGTTCTCGCGGCGGAAGCGCGCGGGCGCGGCATCGACGTCACCGTCGAGACCTGCCCCCACTATCTCACGCGCACTTGTTACGACCCCGATCTCGACATGAAGGCCAAGATCTCGCCGCCGCTTCGCGACCGTAACGAGCTCGAGGGATTGTGGAAGGGCATACTCAACAACACGGTCTACAGCCTCGGCACCGATCACGTGCCGTTCTTTCCGAAGAAGGGCGAGGATCTCTGGAAGGAGGTCCCGGGCGTGGTTTCCTTTCCGTGGGAGCTGTCGCTGATGCTGCATTTCGGCGTTCACCAGCGCGGGTTGTCGCTGTCCCGCCTCGTGCAGCTCAATTCCTATCATCCGGCACGGCGCTTCGGCCTGTGGCCGCGCAAGGGCTCGCTCCAATCCGGTTCTGATGCCGATCTGGTGCTCATCGATCTCGATGAAGAGCGGACGGTCCATAACACCGGGCACGGCACCTGCATCTACGAAGGCTGGAAGCTCAAGGGCTGGCCGGTACTCACGATATCGCGCGGCGAAGTCCTGTATGAAAATGGCGAGCTCAACGACGGCGGCTACGGCCGTGGTCGCTGCGTGACGCGGCCGAACCGAGATGGATGAGCGCGCGCCGCCGATGGACTCAGGGCGCTACCAAGCGCAAGGCTGGTTTCCTGTGCCGGCGCGGCTCGACGCGACGCTGTGCGTGCCGGCATCGCTCGTCGCTCACACATTGGCCGCACGGAGGCCGTGGCAAGAACAATTGTCGGGCATCCATAATCCATTCGGCCGGCACGCGGCCGTGGACGACGCGTGGAAATTTCTCGACATCGCCGAGAGTCCGGCCGTACTCGATGCCGTCGAGGCGGCGCTGGGACCCGATATCATCTTGTGGGACAGCGAGCTCTATAACGACTTCCGTGCCTTCGCCTTCGACGAAGCGCAATATTGGCCGGTCGATCCGCTGGCCGGCGTCGTAGCCGTCGTCGCGCTCGACAGCGGTGCGCTGCTCCTCGCGGATATCGCGCGCCTGGCCGAAGCGACGGTACCGCTTCCGCTTGACGGCGGCCCGCAATACGTCCTGCGCTATATGCCGGCGACGTCGCAGTTCAATCGCGATCCCGGCTATCCGTCGACCCGTCGCGCAGCCGAGGCGCGGCCGCTGGTAAACTATGTCACCCGCCCGCTCTGGTTGCTGCGCGGCGAGGATCGCGCCGGCAATGATTTCGGCGCGGGCTTTGTGATTCCGGCGCCGCGGTGGGCGCGCATGCCGGCACGTTCGTGACGCGGCGCAACAATCGGGGGAAAAGGAGTCGGAAGATGCCAGTCGTAACGGTCCAGATGTGGTCGGGTCGGACGGTCGATCAGAAACGCCGGTTGGTACGCGCTATCACGGACGCGATGATCGAGCACGCCGACTGCAAGCCCGATCACTTGCATGTCATCATCCAGGACGTACCGAAGGACAGCTGGGGACGCGCCGGCACGCTCGGTTGCGATCAAAGGGAGAAAAGCTGAGATGAGTCTCGATCAAATCGACCTCCGGAGTACGGCGCTTCTTGTCATCGACATGCAGAACGCATTTGTGCACGATCGCGGCACGCTCGGCATCTCGGGCGTCAATACCAAGCGGCTTGCGGCGATCGTACCAACGCTGAAACGGCTGATCGAGGCCTGCCAGCGCAGCGGCATGCCGGTGATCTGGACCGTGCAGGAACACTTTGCGATCGACGCCAGCCGGGCGCGGAAGCGCCTTGCGGCGCATACAGCCAAGCGCAAGCAGATTTCGGCGCTTGCCGGAACCTGGGACGCGGAAATCATCGACGAGCTGAAGCCGCTCGCCGCAGCCAATCCGACCCTGGTCGTCCGCAAACACCGTTTCGGCGCATTCCATCAGACACGTCTCGAGCTGCTTCTCCGCCAGCTCGGCATCCAGACTCTGCTGATCACCGGGACGACGACCAACGCCTGCGTCGAAACCACGATCCGCGAAGCCTATCTGCGCGATTACGACGTGGTCGCGGTGCCGGATTGCATTTCCGGCGTCAATGAGGATTGGGAACAGACGGCACAGAAGGTGTGGGCGCAATACTTCGGCGTGCTCGAGGGCGCCGACGCGGTGCTGCGCTGGATCGATGCGCAGCTGAAGCCGCGCGTGCTCGGATTCGCTCATATGTTGTTGCAGGTTTCGAACCTGGACGCGTCGAAGCGCTTCTACGGCGACCTGCTGGGCTTCACGGAGCGGCAGGCGAAGCCGCTCGCCGATGGGCGGCCGTTCGTGCCTTTCCATCAAGGAATCGCGCTTACGACCGGCGGGCCAGGCAAGTCACTTCAGATCGATCACATGGCGTTTCGCGTCAACGACGTGCGCAAGCTCACTGATCGCCTGAAAGCTGCACAGGTCAAGTTCGCACAGGATCTCCACGACGGCATTTACGGCCTGACGATCTATGTGACCGATCCAGACGGCAATAAGGTGGAACTGTTCCAGGAAGGGGCGACGCTCGTCTGAAAGCCGGCGATCGTAACCGCAGGCCGCGCGTGAGCGCCGGTCGCTGTCGCCTCTGCGCCGTGCCAATGGGTATGACGGCGTAAATAGGTGTCTTCGCGATGACCACGAGCGTATTCGATCTCTTCAAGATCGGGATTGGACCTTCCTCTTCCCATACGACGGGTCCCATGGTCGCGGCCAAGCGGTTCAGGGAAACCCTGCCGAGACATACCGTACGCGCTCAGGTGGAATTGTTCGGTTCTCTCGCTTGGACGGGCGAAGGCCACGGCACCAACAAGGCGATCTGTTTGGGCCTATTGGGCGAAGAGCCCGCGACGGTGGATCCGGATCGAGTGGACATGCTGGTCGGAAGGTTGGCCAAAGAACGTTCCTTCCGGGCGCCTGGCGGCAGGCGCATCCGGTTCGATCCGCAAGCCGATCTTCTGTTCGATCGCGAGCACAACTTGCCGTTGCATACGAACGCCATGCGTTTCAGCGCTTTGGGTGAAGCCGATGAAGTTCTGCTGAAAAAGGTCTACTACTCGATCGGAGGCGGCTTCGTGCGGGAGGAGGGGGAGCCATCCGAACAACCGGTCGACGTGCCGCATCCCTTTGCGAGTTCTGCACAATTGTTGCGTGTCTGTTCGGATGAGGGTCTTTCGATCGCCGCCCTCCAGTTCGCAAATGAGTCGGCGTTGAGGTCGCCCGATCGGGTTATCAATCAATTGGATGCCATCCGAGATGCGATGTTTGCTTCGATCGAGCGCGGCCTGCGCAACGACGGCTTGCTGCCTGGAAGACTAAACGTGAAGCGCCGCGCCAAGGCCTTGCTGAAGAAGCTCGAGACCCGCAAGCTCTCAAACACTGGAAGGCCTCACGACGTTATGGATTGGGTCTCGACCTATGCCATTGCGGTGAACGAGGAAAATGCTGCCGGAGGGCGCATCGTCACTGCGCCGACCAATGGCGCCGCCGGCATTGTGCCGGCCGTGCTGCGATATTTCCGCGACTTCTGCATGGACTATTCTGACGAGGGCGCACGCTCGTTCCTGCTCACGGCAGCGGCCATCGGTTCGTTGATCAAGCGGAACTCCTCGATCTCGGGGGCGGAAGTAGGGTGTCAGGGCGAGGTGGGCTCGGCGGCTTCGATGGCGGCCGCCGGCCTCGCTGCGGCACTCGGAGCGTCGCCCGGGCAAGTCGAGAACGCGGCCGAGATCGCGATGGAGCATCACCTGGGCCTGACCTGCGACCCGATTGGCGGGCTGGTCCAAATTCCCTGCATCGAGCGGAACGCCTTCGGTGCGAACAAGGCGATTGCGGCGGCGTCGCTTGCGCTCAACGGCGACGGCACGCATCGGGTGTCCCTCGATGAGGTCATCGAGACAATGCGACAGACCGGCGCTGACATGCAGTCGAAATACAAGGAAACGTCGCAAGGCGGGCTCGCCGTCAACGTCGCCGAATGCTGAGGCCAACCCGCTTCGACTGAAGCGAGAGGCTTCCGACAGGACGACGTTTCCACGTCTTGTCGACGGCCTTCGTCTGGCCCGTGATGTTGTCGCCGATCGCGGGTTCTTTGCCCAAGCGATCATCGAACTGATCCAGGCGCACGGCGCAACCGCTCACATCCCGTCCCAGAGCAACGCCGGTGTGCGCGGCGTCGTTGACCCCGGGGTCTATCGCCGGCGCAATCTCGTCGAACGCTTCGTCGACAAGCTCAAGAACTTCCGGCGCATCGGCATGCGTTTCGACAAGCTCGCACGCGTCTTTCTCTGCGCGGTCATCCTCGCTTCCGTCAGGCCATGGACCCGCGCTTATGAGTCGACGACCTAGACGCCTACGGTTTGTGGCAGGGCCGCCGGCGTCAGCCCGTGCGCCGCCATGATGGCTTTGAGTTTCGCCAAATCGGGCGGACCGCCCGCGTTGATCACGGCCGCGCACTCGCGAAAGAATTGCGGCCCGATCAAGGCGGGCGACCAAACGGCCAATACGCGCGCCGGCGCGGCGTGCAGGTTGATGAAATGGTGCACGGTTCCGCGCGGCACGAAGCATCGGTCCCCGGGGCCGATCTCGTGGCGTCGATCGCCGACAGTGAACGTCAATTTGCCCTCGATTCCGTAAAGGAACTCGTCAACGGCCTCGTGGAGATGGGCTTCCGGAACCTTGGCGGCCGGTGGCACCAAAAACTCGAAGACATCGAGCGATCCGGACGAGTGCGATCCGTTGACGAAAAAGCGGATCTCGACTTGCCCGAGCTTGATGAGTTCTTCGACGGGTTGCGTCACGGCCGGCTCCTTTGGTAAAGTGATTGTACGTTGACGGTAAAGTGGATTTACCATAATGTCAAGCCCTCGACAGAGACGGGTTCCCGGGATCGAAAAAGCCCCCTATATCGGAGCCCTGCTACGTCTGGCTCACCAGCAAGCGCTGTCGCGCATTCTTCAGGCCTTGGCCGAGCGGGGCATGAGCGACATCAACCAAGCCTATTTCGGCCTGTTCCAATATCCGCCGGCCGATGGGATGCGGCCAATCGACCTCGCCAAGCGCATCGGCGCGTCAAAGCAGGCGCTGAATCATCTTCTCGGACAGCTCGAGAAGCTCGGCTACCTGAAACGCCGCCACGAACACGGCAATAGGCAAGCCACCATTCGTCTCACCGAACGTGGTTGGCGGGTCCTTGAATCGAACATCGCCACCATGCAGGAGCTCGAGGCCGACTGGGAGCGCAGGCTCGGCAAGCGGCGGTTCGCCGATCTCAAGGCAACACTGCAGGAACTGACGGGGTTCCGCCGGCCGAACGACCAGGATGATAGGGGCTGATTTCGCCGGGTTACCGGGCCGTGCCGCGTTTCGCGGACGTGGATCGCTGGCGCGAACGCGGGTTGCGCGAGCCACACGCGCAGGGGGAGTGAATACCGAAATTCGGGTTGCACGCGCGTGACGCAGACCGCGTGATGGACCACGATCTGGCGATCCCGAACCCGACCGAGGCATCGCTTTTACGAGAGTTACGGATGGCTGGGGCGGGAGGATTCGAACCTCCGTATGGCGGAATCAAAATCCGCTGCCTTACCACTTGGCGACGCCCCAATCGCGATGCACGACGCGGCCACGGCGCGTGATCGGGACCTTAGCCGCTGCGGCCGGGAGCCGCAACCAACCGCGGCCGGACCCGGTTTATCTGGGCGGATATGCCGGTTGACGGAGCCGGCAGGGCGGGCCAAGGTGCCGCGCATTCCTTCCGTCTGCGAAGCTCGAATCGTTCGCTTTCCCATGAGCCCCACCGCCGAGGTCAAGACCGCCGCCGCGCCGCCTTTGCCCAAACCGCGCGATCAGCAACTCTGGCGCATGGCGAATTGTTTGCGGGCGCTCGCCATGGACGCCGTGGAGAAGGCCAAGAGCGGCCATCCCGGCATGCCGATGGGCATGGCCGACGTCGCAACCGTGCTGTTCACCCGGTTCCTCAAGTTCGATCCCGCCGCTCCCGATTGGCCCGACCGCGACCGGTTCATCCTCTCGGCCGGCCACGGCTCAATGCTGCTCTACGGGCTGCTTTATCTCCTCGGCTATCCCGAGATGACGATCGCTGAGATCGAGAATTTCCGTCAGCTCGGCAGCCGCACCGCCGGCCATCCGGAGCGCGGCCATGCTCCGGGCATCGAAGTGACGACGGGCCCGTTGAGCCAGGGCCTCGCCAATTCGGTCGGCATGGCGCTTGCCGAGCGGATTCTCAACGCGCACTTCGGCGACGATCTCATCGATCACTACACCTACGTCTTCGCCGGCGACGGCTGTCTGATGGAGGGTCTGAGCCACGAGGCGCTCGGCCTAGCCGGACATCTCCGGCTGCGCAAGCTCATCGTCTTCTGGGACAACAACGCGATCTCGATCGACGGCGCGACCTCGCTCGCGACCGACGACGATCAGATCGCCCGCTTCAAGGCGCATCGCTGGAACACCATCGAGATCGACGGCCACGACACCGATCAGATCGCCGCTGCCGTGGCCACGGCGCAACAGAGCGACCGTCCGACGCTGATCGCGTGCCGCACCGTCATCGCCTTCGGGGCGCCGCACAAGGCCGGCACCGCTGCGGCGCACGGCTCGCCGCTCGGCGCCGAGGAAATCGCCGGCGCGCGCCGCCGGCTCGGCTGGGATTCGCCCCCCTTCGTGATTCCGGACGACCTGATGAAGGCGTGGCGTTCGGCGGGCGCGCGCGGTGCCGCGACGCGCGCTGCGTGGCGCAAGCGCCTCGCCGCGGCCGACCCGAAGACCCGCGACGAACTGACGCGGCGAATGAAGGGCGAGCTCCCGGCCGGCTGGCGCGGCGCGCTGGCGAAGGCCGCCCAGGGCCTCGCCGCCGAGCGCAGGAAAGAGGCGACCCGGCAATCCTCCGGCCGCTGCCTCGAGACGCTGGTGCCGGCGATTCCGGAGCTGATCGGCGGCTCGGCCGATCTGACGCCTTCCAACAACACGCTGGTCAAGGGCCAGAAGGTCATCACGCCGACCGATTACGGCGGCCGCTATATCCATTACGGTATCCGCGAGCACGGCATGGCCGCCGCGATGAACGGCATGGCGGCGCATGGCGGTGTCGTACCCTACGGCGGCAGCTTCCTGGTGTTCACCGACTATTGCCGGCCGGCGATCCGGCTGGCGGCGCTGATGCGGCTGCGCGTCGTGTTCGTGATGACGCACGATTCGATCGGCCTCGGCGAGGACGGACCAACCCACCAGCCTGTCGAGCACCTCGCGAGCCTGCGCGCCATACCCAATCTCAACGTCTTCCGCCCGGCGGACGCGGTCGAGACCGCGGAATGCTGGGCGCTGGCGCTCGAAAGTCTCGCCACGCCCTCGATCCTGGCGCTGTCGCGTCAGGCCCTGCCGGCGCTGCGCTGCGACGCCGTCGAGACCGACAACAAATCGGCGCGCGGCGCCTATTTGCTCGCCGAGGCGGATGGGCCGCGGGCGGTCACGCTGCTGGCGACCGGCTCCGAGGTCAGCATCGCCATGGCGGCGCGCGAACGGCTCGCCGCCGCCGGCATCGCCGCCGCCGTGGTCTCGATGCCGTGCTGGGCGTTGTTTGAAAGGCAGGACGAGGCCTATCGGCGGGCCGTGCTCGGCACGGCGCCGCGCGTCGCCGTCGAGGCCGCCGGCCGCGAGGGCTGGGACCGCTACCTTGCGCCCAAGGGCGCGTTCGTCGGCATGTCGGGCTTCGGCGCCTCGGCGCCCGGCGAAGCCCTATATAAGTATTTCAACATCACGCCCGAGGCGGTGGTCGCCGCCGCGCAGGCGTTGCTCTAGGAGGCAGCATGGCTGTTCGTATCGCCATCAACGGTTTCGGTCGCATCGGTCGGCTGGTTCTGCGCGCCCTGCACGAGCAGGACCGCGATGACGTGCAGTGCGTCGCCATCAACGATCTCGGCTCGGTCCACGCCAATGCGCACCTGCTCAAGTACGACAGCGTACACGGCCGCTTCGACGGCGAGATCCGGACCGGCAACGACTGGATGGATATCGGCAAGGGTCCGATCCGCGTGCTTGCCGAGCGCGATCCGGCCAAGCTGCCGTGGAGGGAGCTCAACGTCGATGTCGCGCTCGAGTGCACCGGCCTGTTCGCCAAGCGGGAGGCGGCGGCGAAGCATCTCGAAGCCGGCGCCAAGCGCGTCATCGTCTCGGCGCCGGCGGAAGGCGCCGATATCACCGTGGTGCTGGGCGTCAACAGCGACAGGCTCAAGCCCGAGCACAAGGTGCTGTCGAACGGCTCCTGCACGACCAATTGCCTCGCGCCGGTCGCTTACCTGCTCAACGAGGCGCTCGGCATCGAGCAGGGCTACATGACGACGATCCACTCCTACACCGGCGACCAGAACACGGTCGACACCCTGCACAAGGATCTGCGCCGCGCCCGCGCCGCGGGCCTTAACATGATTCCGACTTCGACGGGCGCCGCCAAGGCGCTCGGCCTGGTGATTCCGGCGCTGCAGGGCAAGCTCGAGGGGACCGCCATTCGCGTGCCGACCGCCAACGTCTCGCTGATCGACTTCAAGTTCACGGCGGCGCGCGACACCAGCAAGGACGAGATCAACGAAATCATGGTCAAGGCGGCCAATTCCAACCGCTTCAAGGGCATTCTCGCGATCAACCGGGACGAGGCGGTGTCGAGCGACTTCAACCACGATTCCCACAGCTCGACCTTCGACGTGACGCAGACCGTGGTCATGGGCAAGCGCTTCTGCCGCGTGCTGTCGTGGTACGACAACGAGTGGGGCTTCTCCAATCGCATGGTCGAGGTCGCGGCCCTGGTCGGTACGCTGGGCTGAGCGGCGCATGGCGGCGCACATCGTCGTCCATTCGCTCGATCACGCTCGCGCCGCCCTGGCGGCGGCCGCGTCGCTCGGCGTGGAGGTGACGCTGGCAAGTGCGCCGGCTGCCGGAGCCTATTCCGGCGCCGCCTGGTTCAAGGCGCTGACCGACGAGGCCGCGCGTGCGGTGCCGGCGGCGCGCTGCGACCGGCTGCTCGATTGCGGAACCGCGCCGGGCCCGGCTCTGGCGGCGTTGCGGCTCGGCCTGAAGCGCGTGCGCTTTGCCGGCAAGGGGGAGGCACTCCGCCGCCTGCAGTCGATTGCCGCGCAATGCGGCGCGGTCGTCGAGACCGAGACGGCGCCGGCGCTGGATCTGTCTGGCACGCGCCAGCCCGAGGCGCGCTGCCGCGCCTGGCTCAAAGAGGGAACACGGACGCCGGAGTAGGCCTTCTGCTATATCCGGCGAAAAAGGGAAGGCTCCATGGCGACCATCATCACCAAGACAGTTCGGAAGATCCTCGACGGCTACGAGAGCGATACGCCCAGGACCAAGGCGAACCTCGCGCGTATCCTCATGCAGGGCAGGCTGGGCGGCACCGGCAAGCTGGTGATCCTCCCGGTCGATCAGGGCTTCGAGCACGGCCCGGCGCGCAGCTTCGCGCCCAATCCCCCGGCCTACGATCCGCATTACCACTTCAGACTCGCGATCGACGCGGGGCTCTCGGCCTATGCGGCGCCGCTCGGCATGCTCGAGGCCGGCGCAAAGACCTTTGCCGGCAAGATCCCGACCATCCTCAAGTGCAATTCGGCCAACAGCCTGGCGCGCTCGAAGGAGGCGCCCGATCAGGCGGTGACCGCCTCGGTCAAGGACGCGATCCGCCTCAAATGCGCCGCCATCGGCTTCACGATCTATCCGGGATCGGACAAGGCCTACGACCAGATGGAGGAGATCGCCGAACTCGGCCGCGAAGCCAAAGCGGCGGGACTCGCGGTCGTCATCTGGTCCTATCCGCGCGGCGGCAATCTGTCGAAGGAAGGCGAAACCGCGATCGATATCTGCGCCTACGCCGCGCACATGGCGGCGCTGTTGGGCGCGCACATTATCAAAGTGAAGCCGCCGACCGCGCATCTCGAGCTCGAAGCGGCGAAGAAGGTCTACGAGGCGCAGCGGATCGACATTTCGACTCCGGCGGCCCGCATCCGCCACGTGGTGCAGGCCTGCTTCAACGGCAAGCGCATCGTCGTGTTCTCCGGCGGCGAAGCCAAGGACATCGAGGGCGTCTATGCCGAAGTCCGCGCGGTGCGCGACGGCGGCGGCAACGGCTCGATCATCGGCCGCAACACCTTCCAGCGGCCGCGCGGCGAGGCGCTCAAGATGCTCGACCAGATCATCCGGATCTATCGCGGCGAGGCGTGACCCGCCTCTATCTCATCACCCCGCCGGCGTTCGATCCGCCCGTGTTCGCGCGCGCACTGGCCGAAGCGCTCGACGCCGGCGACGTCGCCTGCGTCCAGCTCCGGCTCAAGCTGGCCGACGACGCCATCCGCCGCGCCGCCGACGTGCTGCGGCCGATCGCCCAGGATCGCGGTGTCGCCTTTCTGATGAATGACCGCGCCGATCTGGCGCTGGCGTGCGGCTGCGACGGCGTCCATGTCGGCCAGGAGGACACGCCCTACGACGAAGCGCGCCGCGTACTCGGATCCGACCGCATCGTCGGCGTCACCTGCCATGCGAGCCGTCATCTCGCGCTCGAGGCGGCGGAGAAGGGGGCGGATTACGTTGCCTTCGGCACCTTCTTCCCGACACAGACCAAGATCGCCAAGGGCGGCGCCGATCCCGAGCTGCTGCGCTGGTGGAGCCAGGCGACGACCGTGCCGTGCGTCGCCATCGGCGGCATCACGCCGGCGAATTGCGCGCCGCTGGTGGCCGCCGGCGCCGATTTTCTCGCGACGATCTCCGCGGTGTGGGATCATCCCGAGGGGCCGGGCGCGGCGGTCAAGGCGTTCATCCGGGCGATGGCCGCCGCGCGCTGACCGAGCGCGGGTTTCATCTCATGGTCGTGCCGAATGCCGATGCGGCGATGCGGACGGCGCGCGAGCGTCGCGCCATGCCGCCGCCCTGGGCGATGATCGCGGCGGCGCTGCTGCATCTTTTGCCGGCGTTGATCTGGCTATGGCCCGCGCCGATGACGGCTGTACGGCCGCCGCCGATCATAAAGGTCACACTGGTAAGGCCGCCGCCCAAGCCGGCGGTCGCGCCGCCGCCGCCCGCAACGCCGCCGGTGCGCGAGTCCGGTCCCGATCGGACGACCGAGGCCAAGAAAACCGCCAAGCCGGAGCCGGCGCTGCCGCGGGCGGCGCGTACCGAGCCGACGCCGGACGCGCGTCACGCCGCCACGACGTCGCCCAAACCCACGAGCCAGGGCTTGCGGGTGCTGGAGCTTCGCCTGCCGCAACGTGGCGCCGGCGAGCACAATCGGACCGGCGACCCTTATCTCAACGCGCTCATGCAACGCATCGAAGGCAACCGCATCTATCCGCCGGCGTCGGCATTCTACGGCACCGCCGAGCGCACCGTGGTCTACAGCGTCGGCGTCGATCCCAGCGGTGGCGTCAGCACCATCACGCTGCTGGCCTCGTCGGGCCAAAGCCTGATCGACGAGGCGGCGCGCCAGATGATCGCGGCGAGCGCACCGTTCCCACATCTGCCGGCGGATCTGCCGCAGATCCGGACCTCGATCGTGATCTTCATCCCCATCTATCCGCCGGGGCCGCCGCCGCGCTAGCCGCTCTCCGCCTTAACTATTTGAAAATATTGACCATTATCGTCGTCATCGGTCAAGAAACCGGCGCCCACAGGACATCCTCGATGCGGCCGGCGCCGCTCGCCAGCATCACCAGCCGATCGAAGCCGAGGGCGATGCCGGCGCTCGGCGGCATCGCCGCCAAAGCCGCGAGGAAATCCTCGTCGATCGGATAAGCCTCCCCATAGAGCGCCCGCCTGTAGGTCCGGTCGCGTTCGAAGCGCCGCCGTTGCTCGACCGGATCGGTCAGCTCGGAAAAGCCGTTGGCGAGTTCGAGGCCGGCGACATAGACCTCGAATCGTTCGGCGACGCGCGGATCCTCCGGTTTGGGGCGCGCGAGTGCCGCCATCGCGATCGGATAATCGGCAAGAATGGTGGGAGCGTCGATGCCGAGCATCGGCTCGATGCGTTCGAGAAAAATGCGGAAGAACAGGTCCTCCCAGACATCGCCGGGATGCGGCGCGATGCCGAGCGCGCGCGCCGCCGCCGCCAGCAGCTCCAGGCTCGGCCGCTCGGGATCGGGCGCGGTCGCGAGAATGTCGATGCCGCAGCGGTCGGCGAAGACGCCGGCGACGGTCTCCATGTTCCACCGCCGGCGCGGATCGGCCGTGCGGCCCCGCCACACACAATCGCGGCGGCCGACCGCCTCGGCCACCTCGACCAGCAGCCGCTCGCAATCGCGCATCAGCTCGCGATAGGTCGCACCGGAGCGATACCATTCGAGCAGCGTGAATTCCGGATGGTGGGTCGGGCTGCGCTCGCCGTTGCGGAAGGCGTGCGTCAGCTGGAACAGCTTGGGCACGCCGGCGGCGAGCAGCTTCTTCATCGCGAATTCGGGCGAGGTGTGGAGGTAAAGCCGGCGTGCATCGCCGCCGGGTTCGTCGAGCGTGGTGGCGAAAGCGCGCAGGTGCGGCTCGAGGCCGGGACTGATCTGCAGCGCCGGCGTGTCGACCTCGACGAAGCCTTCGGCTTCGAAGTAACGGCGGACGGCGCGCAACGCCGCGCCGCGCGCCGCCAGGTACGGCGCGCGGTCGGCAAATCGGTCGCGGCGCCACCAGGCTGTCTCGTCCATGCCCGAGCCTCCTCGGCCCGCAAACTAGGCGCACCCGCCCTCGTGAACCAAGCTCCGTATTTCGCTTGTGGTTGCCCGGGACAAGCTGGTACGAAGCAGCCCGCAAATCCACAACCGGACGGATTTTCCGCGCAAGGACTGGCGGCATGAAGATCAATGCCATCGACATCAAGCCCGGCAACGTGCTGGAGCAGGACGGCAAGCTGTGGCTCGTCCTGAAGCGCGAGCTGATCCAGCCCGGCAAGGGCGGAGCCTTCGCCCAGGTCGAGATGCGCGACCTTAAAACCGGTACCAAGACCAATGTGCGTTACCGTACGCAAGAAACGGTCGAACGCGCGCGCCTCGACGAGAAGGAAATGCAGTTCCTCTACATCGACGGCGAGATGGCGACCTTCATGGACAACGAGACGTTCGAGCAGGTCACGGTCAACAAGGAGCTGATCGGCGAACCCGCCGACTTCCTGCAGGAAGGTATGGTGTGCACCATTCAGCTCCATGAAGGCGTGCCGATCGCGGTGACGTTGCCGCAGACCGTCGTGCTCGAGGTGGTCGAGGCCGAACCGGTGGTCAAGGGCCAGACCGCGTCGTCGTCCTACAAGCCGGGCAAGCTGTCGAACGGCCGGCGCATCATGCTGCCACCGCATGTCGGCACCGGCACGCGCGTCGTCGTCAACACCGCCGACGGCAGTTACGTCGAGCGCGCCAAGGATTGATCGCCGCGCAATGGCGACGCGCTCGGCGCTGATCAACGTCATGGCCGCCGCCTGCCTCAAGGCGGCGCGCGGCCTGAGGCGCGATTTCGGCGAGGTCGAGCAGCTGCAGGTATCGATCAAGGGGCCGGGCGAATTCGTCTCTGCCGCCGATCTCGCCGCCGAGAAGGTGCTCAAGCGCGAGCTCGCCAAGGCGCGGCCGAATTACGGTTTTCTCGTGGAAGAAGGCGGGTTTGAGGCTGGTCGCGACAGCGGCCATCGCTTCATCATCGATCCGCTCGACGGCACGACCAATTTCCTCCACGGCTTGCCGCATTTCGCGATCTCGGTCGCGCTCGAGCGCGAGGGCAAGCTGGTCGCCGCGACGGTCTACGATCCGGTGAAGGACGAGATGTACTGGGCCGAAAAAGGCCTCGGCGCCTATGTCAACGACCGACGCCTGCGCGTCTCGGCGCGCCGCAGCCTGGGCGAGGCGCTGATCGCCACCGGCATCCCGTTCCGCGACCGCGGCGATCACGAGCGCTATCTCAGGACACTGGCGCCGGTGATGCGCGCGGCCTCCGGCGTGCGCCGCTGGGGCGTCGCGTCGCTCGATCTCGCCTACGTCGCGGCCGGACGCTTCGACGGCTTCTGGGAATTCGATCTCAAGCCTTGGGACATGGCGGCCGGAGTGCTGCTGGTGCGCGAGGCGGGCGGCGACGTCACCGACATGGCGGGCGGCCAAAACATGTTGGCGAGCGGCTCCATCCTCGCCGCCAATCCGACGCTGCACGACACGCTGCGCCGCCTGTTCGCCGCCGCTTGAATCGCACGGCCGCGGTTGTTGCGTACATTCGAACGCAACGCTCGGCGGCTCATTTGGGGGTGATGCGCAATGCCAGACTCCGCGTCGATGAGCCAGTGGCGGCGGCCGGGCGCTTGCGGTAAGCTTTTACCCGTTATTAAGCATGAGGGTTGGGGAGGGGTAACCCGACGATGCCGCACGTCGCACCTATCGCCCGTACGACGCGCCAGTTCGTCTTCGCTGCGGCCGGCGCGCTCGCGCTCGCGACAATCGGTACGGCCGGGCCGGCGCAGGCGCAGACCGTCTTCATCGGCTATTCCTCCGGTCCCAGCGTCACCGTCGACTACAGCGTGCTCGACCGCTTGGGCCCGCCGCCGCAGGTGCCGGACGGGCGGTTCGTGCTCAAGGTGCCGGCGCGGCCGGGCGCGCGCCCCCTCGCCCTCCATCAACATCGGGCCCCGCATCATACCCGCGTTCTCGCGCGACGGGCGGTCCACCATCGTCCGGTGCGCGTGGCGCTGCACCGTCCGAATCATGCGGTGCACGTGGCGCAGCGCCATCCGGCCCCGCGCGGCGCGCAGATCGTTCATGAAGGCAGCGTGACCATCGACTACGGTGCGTTGCCGGCGCCGGTCGTCGCCGATGTCGGTCCGCGGATCATTCTCCGTCGTCCGGGCACGGCCACCGTCGCGGCGGCCGCGCCCGCGGTCGCGCAGCCGGAGGCGCCCTTGACATCGCCCGGCAAGGTGCGCGCGACGCAGCAGGCGGTGGTGCTGACGCCGCCGGCGCCGCGCCCGACGCCCTCGCCGTCGCCCACTGCACCGTCGCCGCCACGGGTTGCGACCACACCCCCGGCGCCCGATGCGCGCCCGGGACCGCGCTCCAATCTGCCTGAGCTGTCGTCGCTGCTGCCGATCGGCGGCGTGGCGCTGGCGGCGACGCGCTCGCCGACCGAGCCGGTGACGCCGCACAGCGTTCCGCAGTCGGACAGCCGAACGATCCGCTTCGCCCCCGGTGCCGCCGACCTCGAGGGCGATGCGTCGCGCGTCCTCGACACGCTCGCGCAATCGCTCAAGACCGCGCCTCACGAGCGGATCGAGCTCGTTGCCTATGCCAGCGGCGATACCGACCAGGCGATCGAGGCGCGACGGGTGTCGCTGGCCCGGGCCGTCGCGGTCCGCGCCTATCTGATCGAACATGGCGTCGCCAGCTCGCGGATCGACGTTCGGGCGCTCGGCAATCGCGTGACGGGCGGGGGGTCTGCCGACCGCGTCGATTTGGTGACAATCGCCCGTTAAGGCGGAACGCGCCCGCTGGTATCCCGTTTTCCGCAGAAGGCAGGCCCCTGTGAGTCATCCCTCCCGCTATCTCACGCGCATGACGATCTTCGTCGTGGTTATCGCCCTGATCGCCGGCGCGCTGTCGCACGCGCTCTACCCCTATTTCATGGGCAATCCGGCGGTGAACGGCGTCATCGTCGGTATCCTGATCGCCGGCGTCATCTATATCTTCCATCAGGTGGTCCAACTCACGGGCAACGCACGCTGGCTGTCGCGCGCAGCGCACGGCGAGCCGCCCGGTAAGCCGACGCGGCTGCTCGGCCCGTTGGCGCGTATGATGGGGGAAGGCCGCGGCCGCCTGGCGCTGTCGGCCTCGGCGCTGCGCACACTGCTCGACAGCGTCGGCTCGCGACTCGATGAGACCCGCGAAACTTCCCGCTATCTCATTGGCCTACTTATATTTTTGGGTCTGCTCGGGACCTTCTACGGCCTGCTCGAGACGGTCCAATCGGTCAAAGGGGTGATCGGCGGATTGTCGGCCGGCGGCGCCGATCCGGTGCGCGCCTTCGCCGATCTCAAGGCGCGGCTGGAGACGCCGCTCGGCGGCATGAGCACCGCGTTCAGCGCCTCGCTCTTCGGCCTCGCCGGATCGCTGGTGCTCGGCTTCCTCGATCTTCAGGCCGGCTTGGCACAAAACCGCTTCTTCAACGAACTCGAGGAGTGGCTCACCGCGCAGACGCGGCTCGATGCCGCGCCGGCCGCCTTCGCCGCGGGCGAGGGTTCGGCGCCGGCCTACATTCAGGCGCTGCTCGAGCAGACCGCCGACACGCTCGACAACCTCCAGCGCGTCCTCAGCCGCGGCGAGGAAAGCCGTATATCCGCAAACACCAACATCCTCAATCTGACCGAGCGGCTCGCCGCGCTCACCGATCAGATGCGCGCCGAGCAGGGCCTCATGCTCAAGCTCGCCGAGCAGCAGCTCGAGATGAAGCCGGTGCTGCAGCGGCTCGCCGAAGGCGGCGGCAACGCCGCGGCGCTCAGCGACGAGACGCGTGGCCATCTGCGCGCCATCGAGGTCCATCTCGCGCGCCTGGTCGAGGATGTATCGCAGGGCCGCAGCGAGGCGGTCCAGGACATCCGCAACGAACTTCGCCTCGTCGCCCGCACCGTCGCGGCGCTCGGGCAGGAACCCGAACGGGCGCGCTAGCTCTGCATGTCGCTCTATTCCCGTCGCCAGCGCCGGTCGACCATCAACATCTGGCCGGGCTTCGTCGATGCGCTGACGCAGCTCGTCATGGTGATCATCTTCGTGCTGCTAGTCTTCACCGCCGGCCAATTCTATCTCACCGGCGCGCTTTCGAACCGGGACGCCGCGTTGGCGCAGCTGACGCAGCAGGTGAATCAGCTGAGCGACATGCTGTCGATGCAGAAGAGCAAGGCCGCGGCGCTGCAGGTCGATCTGTCGAAGCTGACCGCCGAGCTGCAGGCGACGGCGGCGGCGAAGAGCGCCGCCGAAGCCAAGGCTGGCCAGCTCGGCACGCAGCTGTCGGGGGTGCAGCAGGCGCTGGCGCAGAAGACGGAAGATCTCGGCAAGGCGCAGACCACGGTCGACCAGCTCAATCAGCAACTATTGGCCCTGCGGCAGCAGCTGGCGCAGATTGCCGCCGCGCTCGACGTCTCCGAGGCCAAGAACAAGCAGCAACAGGAGCAGATCGCCGATCTCGGCGACCGTCTCAACCGCGCTCTCGCCACCAAAGTCGCCGAGCTCGCCAAATACCGTTCCGAGTTCTTCGGCCGGTTGCGCGAGATCCTGGCCAGCCGCAAGGATATCCGCATCGTCGGCGATCGCTTCGTCTTCCAGTCCGACGTGCTGTTCGCCACCGCCAGCGCCGAGCTGACGCCGGCGGCGCAGAGCCAGCTCACGTCGGTGGCGCAGGCGCTCAAGCAGATCGCAACCGAGATCCCGAAGAACATCGACTGGGTGCTGGAGGTTGACGGCCATACCGACGCGCGGCCGATTCACACCGCGGAGTTCCCGTCGAACTGGGAGCTGTCGTCGGCGCGCGCCCAGTCGGTGGTGCGCTTCCTGATCGCCAACGGCATTCCGCCCAAACGGCTGGTGGCGGCGGGCTTCGGCCAGTATTCGCCGATCGCCACCGGCAATACCGAGGCCGACTATCAACAGAACCGGCGGATCGAGCTGAAGCTTACCGAGCGCTGAGACATTGGCGCGGGACAGCGGGCAACCCGCCGAGGTTGCATCGCCGCGGCGCGGCCGCTATAAAGCCCGCCTTCCTGGAGCGGCAGCCATGAAAGACGGCATTCATCCGGACTACCACGAGATCACGGTCGTGATGACCGACGGCACGACCTACAAGACGCGGTCGACCTACGGCAAGGCTGGGGAAACGCTCCATCTCGAGATCGATTCCCGCTCCCATCCGGCCTGGACCGGCGGCCAGCAGAAGCTGGTGGATACGGGCGGTCAGCTCGCCCGATTCAACAAGCGATTCAAGGGCTTGGGCCTGAAGAAGTAGGCGCTTCGGCCCCTTGACGGGGCCCAATCCCGATCCCATGTCAACCTTCGTCCGGAGCCCTAAAGGGTCCGGAGTCTGGGCGCCCGGCCGCCACGGCGGGCGCACAAACCCCACTCTGCTCAATGGAGGTTGTGGATCATGGACACGTTCGATTTCGCTCCGCTGTTCCGCTCGACCATCGGTTTCGAGCGCCTGTTGCGGCTGGCCGACGCGGCCACCCGCTTCGATGGTTCGGGCTATCCGCCCTACAACATCGAGAGCACCGGCGAGGACGCCTACCGCGTGACGGTCGCGGTTGCCGGCTTCGCGCCGGATGAGCTCGACATCACGGTCAAGGGGAACGAGCTGCTGGTCAGCGGCAAGTCCAAGAGGGATGACGACAGCGTTGCCTATCTCCATCGCGGCATCGCCAGCCGTGCCTTCGAACGGCGCTTCCAGCTCGCCGACCACATCAAGGTGATGGGCGCCAGCCTCGACAACGGCCTGCTCCACATCGATCTCGTGCGTGAGGTGCCCGAAGAGAAAAAGCCGCGCAAGATCGCGATCGCGCAGGGCAGCGGCCCAAAGGTGATCGACCAGAAGGCGGCCTGACGGACGACGCCGGAAGGAGAACGGGCGGCTCCGAGGCGGAGCCGCCCTTCTTCTGTCCGCTATGCCTTCAGCCGCCCGACGGCGTTGGCAAGGATGAGATAGAGCTTGCCGACGTCGGCGGTAACGAAGGTGGTGCCGAGCACGTCGAGATGGTCGCAGGCTCGCGCCTGGGCGAGCAGGTTTTCGAACTGGTCGAGATAGTTCTGCGCATGCGTCCGGAAGGCGAGGTCCTCTTCGAATTTTTTCTTGATCGCGGCGGCCGCCGGGCGCTCCTGCGTCTGCAGCAGGTGGCGGATGAATACGCCGCGCTCGCCGGCATGGAAGCGTCGCCAGATTGCCTCTGGCACCGGCTGGTCGAGCGCTCTCGTGATCTCGACCGATAGCGACTGCAGCGCCTCGATCATGTAGGTCGCGCCGCGCAGGAAGGTCTCCTGCTGGTTGGTGACCGACTGGTCCTGGACGCGCCTGGCGGCGCCGACCGCCTGGTCGGCCGCCTTGAGCATGGTTGCGGTCTGCTCGGTGAAGAGGGCGGCCGCGTCGCGCGCCGAACGGTTTATGTGTTCCGCCGCGGCCACCAGCGTCGCCGTTTGGCTGTCGTAGCCGGCGATCACGTCGCGCAGCCTTTCCACCGCGAGGTCGGTCGCACCGTTGAGCTGCGCCGCGTGGTCGGCGAGCGCCGCGCGCACGCTTTCGAGTCGCCGTGTGGTCGCGTCGAGCGCGCCGTTGAGGTCGCGCAGCTGCCGCCGCATGGTCTCGGCCGCTCTGTCGCCCTGTTCGGTCATCGCCGCGCCGGTCGTGGCGAGAGCGGCGAGCTGCGACTCGGCGATAGTGCCCATTTCCTGGAGGCGCTGCGCCACGGTGTCGGTCGCGGCGCCGATCGATGCGAAGTGCTCGTTCAGCACGTTGCGGGCGGCTTCGACGCGCGTCACCGTGCGTTCGATGCCGATGGCCAGCTGCTGCACCTGCTGGCCGAACAGGGTGCTCACTTCCTCGAGCTTGAGGCGGGCGTCGTTACCGGCGGCGACCACCGCAACGCTGCCTTCGCCGAAGCGCGCGCCGAGCGCGTCGATCTGGGTCTCGGCCTCGCCGACGGCGTCGGAGATCTCCTTGGCGCGGGCGCGCAGCGCCTCGCCGCTGGCGGAGAGATGCTGAAGGGCCAGCTCGCTGACCTGGCCCAGGATGCGGCCCTGTTCGGCGAACACCTGGCCCACTTCCTGGGCGCGGCCGATGGCGTGATCGCTCGTCTGCGCGAGCTCGGCGACGCTGCCGCGCAGCGACGTCTCGAGCCGGGTGCCGAGCTCCGCCAGGCCTTCGGCGCCGACCTTGAATTCCGCCAGCTGCCGGGCGAGGCCGGCGCCTGCGGCCTCGGCCTCGGTGCCGATCGCCGCCGCCGCGTCGCGCAGCCGCGCCGCATTGCCCTCGAACGCCTCGCCGATGCCGTGAGCATTCTTCATTGCCAATTCGGTGGCACGCGCAAGCTCCTCGGCCTGCTGCTGCAGCTTCGTCTGGATCGCGCCGACCTCGATACCGATCGCATCGCGCGTGCGGGTAAAGCGATCGATTTCGCGGCCGAAGGCCTCGCTCAGCGCCGCGAGGTGTCGCTCGGTCTCGGCAGTGGCAAGCCGCAGGCCTTCGACCTGCCGGCGGACGACGTCGCCGCCTTGGTTGAAGCGCTCCGCGCCCTCGCCGATCGCCGCAGCCAGCCGTCGCGCCTCGTCGTCGAAGCCGCTGCCGGCGCGCGCCAAGCCCGCCTTGGCCTGTTCGGCGGCGAGCTCGATCTCGTTGACGCGCGCGCTCAGGCCGGCGGTGCCGGCTTCGAGCGCGGCAACGACGTCGCGGATGCCGCGCACGCCGGCTTCGGCGGCGCCGGCGGCCTCGTCGCCGCGCGCCCGTAGCGTCTCGCCGGCGGCGGACATGTCGGCGATTGCGCGCTCGTTCTGCACCGCCAGCTCCTGCGTGCGCTGCCGCATCAACTCGGCCATCTCGTCGAAGCGCGCGCCGCCCTGGCGCGACGCGGCGTCAAGCGCCTCGGCCTCGCGCGCGAAGCCCGCGCCGACTTCCTTGAGGCGCAGCAGCGCCTGATCCGCGGCTTCGTTAAGCGACTGGACGCGCCGCATCACCGCGTCGCCCGCCGCTTCCGCGTCCTTCGCCGCCTCGGCGGCCTGCTGCGAGAACCGCTCGGCGGCGGTCCGGAGCTTGTCCGCGACCGCCTCGGCGCGGTCGAGCGCCGCCGCTGCCGGCGCCGCTGCCGCGGCAGCCTGGGCAGTGACCCGCTGGGCGACGGCATCGAGATTGCGCGCGGCCTCGTCGAGGCGCCCGCCCAGCGCCTTGGCCTCGTCGGTGACGCGCGTCACCGCCGCTTCGGTGCTGCGCGCCACCGCCAGGCGGAAGGCGTCGGCCTCGGTCGCGATGCGGCCGGCAGCCTGCGTCGTGTCGTGCGACAGGCGCTCGGCCAGATGCTCGAGCTCCGACGCCGCCTTGCCGCCGACGCGCTCGAGCGACTGGACGAGGTTGCGCTCGATCTCGGCGCTGCGATCCTCGGCGCGGCGGCCGCCGGTCTCGACCGCGCGCTCGACGGCCTTTTCGACGTCGGCGACGTGCTCCGCGAGGCGCCGCGTCACGTCGTCGAGGTCGCGGTTGACGGCCCGTTCGAGCGTCGCGGCCTCCGACGACAGCGTCTCCACCAGGCGGTTGATAGGTCCGATCGCCTGGTCGAGATCGCTGCGCGCGTATTCGGCGCGCTCCATCGCCGTGTTCACCGTGCGCATCGAATCCTGCAGCCGCGCGGCAAGGGTCTCGGCGGCGCCTTCGATCCGACGCACGGTCTGGTCGACTGCGCCTGCCAGCTCGTCGGCCTGATGCCGCAGGGCGTTGAGCGCTTCGCGCGCCTGCCGGTCGCGCTCTTCCGATGGCGAATAGAGGCGATCGAGCTGGTCAGCGAGGCGTGCCGAGACGACCGCGAACTCGCTCGCGCGTCGGCGGACTACCGCGGCCGCCCAGATCGCCAGCGCCGGCAGCGCGATCGCGAGGACGATCGCCGCCAGCGACGGCGGCGGCAATGCGAGCGCCGACGGCCAGCCGACGGCCAGCTCGATGAACAGCGCGCACAGCACCACCCAGCCAGCGGCCAACACTGGTCCGGATAGCCAGCGTCGCATCGCGCCTGCAACCTCCAAGTCAACGCCCCCGCCGGTCGAAGGTCGCCCATCCCTCGGAGCGCGTCAACGCGCGCCGCGAGTCGTATCAGAGAATCGACCGCAGCGAATCGAGCACCGCCACCGGCTGCTCGACCATCAGCATGTGGCCGCAAGCCGGCAGCGTGACGCCGCGCGCCGCGACGAAGGCACCGGCGAAGGCCTCGGCCCTGGCCGCCGGCGTCATACGGTCCTGCGCACCCGAGAGCAGTAGCACCGGGCAGCGCACCGTGCGCGCCGCCGCGGCGGCGCCGCGATAACGGTCACAGGCGGCAAGATCGGCGGCAAGACTCGCGGCCGGCGTCTGTTCGATGAGGCGCAGCGCCGCGTCCGGCAGGAAGATGCCGGGCGCCGGATTGCCGCCGGTCAGGTTCTCGAGGCCGAAGCCCCAGGCGACGATCAGCTCCGAGGCGAGATGCGCGCCGACACGCGCTGCAGCCAGAAGATCGCGATGGACGCGCATCTCCGGCACGAATCCGAGCAGCGCCAACACCTCGCACGCGGCGCCCGCGCGCGATGCCGCCTCGAGCGCCACGAGCGAGCCCATGCTGTGACCGGCAAGGCGGAAACGCGCCACGCCCAGGGTCTGCAGCGCGTGCAGCAGCCACTCGGCGAGCGCTTCAATGGTTTCAAGCGCCGGACCGGCGCTGCCGCCGTGGCCCGGAAAGTCGAGCGCCAAAACGTTGCGGCCGTGATGGGCAAGCGCCCGCGCCTGCAGCGCCCACACGGTGTGATTCATGCCGGCGCCGTGCAGCAGCACGGCGGTCGGCAGCGCCGCATCGAAGGTGCCTCCGCCGGTGCCGGCAAAAACGCGCTGGCCGCCGGCGGCGAATTCCATCTATTCCGCCGCCCTCAGCGCCGCCTTCTGCGAGGCATGCAGCGCCCGACCGAGATCCTCGGTGATGTCGTCGCAATCCTCGAGCCCGACCGACAGCCGGATCATGTCCTCGCCGACGCCCGCGGCCTCGAGGTCGGCGGCGCTCATCTGTTGATGCGTCGTGCTCGCCGGGTGGATGACCAGCGTCTTGGCGTCGCCGACATTGGCGAGATGAGAGACGAGACGCAGGCTGTCGACGAAGCGCTTGCCGGCCTCGCGGCCGCCCTTGATGCCGAAGCTGACAATCGAGCCGGCGCCGCGCGTGTAAAGCCGCTGCGCCAGGGCATGGTCGGGATGCTCGGGCAGATCGGGATGACAGATCCATGCCACCTGCGGCTGCGCCTTGAGGAATTCGAGCACGCGGCGCGTATTCGCCATGTGCCGCTCCATCCGCAGCGGGAGCGTCTCGACGCCCTGCAGGATGTAGAACGCGTTGGCCGGACTCATGCAGGCGCCGAAGTCGCGCAGGCCCTCCATGCGCGCGCGCATGACGAAGGCCTGCGGCCCGAACTCCTCGGCGAAGTCGATGCCGTGATAGCCGGCATAGGGTTCGGTCAGCGTCGGAAACCTGCCCGACGCTTGCCAGTCGAATTTGCCGCCGTCGATCAACGCGCCGCCGATGGCGAGGCCATGGCCGCCGAGCCATTTGGTCGCCGAATGCACGACCAGATCGGCGCCGTGCGCGAAGGGCTGGATCAGATAGGGCGTGGCGAAGGTGGCGTCGACCAAGAGCGGCAGGCCGGCGTCGTGCGCGACTTCGGCGACCGCGGCGATGTCGAGCACTTCGAGGCCGGGATTGCCGAGCACCTCTGCGAAAACGAGGCGCGTCTCGGGCCGGATCGCGGACTTGAAGGCTTTCGGGTCGCGCGGATTGACGAAGCTCGCCTGGACGCCGAAGCGGGGCAGGGTGAGCTTCAACAGGTTGATCGAGCCGCCGTACAGCGACGAGGCGGCGACGATGTGCGACCCGGCCCCCATCAGGGTCGCGATCGCGAGATGAAGCGCCGCTTGGCCGCTGGCGGTGCAGACGGCGCCGACGCCGCCCTCGAGCGCGGCCAGACGCTCCTCCAGCACCGCCACGGTCGCATTGCCAATGCGCGAATAGATGTAGCCCGGCTCCTCGAGGTTGAAGAGCGCGGCGGCGCGGTCGCTGTCCTCGAAGACGTAGCTCGTCGTCTGATAGATCGGCACGGCGCGCGCGCCGGTCAGCGCATCGGGCTTCTGCCCGGCGTGCAGGCTCAGCGTCGCAAAGCGCGGCAGCTTGGCCCCGGTCATCGGCCCCGGCTCACCGCGCCCACCAGCCGCCGTCGACCGGCAAGGCCGTACCGGTCATAGTGGCGGCGCCGTCGCTGCACAGGAACACGACGAGTGCGGCGAGCTGCTCGACGGTCACGAACTGCAACATCTCCTGCTTCTCGCCGAGCAGCTCCTTGGCCGCCTGTTCGACCGGCTTGCCTTCCCGCTTGGCGCGCGCCTCGATCTGCTTCTCGACTAGCGGCGTCCTGACCCAGCCGGGGCAGATGGCGTTGCAGGTGATCCCGGCATTGGCGGTCTCGAGCGCCGTCACCTTGGTGAGGCCGACGATGCCATGCTTGGCGGCGACATAGGCGGCCTTCTCGATCGAGGCGACCAGGCCATGCATTGAGGCGATGTTGACGATGCGGCCCCATTTGCGCCGCATCATGCCGGGCAGCGCCGCCTTGGTGGCATGGAACGCCGCCGACAGGTTGATGGCGATGATCGCGTCCCATTTGTCCTCGGGGAATTCGACGATCCTTGCAACGTGCTGGATGCCGGCGTTGTTGACCAGGATGTCGACCGAGCCGAGCTCCTTCTCCGCCGCCTGGACCAGCGCGCGTATCTCGGCCGGCTTCGACACATCGGCGCCATTGTAGGAGACCCGGGCGCCGTGGCGGCGGGCCAAACCGCGGCGCAGGTTCTCGATCTCGGCGGCATCGCCGAAGCCGTTGAGCATGATGCTGGCACCCTCGGCGGCGAGCGCCGTAGCGATCGCCTTGCCGATGCCGCTGGTCGAGCCGGTGACGACGGCGCACTTGCCGAGCAGAAACGCCATGGGCGGTCCCTATCGCTTGAACAGGCTTTCGGCGCCGCCGCGCTGTCTGCGCTTGGCGGCGATCTCATCGCGGGCGCGCGCGATCTCGGACTCGAGCTCGGCGATGTAGGAATCGAGCTCGGCGACGCCCATGACGGTCAGGTCGCGCGGCTTGGGCTTCTGCCGCTGCGGCAGCAGGTCTTCCTCGTCCATGCGCCTCTCCCATGCGCCCGGTGCCGGTTGCCAGTGTGGCGCGATCGGGCTAAGGGTGCAATCCGCCGCAGGGATACAGAAGCGAGGCCGAGGTCAAGATGTCCGCCGTTCCTTCCGAGACCGCCGTCATCGAGATTCGCGAGCCGGGCGCGCCCGATGTGCTGCGCCCCGCCCGGCGCCCGACGCCGAAGCCCGGCGCCGGCGAGGTCTTGATCAAGGTCGAGGCCGCCGGCGTCAACCGGCCCGACGTGGCGCAGCGCCAGGGCAACTACCCGCCGCCGCCCGGCGCCTCCGACATTCCCGGCCTCGAGATCGCCGGCACCGTGGTCGCGCTCGGCCTCGGCGTCCATCGACTCAAGCCCGGCGACAAGGTCTGCGCGCTGGTGACCGGCCATGGCTATGCCGAATATTGCGCCGCGCCCGAGGCGCAATGCCTGCCGGTGCCCAAGGCCCTGTCGATGGTCGAGGCGGCGGCGCTGCCGGAGACCTTCTTCACCGTCTGGACCAACATGTTCGACCGCGGCCGCCTCAAGCGCGGCGAGAGCGTGCTGATCCATGGCGGCAGCTCCGGCATCGGCACCACCGCGATCCAGCTCGCGCGCGCGTTCGGCGCCAAGGACATCTTCGCCACCGCCGGCAGCGACGAGAAATGCAGGGCGTGCGAGAGGCTCGGCGCGACCCGTGCCATCGACTACAAGCGCGAGGATTTCGTCAAGGTGGTGAAGGACGCGACCGGCGGCCGCGGCGTCGATCTCATCCTCGACATGGTCTGCGGCCCCTACGTGCCGCGCAACATCAGTGCGCTTGCGGTCGAGGGCCGTTGCGTCACCATCGCGCTCCTCGGCGGCAATCTATCCGAGGTCAATTTCGGCGTGGTGATGATGAAGCGGCTGACGCTCACCGGCTCGACGCTGCGCGCCCGCTCGGTGGAGCAGAAGAGCGCCATCGCCGACGCGCTCAGGCGCGAGGTATGGCCGCTCTTGGACGCCGGCAAGGTCAGGCCGGTGATTCACAAGACCTTCCCGCTCAAGGACGCAGCCGCCGCGCATGCGTTGATGGAAAGTTCGGCCCATATCGGCAAGATCGTGCTGACGGTTTGATCGGCGTTCAACAGTCCTTCTGGTGTCGTCGTGAGGCCGCGATGCGGCGGCTATGGCGATCCGGAACGAGCGCGGAGAATCCTCAGTATCCGGATTGCCGCATCGGCTTTCGGCCTCGTCGCTCCGACGGCCCCGCCTTGGCGGCCGTCGGCCAAGCGCCGATTTCCGCTTTTCTTGGTCCTGGCGAGCGATTATATAAATCGCATCCAAGACATGGGCAGGTGGCCTTAGGCAGCGCTTTAGGCGCGAGCTTTGGCTTTTGCCCCGCGAGGAGACACGCATGTCGCTGCCGTTGATGCCCCGGGCGACCGCCGTATGGCTGGTCGAGAACACGTCACTGACCTTCGACCAGATCGGCGAATTCACCGGCTTGCACGCGCTCGAGGTCCAGGCGATCGCCGACGGCGAGGTTGCGACCCAGATGCACGGTCTCGATCCCATTGCCAACGGTCAGCTGACCCTCGAGGAGATCGAGCGCTGCCAGAAGGACCCGAATGCGCGGCTGCAGCTCGCCAAGGAGGCGCTGCCGGAGCAGGTGGTGAAGCACAAGGGCCCGCGCTACACGCCGATCGCCAAGCGCCAGGACAAGCCCGACGCCATCGCCTGGCTCCTGAAGAGCCATCCGGAATTGAGCGACGGTCAGATCTCGAAGCTGGTCGGCACCACCAAGCCGACCATCCACGCGGTGCGTGACCGCACCCATTGGAACACGCCCAACATCAAGCCGCGCCATCCGGTGGCGCTGGGCCTTTGCACCATGGAAGACCTCGAGAAGGCGGTGGCGCGCGCCAACCGTGGCAAGAAGCCGGAAGAGGGCAAGCCGCTGGTGCAGCCGCCCGGCGCCGAAGACATCGCCGCCGCCTCGGAAGAGCCGGCGGCTTAAGCCCGAATCCTGCACACGGCGCTCCCGCACTTTGCGGTGTGTGGCGCAGGCGGATGGCGGACATTTCTGTCCGTCTCCGCCTTGACAGTCGGACATTTTCGTCCGATTTCTGTTCCCGATGAACGACAAGGAGTTCATCCGGCGGGCGAAGCGGCTCGGCAGGGCCAAAGGCGTCGCCGTCACGCTCGACAAGGCCCACGGCAAGGGCAGTCACCAGACGCTGTTCTTCGGCTCGGGCCGGACGACAGTAAAGCTCGGCGAGATCGGACCGGGCTTGCCGCACGCGATGTTGAAGCAACTCGGGATCGATCCGAGGGAATTCCGAAATTGTGATGATATTGGAGTGGAAGAATGGGACCTAACGTTTGCGTATGGCGCGCCCGGATCACGAAGGACAAAGGCGGCCGCTACTTGGTGAAGCTTCCCGAGTTCCCGGAAGCGTTGACCGACGGCGCGACCGAGGGCAAGGCGATGGCCAATGCTGCGGATGCGCTGTCCGAAACGTTGATGCAGCGCATGAAGCGCCACGAACCGATTCCCGCTCCGCGTCCGGCCGGTCGGGGCGAGTACCGGATTGCGCCCGAGCCGACCGTCGCAATGAAACTGGCTCTCCACGAGGTCGTACGCGGTGTGAAAGCGCCGACCGCACTGTTGGCGCGCCGCCTCGACATCGACGAAAAAGAAGCGCGGCGTCTGCTCGACCCCCGATTTCCTTCCAAGGCGCCGAGGCTGGCGGCCGCGCTGCGCGCCATGGGCACAGTGGTGACCGTGGGCTGGTTTCACGCCGGCAAAGCCGAGCGGAAACCGCTCTAGTTCGATTTCGACGCGCGGAGCGCGGCGCCGCTAGCCGCCCTTCGCGTACCCCACTTCTTTGAGATGCCCGGCGATCTCGTTCAGGATCGCCGGATCGTCGATGGTCGCCGGCATCCTGTATTCCTCGCCGTCGGCGATCTTGCGCATGGTGCCGCGTAGAATCTTGCCCGAGCGGGTCTTGGGAAGGCGCTCGACCACCAGCGCGGTCTTGAAGCTCGCCACGGGACCGATGCGCTCGCGCACCAGGCTCACCGTTTCGGCGGCGACCTCGGCCGGCGGTTTCCGGGCGCCCGCCTTCAGCACCAGAAAGCCCAGCGGTACCTGGCCCTTGAGCGTGTCGCCCACGCCGATCACCGCGCATTCGGCGACCTCGGGATGCGACGCCAGAACTTCCTCGATGGCGCCGGTCGACAGTCGATGCCCCGCGACATTGATGATGTCGTCGGTGCGGGCCATGACGAAGACATAGCCGTCCTCGTCCCTGTAGCCGGCGTCGGCGGTGAGGTAATAGCCCGGATAGTCCGCGAGATAGGATTTGACGAAGCGGTCGTCGGCGTTCCATAGCGTCGGCGCGAAACCGGGCGGCATCGGCAGCTTGACGCACAGCGCGCCGACTTCACCCGGCTTCACGCCCTTGCCCGAAGGGTCGAGCACGTGCAGGTCGTAGCCCGGCGCTGGCAGCGTCGACGAGCCGTGCTTAACCGGCAGCTGCCCGAGGCCGACGCAGTTCGCGGTGATCGCCCAGCCGGTCTCGGTCTGCCACCAGTGATCGATCACCGGTACTTCGAGGTGCTTCTCGGCCCATTCGACGGTCGGAGGGTCTGCGCGCTCGCCGGCGAGGAACAGCGTGCGGAACTTCGCCAGATCGTATTTGCGGATCAGAGCACCGTCGGGATCCTCGCGCTTGATGGCGCGGAACGCGGTCGGCGCGGTGAACATGGCGACCGCGCCGTGCTGCGAGATGATCCGCCAGAACGTGCCCGCGTCCGGCGTGCCCACCGGCTTGCCTTCGAACAGGATGGTGGTGAGGCCGTAGAGCAGCGGCGCATAGACGATGTAGCTGTGGCCGACGACCCAGCCGACGTCGGAGGCGGTGAACCAGGTCTCGCCCGGCGCCAGGCCGTAGACGTTTTTCATCGACCAATAGAGCGCAACCGCATGGCCGCCGTTGTCGCGCACGATGCCCTTGGGCATGCCGGTGGTGCCCGAGGTGTAGAGGATGTAGAGCGGGTCGGTCGCCTCGACCGGGACACAGGCGGCAGGCGAGGCCTTGGCAACCTCGTCGCGCCAGTCGTAGTCGCGGTCCTTGACCCGGTCGCAGGCGAGCTGATCGCGCTGCAGGATAAAGCAGGATTCGGGCTTGTGCCGGGCGAGCGCGATCGCCTGATCGAGCAGCGGTTTGTAGGGAATGACGCGGTTGACCTCGATGCCGCAGGATGCGGACAGCACCAGCTTGGGCCTGGCGTCGTCGATGCGGGTCGCCAGCTCGGGCGCGGCGAAGCCGCCGAACACCACCGAATGGATGGCGCCGAGGCGGGCGCAGGCGAGCATCGCCATCGCCGCTTCCGGCACCATCGGCATGTAGATCAGCACGCGGTCGCCTTTCTGCACGCCGTGCATGCGCAGCGCGCCCGCCAGCAGCGCCACCTCGTCGTGCAGCTCGCGATAGCTGAACCGGCGCACCGTGCCGGTGACCGGGCTGTCGTAGATCAGCGCCGTCTGCTGGGCGCGGCCACCGGCGACGTGGCGGTCGAGGGCATTGTAGCAGGTGTTGAGCCGCGCGCCCCGGAACCAGCGGAAAAAGGGCGGCCGGCTCGAATCCAGCACGGCATCCCATCGCTTTTCCCAGTCGATCGCCTGGGCCGCCTCGGCCCAGAAGCCTTCGCGGTCGACCAGCGAGCGGCGGTAGGTCTCGGCATAGCGGCTGGTCATGGACGTTTTCTCCCCTTACAACTGTGAGGCAAAGACGGCTCTTTGTGAAGCCGCGGGACCGGACGCCATGGGAAACGCCTACGAACTCGGGCTCGACCCCAATCCAGCCAATTATGTGCCGCTGTCGCCGCTCGGCTTCATCGCCCGCGCGGCGGCGATCTATCCCGACCGCTTGGCCGTGGTCCACGGCATACGGCGGTATACCTGGAAGGAGAGCTATGCACGTTGCCGCCGCCTTGCCAGCGCGCTACGGCGTCGCGGCATCGGCAAGGGCGACACCGTCGCGGTGATGGCTGCCAACACGCCCGAGGCCTTCGAGGCTCATTTCGGCGTCGCCATGGCGGGCGCGGTGCTGAACGCGCTCAATATCCGCCTCGACGCGGCCACCATCGCCTTCATCCTCGACCACGGCGAAGCCAAGGCGCTGATCACCGACCGCGAATTCGCGCCAGTGATCGAAAAGGCGCTCGCCGCCCTCAAAACGCGGCCGCTGGTGATCGACATCGACGACGCGCTAGCGCAGGGCGGCAGGCGCATCGGCGAGATCGATTACGAGGCGTTCCTCGCCTCGGGCGATCCGGATTTCGACTGGCACGGACCGGACGACGAATGGGACGCGATCGCGCTCAATTACACCTCGGGCACGACCGGCAATCCCAAGGGCGTCGTCTATCACCATCGCGGCGCCTATCTCAACGCGCTCGGCAACGCGCTGGTGTGGTCGATGCCGACGCACCCGGTCTATCTCTGGACGCTGCCGATGTTCCATTGCAACGGCTGGTGCTTTCCGTGGACAGTGACCGCGCTCGCCGGAACGCATGTGTGTCTGCGCCGCGTCGAGGCCGGCGCGATCTACGCCGCGATCGCCGAGCACGGCGTCACCCATCTCTGCGGCGCGCCGATCGTGATGAACATGCTGCTGAATGCGCCGTCGCAGCAGAAACGCGATTTTGGCCGGCGCATCGCCATGATGACCGCGGGCGCGGCGCCGCCCGCCGCGGTGATCGAGGGCATGGAGAGGCTCGGCTTCGCCATCACGCACGTCTACGGCCTGACCGAGGTCTACGGTCCTTCGGTGGTCTGCGCCTGGCACGACGCATGGGACGCGCTGCCGGGGTCGGAGAAGGCGGCGCTCAAGGCGCGCCAGGGCGTCAATTATCCGGTGCTCGAGGGCCTCATGGTCGCCGATCCGCGGAGCCTCGAGCCGGTGCCGCACGACGGCGCGACCATGGGCGAGGTGTTCATGCGCGGCAACATCGTGATGAAGGGCTATCTCAAGAACCCCAAGGCCACCGACGAGGCCTTTGCCGGCGGCTGGTTCCACACCGGCGATCTCGGCGTCGCCCATTCCGACGGCTATATCGAGCTCAAGGACCGCTCCAAGGACATCATCATCTCGGGCGGCGAGAACATCTCGACGATCGAGGTCGAAGGCGTGCTCTATCGTCACCCGGCGGTGATGGAGGCGGCGGTGGTGGCGCGGCCGGACGAGAAATGGGGCGAGACGCCCTGCGCCTTCGTCACTCTCAAGGCCGAAGCCAAGGCGACCGCCGACGACATCATCGCCTTCTGCCGCGCCAACATGGCGGGCTACAAGGTGCCGAGGACGGTTGTGTTCGGCCCGCTGCCCAAGACCTCGACCGGCAAGATCCAGAAATTCGTCCTGCGCGAACAGGCGCGCGCTCTCAAATGAGGCGCGCCATCGCGCTTGCGGCGCTTCTCCTTCTGCCGGCGGCGCCGGCGCCGGCGCGCCCCGCGCAGTCGGCGGCCGGGACGACCCTGGCGCTGTCGGCGCGTGCCGACAAGACGCTGCCGCGCGACCGCCTCCACGCCGAGTTGCGCGTCGAGGCCGCCGGCGCCGATCCGGTGCGCGTCCAGAACGAGATCAATCGCCGCATGGCCGCGGCGCTCGCGCGCGCCAAATCGGCGGCCGGCGTCAGCGTCGAAACCGGCGGCTACGCGGTCTATCCCGAGCGCGATTCCAAGGGAACCATCACCGGCTGGCGCGGTGGCCAGGTGCTGCGGCTCGCATCCGGCGATTTTCCCGCGCTGCTCGGCCTCGTCGGCACCCTGCAGGGGGAAGGACTGGCACTGTCGGATCTCAGCGCCGAGCTGTCGCCGGCCGCGGCCAAGGCGGCGCAGGACGAACTCACCGATGCGGCGCTCAAGGACATCCGCGCGCGCGCCGCGCGCATCGCCAGCGCACTCGGCACGCGTGTCGAGCGCTACACCGAGCTTCATGTCGGCAACGCCGCCGTGCCGCCGGTGCCGATCCGCGCCATGGCGGCGGCTGCGCCCGGCGTGCCGGCGCCGGTCGCCGCCGCCGGCGAAGCGACGGTGAGCGTCACCGTCGACGCGACGGTCCTGCTCGCGCCGGTGCGCTAGCGCCGCAACGAAAACGTCGCCTCGGATCAGCGGGCGTGTTCGAGCTGCGCCAATTCGTCTTTTATTCGGAGTTTTTGTCGCTTCAGAGCGGAGAGGGATTCGATGTTGGGCAGCGGTCGGTGGCTTTCGCGATCGATTTGGTCTTCGAGGTTGCGGTGACGGTTGCGAAGCTCCTCGATACGCTCTTCCAACGTCATGGCTCCTCCAGAAGCTGGGGAAGTGACATCAAAAAGTAGCAAAGCTTAACGCCGTCCGCCGGGCCTCTCCAAGTGTCAAGTCGTGAAACTTTGTGTCGCAGCCGAAGCCCTTTGTGCCGCAAGCCGTTAGCCGCCGCGCCGGCGAATCGGGGCTCAGCCGTCGCCCAGGCAGATACCGAGGCCGCGCGCCGTCAACACCAGCGGACCGTCGGTCTCGACGGTCTGCGGCCGGTCGATGACCTCGGCCAGCGGCACGTCGACAACCCGCCGATTCTGCCATGCCACCATCCGGTCATAGCGGCCCGCGGCCACCAGATCGACGGCATGGACGCCGAACGCCTGGGCGATGAGGCGGTCGTTCCATGTCGGCTGGCTGCCGCGCTGCACATGACCCAGCACGGTCACGCGCGTCTCGGCGCCGGTAAGGGTGGCGATGGCATGAGCGATGATTTCACCGACGCCTCCGTAAGTGACCGTGCCGCTCGCCTGCTGCCGCCGCACGCGCTCGCCGGTGCGGTCGGGCACCGCCTCGGCGACGACGACGAGCGCGAAATTGCGGCCGTCGCGGCGCAGCCTTTCGATGTGTTCCGCGACCGCCTCGATGCGGTAGGGAATCTCGGGAATCAGGATGACGTCGGCGCCGCCGGCGATTCCGGCAGCGAGCGCGATATGGCCGGCGTCGCGTCCCATCACCTCGAGCACCATGACGCGCGCGTGACTCGCCGCCGTCGGTGTCAGCCGATCGAGCGCCTCGGTCGCGACCATCACCGCGGTGTCGTAGCCGACCGACCGCTCGGTGGCGCCGACGTCGTTGTCGATGGTCTTCGGAATGCCGACCAGCGGAATGCCACCTTGCTGCGCCAGCCGCCGCAGGATCGCGAAGCTGCCGTCGCCGCCGATGCCGATCAGGGCGTCGATGCCCAAGAGCCGCACGCCCTCGATCACCTCGGCCGAGCGGTCGACCGCGCGCCCGTCCGGCATCGGAAAGGCGAACGGGTTGCCGACGTTGGTGGTGCCGAGAATCGTGCCGCCCAGGCGCAGAATCGAGGTTCCGGCACTGCGCCGGTCGAGGGTGGTGAATTCGACCGGCCGCCGCATCAGGCCGAGCGTGCCCTGGTGGATGCCGTGGATCGTCCAGCCATAGCCGCGGGCGCGCGCCACCACGGCGCGGATGACGGCGTTGAGGCCGGCGCAATCGCCGCCACTGGTCAAAAGGCCGATGGTGCGCGGCGGCGGGGGGTTGCTCGGATTGGGCGGCATCGCTTGCTATCCCTCTGGAATCCGTCCACTTCGGCATTACATGACGGGTGGCTGAGTCGTAGCTTACGCCCCGCTCAACCCGGAGCCGGATTTTTGGTATACTAAAGCATCCTTGCGCGGCAGGGTTTCCGACCCCCGATGGACCTCGAGATCGAAGCGATCAAGGCCAGGATCATCCAGCTCAAGGCCGAGCACCGCATGCTCGACGAGGACATCCGCCGTCTCGAAGCCGAAAACTCCTTCAATCCGATCGAGATGCAGCGGCTGAAGCGCCGCAAGCTTGCGCTCAAGGATCAGCTGGCGCGTCTCGAAAGCAAGCTGCTGCCCGACATCATCGCCTGAACCGGCGCGCTTGCCCGAGCGCCTCGCGCACCTATAATGCGCGCTTCCTGTGCGGGGCGGTGCATGACGCGCGCGAAGCCCATCGGCATCATCATGGGCAGCCGATCGGATTGGAAGACCATGCGGCACGCGGCGCGCGTGCTCGATCGTCTCGGCGTTCCCTACGACACGCACGTGGTCTCGGCACACCGCACGCCGCGGCGGCTCTACGAGTACGCGCACGGCGCCAAGGCCCGCGGCGTCAAGGTGATCATCGCGGGCGCCGGCGGCGCGGCGCATCTTCCCGGCATGGCGGCGTCGATGACGACGCTGCCGGTGCTCGGCGTTCCGGTCGAGACCCGCGCGCTCAAGGGCGTCGACAGCTTTCTCTCGATCGCCCAGATGCCGGGCGGCGTGCCGGTCGGCACGCTGGCGATCGGCAAGGCCGGTGCCGTCAACGCGGCGCTGCTCGCGACCGCAATTCTGGCGCTGGGCGACGCCGGAATCGCGGCTCGGCTCGAGCGCTTCCGCCGGCGTCAGACGGCGTCCGTGCCCAAGCGTCCACAGCGCGGATGATTCCGCCGGGCGCGACGATCGGCATCGTCGGCGGCGGTCAGCTGGGCCGCATGACGGTTCTAGCGGCGGCGCGGCTCGGCTATCGCTGCCACGTCTTCTCGCCCGACGCCGACGCGCCGGCCAAGCAGGTGACGCCATACGCGACGACCGCGGCGTACGACGACCGCGCGGCGCTGGAGCGCTTCGCCGCGGCGATCGATATCGCGACCTACGAATTCGAGAACGTGCCGGTCGGCACGGCTACGGCATTGAGCGCGTTGAGGCCGCTGCATCCGGGCCCGCACGCGCTCGAAATCGCCCAGGACCGCCTCAAGGAGAAGAAATTCCTGCGCAGCGTCGGCGTCGCCACCACGGCGTTCCGTGCGATCGAAAGCGTCGATCAGCTGACGTGCTCGCTCGCCGAGATCGGGCCGCGCGGCGTGCTGAAGACGGTGAGGCTCGGCTACGACGGCAAGGGCCAGATCATGATCGGTCCCGATACCGACCTCGCCGCGGCATGGCGCAAGCTCGGCGTCTCGGTTGCCGTGCTCGAGGGCTTCGTCGATTTCGCCTGCGAGCTGTCGTCGATCGTCGCACGCAGCGAAACCGGCGAGGTTGCGGTCTATCGGGTGGTCGAGAACCGCCACGTCCACCATGTTCTCGACACCACCGTCGCACCCGCGGAAGTGCCGGCGCGGGTAGCCGTCGAGGCCGAGCGCATCGCCCGCCTTGTCGCCGAACGGCTCGATCTCGTCGGCCTCCTCGCCGTCGAGATGTTCCTCACCAAGTCGGGCGAGCTGCTGGTCAACGAGCTTGCGCCGCGGCCGCACAATTCCGGCCACTGGACCATCGACGCCTGCATGACCAGCCAGTTCGAGCAGCTGGTGCGGGCGATCTGCGGCCTGCCGCTGGGCTCGACCGAGCGGCACTCGAATGCGGTGATGAAGAACCTGATCGGCGACGCGGTCGAGACCTGGCGCGACGCATTGACGGATCCGTCCGCGCATCTCCATCTTTACGGCAAGGGCAAGCCGTCGCACGGCCGCAAGATGGGTCACGTCACCCGGATTTTTCCGAAGCGTTAGGCGCGGCGGAAGCGGGCGAGAGCGCCGAACGCGCGCAGCGAACGCGGCAAGATGGCGAGCGCTGCCTTGGTGCGCTCGCGCAGCTTCGGGATCCGCATCGCGTCGTCGATGCGGCGGTCGACGAACGCCGCGGTGGCGACGTGGTCCGGCGATTTGTCGTCGAGCCAATAGAGCGTGGTCGCGGCGTAGATGCCGGCGAGCAGGCCGCGCTTGGTGTAGAAGCTGAAGTCGCTGGCACGGTCACCGGCAGCGTGCCAAAGCGTATCGACCGTGCGGTAGAGCAAACGCGGGCCGAGCGTCAGATTCGCCGGCAGCGCCAGGAACGCGAGCATGCGGCGAACCGCCTCCCGGTGCGGCTCAAGCACGTCGAGCCGAGCGCGGATACCGAGCGCGACGCGCTCGCGCAGTTTGAGCCGCGAAAGATGGCGCTTCGCGAGCGTTGCTTCCGTTTCTCGGTCGGCCCAGTCGCTGAAAGCCGCCACCGCGTCGCGCACGCCGCGCGGGAACAGCGAGCCGAGCTCGGCCTCGGTCAGCTCGACGCGCCGGGCCGCACGCAGCAGCGTGCGCCAACTCCAGCCCTCGAACGGCACGTTGGGCAGCATCGCCAGAACGACCTTGTCCTTCAGCGCGCGATCGTCCATGTCACTCCGCCGCCGCGGCGTCGGCCTTGCCGCCGATATCGATGGGGAAGCGCATCCCTTCCTCAAGATAGGTCAGCAGCCGCAGATCGGTCATGCGCTGCGGATAGAGAATGCCGTCGAGATGGTCGCATTCGTGCTGCAACACGCGGGCGTGGAAGCCCTCGACCGTGCGGTCGACCGGCGCGCCGTCGATCCCGACGCCGCGATAGCGGATACGGACGAAGCGCGGAACCGCGCCCTTGAGTCCAGGCACCGACAGGCATCCCTCCCAGCCGAGCTCGGTCTCGGAGGTCAGAAGCTCGATCACCGGATTGATCAGCACCGTGAGTTCCTGCGGCCGGTCGAGCGGCCGGCCGCTGAGCCGCTGCTCGCCGATCTCGAACACGACCACGCGTCTGGCGACATGCACCTGCGGTGCCGCAAGGCCGGTGCCGCCGGCATCGCGCATGGTCTCGACCATGTCGGCCACCAGCCGGCGGATCTCGGGCGCGGTCGGATCGGCCACGGCGGCGGCCTTTTCCCGCAGCACGGGGTGGCCCATACGGGCGATCTTGAGGATAGCCATAGGCGTAATATAAGCCGATTCCGCCCGCGGGTGCGGCGCAAAAGCCACGTTCCGCCGGCCGAGGGCGGCGGCGGCGTTCGGGTGCCTTCACAAAGCCCCGATTTGGTGATAATTAGCCGCCCCTCGACCTGGTCCGGCGAACCGGGCGGGGATCGGCCCATAACCCACTGGCGAAAGGAACGACGCTCTCGTGCAGGTTCTCGTCCGCGACAACAACGTCGACCAGGCGCTTCGCGCCCTCAAGAAGAAGATGCAGCGCGAAGGTCTTTTTCGGGAAATGAAGATTCGTCGCAACTACGAGAAACCGTCCGAGCGCCGCGCCCGCGAAAGGGCCGAAGCGGTGCGCCGCTACCGCAAGCTTCTGCGCAAGCGCATGGAGCGCGAAGGCTACTAGGCTCGGCCGCGTAGCGCGGCGGTCGCAACGCCGACGGCGCCGCGCGAAACCGCATTGAGACAGATTGAAAAAGCCGCCCGGGAGTTCCGTGGCGGCTTTATCATCGACGCGCCAAGCCGAAGCGCAGCGCCGGATTGCTGGTTTTTCGCCGCCGTCCGCGCGGGATCGAGGTTTTCCTCGTCCATCCCGGCGGGCCGTTCTGGGCCAAAAAGGATTGGGGCGCCTGGAGCATCCCGAAAGGCGAGCCGGCGGCGGGCGAGGACGCGTTGGCGGCGGCACGACGCGAATTCGGCGAGGAGACCGGTCAGGCGGTCGACGGTCAGCTTTTCGCTTTGCCGGCGTGCCGGCAGGCGGGCGGCAAGGAGATCGTCGCCTGGGCGGTCGAGGCCGACGTAAATGAGGCGGCAGTCGTCAGCAACACCTGCGCCGTCGAATGGCCGCCGCGCTCGGGCAAAGAGATCGAAGTTCCAGAGGTCGATCGCGGCAGCTGGTTTGCACTCGCGGAAGCCAAACGCCGCATCAACAAGGGTCAAATACCGCTGCTCGAGGCGCTCGAAGCTGCGCTCGCAAAGGACTGAAGCTGGTTCCCGCGTCATTGCGAGGAGCGGACCGACGAACCGATCCAGAAGGCGCTGGATCGCTTCGCTCGCAATGACGGCTGACGGCCGCGAGATCGGGAGGTGGCCTTACGCCCCGAGAGCTTTGACGATCTCCTCGCACATCTTCTTGGCGTCGCCGAACAGCATCATGGTGTTGTCGCGGAAGAACAGCTCGTTCTCGACGCCGGCATAGCCCGAGGCCATCGAGCGCTTCACGAACAGCACGGTCTTCGCCTTCTCGACGTCGAGGATCGGCATGCCGTAGATCGGCGACTTCGGATCGGTCTTGGCCGCGGGATTGGTGACGTCGTTGGCGCCGATGACGAAGGCGACGTCGGTCGAGGCGAAATCACGGTTGATCTCCTCGAGCTCGAGTACCTCGTCGTAGGGCACGTTGGCCTCCGCCAAAAGCACATTCATGTGCCCAGGCATGCGGCCCGCCACGGGATGGATGGCATATCGCACGCCGACACCCTCCTTCTTGAGGATATCGGCCATCTCCTTGAGCGCATGCTGCGCCTGCGCCACCGCCATGCCGTAGCCCGGCACGATGATCACCGAGCTTGCGTTCTTGAGAATGAAGGCGGCGTCGTCGGCGCTGCCCGATTTGACCGCCTTGTCGCCGTGCGTGGCTAAGGTCGCGGTGCCGCCCTCGGTGCCGAAGCCGCCCAGGATAACGTTGAAGATCGAGCGGTTCATCCCCTTGCACATGATGTAGGACAGGATGGCGCCCGACGAGCCGACCAGCGCGCCGGTGATGATCAGCAGCGAGTTCGCGAGGGTGAAGCCAATGCCGCAGGCCGCCCAGCCGGAATAGCTGTTGAGCATCGAGATGACGACCGGCATGTCCGCGCCGCCGATCGGCACGATCAGCAGCAGGCCGAGGAGCAGCGACAGCGCGACGATCGCCCAGAAGGTCAGAGGAAGCTGCGCCATCACGAACCAGACGATGAGCGCGACGAGGACGACGCCCAAAAGCGCGTTGAGCGGGTGTTGCCCCGGAAAGACCAGCGGCTTGCCTGAGATGAGACCCTGCAGCTTGCCGAAGGCGATGATGGAGCCGGTGAAGGTGATGGCGCCGATGGCGGTGCCGAGGCTCATCTCGATCAGGCTGTGCATCTCGATCGCGCCCGGCTCGCCGATGCCGTAGGAGGCCGGGGCGTAGAACGCGGCGGCGGCGACACAGACCGCGGCCAGGCCGACCAGGCTGTGGAACGCGGCGACCAGCTGCGGCAGAGCCGTCATCCGGATCTTGAGCGCGATGAAGGTGCCGATCGCGCCGCCCACGACGATGCCGGCGGCGATCACGCCGTAACTCAGCACGCCCGGGGCAGCCAACGTCGTGCCGACCGCGATCACCATGCCGACGATGCCGTAGAGGTTGCCGGCGCGCGCGGTCTCCGGCGACGACAGGCCGCGCAGCGCCAGGATGAAGCAGACGCTCGCGATCAGATAGAGCAGCGCGGCGAGATTGGCGGTCATTTGCCGACCTTCTCCCGCGATGTCTTCTTCTTGAACATTTCGAGCATGCGCTGGGTCACGATGAAGCCGCCGAAGATGTTGACCGAGGCGAGCGCCACGGCGACAAAGCCCATGACCTTGGAGAAGCTGACGCCGGCGGGGCCGGCCGCGATCAGCGCGCCGACGATGATCACCGACGAAATCGCGTTGGTGACGCTCATCAGCGGCGAATGCAGGGCCGGCGTCACGCGCCAGACGACGTGATAGCCGACGAACACCGCCAGCACGAAGACGGTGAGAAAGAACACGAAGACGTCGGCGTGGGCGCCGGTTTCCATCGCTCAGCCTCCCGCCAGTTGCGGATGGACGACCTTGCCGTCGCGCGTCAGCAGCGTCGCCTTCACGATCTCGTCCGAATCGTCGATCTTCAGCGTCCTTTCCGTGGTGAGGATCAGGCCGAGAAACGCAAGCAGATTGCGGGCATAGAGCGCGCTGGCATCGACCGCGATACGCGACGGCATGTTGCTGTGGCCGATGATGCTGACGCCGTTGGCGGTGGTCACGGTCTCGTCCGGCTTGCTGCCCTCGACGTTGCCGCCCTGCTCGACCGCGAGGTCGACGATCACCGAACCCGCACGCATCACGCCGACCATGTCCCTGGTGATCAGAACGGGCGCCTTGCGGCCGGGAATGAGCGCGGTGCAGATCACGATATCGGTCTTCTTCAGCGCCTCGGTCACGTGCTCGCGCTGGCGGCGGGTGAAATCCTCGCTCGCCTCCTTGGCGTAGCCGCCGGCCGTCTCCATCGCCTTCATCGCCTCGAGATCGACGACCAGGAAGGTCGCGCCGAGGCTTTCCACCTGCTCCTTGGCGGCGTACCGCACGTCCGTGGCGCTGACGACGCCGCCGAGTCGGCGAGCGGTGGCGATCGCCTGCAGGCCGGCGACGCCCGCGCCCATCACCAGCACGCGCGCCGGCGGCACGGTGCCAGCGGCCGTCATCATCATCGGCATGGCGCGACCGAAATGATCGGCGGCGTCGAGCACCGCCTTGTAGCCGGCGAGATTGGCCTGACTCGATAGCACGTCCATCGCCTGGGCGCGGGTGATGCGCGGCACCAGCTCCATCGCGAAGGCAGTCACGCCGGCCTTGGCGTACGCCTGGACCTCGTCCTTGTGCTGCAGCGGCGCCAGCATCGCCACCAGCACCGCGCCCGATTTCATTGCCTTGAGCTCGTCGGCGGTCGGTCGCTGCACCTTGAGCACGATCTCGGCGCCAAGCGCGCCCCTCGCGTCGCCGAGCTGGGCGCCGACCGCGGCATAAGCGTCGTCGGGATAGGCGGCGCCGGCGCCGGCTCCGCGCTCGACGGCCACGGTATGGCCCTGGCCGACAAGGCGCTTGACCGTGTCGGGCGAGGCGGCGACGCGACGCTCGCCGGGCCGTCGCTCCTTCGGTATGCCGATGATCATGCGGTGAGAGACTCCCGGGCCGCCGTTCTGCGCGCCGGTCGGCGGCAGCGGGGCGACACAATGCCGCGCTTGAGAGTGTTTCTCAAGATTTTTGCCCCGCGGCTATTTGACCAGTTCGCGCGCGTGCCGGAGGTCGTCGGCGCACAGGTTTCGGCGGCCGCTATCGTTGTCGTCCTGCGCCTTGGCGAGCAGCAGTTCGAGCTCGCGCTGCTTGGCTCCGTCGTCGAGCGTCGCAAGACGCTGTCGCATCGCCGCGATCTCCTGTCCACAATCGGCGCGGGCCGTGGCGCCCATGGCGGCAAGCGCCACGGCGATGGCGACGAGCGGCAGCACCCTTCTCATTGCAATCCCCCGCACCTAAGATAGCGACCGACCGTCAACCGGCGCCTGGCGGCGTCCGAGCCGATCCGGCCACCAGCTATTGTGGTGCCCGTTGGGGCACCCCCAAGGAATAATTCACATCCGAACGCGTTGTCACGTTGTCAGATTCGATCGGGCGGCCCGGCCCCGCCGGGGGCGGGCGCGATGAGCGCGTCGTTCAACGACCAGCTGGTCGCGATCCTGCCCCGGCTGCGGCGATTCGCCCGCGGCCTGACCGGTTCCGCCGTCGAAGCGGACGATCTCGTCCAGGCGGCATGCGAGCGGGCTCTCGCCCGCGCGCATCAGTTCCAGCCGGGAACGCGCTTCGACAGCTGGATGTTCCGCATCGTGCAGACGGTCTGGATCGACCAGCTGCGGGCGCGCGGCATCCGGCGGACCGAGAGTGAAGACGAGGCGGCGGGAACGGGCACCGACGAGCCGTCGCGGCGGGTCGAGGCCCGGCTGGCGCTGTGGGAAGTGCAGAAAGCGATCGCCGCTCTGCCGCCCGAACAGCGGCTGGTCCTGCTCCTCGTGACGGTCGAGGGTCTGAGTTACAGGGAAGCGGCGGGGGTCGCCGAGGTGCCGGTGGGCACCATCATGAGTCGGTTGGCACGGGCGCGGATGGCACTCCTTGCCAAGCTGGGTGGTGAGGCTCTCCGGGGGAGTACGGAAGATGCAACAGCCGAGTGACGAAATTCTGATCGCCTATCTCGACGGCGAGCTGGACGAGCACGAGTCGCGCGCGATCATGCAGGCGCTGGCGCACGACGAGCGAATTTACGCTCGGGCCGAGCGTCTCAACGCCAGCGCCCGGCTCATCCGCGCGGCTTATGACGAGGTGCTGCGCGAGGCCGTGCCCGATCGCCTGATCGCGGCGGCGCGTGGCGAACGCGGATTGACGGCGCTGCGACGCGTGCTGGTGCGGTTGGCGCGCTGGCGCGCCGCGCTCGGCGAACGGGCATGGTGGATCGGCGCGCCGGTCGCCGCTTCGCTCGTCGGTCTGCTGATCGGCGGCGGGCTCGGTTACCTCGCCGGAACCGAGCGCACCGCGAGCCTGACGGTGCAGCAAGATCTGGTCACCGCCGGCGCCGGCGCCAACTGGCTCGACAACATCGCCGGTTATCACAAGCTGTTCGTCAAGGCAGGCAGCAACGACCGGGCGCTGATGGACGTGCCGGCCGACGCCAGCGGCGATGCGCGCAAGGCCGCGCGGCTGCCGGCGGAATTTCGCCTGCCCAACCTGAAACCGTGGAGCCTTCAGTTCCAGGGCGCCCGCCTGCTGGTGATCGACGGCCGGCCGGCGACGCAGCTCTTCTACACCACCGACAACAAGAATCTCGGGCCACTGACCTTCGTCGAAGCGGTATCGCCGAAGGCCGACCTGGCGCCGACCTTCGACCGCCGCGACGATCTCAACATCCTCTATTGGCGGCACCATGGGCATGCCTATGCCCTCGTCGGAACCGCCGATATCGGCTATTTGTGGAACATCTACAACGATATCGCCTGGCAATTGGACGCGATCTAGCCGAGGCCCTGTGTTGGCCGGATGGTCGGCCTGCGGCCGTGCCGAGTCTCGCCTTGCGCCCTTCGGGCCGGTAAGATTGCAGGCGTGGATTTTCATGCTCCCGTCGCTGACGCTGCGCCGGCGCCGCCGTCGGACCGCGGCGGGGCGAGAGCCGAGCGCGATCTGCGCCTCGATTTCTTCCGCGGCCTTTCGCTCTTCTTCATCTTCATCGACCACGTTCCGGGCAATCTGCTCGCCTACGCGACGTTCCACGCGCTCGCCTTCTCCGACGCGGCCGAGGTGTTCATTTTCATCTCCGGCTTCACCGCCGCGCTGGTCTATGGCCGCAGCCTGATGCGGAACGGCGCGCTGGTGGCGGCGGCCCAGATCTATCGCCGCGTGTGGCAGCTCTACGTGGCGCATATTTTCCTGTTCGTGATCTTCGTCGCCGAGGTGTCGTACAGCGTGCTGGTGGTGCACAACGCCATGTATCTCGAGGAGATGCGCGTCGCCAATTTCCTCGAGACGCCGCATCTCGCGGTCATGCGGGCGCTGCTGCTGCTGTTCCAGCCGGCGTTCCTCGACATCCTGCCGCTTTACATCGTGCTGCTGGGGGGCTTTCCGCTGGTGCTGCTCGGCCTCAGGTGGCACCGACTGCTGCCGCTCGCCGTTTCGGCGCTGCTCTACGGCGCGACGCTGCTGCTCGGCTGGACGCCGCGCACCTTTCCGTCGGGTGCGCCCTGGTTCTTCAATCCGCTCGCCTGGCAACTCCTTTTCGTGATCGGCGCCACCGCCGGATTCTCGCGCGTCGACGGTGTCTGGCCGTTCCCGTCCGGCCGATGGTTCCGGATGTTGGCGGTCGCGATTGCCGCAATCTGCACCCTGATAAGCCTCGACTGGACGGTACATTTTCTCTACGACCCGTTCCCGGCGGTGCTGGCAAAGCAGCTGTGGACGCATACGCTCGACAAGACCGACCTGGCACCGCTGCGGCTGGTCGATTTTCTCGCCATCGCCGCGACCACCATGATCTTCGTCAGGCCCGAGAGCGGCTTTCTACGCGCCCGATGGGCGCGGCCGCTGATCGTCTGCGGGCAGCATTCGCTGTACGTTTTCTGCCTCGGAATCGTGCTGGCCGTTCTCGGCCACTTCATCCTGTCCGAGTTCTACGACGGCCTCGCCATGCAGGTCGTCGTCAACGTCGTCGGCTTCGCGGCGATGATCGGGCTCGCCTATCTGCTCGAATGGTACAAGCTTGCCCTCCGCCGAGCGCCGACCTCGCGCGCGGCCGTGGTGCATCCGGAGTGATCGTCATGCACCGGCCGCTCGCCGCGCTCGCCGCTGCCTTGGTCGTGCTTGTCGCGAGTCCGGTCGGAGCGGCCCCGCCGCCGCCAGCGCCGGCAGCCCGCTGCGCGGTACCGTCGGACCTGATCGCCGGTGAGCCGAGCCTGCCCGGCTTGGCGCAACACTTCCGCGACCGTCGGCCGATCGTCATCGTCGCCATCGGTGGCGCCTCGACCGCCGGCGTCGCCGCCGGCGGCCCCGACAAGGCCTATCCGCAGCGGCTGCAGGAGGCTCTTCAGCGCCGTCACCCGGGTGTGCCGATCACCGTCATCAACAAAGGCGTCCCGCGCCAGACCACCCGCGACATGGTGGACCGGTTCTCGGCCGACGTGCTTCCCGCCAAGCCCGATTTGGTGATTTGGGAAACCGGCACGGTCGATGCGGTCCGCGTCATCCCGGTCGACGATTTCGCCACCGCGCTGGGCGACGGGATCGGGGCCCTGCGCGCCGGCGGGGCGGCGGTCATGCTGGTGGACATGCAGTACAATCCGAGCCTCGCTTCGGTGATCGATTTCGGCCCCTATCTCGAAGCGATTCATCGCACGGCGGACCTGGATGAGGCGTCCCTGTTCGATCGTTATGAGATCATGCGGTATTGGAGCGAGAATGGCCGCTTCGATCTGGTCGACGTTCCGCAAGGCCAACAGACCGCCCTCGCCGGCGAGATCTATCTCTGCCTGGGCGAGGCAATGGCGGAGTCGATCGACCGTGCCGCGCGCTAGGGTTCGCCGGTGACGCCCCCGGTCTCGATAAGGCCGGCGTCGCCGGCATTCGGCGGGCATACCGTCGCGGCGCTGGCGCTGCTGGGCCTGACCGCGGCCGGCTTGCTGCTGGCCGGACCGGCCGCTCGCCGCGCCGAAGCCACCGTCGAGCGCTGCGGCAGCGCCGCCGCCGAGACGACCCACGCCCTGTCGCTGCCCCACCTCGCGCGGGCGCTCGCCGTGGGCCGGTCCCTGCTCGTCGTCGCCCTGGGTTCGTCGTCGACATACGGTGCCGGCGCCTCGGCGCGCGACAGGGCCTATCCCAGCCGCCTGGCGGCGTTTCTGGCGCAGCGGCTGCCGACGGCGCACGTCACCGTCCTCAACCGCGGCGTCGGCGGCGAGGACGCGGCGGCGACCCTGCGGCGCCTCGACCGCGACGTGATCGCCGCCCATCCGGACTTCGTCATCTGGCAGGTCGGCACCAATGACGTTCTGCACGACGCCGATCCGGCGGCGGTGGGTGCCGTCATCCGCGCCGGGGTCGCCCGCATGCAGCGGGCCGGCATCGATGTCGCGCTGATGGACGTGCAATTCGCGCCGACCGTGATCCGGCATCCCGGCTACCGCGAGATCGAGCGTGTGATCGCCGCCGAAGGTCGGGCGCTGGGCGTGCCGGTGATCCGGCGCTTCGCCATGATGCGCGAATGGGCCGAGGACGGGCGTCTGCCGCTGTCGATCATGCTCGCCGGCGATCACCTGCACATGACCGACGCCAGCTACGACTGCCTGGCCCGCCGCATCGGCCGCAGCGTCGCGCTCGCCGTGGAAGCGCCGTCTCCCGGCGCCTACGGGGTCAGCATGGCACGGCCGTAGATCCGGCCGGCCCGCAGATCCTCCAGCGTCTCGTTGACGCGCGCCAGCGGCCGCTCGACCAGCGGCATCGGCTCGACCTTGCCGTTTGCCACCAGCTCCATCACCTCGCGGAACTCGCCGAGGGTGCCGACCAGCATGCCTTGGATGGCGATCGAGCGGATCGGCAGCAGCGGCAGCGACAGCGTGAGCTCGCCGCCCATCAATCCGACGATGACGTATTTGCCGCCGCGCGCCAGGACGTCGGTTCCAAGCCGCGCCGTCTCGCTCGCGCCGACGAGGTCGATCGCGGCCTCCACGGCGCCACCGGCCGCCGCGCGGATCGCGCGGCCGGGTTTGTCGGCGCGCGGATCGACCGCCGCAAGCGCGCCCGCGGCGAGCGCCGCCTCGCGTTTCTTGGCGTCGAGTTCGACCACGACCGCGCCCTTGCCGCCGAGCGCCTTCAGCAGCTTCAGGCACATCAGGCCGAGACCGCCGGCGCCGAGGATCAGGATCGGCTGTGTGGTGTAGATCGCCGCGCCGACGCGCTTCAGCGCCGCGTAGGTGGTGAGGCCGGAACAGGCGTAAGGCGCCGCCGCCTGCGGCGAGAGGCGGCCCAGCGGATAGAGGTAGCGCGGATGCGGCACCAGGACGTGATCGGCGTAGCCGCCGGGCTGCCGGATGCCGAGCGTGCGCGCGTCGTTGCACAGCTGCTCGTTCCCGGAGCGGCAGACCGCGCAGCTGCCGCAGCCGATCCACGGATAGACGACGTAGCCTTCGCCCGGCCGGACGCCCTTCGCGTCCGGTCCGGCGGCGACCACGGCGCCGGCGATCTCGTGTCCCATGGTGATCGGCGGCGTGATGCCGCGGTCCGGGAGGACGAGCCGCCTGCCGCCGCCGAGCTCGTAATAGCCGTCGTAGAGATGCAGGTCGCTGTGACAGACGCCCGAGGCCAGCATCTTCAACAGGACTTCGGAACCCTGCGGCGTCGGCGTCGGAGCGTCGATCGCGGTCAGGGGCTTGCCGAACTCGGTCAAGACATAGCTCTTCATAGCCGGGCCTCGCGCGGTTCCGCCCGCAGCTTAGTCCGGCGCGACGCCGCCGCAAGGGATGATTTCCGCTCCGCGCCGCGCTATAGAGACCCGCGCAACGAGACCTGTCGCCATCCGGGGGAACCGACCGTCGCATGACCGTGCTCGTCACCGGCGCCGCCGGATTCATCGGCTACCACGTCTCGACGGCGTTGTTGGCGCGCGGCGAGCGGGTCGTCGGGGTCGACAACCTCAATCCCTACTACTCGGTGGCGCTCAAACGGGCGCGGCTGAGGCGCCTTCAGGCGCATCGGCATTTCGCGTTCCACCGCCTCGACCTCGCTACGCCCGGGCGCATCGCCGCGCTGGCCACACACGCGCGCGTCGACCGCGTGGTGCATCTCGCAGCGCAGGCCGGCGTCCGCTATTCGCTCGATCATCCGCGCGCCTACGTGGCGTCCAATCTCGTCGCGCAGCTCGAGGTCATGGAGGCCTGCCGCGCGCTGAAGCGGCTCACGCATTTCGTCTACGCCAGCTCGTCGTCGGTCTACGGCGGCAACACCAAGCTGCCGTTTTCCGAGGGCGACCGCGTCGATACGCCGCAATCGCTCTACGCCGCGACCAAGCGCAGCGACGAGCTGATGGCCTATTGCTACGCACATCTCTACCGCATTCCGACGACCGGCCTGCGGTTCTTCACCGTCTACGGTCCCTGGGGCCGACCCGACATGGCGGCGTGGCTGTTCGTCGAGGCGATCGAATGCGGCCGGCCGATCCGGCTGTTCAACGACGGCCGGATGCGTCGCGACTTCACCTACATCGACGACGTGGTACCCGGCGTTCTCGCGGCGCTCGACCGCCCGCCGGCCGATGGCGGCCCCGGCGCGCCGCCGCACCGGATCTACAATCTCGGCAACAACCGGGCCGAGGATCTCGGCCGGTTCGTGGCGGTGCTCGAGGCCGCGCTCGGCAAGACCGCCAGACGCCGCAATCTGCCGATGCAGAAGGGTGACGTGCCCGCGACCTATGCCGACATCGCGGCGGCGCGCCGCGACCTCGGATTTGCGCCGCGCACCGCCATCGACGAAGGCCTGCGCCGCTTCGTCGCCTGGTATCGCGACTATCACAAGCGGCGCTAGAGCGCCCGCCGCAGCGCGGCGCGCACCGCCGCCGACGGTTCGAAGTCGATCCGCGGATGCGGGATCGGCACCCAGTGGAACCGCTCGCGGAACAGGCGGCCGGGGTGCGGCGGCGCGGTGTAATCGTGCGGCGGCAGCGGGCGCAGCGATTCGACGGCGGTGCCGACATGGGCCAGGTTGCCGCGCTCCGAGCGGTAGAGCGCGAGCAGCGCGCGCTTCCGCGCCGCCTCTTCCGCCGTCAGCTGCAGCACGGTTTCGCGACCGGTCTCGAATGGAAATCGCTGCGTTCGCACCGTGCCGCCGGCGAAGTTGTATTCGGCGAATTCGACGACCGCGACCGCCGGCGACAGCCGCGCGGCAAGGAAATTGGCGACGTCGTGGTCTTGATGTCCGCCCTCCCAGGCCGGGACCCAGATCGCGTCGGCCCGGCAGCGCGCGGCTGCGTCGCGCGCCGTCGCCAGCGTCTCGGCCAGATGCGCCTTGAGGGTTCGCGCCGGCCAGTCGGCGAAGCCGAGCGGCGCGATGCCCAGGGCGCGGGCCGCGGCTTCGGCCTCGGCCCGGCGCCGCGCGATCCTGCGGGCGTAGTTCGGCCGCTGCCACCGCCACAGCGCGGCGCGCGGCGGCACGCCGGTCGTAAGATAGAGCGCATAGAAGGCGGCACCCTCGGCGCAGGCGCGAGCGATCGCGGCGGCGCAACCCACGACTTCGTCATCCGGATGCGGCACCAGCAGCAGCACCCGCTCCATCATGCGGCGACGCCGACCCTTTGCGCCGTGTGGCGGCCGACGACCGCCTGCCAGTGCGGCAGCAGATCCTCGCGCAGCACCGCCGCCCAGGAGGGGATGGCGCGTTCGGCGTGATGGCGCGCCATCGCCGCCATGCCGCGTCGCCGATCCGGATCGGCGGCGAGTTGCGCCAGCGCGCTCACCCACAGGGCGGGATCGCCTCCCGACAGCACGAATCCGGTCTCGCCTTCGCGGATGGCGCGGCCCATGCCCGCGGCGCGGGTGACCAGCGCCGGCAGTCCCGAGCTCTGGGCCTCGTAGACGACGTTGGCCGATTCCTCGATCAGCGAAGGGAAGGCGAAGACATCGGCGGACGCGTAGAGTCGCGCAAGCTCCTCGCGCCCGACCACGCCCGGGCAGGTGGCGCGCCCTTGCAGGCGCCGCTCGATCGCCGCACGCTCGCTGCCCTCGCCGGCGCAGACGAGCTGAACGTCGACGCCCTGCGCCAGCAACGCGGCGATGACGTCGGCGAGAAACACGACGTTCTTGCCGCGATTGAGGCGGCCAGCACAGATCACGACGAAGCGTTCGGGCGCGATGCCGTAGCATCGTGCGAGCCACGCGCGGTCGCGTTTCGACGGTGTGAACATCGTGTGGTCGATGCCGCGGCGCAGCACCGAGACACGCTCGCCCAGTGTCGCGCGAGCCGGCTCGAGTTGCTCCGGCCGCGACACCAGCGTCCAGGCGCAGCGTTGCTGATAGGCGGCAAGGCGGAGGAGCATCGACCTCTCCACGCGCTCCGGCACGCGCAAGCGGTCACGCAGCACGCGGGTCAGAACGCCTTCGCCGAACAGCCGCTCGATCGTCTGTCCGGTGAAGATGCGCGCGTACTCGGGCGTGTTGGTGTGCACCGAATTGACCAGCGGCACGCCCGCGAGCGCGGCAACGCGCATCGCCGTGCGGGCATAGGCGAAATAGGCGTCGGTGGTGTGGATCACGTCGTAGCGCGGCAGATGGCGGGCGAGTTCCGGGTGCCATTTGGCGAGATCCGTGTGATCCGGAACATGTGACAGGAAGCCCAGCCGGGCCGTACTGAAACGCGGCGGCAGCACCACGTAGCGGACGCTGTCGCCGAGGACCCGCGTCAACGGCACCGGTCCGCTGAAATGCACCGTCAGATCGAGCAATCCGGAAAAACCGAGCGCCGCTTCGGCGAGGCGTTCCCAGCAACGCACGTGTCCGCCGGCTGCCGGTCCAAGGGGCAAGTCGACCAGAACGCCGACCTTGATCACCCCTCGGCCGGTGCCGGCGGCGTCGGGATCTTCCGCAACCTCCATCGAACGGCCGTCTCCGATGCCGTGCCGTCACACAACCTGGAAAAGCGCCAACGGACTTGTTGCTGTGACGCTTCCGGTATAGCTATGCGGCGGGACCGTGATTCCTCCCTTCGGGGTCTCAGCAGGGTCGAGGATGGCGCATACCGCAGAAGCCCGGCAAGAGACATTCGGGCGCACCGCGATTGCAATCGGCTCAGACCGGCATAAGGCGCTGTTCTGCGCGGTTCTGCTCGATACGTTCGATCCTTACAAGCCGGCGGTGATTCCCTGGCCGAACTTGGCGCCGGCGGCGCGCGACCGGTTGGTCGGCCTGCCGTTCTGGGATGTCGCGGTCGAGACCGAGGAGAACGCCGGCGCCCGCATGCAGGCGCTCGCCGATGCGACCGCCGATCCGCTGATCCGCAAGGCGCTCGAGCTCAATGCGTTCGAAGAACGCCGTCATAAGGCGGTGCTTGGCCATATGATCGCGTTTTACGGCATTGCGCTGAAGGGGGACTACAAGGCGTCGCCGCCCCGCGATCCGCTGTGGGCGTTCCTGCGCACCGGCTACGGCGAGTGCGTCGACTCGTTCTTCGCATTCGGCCTGTTCGCGATGGCGCGGCGGACGGATTTTTTCCCGCGCGAACTGATCGAAGTCTTCGAGCCGGTCATCCAGGAGGAGGCGCGCCACAATCTCTTCTTCGTCAACTGGCGCGCCTATACCCGTGCCAATCTCGGCCGCTGGCGCCGCCTCTGGTTCGATCTGCGCTGCGCCGCGGCGCTCGCCGTTCAGGTGGCCAACCGGCTGGGGACCGCCAAGGCGAGCGACGGCCAGAACTTCACGCGCAAGGGCGGCGAATCCCTGGGACTCCAACTCGACGCGCGCGCCTTCTTCGCGTTGTGCCTGGCCGAGAACGACCGGCGTCTCGGTCGCTACGACGCGCGCCTGTTGCGGCCGCGGCTCATGCCGTGGGTGGCGCGCCTGGCGATCCGTTTGCTGCCGGGCTCCGCGTCTGGATGAAGGACGCCGCCGCGGCCGCCGGGACGCCGAGGACGAGTTCGCGGCAGCGCTTGGCCAGCGCCAGCGCCAACGCGGTGTCGCCGCCGATGCCGATCTGCGCGCCGAGCACCAGCAGCGCGCCATCCTGCACGCCGAGACCGCCGGGGATGGCGAAGGCCGCGGTGCGCGCCGCTTGGCTCAGGCTTTCGAGCATGACGGCATCGCCCAAGCCGATCGGGTGACCGAGGCCCCTGAGTGCGATCCAGATTTCGCCGGCGCCGGCGATCCAGCCGGCGAGTCGCCACGCCGCCGAACGCAGCAGCGGACGGCGCCGGCCATAGAGCGCCCGCACCTGGTCGTCAATTGCCTGGGCGTCGGCGACGCCGAATGTTCGCCGCGCCGCCTTCGACCAGCGATGCGCGAGCAGCGCCGCCAGCCGGAAGCCGCCGGCGCGCTGCAGGCCGTAGAAGGCGGTTGCGCTCGCCACCAGGATCGCCGCGGCCAGCAGCAGCGAACGCAGCACGACGCCGTCATTGGCCAGCAGGCTCAGCAGCGCCAGGCCGATCGCGGTGAATACCGCTTGTGTCGCGACGCCGAGCGTGACGTCGACCACGACCGAGGCCGCGGCCAGTCGCCCGCCGACGTGCCGTGCGGCCAGACCGGCACGCAGGATTTCACCGAGATGCGGCACCGGCAGCACGCCGTTGACGCCTTCGCCGATCCAGCGGATTGCGACCAGTGTTCTGAGCCGCAGCGGCTCGATCAGCGCGCGCCAGGCGATGGCGTCGATCAGCAACGGGACGGCGTGGAAGGCGACGAGCAACGCAAGCCACCAGCCGAGCGCGGCGACCGCGGCGAGGACGTCGCGGGCATCGTGCTCGACCAGCAGGAGCGCCAACACGCCGAGCCCGACGAGCCAGCCGACGAACACGGGAATGCGCACGGCCTGCGGCGGCACGCGCCTGCCGTCCGGCGCGGGGTCCGGCGGCGCGCCGCCCTCAGCCGGCCGGTTTCTCATAAAGCGCGGCGATGGCGTCGCCGTAGACCTGACGGATGACGTGGCGCCGGATCTTGAGCGTGGGCGTCAGCTGACGATTGGCGGTGGTGAATGGTTCGTTGGCGATGATGAAGCGGCGAACGCGCTCGAATGGCGCCAGAGCATCGTTGGCGCGCGCCACCGCGGCCGCGACCGCCCGTCGGATCTCCGGCTGGTCGGCGACCGGCAGGTCGGTTCCGGTGGCGCGCGCGCTCGCGACCTCGTCGATCAAATGCTGGCTCGGCACCACCACCGCGACGAGATACGGCTGGCGGTCGCCGGCTACCATCGCCTGGCCGATCTCCGGCTGCAGCGTCAGGCACCCCTCGATGCGCGCCGGCGCGATCATCTCGCCGCCCGAGGTCTTGATGAAGTCCTTCTTGCGGTCGGTGATCACCAGAAAGCCTTCGCCGTCGAGCCGGCCGACGTCGCCGGTGCGCAGCCAGTCGCCGTCGAGCGCCCGCGCCGTCGCCTCGGGATCGTTCCAGTAGCCCTTCATCACGTTCTCGCCGCGCACCAGAATCTCGCCGTCCTCGGCCAGGCGGATTTCGACGCCGAGCACCGGCAAGCCCACGGTTTCGATCCTGATGCGGTCCGGCGGATTGGCGCTGATCACCGGCGCGGCTTCGGTCTGGCCGTAGCCTTGCAATAGCCTCAGGCCGAGGGCAAGGAAGAACCGCCCGATCTCGGGATTGAGCGCCGCGCCGCCCGAGACCATGGCCTTGAGCCGGCCGCCGAACCGCGCCTTGAGCTTGCGCCGCACCAGGGCGTCGAGGATCGCGTCCTCGATGCGCTCGGCGAGGCCGAGACCCGTCGCCGCTTCGTGGCGCCTGCGGCCGAGCGCGACCGCCCGCGCGAACAGCTTCGCCTTGAGGCCGCCTTCGCGCTCGATCGCGCGCACGATGCGCTGATGGAACGCCTCGTAGAGCCGCGGTACCGCCGTCATGATGGTCGGCCGCGCCTCGAGCAGATTGGCTGCCAGCGTCTCGGCGCCCTCGGCGAAATAGATCTCGGCGCCGAGCGAGACCGGAAACATCATGCCGGCCGTGTGCTCGTAGGAATGCGACAGCGGCAGAAACGACAGAAAGACCTCGTGGCCGAGGCCGATCGTCTCGAGCAGCGCATAGGCCGAGCGGCAATTGGCGAGGATGTTGCCGTGCGTCGTCATCACCCCTTTGGGCGCGCCGCCGGTGCCGGAGGTGTAGATCAGGCAGGCGATATCGCCGCGACCGAGGGAGCGAATCGAATCCTCGACATCGTCCGGCGCGGCGCCGCCGCGCTCGAGCACGGCGTGCCACGAATGGAGCGCGATGCGTGAGCCCGTGCCAACCTGAGCCGGTTCGATGGTCACGGCGGCGGCGACGCTCGGCGATTGCTCGGCCGCCGGCAGCACGCGCTTCGCCAGGGTCGCGGTCGAGACGATCGCCGCCTTGGCGCCCGAGTCGGTCATGACGTGGCGGTAGTCCTCGACCGTCTGCGTGGTATACGCGGGCACGGTGATGGCGCCGGCGCTCATGACGGCGAAGTCGGTGATCACCCATTCGGGGCGGTTCTCCGCCACCAGCACGACGCGGTCGCCGCGCTCGATACCGAGCGCGCGCAGGCCCTTGGCGAGATCGCTCACCTGCTGCCGCGCCGCGTGCCAGCTGAGCGCGCGGTAGCGGCCCGCATGCTTCGCCCACAGGAATGGCCGGTCGCCCTGGCGCGCCGCTTCGGCGAAAAACATCGCGGCGAGGTTGGGGCAGCTGTGGTAATCCATCGGTCCCCGAATCGACGCCGATCTGGCTCGCGGGCCCCAGCGAGATACAGGGCTTGCGGCTTGGCGTCAATTTCCCGGTGCCCTACCTATATGGCGCTCCGGAACAGGCATCGGAAACGGCGAGGCAGAGGATGGCGGTGCGCAAATCGGCGGCGAAACGGAAGGGCGCGGCGCTCGGGCGTTTGCCGCAATGGGACCTGAACGACCTTTATCCGGGCCCCGACAGCGCCGAGCTGAAGCGCGATCTCGCGGAGGCGGAATCGGCGGCGGAGCGCTTCCGCGCCGCGCACGAGGGCCGACTGGCGCGGCTTTCGGGCGCGGAGCTCGGCGCCGCGGTGCGCGAGTACGAGCGCCTTCAGGAGCTGCTCGGCCGGGTGATGAGCTACGCCTCGCTGCGCTATGCCGACGACCAGAGCGAGCCCGAGAACGGCCGATTCTTCCAGAACATGCAGGAGAGGACGACCGATATCTCGACGCGGCTGCTGTTCTTCACGCTCGAGCTCAACCGCCTCGAGGAGACGGCGCTGGCGGAAAAGCTGCACGCGCCCGAGCTCGCGCATTACGCGCCGTGGCTGCGCGATCTGCGCGCGTTCCGGCCCTATCAACTTTCCGACGAGCTCGAGAAGATCCTGCACGAGAAGGCGGTGGCCGGCCGCGCCGCCTGGACCCGGTTGTTCGATGAGACCAACGCCGCGCTGCGCTTTCCCGTCAAAGGCGAGCTCCTCACCGGCGCCGAGGCCCTGCACCTGCTGTCGGAGCCCGACGCCGCGACGCGCAAGGCGGCGGCCAAGTCGATCGGCAAGGTGTTCGGCGACAATGCACGGCTGTTCGCGCTCGTCACCAACACGCTCGCCAAGGACAAGGAGATCGAGGATCGCTGGCGCGGCTTCAAGCGGCCGATCTCGTCGCGCAATCTCGCCAATTACGTGGAGGACGAGGTCGTGGACGCGCTGATTGCGGCGGTGCGTGGCGCCTATCCGACGCTGGCGCATCGCTATTACCGGCTGAAGGCGAAGTGGTTCGGCGTCAGGGCGCTGCCTTACTGGGACCGCAACGCGCCGCTGCCGGATCAGGACGATCGGCTGGTGCCCTGGCCCGAGGCGCAACGCATCGTGCTCCACGCCTATGGCGCCTTCTCGCCGGCGATGGCCGACGTCGGCAAGCGCTTCTTTGACAATCGCTGGATCGACGCGCCGACGCGGCCGGGTAAGGCGCCGGGCGCCTTCGCCCATCCGACGGTGCCGAGCATCCATCCCTATCTGCTGCTCAACTATCTCGGCCGCCCGCGCGACGTGATGACGCTGGCGCACGAGCTCGGCCACGGCGTGCATCAGGTGCTGGCGGCGCCGCGCGGCGCGCTGATGGCGGACACGCCGCTGACGCTGGCCGAGACCGCCTCGGTCTTCGGCGAGATGCTGACCTTCCAGGCGATGCTTTCGGCCGAGAAGAACGCGCGGCGCCGCAAGGCGATGCTCGCTGCCAAGGTCGAGGACATGCTCAACACCGTGGTGCGGCAGATCGCCTTCGTCGAGTTCGAGCGCCGGGTCCACGACGAGCGCCGCCGGGGCGAATTGACCGCCGAGCGCATCGCCGCGATCTGGCTGGACGTTCAAAAGGAAAGTCTGGGTCCCGCAATTCGCTTCGAGGACGAATACAAGTGGTACTGGTGCTATATCCCGCACTTCATCCATACGCCGTTCTATGTCTACGCCTACGCCTTCGGCGATTGCCTGGTGAACTCGCTCTATGCCGTCTATCAGGGCGCGGCGCACGGCTTTGCCGAGAAATATCTCGACATGCTCAAGGCCGGCGGCACCAAGCGGCACAAGGAACTGCTGGCGCCGTTCGGCCTCGACGCCTCCGATCCGAAATTCTGGCAGAAGGGGCTCGGCGTAGTGGCGGGCTTCATCGATCAGCTCGAGGCGATGGGCTAGGCGATGGCGAGGAACCGTTTGGCGTTGCCTTCGTAGATCGCGGCGCGGTCGTCGGCGCTCAGATCGAGCTTCCCGAGCTCGCGCAGGGGCTCCGGATCGCCGCCGTCGAACGGGAAATCGCTGCCGACGCAGAGCTGGTTGATGCCGAACAGCTCGATCAGGAAGCGGATCGTCTTCGCCTCGAACACCAGCGTATCGTAATAGAGCCGCCGCGCGGTTTCGCGCGGGTCGATCTTGATCGTCTCCTGCAGTACCGGCGAGATCGCCCAACCCTGGGCCAGGCGCGGCAGCACGACGGCGAACGTGCCGCCGCCGTGACTGAAGGCGATGCGCAGCTTCGGATGCCTCTCGAGCGTGCCGCCGCTGATCAGCGAGCAGATAGCGAAGTTGGTCTCGCCGGGAAACGCCACGAACGGCACGAGGCGCGGCGGCCCGACGATGCGCTCGAGGCTCGCGGGATGCAGCGCGTGGACGAATACCGCCGCGCCGAGGCGCTCGGCGGCGGCGAAGAACGGCTCGAAGCGCGGATCGCCGATGGCGACGCCGTTGACGTTGGTGCCGATTTCGACTCCGCGGAAGCCGTCCCTCATCAGTCGCTCGAGCTCGCGCGCCGCGAGTTCGGAATCCTGCAGCGGCACCATGCCGAGGCCGGCGAAGCGCCGGGGCGCGCGCGCCACCATCTCGGCGATGGCGCCGTTGACGGTGCGGCCGAAGGCGACCGCGTCCTTGGGTGCGAACCAGTAGGACAGGAGCTCGGGCATCGGCGACAGCACCTGGACGCCGATGCCGGTCGCGTCCATCGCCTCGACGCGCCGCGCCACGTCCCAGCACGCGTCGCCGACGGTGCGGAAGTTCCTGCCGTCGATCATCACGTTCTTGTGGCGCGCATCGCACGCCGCCATCTGCGGCCAGCGGGCGCCGCCGTGCCGGCCGGCATAAGGCGGAATCTCGGCCGGCACGATATGACTGTGGATGTCGATTGCGCTCGCCGTTGCGGCCATGCTCGCCTCCCTGCGCGGCGGAGCTTGGCCAAAAGCGCGCAACCCTGCCAGCCTTTTCCGCATTGTTTTGCCGGTGGACAGGCCATCGCCGCCCGGGGAAACTCCATCGCTCATGGCCGATCGCGATAATCTCACGCGCCGCGTGCGGCGCTATGCGCAGGTATCGACCGCAATGGGCGGGCTCGCGGCGCGGCTTGCCGGCTCGCGCTATCTCGGCCTCAAGCTCGACCGCGCGCGTCACGCCGCCGACCTGAAGGCCTCGCTGGGCGCCATCAAGGGCCCGCTGATGAAGGTGGCGCAGCTGCTGGCCACGCTGCCCGACGCGCTACCGCACGAATACGCCGACGAGCTGGCGACGCTGCAGTCGAATGCGCCGCCGATGGGCTGGCCGTTCGTCCGCCGGCGCATGGCGAGCGAGCTCGGAGAGGACTGGCAGTCGAAGTTCAAGAGCTTCTCGCACGAGGCGGCACACGCCGCGTCGTTGGGCCAGGTGCACCGCGCCGTCGGCCTCGACGGCACCGAACTCGCCTGCAAGCTGCAATACCCCGACATGGAATCGGCGGTCGAAGCCGATCTGCAGCAGCTTCGGATCGTGCTGGCGATCTTCGAGCGCTACGACCGCGCCATCGACACCGCCGAGGTCCAGAAGGAGCTGGCTGCGCGGCTGCGCGAGGAGCTCGACTACCGCCGCGAGGCGGCGCATATGCGCCTGTTCGGCGCGATGCTCGCGGAGGAGCCCGGTGTTCGCGTGCCGGAGCATGTCGCCAGGCTGTCGACGCGCCGCCTCCTGACCATGACCTGGCTCGATGGCCGGCCCTTCGTCGAGGCCTCGGCCGAAGGCAGCCTCGCGGTGCGCAACGAGATCGCCCGCAACATGTTCCGCGCCTGGTACGTGCCGTTCTACTATTACGGCGTCATCCACGGCGATCCGCATCTCGGCAACTACACGGTGCGGCGCGACAACAGCATCAACCTGCTCGATTACGGCTGCATCCGCGTTTTCCCGGCGCCGTTCGTGCGCGGCGTGATCGACCTCTATCACGCGCTCGACCGCGACGACGAGGAGCTGGCGGTCTCGGCCTACGAGACCTGGGGGTTCAAGGGGCTATCGCGCGAGATGATCTCGGCGCTCAACCGCTGGGCAAATTACGTCTACGAGCCGCTGCTTGAGAACCGCGCGCGCCGCATCCAGGAGCACGGCTCGGGCGCCTATGGCCGCGAGGTCGCCGAGACCGTCCACGCCGACATCCGCCGCCTCGGCGGCGTCAAGCCGCCGCGCGAGTTCGTCTTCATGGATCGCGCCGCAGTCGGGCTTGGCTCGGTGTTCCTGCGGCTCAAGGCCGAGATCAACTGGCACCGCATGTTCCACGACCTGATCGCCGATTTCGACGAAAAGGCCTTGGCCAAGCGGCAGAAGCAGGCGCTCGCCGCGGCCGGCGTGAAGGTGGAATAACGGACATTCGTCATTGCGAGGCGGTGCGCCGGCGCCGCCGAAGCAATCCAGATCGGGTAACGAAGCTGGACTGCTTGGCCGGCGGCTCGCAATGACAGCAGAATTCAGCCGACGACGCGCAGGCTCGGCTCGGGCTTTTCGCCGCGCTCGGTCAGCAGCCGGTCGAAATAGGCGATGGTGTGCTGCAGGCCGGTTTCCAGCGGCACGCGCGGCTGCCAGCCGAGAATCTCCTTGGCCCGGCCAATGTCGGGGCAGCGCTGCACCGGATCGTCGACCGGCAGCGGCCGGCGCTCCAGCTTCGAGCGCGAGCCGGTCATGGCGATGATCTTTTCGGCAAGCTCGACGACTGTGGTCTCGACCGGATTGCCCAAGTTGATCGGACCGGTGACCGCGTCGGCCGAAGCCATCAACCGGACAAAGCCTTCGATCAAATCGTCGACGTAGCAGAAGGCGCGGGTCTGCCTGCCGTCGCCGTAGACGGTGATCGGCTCGTTCTTCAGCGCCTGGACGATGAAATTCGACACCACGCGGCCGTCGTTGGGATGCATGCGCGGACCGTAAGTATTGAAAATGCGCGCCACTTTGATTTTGAGTTTGTGCTGCCGCAGGTAGTCGAAGAACAGCGTCTCGGCACAGCGCTTGCCCTCGTCGTAGCAGGCGCGCGGCCCCAGCGTGTTGACGTTGCCGCGATAGTCCTCGGTCTGCGGATGCACCGTCGGATCGCCGTAGATCTCCGAGGTCGAGGCCTGGAACACCTTGGCTTTGACGCGCTTGGCCAGCCCCAGCATGTTGATCGCGCCGATGACGCTGGTCTTGGTCGTCTGCACCGGATCGAACTGATAGTGGATCGGCGAGGCCGGGCAGGCGAGATTGTAGATCTCGTCGACCTCGACGTAGAGCGGGAAGCAGATGTCGTGGCGCATCGCCTCGAAATTGGTCTGGCCGAGGAGATGGCCGATGTTGTCCTTGCGCCCGGTGAAATAGTTGTCGACGCAGAGCACGTCGTTGCCCTCGGCGAGCAATCGCTCGCACAGATGCGAGCCGAGGAACCCGGCGCCGCCGGTGACGAGAATGCGTTTGCGGGTCGAGGACATGGTGCGCTTTCCTTTACTGCCTGGCCTTCGGCGTCGGAGCCGATTTTCCCCCGCCCGGCCTTGAGTGGAGCTCGGCTGCCCCTCGCCAGGTCAAAGCAACCTTCTCCCGGCACGCGCGGGGAGGGATGGGTGAGGAGTGGTTGTCGTTCCGCACGAATGGCCGGTCCGGTTCAGCTCTTCGCCTGCAGGCGGCGGCGCGCCGGCGCTGCGGCGCGGCGGCCGATGCTGAAATAGTGGAAGCCGGCCTCGGCCATGTCGGCGGGCTTGTAGATGTCGCGCAGATCGATGATGGTCGGCGTCTTGAGCAGCGTCTTGACGCGGTCGAGGTCGAGCGCGCGGAACTCGTTCCATTCGGTAACGATGACGAGCGCATGCGCGCCCTCCATCGCCTCGTAGCTCGAACGGCAGAAGGCGACGCCGGGCAGCAGCCTCTTTGCCTCGTTCATGCCTTCGGGATCGAAGGCGCGGATGGCGGCGCCGGCCCGCTGCAGCGCCGGCACGATCGCCAGGCTGGGGCTGTCGCGCATGTCGTCGGTGTTGGGCTTGAAGGTCAAACCCAGCACGGCGATGGTCTTGCCCTTGACGCTGCCGCCGCAGGCCTGGACGACGCGCTCCGCCATGTGCGCCTTGCGCTCGTCGTTCGCCTTGACCACGGTCTCGACGATGCTGAGCGGCGCGCCGGCATCCTGCGCCGTCTTGACCAGTGCCAGGCAGTCCTTCGGAAAGCACGAGCCGCCGAAGCCGGGTCCGGCGTGCAGGAACTTGCGGCCGATGCGACCGTCGAGACCGATGCCGCGCGCCACGTCCTGGACGTCGGCGCCGACTCTCTCGCACAGATCGGCGATCTGGTTGATGAAGGTGATCTTGGTGGCGAGGAAGCCGTTGGCCGCGTATTTGGTCAGCTCGGCGGTTTCGAGCGTGGTGAACAGGATCGGTGTCTCGATCAGGTAGAGCGGCCGATAGAGCTCCTTCATCACCGCGGCGGCGCGCTCGCTCTCGGTTCCGATGACGACGCGGTCGGGCCGCATGAAGTCCTGGATCGCCGAGCCCTCGCGCAGGAATTCGGGGTTCGAGACAACGTCGAATTTGCTCTCGGGCAGGTGCTTGCGCAGGATCTCGGCAACCTTGCGGCCGGTGCCGACCGGCACGGTCGATTTGGTGACGACGACGGTGTACTCCCCGATCGCCTTGGCGATCTCCTCGGCAGCGGCGAAGACATAGGACAGATCGGCGTAGCCTTCGCCGCGGCGCGACGGGGTGCCGACGGCGATGAATACGGCGTCGGCGCCTTCGACCGCTTTGGCGAGATCGGTGGCGAAGCGCAGCCGGCCGTTGGCGGCGTTGGTCTGCACGATCTCCTCGAGGCCGGGCTCGAAGATCGGGATCTCGCCGCGCTGCAGGCGCGCGATCTTGGCGGCGTCGTTGTCGACGCAGGTGACCTCGACGCCGAACTCGGAGAAGCACGCGCCCGAGACCAGGCCGACATAGCCGCTGCCGATGACCGCAATCCGCATTCTGCCAACTCCCGCCGTTCGTCGAAGCTATAAACGCCGCCTCGCGGCTAAAATTCCGCGCGCCCTGAAATGACCGCAATTGCCGGGTGTGGCGCGTCGTCGCGGTCCTATCCGGCTCCTTCGCGATGCCCGCGACTAAACGCCAATCGCGCGGCGAAATCAAGTAAAGTGCTGATTTATGAAGGGGTTGTGGTCCGCCGGTGGCCGCGTTCCGGTTGCGCGATCTCGGCTTAGAAACTCAGCCGCCGATAGATACGCCATGGAAGGGTTCGCAATGCCCAGCCGATCGGCCGCCAAAACGCCGGCAACGGCATGCAGCCGATGTCTTTTCCCAGGTTGCGCATGACCGCGCGGGCGATCGCCTGCGGGGAGGCCTTTGGAAACCGCAACCGTCGGCCGAACGACATCTGGGTATCGAGATAGCCAAGCCGGTAAAACTGAACGCGCACGCCGGTCGCGGCCGTACGATGCCTGAGGCTTTCGAAGTAGCTTTCGAGTCCGCGCTTGGCGGCGGCGTAGGCGACATTGCGGCTTCGGCCGCGTAACGCAGCGACCGAGCCGACGCCGACGACGTTGCCGGCGTTGGCGGCGAGAAGTCCCGGCAGGAACAGGCTGATGGTTGTCATTACGCTGGTCAGGTTCGAGCCCACCAGCGCCGCGATCGTCGCCGGCGGAAGCAACCCGTCGTCTTCTTCGATTCCCATACCGACCGGAAAGAAAAGGTCGCGGATCGCGGAGGCGCCCGGCAGACCGGTCAATTTTTCCACCGCTCGTGGATCGGATGCGTCCAGTGCCATCCATTCGACTGTGATGCCATAAACGGTTCTCAGATGCGCCGCTTCGGCGGCGAGGTCCGCCGAATCCCGCGCGACCAGCACGAGGCTCTCTCGACGTGCGGCGAGTTCGCGCGAAAGCGCGCGACCGAGGCCCCCGGAGGCGCCGAAGACGAGCGCACTCACAAGCCGAGCCTCTCCGACAGTTCGGAACGGAAGAGCCGCTGGGGATCCCATCGGCGCAATACCGCCCTGAGCCGGTCGCAGTCGGGATAGGTGGCTTCGAAGACCGATCGTGGCAAGCGGGAATCCTTGAGGATGTTCGGGCGGCCGCCCAGGCGGACGAGGAGGCGATCGATCTCGGGCAAGAGCCGGTTGGCAGCCGCCGAGCGCGGCATCTCGATCGCGAGACTGATTCCGCTTCCGTCGAAGCGAATGAGGTCCGGCGTGCCGTTGAACGGCTTGGCGACGGCAAGCGTGATGCACGCGCTGGCTCGCGTTGCGTCGTCGCGTAGCTGCGCGACGAATTCAGCCAGATTGGCGCGCGGCACGAGGGCTTGGTACTCGTGCAATCCGCGGCGACCGAACAGCGAGAGATAAAGCTCATTGGCCCGTGTCGGATATAAAGCTTCGGCAAGCGTTACGACCGTGTCGCGGGACCGCAGCAGCGACCAGGAATAGGCGGTATTCACGAGGCGAATGGAGATCGGATTGAGCAATGCAATCGGCAGTCGCGCCCGCCTTTTCGGTGAGAAGCGGCTGGGCGGTAGCTTGAACGCGGGGCCTTTCTCATCCGTCGAGAGAAATTGTCCTGTCACGACTACGCCGTGTCCGTGGGTGCGGCCGCGGCGAGAGCAATCGAACCAGCCATATGCCAAGTCGCTGCGTGCGGAATCGCCGGCCATTAGGTCGGCGCCCTCGGTGATCGCGGCGACTTGACGGTGTGCGATGCGAAACGAGGTGCCGGGAAGTGGGAGCGTCCGGAGCCGTGCCGCGACGATGATCCCGGTAAGGCCCAGCCCCCCGCAGGTCGCGTGAAATAGCGCCGGCTCCTCGTGGCGCGACAGGTCAACGCAGCCGTGACGCGGATGAAAGAGACGTACGGTTTCGACCTGAGCGACGAACGTTCCGTCGCGCGCGGGATTTTTTCCGTGGACGTTTGCAGCTATGCAGCCGCCGACCGTGATGCGGTGGTGACCCGGCTGAACGGCCAAGTAGCGACCGCGGGGTGTCAAGAATTCGAAAAGCGCGCCGAGCGTTATGCCGGCCTCGACCTCGACCCTTCCGGTCCGCGTGTCGAAATCGATGACGCGATCGAACGCTGTCATCTCGATCGATTCCGCGCCGCCGCCGAAGCTCGCAGCCGCAAACGAAAATCCCGCACCGCGTGGTATCGCCGGCAGTCCGTTTTCGTGCTGGTGGAAATATGCATGGCGGTCCGGCCGGTGGACCGCTGCGTCGGCGATGCGGATTCCACCGTCCATCGTCACCAGGGAACGCCGCTCCGACGGACCGGCCGGCCATGGTGCAGTTGCGCCACGCGCCATCGGCACGACGCCCTCGATTTTCTTGCAGGGCGTAACGGAAGGTCGCACGCGCATCGGCTCTGTCCGTCCGGATCGAGTCATTGGAGGTTACAATGGTTCCGGCCTGGATCGACGCCGCAACAAACGCCGAAGTTCTGCGGCGGTCCGCGACTCGACGGCGAAACACAGGGCAATGCCGGACAGAATTCCCGCGAGCAGCCACCAAGCCAATTCTCGCGCGGACCAAAGCGCTGTCCACAACGCCGAAGCGATGGGCGGACCCAGCCACGCGCGTACGGCATCCAGGGCATTGGTGTTCCACGTCAAGGTTCCCTGCCACAGGATGAAGAGCACAAGCGCGCTGGCTTGGACTGCCAAGCGCCGGACGCCGCGTTCGCCGGACCGCCGATGCAGCGCGAGCAGGCCGGGTAACGGAAACAGGAGAAAGATGCCACGATAACCCACGCTTTGTCCGGCGAAGAAACAGCCGCAGACCACGACCGCACCGAATAAAAGCAGCGCGGACTCGAGTGGTGCGAGCTGCGCAATTGCCTGTCGCTTTGCCAACACCATGAACGTTGCAACCATAAGGGCCAATGATAGCGCGAACAGCGCGCTCCAGATGGCGATGCCAAACCAGCCGCCGCTTGTACGGAGAGTCGCGACCGCGATGCCGTCTGGGAAATTCCTCGCGCCGAACATGTCGCCGATGAAATAACCGCCCGTCGGAATGTTGCGCGCCATCTCGGCGAGCTCGGTGCGGAAGTAGACGGCGAATCCGATCAGCAGAATCCCCGCGACGGCGAAGATCGCGGCACACCGCTTGATCTTCTCGCGTACGGCCAACGCCAGGACGATCAACGGATAGAATTTCAACAACCCCACAAACGTGACCGCGGCGTAGCCGAGCATCCGCCGCGGCGGCCGTCCGATCCAAAGACCGGCGGCGGCCAATAGAATCAGAAAGATGATCACGTCGACATTAGCGCGCTGAAGCGCGAAGACGACGGGCGGCGACAATACGGCGGCAAGCATGACTGCAAGTTCGCCGCGATTACGCGGCGGCGGGAAAGCGGTGAATGAGATGACGAAAAGCAGGTCGACGATCAATCCCGCGACCGCCGTCCAGCTTTGGGACGGAAGGAACACGAACCGCAGCCACAGCGGCGAATAGCCGTGCGGCCGGCCGAGTGGATCGCATGGATCGGCAATGTAGACGTTGACCCCTTTCGCCCAGCACTCGACACCGGCGAATATGTATCGCAGGTCGAGAAAAGGCTCTTTCACCGGCGGAGGGACGCCCCACCAACGCAGCACGTCGAACGCGATGGCACTGTGGAGCGCATAGAGCACGCCGAGCATCAGGAATACGCCGAGCGCCACCGCAGGTAGGGCAAACCGTAGTGCCAGACCGCTCGGGATCCGCGCACGACTTGTGTCGAATTGACGCCGAGCCTGACCGGTCTGGGGTAGCGTGTCGGCATCATCGCAGGACATTGCGCGACGATCCTCCCGGGTCCCGTGAGGCGCAGAACCCCAATGGGTTATCGGGCCAAAAGACCCGAACTCCGGCCATAGTCTGCCCGCCACGTTAAAGCGCTATTAAGTTATGGTGGATTATTAACTGTAATGGTGGTCGGGCCACGCGCGGCAATCGCCTGGCGCGTTCAGCCAAGCGGTAAACGCCGTTTTCTCGAGGGAATCCCCGTGATCATTGGGGCGCAGCCGTTGAAGGTGGTCCTGATAGTGCCGGTCTATGACGACTGGGCGAGCCTGAAACAATTGCTCCACGCGATCGACGCGCAGTCAGGCCTCAACCGCGTCACTCTCGAAGCATTCGTCGTCAACGATGGATCGCTGGCGAGCCCGCCGCCCGCCGTGTGGTACGAGTATCGCTTCAGGAATATCCGGGGCATCAGACTCATCAACCTGATCTGCAATCTCGGCCATCAGCGGGCCATTGCGGTGGGCCTCGTCATGGCAAGCGGAGAAACGGACAGCGACGGCGTCGTCGTGATGGATTGCGATGGTGAGGATCGGCCTGAAGACATTCCCAAGCTGATCGCGACGGCGTTGGGTAATCCGGATCGGATCGTGTGTGCGCAGCGATCGAAACGGTCCGAATCACTGACGTTCCGCTCGTTCTATTTCCTCTACAAAACGATGTTCCGTCTCCTGGCCGGATCGACAATCAACTTCGGCAATTTCTGCTACATCCCCCGCTCGGCCCTGAATCGCCTTGGCCATTCGCCCTCCCTATGGAATCACCTTGCTGCGACGCTCGTGCGCTCGCGCGTCCCATTGGTGCGGGTCCCGACCGAGCGGGGCCACCGCTATGCCGGTCGATCGCAGATGGATTTCGACGCGCTGATCGCGCTCGGTCTCAGCGCCATTTCGGTCTATGCGGATATCGTCCTTGTCCGCATTATCATCGGCACGCTCGTGGTGTCGGCGCTGACAGCTGCCGGCCTTGCAGTCGTCGCAGCCATCCGCTTGTTCACCGACCTGGCGATCCCGGGCTGGGCGTCAACGGTGTTCGGCTCGCTCAGCATCGTCCTCATGCAGTCAGTGATATTCGCCATCGTTTCGGCGTTCTTGCTGCTGAGCAGCCGCAGCGCGAAACCCATCATACCGATGATCGACGCGCTGGATTTCGTGGCATCGACCGAGCGGTTCGACATGGCTCAGATCGAGCACGCCCGCGCTTCATGACGGACGGGACGTATGCGTATCCGGGCGGCGAACTCGAGTTGTTCGAGCATGCCCGAAACTGGAAACGTTACTGGGCGGCGCGGATAACCCCTTTTCTCGGCGAAACCGTCGCCGAGGTCGGCGCCGGCATCGGGGCGAATACGCGCAACCTGATGTCGAGCTGCGCGCATTGGACGTGCATCGAGCCTGATAGCGCGCTCGCCGCGCGGATCGAGCGGCTTATCGAACGCGGGCATCTCGGGGCGAATTGTGTCGTGCGGGCAACGACGCTCGCGGCGCTTCCACCGAGCAGCCGCTTCGACACGATTCTCTATATTGACGTGCTGGAGCACATTGCCGACGACCGAGCGGAATTGGCGGAGGCGGCACGGCGGCTTAAGCCCAGGGGATATCTGGTGGTTCTCGGCCCGGCGCATCAGTGGCTGTTTACGGCTTTCGATTCCGCGATCGGGCATTTCCGTCGGTATACGGCGAAAAGCCTGCAAGCGCTTTCACCCCCCGGCCTTCGGCCGCGGCGTTTTCAGTATCTCGATTCGGTCGGGCTGCTGGCGTCGCTGGCGAACGTCCTCGTTCTCAAGGCCTCGATGCCGACCCAAGCGCAGATCCGGTTTTGGGATCGGGTCATGGTTCCCGTGTCGCGGCTCCTCGATCCTGTGATCGGGTTTCGCGCCGGCAAGTCCGTGTTGGCCGTCTGGCAAGCGCCGGACGACGCCACGCCGTAACCTTCTCCCACGCCCGCTCGGCTTGCCCGGCGGCCGGAATCCGTCGTAGAGACAAGCCTTTACGGAACAACCGGGCGCAGCGGCCCGTTGTCGTCGCAGGGAAGGCATGACCGGAACAATCCTGGTAACCGGCGGCGCCGGCTATATCGGCAGCCACGCCTGCAAGGCGCTGGCGCGGGCCGGCTACGAGCCGGTCGCCTACGACAGCCTGGTACGCGGCCACCGCGACGCCGTCCGCTGGGGCCCGCTGGTCGAAGGCGATCTCGGCGATCGGGCGCTGCTCGCGGCGACCCTGAAGCGCCACCGCGTCGCAGCCGTGGTGCATTTCGCGGCTTTCGCCTATGTCGAGGAATCGGTGCGCGAGCCCACGCTTTACTTCCGCAACAACGTTGCCAACACCTTCGGCCTGCTCGAAGCGATGCGCGAGGCCGGCGTGGCGCGGATCGTCTTCTCCTCCACCTGCGCAACCTATGGCGTGCCCGAGCGCGTGCCGATTTCCGAGGACGCCCCTCAGCGCCCGGTCAATCCCTACGGCGAAGGCAAGCTGATGGTCGAGCGCGCACTGCACTGGCTCGACGCCGCCCACGGCCTGCGATACGCCTCGCTGCGCTATTTCAACGCCGCCGGCGCCGATCCCGACGGCGAGATCGGCGAGGACCACGATCCCGAAACCCATCTCATCCCGCTGATCCTGCAGACCGCCTTGAGGCAAAGACCGCAGATCGACATCTACGGCACCGACTATCCGACGCCCGACGGCACGGCGGTGCGCGACTACATCCACGTTCAGGACCTGGCCGAGGCGCATGTCCGAGCGCTGCAGTATCTCGAAGGCGGCGGCGCCAGCGTCGCGCTCAATCTCGGCACCGGCAGCGGCCATTCGGTGCGCGAGACCGTCGCCTGCGCCGAGCGCGTCACCGGGCTCAGCATCCCCAAGCGCGAAGCGCCGCGGCGCGCCGGCGATCCGCCGATCCTGGTGGCCGATCCGCGCCGCGCGCGCGCCGTCCTCGGCTGGCAGGCGCGGATGTCCGATCTGGATACCATTGTCGCCACCGCGTGGGCATGGCATTCGGCGCGCGCGATGCGGGCTGCGCCCGGTCTCGGCGCGGCGGCACGCTGATGGCGATCGAGGCCGCCGACCGCAGCATCGCGGCGCCCCGCGCCCCCGGCGAGAGCGCGCCGGTCCGCGTCTCGGGCAAGTTCTTTTTCCGCGGCGATTCGAAGCTTTTCGTCAAGGGCGTGACCTACGGTCCATTCGCCCCGGGACCGCAGGGCGCGCAATTTCCGCCGCGCGAAACCGTGCGGCGCGATTTTGCGCTGATGCGCGAGCTCGGCGCCAACACCGTGCGCGTCTTCACCGCGCCGCCGGTGTGCCTGCTCGACGAAGCCCAGGCCGCCGAACTCAAGGTGCTGGCGGGAATTCCCTGGTCGCAGCATGTCACCTTCCTCGACGATCCGGCGATCGAAGGCGAGGTGGTGCGCTCGGTCGCTGCGGCCATCGGCGCGATCAAGGGCCATCCCGCGCTCTTCGCCTATCTCATCGGCAACGAGATTCCGCCCGACATGGTGCGTTGGCACGGACCCGACCGCGTGCGCGCCTTCCTCAAGCGCCTGGTGGCTACCGCCAAATCGATCGATCCCGATCGACTGGTGAGCTACGCCAATTTTCCGTCGACCGAATATCTGACGATCGATTTCGGCGATTTCGTGTGCTTCAACGTCTACCTCCATCAGCCGGCGGCGTTCCGCAAATATCTGTCGCGGTTGCACAACTTGGCGATCGACCGGCCGCTGGTGCTGACCGAATTCGGCATCGATTCGCTGCGCGAAGGCGCGGACGGCCAGGCCCGGGCGCTGGCTTGGCAGGTGCGCACCGCCTTCGAGATGGGCTGCGCCGGAGCCTTCGTCTTCGCCTGGACCGACGAATGGTTCACCGGCGGCCATCTGATCGAGGACTGGGCGTTCGGCCTGGTCGATTGGGCGCGCCAGCCCAAGCCCGCCTTCGCCGCCGTGCAGGCGTGCTATCGCGGCGCCATGCCGCCGCCGCTCGCGCGCACGCCGCGGGTTTCGGTCGTGGTCTGCGCCTACAACGCCGAGCGCACGATGAAGGCGTGCCTCGAATCGCTCGAAAAGCTCCGCTATCCCGACTACGAGGTGATCGTCGTCAACGACGGCTCCAGGGATCGCACCCTGGCGATCGCCGAAGGCTTTCCGTTCTGCCGCATCCTGAGCCAGCCCAACAAGGGCCTGTCGGTCGCGCGCAACGTCGGCGCCGAAGCCGCGACCGGCGAGATCGTCGCCTATACCGACAGCGACTGCGTCGTCGATCCCGATTGGCTCACCTACCTCGTCGCGCGCATGGAGGCGGCGGGTCTCCATGCCTGCGGCGGTCCCAACTTTCCGCCGCCCGAGGACAGCATGGTCGCCGCGGCGGTGGCGGTGTCGCCCGGCGGCCCGACGCATGTGCTGCTCTCCGACGACACGGCCGAGCACATCGCCGGCTGCAACATGGCGTTCCGGCGCGATACGCTGCTGAAGGTCGGCGGGTTCGATCCGGTGTTCCGCGCCGCCGGCGACGATATCGACATCTGCTGGCGCTTTCAGGACGCCGGCTACACCATCGGCTTCGCGCCGGCGGCGATGGTCTGGCATTTCCGCCGCAACACCATCGAAGCCTATATCGGCCAGCAGAAGGGCTACGGCAAGGCGGAGGCGCTCGTCTATTCCAAGCATCCGTTCCGCTTCAACCTGTTCGGTCAGGCGAAATGGCTCGGCCGCATCTACGGCGATCTGTCGACGGCGCTGCTGCTGTCGCGCCGGCCGCTGATCTATTCGGGCGTCTTCGGCCGCGGCCTGTTCCAGACCCTGTACGAGCCGTCGTCGTCGCTGGCGCAGTATCTGCCTCTGACCTTCGAATGGAACGTGGTCGCGATCGCGCTGGCGATCGCTGGGATCGTCGGCGGCGGCTGGATGTGGCTGCTGATCGTCCCCCTCGCCGTCACCTGGGTCATGTGCGTCAACGGCGCGCTCAAGGCGCCGATCGACAAGCGCTTCCGCGGCGTCAAAGCGCGTGCGCTGATCGCGCTGCTCCTCTATCTCGGTCCGCTGCTGCGCGGCTGGGAGCGGCTCAAGTGGCGCTTCCGCGAGGTCGAAGCCGCCGAACGCGCGCAGTTCGAGCCGGTGACGCCGGCGCCGCTGCAGGCGCCGCGTCGGTCGTGGCGCGAGCGCGCGTTCTATCTCTCCTACTGGAGCGAGACCGGCGCCGAGAAGGAAGTGCTGCTCGGCGGCCTGATGCGCTTCCTCGTGCCACAAAAGTATTTTGTCATTCCCGATCAGGGCTGGGACGAGTGGGACCTCAAGATCGCGCGCGGCCTGTGGAGCCGCGCTTTGGTCCTGGTCTGCGTCGAGAATCACGGCGGCGCCAAGCGGCTACTGCGCGTGCGTTGCGCCATGCGACTGTCGCGGCTCTCGGCCTTCCTGTTGCGCGCCTGGGCGGCGGCGACGGCGGCCGCACTGATTCTCGACGCGCCGACGGCGGCGGCGGTGATCGGCGTGCTCGGCCTCTGCCAGGCGGTGCTGATCGCCTTCCGCACCATCGAATTCGGTCGGTTGATGCACGGCATCATCGAGATCGTGGCGCGCCGCGAAGGCTTGCAGCCGCTGGCGCCATCGGGCGCGCCGCCGGCCGAGCCGTTGGCGCAGGCCGCGCAATAGCATGGGCCTTCTGATCAAGCTGCTGCCCTTCCTGCGGCCCTACCGCTGGAGCTTCGCCTGGGCGCTGGTCCAGGTCTTCGTCATGGCCGGCTTCAACCTGCTGAAGCCGTGGCCGCTGCAGCTGGTGATCGACGACGTGCTCGGCGGAAAGTCGGTCCGTGTGCCGCCGCTCGCCGGCCTGTCGGCTACGGCGCTGCTGATCGTCGCCTGCGTCGGCCTGGTCGCGATCAACCTCGGCGCCGGTCTGCTCGAGTTCCTGCACAACCGCACGACCATCGCCGTCGGCCAGAACATGGTCAACGACCTGCGCGGCGCGCTCTACGCCCAGCTCCAGCGGCTGTCGCTCGCCTTCCACAGCCGGCAGAAGGTCGGCGACCTGATGCACCGCATCACCGCCGACGCCTTCGCGGTCCAGACCATGCTGATGAACGGGCTGCTGCCGATCCTGTCGGCGGTGATTCTGCTCGGCGGCATGCTCGCCGTGCTGATTCCGCTCGACGCGCGGCTGACGGCGATCTCGCTCACCGTGGTGCCGCTGCTGTTCGCGTTGATCGGCGCCTTCAACCGCAAGATCAATGCGGTCGCCACCGAGGTGCGCGAGCGCGAGACGCTGGTCTATTCGCTCGTTCAGTGGGCGATGCAGTCGATCAAGATCGTACAGGCCTTCACCCAGGAGGAGGGCGAATATCGCCGCTTCATGGGCGCCAGCGAGGCGAGCCTCGGCGCGACGCTGCGGCTCTATGGCTGGCAGACGCTCTATTCCGCCGCGGTCAACGGCTTGATCGCCGTCGGCACCGCCGCCGTGGTCTATGTCGGCGCCCGCAGCGTGCTGGCGGGCGAGCTCACCATCGGCCAGCTCGTCGTGTTCATCTCCTACCTGGCGCAGCTCTACGCGCCGGTGAACCAGTTGACGCAGAGCTGGGGCCTGATCGCGGGCGCCCGCGTCGGCGCCGCGCGCTGCTTCGAGATTCTCGAGGTCGAGGCCGATCTCAAGGACGGCACCCGCGAGTTCCCGCCGTCGGGCGCCAGGGGCGAGGTCGAGTGGCGCGGCGTCAGCTTCGGCTACCATCCCGAGATGCCGGTGCTGCGCCGCGTCGATCTGCACGTGGCATCCGGCACCAAGGTCGCGGTGGTGGGGCCGTCCGGCGCCGGCAAGTCGACGCTGCTGTCGCTGCTGCCGCGCTTCTTCGATCCCGCGACCGGCGGGGTTCTGATCGACGGCGTCGACGTGCGCGACTACACCCTCAAGTCCCTGCGCCGCCAGATCGCCATGGTGCTGCAGCCGCCGCTGGTCTTTCCCATGTCGGTGCGCGACAACATCGCCTACGGGCGGCCGGAGGCAACCGACGCCGAGATCGAGGAGGCGGCGCGCCTTGCCCGCATCCACGAGGCGATCGCGCGTCTCCCGCAGGGCTACGACACCGTCCTGGGCGAGACCGCGACCCTGTCGGAGGGCGAGAAGCAGCGTCTCACCATCGCCCGCGCCATTCTGCGCGACGCGCCGATCCTGGTGCTCGACGAGCCGACCTCGGCGCTCGATGTCGAGACCGAAGCGTTGGTGATGGCAGGCATCGAACGCCTGACCCGCGGCCGCACCACCTTTGTCATCGCCCACCGGCTTTCGACCGTGCGGAATGCCGACCACATCGTCGTCGTCAAGAGCGGCGCGATCGTCGAGGAGGGGAGTTTCGCGGCGCTGGTGGCGAAGGGCGGCGTCTTCACCGAGCTCTATAACGCCCAGTTTTTCGCGGCGCCGGCGGCGCAGATCGCTTAGGCCGCCGCCGCGATCTGCAGCGAGCCTTCGTAGATCATCCGCAGTGCGACGAAGGCGACGAGTGCGAGGCCGATCCAGGCGATCCAGCGGTGCCGCTCGAGCAGCGTCGCCAGCAGTTGCGCCGCCGCTGCCATCAGCGCCACCGACAGAATGAGCCCGATCGCCAGGACCCAGGGATGGTTGCGCGCGGTGCCGGCGACGGCGAGGACGTTGTCGAGCGACATCGACAGGTCGGCGATCACGATTCGCAGCACGGCGCCGCCGAGGCTGCGGTGACGGTGGCCGCGCGCTGCCGCGGCCTTGCCGTGCTGCGGCGCGCCGCCGGCGAGATCGCGATAGAGCCTCCACGCCACCCACAGCAAGAGGATGCCGCCGGCCAGCGTCAGGCCGATGATCGCCAGCAGGTCGATCGCGGCCAGGGCGAGCAGGATGCGCAGCGCCGCGGCCGCGCCGATCCCGGCGAGCAGCACAGTCCGCCGCATGTCGCGCGGCACCAGCGCCGTCGCCATGCCGACGACGATGGCGTTGTCGCCGGCGAGCACGACATCGATGATGACGACCGACGCGAAGGCGCCGAGCGCGCCCCAGTCCACCGCGGGCATGGGCATGAGTGGCGGCAGTGCGGCCGCGCTGTCAAGCGTGCCGCGGCACGGTTGCGCGCGCGCCATGTGCCGATCACACTGCCGAGCCGTGCCGAGCGCGCTCCGCCTCTCGCTGTTCTACGCCGGATTTTTCCTGTCCGGCGGCATCCTGCTTCCTTTCTGGCCGGTGTGGCTGACATCGCGCGGGCTGACGCCGACCGAGCTCGGCGTGGTGCTGGCGATCGGCCAATGGATCAAGGTCGCGGCGACTCTGGTCACCGGCGGCGTCGCCGACCGCAGCGGCGATCCGCGCCGCGTCATGCAGATACTCGCGGCGGCGGCGGTCGCGGGCTATGTCGCCTGCATCCCGGCGCATGGCTTCGCCGCGCTCGCGACGCTCAACGCCCTGACCGCGGCGTGTCTAGCGGCGCTGCTGCCGGTCGGCGACGCGCTGGCGATCACCGCGACGCGGCAGGGCCGCGCCGATTTCGGCCGCGTGCGCCTGTGGGGCACGATCGCCTTCATCGCCGCGACGCTGCTGGGCGGCCGCATCCTGACCGGCCGTGCCGCTGACGTCATCCTCGCCCTGGTGATCGCGCTGACAGCGGTCAATGTCGGCACCTGCCTGCTGCTGCCGCGCAATCCAACCCATCTCGCCGCCGGCGTGACGCGCGGCAGCGCCTGGCGACTGATGCTGACGCGGCGGCATCTGATCTTCCTCGCCGTCAGCACCCTGATCGCCGCCAGCCACAGTGTCTATTACGGCTTCGGCTCGCTGTGGTGGAAGGCGCAGGGCTTCTCCGACGCCACCATCGCCTGGCTGTGGGCCGAAGGCGCCGCCGCCGAAGCGGTGTTCCTCTACTTCGGCGCGCGCGCGGTCGCGCGCTGCGGTCCGGTGCCGCTGATGGCGCTGGGCGCGGCCAGCGGCGCGCTGCGCTGGACGGCGCTGGCCTTTACCGCCGATCTCCGGGTGCTGGTTCTGGCGCAGTTGCTGCACGCCGGCACCGTCGCCGCGGCCGGGCTGGGCGGCATCCATTATCTCGGCCGCACGATTCCGCCGGGCCAGGCCGCCACCGGCCAGGCGATCACCGCCGCGGTCGTCGGCGGCTTCGGCTTCGGCGTGTTCATGCCGCTGGCGGGTGTGCTCTACGGCGCCTATGGCGGCGGCGCCTATCTGGCGATGGCGGCGCTGTCGGCGGCGGCGGCCGTCGCCGCGCTGGCGCTCGATCGGTTGACGGCGGCCGCGCCCACCAATTCTTAACGCCCCGCCGCCATGATCGGCGCATGGCGGCCTGTCGGGACAATCGCACGGCGGCGCGGTGCCCGGGTGACGACGGCTTCGACACGCGGCGCCAGCGGCCGCTGCTCGCCGGGACCTTCGCCTGGCCGAGCGACGACCTCGACTTCCTGTCCGAGATGCTGCGCACGCAGCGCGTTCCGGCGCACATGATCGAGCGCCGGATCGCCCATGCCGCCGCGCCCGACCGCGCTCGGACGCCCGCCGAGCGCCTCGAGCACGCGCTGGCGGCGCCATTACCGCTTCCTGCCGCTCGACATGGCTCTGTGCGCGCCCGCCCTTCTCGTCATCGGCCCGCCGGGAGCGGGCAAGACGGCGCTGGTGGCGAAGCTGGCGGCGCGGCTCGATCCGCGGCGCGCGCTCGCGATCCGTTGCGATCCCGGCAACGTCGCCGGTCTGGCCCAGCTCGAAGACGACATCGGCGCGCTCGGCATTGCGCTCGCCGTGGCCGAAGATGCGGCGGCGCTGCGGGCCGTGGTCGCCGGCGCCGGCCGCCGCACCGCGATCGTCGATACGTCGGCGGCGGTGCCGGGAGATGCCGAAGCCGCGGAGCGGCTGCACACGCGGCGGCTCACCTCGGGCGCCGACATCGTGCTGGCGCTGCCGGCCGATCTCGATACCGCCGAGGCGGAGGCGCTCGGCGCCTGGACCGGCGATCTCGGCGCCAGGCTGATGATCGCGACGCGGCTCGATCTGGCGCGACGGCTCGGCGCCGTTCTGGCGGCGGCCGATGCCGGCGGCCTCGCGCCGATCGCCGCGAGCCTCGCCCCGCATTTCGCCTACGGCCTCGCGCCGCTCACGGCCGCAGCGCTGGCGCGGCGGATCCTCGGCGGCGTGTCCTCGGCGGCGCCTCCGCCCGCCCGCTGAGCCGCGCCCCTAGCGGCGGTCCGCCGCCTTTTCGCTGCTGCAGCGCCGGAAATCGCTCTTCTGCGTCGCCACCAGATCGGCGACGAACTTGCGGAACTTTTCGCCCGCGAGCGACTCGGCATTGGCGAAGTAGCTCGCCTTGAGCTGGCAGAGGCTCGGCGTCGGCATGGTGCTCGCCGCTTCGGCGACCCGATTGGCCGCGCGTGTCACGTAGTGGTCGACGGTGTCCTCGGGATGCCGGTCGCCGGCGGCGCGGAAATGCGCGACGAGCTCGTGGTGATAGGCATCGAGCGCGGCGAAATTCCGCTTGATGAAGCTTTCATAGACGTGCAGGCGGCAGGTATCGTTGAGCACCATCAGCTCGGTCATGTACCGCACGGCCTGCCACGCTGCGAGCGCATCGGTACTGAAGCAGCTCGGCGCCGCCATCGCCCCGTTCGTCGACAGCACGATCGCCGCCAGCGCTGCCATTCCCCTCCTGAACCACATGGCCACACCCTCTCCTGAAAAAACTAAACCGAAGACGAACGTTGCGCGACCGTGCTGCGGCGGCGCCGACGGTGCAGGCGGTGCGCCACGTTCGCGCCCACCAGAAGGACCGCAAAGCCCGCCAGCATAGCAAAGCCGAAGTCGCGCGCCAGCTCTCCCAACATCTTCTGCAGCTCGCGGCCGCAGAGATAGCCCGCGCCGACAAACACCGCCGCCCAGACCCCGGCGGCCGTGAAATTGAGGATCATGAAGCGGCGCCAGTCGATGCCGCTGATGCCGAGCGCGAAGGACGAAAAATTGCGCACCCCGTAGATGAAGCGGAAACTGAGGATGAACCAGACGTCGAAACGCTTGAGCCATGCAAGCGCGCTGTCGACGCGCTCGCGCCATTTCGGCTGCCGCGCCAGCACGCGCAGGCCGAAGCGGCGGCCGATCCAGAAATAGCATTGGTCCCCGGCGAAGCTGCCGAGCCAGGCGGCGACGAACAACAACGGCGCGTTCAGCAACCCCTCCGCCGCCGCGAAGGCCGCGAACAGAACGAAGGTCTCGCCCTCGAAGAACGTCCAGACGAACGTGATCGGATAAGACCACGCGCCATGCTCGGCGATGAATTGCTGAACCTGCATGCCCGATGCGTTTCCTCCGGCCCCAATCCGAAGGTTCGGCCGATCAAAACATGCTCCGCCCGAAAGGTCGAGCCTAGATTCGCCGCGGTCGCCGAAAAGTCCGTGCGCCTTAGAGCCGCGTGTTGCACCGCCGCAAGCCGGGCGGCCGTCGTCACGCGCCGCTTGGGCGCGATGCGGCGGGCGTGTATTCTCCGGCTCCGATCATGACGGTCGAAAGCGTTTCCTCGCTCCGCTCGTTGCGCACCCAGACGCTGGTCGGCGTGGTCAGCCTGGGCCACGGTGCCACGCATTGGGCGGTGGCGACGTTCTTCCTGCTGCTGCCGGCGATGCGCCGCGACCTGGGGCTCAGCTATACCCAGGCCGGCCTGCTGGCCGCCGGCTATTACGTCGGCTCGATGATCTCGAACCTGCCGAGCGGCGTCGTCGTCGATCTCACCGGCCGGCGCATCCGCTATCAACTGCTGTCGCTGTTGCTCGGCAGCGCGGCGCTGGCGAGCCTCGGCGCGACCAGCAGCTTCGCGGCGCTATGGGTCAGCCTAGTGCTGCTCGGCGCCTCGAACATGCTGTGGCATCCGGCGGCGATCTCGTATCTGTCGATCCACCTGCCGCGCAATCGCGGCTACTCGATGGCGATCCATTCACTCGGCGCGCATCTCGGTGACGCCGCCGGGCCGCTCGTCGCCGGCTGGCTGCTGCTCAGCATGTCGTGGCAGCGCGCGGCCCAGATCAATGCGCTCATGGGCGTGATCTGCGCTGCCGTGATCGTGCTCGTCTGCGGCCGCGACGACGCGCGCTCGGCGCCGAAGCGGCACGAGCGCGCCGACTACTGGAAGGGCCTTGCGCTGCTGCTGAAGTCGCGGGCGCAGTGGAGCTTCTTCCTGATGTCCGGCTTCCGCACCATGACCCAGGCCGGATTGTTGACCTTCCTGCCGCTCTTCCTGGCCAACGAGCTGCACATGAGCCCGGTGCTGATGGGCGTGGCGATGATGGTGCTGCAGCTCGGCGGCATGGTGGCGACGCCGGCGGCCGGCGTGCTCTCCGACCGCATCGGCCGGCGGCCGATCGTCATGGCCGGCATGTTCAGCACCACGGTGATCGTCGTGGCGATGACCTTCATCACCAATCACGCGGTCTACGTCGCCTGCATCTCGGTGCTGGGATTCTTCCTCTACGCGATGCGGCCGGTGATCCAGGCGTGGCAGGTCGACCGCTCGCCGCCCGAGCACCTGGCGGCGATCACCAGCGCGCTGTTCACCGTCCAGGCGGTGCTGTCGGCCCTGGCGCCGCTGGTCGGCGGCTTCCTCGCCGACCGCTTCGGCCTGATCAGTGTCTTCTATTTCCTGGCCGCCTCGGTGCTCGCCGGCAACGTGCTGTGCTTCCTGGTGCCCAAGACCGAGCACGGCGACTGACCGCATGAGCAAGCTGCCGCTGGCCCGCTTCAAGGTGGTCGATCTGACGCGCGTGCGCGCCGGTCCGACCTGCGTGCGCCAGCTCGCCGACTGGGGCGCCGACGTCGTCAAGGTCGAGGATCCCAGGGGCGATTCCGGTCTCGGCGGCGAACGCGACGGGCCAGACTTCCAGAACATTCATCGCAACAAGCGCAGCATCACCCTCGACCTCAAGAAGCCTGAGGGCGTCGCGATCCTGAAGAAGCTGGTGGCCAAGGCCGATATCGTGGTCGAGAACTTCCGGCCCGACGTCAAATTCCGCCTCGGCGTCGATTACGACAGCCTCAAGGCGGTGAATCCGCGCCTCGTCTATGCCAGCATCTCGGGCTTCGGCCAGGACGGTCCGTATCGCGAGCGGCCCGGCGTCGACCAGATCGCGCAGGGCATGGGCGGGCTGATGTGGATCACCGGCGAGCCCGGCCGCGGGCCGATGCGCGTCGGCATTCCCATCGCCGACCTGACGGCGGGACTCTTCACCGCGATCGGCGTTCTCGTCGCGTTGCTCGAGCGCGAGGAGTCGGGCGAGGGCCAGTACGTCGAAAGCTCGCTGCTGGCGTCGCAGATCGCGATGCTCGATTTCCAGGCGGCGCGCTGGCTGATGAAGGGCGAGGTGCCGGGTCAGGCCGGCAACAACCATCCGACCAGCATTCCGACCGGCGTGTTTCCGACCCGGGACGGGTTCATCAACATCGCCACCGCCGGCGAGGAGCTGTGGCATCGGCTCGCCGACGCGCTCGGCAGGCCCGAGCTCAAGAGCGACCCGGACTACGCCAACGCGGCGGCGCGGCGCAAGAACCGCGACAAGCTCAATGCCGTCATTGCGTCGCTGACGCGGGGCAGGACCTCGGCCGAATGGGTCGAGCTCCTGACCAAGGCGGGCGTGCCGTCGGGCTCGATCAACAAGATGAACGAGGTCTTCGCCGATCCTCAGGTAAAGCACCTCGGGATGGCGCGCAGGGTCAAGCATGCGCGGCTCGGCGAGATCGAACTGGTCGGTCAGGCGGTGAGCCTGTCGCGCACGCCCTGGGCGCTGCGCCGGGCGACCCCCGATCGCGGCGAGCACACCGACGAGGTGCTGCGCGAGCTGGGCTACGCCGAGACCGATATCGCGCGGCTCCGGCAGGACGGCGTGGTGTGAGCGCCGCCAATCTTTCGCCGACGCCGCGCATCGTCGCCTCGATCGAGAACGCCGTCGGCTGGCTCGTCTTCAACAATCCGGCGAAACGCAACGCCCTTTCGCTCGACATGTGGCAGGCGATTCCGGCGATCCTCGACCGCTTCGCGGACGATTCCGCGGTGCGCGTGGTGGCGCTCAGAGGCGCCGGCGGCAAGGCGTTCCTCTCCGGCGCCGACATCTCGGAATTCGACCGGGTGCGCGCCACGGCCGAGCAGGTCGCCTCCTACGACCGCATCACGGAGACGGCCGTGATGCGGTTGCGCGACTGCCCCAAGCCGACCGTCGCCATGATCGAGGGCTTTTGCATGGGCGGCGGCGTCGGCGTCGCGCTCGGGTGCGATCTGCGCTTCGCCTCGTCGGGCTCGAGCTTCGCCATCCCGGCGGCGCGGCTGGGCTTGAGCTATCGCTGGCGCGATCTCAAGCAGCTCGTCGACCTGGTCGGGCCGGCGGCGGCCGAGGAGATCTTCTTCACCGCGCGCTCCTTCACGGCGGCCGAGGCCGAGCGCATGGGCCTGATCAACCGCTGCCTGCCCGAGGCCGAGTTCGAGGCGTTCATGCGCGACACCTGCGCCCGCATCGCCGACAACGCGCCGCTGACGATCTCCGCGACCAAGGGCATGATCGCCGAGCTCGTCAGGCCGCCGGCCGATTTCGACGCGGCGCGCTGCGAGGCGCTGGTCAAGGCGTGCTTCGCCAGCGAGGACTACGCCGAAGGCCGTCGCGCCTTCATGGAAAAACGCAAACCGCGCTTCAGGGGGAAGTAGACGCCGGCGCGAGCCGCGCGAAGTGCCGGTAGTGATCGGTGGTGACGAAGATCAGCCACCGCTCCCCCATGCCGCGCACGAAGATCAAGCGCTCGGCGCCGCGATGGCCGCCGGCGTAATCGAGATCGGCTTCGACATAGCGGCCGCGCCAGCGCGCCGGCAGGCGATGCTCGCGATCGGAATAGGGATCGCCGCCGATGGCGTCGCCCGGCGCGATGCGCCACAGATCGTCGCCCGGACGCCAGCCGCCGGATTCGGCGGCACGCTTCGTGAGGTAGCACGGCGGCAGCCTGCCGTTGGCGTGCAGATAGTCGACGACGTCGCGGAAGGCATCGGGCTCGGCGAGATCGAGGCGATGCGCGAACGCCAGCAGGGCCTGGTCCTGCGGCGACGACAGATGCAGGTTGCTGCCGCAAATCTCGGCCGCGCTGGCGGGCGCCGGTGCGAGCACGACGAGCAGGGCGATAAGCGCTGAACGAATGAGTAAAACTCCCTCACCCAGCTTTGAGTTGGGCTCGGCTGGCGCATTCGACTTGGAAAACTCGCCCCCCTCCCATTCCCTCCCCCTCGAGAGGGGAGGGTTAGGGTGGGGGTGATTCGCCTGCGCTCGCAACGACGGTCAGGCCGCAACGCCGGCGCCGACGGCGCAGCTCACGCCGGTGCCGCCGAGGCCGCAATAGCCGCCGGGATTTTTCGCCAGATACTGCTGGTGGTAGTCCTCGGCATAGAAAAACTCGCCGGCCGGTTTGATCTCGGTGGTGATCGGGCCGTGCCCGGCCTTGGTCAGCGCCCTGGCATAGGCGTCGCGCGAGGCCTCGGCGGCTTTCTGCTGCGCCGGCGTGGTCCAATAAATCGCCGAGCGGTATTGCGTGCCGACATCGTTGCCCTGGCGCATGCCCTGGGTCGGGTCGTGGCTCTCCCAGAACACCTTGAGCAGCCGCTCGTAAGAGATTTTCTTCGGGTCGTAGGCGACCAGCACGATCTCGGCGTGGCCGGTCATGCCGCTACAGACCTCCTTGTAGGTCGGATTGGGCGTCAGGCCGCCGGCATAGCCGACCGCGGTGCTGTAGACGCCGTCCAACTGCCAGAAGGCGCGCTCGGCGCCCCAGAAGCAGCCGAGGCCGAACTGCGCCGTCTCGATGCCGGCGGGGAAGGGCGGCACGATGCGCCGGCCGCTGACGTAATGCGTTTCGGGCACCGGCATCTTGCCGGCGCGGCCGGGCAGCGCCTCGCCCGGCGCGGGCATCTCGGTCTTCTTGCGGGCCATCAGCATATGCGGACCTCCTTTTCGCTTGTTGCCACGGGCGGGTCAGGGAGAATCTGGGCCTGCGGGCGCGCGAAGGCAACCGGCGCTCACGCGGGCTTGAAGGGGTCGGACATGGCGGGAGCGGTCGTGGCGATCGTGGCGATGGGCGAAATGGGCGCGGGCCTTGCGGCGCGGCTCAGATCGCGCGGCGCGTGGGTGCGCACCTCGCTTGCCGGCCGGAGCGAAGCCAGCGCGGCGCGCGCCCAGGCGGCGGGCGCCGAAGCCGCCGCCGGCGACCGCGATCTGCTCGACGGCGCCGACTTCATGCTGTCGGTGGTGCCGCCGGCCGAGGCACGCGCCCTGGCCGGGCGCCTGGCGCCGGCGCTGCACGCGGTGGCGCGCAAGCCGGTCTATGTCGACTGCAACGCCGTCAGCCCCGAGACCGCGCGCCAAGTCGCGGCGATCGTCGCCCGGACCGGCGCGCCCTTCGTCGACGGCGGCATCGTCGGCGGCCCGCCCAGGGGCGACGACGCCGATCCACGCATCTATGTCTCCGGCGCGGCGGCAGGAAAGGTGACGGCCCTTTGCGCCCACGGTCTCGATATCCGCGTGCTGCCGGGCGAAGTCGGCGCCGCCTCGGCGCTGAAGCTCAGCTATGCCTCGCTCACCAAGGGGCTGGTGGCGCTCGGCGTCGACATGATCCTGAGCGCGCGGCGCGCCGGCGTCGACGACGCGCTGCTGAAAGAGCTGAGCGCCAGCCAGCCGCAGGTGCTGGCGTGGCTCGCGCGCCAGATGCCGCGCAGCTATCCCAAGGCTTATCGCTGGGTCGCGGAGATGGAGGAGATCGCGCGCTATTTCGACGGCCTGCCGGGCGGCGGCGCGACCCATGACGGCGCGGCGCGGCTCTACGAGGCGCTGGCCGTGGCGGCGCAGCATCGCGGCGAGCTCGGCAATCCGATCGATGCGCTCGAGGCCTTTCTCGCCAGGCGCGATCCGGGGTAAAAGAAACGGCTTCGCGCGCCAAGACGCGACCGATAACCCGGGAGGATACCGTGCCGCGACGTTACGACGCCAAGACCTTCGATATGGCGCATCTGCGCAAGACCGCGGAGAAGCTCAAGAGCTGGGGCAAATGGGGACCGGACGATGAGCTCGGCACGCTCAACTACGTCAAGCCCGAGGACATCGCCGCGGCGGCGCGGCTCATCCGCAAGGGCAAGGTGTTCTCGCTGGCGCTGCCTTATGACAGCAACGGCCCGCAGAAGGGCCTGTGGGGCAACCGGCACAATCCGGTGCACACCATGCTCGCGACCGGCACCGACGCGGTGGCGGGGCGGCAGGACAAGGGCGGCATCCGCTATGCCGACGACGCGGTGTCGATGCCGCTGCAATGCGGCACGCAGTGGGATGCGCTCGGCCACATCTTCTTCGACGACAAGATGTGGAACGGCTACGACGCGAAGCTGGTCGATTCGAGCGGCGCGCAGAAAAACGGCATCGAGAAGACCAAGGCGCGGATGGTCGGCCGCGGCGTGCTGCTCGACATCGCGCGCTGGTGCAAGAAGGACTACCTCGAGGACGGAACGGCGATCACCAACGACGATCTCGACGCCTGCGCCAAGGCCGAGGGCGTCGAGGTCAGGCGCGGCGACTTCGTCATCGTCCGCACCGGGCAGATGGGCCAGCGCCTCAAGAGCGGCGACTGGGGCGGCTATGCCGGCGGCGACGCGCCCGGCCTCGCCTTCGAGACCTGCGAGTGGATCTACAACCGGCAGATCGCGGCCATCTGCACCGACACCTGGGGCTGCGAGGTGCGGCCGAACGAGACCAAGGACGCGTTCCAGCCCTGGCACTGGGTGGTGATCCCGATGATGGGCCTCACCATGGGCGAGATCTTCTATCTCGAGGAGCTGGCCGACGATTGCGCCCAGGACAAGGTCTACGAGTTCTTCTTCTGCGGTCCGCCGCTGCCGATCACCAAGGCGGTCGGCTCGCCGGTCAATCCGCAGGCGATCAAGTAGCCGTTAGCGCGGCGGAAATAAAATCGCCGCGTCATCCGTTGTTCTTCCGCCCAACCGCGTGGGCCGCCGAGCGGGGTGCGGCGGCCGCGCAAAAATTAAATTCTGCAAAACAAAGCCAATTTCGCCTAAGCCATTCAAAAGACTGAGGTTTCTCCGGATTCAGGTGCGCTTGCGCTTGAGCTTCGCGCGCTTCTCCAAGAGCGCACAGACCGCGGCGGTGTCGCTGTCGCCGTAGCCGAGCTTGATCACTTCCTTGTTGAGCGCGGCGATCTTGCCGAAGAGCGGCGTGTCGACTTTCAGCGACTTGGCGAACTCGCCGATCACCTTCAGGTCCTTGGTCCAGACGTCATTCTTCATCGTCGCAGGCTTGTAGCTGTTCCGCGCCATCAACGGCGCGCGCAGCTCGAACACGCGGCTGTTGCCGGCGCCGGACGAGATCACCCGCACGATGTCGTCCGGATCGAGGCCGGCCTTCATGCCCAGCACCATGGCCTCGGCGGTGGCGATGTTGTGGATCGCCACCAGCAGATTGGCGACGAATTTCATCTTGCTGCCGTTGCCGAAGGCGCCGAGATAGGATTGCGCGCGCGTGAAGCCCGGAAACACGTGCGCGACGCGGTCGTAGGCCGCGCGCTCGCCGCTGGCGAAAACCACGAGATCGCCGGCTGCGGCCTGCGCGCCGGTGCCCGAAAGCGGGCAGTCGAGCAGCGTCACGCCGGCCTTGGCCAGCGCCCTGCGCGCCTTCTCCTTGTCGGCGATGGCGAAGGTCGAAACCTCGGCGACGACGAGGCCGGCGGGTGGATTCTTCGCCAGCGCCTTGACGGTGTCCTCGAGCGCCTTGGCCGAGGGCAGCGAGGTCAGCACGACCGCGACGCCTTGCGCCGCTTCGGCGGGCGTCGCCATCGGCGTGCCGCCATTGGCCCGCAGCCGCTCGAGCGCCGCCGGCACCACGTCGTAGCCGCGCACGGCGAAGCCGCGCTTCGCCAGATTGGCGGCAATTGCCCCGCCCATGATGCCGAGGCCGATCAATCCGACGGTCCTGTTGGTGTCTGTCATGCGTTTCTTCCTTTCGCGTCGGTGCGTCGTCCCTCATTCCAACCCCCTCCCCGCGAGCGGGGAGGGGGAAGCACCCGCGCGAGCGGGAGGGTGAGGGGAGCGCTCAGCGCATGTTGTTAAGGCTCCGGGTCGAAGTTGCAGATTGATACGTCCTTCGCTCGCGCCATCACCCCCACCTTAACCCCCCCCTCGAGGGGGGTACGGGAGGGGGTGGCGTCCGCATCGTGATGCTGAATTGCCGCCATTCTTTCAAATGTCATTGCGAGGAGCGCAGCGACGAAGCAATTCAGCTTTTGGCTCGCAATGACGAATTCGAATCGCGCCATGCTACGAGCTAAAGCCCCAGATAGAATTTGCGGATGAGCTCGTTGTTGTTGAGCTCCTCGGGGGATTTGCCGTCGAAGGCGATCTTGCCGTGGACGATGACGTAGCCGCAATCGGCGATGCGGATCGCCTGGGTGAAGTTCTGCTCCGCCATCAGCACGGTAAGCTGCTGCTGCTCCTTCATCTCGCGGATCTTGTCGATGGTGCGCTGCACCAGCACCGGCGCCAAGCCCACCGACGGTTCGTCGATGAGCAGAATCTTCGGCGCGCTCATCAGCGCGCGGGCGAGCGCCAGCATCTGCTGCTCGCCGCCGCTCATCGAGCCGGCGAGCTGCACGCGCCGCTCGCGCAGGCGCGGGAAGATCTCGTAGCAGTAGTCGAGATTGCGCTGGAGAATGGCGCGCGCCGTGCCGCGGAACGCACCGAGGAACAGGTTCTCCTCGACGGTGAGCTTGGGGAAAAGCCGCCGGCCCTCCGGCACCAGCGCAATGCCGAGATCGACGATCTGCTCGGTCGAAAGCTGCGTCAGGTCGTGGGCCGCGCCGTCGATGGTGGCGACGATCTCGCCCGATTGCGGCCGCAGCACGCCCATGATGCACTTCATCAGGGTCGACTTGCCGTTGCCGTTGGTGCCGAGCAGGGCGACCGTCTCGCCCGCGCGCACCTCCATGTTCACGTCCTCGAGGACGCGAACCTGGCCGTAGGCGGCGTTGAGGCCGCGGATGGAAAGGCTACTCGCCAATGTAGGCCTTCACGACTTCGGGGTTGCGCACCACGTCCTCGGGCGCCCCGTCGGCGATCTTGCGGCCGGCGACCAGCACGACGAGCCGCTGCGAGAACGTCATGACCGCGCGCATGATGTGCTCGATCATGATCACGGTGACGCCCTGGGCGTTGAGCCGCATCAGCAGCGCCAGGATGTCGTCGACCTCGGAATGCGAAAGGCCGGCCATCGCCTCGTCGGCGATCAGGAGCTTGGGATCGGCAGTCATGGCGCGCGCCAGCTCGAGCTTGCGCATCTCGATCTGGGTCAGATCGCGCGGCCGGCGGTTGGCCTTTTCCTGCAGGCCGACCTGGGTCAGCACGTGCTCCACCCGCCGGTCGATCTCGGCGTGCGACAGGTGCTGGCCGTGCCGCGCGTTGACGGTATAGAGCGCGGGCACGTGCAGGTTCTCGGCCACGGTCATGCTGTGGAACGGCTTCGGCAGCTGGAAGCTGCGCGCGAGGCCGAGCCGCGTGCGGCTGTGCGCCGCCAGGCCGTCGAGGCGCTTGCCGTCGAAGGTCACGCTGCCGGACTCGTTGCGGAGCGCGCCGGCGATGCAGTTGACCAGCGTGCTCTTGCCCGAGCCGTTAGGGCCGATCAGGCCGACGCGCTCGCCGGCCGCGACCGCCAGATCGATCGACTCGAGCGCGACGAAGCCGCCGAAGCGCTTGCCGAGCCTGTCGATCTGAAGCAGCGCGCTCACGCCGCCTCCTTCTGGGCCGGACGCCGCCGGGCGCGTCCGCCACGCTCGAACAGGCCGATAATGCCGTTGGGCGCCACCGTGACGAAGCCGACCATGATGACGCCGACGATCAACAGGTTGAGCGCGGACGAGATGGTCACGGTGGCGATCTGCTGGATCGTCGCCAGCAGTAGCGCGCCGATCACCGGCCCTAGCCAGCTCGAAGTGCCGCCGATCAGCGGCATGGCGATGCTGTTGACGGCAAAAGCAAGGTTGAAGCCGGACGACGGGTCGAGATAGGTGACGTAATAGGGCAGCGGCGCGCCGCACATTCCCATCAACGCTCCCGACAGCATGGTGGCGATGAGCTTGAGCTTCAAGGTCGGCACGCCCGAGGCCTCGGCGGCGAGCTCGTCGTCGCGGATCGTGGCGAGGCCGTAGCCGAGCTTCGAATGCTCGATCGCGCGCGCGACGCAGATCGAAATCGTCGACAGCACCAGCATGGTCAGGAACAGATACTCGATATAGCCGTGGCCGAACGGGCCGGTCGCCGGCCGGATGATATAGACGCCGCGCGACCCGCCGACGAAATCCCAGTTGGTGACGAGCGTCTGCAGCACGATCGCCAGCGCCAGCGTCGCGATAGCGAAGAACACGCCGCGCAGGCGCAGCGTCAGGTAGCCCATGCCGAGGCCGACCAGGCCGGCCAGCACGCCGCCGGCGACGATCGAGACCGGCAGCCACGGCGCGAACAGCTTGTGCAGCACCACGGCGGTATAGGCGCCGATGGCGAAAAATCCCGCCGTGCCGAAATTGACGTAACCGGTATAGCCGCCGAGGATGTTCCAGGCGGTTGACATGACGACGTACTGCAGCACGACATAGCCGGCGAAGAAGAAATAATCGTTGGTGACGAGCCGCGAGGCAGCGGCGATCGCCACGGTGATCACCGCGGCGATCAGGCAGAAATAGCGCGTCGGAATATACGGCACCGGACTAACGCCCCATCAGGCCCGCGGGGCGGACGGCGAGCGTCAGCAGCAGGAAACCGAAGGCCACGGCCGGCGACCAGGACGGCCCGTAGAACGTCGCCGTCAGGCTCTCCATCACGCCAATCAGCATCGCGGCGGCCAGCATGCCCGGGAAGCTGCCCATGCCTCCCAGCACCACGATGGCGAAGACACGGCCGATATAGTCGCGGCCGATCGACGGCTCGACCGGTTGGATGATGATGAGGCAGGCGCCGGCCAGCGAGGCGGTGGCGATCGAGATGGCGAAGGCGATGTTCTTGATCCGACGCGGCCGAATCGACATCAGCCGGAGGGCGAGATCGTCCTGCGACACCGCCAGGATGGCGCGGCCGATGAATGTCTTCGACAGGAAGAGCTGCAGCCCGCCGACCATCACGATCGCGACCAGGAAGGGCACAAGCATGCGCAGCGGCAGCTCGGCGTCGCCGATATAGACGCTGGGGCCGATATAGGAGGCCGTGACGAAGCGGTAGTCGACGCCGAAGATCAGGATCAGCGCGACCTCGGTGATGAACAGGATGCCGAAGAAAAATGAAAGGCCTTGCAGCGCCTCTTCGCCGCGCCGCTCGAAGCTGAAGTGGTAGATCTGGTAGATCGCCGAGCCGAGCAAATAGAAGAACGGCAATCCCAGCACCCCGGAGAGGACCGGATCGATGCCGAAACGGGCATTGAGGATATAGGCGGTGAACGAGCCGAGGATGATGAACGCGGGGTGCGCCAGGTTGGCGATGTCGAGCATGCCGAAGGACAGCGCCAGGCCGACGCTGACCGCGGCATAGAACCCGCCCAACAGCACGCCTGCGACAATGGCGTTGACCAGCAGACTGAGCATCAGGCGGCGACCGGCTGGCGGCCGGAGGCGGGGCCGGCCGCAGGCAGAGTGCCGACGCCGGCCGCTGGCCGGCTCGGGCGCGCGGGGCTGGAGCCGGACGCTGCGGCGCAAGAACCCGTCGACATAATCCCCTCCCGAAAATCCCGGCCTTGACGGCGCGGGGCGCGGCGATCCGCCGCTTGGTGGCGGGGTCTAGAATGTCCGAAGCCGGGCCCATTTACCAGTGCCGAACGCCCGCGCGATCCCACAAGGCCCTTGATCTGGCTCGCCGATTCGCCGCGACACACAAGGCTCGATCCGGGCGCCGGCATTAACCATCATCGGCCGCGTTTACTGAGACCGACGCAAAAATTAATCATAATACTAGCAGTCGAAAAAGTTTTATTTGGTTAATTCAAGCATTCCTCTTGACTTGTATTTGCTTTTTTCGAAAGCTTGGCGCGTCCACAGACCGGTTCCGTTGCCCCGATGACGCCGCCATTCAGCCCCACCAACTTTCTCGGCGCCCAAGAAACCGCCCGCATCGCCGAGGACCTCGCCGCCAAGCACGGCCGTGGCGCCCTTCTCCTGGCGGCGACCCGCGCGCGCCGCGCCAGCGAGGTCGGCGACCAGCTCGCCTATGCCGCCTGGGCCGCGGTGCTCGAGGCGACCAGCGATTTGCTCGAACGCTCGCCCTGGTGCTATCTCTGACGACCGGACGCTGAGGCGCCAAGCCGGTTGACGGCCTGCGCCGGCGCCGCCACCCTCGCGCGATGGCGCAGCGCTACGAAACCCTGCTGGTCGAAACGCCGGAGACGCACGTCCTGCGGGTGACGCTCAATCGGCCGCGGGTCGCCAACGCCTTCAACACGCGGATGATGCAGGAGCTGCTCGACCTGTGGACCGGCCTGGTCGCCGGCCCGGGCGAGGTCCGCTGCGTGATCCTGACCGGTGCCGGCGACCGCGCCTTCTGCGCCGGTGCCGACCTTAGGGAGCGCAACGGCATGAGCGAAGAGGCGTGGTTCGCGCAGCACGCCATCATCGAGCGCGAACAGGAGATGCTGCTGCATGTGCCGGTGCCGGTGATCGCCGCGGTCAACGGCGCGGCCTTTGCCGGCGGGCTCGAATTGATGCTCGCCTGCGATTTCGCCTATGCCGCAGCCGGAGCGCGATTTGCCCTGACCGAGACGACGCTGGGCCTGATCCCTGGCGCCGGCGGCACGCAGACGCTGCCGCGCGCCGTCGGCGAGCGTCGCGCCAAGGAGATCGTGCTGACCGGCCGGCCGTTTGGCGCCGACGAGGCGCTCTCCTGGGGCATGGTCAACCGGGTGTGCGCGCCGGAGCGGCTCATGGCCGAGACGCTCGAAGCCGCGCGGACGATCGCAGCCAATGCGCCGCTGGCCGTGCGCCAGGCCAAGAAATCGATCCACGGGGGGTTGCAGCTGCCGCTCGAGCGGGCGATGCGCTTCGAGATCGAATGCTATGAGAAGCTCGTGGCGACGACGGACCGGCGCGAAGGCATTGCGGCCTTCAACGAGAAGCGGCAACCCCGCTTCGCCGGGCGCTGATATGGACGCGGCCGCCGCGGCGCCGCCCGCGATCCCGCTGGGCGTGGATTTCCCCGACATCCGCGAGGGCGTGCGCCGCATCTGCGCCGGCTTTCCCGGCGCCTATTGGCGCGCCCGCGAGGAAAAGCAGGAGTATCCGGGCGAATTCGTCGCCGCGCTGACCCAAGCCGGCTATCTTGCGGCGCTGATCCCGGAGACCTACGGCGGCGCCGGCCTGCCCTTGCGTGCCGCCGCCGCGATCCTCGAGGAGATTCACGCCGCCGGCTGCAACGCCGGCGCCTGCCACGCCCAGATGTACATCATGGGCACCCTGCTGCGGCACGGCAACGAAGAGCAGAAACGGCGCTATCTGCCCCGGATCGCCGCCGGTACACTCACGCTTCAGGCCTTCGGCGTCACCGAGCCGACCACCGGCAGCGACACGCTCAAGCTCAAGACCCGCGCCGAGCGCCGAGGCGATCATTACATCGTGCGCGGCCAGAAGGTGTGGACGTCGCGGGCGCTGCACTCCGATCTCATGCTGCTTCTCGCGCGCACCACGCCGGTCGAGCAGGTCAAGCGGCGCGGCGAGGGTCTCTCGGTCTTCCTGATCGATCTCAAGGCGGCGCGCGGTCACGGCGTGACGATCAAGCGACTGCCGGCGATGATCAACCACAACACCACCGAGGTGTTCTTCGACGAATTGAAGGTACCGGCCGAGAACCTGATCGGCGAGGAGGGCAGGGGCTTCCGCTATATCCTCGACGGCATGAACGCCGAGCGCATCCTGATCGCCGCTGAGGCGATCGGCGATGCGCGCTGGTTCATTCGCACCGCCGCCCAATATGCGAGCGGGCGGATGGTTTTCGACCGGCCGATCGGCCAGAATCAGGGCGTGCAGTTTCCGATCGCCCGTGCCTTTGCCGAGACCGAGGCCGCCGATCTCATGGTGCGCAAGGCGGCGGCGCTGTTCGACGCCGGCCAGCCCTGCGGTGCCGAATCCAACATGGCCAAGCTGCTCGCCGCCGACGCGTCGTGGCATGCCGGCGAAGCCTGTCTCCAGACCCATGGCGGCTTCGGTTTCGCCCGCGAATACGACGTCGAGCGCAAATGGCGCGAAACCCGGCTGTTCCAGGTGGCGCCGATCTCGACCAATCTGGTGCTGGCCTATCTCGCCGAGCATGTGCTTGGATTGCCGCGCTCGTATTGATCGGGAGGACGTTTTGGCGACGCCGATTGCCGCGCAGAAATCGCCCTATGGCCGGACGCTCGACGCCGGCAAGCAATACTGGTGGTGCGCCTGCGGCCGCTCCAAGAACCAGCCGTTCTGCGACGGCTCGCACAAAGCCGTCGGCCTGGCACCGGTTGGCTTCAAGGTGGAAAAGAGCGGGGAATACTGGCTCTGCGGCTGCAAGTCGACCGGCAACAAGCCGTTCTGCGACGGTACCCATAACCGCGTGTAGCCGGCGCCGTACCGGGTCGCGGCGTTCGCCGGCGCTCAGGCCACGGCGTCGGCGGTGCAGCCGCAGCGCAACCGCCGCCGACGCAGGCCGGTCTTCGCCCGGTCGACCGCCGCCAGCACGTCGTCGATCGCGATGCGGTCGCGGCGGCGCAACAGCTCGGCGATCGGGTCGCTCAGCAGCTCGTCAATCGACGGCTCGGCGTTGTCACGGAACACTCGATCCGGCATGGGCATCCTCGTTCGTTTGCTCGCGAGGATGCCCGATGCGGATGACACTACCGCGTCAAAGGCTGGGCAAAGTTGTGGCCATTTCCTAGAACTTGATCATGCCATAGCGCGTCAGCGTCGAACGCGCTTTGACGATCGGCGCGTGGAGAAGATTGTAGGCGACGTAGAGCTCGGCGAACGGCGTCTCGGCCGAGAGGCCATCCACCGGGACGATCACGTTGAAGCCGCGCAGCGCCGCCTCGTCGCCGGTGTGCAGCACTGCGCCGTGCGCCGCGGTGCCGGTGACGATGACGGTTTTGACGCCATGGTCCTTGAGAATCGTCTCGAGGTCGGTGTTGAGGAACTTGTCGTCGCCCGATTGCACGCTGGGCTCGTTCCCCTGCGGCGCGACCGCGGGCAAGGTATCGGCCAGGGTGCCGCCGATGATCTGTAAACGACCAGCAGATGATGGGCGCGCGCCTCGGCCAGGAATTTCTTGGTTGCCGGCAGCGTCGCGACGCAGCGCGGCCGGGCTTTGTCGTTGCAGGTCTGCCTGACGAAATCCAAGAGCAGCAGAGCCGTGGTCTTGGGATCGGCCGTGACTTGCGTGAGCACCGGCGCCGGCGGCATCTTGATTGTCGGCCATTCGTCGACGATGGTCTGTTGTGCGCGGGCCGGCGCGGCGACCGCGGCCAGCACCGCAAATACGACGGCGAATGCCATTCCAACTTTGCTGATCAATTCGATATTCACGGTGCTCCCTCCCATTGCCGCTATTCCCACTCGATCGTGCCGGGCGGCTTCGAGGTCACGTCGTAGACCACCCGGTTGATGCCCTTGACCTCGTTGATGATGCGCGTCGCCGCACGGCCGAGCAGATCGTGCGGAAACGGGTAGTAATCGGCGGTCATGCCGTCGGTCGATGTCACCGCACGCAGCGCACAGACATGATCGTAGCTGCGCGTGTCGCCCATCACGCCGACAGTCTTGACCGGCAACAGCACGGCGAAGGCCTGCCAGATCGCGTCGTAGAGGCCGGCGTTGCGGATCTCCTCGATGAAGATCGCGTCGGCCTTGCGCAGGATGTCGAGTTTCTCGCCGGTGATCTCGCCGGGAATGCGGATCGCGAGGCCGGGGCCGGGGAAGGGATGGCGCCTCACCATGTCTTCGGGCAGACCCAGCTCGCGGCCCAATTCGCGCACCTCGTCCTTGAAAAGTTCACGGAGGGGTTGAATGAGTTTCGGCTTCATTCACTCCGGCAATCCGGCCGCTCTTAAGGCTTCGGCATATGTCGTTGCCATCGATATGAGAGGGACCGGGATTCGCGCGAGAAACCCCGAGATCGTCAAGTCCGGCTCGACTTTCAACATGTCCTGCAGGACTTGCGCCGCTCGATCGTGCTGTCCGACCTTCACGAGTGCAACCGCCAAGACGCGGAGCGCCACGGCGAAACGCCGATTTTGAACGAGCGCTCTTTCCGCCCAACGAATGGCCTCCGGATAATTTTCATCTATGATCGCAGCGATTGCCATGGCTCCCGACATGAACCATCCGCGTGGATCGCGCGGATTGAGCAGCAGCGCACGCTCGATCATTCTCCGGCCTGCGCGCTGATTACCGCGCATCGTCTCGATCCAGCCGCCCAAGGTCAACGCCATGGCAGAATTCGGATTGATCGTGACGGAACGGCTGAACAACTCGCATGCCGCCTCTCTTCTCTGTCCTGCCAGGTTCCAAACGGCGAAGGCGGCCATCCACAGCACCTGCGCGTCGTTCGGCGCCAGTTCGACAGAGCGCCACGCGAGCCTTAATCCCTCCGTGCGATACGCACCGCCGTATGGCGCCCATCCCTGAAAATGGCGCTGCGCGTGAACATACGCCGCGGCCGCCATCGCGCGAGCGTACGTAGGATCGACAACCAGTGCCTGATTGAGGCAATCCAGCGCCGCCATCATGCTTTCGGCGGTGAACTCATACTCCAATCCGTGGGCACGCAGCAGGAGATCATAGGCGTCAAGCTTGTCCGGCGGACTGCGCTTGTGCCGTTCGATCTCGGCATAATGCAATGTCGGCTCGATCGCAGCGACCACGCGTTCCGTGATCCGATCCTGAAGCTCAAATACATCGCTCAGATCGCCGTCGTAGCGATCGGCCCAAAGATGGACTCCGGACAAGGCATCGATGAGTTGCCCGCTGATCCGCAGCCGATCGCCACTTCGGCGTACGCTGCCCTCCAGTACGTAGCCCACCCCAAGCTCGCGCCCAACGCGGCGGACATCGACCGCCATGCCCTTGAAGGTGAATGAAGAGTTGCGGGCGATGACGAACAGCCCGCTGACGCGTGACAGCGCGGTGATAATATCCTCCGCCATGCCGTCGGAAAAATAGTCCTGCTCCGGAGCACCACCCATGTTCGTGAAGGGAAGCACCGCAATCGACGGACCGTTCGGGTCGGCCATGCGCGACTTTACGCTGTCCAACATCGCTTCCACTGCCCGTTCAGTTGACGGATCGGGCACTTCCCGCACCACGCCGACGAAGCGCACGCCTTTCCGCGGGAGCGTGCGGATGAGACGCTGATCCTTGCCGTTGTCGCCGATCGCCGCACGTGCCGAGTTCACGCGGCTGCTGAGGGTTGCATCCGAGACATTGCGCCCGTGCCAGACCGCGGCGAGAAGATCGTCGCGGCTGACGACGCGGTCGCGTGCGCGAACGAGAAATTCCAGCAGGTCGAACACCTGAGGCTCGACGGCCACGAGCTCGCCTTTCCGGCGCAACTCGCGCCGGCTGGTGTCAATGCCAAATTCCTCGAACTGGTAGAGCAAAGTCGCGGCTCCGCTGACTGGCTCGAAGAGTTCCCAAGCTAGCACAACGTGTCTGCCGCAAAAATCACTGCAATCTGGAGAATAAATCCGCGCCGTCTCAAAGCGCAGCGTCCATCGTTGTGCCATTGTCGCGGCGATTTGGTCCAGCACATCGGGCTGTTCCGAAACCGGATCGACCGCCAAATTCAAAGGAGACGTCTAAATGTCCGAAGCCATCGACCACAATCGCCGCCGCCTTCTTGGCACTGCTGCGATAGCCATTGCCGCCGCCGAATTCAGCATGATGAGTTCTGCGCATGCACATTTCAGCAACATGGAATCGACGCTCCCGCCCAATCCGGGAACGCACACGTCGTTTGCCTCTTTGAAGCAGATAAATGCTGGCGTCCTGAATATCGGATACGCCGAGGACGGTCCCGGCGACGGACCTGCGGTCATTCTGCTGCATGGCTGGCCCTACGACATTCACAGCTATGTCGACGTCGCCCCGTTGTTGGCGTCTGCGGGTTATAGGGTGATCGTCCCGTATCTGCGCGGCTATGGCACGACGCGATTTCTTTCAAGTCAAACGTTCCGGAATGCCCAGCAAGCGGCGGTCGCTGTCGATGTCATCGCGCTGATGAACGCTCTCAGGATCAAGAAGGCGATCCTCGCCGGTTATGACTGGGGAGCGCGGACGGCCGACATCGTGGCGGTGCTCTGGCCGGAACGCTGCCAAGCCCTGATCTCTGTGAGCGGCTATTTGATCGGCAGTCCTGCAGCCAATAGGGCGCCGTTGCCGCCGAAGGCCGAACTCGCGTGGTGGTACCAATACTATTTCGCCACCGAACGCGGCCAGATCGGCTATGCGAAATACCGGCGCGAATTCGCCAAGCTCATTTGGCTGCTCGCTTCGCCGAAGTGGAAGTTCGACGATGCCACCTTCGATCGCACCGCAGCATCGTTCGACAATCCGGACCATGTCGCCATCGTTATGCACGATTATCGTTGGCGGCTCGGCCTGGCGCCGGGCGAGGCACGATACGACGACCTGGAAAAACGGCTGGCCGAAGCGCCGGTCATCACGGTGCCCACGATCACGCTGGAAGGGGACGCCAATGGCGCACCGCATCCGGATGCCGCGGCTTATGCCAAGAAATTCTCGGGCAAGTATGCGCACCGGCTCATCAAGGGCGTCGGCCACAACCTGCCTCAGGAAGCTCCGGAGGCCTTTGTCCGGGCACTCGTGGACGTCGCCAAAGCGTGATCGGGCCGGGCGCGATCCTGCGAACCGATACCGGCGGAAGGGGAAAGGGCATGGAAACACCACAGAAGGCTTTGGCGACGGGAAAGCGCGCCGAGGCGGTCGCAATGGTTGGTTGCAATGCCGAGCCGAGATTGGCCAATGCGCTCGCCGATCGGACCGGCCAGGCCGTCGCGAACGCCGAGCATGCCGACCCTCAGATCCTCGAAGTGAGTTCGTGCGAGACCGCGCGCAAGGGGAGTTCCGCACGGCGCCAGCCCGCCGCCAACGAGAATTAGGGTGCGCCATGCGAGCCGCTGAATTTGGCGAGTTGACCGCTTTCGTAGCGGTTGCCGATCACCGAAATTTCTCTAAGGCCGCGGTCGCGCTGGGCGTTTCGGCCTCGACCATGAGCCAGACGATCCGCGCGCTCGAGGACCGGGTCGGCGTGCGCCTGCTCAATCGCACGACGCGCAGCGTCGCGCTGACCGAAGCGGGTGATCGCTTGCTCCAGCAAATTCATCCGGCGCTGGATGAGATTGGCAACGCGGTCGAATCGGTTGCCGCGCTCAGGACGACGCCGGCCGGCGTGCTTCGCCTCGCGGTCGGGAGTCTCGCGGTGAAGATGGTGATCGATCCCGTTCTGAAGGGCTTTCTAGCTGCTTATCCCGACATCACTCTCGATATCGCGATCGATGATTCACAAGCCGACATCGTCGAAGGCCATTTTGACGCCGGCATCCGTCCCGGCGCGCACATCCAGCGTGATATGATCGCGGTACGCGTCACCCCCGATTCGCGCCTGATCGCGGTCGCCTCGCCGAACTATCTTGCCGCTCATGGCCGGCCGCACCAACCCGGAGATTTGCACGTGCACGACTGCATTCGCTTCCGCACGACGACCGGCGCGGTGCCGAAATGGGCGTTCGCGCGCGGCGCGGAGAAGATGGATATTGAGGTCGAGGGCTCGCTCATCACCAACGATCTGGATCATGTCGTCCGCGCTGCGCTGAGCGGACTCGGGATCAGCTACATGCTTGAGGAATATATGGCTCCGCATATTGCGGCGGGTCGGCTGGTCCCCGTCCTCGAGGATTGGTCGATGCCCTTTGCCGGCTATCATCTCTTCTATCCGAGCCGCCGCCAGGTGCCGCCCAAGCTCCGGGCCTTCAGCACCTTCCTGCAAAGCGTCTCACCTAAACGCACCGCGGCGAGACCGCGTCTGGCGGCTATGGTCGCTGCAGCGTAACGCGCGGACGTACATCGTCCGTTACGTCAAGCCCCGCCGGCGACCTGCCGTGCGTCAGTCGCGCGATACGGACAGTCCCGCGAGAAGCGGCGCGTACGTGGCGAGCCTGCGGGATACGAACTCGGTGAAGAGCCGTACGCGCTTCGTCTTCCGCGTTTCTCCCTGTGTGAGAAGCCAGAGCGTTCCGTAGATGTGCAGGTCGGTGCCCGGCACCCTCACCAGTAGGGGGTCAGCATCGCCGATGAAGCACGGCAGTGTCGTCATCCCCAACCCTTGCCGTACGGCAACGATCTGCGTCTCGGCGTCCGTGGTCCTGAATGGAACCCCGGCGGTGCGAATCTCACCTTTGCCGGCCCAATCCGGAATTCCATGCATGCTGATGACGATCCACCGGATGGGATCAGGCGCGCCGGCACGCCACGCGGCGAGTCGATCGCGGGACATGTAGACGCCGCCGAACACCTCCGGTCCCTTCAGGCCGTGAAGATTGAGCGGCATGGTCTTGCGGTCGTAGACGACGCGGATCGCGGCGTCGGCCTCTCGGTTGGTCAGATTTGCCAGCTCGCCGGACGACAAGATTTCCATCTCGATGTCCGGATGCAGACGCGCGAAATCGGCGAAGTCCGGCATGAGCATGTGAGTCGCGAGGGTCGGCGCCAGTGTCACCCGCAGAAGCCCACGCACGCTCTGGTCGCGCCCGAAGACGCGCGTCTCCAGCCGGTGCGACGACGCTTCCATCTGGTCCGCGAACTCGAGCACCTCCTCGCCCGCAGCCGTCAGGCGGTAGCCCGAAGGCAGCTTTTCGAACATGTGCACCCCGAGGCGTTCCTCGAGCTGAGCTATGCGTCGCAGCACGGTCGAGTGGTTCACCTCAAGGCGCTCGGCGGCAGCCCGCACCGAGCCACCGCGCGCGACAGCAAGAAAGTAGCGAACGTCATCCCAGTCGACCATGGGGCGCAATTCTGCACCGCACAGCGCGGCTTTCAAGCGGCATATGCGGCCCGCCACGGCGCCGTCAGTCGTCCCGCCGGATCGATTTCGCACCACCGATATGCGCGCTTCCGCACTCAACGCCGGACGCCAGCGGACCCATCTCAAGGTCCTCGGGGGCCTCCCCGAACGACCAAAGACGGAGCCTGAAAGGAAAAGTCATGGGAAAGCTTGAGGGTAAGGTTGCAGTCATCACCGGTGGATCGAGCGGCATGGCGCTGGCGAGCGCCAAGCGGTTCGTTGAAGAAGGCGCCTATGTTTTCATCACGGGCCGAAGGCAAAAGACGCTCGACGACGCCGTCAGGCTGATTGGCCGGAACGTGACTGGCGTGCGCGGCGACGCGGCCAATCTCGACGATCTCGACCGCCTGTTCGACACGGTCAAGCGGGAAAAGGGCAAGATCGACATCCTGTATGCGAGCGCCGGCACGGGCGAAGCCGTCCCACTGGGCGAGATTACCGAGCAGCATTTCGATGCGACCTTCGGCCTGAATACGCGCGGCACGCTGTTCACGGTGCAAAAGGCGTTACCGCTATTCAACGATGGCGGATCGATCTTCATGACCGGGTCGGTTGCCTCGGTGAAAGGTATTCCTGGTTTCAGCGTGTATGCGGCGAGCAAGGCGGCGTTGCACGCATTCGCACGCGGGTGGCTCAACGAGCTGAAGGGCAGGAATATCCGGGTGAACGTGCTGCACCCGGGGCCGATCGCTACACCGATGCAGGACCAAGTGCTCGACGAGGCGGGGAAGCGGCAGATGGAATCCCTGATCCCGCGGGGAAAGATGGGTCGTTCTGAGGAAATTGCGACGGTCGCGCTGTTTCTTGCTTCAGACGATTCGAGCTTCGTGAATGGGGTGGAGTTGTCTGCCGACGGCGGACTCTCGGCGATCTGAAAGGCCGGGGGAATCAATATCAACACGGATCGGAGAAGCATTATGAGCTATGCAATTGTAGGATTCGGTGCGGTAGGCCAAGCCCTCGCCCGCGCCTTCGCCCGTAACAACATCGAGGTGGCCGTCGCCAGCCGCCGGCCGCCCGAGGCGTTGGCGCCGCAGGCACGGGCGATTGGACGCACGGTCGTCGCCAAGTCGCTACGGGACGCACTCGAGGCCGACACAATCATTTTGGCGGTCCCGTTCGGGGAGCATCGCGAGGTTGCGAAGGTGCTGCCGAGCTGGAAAGGCAAGACGGTGATCGACACGATGAACGCGCTAGTTCCCGTTGAAGAGCTGGACGGTCTCCCGTCCTCGGCCTTCGTCGCGAAGGCATTCACCGGCGCCAAGCTCGTGAAAGGCTTCAATCACCTGGTTGCGGCCACCCTGGCTGCCGATCCGGTCGTCGAGGGCGGCCACCGGGTCGTCTTTCTGTCGAGCGACGATGAGGACGCGACGGCTCCCGTGACGGCCTTGGCCAAACAACTCGGGTTCGCACCCGTCAAGCTGGGAAAGCTCAACGAAGGTGGTGCGCTGGTGCACGCACGCGGCCGCACTTGGGGCCGGCTTATCTTCCAGGATCTGTTCAAGAAGGAGCAGTAATCGATCTATGACCGTGTGATTTGGCCCGAGAAGTACGACCCAAAACGTCGGCCATCTATGCGCTCAATGACATCGGCGGGAAGGCGCTCGCTCGGGTTACGCCCGTCACTCCCACTCGATCGTGCCGGGCGGCTTCGAGGTCACGTCGTAGACTACCCGGTTGATGCCCTTGACCTCGTTGATGATGCGCGTCGCCGCGCGGCCGAGCAGATCGTGCGGAAACGGGTAGTAATCGGCGGTCATGCCGTCGGTCGATGTCACCGCACGCAGCGCACAGACATGATCGTAGCTGCGCGTGTCGCCCATCACGCCGACAGTCTTGACCGGCAACAGCACGGCGAAGGCCTGCCAGATCGCGTCGTAGAGGCCGGCGTTGCGGATCTCCTCGATGAAGATCGCGTCGGCCTTGCGCAGGATGTCGAGTTTCTCGCCGGTGATCTCGCCGGGAATGCGGATCGCGAGGCCGGGGCCGGGGAAGGGATGGCGCCTCACCATGTCTTCGGGCAGACCCAGCTCGCGGCCCAATTCGCGCACCTCGTCCTTGAACAGCTCGCGCAGCGGCTCGACCAACGTCAGCTTCATGCGTTCGGGCAGGCCGCCGACATTGTGGTGCGACTTGATGGTCGCTGAGGGGCCGCCTGCGAAGCTCACGGATTCGATCACGTCGGGATAAAGCGTGCCCTGAGCCAGGAACTCGACGTCGCCGATCTTGTGCGCCTCTTCGTCGAAAACGTCGATGAAGGTGGCGCCGATGATCTTACGCTTCCGCTCGGGATCGGTGATTCCCTTGAGCTTCGAAAGGAACACCGCGCGCGCGTCGCGATGCACCAGCGGAATGTTGTAGTGGTCGCGGAACAGGCCGACGACCTGCTCGGACTCGCCGGCGCGCATCAGCCCGGTGTCGACATAGATGCAGGTGAGCTGGTCGCCGATCGCCTTGTGCAGCAGCACCGCGACCACCGAGGAATCGACGCCGCCCGACAGGCCGAGCACCACCTTGGCTCGGCCGACCTGCTGACGGACGCGGGCGATCGCCTGCGTCCGGAAGGCCGCCATCGACCAGTCGCCGCGGCAGCCGGCGACGCGATGCGTGAAGTTCCGGAGCAATGCCGCGCCGTGCGGAGTGTGCACCACTTCGGGGTGAAACTGCACGCCGTAGAAGCGTCGCGCGTCGTCGGCGATGGCGGCGAAGGGCGCGTTCTCGCTGATGCCGACGACCGTGAATCCCGGCGGCAGTGCATCGACGCGGTCGCCGTGGCTCATCCATACCTGTTCGCGCTGGCCTTTTCGCCAGACACCCTCGAACATCCGGCAATCGGCGACGACATCGAGGAAAGCGCGGCCGAATTCGCGGTGATCGGCAGGTGATACGCGCCCGCCGAGCTGGGCGCACATCGTCTGCTCGCCGTAGCAGATGCCGAGCACCGGCACGCCGAGCTCGAAGACCTTCTGCGGCGCGCGCGGCGAGGTTTTCTCGTGGACCGAGGCCGGGCCGCCCGAAAGGATCACCGCCTTGGGCGCGAAGCCGACGAGCCTCTCGTCGGCCATGTTGAACGGATGGATCTCGCAATAGACGCCGCTTTCGCGCAGCCGGCGGGCGATCAGCTGCGTCACCTGGCTGCCGAAATCGAGGATCAGGACTTTGTCGGTGTCGGGCGCGGTCATGACGTTCGCATCATCCGCGAGCGGCCGCTTCGGGCGCAACCGCCTTACGCTCCAGCACGGCGACGAAGAAGCCGTCCGTGCCGTGTCGCGCCGGCGTTAGCCGCAGCATCGCGCCCTTCTCCGGCGGCTTGCCGCCAATCGCATCCCGCCAAACCCGCCACGCCGGCAGCAGCGTGAAATCGGCATGCGCGGCGAGAAACGACTCGACCTGCCGTTCGTTCTCTTCCTCGAGCAGCGAACAGGTGACGTAGATCAGCCGTCCGCCCGGCCTCACCAGCCGTGCCGCCGAATCGAGAATCTCGCTCTGCAGCGCCGTCAACTCGGCGAGATCCGCGGGCTTGAGCCGCCATTTGGCGTCGGGATTGCGGCGCCAGGTTCCCGTGCCGGTGCACGGTGCGTCGACGAAGACGCGGTCGAAGCTGGCCTTGTGGCGCTTCACCCATTTGTCGCGTGCACCCGACAGCGGTACACGCTGGACGATGCTGGCGCCGGCGCGGCGCAAACGTTCGGTGGCGCGCTCGAGGCGCCGGCTGGACACGTCGGTGGCGACCAGATGGCCGCGATTGTTCATGCTGGCGGCAAGCGCCAGCGTCTTGCCGCCGGCGCCGGCGCAGAAATCGACCACGCGCATGCCCGGCCGCGCATCCGCCAGCAGCGCCGCAATCTGCGAGCCTTCGTCCTGCACTTCGATGAGGCCGCGGCGGAACGGCTCGAGCTGGCCGAGCGGCATTCGCTCCTTGAGTCGCAGGCCGAGCGGCGACAGCGGCGTCATCTCGGTCTCGACGCCGGCGCGCCGCAGCGCGACGCGCGCCTCGCCGCGGTCGCCCCTGAGCGTGTTGACGCGCAGGTCGAGCGTGGCCTCGCCGTTGAACGCCTCGGCTTCGCGCGCCAGAGTCCGGCCGAGTGCGGCCGCCAGATGCGACTCCATCCATTCGGGGAAATTGCCGCGCACATAGAGCGGCATATCCTGGTGAGCGAGCTGGCGGCCGGCGAGCGAGGACACCATGGCGTTCTCGTCTTCGGACAGCGGCGCAGGACGGAAGCGGTCGCCGTCACAGGCGTCGCGGATCTGAGCGGCTCTCCAGCCTTCGACCAGCGCCAACGCCGCCAGCAGGCGGCGGCGCGCGTCCGCCGCAAGGCCTTTGCCGGCGCGGGCGATCCACCAGTCGAGTTGCGCGCGGTGGCGCAGCACCGCGTAGATGTGGGCTGAGATCGCTGCACGGTCGGACGAGCCGGCGAAGCGGTGACGCCGGAACCAGTTCGCTACAACGTCGTCGGCGGGCGCCGTCGCCTTGTCGATATCCGCCAGAAGTCCGATCGCCGCCTCGACCCGAGCGCCCGGCGTCACAGGTCCTGCCGATAGTTCGGCGATTCGCGGGTGATGGCGATGTCGTGCACGTGACTCTCGCGCAGGCCGGCACCGGTGATGCGCACGAATTTGCAGTTGCGCTGCATCTCGGCGATTGTCCGGTTGCCGGTATAGCCCATCGCCGCCTTCAGGCCGCCGACGAGCTGGTGCACCACATTGGCGACGGGGCCCTTGTGCGGCACGCGCCCCTCGACGCCTTCCGGCACCAGCTTGAGCTCGCTCTGCACCTCCTGCTGGAAGTAGCGGTCGGCTGAGCCGCGCGCCATCGCGCCCACCGATCCCATGCCGCGATAGGATTTGTATGAACGCCCCTGATAGAGGAACACCTCGCCGGGGCTCTCGTCGGTGCCGGCGAAGAGCGAGCCGAGCATGACGCAGTCGGCGCCGGCGGCGATCGCCTTGGCGAGATCGCCTGAGAACTTGATCCCGCCGTCGGCGATCACCGGCACGTTGCGCTTGCGGCAGATCTCGACCACGTCGAGGATCGCCGTCAGCTGCGGCATGCCGACCCCGGCGATGATGCGCGTGGTGCAGATGGAGCCGGGGCCGATGCCGACCTTGACGGCGTCGGCGCCGGCATCGATCAGCGCCGCCGCGCCGTCCGGCGTCGCGATGTTGCCGGCGATGATCTGGGTATAGTTGCTGAGCTTGCGGACCCGGTTGACGGTCTCGAGCACGCGCGACGAGTGGCCATGTGCGGTGTCGACCACCAATACGTCGACGCCGGCGTCGAACAGCGCCTCGGCGCGCTTGACGCCGTCGGGCCCGGTGCCGGTGGCCGCCCCGACGCGCAGCCGGCCGGCCTCGTCCTTGGTGGCATTGGGGAAGCGCTGCGATTTCTCGATGTCCTTCACCGTGATCAAGCCGACGCAGCGGAAATCCTTGTCGACCACCAGCACCTTTTCGATCCGGTGCTGGTGCAGCAGGATCTTGGCCTCTTCGCGCGTCACGTTCTCGCGCACGGTGACCAGGTTGGTCTTGGTCATCAGCTCGGCGATCGGCTGATTGGGGTTCGAAGCGAAGCGCACGTCGCGGTTGGTGACGATGCCGACCAGCTTCTGGGTCCGGCTTTCGACCACCGGAATGCCGGAAATCTTGTTGTCGGCCATCAGCTTGAGCGCGTCGGCCAGCGTCGCGTCGGGATGGATGGTGACCGGATTCACCACCATGCCGGCCTCGAATTTCTTGACCTTGCGGACCTCGTCGGCCTGCTCGGCGATTCCGAGATTGCGGTGGATGACGCCGAGGCCGCCGACCTGCGCCATGGCGATGGCAAGCGCGCTCTCGGTCACCGTGTCCATCGCCGCCGAGACCAGCGGGATGCCGAGCGCGATCTCGCGCGTAAGGCGCGTGCGGGTATCGGTCTCGGTGGGCAGGACGGCGGAGGCCGCAGGCACAAGCAGGACGTCGTCGAAAGTCAGCGCCTGCCGGATGTCCATCGAAGCCTCTCGTTCGCCCGAAGGTCGGGCGCGGTTGGCGCCGCATAATACACGGAAGCGCCTCCAAGGGAAGCGCGCCAAACGACGCCCGCCGCATGCCTCGAATGCCGTCGGCGCTAGTCCACGCCGCCGCGGAATCCCTGCGCCACGAGATAAACCTCTGCCGATTCGCTGCGCGAAGCCGGCGGCTTGGCATGACGGATTTGCGCGAAGCTGCGCTTGAGGCGCTGCAGAAGCGCGCGTTCGGCGCCGCCCTGATAGACCTTGCAGACGAAAGCGCCGCCCGGCGCCAGCACCTCGACCGCGAAGTCATAGGCCGCCTCGGCCAGGGCGACGATCCTAAGATGGTCGGTTGCGGCGTGGCCGGTGGCAGGCGCTGCCATGTCGGACAGCACGACGTCGGCCGGACCGCCGAGCGCCGCCTTGATGCGCGCCGGCGTGCCGGCCGCGGTGAAATCGGCGCGCATCAGGATCGCGCCGGGGATCGGCGGCATCTCGAGCAGGTCAACGCCGACGACCAGACCTTTGCCGCGGGCGCTACCGATGCGCTCGACGGCGACCTGGGTCCAGCCGCCGGGCGCCGCGCCGAGATCGACGACGCGCGCGCCGGGATTGAGGACATGGAAGCGGTTGTCGAGTTCGGCGAGCTTGAACGCCGCGCGCGAGCGATAGCCCAGCCGCTTGGCCTCACGCACGTAGGGATCATTGAGCTGGCGCTGCAGCCATTGGGTCGAGGACGGCTTCCGACGGCCCGCGGTCCTGACGCGAACTGCGGTGCCCCGTGGCGGACCGCTACCGGCGCCGGCGCCCATCCGGCTGCCGGAAGGCCATGGCCCCTTGCGCGCCATCAGCCGGCGGCCGCGGCGCCGACCAGGTTCAGCAGGATGCCTTCGCGGATGCCGCGATCGGCAACCGCAAGCCGGCCGACCGGCCAGAGCGAGCAGATCGCCTCGAGAATGGCGCAACCCGCCAGCACCAAGTCGGCGCGTTCGCGACCGATGCAGGGATGAGCCGCGCGCTCGGCGTAAGCCATCGCAACGAGCTGGCGGGTGACGCGCGCGATCGAGGCGAAGTCGAGCGCGCTGCCGTCGACGCGTGCGCGGATATAGCGCGGCAGGTCGAGATAGAGTGCGCTCAGGATGGTCACGGTGCCGGAGCTGCCGAGCATCTGTACCGCGCCGGCGCGAATATGGCGGCCGATGCCGAAGCGCCGCTCGAACGCCGCCAGGGGCGCGCGCATTTCTTCGACGATGGCGCAGTAGGTCGCCGGCTCGAGCTCACGACCGCCGTAGCGGTCGGCGAAGGTGACGACACCCTGCGGAATCGAGATCGAACCGTCGATGACGGGCGCCGCCGCTGGATCGCGCGGCACCCGCGCCCAGACCAGCTCGGTCGATCCGCCGCCGATGTCGAACACCAGCGCCCACGGCTTGCGGCGATCGAGGAGCGGCGCGCAGCCGGTCACGACCAGTCGTGCCTCCTCGTCGCTCGAGATGATCTCCATCGAGATGCCGGTCGCAGCCCGCACGCGCTCGACAAATTCAGCGCAGTTCTGCGCACGTCGGCAGGCTTCGGTGGCGACGTAGCGGCCGGCCGCGACCCGCCGCCCGGCGACGCGCTCGGCGCAAACCCGCAGCGCCTCGATGGTGCGGGCCATCGCCGCCTCGGAGAGGCGCCCGGTTGCGGCCAGACCCTCGCCGAGCCGCACGATCCGCGAAAACGCCTCGACGACGCGGAATCCGCCTCGCCCGGCGGGTCGCGCCATCAGCAGCCGGCAGTTGTTGGTGCCGAGGTCGAGCGCCGCGTAGGTGGCCGCTCCGCGGTCGATCGGGGGTCGTTGGAGGGACGGAAGCGGAGGCGCCACGCAGATTCCCGGACCGGATTTTCGCCGATGCTAGCGCATCCCTGCCGCGATGCGAAGCTCGCAGACATCCGAAGCGTATGGGCTCGGCGCGGGATTGTTCGGCACTGCAACATAGGCCTTTCGCGGCTCGCGGATTAAAGCCGGCGTTGAGGCTCCGCATATGACGGACACGAGGTTGCCAATTCCGGCCCTCATGTCTTTCGCAAAGGAGAACGAGTTCCATGCGTATGTTGTCAGTTCTGCGGGCGCTGGTGATCGGTGCCGCGTTGACCGCACCGGTCGCCCAGGCGGCTCTCGCCAACCAACAGGAGCAGCAGGCGATGACCCATCAGGACTCCACCGCGGCTCCGTCGTACGGCGGGGTCTATGACGGCCCGGCGATGTCGTCGACGGTCGGCGACTGACGCCGCGCAATTTGCAGTGGGCCGCCGCCAACCGGCGGCGGCTCATCCCGCATCGCTGTGTCCGTTTTTGAGATTGGCGCGCAAGAAATTGATCAGCGCCTGCAGCGGCGCCGGTACATGCCGCCGGCTCGGGTAATAAAGGTAAAATCCGTCCGCCGGAACCGGCTGCCAGGGCTCCAGCAGCGGAACCAGGCGCCCGTCGGCGATGGCGGCCGCGGTGTAGGGCGCGACCGTATAGAGCACGCCGACGCCATCGACCGCGGCGTGCAGTGCCACGTCGGGATCGTTGACGATCAGGGAGCCCTCGGGCGTGACCTCGAAGCTTCTTCCGTTCTCGTGAAAGCGCCACGGTATGAAACCGCCCTGCGGCAGGCGGAATCGGATCGCGTTGTGGCGCAACAGATCGCGCGGCGTCTCGGGCGCGGGCCGAAGCGCGAGGTAGGCCGGCGCGGCGACCACGACATGGCGGACCGGGTCGCTGATACGCACCGCGATCATGTCGCGCTCGACCCGGTGGCCGACGCGAATGCCGGCGTCGAAACGCTCGGCGACGATGTCGACCAGGGCAGTGTCGACCGAGATTTCGAGACTGATATCGGGATAGGCGGCGAGGAAGCGCTGCAGGTTCGGCGCCAGGATGAAGCTCGCCGCCGGCGGCGGCACGGTCAAGCGGATGAGGCCGGATGGCTTGTCGCGGAAGGCGCGTACGGTATCGATGGCGGCATCGAAATCCGACAGGATCGGCCGCAGCCGGTCGAGCAGCCGCTCTCCCGCCTCGGTCGGCGCGACACTGCGGGTCGTGCGGTTGAGGAGGCGCACGCCCAGGCCTTCTTCGAGCTCGCGTATGGTCTGACTGAGCGTCGACGGCGACACGCCGAGCGCGACGGCGGCCTTTGCAAAGGAGCGGCGCTCCGCGATCGCCGCGAACGCGGTCATCGCCTCGAAATCGGGATTGCGCATTGATAGGAGTCCCCGAACGCTGCGCGCGGATTTTAGCGATGCGCGCCGGAAGCATTGCTGCCATTTTTGCAATGCACCAAGATCACCGGCGCGGACCTGACTCGCGGCTGCGGCCGCCGCGGCTTCCGTGGTTTTTTTGTGATCGCCCGCCGCCCGAGGGTTTCGCATCGGCGCGCTGGCTCGAGAGCGGATTGGCCACTACCCTTGCCGCGGATAGGCGATGCCGCGGAGGCCGGCGCCACTCCGGGTTCGCGACTGCGGCAACGCGAATCGTATTCTCGCCTCCACCGATGGGTCGGTTGCGGCGGCCATGCAGACCGATGGAAGCGCAGAGCGCTCGTTCCCGTCGCTCGGCCGGATGCGCGGTTGCGGACGGAGGCCGGCACGGTCGGCGCGGCGTTAGCATCCTTTTAATAAAGAATCCCATGCATCCCGCCAGCAGGCGGGCCTCCCAAGCACGCGCCGCTTGTGCTAAATACCGCGCCGGACACCCTGCTTGGGGGATCGTCTAACGGTAGGACAGCGGACTCTGACTCCGCGAGTCTAGGTTCGAATCCTAGTCCCCCAGCCAGCCCCTTCTCCGCGGGTATCCTTGGAAAGGCACGCAATCGCGGCGCGGCCCCGCGGGGAAGCTTTTTGTTCCGATGCGCTGCAACCACAGTGGTGAGCGCTGGAGGTGCTATCGTGCGAACAGTTATGCTGCCCCTCGTTTGCACTCGTCTAACTAAGCGAATCGGCTCCGGCACTGCGCCCTATAACCAAACGGCCGGGTGACCGGTAAAATCGTCGCCGTTGCGCTTAAGGTTGCCGTCGCCTATTTGTCGATTGCAGCCGCAGCATTTTTCTGAATCTTCGACAGTGTCTGTAGAAACATCTCGTGTTCCTGGTCCGTGATCCCGTTGAGCACGATGTCGTTGATATCCGCAACTTTCGGTATGAGCCGGCGCTTCAGCCTGTGGCCTTCTTTGGTCAAGAAAATCCGGATCTTTCGCCTATCTGTTTGGTCCGGCTCCATCCGGATCAAGCCACGACGCTGCATACTTCGTAGTGCAGCGACAGTCGTTGGCTGCATGAAACCGACCTGTTCGGTGAGTTCCCGCTGAATGACTCCGTCGCGATCCCAGAGAACACGGAGAAAATACCACATACCAATCGTAATTCTTTCTTCGCCTAGCCGCGCATTAAGCAAAGCCGCCATTGTTCGCGACGTCCTGCGCAGTTGGTAACCGATACTTTCTTCGGGGCGATACTCGACATCTCGCGGGTGTAGTTCAGCGCGAGATCGCATGGGAATGCCTGATCCGTATTTTCTCGCAGGTTTCATAGGCCAATCTTACAAATCAGATGGCGCGAATGAGACCGCCATCGACGGCCAGACTAACGCCATTGACGTAAGATGCCCGTTCAGACGCGAGAAACGCCACCGCATCCGCGACCTCCTGCGGCGACCCAAGTCGCCCAATCGGCAATTCGGCCGCTTGCGCGACGAAATAACCCTGGTCCCCCGACTGCACCGCGCCCTGCCGGAAGCGATCTGTCAGAATTCGGCCTGGCAACACGGTATTGAGTAGAATGCCGTCGCGTGCGACCTCCTGCGATAGTTGCTTCACGAGACCAGCAACCCCCGGCCGCGTCGCGTTCGACACGGTCAATGCCGGAATCGGCTCCTTCACGGACCGGGATTGCACTGTGATGATGCGACCCCATTTCTTTGGGCGCATGTACGGCAGTACAGCCTGGATCAGTCGGAAGACGCTAAGTACGGTCATCTCAAACCCTTGCTGCAACTGCGCTGCATCGGTCTCGGCGAAGGCGCCACGTGGTGGCGACCCTCCAATCGCAACCAGGATGTCGATACCACCGAACTTGGCGCCAGCCGCGGCGATCAACGCCTCAATGTCCTGGGCGCGGGTGACGTCGGCAACCCTAGCGAAAACTTTTGCTCCAGTAATTTGCTGGATTTGAGCGGCCGCTCGGGCGAGCGCACCATCGCTGCGGGCACAGATCACGGTGTCCGCCCCCTCGCGCGCCAATGTTTCAGCGCACGCGTACCCGATTCCTCGACTGGCACAAGTGACGATCGCAGTTTTTCCCTTGATGCCGAGGTCCATCGTTACGTCCGATCGGATAAACGCATCGTCCGAATTAGCAATGGCCGGAACTCAATTGAATACGGTGATTGCGCATCCGGTATCCCACTCGTGAATTGCCTCGTACATCAGGGTATGCGCTCGACGTTCAGGAACGGCGCCAACTACCGCGAGCCACTGTCGGATTTCCCAAGCCCCAAATCCGGCGCGATCGACGCGTTCACTCGGCATGGATAGAAGCAGGTCCTTCTCTGGACGTTCGAGTTGTCGAAGAAATGTGCGATCGAATTCTTCGTCGATTTCACCCATCTCGGGAGCACCGGGATGGTGCGAGAGGCCACCCGTGCCGATAATTGCGAAGCGTTCCGGGCGTCGATCCGCGACCGTCCGGAGCACACATCCCAATTGCCAGCATCGACGAAGCGGCGGCAACGGCGGAACCTGGCAATTCAACATAATCCAAACTATGGGGATATCCATCGCCGGCGTAAGGAGCGTTAGAGGCACCATCACGCCATGTTCGAGCCTCAGCGCTTTGGCGAATGCGAGGTCGACACCATGTTCGAAGGATGTCAACAGAATATCCGCCGCTATTTGGGAAGATCCTGGAACGGTTCGCCTTTCAAGCTTGAGCCATTCCTCGACCGGTCCGACGTACGTGTCGTTCAAGCCAATGCAGAATGCCGGCATGTTATCGACAAAGAAATTCGTGAAGTGATCGGGCGCAAGCACCACGAGGACTTCGGGCTGCGCTAATTCCAAGCTTTGCCGGGCTACGTTTGCGGCCGCGAAAAATCGCTCGCGCTTATCCCGAGGAGGCGCTTCCGGAAACGCTGCAATCCCGGGGGCATGACTCAATGCAGCGGCAAAGACGATCTGTCCCATGGAACCCCCGTGTCGCTCTTAGCTGCTGAGTTGACGCAGCCCCTTAAGTGGTGCCAACAACCCTTGGTATTTCAGTCTCGGTATGCCGGCGTATCTCGAATAGGGCGCGAGCAGCAACGGATGGACGCCGCGGCGATAAAGCGCCACGACATCACCGGCCTGCAGTGTGGAAATCTCCTCAGGCGTAAGTTCGAATCCGCGATAGGCGACCGCCGAGCGTTTTGCAAATGCAATTTGAACGGCCGGGTCGTTCTTCAGCCGGTACATGAAGGTTTCAATTCCCAAGAGGCTCATTCTGGTCCCGGCAGCGGCCCACTTCCGATGCAAACCTGTTCAAAATATATAGTACGCTATCCGATATGATGTCCATGCCTAAAATATCTAAGCAAATCGTGATTGAAAATATATAGGTATCTATATAGTATCGTCTCTTCAAAGCGACCCGAAGCAACAAATCGGAGGGGGCCATGGCCAATCTCACGCAGAATCGAGCGAGGAATTATCCCGAATTCGCACCTGGCGTGCCCAAGGGGCTGGAACTCGGCCTGCGGAATTATTGGTACCCGGTTTTGCAGTCGGAGACGCTCGCTGGCGGCAAGCCGGCCGGGTTCAAGGTCCTTGGCGAGTTGTTGGTGGGCTGGCGCGATGCAAGCGGCCGGCCGCACGTCGTTCGTGACAAGTGCCCGCACCGCGCCGCCAAGCTTTCGGCCGGGCGGGTGCTTGACGGCATGCTGCAGTGCGCTTGGCACGGCCTTCGGTTCGACGGGGAGGGACGATGTGTCATGATCCCCTGGGAGCCGGATGACAACAAACTCTTGAGGGAAATTTCGGTCAAGGCATATCCAGCCGAGGAATTGGGCGGCTACATTTGGGCGTATATTGGCGAACCGGACAAATTTCCCCCGCCGCCGCTGTCGGAATGTGTTCCGGAAGAGTTGTTGAAACCCAACAGTTTCATTTGGTTCCGGATGCCACACGATGTTTGGCAAGCGAATTGGCTGCAATCACTCGAAAGCAGCGACGGCTTTCATGCCGTGATGCTGCACAGCGATTCGCAAGCCGTCGCCAATGAGACATGGACCGGTGGGCGGCCGAAAAAAGCGGCCGTACCAATCGCAAAACGGCGCATGCAAATCGCCAAGACGTCACAGGGCTATCGTGGCATCGCGTTGGACCCGGATGGCATACCGATCCATCACGGTCATTTCATTGAAGGGTGGAAGGGCGAGCGATGGACGCTGCCGTGCCTTCATACCATCCCGTTGCGGCCGGTGCCGAATGCCGCGCCTTATGCATCCCGCCTTTACCAATTCCCGATTGACGGTACGCACACGCAGTCCGTGCGATTTTTGACTTGGCGGGTAAGCTCGGATGAAGAACGCACAAAAATAGAGAAACTTTGGAATGAAGTCGTATTGCACCGGCAAATCGAGGTATCGGGAGAGGACAAGGCGATTATTGAAACGCTCGGTGATTTGATGGAATCACGCAGCGAAGAATATCTCCTGTTTCCCGACCAGGACATTTTGATGGTTCGCCGCAAAATCGCCGATGCGTTCTTGGCACAGCGCGAGGGTAAACGGCCACTGCCAGGCAAGGAAGCGCTGGTTTACCCGGTATAATTTCATGGGGCGAACGCGCAGGGATGTCATGATCCGCACGGTCGACGATCGACAACTAGCCATTCCGGGGTTGAATTTGGCGCGCGGCGAACGAGCCCAGACGCGGATGCGCGTTGCTGAGCTGCCTGAGGGAACTTGGGTCGAGTTGCCGGTGATGGCAATTCGAGGTTCCCAGCCTGGCCCCGTACTCTACTTGGGTGCGGCATTCCATGGTGACGAGGTCGCAGGCGTCGAAATCGTTGGCCGTCTCGCATCCCAGATCGAACCGAGCTCATTACGCGGAACGCTGCTCGTCGTTCCGGTCCAGAACCCGCTCGCCTTTCAGGTGCAGCACCGCTATTTCATCGGGCATATGCTGAAGTCGCCGATGGATCAGAATCCGGCAGATCCATGGGCATCCTTTCCCGGTGATCCCAACGGCAATCTTGCGGCGCTGATTGCGCATGCCTTGTTTGATCGCCTGATGTGTCATGCGCAATACATGATCGACGTCCACACGCCGACGACCGGCGGCTGTTATGCACCGTTCGCTTTTCTTCCGCCGACCCGTTGTGGCGCTAGCGTCGCCGAAGCGGAGGCCTTGGCCACGGTATTCGGCGCCGACTACATCTTGGCGAACGACAAGGGAATGTACGTGGGCGACAAGAACCCGCATACGATTCTCGGCGAGCGCGGAATACCAGCGTTCGGAGTCGAAATCGGCGAGGGTGGACGCATCGATGAAGCCGATGTCACGCGCGGCCTGAAGGGGCTGAAAAATGTGCTGCGCCATGTTGGCATGCTTCCCGGGAATGTTGAAGCGTTCGGTCGGCGTCTCGTCATTCGAACGATGGAGATCATCCGGGCGACACGGGGCGGCCTTTTACATCTCCACGTCGGGTTGAACGATGATGTCCGGCAAGGCCAAACGGTCGCAACCGTTGTGAATCCATTTGGAGAGATTGTCGAGGAAATCCGATCGAGGCACGCCGGGCCGGTCGTTCGCATTGCGACGTTGCCGATCGTCTCTTCTGGCGAGCGCGTCGTGCAGATTGGAGTGCGGCGGTGACTAGCAATCCGGCGGACTGGTCGACGGTTCGCCGACACCTCGAGGCCAGCCCTGTGGCAAAAGATCTTGCCGCACTGACAGCGACAGGCGGGAGACTGATTGGTTCGGACTCTGAGGCGGCCGCACGCTTATGGATCGATGGTCGGCTGCGCCGCGTACCAGCTAGCCACGTTACGACGTTCTCCTTTCCGTACACAGCCTGGCACAGCACGCGTGCCAGTCTCGAGCTGCTCGATGGAGCAACCGCACGCTCCATTCGCTGCCATCCGCTCTATTGGGCAGGCGAAACTCCTACAAGCGGCACCGTTGGCCCGGTAGTGGACATCGGGCGTGGCACGCAAGAGGAATTCCGCAGGCGGGCGGAAAGCATCCGCGGTGCCATTGTCATAGTCCGGCACGAATATCCCTTCGCACGCCAGGCGATTCATCGCCGGATCAAGTACAACCGAAGCCGGGAGCTTGGCGCTGCTGGGTTCCTTATTGCGAACAATAACCCCGGCGATCTGCTCGTGACCGGGTCCTGCGGCCAGGATTCGGCCGATAATATTCCGGCGGCGGGCATTAGCCGCGAGACTGTTGTCATGTTGGCTGGACTGGCGAATGCCAAGTTACGTCTGCGCGTGGCTATTCGTCGTCAGCCTTCGACTGGTATCAATTTTATCGCGGAGATCCCCGGCCAGACATCGGAATGGGTGGTCGTATGCGCTCACTACGATGGGCATAATTTGGCGCAAAGCGCCCTTGACAATGGTACCGGTGTCGTCGCCGCGCTCGCTGTATTCGAAAGTATCGGACCAGTGGTTCCGATGCTGCGGCGCGGCTTACGGCTAATTCTTTTCACTGCGGAAGAGAGCGGGCTGCTCGGCTCGAAACACTATGTCCAGTCGCTTTCCCAAACCGCGCGCGACCAGGTTGCGGTAGTCATCAATCTCGACACGCTTGCCGGGAGTCGCCAGTTCGCGTGTCTCACCAGCGAATACGACGAGCTGGCTCGGTTGGCAGGCGAGGCCGGGGAACGAGTGGGGACGACATTCCAGTGTCATCGGCCTCTCTTGCGCAATTCTGATCACTTCAATTTCGCGCAAGCAGGAATTCCGGCGTTGCGCCTCGTCGCCGGTTTTGACGATCCAAGCGCGGGAGCCCGCCTCATTCTGACTGAGGCAGATCGCGCCAACGCAGTTTCATTAGCTGAATTGGAGAAGGGTGTGATTGCGGCAAGCAGTCTCACCTGGTCGGCATTGACGACTCCAGAGACCGTGTGTGGACACAAACCTCCGGTAATACCCGCGTGATGGTTCATTAGGGACTGCTGGTCGTTTCGGAGAGCGAAACGAGGCTGGAATTGCCGCCCCACGCGGTGTTGTCGACCGATAGAGTGCGCTCCGTCGCGAAGCGCTGCAGATAATTGGGTCCACCAGCTTTCGGACCAGTGCCTGATAGGCCTTCGCCACCGAAAGGCTGTACACCGACCACGGCACCGGTCATCGAACGATTTACGTAAATATTCCCAACGCGGACTTTTTGAATGATGGCTTCGACTTTCCGTTGGATCCGGCTATGGATGCCGAGCGTCAGGCCATAGCCGCTGCTATTGATCTCGCGGATTACATCGTCTAGCCGTTCCGCGCGCCAGCGGATGATATGCGCGATCGGGCCGAATACCTCGCCCGGGAGGCGATTGATCCGATCAATTTCGATAATGGCTGGACCAAAGAAGCAGCCGGCGTCACAGTTCTTTCCTGGGATAACCCGGTCAACAATTCTCCCGATGCCCGAGGCCAGATGCGCCTCAAGTCGGCTCCGGGCGGTCTCGTCAATGATGGGACCGATATCGGTCTCGATCCGACCCGGATCGCCGATTGTCATCTCCGCCATCGCGCCCGAGAGCATCTCAAGTAGGCGCGACGCAATCTCATCCTGGACATAGAGGACACGAAGCGCCGAGCAACGCTGCCCCGCGCTGCGAAATGCCGATGTCAGGACGTCGCGGACAACCTGCTCCGGCAGGGCCGTGCTATCCACAATCATCGCATTTTGGCCACCGGTCTCGGCGATGAGCGGCACAATCGGGCCCTCGCGCGCGGCAAGAGCGTTGGCAATCTGCCGCGCCGCCGCAGTCGAGCCCGTAAACGCAACGCCGGAAGTTCGCGGGTCTGAGACCAACGCTTTACCGATCTCGGCACCGCCAGGGAGCAGGTGCAGTGCGTCCGGCGGTACACCGGCTGCGTGCAGCAGCCGCACAGCGCGGTATGCAATGAGTGGCGTCTGGGGCGCAGGCTTGGCAATTACAGCATTGCCTGCTGCCAACGCAGCCGTGACCTGGCCGATAAAGATCGCCAATGGGAAATTCCATGGGCTTATGCAGGCGAAGACACCCCGCCCACGAAAATCGAGCCTGTTAGTCTCGCCGGTCGGTCCCGGCAGCAGCACCGGAGCAAGGCACTGCCGTAACTGCGCTGCATAATAGCGACAAAAATCCACTGCTTCGCGTAGTTCGACGATCGCGTCGGGGATCGTTTTGCCGCCCTCGCGCACGATCAGCGCCCACAGTGCACTGCGGTCGTCCTCGAGAAGGTCTGCGGCACGCTCAAGACACTTTGCGCGTTCCTCGACCGACCGCTCGCTCCAGGTTCCGACGGCGCCGTTGGCAATGTTGAGGCAACGTTCGACGTCAGGTGTCGAAGCCTCGATGACCATACCGACAGTTCGCCGGCGGTCGGCGGGATCGAGTACTGCTCTCGGCGTTCCGGTACCGTCGCTCCCATCGACGATGGCACACGCGCTATGGTGCTGGGCGAATGCATTACCAATCGCCGTTTGAATTTCCTCGATGACACTGCGCACGTTCAGATCGAAGCCCCGCGAATTGCGCCGGTCACGGAACAGATCGGCGGGCAAGGGAATCCGTGGATGCGGCTGACAGCGCACGGCGTCGAGCTTCGCAGCCGGGTCAACGACCAGATCCTCGAACGTGGTCCGCGGATCGCTGACTTGGTTGACGAACGACGTATTCGCGCCGTTTTCGAGCAGGCGTCGCGCAAGGTAAGCGAGTAGATCCCGGTGGGCTCCAACCGGCGCATAGATCCGACAAGGCGGCCCACCCCCGTCAAGCAGCGCGTCATATAATCCATCGCCCATGCCGAACAAGCGCTGGAATTCGTAGTCACGCCGATGTCCGGCCCATTCCAGAACGGTCGCAACGGTGAGCGCGTTGTGGGTCGCAAATGCTGGAAAAAGGTGGCAAGCGTTGAGCAACGCGCGCGCACAGATAAGGTACGAAACGTCGGTCGCCGCCTTTCGCGTGAAGACCGGATAGCCATCGAGTCCGCGTTCCTGAGCTCGTTTGATTTCCGTGTCCCAGTAGGCGCCCTTCACTAGGCGAACACGCAACCTCCTGCCGAGTTGTCGGCTGAGTGCCTCAATCCAGCCGATAACAGAGCGTGCACGCTTTTGGTATGCTTGTACCGCCAACCCGAACTGCTCGTAGGTTGTCAAATCACTCGCCGCCAGGACCCGGGCGATGATGTCGAGCGACAACTCAAGGCGTTCCGCTTCCTCGGCATCAATTGTGATGCTAACACCCGCATCACGTGCCGCCGTCGCCAGGTCGATCACCGAGTCCGTCAGTTCAATGAGAACTCGGCGTCGTTGAGCCTCCTCGTAGCGCGGGTGCAGTGCCGACAGCTTAATCGAAACATCGGGAGCGTCGTCGCCCGATGGCTTCGCCTGGCTACCGAGATATGCAATCGCATGACGGTAGGCGGAGTGGTAACGCGCGGCATCGCGTCGGGTTATCGCCGCCTCGCCAAGCATATCGAAGGAATAGCGATACCGCGCGTCCTCGTGCGCAACGGCCTCTTCAATCGATCGGCCGATGACGAAATGCTCGCCCATTAGCTTCATTGCCGCCAACGTCGCGCGCTGTAGCAGGGGTTCGCCGCCGAGCTCGAGCAGGCGGTTCACCACCCCGTCGCTCCCCTCGACCGCTTTGATATATCCTTGCGAAAGGCTCAATGCGCGCGTTGCGAGATTCACGAACCGCGAAGGCGATGCGCCGGCATGCGCCTGCCAGTCACCGGCCGACAATTTGTCACGCATCAGTTCTCTGGCTGTACCGGCATCGGGCACGCGCAACAGAGATTCTGCCAACGATAACAAGGCAAGCCCTTCGACACTGCTAAGACGATATTCGTGCAGAAAGGCCTCAATCCCACCGCGTGCTGCCAAATTTCGCATCGCGCCGATGAGCCGTTGTGCGCGTTCAACGATCTTCGTCCGCTCTTCTGGTTTGGATCGGGCTGTCGCCAGAAATGCATTTAGGACTTGCGGTTCAGGCGCGAGGTGCTCCGTCGTCATTCTCTGGCGCCAGACCGCGGGACCACCGTTGGAACCCGCCGCAACCTTACCGATTGAGCCCGCTGTATTCATTTCGTGCGCCGCATTTTAGTCCGGGCTCACATGATCGACAGGCCGCCGTCGACTGCGAGCACAGCCCCAGTCATGAACGATGCCTCGTCCGATGCGAGCCACAGGATTGGATAAGCGATTTCTTCCGGTCGAGCCCAACGCCGAAACAACGAATCAGCCCGGACCTCTTGCAGCATGGCCTTTTCATCGAGGCCGCGGACCGCCCCTCTCTTGATGTGATAATCCGTCAGAGTCGAACCGGGGCATACGACGTTTACCCGCACGCCATGTTCTGCCTCTTCGTGAGCCAGCGTGCGCGTTAACGCTATGAGCGCAGCTTTTGTTGAATCATAAAGGCCCATCGCCTTGCGGCCGGTGAGCGCGTAGATCGACGACACGTTAATGACACTGCCTCGGCCGGACTGTCGCAGCGTTGTTGCGGCGGCGCGATAGAGATTCACGGCCCCGAGCAGATTGACGGCAAGTATCCGCTGCCAATCGGTGGACCGGAGTGCCTCAACGGATCCCGGGATCCGCATTGCGGCATTGTTGACCAGGACGTCGACGCCGCCGAATCTCTCGACCGTCGCCTCGATCGCTGCGCTCGCCTGCCGTTCGTCGGCAATGTCGGCATGGAACGTATCGAGCGATGCGATCCCAAGCTCCGCGTGGAGCGCCTTTGCCTTCGTTGAAAGCCCCGCCCGGTCAGCGTCGACGAGCACTATTTTGGCTCCTTCCGCAACAAAGAGGCGCGCAGTCGCGGTTCCGATCCCGCCTGCTCCGCCGCTGATAATCGCGATTTTTCCGGACAAGCGTCCCACTATTGCTCCTTTGCCAAATTCGCGTCTGCGAAAAATCTCGCAGAATCTCCCAAATTCCACCCTTGACGGCAAACAGAAAAGTGTGTGCACTTCGGAATTCAGAACTGTATTAGATGCATGGCGACCAACCATGCAGATGGGAGGCGGGGTGCGAACACCCAAACGCCGTGGTGCACGCAAGAGCCGTTCGTCTGACTCGGTATATGAACGGGTTAAGTCGATGGCTATCACCTACGGGATTCGGCCGGGCGAGCGGATAAATGAGGTGGAGCTCGCCCGCCGCCTCAATGTCAGTCGCACACCTCTCCGCGAAGCCCTTAATCGGCTGGTGACAGAGGGCTTCCTCACGACGCAACTCAACAAAGGATTCTTCGCACGGCGGTTGGACGCCGAAGATTTGTTCAACCTTTACGAATACCGCAGCGCCATTGAGACGGCGGTCGTCACGCTGGCCTGCGAACGCGCGACCATGGCTGAACTGGATGCACTCGAGAAATTCGTTCGCGCCAGCAAGGATGTGAAGGACGACTTGCTCGCGACCAATTTGCTGAAACTAGACGAAGAATTTCACACGCGGTTGGCGCGCACTGCGCACAATGAGGAATTTGTTCGGGCGCTCCAGGGCGTCAATGCACGAATCCATTTCGTTCGCTGGATCGACATGCAAAGTCGGCGCCGCTACACCCAGAACGAGCATCTGCAGATCGTCGAAGCGCTGCGAAAGCGCGATGTCGCGTGCGCTGTTCGGCTAGTACGGGAACATATCGGCCGCCGGCGCGACCAGATCGCAGATGTCATCCGCGCAGGCTATGCCGAGATTTACACCGGCAATAGCCTCGCGAACCAACTCGGAGAAATGACCGTCGATGGATCAGTCTAATTGTTTGTTCGGTGCGGATGCACTCGTACGCATGCTGCAGCTACATGGGGTCGGTCACATCTTCGGCCTATGCGGTGATACGAGCCTGCCCTGGTATGACGCGCTGCGACGCCTAGACCATGGCATGACGCATGTTCTCTGCCGTGACGAGCGGTCCGCCGGTTACATGGCCGATGCCTATGCTCGCGTCTCAGGCAAGGTCGGTGTGTGTGAGGGTCCCAGTGGTGGCGGGGCGACGTATATTCTTCCCGGCCTGGCGGAAGCCAACGAGTCCTCGATTCCGATCCTCGCCATTACAACTGACATCTCGGTCTCGTCGCGCGGGCGATTCACGCTGACCGAGTTGGACCAGGAAGCATTGTTCCGCCCCGTCACGAAATGGAACAAGGTGATTGATCGTGCGAGCGATCTTCCGCGATTGGTCCGAACAGCTTTCACGCAAATGACCAGCGGGCGACCCGGCGCCGTGCATTTAGGCCTACCCTTCGACGTCCAGACCAGTCCGGTCGACGAGGAGGAAATCTGGGCCAACGAGGCGCTGGGCCGCTTCCCGTCACAGCGTTTCGGCGCTGATCCCAGCGCCGTCGCAGCTGCGGCCGATCTTCTCGCTGCGGCCGAGCGGCCGGTCTTCATCTGTGGGGGCGGGGTTGTGATCGCCGGCGCAGAACAGGAACTTTCGGCGCTCGCGGAGCGCCTGGGAGCTGCGGTTGCGACGACTATTAGCGGCCGTGGCAGCATCAGCGATCGCCACCCCCTCGCCGTTGGAGTCGTCGGCAGCAACGGCGGCACAATCGAGACGCGCAGTGTCGTTCAGCAGGCCGACCTTGTGATATTTGTCGGTTGCCGCGCGGGATCGGTGACGACTGAGCGGTGGCGTTTTCCGGCACCGCACACTTGCAAGATCCTCCACATCGACGTCGACCCAGCCGTAATCGGGGCGAACTATCGCGCTGACGCGGCGCTCGTCGGCGACGCGCGACTCTGCCTCGCTGCCGTCAACATTGCCTGCGAAAAAGCCGGGATTCGCTCGAAGACACAGGACGCCATGCAGCGTCTTGTTGCTGACGCCAAGACCCGGAAATTCAAAAACTTTCAGAAGCTCGCTCTATCGGACGAATTGCCAATTCGCCCGGAACGGCTGGTCGCCGAACTGCAAACCGTTTTGCCGCGGGACGCGATCTTGGTCGCTGACGCAGGAACGCCGTGCCCCTATTTCTCGGCCTATCTCGTTCAGGAAAATCCTGGTCGCCAGTTCATCTCAAATCGTGCCCACGGTGCACTGGGCTACGCGTTGGCGGCGGCCGCTGGCGCGTGTTTTGGGCGGCCGGGCGTGAAATGTGTTTCGGTGATGGGGGACGGTAGTTTCGGATTCACCGTTGGCGAGCTCGAGACGGTCATCCGCCATAAATTGCCAATCATGTTCGTCGTCGTGTCGAACGCAACTTATGGGTGGATCAAGGCCGGGCAGAAATCGAAATACAACAGTCAGTTCTACTCGGTCGATTTCGGTCGTACTGATCACGCCCGGATCGCCGAGGCGTATGGTCTCAAGTCATGGACCGTACGCGAGCCCGCGGCCCTGCGCGGAACGCTCGATGCCGCGATCAATTGTGGTGAACCCTGCGTCGTTGATGTCATATCGCAGCCGCTCCACGAAGCGCGCGCGCCGGTCAGCGAATGGGTCGCATGAGTCGAAAGAACGAAGAATAAGGGATGTATCGGCATGCTTCGTCTCGGAATTGATATCGGCGGTACGTTCACCGACATTGCGTTGCTCGACGACAAGCAAAACCGCGTCCTGAGCTATAAGGAGCCGACGACACCCGATAATTTCATCGACGGTGCGATCCGCGGTATTCACAGTCTGCTCAAGCGTCACAGTCTCGCGGCTTCGGACATTGGGCTGGTGGCGCATGGCGCAACGGTCGCCACCAATGCGGTCATCGAGCGCACCGGGCCGAAAATCGGACTGATTACCACCAAAGGCTTCCGCGACATCTTGGAGCAAGGGCGCGGAGCGCGACCGGCGGAACTCGTTTACGATATTTATCGTCAGCGGCCGACTCCTCTGGTCGCCCGTAAGTACCGCGTTGGCATCACGGAGCGGATCGATGCCCAAGGGGACGAACTCGTTCCCTTGTCGGAACCCGAGGTGATAGCCGCGTTGGATTTTTTCCGAGCCGAGGGTATCGCATCCATTGCCGTATGTTTCCTTTTCGCCTACCGCAACCCGCTACACGAGCGCCAGGTCAAGAGTATCGCAAAACGGGTTTATCCCGAGGCCCGCCTCCAGCTTTCATCGGACATTCATCCCGAGATCCGGGAGTACGAACGTCTCTCTGTCACAGTGCTTAATGCCTATGTCGAGCCAGTGGTCTCCAAGTATCTATCCGGCTTGGAGGATGGCCTGAAAAGGCTTGGCTTGAACCGGGTGCTCTATGTGATGCAATCGAATGGCGGACTGTCGACGGTGCAGGTGGCCGCCGAGCGGCCGGTCTCGACATTTTTCTCGGGCCCTGCGGGGGGTGTGATTGCCGGCAAGTTCGTTGCGACCCAGCTCGGGATGACCGACGTGATCATGGCTGATATGGGCGGCACCAGCTTCGAAGTCGCCATGGTGCGCGATGGCAAACCCCAGTTGACGACCGAAAAAGAAATCGGCGGCTACCCGATTAACATCACCAGCCTCGACATCAACACAATCGGCGCCGGCGGCGGCAGCATTGCATGGGTCGACGAGGTCGGCGGCCTCAAAGTCGGGCCGCGCAGTGCGGGCGCGAAGCCCGGGCCGGCCTGCTACGGTCTCGGCGGCAAGGACCCGACGACGACGGATGCGAATCTCGTTCTCGGCCGGCTCGGCACGGATTCCCTGCTGGGGGGTCGCTTCAAGATGTCCCTCGACCTAGCTCGCGCGGCAATCGAGGGGCGGGTTGCCGAGCCGCTTGGCATGGCCACCGAAGCGGCCGCACAGGGCATCATCACCATTCTCAACGCCAAGATGTCTGGTGCAATCCGCGCTCTGACCGTGAAGCGGGGCTTAGATGTTCGGGAGTTTGCCCTGGTTGTCTACGGTGGCGCAGGACCGCTACACGCGGCCGATCTTGCAAGGGAACTGCATATTCCGTGGGTTGTTGTTCCGCCCGATCCGGGCACGGCCTCAGCGCTGGGTTTGACCATGCCCGATGTTGCGCATGATTACGGCCGGACTTTCCTGTCGGATCTGCGTGCCGCCGATCCGACAGAAATGGAAAGTGCATTTGCCGAGCTGGAAGCCAATGGCCAGCGCGACGTCACTACCGCAGGCTCGGACATCCAAGACGTGGTCTTCCAGCGATCAATGGACCTGAAATATGCGAATCAGACCTTCACCCTTACCGTTGAGGTTGACGAGCCCCATTTTCTCGACTCAACGGCAGACGCCGTGTGCGAGAAATTCCACCAGCTCCACGAATCGCTCTATGGCCTGAGATTTGCCGAGGAGCCGATCGAGATCGTCAACCTGCGTGTTAGCGTCGTTGGAAAGCTCAAGGCGCTTCGCCTAGGGCAGGCAATGAACGGAGCGCGCAACGCAGGGGAGAGCATCAAGGGTCGTCGTCGAGCCTTTTTTTTCGGCAACGGCTTTGTCGATTGCCCGGTCCATGCCTACGAACGGTTGGTGCCGGGCGTCGTGGTCGACGGGCCTGGGATCATCGAGCAGGAAAACTCAACCATTGTTGTGCCGCCGGCAGCCGTCGCAAAACTCGATGCATACCACAACCTCATCATTGGAGCAGAGGCATGGCGCGGCTAGACCCGATCACGCTTGAGGTCGTGCAGAATGGCTTGCTCACAATCACAAAGGAAATGGATTTCGTCATTGCGCGCACGGCGCGATCGGTACTCTGGCAGGAATCTGGCGATTACTCGACCGCGATCCTGACGCCGAGCGGCGATATGGTTTCTCAGGGCCCGAACGGCATTCCGGTACATCTCGGGACGATGCCGCAGTCGGTGCAGCACGCCCTCGCCATGGTCGGCGTCGATACTCTCGAGCCAGGCGACATCATCTGGAACAACGATCCATATTCAGGGAGCAATCACGTCCCGGACGTCCTTCTGGTCAAGCCGATTTTTCATGAGGGGAAGGTCGTCGCAATTTCGGCGGTGCGCGGCCACTGGCTGGATATCGGGGGGTCCACGCCCGGCAGCTATAGCACCACCAACCGAGATATTTACGGCGAGGGCTTCCGTCTGCCACCGACCAAGCTGTTTCGGCGCGGAGTCCTGAACCACGACCTTTTCAATGCGATCCTGGCGAACGTCCGGCTTCCAGAAGAACGCCGCGCCGATTTCCAGGCGCAGCTCGCCGGGCTCAACCTCGGCGAGAAGCGCGTGCTCACCTTGTGCGAGAAATACGGGCGCGGGACGATTGTCGGCTGCCTGGATGAGATTCTGCGACGTTCCGAGGCGCTCGTTCGTTCGGAAATCCGCAAGATGCCGAACGGTATCTATCGTGCGTCCGATATTCTTGATGGCGACGAGATTGACCGGAAGCCGATCAACGTGGTGGTTACGGTGACGATCAAGGACGAGGACCTCGAGATCGACTTTACTGGAAGCGATCCGCAAGCGACCGGCGGCATCAACGCGTCATACGCCGTCACTTGCTCGGCGACCTATTACACCATCAAGACCTTGACGAGTCCGGATATTCCAGCGAACAGCGGTTCCTACCGACCGATCAAGGTGATTGCGCCGCCGGGCAGCGTCGTCAATCCGATCTTCCCGGCCCCCGTCGTGCAAGGGAACCACGAGACCGGATCGCGGGTGGTCGACGTACTCTACCGTGCGTTTGCTCAGGCGATCCCTGACAAGGTTATCGCGGGCGTGACTGGTAGCGCGTCTGCTCTCGTCATCGGCGGGGAGTACTTCGAGAGCAATGAGCGCCGCAAACGATACCTGCTGATTCAGCCGATTGACGGAGGTAAAGGGGCATGCGCCACCGGCGACGGCATCAACGCCATCCGCTGCGGTGTCATCAACGCAAAAAATCAGCCGATCGAGGTTATGGAATCTCGCTCGCCGGTATTAGTCGAACGCTGGGAGCTTGACGCGGACAGCGGCGGCGCCGGTCAATACCGCGGTGGGTGCGCGGTGACGATGGAATTCCGGATCAAGAGCGGGACGGCGGTTGTCACCTCCCTGTCGGATCGCGGCACGACCGGTCCATACGGTCTCTTTGGCGGTCACGAAGGTCGAAAGTGCAGTCTGTCGCTTTTGCACAATGGGACGACGACAAACCTATTCTCCAAGTCGACAGTTGTGGTGAACCCAGGCGACCTGTTCCGCTTCGAAGCCGCTGGCGGTGGTGGAATGGGAAGTCCTTTATCGCGCGATGCCGGTGCGGTTGTTGCCGATGTGGATAACGGCTACGTCACGATGGCGGCTGCCAGGGCCATTTACGGGCTGGATGTTGATCCGCATTCGGGTACGGCAAAGCCGACCGGGGAGCGTGCACGTCAGGCCGCAGCGCCGACGCGCCGATAGCGAGGTTGATCGGAAGCATCATTCGCAACGAACTCAACGGCGGAGGGCGGCAGGCTCAACGCCATAATCGAGGGGGCAGCAATATGAAGAATTTACTCGAAGGCGTTTTCGTCGTCGCGCTCGGATTCGTCGCGTTGGCGAACGTGGCCTCCGCGCAGCAGAAAACGGTTATCACGTTCGCCTATACGGACGACATTACTTACGAACCGTACCTCTACGCCATCGAGAAGGGTTTCGTGAGTTCGAAGACGGTTGAGATCAAACTGCTTCCGACGGCGATCCCGGCTCTTCTGCAATCGACAGGTACCAAGCAGTTCGATCTGGTCGAAACCTCGCCGCTGCTATTAGCCAATGCCGTATCAAAAGGACTTGACGCGCGGATCGCGGGCACCGCCGGCATCGTTCAAGGCGGACGCTTTGTGTTTGTCAAAAAGGATTCGCCCATCATGAGCCCGGCTGGGCTTAAGGGGAAATCAATGGGCGTTACCGCTGTCGCGTCGACACTCGTGGCACATATCCGCGCGGTCCTTGCCAAACAGCATCATCTGAATGTGAATCTTGAGAACGGCGACATCCGATGGGTCGATTTGCCGCCGCCGACACTCGCTTCGGCGCTCGACCGCGGCCAGATTGACAGCGCATACCTGATTCACGTCGTTTCCCTGCGAGCACTCGAATCCAGCAAGTACCGCATCCTCGTCGACATGACGAAGGAATTCCGAAAGGACTTCGGCGTTGCGCCGCTGACATCTGTGCTCGCGACGTACGACTCCAAAATTGCGGAGAAAGGCGCTGCCTTACGCGAGGCGGTATCGATGTTGCGCGCCTCCGCTGCCTACGCCAAAGCCCACCAAGCTCAGGTAATCGACGACGTGGCAAAACAGCACAATTTTCCCGCGAAGGATCTGAAGACCGTGTCGTTTAATTGGTACACAATAAGCTTTGGACTCGGTGCGGCAGATAAGAAGGCGATCGAAACTATCCTCAACATCGGTAAGGACGAGGGCCTCATTCAGGCTTATCCGCCATTAGGGAAGTTTCTGTGGGAGTAGCGAGCGCGGGTTCCGCGCGGTGCCGTAATGTGTTTAAAGAGAGTTGAGAAGAACCGCATGATAGGGGGTAGCATCGCTTCGGCCATGCCGGGCATCGCCATTGGCGGCCGGGAAACGGGAACGGCCGTTGCATTGCGTGGCATTGAACTCAAATTTGGCGAGGAGAAAATCCTCGCCGACGTCGGCTTCGATGTGCCGCGCGGTTCGTTCGTCTGTCTTGTTGGGCCGTCGGGCTGCGGCAAGTCGACGATGCTCCGAATCATCGGCGGGCTACTGCACGCCACGAACGGCCAGGTCAATGTCTACGACGAAGCACCGGACGTTTCGTGGCGCCGACTAGCCTATGTGTTCCAGGCCCCACGCCTGGTTCCATGGCGCACATCGCTCGAAAACGTGATGCTGGGCATGCAACTGCGCGATCCGGCGCTCTCTGCCGCCAAGATGCGCGAGCGCGCGTTGCACTTCCTGGAGATGGTCCGGCTGCTTCCGGAAAAGGACAAGTTTCCAGGTATGCTTTCGGGAGGTCAGATGCAGCGGGTGGCGCTGGCGCGGGCGTTGGCAGTCGATCCCGATGTCATTCTGATGGATGAGCCTTTCGCTGCGCTCGATTTCACGACCCGTGTTCATTTGCGAGACGAGCTGATCCGGATCTGGCGGAAGACCGGCAAAACGATCGTGTTCGTCACTCACGATCTGGATGAGGCGCTCTATCTCGCCGACTCTATCGTGGTTTTCTCTTCGAAACCGACGCGCATTGAGCGGATTATCATCCTTGAAAAGGCGCGGCCCCGAAATGTTGCCGCGGACCCGGATTTGGCCGATCTCAATGCCGAGCTACGCGAGCTATTTCTGGGTTTTGGCGGCCGACCGGCGTCGGAAGAGTTTGTGGGGGACCACGTCCATGTGGAGACCACATCGTCGGATGTCATCGAGGACTCGCCCAAAAATAGCGCGCTTTTTGATCCCCAACGCACCAGGCCGCTCGAACTTTTTCCGTTCCTGGCGCGCCTGACCGAAGCGGGCCGGCAGCGCCGACGGCAAGCACTGACGCAACGGCTCGTTGCCAATGGATTTCTTCTACTGGCTCTCGTTGGCTGGTACTTCTACTCGCGGGTTGTTCCCGAATACATAATTCCGAATCCGCTGAAGGTTCTGAGAACTGCAGCGGAGCTGTTCTATTCCCCGCAGTACGCCGCGCATACCTATATCTCGCTATTCCGCGTAGCAGCCTCAGTGGTGCTGAGCCTTCTGATTTCGGGAGCGGTGGTGTGCGCCGGATGGTATATCCGGCCATTGCGCCTTCTCGTATCGAATCGGCTGATTCCCATCTTGAACGCCTTTCCATCGCTTGGTTGGGCGATGTTGGCGGTCATATGGTTCGGCGTGAATACCGCCAGCGTCCTCTTCGTCGAGGTCGCAATTCTTTTGCCGTTCGCAATGATCAATTTGTGGGAAGGCATGAAGGCGCTCGACGCTGAAACACTTGAGATGGCCCGTTCGTTTACGAAGGGTCGTGCGCATATCCTGTTGCGGATCGTGCTTCCGTTGCTGTTTCCCTTCATTTTTTCAGCCGTACGAATGTCATACGGTGTCGCGTGGAAGGTTGCATTAATTGCCGAGCTGTTTGGTGCCCAGATCGGCCTTGGCCATCTGCTGAATATTGCGAGTCAGAATCTCGACACCGCTTTAGTTTTTGCCGTGGTTGTTGCATTGATTGTACTGGTGATTGGAGTTGAGCGGCTCGTGTTCGATCCATTGGAAAAGCGTGCTCAGCGGCAAAGAGTCGCCGAGCGCTAGCACCGGTCACCTTACGTAGGAACGATGGGATGAGATGCTGGCTGTCTCGCTCATCCACGCTCGCACTGTGCTTGCCGCCGCGCAGGACGATTGCGATATCATCCGGCCGCACGGGTCGCTCGGCAACCTGCCGCCAGTGATCTATGCCACGCCCAGCGTCTCCGGCATGTGCCCAACGATCATCGAGCTCGGTTGCACCATCGAGCCGACAGGGCTCAAATGTGGTCTCCTCCCAGAATCTTGGGCCGGTTTGGGTGAGAGGTTTCGGGCTACGGTTGAACCCAGAGCGGGTAGCCCAAAAAGAAGTCGAGGTTCATGGCACGGCAGAACGCCTTTGCGCTCTTGACGCTCGACAAGGAGATGCTGAACGAAGTTATTAAAAAAGAGATCTGACGGCGGAACGGAAGCGCGCCTTGACCGATCTTATCCGCACGTGCTTTCAGGTCTTGATCCGTCGCGTCTGGCGTGCTGTGCCGGATGGTACCGGTCGACCTACCACTACCGCTCGACCCGTTTCAGCCAGGCGCCGCTGCGCCAGCCCATTCGGGAGATGGCTGAGGCGCATGCGCGTTATGGATATCGCCGCATTCATATCTTGCTGAGGTGCGACGGCTGACCCATCAACGTCAAGCGGGTGCGCCGGCTCTATAACCCGGAAGGCCTGCAAATGCGGCTTAAACCGCCGCGCCGGCGTGTCATGGCGAAGCTCTTCGTGACGGGGCATTAGTACCTACGAAATCGGGCGATCCACTTCGCCTTGAAATTTTGCAATCGCCAGTATGGGGACTGGTGCGGTTGCGCAATCGATGCTGTCTGGGTTTTTCCGTGCTTCGATCCACCAAACAATCACCCCGCCTATCGAGTTGCTCATCGAGGGCAATATGATCCCGAGATTGCGCCTGTCGTCTCGGTTCGGTTCGTCGTTTGTTCGGTAAGAGCCGGGGTGCTCGTCAATACGCCCGCCTTGGAGAAGCACCTTCTCTTCATGTAGCAACAACGATTCTTCATCGGCGGCGGCACATGGCGCATGGCAACTGCCAGCTTGACCGGACCCCCAGACGCTTGGGCCGGCGCGTCTCAGCGAAACCATGACGCAGGGCAAAAAAAAACGCTTGCAGCGAATAGCGGTCGCGCTGTAGTGTGAAATTAAATATTTTTCGTTTCTGAATGTGAGCCAATCACGGCACGCTGCCGTGACGACCGCTAAGATGGAGAGGGCCATGCTGGATTTTCAGACCGGGGCGCCAAAGGCAGTGACGTCCGCGATTTGGCAACGAAATGACTATAGCCGTGTTCCCTATCGGCTCTATCACGACCCGGCGGTTTACGAACTTGAGTTGCAGAAGATCTTTGCCGGCCCGATTTGGAGTTTCATTGGGCTTGAAGCCGAGGTGCCGAAGGTTGGGGATTTCCGGGCAAGCTACATCGGTCGGACGCCGATCATCTTCAATCGCGATGAGGATGGCCAGATCAAGGCATTCGTCAATCGTTGCGGTCATCGCGGCGCAATGGTCCGGCGCGAGCTCTCGGGCAATGCTAAGACGCATACCTGCATCTATCACCAATGGTGTTTCGCCCGAGACGGGAAGCTTGTTGGTGTGCCATTCCGGCGCGGTGTGAAAGGCCAAGGTGGCTTCGGCAAGGATTTCGACCCGGCGAACCATGGCCTCCGAAAGGTACGGATAGCCAGCGTTTACGGGGTTCTATTCGGTTCGCTGTCGAGCGACGCGGAACCGATAGATAGTTATCTGGGGGAGAAAATGCCCCCATATCTGAAACGTATTTTCGACTATCCAATCCGCATACTCGGCTATCACCGCCAGCGCATTCGAGGCAATTGGAAAGCGTACGTATGCAATCCTCGCGATAACTATCACGCCAGCCTGCTTCATGACTTCTTCCGCACGTATGGCCTTGATCGCACGAGCCAAATCGGCGGCGTAACCATGGACACGAGGCATCGGCATTGCGTCACTTGGGGACGCACAGAAGACGAGGCGTCTCACGCGCGGTCCCGCGAAACGTACGCAAGCGAAAACGTTGCCGGTTCCGGCCTCAAGCTTCGCGAACCGTCGATTTCCGAATACAAGCCCGATCGGCTGGGCGATTTGAGCGTGGCAATCCTATCGATCTTCCCGACTTGCATCATCCAACAGATCGGAAACAGCATCGCGGCTCGTCAAGTCCGGCCCCGTGGGCCTGATGAGTTCGAGATCTTTCAGACGCTGATTGGCTATGAAGACGATTCTCCTGAACTGACGTTGCATCGCATTCGTCAAGACAACGTCGTTGGGCCTGCGGGTCTGGTCTCAATGGAGGACGGTGAGGCGGTCGAAATTGCGCACCGGGCATCGAAGCACGAACCTGAGGGTGCTGCCGAGGTTGTTGAGCTTGGTGGGGCTGGCCCGATCTCGGACCGTGACTATCGTGCGAACGACGTTACAGTACGCGGTTTCTGGTCGTACTATTCCCAATTGCTCGGCATCGAACCGCCGGGAGCTGAGCGATGAGCGCCGATCTTCTGGACGTCTGCCGTTTGTTGGCGGATTACGGGTGGTTCGCGGACAACGGCAAATACGACGAATGGCTGGGCTTATTCGCCAAGGACTGTTCGTACAAGGTTGTGCCGAAGGAAAACGTTGATCGCGGTTTGCCAGCAGGACTGATCTTCTGCGACTCGCGCGCGATGCTCGAAGACCGCATCGAGACGCTCCAGAAGGTAAGCAAATATAACATTCACACGGATCGGCATATTATTGGCTTACCGCGTATCGCGACGGTTAACTCGGATACTCTGCTCGTCGAAGCGCCGTTCAGTGTTTTTCAAACTGAACAGGAAGGCGATACGCGCCTGTTCGCCACAGGTCTCTATCGCGATCAGTTACAGCGGAACAGCAAGGGACTGATGGTTAGCCAGAAGTTGGTGGTGTTGGACTCCTTTGCGATCCCGACCCTTCTCGCGACTCCGCTGTGAGTTGATTGAGTGCGAACTTGCGCGAGGAAGCGATCTGCGGGGCGGTTTGGTGGATGTTTAACTGATCGATTTTCATTGAGTGAGACACCAACAAAGTCTCCCTGTCTTCGTTCACCGGATTGGGCTTCGCCACAAAGGTCTAGTTCAAAACAACCGTAGAGAAACGGTCCCAATGTCTATGAACTCCCCACGAATTGCCGGTCGGCATTTCCTTAATATTCCGGGGCCAACTCCGGTGCCAGATCGCATCCTGCGTGCGATGGATATGCCGGTGCTCGACCACCGCGGGCCGGAATTTGCGCGGCTGTGTCGGCGTGTGCTCGACGGCATTAAAACGATCTTCAAATGCGCAGGACCGGTGATCATTTATCCCGCCTCCGGTACGGGCGCCTGGGAGGCTGCGCTCACGAACACGCTTTCTCCGGGCGACCGAGTATTGATGATCGAGACCGGGCATTTCGCGACGCTGTGGAAAAACATGTCCGTCAGGCTCGGTATCCAACCGGAGTTCATCGCGAGCGACTGGCGCACCGGCGCTGATCCAGCCGCTATCGAAGCGCGGTTGCGCGAGGACAAGGCACATACGTTCAAGGCCGTGTGTGTCGTCCACAACGAAACCTCAACCGGCTGCATCTCGCATATCGATGCAGTCCGCAAGGCGATTGACGCGGCGCGTCACCCGGCACTGCTTATGGTCGACACGATTTCGTCTCTTGCATCGATCGATTACCGACACGACGAGTGGGGTGTCGATGTCACCGTGGGCGGGTCACAAAAGGGGTTGATGCTACCGCCCGGACTCTCATTTAACGCGCTCGGCAGCAAAGCGCTCGCGGCAGCCAAGAGCGCGAAGCTCCCGAAATCATTTTGGGGTTGGGAAGAGATGATCGCCGCGAATAAGAGCGGCTCGTTCCCCTATACGCCAGCGACGAACATGCTTTACGGCCTCGCGGAAGCAATAGATATGCTGCACGAAGAGGGCTTGGAGAATGTCTTTGCGCGGCACGATCGACTCGCTGAGGCAACGCGGCGCGCAGTGCGCGCATGGGGACTGGAAGTCTGGTGCCGAGAGCCAAAGGACTATTCCTCGTCGCTGACCGCGGTTCTCATGCCGAGCGGCTATAGTGCTGACGCATTCCGTCACGCAGCACTCAGATATTTCAACATCTCACTTGGCGCCGGCCTGACAAAGCTCGCCGGAAAGGTTTTCCGTATAGGCCATCTTGGCGACACGAATGATTTAACGATTGTTGGCGCACTGGCGGGCGTCGAGATGGGCTTGCAGATCGCCGGTGTTCCACACAAAAGCGTCGGAGTCCAAGCCGCCATCGACTACCTCGTTTCCGTACACGATGTTCCGGCAACCAGCTCTGTAGCCGAAATCTTGCCCTTACACATGTAGAGAGCGTTTGTTCGACGGTTGAGTGCACCCCTCGCCAAAACTGGAGTCAACAATGGCACAGCATGTGGCTTTCCTCGGCACCGGCATCATGGGCGCACCCATGGCCGCCAACTTGATCAAAGCAGGTTTTACAGCGACGGTGTGGAATCGCACTTTGTCGAAGACAGATCGGCTCGCGGAGCTCGGCGCCCGTGTTGCAACCAGCCCCGTCGATTGTGTCAAAGGCGCCGATTACATCCTTTCAATCCTGGATAGTGGTCCTGTTGTGCGCGAGGTGTTCTTCAAAACCAAAGCGGTGGATGCAATGAAGAATGGCGCAGTGTTCATCGATATGGCGTCGATACCGCCAAAGATGGCGCAGGAGCATGCTGCTTGGCTAAAGGAGCGCGGCGTTGGTCATCTCGATGCGCCGGTGTCGGGCGGTAGCCTCGGAGCCGCGGAGGGGTCGCTTGCCATCATGGCTGGTGGCGAGAGGGGCGACTTCGATCGAACCGAACGCGGTGGTGTCTGGAAGCCAATGGGTCGAGCGAGCTACATCGGCCCAGCCGGAAGCGGACAGATTGCCAAGCTCGCCAACCAGATTATGGTCGCCTGCAACATTGCAAGCGTCGCGCAAGGACTTTTGTTTGCGGCTGCTGGCGGTGCCGACCCGGCCCAGTTGCCGGTTGCGCTTGCCGGCGGCCATGCGGATAGCCGCGCGCTTCAGGAACATGGTCGGCGCATGATCAATCGTGATTTTCGGCCCGGAGCTCCGATACGCAATTTCGTCAAGGATCTCGATACAGTCCTCGCCGTAGCACAAGAAATTCGCCTCCCGGATCTGCCGGTAGTTAAGGCGATTCGGGACATATTCAAAGGCCTCTACGACCAAGGCTATCAGCTCTGGGATCACAGTGCTCTGCTCCTCTACTTGGAGAAGCTCAACTCCCCCTTACGCCTTAACGACAAGCAAGACACACCACCCAAAGCGGCTTAAGGCGCAGAGCAAATGCTTGCGCTGCAGAGTCCCGATAGACAATTGGAACGGCGCGATGCGCGCCGCCAGAGAGAGGAATGAGAGACGTGAAGACGAGCGTCGATACGTTGATCTTAGGCGCATCATACGGTTCGCTGTTCGCCATAAAGCTACTCATGGCTGGGCATAACGTGACGATGGTGTGCCTTCCTAAGGAGGTAGAAACAATTAATGCCAAAGGTGCGCGCGTGCGCCTTCCCGTTAAAGGCCGGTTAGCACCCATCGAGATCGATTCGCGTACCCTACCCGGTAAGCTCACCGTTGCCGGACCCAATGCCGTTGAACCCGACAAATTCGATCTAGTGGTTCTTGCGATGCAGGAGCCCCAGTATGGTTCGGCAGGTGTGCGCGAGCTCATTACGGCAGTCGCTGCCTCGCGCGTTCCCTGTATGTCGATCATGAACATGCCGCCGCTGCCTTATCTGAAGCGAATCTCCGGTCTTGCTACTGATACGCTCGCATCGTGCTACACCGACGCCAGCGTGTGGAGCAGCTTCGATCCCCGATCCATGACCTTGTGCAGCCCTGATCCGCAGGCTTACCGCCCCCCTGGGGAGGAGGTAAATGTATTGCACGTGTCATTGCCGACGAATTTCAAGGCAGCGCGTTTTTCCTCGGTGTCGGCGGCAGTGATGTTGCGCCAGCTTGCCCAGGACATCGATGCCATCCGCTATGACGCTGGCGATGGCAAGATCGAGTTGCCCGTGAAGCTACGTGTGCACGAGTCGATTTTTGTGCCGCTCGCCAAATGGGCAATGCTGATTACCGGAAACTACCGTTGCGTCCTCAATGACGGGGCGCGGTCGATCAAAGACGCTGTGTACAGTGATCTCGAGCAATCGCGCGCTATCTATGGCTGGGTTTCGGATCTCTGTATCAAATTGGGAGCGGCGCCCACTGATCTTGTGCCGTTCGAAAAATATGCCGCGGCAGCGGAGAGCCTAGTGCGGCCGTCCTCGGCGGCGCGTGCACTTTTCGCCGGCGTGCCCAACATCGAGCGGGTCGATCGGCTGGTGCAATCTATCGCCATGCAACAAGGCATGCGCTTGGCCGCCCTTGATACCACTGTGGCGATCATAGACGCGCGGCTTGCGATGAATCGCCGGAGCGTCGCCTGAATCGCTAAGGGGCATTGGCGCACATCGGCCTCACCGTCGACCGACCCGCACCTCTGCATATGAGGCGCGGTGCTGGTGGTTCACGCCCTCATCAGCTACGCATTATGGAGTGCTACCGCACCGGTAGTCGGATGTTCCGGGTAGACAAAAGCTAACAGCCCCTATGACTGGAACGGCACTACACATCGTGATTGTCGGCGCGGGCCATGCCGGCGGGGTGGCGGCGGCGACGCTGCGCCAGGCCGGCTTCGCCGGGCCGGTCACGCTGATTGGCAGCGAGCCGCATCCCCCGTACGAGCGGCCGCCGCTGTCGAAGGAGCTGC